>Ga0049107_10000001_pt1 | contig 605216 bp, 576 predicted proteins | sample WorMetilPIANOSA1_FD_61187 | JGI IMG/M metagenome (GOLD analysis project Ga0049107, IMG submission 61187) | Marine gutless worms symbiont microbial communities from Max Planck institute for Marine Microbiology, Germany - Olavius ilvae PIANOSA.1 | ecosystem: Host-associated > Annelida >...
GCAAGCAAAGCTTAATGCAGTGGCACGTCAGCTAAACGAGCGACCACGCAAGACATTAGGCTTTGATACTCCGGCAGAACGATTTAATGCATGTGTTGCGTCGACCGGTTGAGCTGACAGAGGTGCACAAGACATTCGGCGGGGTCGAGTGGATTACTATTTTCTTTTTTATCGGCCTGTTCATCTCGGTCAAGGGTATCGAGGAGGCGGGCGCGTTGAGAATTCTGGCCGACCTGGTAATCGAGTATACCGGCGGCGACATGACCGTCATGTCGCTGGCGATACTGTGGGTTTCGGCCGTCGCGTCGGCGGTGGTGAATAACATACCATTTGTCGCGACCATGATTCCGGTGATTAAATCGATGGCGCCGACCTTCGGTGGCGCCGAAAACCTGATGCCGTTGTGGTGGTCGCTGGCGCTGGGTGCATGCCTGGGCGGCAACGGCTCGCTGGTCGGTGCCAGCGCCAATCTGATTGTCGCCGGCTTTGCCGAACGCGCCGGACACCGCATCCGCTTCCTGCCGTTTATGCTGTTGGCTTTTCCGATGATGTTGCTGAGTATCGGCATTGCCAGCGTTTACGTTTATTTTCGCTATCTCTGGTAAATGATGACAGGTGAATTTTTATGCGCGTAGATAAGATGCTGACTCCCACCAGGGTTGCCAGGGCGGGCATGACGGTGCGGGAGGTTTTTGAGGAGTGTTCACGTGCGAATACGCCTGGTCTCCCGTTTTGCGACGATGACGGCCAGATAAGCGGACGGGTTACGTTAAAACATATTCTAAAGAAATCCTGTCTGCCGGATTACCTGGTGGAAATGGCGCGGGTGCTGGGCGAGCAATTGTCCGGTGTGCAGGATATGGTGACAAAGTCGAGTGAGGTGCTCGACAGTCCGGTCGAAAACTTTGTACAGGACGCGCATTTGTCACTGACTTCCGGTTCCTCAACCGTCAAGGCGTTGGCGATGATGGAGCAAAGCGATACCAGTTACATATACGTCGTAGATGAAGGTCAGTATAAGGGTGTCGTGACTATTCATAGCCTCGCCGAGACGCTCGCCAGCTACGATAATCCGCCCGCGAACGATTAGGAAGCTTCGGCTGTGCCCATGATTGCAGTTTGTTACGCCTGTCGCCTTTACGGTGAAAGAGTGAGAATTGCTGATTGCCCGCTGTCGACGCTGTATCCGCAAAACAGGTTGCCGCAAATACCGTTTAATTAGTTAAACTGGCAGCGCTTTTTTTTCAGGTCCAAGGAATCGCTAATAAAAGAATGGTCCCGCTTAACTCCAGTTTCCCAACCGATAATCATGGCTGGGCGGAACTGCTGCCCGCGCGCCACGCCAGTTCAAGGCTGACTGGTAATCATCGCGTCCCCTGGGTGGTCGTCGGTGCGGGCATAACCGGGCTGGCCTGTGCCCGACGCCTCGCCGAACTGCATCCCGCCGCGGAAATTCTATTGCTCGATGCTCGTTGTGTGGGACAGGCGGCGTCGGGGCGTAATTCCGGGTTTGTCGTTGCCACCAGTCAGTTCCCGGGTGGCGTGGTCGCCGACCAGGTTGAAAACTATCGTCGTGTTAACCGTATCAACCAGGCGGGACTGGAATTGTTGAGCCAGCAGGTTGAAGCCAACGCGATTGATTGCCAATGGCAGCGACAGGGTTTTTATCATACCGCCGCGGATGCGGTCGCACTGCGTGAGCATACTCATTTCCTGCATTATCTGGATACGTTGGAAATTGCACACCGGGTACTCGATAGAACCATATTGGCCGAGCACCTCGGCACCGAACTTTACCAGGCCGGGGTCCATATCGCCGACGGCGCGCTGGTGCAGCCGGCCGCACTGGTGCGTGGGCTGAGCGATAGCTTGCCCGCTAACGTTTGTTTGCATGAGCAATCACCAGTGCTCGAGGTAAGGATGGGAACTCCGCTGACGCTTTCTCTCGATCAGGCGCAGATCAAAACCGACCGGCTTGTTGTGGCAACGAATTACGAGTCAGGGAGGCTGGGTTTCCTGCAATCCTACCTGGTCGGTAGCACGCTGGCCGGCAGTTTTACGCGTCGGTTGACGTCTGCCGAACTCGCCAGTCTGGGCAGTCTGAATGAATGGGGTGCGATTTCACTCCACGGTGGCGGGGCGACCGTCAGGCTTACCCGGGATCATCGCATCAGTATCCGCAATACCGCCGAGTATCATGGTTCGAGACTATTGAGCGACAGCGAACTTCTGGCCCGGCAGGCGATTCACCGTGAAGCATTCGACAGGCGCTTTCCACAACTTGCCGAGGTACCGTTTGAGTTCGCGTGGTCGGGTGTCGAGGGCATATCCCGCAATGGCACCAATTTTTTCGGCCGCCAGCATGACAATATTTATCTCGCCGGTGGTTACAACGGCTCTGGTGTCAGCCGCGGTACAGCGTTTGGCACGGCGATCGCGGACTATGCCAGTGGGGAATCCTCTGCGACGGTTTCGGATTGCCTGGCGTCGGCGCCCGCCAGGTGGATGCCGCCGCGCCCCCTGCTCGACATTGCCGCCTTCTTCCAGGTTCGGTCACGTTTCAGGGGCGTCGGCCTGGATCGGTAAGCGGTTGAGACCGGGTGGCAAAATCACGCAAGCACCCTGCGTAAAAGCGCAGCTATGAAAGCGGGGGTTACCGAAAATACACCCTGGTAGTAGAATCAATTATCCCGTCCCCAACTGTTCTTTCTTACTGGCAAATTTCACTAAAGGACCGATTGTAAGTCCTTGTACAATTATCGAAAACGCCACCACAATATAAGTCACCGTAAGCAAAATATCTCGCACCTCACCGGGTGGTAGCGACAAGGCTAATGCCACGGAAATACCGCCACGCAAACCTCCCCATGTCAGTATCGTCACTACCATCGGGCTAAACTCCCGGTATTGACGCATAACACCGACAGGCACCCCCACGGCAATCAACCTGGCAAGAAGAATCAACGGTATCATTAGCACACCGGTCCATAGGTAAGCCTGCTGATAGCTGAGCACCAGAACCTCCATACCAATTAAAACAAACAAAACCGCGTTTAAGATTTCATCCACCAACACCCAGAAGTTATCAAGGTGTCCCCGGGTTTTATCAGACATCGCAAATTTACGCCCTTGATTGCCAATCAGTAAGCCTGCAACGACGATCGCAATCGGTGCTGAAATATGCAACCACTCGGCCAGGGTATAACCCCCCATCGTTAAAGCCAACGTGATCAGCACTTCCACCGTATAATCGTCTACCTGCTTCAGTATCCAGAAAGCAAGGCTGCCTATGGCAAGTCCAAAAATGACGCCGCCGACCACTTCCTGCGCAAATAAACCAGCAATAAATAGTACCGTGACATCACCCTCACCGGTTGCAATGCTCAACAGCACTATAAACACAACAACAGCAACACCATCGTTAAATAACGATTCACCCACAATCTTGGTTTCCAGGGTTTTAGCTGCGCCCGCCTGTTTAAGAATACCCAGCACAGCGATAGGATCAGTCGGGGAAACCAGGGCACCAAATAAAAGGCAATAGATGAATGGAACCTCGAGGCCGAACAGACCGAAAACCCCGTATACCATGTACCCAATCATAAAAGTAGCGCCCAGCACACCAACCGTCGCCAGAATAGTTATCACCCAGCGTTGCCTGGAAAGATCGTCCAGGTTGACATGCAGCGCACCGGCAAATAGCAATAAACTCAACATACCGTGCAACAGCGTCTCATCAAAATCTATCGACGCAAGCAATATGGCCACATCCTCCTTTAAACCCAACGACAACGGGCCAAGTAGTAACAGGGCCAAAGAGGCGAGCATCGCGATCAGCATCAAACCGATAGCAGCGGGTAATTTAAAAAAGCGATAATTGATAAAACTGAAAACGGCAGAAAGAGAAATCAAAATGGCGAGTATGTGGAATAGTTTCATAAATAAAATTAGTTGGTCTCAGTTTGTAAATCGAATGACTGCACAACTATAGCGGCCGATTGCCGATTGTTTCATCCGAAGCATCGCTTTTATTGCAGCTTGCCGCAAGCCCCCGATCATGATCACACTCTTTATTTATTATTGATTACGCAGTTAATGTGTCCTCGGCGCTGTTACACGGCATCTAATCCGGAAAACTAATCGTGGCAGGTAATCCAGACTGGCCTGTCCACAGAGTCCGAGTCGGCTATCGACACTGATTCATCGAGTTTGAGCGGCTCTTTTCTCAATAGGAGACGCTCGATTGGCTGGGCCAGAAGGCAATCCCCGGTCACTGTAAAGTTTCTTTACAGTTGTTACATACGAGTGTAAAGAAACTTTACAGTTAACGGCGGGTAAACGTTGCTGCTTTTATAAATTATAATGTTAATCAAAGAGTTATATTTTTTAGCATGATATTAGCGTTTATTTTATAAGTTACTTTATACGGCCTATGATCATGAATAAAATTGTCCGCTTACTCATTGCTTCAACCCTTCTCCTGACAGCAGTTTCTGCAAACGCTGGGCTGATCAAGTCAGGAACTTTTGGGGGCAGCGTGTACGATGTCTACAAATACGAGAGGGGCGTCGATAGATCCTGGGGCGCCGCTGACATTTTTGCGCTTGGTCAAGGCGGCTATCTTGCAACCTTAACTACTGCAGCTGAGGATTCCTACGTTACTTCCCTTGTGCAAGCGGCTGGTCTCCATGAAGTATGGGCTGGTGGCTTTCAAGAACCCAGCGAAACCAGTAAAACTGATGGCTGGAAGTGGGTAAATGGTGAAGGCGCATTCGACTATACGAATTGGTCGCCTGGTGAACCCAATGACTACTATGGGACAGGAAGCGAACAACACCTCGGAATTAACTGGCGAGGAGCTTGGAATGACGAAGGCCGCTTGCGAAACGTCAAGGGTTTTGTGGTCGAGTCTGCTGTACCCGAGCCTTCTGTCATAGCTCTATTCGGTTTGGGTCTACTCGGTTTGGGATTCGTTCGCCGCAGAAAAGCATAACTAATAACTACCTAGTAGAGAAACTAAGCCATCTCATTTGAGGTGGCTTTTTTGTGGGCGTCTCGAATGGGCGGTGGTTCAACTGATCGACAACGACGGCATATGGTGAACTTTCCTTTCAAAGGAACGCGAATTTATTGGTGGTTGACGTTATCGCGATGATGAGTTTACGATTTTACCGTCAGGGTTTCAGCAATTTATTGATTACAGTTCGACTTCGTGGTGGAGATAATCCTGCAGCAGGTGGCACAGGCAGTCCTGGCGTATCACCATCCGGTCGCGGGTAATCATTGCCGGCATCAGCGTGTTATTCAGGTAAATTCTACCCTCTTCGACACGCAGGATTTCATCCGAGACGTCGTGGCCGTCGGTGTCGGTAATCGACAGCGGGCGAGCTACACGGGTATAGCCGAATACCTGGTGCGGATCGAATAGCGTGAAGTTGCGGTCTTCGAAATCGTTCTCGAAACGCAGATCGGCATCGGCTGCGGTGTCGAACGCGTAACTGACATCGTCCCGGATATTCATCGTCAGGTGTGATTCCACCAGGTGCAGCGCGTGGCGGGTTGGTTGACTATGCGGTAACTCATCGAGGGTGAGCATCCCCTCGACGAAACGGCAAGCGTGTTCTATTCCCTGTGGGTCGCCGGGCAAACCGCATTCCAGAGTAATCGCCGGGCAAATTCCGTCGAAGGCCATGGTGCTGACGCCGCGGTGGTTGAACACCATGCCAACCCGGTTAAATCTCGCTGCCAGGTTCTGGTTTTGCATGTTGGGATCGGTGATACAGGCGTAGTGTGGGTTTTTGCCGGTATTGTTGTGGATATCGATGGCGGCGAAGAGTGGCAGGCCATGAGCGATTTCGACCACACGCTGCATCATGCCCGAAGTCGGGCTCGGTTCGAGTTCGGTGCCTGGCCAGCAGCGGTTATAGTCCACCTGGTCGGGGAGATAGCGGCGATTCGCCTCGGCGGCGCGCACGTTGCCGACAAACAGCAGGATAGAGCGCGGTAAATCCTGCGCGTGTTCGGCCAGTATCTTCTGCATGGCCTCGAGCCCGGTATATTCGTTGCCGTGAAGCAGGATTGAAATGAACAGGAACTGGGAGTCTCTGCCATCGAGCTGGACCAGCGTCGGGTTTGGAAACAAGCTGCGGATATTTGCGGTGGTTATGTCGAAAAACCCGTCAGGCAGACCGTGCAGCCGATCAAATTTTTCGATCATGTACCGGGGTCCTGCCACAGGTGGACCGGTTGATTGCTTTGCGCCTGCTCGATATATTCGCGCACGAGCCGTGCGCTGTCGCCAAAGCGTTTCCAGTGATTCGTGATCCAGTGAGCGCCGGTTGCCCCCTGCTTGACGCGGGCCTCGATAATGTCGAGCCAGCGATCGGTGTCTTCAATGCCCGCCTGCTTCAGGTTTGCACGCGCGAGCGGAATGGCCTTATCCAGCAGGACTGTTTTCAGCGGCAGTTCCTGTCCATCGGGCCAGTGCACACTGGCACCGAGACCGTCGCGCGCGGCGCGGTAGAAATCGGTCTCCAGGGTTTCATAGGGCACTTGAGTCAGCCCGTCCCCAAGGGATTTCAGGCCTTCGGTCAGGCCCACGTAAAAGACGATATTGGCGAGTGTGTCGACCAGCGTCGGCCCTGAGGGTACGACGCGCAATTCAAGCCGCAGGTGATAGGAATTATCCTTGTTGCGCGCGATAATCGGCCGCACCCAGCGCCAGATGGTGCCGTTGTGCAGCGACAGGTGATGCAGGTCCTCTGTCGGCCGATCGAGCACTTCCGGCAGGATAGGGCTGTAGTAAAAGTTATCTTCGAACAAGTCGAGCAGCGAATCGATGTAACGTTTGCCCAGGTGGACCCGCGGAATAATGTGATCCTCTATTTCCTGCAGATTACGCGTATCGACAGCCTGCTTGAAGATGCCGATGCGTGATTCCTGCCAGCAGCATTTGCCCAGTACCAGCGGTGAGTTCGCGGTCGCACCGATAATCAGCATGCTTGACCATAGTCCGGCATGGTAGGTCGGCACGATTTCATCGAAAGGCACCTGCAGGTGAATCTGCAGCGAGGTCGCCAGCGCCTCGAGCATGACGTCTGTTTTTTCGACTTCGAGCTGCTCGTCGCCATCCAGGAGCAGGCGGATCGGCTGGCCGCGCATGCTGAGCAATTGGCGGTTGAGCTGGTTATATCGATGCAGCTCGGTCATGTAAGCGTCGGGATTCAGGTGTTCGTGGGTCACGCTCGGAAATACGCCGAACATGCCGATACTGGTGTCGAACCTGTCGGCCGCCTCGGTGGCCTGTTGAAAAAGGGCATTCAGGTCGGCCTCTACCCGGTTGAAGATATCGCCCGTGTAGGGAAAGGGATTGCCGTTGATCTCCATGTTGAATTTGGCAAGCTCAGAGGTGAACAGCGGGTTTCCGGTCGCCTTGATGACTTCGATATTGTTTTTGCTCGGATTGCCGCTGGCATCGGCGAGGCAAAGCTCGAGCTCATAACCGAGCATGCGGCTTTCATTGTCAAACTCACGCTTCGCGAACAGCGAGCGCACCAGCTCTGTTTCCTGCTCGAGCCGCTGCTGGAAGCGGTCGTAATCATCCTGCTCGAAATGTTCTTTCTGAATTTCTTCGCCCATAGGATTCCGAGTATAAGATAGATGTCCGCTAAATGCCTACCTTCAAGTTGGGTAAGGTAGTTTTAGCAACTCAGCCTGTTTATACTTTGCTTTTCCTGGTCGAGATAACCATGTCCGTCATCCTGCAAGTATCCAACCTGGTAAAACGCTTCGGTTCGTTAACCGCGGTTAACGACGTCAGTTTCGAGATCCGGCAGGGCAGCTGTTTTGGTCTGCTCGGACCCAATGGCGCCGGCAAGACTACGACCATCGAGATGATGGAGGGCGTCAAGACTCCCAATGCTGGCGAGATCCTTTACCAGGGGGCGGCGTTAAGCCAGCAGTTTCGCAACGAAGCCGGCATCATGTTTCAAACCACTGCGCTGCAGGAATTCATCACCGTGCGTGAAATCATGGTGCAGTTCAGTCGTTTTTATCCGGAGACCGCGAGCATCGACGAACTCGCCGACCGTTACGCGCTGCATGACTTTTTAAACCAGGATACGCGCAGGCTCTCCGGTGGGCAGAAACAGCGCCTGTTGCTGGCGATGGCCTTGATCAACAAACCCAGGATCCTGTTTCTCGACGAACCCACTACCGGGCTCGACCCGCAGTCGCGGCGCAACCTGTGGAAGCAGGTGCAGCAGGTCAAGCAGCAGGGCGCTACCATATTGCTCACTACCCATTACATGGAAGAGGCTTATGAACTGTGCGATGAAATCGCGATCATGGATCATGGCCGCATCATCGCTCACGATGCCCCCGACGCGCTGCTGGCGGCGCATTTTGACGATGTCGTAGTGCAGTTGCATGCCGCCGATATTCCGCGCGAAATAGGCGAACGGGAGTTCCAGGCGGTTTATCGCAACGACAATGCCCATATCGTTACCGGTGACGTCAACCGGACTATCGAACACCTGCTGCATCTGGATATCCCGCTGGATCGTCTGCGCATTCGTGCGCGCGATCTCGAGGACCTGTTTCTCGAATTGACCGGAAAGGAATTACGCGCCTGATGTGGAATCGAATCTATGCGCTGTTCGTGGCCCGCAACCTGGAGTTCATGCGTGATCGTTCGGCACTCGCCTGGAGCGTGTTGTTGCCGGTGCTGATTATTTTCGTGTTCGCCTACGCCTTCACCGAGGAGAACCCGGAGAAGTTCAAGGTCGGCCTGGTATCGGCTGGCACGCCAGTGGGTCCGGCCGCCACGTTCGCGAATACCCGCTACATCAGGTTTATCGAGTTCGACGATGCCGCAGGCAACCTGCACAAGGTAGAGCGCCACCAGATCGATTTATTGTTCGACCCGGGCAGCGGTCGCTACTGGATCAACCAGACTTCGCCGGGTGGTTACATTGTCGAAAAGCTGTTGGTTGCGGCCTATGCCGATTCCAGCGAGACTTTGCAGCGAACTCTCGTCGAAGGCGATGAAATCCGCTATGTCGACTGGGTTATTCCCGGCGTTATCGCGATGAACATTATGTGGGGCGCGCTGTTTGGCATTGGTTACGTGATTGTGCGCTATCGCAAGTTCGGTGTACTCAAGCGCCTCAGCGCTACCCCGGTAACCGCGGTCGAGTTCCTCTGCGCGCAGATCCTGTCCCGCCTGTGGCTGCTGGTGGTGGTTAACGTGGTGATCTTTATCGGCATGGATTTGTTTGTCGATTTCCGCATGCATGGATCCTATTTCGACCTGCTGCTGGTGTTTACCCTCGGCTGCATTAATCTAATCTGTTGCGGGCTCGTGGTGGCGGCGCGCATTTCCAGCGAAGAAGTCGCGAACGGCGTTTTGAACCTGTTCAGCTGGCCGATGATGTTTCTCTCGGGCGTCTGGTTTTCACTCGAAGGCGCGCACCCGTGGATGCAGAAATTCGCCTTGCTGCTTCCGCTGACACATGTCACCGATGCGGCGCGTGAAGTCATGATCGACGGTGCCGGTATCATACAGATTTCCGATCACCTGCTGGTGCTCGGCATATCCAGCTTGATCCTGTTGTTCATTGGCGCGAAGATATTTCAATGGGAGTGATATCCGACCAGACCATTTTGTTCTGCCTGCTCGGGGTCGTGTTCGGTTTGCTGGTATGGGGCCGGATTCGCTACGACCTGGTTGCTTTCGGCGCATTGACAATCGCCATCGTTCTCGGCGTGGTACCGCAGGAAGACGCGTTTGCGGGGTTTGGTCACCATGCCACGGTGATCATCGCGCTGGTGTTAATCGTCAGTCGTGGTTTGTTCAACTCGGGCGCCATTGAATTGATCGCGCGCTACGTGATCGACGCCGGACGTTCATTGTTTTTGCATATCAGCGTGATGTCGGGCGTTGCCGCGGTGTTGTCGGCGGTGATGAATAATGTCGCCGCGCTCGCGCTACTGATGCCACTCGACATGCAGGCGGCAAAGAAGGCCAAACGCAGCGCCTCGTTGAGTTTGATGCCATTATCCTTCGCGTCGATTCTCGGTGGCATGATTACCCTGATCGGAACACCACCCAATATCATCATCGCAAGTTTTCGCGAGCAGGCGGTGGGCGAGCCGTTCGCGATGTTCGATTTCGCACCGGTGGGCGCGGTTACCGCGCTGGTTGGCGTGATCTTCATCGCTGTCGTCGGTTGGCGCCTGATACCGGTTGTCAGTAGCGAAGACGAGTTGAATGACAAACCGCTTCCGCACGAGGACTATGTCGCCGAAGTTCGCGTGGCGGAAAACTCGAGCACGATTGATCGCCGGGTACGCGATCTCGATGAAGAAGCCGATGAAGCCGACGTTGCGATTCTCGGGCTGGTGCGTAAGGGCAGGCGATTACCCGGACGTGCGCGCACCGAGAAAATACGCCTCGGCGATCTTATCGTCATCGAGGCCAATGCCGAGCATATCGACGCCTTCGTCGGCGCCTTCGGGCTCGAATATGTCGGTAGCGAGAAATATGATAGCCACGCCAGCGAGGGCCTGGCGCTGGTCGAGGCAGTGGTACCAGAAAACGCGCGCATCGAAGGTCGCAGCGCGCTCAGCCTGCGACTGTTATATCGACATGGTGTTACCTTGCTTGGCGTGTCGCGCAAGGGCAGAACTTTTCGTGAACGGGTGCGCAAGCTCGACACCCGCGCCGGCGATGTTTTGCTGCTGCTCGGTCCCGCAGAACGACTCGACGATATTGTTAACTGGCTCGGTTGCCTGCCGCTGCAGGAACGCGATCTGCAGGTAGTGCAGCGTAACAAGGCCTGGATTGCGGTAGCGAGTTTTGCGGTCGCGATCGCGGCAGCCACCAGTGGCGTCATTCATTTGCCCGAAGCGCTGGCGCTGGTTTGTATCGTCATGGTCGGATTCAATATAGTGCCGCTCAAAGAAATCTATACCTCGATCGAATGGCCGGTTATCGTATTGCTCGGCTCGATGATCCCGATCGGTTCCGCGCTCGAAGCCTCGGGCGGTACGGCGCTGATCGCGCAGCAGATCGTTGATTTCGCCGAGGGTTACGGACCGGTAATTGTGCTGACGCTGTTAATGGTGGTTACGATGACGCTTTCCGATGTGCTCAACAATACCGCTACCACGATCATCGCGGCGCCGATCGCGATCGATATCGCCAATCGCCTGAGTGTCAATTCCGACCCGTTTCTGATGGCGGTCGCGGTAGCCGCGTCCTGCGCTTTCCTGACGCCGATCGGGCACAAGAACAATACACTGGTGATGGGGCCGGGCGGTTACCGCTTTGGAGATTACTGGCGTATGGGGTTACCGCTCGAAGTTATCGTTGTCGTAGTCTCGATCCCGATGATCCTCATCGTCTGGCCTTTTTAAACCGCAAACAAAATGTCATCCCCGCGAAAGCGGGGATCTTGCAACGACCGGAACGAGCTTTGTGGAGCCGGGCATACAGGTTATTGCCAGGTCCCCGCTTACGCGGGGATGACACAAGAAGAGGGCGGGGATGACTTTAAGAAGAGCAGGGCGATGACGTGAAGGGTGCGTGGGAATGCTAACGAAGTTAAACTGTCGATACTCAACTCGGTATCAATTGTCATGACCATCATCAAGCAAAACGACCTGATCGAAAGTATTGCCGACGCGTTGCAGTACATCTCCTATTTCCACCCGCTGGATTTCATTCGCGCGATGGATAAAGCCTACCAACGTGAAGAAAACCCGGCAGCACGCGACGCGATCGCGCAAATCCTGATTAATTCGCGCATGTGCGCGATGGGGCGCCGTCCCATCTGCCAGGACACCGGTATTGTTACCGTTTTTCTGCGCGTTGGTATGAACGTGCAATGGGATGCCGAGATGTCGGTTACCGATATGTGTAACGAAGGCATCCGTCGCGCCTATTTGAATCCGGATAATTTATTGCGCGCCTCGATTCTGAATGACCCCGATGGCAGCCGCAAGAACACCAACGACAATACGCCGGGCGTGATTCATTACGACATCGTACCGGGCGATACGGTCGAAATTCACGTCGCCGCCAAGGGCGGTGGCAGTGAGGCCAAGTCCAAGTTTGCCATGCTGAACCCGTCCGACTCGGTTGTTGACTGGGTACTCAAAATGGTGCCGCAAATGGGCGCCGGCTGGTGCCCGCCGGGAATGCTCGGTATCGGCGTCGGCGGCACCGCGGAGAAAGCGATGATCCTCGCCAAGGAGGCGCTGCTGGAGCCGATCGATATCCATGATTTGCAGGAACGCGGTGCGAGCAACCGGGCCGAGGAACTGCGCCTTGAACTGTATGACAAGGTTAATCAGCTCGGCATCGGTGCGCAGGGGCTGGGTGGCCTGACCACGGTGATGGACGTCAAGGTGAAGGACTATCCTTCGCATGCGGCGAACAAGGCGGTTGCGATTATCCCGAATTGCGCCGCGACCCGACACACGCATTTCACCCTCGATGGCAGTGGTCCGGCCCGCCTGGCGGCGCCAAAGCTCGAAGACTGGCCCGAAGTTACGCGCGAAACCGGGGATAATGTCAAGCGGGTGAACCTGGATACAGTTACCCGCGCGGAGGTCAAGACCTGGAAGCCGGGCGATACCTTGCTGTTGAATGGCAAGATGCTCACCGGGCGCGATGCCGCACACAAGAAGATGGTGGATATGCTTGCCGATAGTGAGGAGCTGCCGGTCGATCTCAGTGGTCGCTTTATCTACTACGTCGGCCCGGTCGATCCGATCGGGGACGAGGTTGTCGGTCCGGCAGGCCCGACCACGGCGACGCGTATGGACAAGTTCACCCGCACGATGCTCGAACAGACCGGTCTGCTCGGTATGATCGGCAAGGCGGAGCGCGGTCCCGAGGCGATCGAGGCGATCCGCGAATTCGAATCGGTTTACCTGATGGCGGTCGGCGGAGCGGCTTACCTGGTCGCGCAGGCGATCAAGGCCTCGGAGGTGGTAGCTTTCCCGGAACTGGGCATGGAAGCGGTTTACGAATTTGAACTCGAGGACATGCCGGTGACAGTTGCGGTCGATTATACCGGTGAATCGGTGCACCAGACCGGCCCGCGGATCTGGGCCGAGAAAATTAACCAGCGCGTGGTCAATTTCGACGCCTAGCAACATTTCGCTGGTTTTTAAAGTCATCCCCGTGAACCTTTTATGTCATCCCCGCGCAAGCGGGGATCTTGCAATGGTGGCGCGTTATGAGATCCCCGCTTGCGCGGGGATGACATAAAAGAGTTGTGGGGATGACATAAAAGTCGGGGATTACAAAAAGATGGTGGAAATCGGCAGACCCTGAATCCGGGGGCCAGCCACTAACGTCGATAAACCCTCGCCAGCGCCCAGATTTCGACAAATTCCACTCCCGCGCGATGCAGCAATCCGGTGATTTCGGTTACCGTCGAACCCGTGGTGACAATATCCTCGACCAGAGCGACGTGCCGATACTCGCGTTTTGGTGCGTAAACGAATGCCTTGTGTACATTCTGCTCCCGCTGCGCCGCACTCAGGCCCGACTGGCTCGCGGTAGCCCGTGGTCGAGTCAGGGCGTCGCGGTCAACCGGGATGCCGAGCGTGGCGGACCAGACCGTAGCGATCTCATAGGCCTGGTTGTAGCCACGTTCGAGCAGGCGTGTACGATGCAATGGTACCGGCAGCAACACTTCCGGTTTGGGAGAACTTTGACGAAAAGGATCGATACATTGCTGGCACAGGGTCCTGGAGAGATGCAGCGCCTCGGAAAATTTGAGTTGCAGCAGGTAGTCGCGCACCAGGCCGCGGTACTGTAACGGTGCGATAAGTTTTTGCCAACGGGGCGGGTTGAGCAGGCAGGCCGGGCACAGCAGGGCGTCAACCGGATTGGGTTGACCGCAGTACTGACATGGATTGGGAATCCGACGCAGCTGCTCACCGCAGCTGCCGCACAACGAGTTGGCGTCATCGAGTTCGCAGCCGCAGGCGAGGCAGAGGCCGGGTGCAAACAGATAGTTGAGGCAGCGGGCGAAGCCGCGCCGAAGATAGCTTACTGACATTGACTATTCCCTGTCTTGCAATAGACTTGGCGTTCTCCTTTTACTACGGCCGTATTCCCGATGACCGAAGCAGTGCAAGCCGTCCGCCACGACTGGACACTAGAGCAGATTAAAGCGCTTTTCGACCTGCCTTTCAACGATTTGTTGTTTCAGGCACAGACTACGCATCGGGCAAATTTTGACCCCAACGCGGTTCAGATCAGCACCTTGTTGAGCATCAAGACCGGTGCCTGTCCGGAAGATTGTTCCTACTGCCCGCAAAGCGCAAAGTACGACACCGGGCTCGAGCGCGAGCGTTTGCTGCCACTCGAGGAAGTGCGCAACGCTGCGATGAATGCGAAGCAAAACGGTGCAACCCGTTTCTGCATGGGCGCCGCCTGGCGTAATCCCACCGACAAGAACCTCGATAAAGTCATCGAAATGGTTAGCATGGTCAAGGATCTCGGTCTTGAAACCTGCGTGACGCTGGGCATGCTGACCCGCGAACAGACGCGTAAACTGAAACATGCCGGTCTCGATTATTACAATCACAATCTCGATACCTCGCCTGAGTATTACGAGGAAATCATCACCACCCGCACCTACCAGGACCGCCTCGATACCCTCGATAACCTGCGCTCGGAAGACATCAACGTCTGTTGTGGCGGTATTGTCGGCATGGGCGAAACCGCAACGGACCGCGCGGCCTTGTTGCAGCAGCTTGCCAATCTCCCCGAGCATCCCCAAAGCGTGCCCATTAATCTGCTGGTGCAGGTCGAAAACACCCCGCTTTACGGTACCGAGGAACTCGACCCGATCGAGTTCGTGCGCAGCATTGCGGTGGCGCGCATTATGATGCCGAAATCGGTGGTGCGACTTTCCGCGGGTCGCACGGCGATGAGCGAAGAATTGCAGGCACTGTGTTTTCTCGCCGGCGCCAACTCGATTTTCTATGGCGATACTCTGTTGACCACGCCGAACCCGGATGAAAATACCGATATGGACCTGTTCGACAAGCTCGGTATTGTCGCCAACGGTGAGCAGGCACAGGTGTCGAGCGACCACGCGGCCGCCTGATTTCAGGGCGTCGCGCTCGTGGCGATGAAACAACTCGAAGCTGATCTGGCGCAAAGCCGTGCCGATGGACTGTATCGTCGACGCCGCATCATCGATTCCCCGCAGGGTGTCGAAACCAGCATCGACGGCAAACGGCTGCTGTCGTTCTGCAGTAACGATTACCTGGGCCTTGCCAATCACCCGCTAATTAAACAGGCATTTGTCGATGCGGTTAACGAATACGGTGTCGGCAGCGGCGCCGCGCACCTGATCAATGGCCACAGTCGATTGCATGAGCGCTGTGAACAGCGGCTGGCAGAATTCACCGGGCGTGATCGAGCGCTGCTGTTTTCCACCGGTTACATGGCTAACATCGCGATTGCATCGGCGCTACTCGGGCGCAATGATTTGATTTACCAGGACAAACTCAACCATGCCTCACTGATCGACAGTGCCAGACTGAGCGCTGCCAGATTGATCCGTTACCGCCACAATGACCTTCGGCAGCTTGAGGAATTGCTTGGCAGTGGTCGTCGAGACCACCGCCGACTGGTGATGACGGACGCGGTCTTCAGCATGGATGGCGATTGTGCGGATATAGACACCCTGAGCCGTATCGCGGCCGAGCATGACGCGTGGGCCATGGTCGACGATGCCCATGGTTTCGGCGTGCTCGGTAAACACGGTGCCGGATTGCTCGAGCAGATGGGCTTGAACCAGCAACAGGTGCCGATCCTGATGGCCACGCTGGGCAAGGCGGTGGGTACTGCGGGTGCTTTTGTGGCCGGTAGTGAGGTCCTGATCGAAACCCTGATTCAGCGCGCCCGACCCTATATTTATACCACCGCGTCACCGCCAGCGATTGCAGCGGCGACGCTGAAGAGCATCGACCTCATCGAAGGTGAAACCTGGCGGCGTGACAAGTTGAACGAATCGATTGCCTATTTCCGCAGGCAGGCGAAGACCCTCGATGTTGAATTAATGCCGTCTCAAACCGCGATCCAGCCACTCGTGATCGGTGACAATCACCGGGCCCTGCAATTGAGCGAAGCCTTGTTCGAGCAGGGTATCCACGTCACCGCAATCCGCCCGCCCACGGTGCCGGTCGGCAGCGCGCGCCTGCGCGTAACTCTCTCCGCCGCGCACGAGCGCGGGCACATCGATCGATTGACTGAGACTCTGAGGACGTTGCTGTAAGTGCTGACGGTGGGGAGGCAGGGCGAAGAATTGTCAGGCCTCGTGTAAGCTCCGGTCACCAGGTGGCTGCAACAAGGGGGGTCAAAGGCCTTCGCAGTTGCGTGGCAGGTATGCCTGCTCCAGGTTGCTGGTGCATTGCCAGCGATTCATGCCGAGGTTGCCATCTTCCGCTTCTGGCGTCAGGGTGATGATCTTGTCGCTGCCGAATATCTCCTTCAGCTCGACCACCATGCTACCGTCAGGTTGCAGGTTTACGTACGCGATTGTTTCGCTATTGTTAAACAGCGACTCGGAGTAACCGATATCGGAGAGGCTGTCCGGCCAGTCGCCCTGCATCACGAGATGTTCCATCATACCGACCTTGAGTACATTGAGTTCCGAAAAGGCCTGCGCAGCCTGTGCCTGCAGCACGTATTTGTTGCCGAGGTTTTGCATGCTGTTCGAATCGGCTGGTTCGTCAGAATCAAGAAACGAAAAAAGGTTGTTGAAAAAACCCTCATCGGCCGGCGTATCTTTAACCAGTTGGGCGACAAATTGCGGGCTGGCGAATAATCGCGTGGTTGCGTTTGCGATCGCCATATTGAGGACTTTTTTCCCCTTTGAATTCAATAACCAGTTGTCGGCTACGCCCTCGGTTGTTTTTCTGAAAATGACCTTCGTTTCATCAGCACCAACCAGTTTCCAGTCGATGCTGACAATTACCCGATGCCGTTTGAACTGACTGGACGAAATCTTGCGTCCCGAAAAAACGGTGGTTTCGTTTAACCCGGGTGCACATGAATCGAGACGTAAATCGATGATATCCGCGTGCAGGCTATAGCCACCGAGCTTGCGTTTCAGGTTGACGAAATTGTACTGGTCGGCGGCCTGGGCGGGATAGCCCAGGCTTTTTACCACTTTGAGTTCGGTGCCGATTATTTCACCCGGGCTCGGGAATATGCGAGGGTATTCATTTAACGCTCGCGGCCATCTGTGCTCCTCGAATGCGGTGCATTCGGGACCAAAGGCATACAGGCCGATCGTTTTGTCAGCCGGGAGTCGATGCCAGGGATTATTGTCAGTGACGACTAGCAGTTTGGTTGCCTGCACTTCACCCGGTATCATGATCCCGCGAATCGATGGATCGTGTCTAGCGGGGAAAGTCTGCCCGGCCGACAGGCTTCTGTCTTTGAGAGTGATCAATTCGATGAAGTCCCGATCGGCAAAAAGTTGTTCGGCCGCCATGCCGATGGCATCCGATAGCGCATTCGTACCGGAAGCATCGGTCTGCAAACTGCCGGCAAAGCCGACGGTACTGGTTCGATAGAGGAGTTTCTGATTACGATCGGTTTTCAGGCTCCATTCGATCCAGACCTGCAGTCGGTTACGAGACATCCTGCGGAAAGACGATTTTTCGATGGGCTTGTACTTGCTGGACGCGGACAATGATGGCGCGCAGGCATCGAGGGTCAATTTGACCACTTTTGCATTGAGGCTGTAGCCATTCGAGTTTTCCAGCTTTGCCAGCGTGTCTGCTGAAGCCGGGTTGACCGAGTATCCCAGGGGCCGGGTTCTGGAGACGATTGTGTTGCCGCTTTGTTGCGCACCTGTTACCAGCCATTGCTGGTGATTGAGAGCCGTTTCCAGTGGCAAAGACTTTGTTGCCGCGCATTTCTCGCCGAAGCGCAAGCTGCCGATTTCCGCCTGGGGAGACTTGTTTTTAATCCAGTCCCTGCCATTTATCGCGACGTATAGCTTACGGGTTCGAGTTTCGGCATCGGAGTTTATTGGCTTCAGACCTGCGCTGCGGATTTCGTCGGAACCGTCGTTGTCTTCCTCCACGAGGATTTTATCGATGAAGTCACGGTCTGAAAAAAGTGTCAAAACTGCTGATTCTATCGCATTGGTGATCGCGGATTGCGGTGAAGTGGATTGATTCCAGCCGTTGAAGTGGCCCGGTGTAATCGCTTCGTAGATTACATCCTGATCGCGATTGGTTCGTAGCTGCCAGTTTACCTCGAGCCTGCCCCGATTCTTGGTGAACCTGTGCACCGATACTTTATCCATCGGCCCGAGTCGCTGGCTTTTATGCAAGACGGGTGCACAGGTATTCAAATCCATGGAGATGATTTCCGCATGCAGGCTCAGGCCGCCGGTTTTTTTGAGGCGACCGAGCAGTCGATACTTTTCGGTTCTTTCGGCCTCGTAGTCCATACCCTTGATAATTTTACTGGTGTGGCTCGCGAGTTTGGATTCGTCAGGGAACAAAGAGCGATGACGGACAAAGACATCGGGTGTATTGATTGCACCTCGAGAAACGCAACCTTTGCCGCTGTGATAGACCCCGATTTTGCTGGTCCGGTTTACCTCCGATTCCTTCTTCCATAGATAGCGGGTATCTAGCAGGTGTAGTTTTCGGGATGTTTTCTCATAGGGCCGAATAACCGGTTTTAAAGCAGCCGTCGTTGTCTGCTGACCTGGCACACCGCCTTTGCTATTGCCGGATACAACTTTTGAGTCTATTTCTTCGCCCGGATTCTTGTCCGAATAGTGAATTTTGCCGCTTTCATCGACCCATTTGAACAACTGAGCCGAGCTGGCAAAAGACAGCAGCGACAATATGACTAGAACAAGGAAACTACCCGGGAATTTCCGGCTCATGGGAACAACCAGTTTTTTACTTGCTGGGAGTATAGTAAGCAGATTCGGTTTTGACCGGACTCATCGAGCCGTTTCGTTCGGTAATATTGATGGAGATTATGCGCCTTGTTATATAAAAATATGGCTTTTATACTGCCGAGGATTAAATCGCCAGAGAAAAATCTTTGAAAATTTCGGCATTTGTATCTCTATGGGTCTGCTGCCTGGGCTAGTAGTAGGCTTGTCCGCTTCAAAAGTGGTGGCAACCGCAGCTTTGATTTAGGTTAGCGACGGGGCTTTCCTCCTGTGCGCCGGGGGGTAAACATGAATGTGGAGAGTATAAATCGGTGAATTGGTCAACTTTGAGGTTTGATAATGGACATTGAAGCGGAAGCCAGGCGGGTCCAGGATTTTGTTGACAAGGGCAATTTCCACGCAGCCTATAACATAGCCCTTTCCGGCTTAAATGCCTGTCGCCGAATCAACGATCAGGCGGGGGTCGATCGATTTCTCGATATAATCAGGGCTGTCGTCGAATCGCTGGCGGCAGAGTTTGGCAATCAGCCGGATGAAGGCGTTTAGTCCTCGGCTGGCGGTTCCGATCGTCAAGGAAGGTATTTTTCAAACTAACGGGCTGTCTTAATTGGCCGGACGTCTGGGCGGTCGCACACGAGGTCTGCCGCGATTCCAGTTGGACGGATCTATCCACACATTGTAGCCATCGATATTACTGCCATGCGAATAGTTGCAGTTATCGGTTTCCCTGAAGCCACTGCGGTCTGTTTTTATGACCTTGTTCCTTTGTACGGGGCGGTTCTCGTAATTCCAGGTACCATCGTCATTCAGGATAACTACCTCACCGGTGCTGATGGTTACTTTTTCACTGGCAAGACCGGTGGATGCAAAGCATGCTATCAACAGGATTGACAGGGTGGTAAACGGTTTTGAGCCAGACATGTGCGCTCCATGATTTACTATAACAGCACCATTTTGCGCCCGATTCAGCCAAACTTCAAAAGAATATAGGCAACGCCTTATTAATGTGCCGGGAAAGGGGTATGCTTTAAACATTCAATAAGTGTAGTCATTATCTGGTCGATCGCGAGCAACAATGTCAACTGAAAGTTCCAAAGACAAACTGGATCGCGTCGTTGCACGGGCGCAGGCTGAGCGGCAACAGCGGGAGCAGGGTTACCGCAGCAGGGCGCTAAAAATGTATCCCTGGGTGTCTGCGGTCGCTGTGCGCGCGAATTCAATCGCGATAACCTGCGGAGCTGACTGTTCATCACCGCGATCACGACCATGACAATAATCCCGCCGATGGCAGCAACTGGGAGTTACTGTGCATCTACTGCCATGACAATGAGCATTCCCGCGAAACCGCGTCGGGTTACGCTGATTTTGCGGCAGATACTGAAAAGGCAGACGCTACTTATAATCCGTTCGCGGAGCTCGCATCAATGCTCGACAAGAAGAAGTAGTCCCCCGGTAAATCAGTCGACACTGACCCCTTTGATATTACTGCGGACGGCCGAGATCGATAATTACTCCGTCGGCGAGCAGTTCCTCGGTGCGCTGCCGCGAGTAGCTGCGGTAATCGGTTTGCCGGTAATGACCACCGGCAACGTAACGCATGCTTTCCTTGAAGTGATGGGGGAAGGTCAGGCTGTCGTGTCGTCGAAGCAAATTGCCGTCATCGAACACGAGCACGCCAGGTCGATAAATCATTTCGTATTTGCGCGCAAGTTCGGCGGGCGTGGTTTTGTTACCGAGCACATCGACAATCGGTGCGGTCGAGTCCGCATCGAGACGCACGATAGTAAACGGGGCGATCTCCTTGCGCACCAGCTCATGCGCAAGAATACCGTCGTGAAACTCATCGCAATCGTAGCAGCTACCGTCTTCGAAAATCACCATTAGCGGACCATCGACGCTCGACAGGTCGGTTACTTCGCTGAACAGAGGGTTAGCGCGCAATTGATAGACATTCCTGTCGAGTTTTGCCTGCAGGTAATCGGCGAGTTCCGTCGTCTGGTAGGATTTGGTGGCGACGAATTCAAGCACCTTCCTGAAACGTTCGGGCGCGCGATAACCGTTGACGCGCACGATGGTCTTGTTGTCCTGGTCCAGAAACAACAATGCCGGCGTGGAATAAACCTTTAAAATCTCTCCCAGTTCCTTTTCGGTCACCGAGATTTCCTCGTTAAAAGCGATTTCACGATCACCCTGTATATTGATCGCGATGGTATCGAAATGCTGCTGGATATAGCTGCTCAGAGGTTCGGTTTCAAAAGACTCACTCAGCATGCGATCACAGTAGGGACAGCCGTTCAGTTCAAAAAACAGCAGTACATGCTTGCCGGCATCGCTGGCATCGTCGACATCGTCCGCAATCTCGAGAAAACTTTCCTTGAACCAGGCGGGCGGCGGGTGTAACGCGCCGCCGGTAATTTTGCCTCGCGTATCGCTGTCGGCCGGGAATACAGGGCTGGATACCATCGTGAATGCGAGCAGGAGGAGGGTTTTCAGCAGCTTGTCGGGTTGTATCATGATCGATGAGCTCCAGTAGGTGGTTGTGCGTCAGGAAGAGCAATATAAATCACTTCGCCAGGCTTGTTAGCTCTCATTTGGTAATAGGCGGCCTGAACTAAAATGCGACCTTTTTTACTTCTGCCCACAGCTTTAAATTTGAGCTGCTAGACTCGAATTTCCACATTTATAACCAAGTCGAAATCATGAATCTAGTTGCAACCCTGCTTTCACTGTTTATCCTCGGCCTGCTGATCGTGCTGGTTTTGCAGATGCGCAGACAGCGCCTTGCCACCGAGGAATTGCTCGCGGATAACCGTATACGGACCCGGCTCTACCAGGACGCCGATGAATCGACCACCTTTATCCTCAGTCGTACTATCCAGAATATCAGCGCCGGTCATCCCGACCCTAACCTGGAGAGTGATTCGTTTACCCTCAAGGTGGTGCGTGAACTGGTAAAGCGCAGGGTATCCAAGGAAAAATGGCTCGAAATTCAGGCCAACGAGCGACTCGTCCACGAGCTTTACCTGTTGCTTCGCGGCCCGGCGACCAAAAAAGGCCCGCGTCTGGTGCGGGCCAAGTCCTGAGGAGAGCCGGAGAGCTCCAGGTATGCCAGTGGCAGATTTGCCCTGGCGTGACGGTTGATTCGGGTTTTGGCTTTATGAGATCCCCGCTTGCGCGGGGATGACATAAATAGTTAGTAGGGATGACGTCAATAGTTAGTAGGGATGACGTCAATAGTTAGCAGGGATGATGTCGGCATTTCCGTTGCGTAATCCTGGCATCTAGTAGCTCGCGCTATCGCTTTCGTAGGTTAAGCCTGCCGCGGCAGCCTGCGATTTCACCGCACCGTATATCTTTTCATCCAGTGAATCATCGGCACCGCCTTCAACGTCAACTTTTTTCTTGATGAACTTGCTGCGAGATTCGGACAGTTTCCTGATTTCCTGCTGCAACTGGTCGCGACGTTGACCCTGTTCGGTGATCACTTCCATTTGCTCCGCTGGTGCCATTGCCCGCAGGCTGGCGGGCAGGTTTTCTTCTTCGATGGCCTCGAGTGAGACACGTCCCGATGTAATCGCCTCCACCAGTTCGCTCTCACCGAGCAGATTTGCCTTGCCGCTGGCGGTGGCATTGAAAGTGTCGCGCCGGGCGAGCGCTTCTGCAGACAGCTCCTTGCGTAATCTGGCATTGGCGTCAAGTTTTGCCTTCTGCGCCGCTTTGGCCTCCGCGTCGCCATAGTAGAGACGAGTATCTTCGAGTTCGGCGGCCAGAGAGGAGAGTTTTTCATCGAACGGGGTTGCGATGGCGACCGCGTTGCCCGAATCCTCGACCTGGAAATACTCGCCCTGGCCAAGCGAGGCGATTTCCTGCCAGGCGGGACGGGTGTAATGGTGTTGACCGCTCTGGATGGCATTGACCACGATGCCCTTTTGCGCAGCAACAGCCAGCGTTACCGGGTACTTGACGTCGTTTTGGTAGTCCATGTGTGGTGGCGCATCGCCGACCAGGAAAGCAACCCTGTAGACGTTATTGTCAGTGCTCCATGAAATCTTGTGAATGGCATCGTAGAGTGCCTGGTTGACGCTTTCGGGACCGTCGCCACCGCCTTGTGCGCGGAAGTCCATCAGGTTCGCGTACATCGAGTCGAGATCGGCTGACAGGTCGAAAACGCGCGTAACGTAGGCGTCGCCACGATCTCGAAATGCGACCAGCCCCATCTTGATGTCAGGATTTTCCTGCGCCGAAGCCATCGTTGTGGCAATCGACCAGATCTTTTCCCTGGCCGCCTGGATCAGGCCGCTCATGCTGCTGGTGGTGTCGAGAACGAATACTACCTCGATGCGGTGACTTTGACCCGGTACCGCCTGCGCGGTCTGGGTCGCCTTTGCCTTTTGCATGGTGGGGAACAGTGCAACGCCGGTAGCGGTAGCGACCAGCAGGGCCAGGGCTATTAGTTTGCTGTTAAATGCTGTGCTTTTCATTGGATTATCTCCTGGTTCAGGGTTGGGTGAGTTTGCGCACCGCATCGAGGGCGACGCGATGAGCGGATTGAAAAGATGACTGGTCCAGCTGGCTGCTTTGGCTGCCACCGGACTGCCAGCGTGCCAGCTGCGGGATCCAGCTGAACAAGGCCTGGAGCAGGAAGAAGCTCCACAGGGCAGCGGGAAGGCTCGCAGTGTTAACCATGGTCCAGGCGCTGGCGGCGAGTCCTACCGATACCAGACCGAAATCGAGTGCTGCGCTTACTATCGAACTATGGAAATAAAGCGAGCGTACCAGCCAGATGAAACCGGCCTGAATCAGCACCTGCTCAAACAGCAGGACGTCGAAAAACCAGCAGGCGAGGCTGATCACGCCCCAGCCGGCAATCACGATTACGCGACCGACACGGGCGCTGCTGCGCCTTAGCAGGTAGACCAGGTACACCAGCGTCGCAGCGTAAAGCACCAGGTTGAACAGGCTGCCGTAGGCGATGAAGCCGCCGAGCAATAGTTTCGCCGCGCCTGCGCCGAGGCTGATAATGATGGCGACGATGATACCGTCGATTATTTCGGGCGTTTTCATACTTTCGCCCTCCGTTCTTTCTCGCGTAGTAGCGCAATTTCTACTTCTTCGCTGCGAATGGCGCCCGTATGGTTGAAGTTGCCACCGGCCAGATGTTCGTCGTCGCTCAACAGCAGCTCCAGCTTCTGTTTCATGCTGGTCAGTTGCTGATTTTGCTCATCGATTTGTTTAACCAGATGCTGGCGTTGCACGTCGATGCTGGCCGATTGTTGCTGCAAGATCTGGAGCTGCTTTTCGTGGCTGAGTTTGCGCCGGATCAAATCGCGAGCCAGGTCGTCTTTTTTCGCGGCCAGGCAGATATCCAGTTCCTCGTCGAAACTCTTGAGATTGGTGCCAGTGGTAGCGCAAGCCTTGTCAACCTGGGCCGCCTCGTGCTGCAACAACTGCAGTCGTTGTTGATCCTGGTCGAGCGCGAATTGCATCTCGCGGACGGCTTGCCTGAGCTGCAGGTCGGGTTCCTCGATGCGATCGAGGACGGCGTGAAAATCGGCCTGAAACAGTCGCGATAGTCGGGTTACCAGTGCCATATCGTGTACTCCGTTGTGAGCGAAAGATGCGGTAATTCTGGGTCACGAACGGCTGTTTAAACAGGCGGTGTTTGGTAAAACCTGGGGCCGCGGGTTTACAAAAAATTTACATAGCCGGCTGACTGCAATGCTAGGATTGACAGGTATTTATTGAGGATTTTGAATGATGGCGCAAAAAGCGCGCATACTAGTGGTTGAAGACGAAGCGGCTATTCGCAGCGGACTGGTCGATGTCTTCGTCTATCATGGTTACGAAGTACAAACCGCCGAAAACGGTGATGACGGTCTGCGTGAGGCGCTGGGTGGACAATTCGACCTGATCCTGCTCGACGTGATGCTACCCGGGATCGACGGTTTCGAGATTTGTAACCGGATTCGCCAGCAGGACCGACAGCAACCGGTGATCATGCTGACCGCGAAATCGAGCGATGAAGACATCGTGCAAGGGTTGACGCTGGGTGCTGATGATTACGTCGCCAAGCCCTTTTCGGTGACTCAACTGGTCCTGCGCGTGCAGGCGGTGCTGCGTCGCTCGGGGATCGGGGAAACGTCGGCGCGTGAAATCAGGCTCAATAACGGCCTGGTGATTGATACCGAGAATCTGTCTGCGGGGGATACCGTTTTTACCCGTCGCGAAATGGACCTGTTGTAGTATCTTGGCCAGCAATCGGATCGCCCGGTGGCGCGCGAAGAATTACTTGCGCGAGTCTGGGGATATGCCAATCACATGGAGATCGAGACTCGTACGGTCGATATTCACATTGCCAAGCTGCGCCGAAAAATTGAAACCGATCCCGCCAACCCCGAGGCGATAGTCACCGTGCGCGGTGCTGGCTACCGCCTGATGCTGGTCGAACAATGACCCGACGCCGTCTTACCCTGTTGATGGTGCTGTTTTTCGCGGCGCTTTCGTTACCCACGTCGATCCTGGTCTACCAGGCTTACGGCCAGTTGAAATGGGAGGCTTTTTACCAGCATCAGCAGCTCGCGCGCGAGTTGACGCTGCGTATCGATGCCGGCTTCCGCGATTTGATCGAGCGTGAGGAAAATCGCCCTATCAGCGATTACGAGTTTCTCAACGTTAGCGGTACCGAGGGAGCGGCTTTCCTGCAGCGCTCGCCGCTATCCGAGTTTCCGCCGGAAATCGAAGTTCCCGGCTTGCTCGGTTACTTCCAGGTTGACGCCGCGGGACAGTTACGTACCCCTCTCGTACCCGAGGCCAATGCTTCGAACTACGGTATCTCAACCGCTGAACTACAGCAACGCGAACAACAGGCAGGCCGCATCAGTGGAATTCTCGATCAAAATCGCCTGGTCGGGAAAAGTGATCTCGCGCGCACCCCGGTGGTGATCGATCAAAGCGTGGCGGAAGAGGAAATCTTGCCGCGGCGCGAAGATAGTGCATCGTTCGCGACAGAGTTTTATGAGGCCATGCCGAGTTCTACCATGGAAGATCGCGACGGCCAGAGCCAGGGTCAGGCCGGGTTCGATGAATTGGCGACACGTAAAAAGCTTGTGCCCACTGACGATGCGGCAGTCGCCGATCAGGTCAAGGATCTGAAACTGGAAGACAGCTACGAGGTGGCGGCCTCGGCTGCGCCCGAAGCGCGACGAAGGGAAGCGGAACAAGAATCTACCGCCAGGCGTTCGCGCAAGGAAAAGGTAAACCTGCCGCAGGCTCTTGCGCAACAGGAGCAGAGCACCGAAAAGACTACTGAAGATGCCGAAGTCAGTGAATTAGCGGTCGAGTCCGATTCGGTTTTAAACCAGCAGAATATTCGCATCGAGACCTTCGAGAGTGAAGTCGAAGCAATGGAGTTTGCCCTGCTCGACAGCGGGCATTTCGTACTGTTCAGACGCGTCTGGAACAAGGACGAGCGCTATGTGCAGGGTATCCTGTTCGATCAGTCTGACTTTATCGAGCACTTGATTGCACCGGCGTTTCGTGAATCGAGCCTGTCGTCGATGAGCAAGCTGATCGTCGCCTATCAGGGATCGATCCTGCAAAACTATGCCGCCGATTACAGCCGACTGTACAGCCCCGGAGCCGAGCAAACCAGCAATGAATTACTTTACCAGAGTCGCCTGATAGCTCCGTTTGGCGATATCGAGCTGATTTACGCGTTGGCGCGATTGCCGGTCGCGCCGGCGGACAGATTATTATCTGGTCTGCACTGGTGCTGGCCATCGTGCTCGTCGGCGGTTGTCTGATGCTGTTTCGTCTGGGGCTGCGTCAGCTGGCACTGGCGCGCCAGCAACAAGACTTCGTTTCCGCGGTCAGTCATGAACTCAAGACCCCGCTTACGTCGATCCGTATGTATGGCGAAATGCTGCGCGAAGGCTGGGCGGATGAGTCAAAGCGCAAGACTTATTACGACTTTATCTTTCACGAGGCGGAGCGCCTCACGCGCCTGATCAACAACGTGCTGCAGCTGTCGCGCATGTCGCGCAATGAGCAGGTCGGTAACCTCGATAGCATGACCGTGGGTGACGCATTGGCCGAACTCAAACCGCGACTGGAGTCCCAGCTCGAAGCTTCGGGGTTTGAACTGGTTATCAGCGGCGAAGCAGAAGTGGATGCCATGCCAATTGCGGTCGATATCGACTGGTTCATGCAGATTTTCATCAACCTGGTCGATAACGCAGTCAAGTTTTCCGCCGGCGGTGACACGCAACGGGTCGAAATCCGTTACCAGCAGATGCAGGATGACAGGATCCAGTTCTCAGTGCGCGACTATGGCCCCGGTATCGATCCGGACCAGATGAAAAAGATTTTCAGGTTGTTTTATCGCTCCGAGAATGAACTCACGCGGGAAACAGTCGGTACCGGCATCGGGCTGGCCTTGGTACAGCAACTTGCGAGCGCCATGCAGGCCGATATTGACGTCGTCAACTGTGATCCGGGTGCCGAGTTTCGTATACGATTTGTCGCTGGCAGGTAATGATATTTTCCTGATAAGGTTAGCGCTGGACGACTTTATTCTGTACGACAGGTAGGCAGGTATGAATCAGGAACGGGCCGAGACCGGCCGACTGCAGGAATTGTTATCAGAGCTCGGTACCGGGCTCGACAAGTTCCTCGAATTTGAGCATCCAGATGCGCTGGTTAACCGCGACAGCTGGCATTCAACGCTGAATATCCCGTTGCCGCAGCAGGGCTGTGGAATAGATGCAGTCACCAGTGAACTGACCGAGATTGTCATTCCGAACGGTTCACCCATTACCAAACCGGGTTTTTGCGGTTACATAGTGACCGGTGCAAGCACGGCCGCCGCGCTTGCTGCTACCGCTGCCAGCATCGCTTCGCCGGCACGATACTTGCCGACGGCATTTAACCTGCTCGAAGAGCTATCGCTCGACTGGATGGCGCAGATGTTCGGTCTCGGGGAGATGAAGGGTATCTACAGCAGCGGGGGTTCAGTGGCCAATTTACTGGCGCTCGGTGCCGCCAGGCAGGCTGCGTTTGAGAAGCTCGGGCATGACCCGGCGCGAGATGGTATAGATCGGGCGGTCAGTATCTACGCCAGTCACGAATGCCACCACACCATTCAACGTTCCAGCGGTGTACTGGGCCTGGGTAGACGAGCGGTTAAAGCGATTGCCTGCGACGCGACGGGACGGATGCAGGTTGCTGCGTTACGGGACGCCATCGATAATGATCTACGCGATAATGTGCTACCCATGGCGATTGTAGCCAACGCCGGAACGACTAATACAGGCGCTATCGATCCGCTCGAAGCCATCGGGGAGATTTCCAGGCAATACGGCATCTGGCTGCATGTGGATGGCGCCTATGGATTGCCGGGCATTCTTGATGACAGGGTTCGACCTCTTTACCATGGCCTGGGAATGGCTGATTCGGTGATCGTCGACCCACACAAATGGCTGGGTGCGACAATTGGCGTCGCGGCTACCTATGTACGCGATCGCAGCCTGCTGGAAAGGGCTTTTACCCAGGAACACTCCGACTACCTCGAGGGTACCCTCGAGCAGGCGGATGCAGCGCAGCCGAAGATCGAACACTCGATGGATGATTTCGGTATTCCGTATTTCAGTTATGGCGTTGAGCTCAGTTCTCCCTGTCGCGGCGTCATGGTGTGGGCGATGATTCGTGAAATAGGCGTCGAGGGGATGCGTGAGCGCATCATAAAGCACAACGATATGGCGCGAGAGATCGCCGAATTTTGCAAGCAGCATCCCAGGCTGGAATTGCTGCTGGAGCCGACCCTGTCAATTTGTTGCTTCCGTTATGTTTCGCCCGCGGTGGCGGACCTCGATTTGTTGAATCAGCGATTGCATCGACGCCTGATCCGTGAAAATGAATTCATGCCGAGCACCACGCGTGTCGATGGCAAGCTCGTACTACGCCCCTGCTACATCGGTGTTCGCAGCGAAAGTTCCCAGGTGGGGGGATTGTTGCGGGCGGTGTTGAGAATCGGCGATGGACTTGTCGCACAGCCGGATTAGTTTTTTGTTTTGATATCTGCGCCACGAATCATAATAATTGCCTCCCGTTCTTTTTCCCGAGCCTGAAAACCGATGACCCAGTCTGTAAAACTGTTCGAACCCATGACCATTCGCGGTACGACGCTGCCCAATCGAATCGTTGTCTCACCGCTTTGCCAGTACTCGGCCGTCGACGGTCTCGCACAGCCATGGCATTTTGCCCACTTGAGTACATTTGCACGAGGCAAGGCCGGGCTTGTTTTTACCGAGGCAACCGCAGTCGAGGCGCGGGGTCGTATTACGCCGCAGTGCCTGGGCATCTGGACCGATGAACAGGCGGAAGCGTTACGGCCGAGCGTTGCATTTATCGAATCGATGGGATGTGTGCCGGGTATGCAGCTTGCCCATGCCGGGCGCAAGGCCTCGACGCGAGCGCCTTTTTCGGCAAAGGGTCCCATCCCGCTCAGTATGGAGGACAGCCAGCAGGCCGGTGCACCATGGCAAACCGTTGCGCCCTCGGCGTTACCCGTGGTCGACGGCTGGCACGTGCCCGAGGCGCTCGACGACGACGGCCTGGATCAGGTCAAGGAAGCCTTTGTCATGGCCGCCAGGAGAGCGGTCGAGGTCGGTTTCAGGGCGCTGGAACTGCACATGGCGCATGGTTACCTTTTGCACAGTTTTTTGTCACCGCTGGGTAACCAGCGCACGGACGCTTATGGCGGCGATATCGATGGCCGCATGCGTTTTCCGCTCGAGGTTGCGGCAGCGGTGCGTGCCGCTATCCCGGAAGAACTGCCGTTGTTTGCGCGTATTTCGGCGATCGATGGCAAAGAAGGTGGTTGGACGATGGATGATTCGGTCTGTTTAACTGAAAAAATGGCGGCGCAAGGGGTCGACGTGGTCGATTGTTCGTCAGGCGGTATCGGCGGTGCCCCGCGTTTTCGCAACGATGATGCGGGTAAACCGTTGACCGCGGGTTCGGCACGTACGCCGGGATTCCAGGTACCGTTTTCGCGCCGGCTGCGCGTCGAAACCGGCATTAAGTCAATGGCAGTGGGGGTGATTATCGATCCGCACCAGGCCGAGGAAATTCTGCAAAGCGGTGGCGCCGACCTGGTGGCACTGGGTCGTGAAATCATGTACGACCCGTTCTGGCCGTTACACGCCGCCGAAGCATTGGGAGTCGATCCTGACTACCAGATGTGGCCGGAGCAATACGCCTGGGCAGTAGATCGACGCTCCCAGATCAAGCTGCTGAATCAAGGCGAATAGTTAGCACTCAGGAGCTTGTCTGTTAATATGGATTTTTTATTTTGGCAGGCGTAATAATGGCTCGAAAGGAATTTACTCTGGTTAGTTTTCTGCTGCGCTTTGTGTTTGCCCTGGCGCTGGTTTTTCTGACCTATAACCCCAGTGGCTACTCCTGGGTGGGATGGTTATTGTCCGATACCGCGCTGGTTTACAAGGTGGCGGGGGGCGTCGTACTGCTGATTGGCTGGGTCATGTTTCTGCGCGCTACCTGGCGTTCGCTGGGAGCCCTTGGCACGATCCTGGCGCTGGCGTTTTTCGCGGTTGTCATCTGGCTGTTTCATCACTGGGGTTTCTTCGCGCTCGATGATGTTACGACCGTTGAATGGCTGGCGCTGTTTATCCTCAGCGGGGTGCTGGCCGTGGGGATGTCCTGGTCTCATGTACGGCGTAAGCTTTCCGGGCAATACGATACCGATGAAATCGAGGGTTAGAACCTCTCCCGGGACGCTGGCACCTCTGCTCAACTAATGGCTTCCCGGGCCGAAACTGTAATCCTGTTGCATGGTCTGGCGCGTAGCGCCGGGTCGATGAGAAAACTGGAAAAGGCGCTGTTGCAGAAAGGTTACTCCACGCATAACGTCGGTTATGCCTCTACCCATAAATCTATTGAAAAACTTGCTGAAGAAGCGATTACGCCGGCGTTGAAGTTATGCCTGGAAGAACACAAGGTGCATTTCGTAACCCATTCGCTCGGCGGAATTCTGGTGCGGCAATACCTGGCGCGTCACCAGGTCGCTAATCTCGGTCGAGTGGTCATGCTGGGGCCGCCCAACAAGGGCAGTGAAGTTGTCGACAAGCTGGGTAGATTCCCGGGGTTTCACTTGATAAATGGCGACGCCGGGCTGGAACTGGGCACCGGAGAAGACAGCGTTCCAAACCGGCTCGGTGCGGCTAATTTCGATCTTGGCATTATTGCCGGCACACGCAGTATCGACCCGATCTCGTCACCCATGATTGCCGGGGTTGACGATGGCAAGGTGTCGGTCGAGAGCACCAAACTCGAAGGCATGCAGGATCACATCGAGATGGATGCCACGCATACTTTCATGATGCGCAACAACAAAGTGATCGAACAGGTTATTTATTACCTCGAAAACGGCCGTTTTGCGACCAGCTGAACGACGCGACTCGCCGGGGGAGCAACTCGCGGCGAAGCACGACTACCGAGAACATCCCGTGTACCGCGATCATGATCAATGGTGGAAACGATTAAAGCTGTTTATTTTCGTCGGGCCTGTCGCCAGCGGGCGAATCCCGATATCCCACCTGGCTGCGGGCCACGTCCTGTTTACCAAGCCTCGCCGCCACTTGCGCGTAGTTGCGCAACTTGTTCGCCGCGCGTTGTTCCTGTTCTTTGGTGAGCCACTGGTTGATGTCTTCCAGCGCTAGCGCAAAAGCTTGCCAGTAAGACCGGCGCAGCGGTTGGTAGGTCAGCGAATATTCAGTCGACGGGTCCAGCAGGACGGCCTTGAGTTCAGCCTGGCTGATGCCGGTTTTGGCGGCCCTGTTCAAGAGGCCGATGAACGCCTGCTGTCTCGCTTCGCGGTACCTGAGCCAGGGTTCGTAGATGTCCGGTACCTGCTGCAATCTCTGGATTATCTTGTTTTCCTGGAACTCGTCGAAATCCCCGTACCAGTCTTCGAGACGACTGTAGGTGCGGTTGACGCGAAACATTTCACGCTGTTGGGTGGATTTTTCAAGATAGTCATTGAAGTCGCTGAAGCTTTCGCGATGGTACTGCTGGTAGTTTTCAATTTGTTGCGGTGTCAGCGTGACGGCGAGATCGCCGAAACTGCCGATTGCTTTTTCCAGCGAACGCCGCCAGGCGAGGCGAACAGCTTTATTCAGTTCCATGAATTCTTCCGCGGTAATACCATCGGCAGCGGCGAGCGCCGCCTGATCGAGTAATTGCTGGTAGCGGATTAGCTCTTCCTCGCGGTGCCATACGAAAAATTGCTCGAGACGCGAGTCAAGCTGGGTGTTTTGCAGCGAGTCCAGATCGAAGGCATCGTCGACTCTACTCGAAACCAGCGAAGGTGCGTTGTTATAGGCGATATCGACCATGCTGCAGCCGGCCAGAATCAGGCTGCAGGCGGTGGCGAAGCAAAGTTTGTAAATACGTTTCATTAACCTGGCTCAATATCGCTTTTCTGTCTCAGGGGTTTCGGCAACGGGAAAACGACATCTTCGGTAAAACCAAGCGAAGACACCTCGCCAACCCCGTTGCATTGTAGGAAATTGACCACATTCTGCACCAGAAGTTCAGGGGCGGATGCACCCGCAGTCACCCCGATGCAGCTCTTTCCATTCAGCCATTCTAGCTTGATATCGTTTTCACTGTCGATGAGGTAACCTTCAACCTGCTTGTTTTCCGCGATTTCGCGCAGCCGATTCGAGTTCGAGCTGTTCGTGGACCCGACCACCAGGATCAGGTCGCAACGCTCGGCGAGTTGTTTGACCGCATCCTGCCGGTTTTGCGTGGCGTAACAGATGTCCTCTTTTGTTGGCCCCTGAATTTCAGGGAAGGTCTCGTAGAGGCAGTCGATTACGATTGCAGTGTCGTCCTTGGATAGTGTCGTCTGGGTGACAAAACGCAGCTCACCCGGGTTGTTAACCTTGAGTTTGAGTACGTCGGCTGAAGATTCGACCAGGTAAATATCGCCGCCGGCCGTCCGATCATACTGTCCCATGGTGCCTTCAACCTCGGGATGGCCCCTGTGACCGATGAGTATGGTTTCGATACCCCTGCGGCTATAGCGGCTGACCTCCATGTGAACTTTGGTCACCAGCGGGCAGGTTGCGTCAAATACCTTGAGCCGGCGGCACTCAGCCTCACGCTGTACTTCTCTGGAAACACCGTGGGCACTGAAGATTACGTAGTTGTCATCGGGTATCTGGTCGAGTTCATCGACAAATATCGCGCCCTTTTGCTTGAGATCACCGACTACGTAGCGATTGTGCACGACTTCGTGGCGAACGTAGATCGGTGCGCCAAAGAGTTGTATCGCGCGCTCGACGATTTCTATGGCGCGATCTACCCCGGCGCAAAAACCGCGCGGATTGGCGAGCAGAATTTTCATCAGTGCAGGGTCTTCGACTCCTCGGGAGCGTCATCAACGGCGACAATCTTAACGCTGTAACGCACTGTTTGACCAGCCAGGGGATGATTCAGGTCTATACGTACCTCATCTTCGTTAAAATGCAGAATCGTTCCCGGCAGCGTATCGCCGTCTTCGGTGGCGAATTCGATGATCAGTCCTGGCTCCAGTTCCAGGTCGGGATCGAACTCGACGCGTGGCAGCGCGCGAAACAGGGTTTCGTCGGGATATCCAAAGGCAAGATCCGGACCTATGTCGATGGTTTGTTCGTCACCCTCCTGCAAACCGATCAGTGCGAGTTCCAGTCCCTCTGCCATTTCGCCACAGCCGAGCTGCACTGTTACCGGTTCATCATCGAAATTGTCTTCCAGAACCTGGTCATCGGTTAAACCGATACTGTAGTAAAGGGTGACACGACTATTGCGTTCGATCATGCTCATACATTTACTCAGTTGCAGACTTGCCCAGACCGGAAAAGCTGCTCAGAATCAGCAGAACCGCGCCGACACTGATTGCGGCGTCGGCGATATTAAACGCCGGAAACGGGTAGGAACCAAGCCAGACCTGGATGTAATCGATGACATACCCAAGGTAAATACGATCGATCAGATTGCCGATTGCGCCCCCGAGAATAAGGCTTAGCGAGACCGCGGCCAGGGTGTCTTCCGCCGGCAGCTGCCTGATCCATTGCACGATAAGCACGCTCATGATGATCGCAATGGCGGTAAACAACCAGCGTTGCCAACCGCCGGCGTCGGCGAGAAAGCTGAATGCAGCGCCGGTGTTATAAGTCAGGTACCAATCGAAATAAGGTAATAGATTAACCGGCTGGTGCGGCGTCAGCTGTGCTTCGGCGATCTGCTTGCTGGCCTGATCCAGTACCACGACCAACAGGCTTGCCCACAGCCATTTAATTTTAGGAGACGCGGCGCTCATTATTACTTTTTGGCGCTATCAGGCGAAGCGGCGCTGCTCACCGTCACCATCGATATTGACGATGCAGCGCCCGCAAAGCTCGGGATGCTCGGCATGGCTGCCTATTTCCTCGCGGTGATGCCAACAACGCACGCATTTTTGATGTTCGCTGGGGGCTGCCTGAACCAGTATCCTGCTGCCGTTGCGCAATGTAATGATTTCTTCTGCTTCGACTTCATTCAGCGGTGCCATGGTCGCGGCCGATGTAATCAATACGAAGCGCAGTTCGTCGCTGAGGACCTGAAGCTGATCAATCAGCACCTGGTCGGCAAGAATGGTGACGTCCGCATCAAGGCTCGAACCGATTTTTCCGTCCTGGCGCAAGGCTTCGAGATTGCGCATGACTTCGGCACGCAATTGCTCTACCGATTCCCAGGTCGATGCGTCGATTTCGGTGTTCGAATAAGCGAACAGACCGTCGTACCACTCGGCGGTAAAAACCCCGAGGTCGTCACGCTGGCCGGGCATGTTTTCCCAGACCTCATCGGCAGTAAAACTCAGGATCGGCGCAATCCAGCGGGTCATCGCTTCGGTGACATGGTACATCGCGGTTTGACAGGAGCGCCGCGCCAGCGAATCGGTCTGCGTGGTGTATTGACGATCCTTGATGACGTCGAGATAGAATCCGCCAAGAGTCTCGGAACAGAAATTATGAATCTTCTGAATGGCTATATGAAAGTGATAGTCGTCGTAATGTCCCTGCAATTCCGATTGTAGTTCAAGCGTTTGCGCGACAATCCACTGATCCAGTGCGAGCAGGTCGGCGGCGGCAACGGAATGTCGGCCAGGATCGAAACCGTTGGTGTTGGCCAGCAGGAAACGTAATGTATTGCGGATGCGGCGATAGGAATCGGCGGTGCGCTTAAGAATTTCATCGGAAATTGACATTTCGCCGGAATAGTCGGTCGCAGCAACCCACAGGCGCAGGATATCAGCGCCCAGGGTTTTGGTGACCTTGATCGGCGCAACTACATTACCCACCGACTTCGACATTTTCATGCCCTTGGCGTCTACCGTAAATCCGTGCGTCAAAACCTGTTTATAGGGCGCCTGCCCGTGCATCGCGCAGGAAGCGAGCAGCGAGGAGTGAAACCAGCCGCGATGCTGGTCGGAGCCTTCGAGGTACATGTCGGCCGGAAAAGTAAAGCGGTCATCCTGTTGCAGCACGCTGAAATGAGTTGTGCCCGAATCAAACCAGACATCGAGGGTATCGCCTAATTTCACGTAATCACCGGCTTCGTCACCGAGCAATTCAGCGGCGTCGAGTGAAAACCATGCCTGGATGCCCTGCTGTTCTATCCGCTCGGCTACCTGTTCGATTAACTCCGCGGTACGCGGGTGTAACTGCTGGGTTTCGCGATGCATGAACAGCGCGATCGGTACGCCCCAGAAGCGTTGTCTCGAGATACACCAGTCAGGACGTTTCTCGATCATGCTTTCGATACGCGCCTGTCCCCATGAGGGCACCCAGCGGACTTTCTTTATTTCAGCCATTGCGAGATCACGCAACCCGGCCTGATCCATGCTGATAAACCATTGAGGTGTAGCGCGAAAGATGATCGGGGTTTTATGCCGCCAGCAATGCGGGTAGCTGTGCTGATACTTTTCTACATGTATCAGCGCCTTATGTTCCTTCAGCACTTCAATTACGTGGTCGTTGGCGGCGAACACGTGTTCGCCGGCGAAAAATTCCGTCGCCGGCAAAAAGCAACCGTTGTCACCAACCGGATTGTAAATCTCGAGGCCGTACTTTCTGCCGAGTTCGAAATCGTCCTGGCCATGGCCGGGGGCCGTGTGCACGGCGCCGGTACCGACGTCGAGGGTTACGTGGTCGCCGATAACGAGCAGTGACTCGCGGTCGTAGAAAGGGTGCCGCAGGCGCAGGTTCTCGAATACTTCACCGCTGGCACGGGCGACGATTTTATAGTCGTCGATGCCATAGCGAGTCAACGCATCCTTGACCAGGGCGTCGGCGAGCAACAGGCGCTCGGGTCCGTTGTCGCTGTCGACCTGCAGCAAAGCGTAGGCCTCGTTCGGATTGAGTGCTACCGCGAGGTTAGCCGGCAGCGTCCAGGGGGTCGTGGTCCAGATCAATACAGATATTTGCCCCTGGCCAGGGCCATCGGGCTCGATCTGCATCGCCGCGAGAAAGGCATCTGCATCGATTGCAGGGAAGCGCACGTCGATAGCGGGCGAGGTTTTATCCTTGTAGTCGACTTCGGCCTCGGCCAGCGCCGAGCCGCAGTCGGTGCACCAGTGCACGGGTTTATCGCCACGCACCACATGCCCATTTTCGATAATCTTGCCGAGCGAACGCACGATGTTGGCCTCGGTTTCGAATTTCATCGTTAGGTAGGGGTCGAACCAGTCGCCCAGCACGCCCAGACGGATGAAATCGAGACGTTGCTGATCGATCTGCTTGAGCGCATAGTCGCGGCAGGCCTGGCGAAACTCATCGGCTTCGACCTTGACTCCGACCTTGCCGATATTTTTTTCCACCTGGTGCTCGATCGGCAGGCCGTGGCAATCCCAACCAGGCACGTAGGGCGCGTCTTCCCCGTTCAGGGTGCGCGATTTGACGATCATGTCCTTGAGGATCTTGTTGACCGCATGTCCAATGTGAATATCACCGTTGGCGTAGGGCGGACCGTCGTGCAACACGTAACGTTTGCGCCCCGCGCGCGCATCGCGAATGATCTGGTAGAGGTCCTTGTCCTGCCATTTTTGCAAACGCTCGGGTTCACGATTGGCGAGGTTGCCGCGCATCGGAAACTCGGTGTCGGGCAAATTCAATGTAGATTTGTAGTCAGCCAACTGTCATATATCTCGTGTTGAAAAAAGTTTTCGCCTTCTCGGTGTCCTGGGCGATCCAGCTAGTCAATTCCTCCAGGGAATCAAATTTCTCTTCGTTGCGGATCTTGTGCAAAAACTCGACCACGACGCTGTAACCATATACGTCCCGATCGAAATCAAGAATATATACCTCGAGGATAGTGTCGACGCCGTTAACCGTGGGGCGCGTGCCAATGCTGGCCACGCCCCGTAGCGGGCGATTATCTATTCCTTTCACGATAACCGCAAATATTCCTTTTACGATCAGGGTTTTATCACCCATTTTTATGTTAATCGTGGGAAAACCCAGCTGCCGCCCAAGCTTTTGCCCATGCGCGATTCGTCCGGATAGTGAATATGGACGGCCAAGCAGTTCGGCGGCCTTTTCGAAATCGTCCCGCTGGATGCATTCCCGGACGCGGGTGCTGCTGACTCGTTCGCCGTCGATAATCAGGGTTTCGGTCTCGTCGACCTTGAAGCCGAAGCGCTCGCTGTGCTGTTGCAGGAACTGGAAATTACCCTGCCGGTTCTTGCCGAAATGAAAATCGTCGCCGATAACCAGGTGCCTGGTGTTCAGGCTTTGCAGCAGGATTTGCTGGACGAAGGTTTCGGCGCTCTGGCTGGCAAGTTCCGTATCGAAGCGAAGGCACAGCAGGTAATCGATTTGCTGGGCCTGCAGGTAAGCGATTTTCTCGCGAAACCGGGCGAGCCGTTTGGGCGCCTTGTCGGGCGCGAAGTATTCGATCGGCTGCGGCTCGAAGATAATGACCACGGTTGGCAGCGACGCCTGTCGGGCGACCCGCTTTAACTGGCTGATAACCTGCTGGTGGCCGCGGTGCACGCCGTCAAAGTTGCCGATTGTCACCGCACTTGCGGTTAACGGCTGAGTCAAATTGTAGAGTCCTCGGATCAGTTTCATAGTGAAGATTCAGGCGACGATATGTTGGCGACGGAAGCCCATTATCCAGAGCATGACACCGTAGCACAGGATTGCGGGCAGTATGATCCAGCTTAGCTGGAGCAGCCGTCCATGCCAGCGCCACTCGGACCATGCATCCAGTTCCGGCAGCATGAAATGGATGACCAGCCCCATTACGATACAGCCGCACAGGATCTTGAGCAGGGGTCGACTGAAGGTTTCGAGCGGACCGAGAATCGCATCACGGCGTAACTCGCGTGCCAGCCGGAAGGCGTTGAAGTAAGCCGACGCCGAGGTTGCCAGGGCGAGGCCGACATGCGGTGCCAGAAACCCGGCCTGCAGCATCGAAACCACGAAAATCACGTTCAGTGCCATGTTGAATACCATCGCCTGGATGCCGATACGCACCGGAGTGCGCGTGTCTTGGCGCGCGTAAAAGCCGCTGGCCAGTATCTTGATCAGGATGAAGGCAGGCAGGCCGAGGCAGTAAGCCATCAGGCTGTAGGCCGCCATCATCGAATCGTTGGCGCTGAAGGCGCCGTATTCGAACAGGGTTGCCAGGATTGGCTGCGCCAGCAGGAACAGGCCGAAGGTAGCCGGCACCGCGATCAACAACGACAGTTGAATCGCCCAGCGCAGGGTTTCGTTGAAACGCTCGCTGCCTTCCCGGTAATGAGCCTCGGAAAGATTGGGCAGGACCACGGTTGCCAGCGCAATACCAAATACCCCCAGTGGAAACTCGAGCAATCGATCGGAGTAGTAAAGCCAGGCGACACTGCCAGTTACCAGAAACGACGCGATAAAGGTATCGAACAACAGGTTGATCTGCGCCACCGATGAACCGAATAACGCGGGAATCATCAGTTTGACTATTTTTTGCACGCCTGCATGCTGCCAGCCCCATTTCGGTCGCGGTAACAGACCCGCGCGGTAGAGGAATGGCAGCTGGAACGACAATTGCGCGACGCCTGCGATCAATGCGCCCCAGGCCAGTGCCGTAACCGGCACGTCGAGGCGTGGGCTCAACCACAGTGCGCTGCCGATCATACTCAGATTGAGCAGAACAGGGGTGAATGCCGGTACCGCGAAGCGCTTCAGGGTATTCAGGATGCCGCCGGCCATCGCCGTCATCGAGATCAGCAATATATAAGGGAAGGTGATGCGCAGCATGTCGGCCGTCAGTTCGAACTTTTCCGGCTGATCGACAAATCCGGCCGCGAATATGCCGATCAGCAACGGCGATGCAGCGACGCCGACTAGGCTCAGAAGCAACAGGATCAAACCCAGCGTTCCGGCAACGCGATCTACCAGGTCGCGTGTCTGCGCGGCCGAATAGTTATTGCGGTACTCGGTCAGGACTGGTACGAAGGCCAGAGAAAACGCACCTTCAGCGAAAAGGCGGCGCAGAAAGTTGGGAATTTTGAAGGCAACGAAAAAAGCGTCCGCGGCATCGCTGGCGGAAAAGAATCGCGCAATAACGATATCCCGGGCCAGCCCCAGCAGGCGGGACAGCAATGTCATCGATCCTACCGCGGCGGTTGATTTTATCAGTGCGCTCATTCAGGGGTTCAGGCTGTTTTATTCGATGCCGGTAAAAGCGGCGAATTCTAGCATTTAAGTTGTTGTATAGCAGTCATTTTAAGGTTGACAGAGCCAGGCGCAGTGAAGATAATGCGCGCCTCATTTTTCAAGCCCGATTCCAGGAGCAAACCTTGGCAAATTCAGCATCCGCGCGCAAGCGTGCAAACCAGACCGAACAGCGTCGGCAGAACAACGCCAGTCGTCGTTCGATGATGAGGACCCATCTCAAGGCAGCTGTCGCCGCGATTGCCAGTGCCGACAAGAAGGCCGCTGAAGAGGCCTATAAGAAAGTCGTGCCTGTGCTCGATAGCGCCGCTACCCATGGGCTGATCAGCCACAACAAGGCGGCGCGCCATAAAAGCCGCATGAACGCGCAAATCAAGGCGCTGTAAGAATTTATTCCGAATTATAAGAAAGGCCGGGTTATCCGGCCTTTTTTATGCCTGTTTTTCATGTCTGCCCGGAATCCGCCCGGCGGTTGTAACCGGGTCGACTAATCGACCGCCTGCCTACACCCGCCATCAGTTTTTTTCGATTTATCGAGTTTAATTTTTTATTCAGCCTGGATTAAGTCTGCCGGCGCTACATTGCCGCCATCGTAGATATGAACTGGAGGTTGAAATGAAAAAGCAGCAAACCAGCAAGTTACGGGTCATGGCGGTTGTTGGCCTGATTGCCCTGGGCCTCGCCAGTACGCCGGCCAGGGCAGATCATGGTCATAGTGCAATTGCACCGGCGATCGCATTTATCGCCCTGGGCTCGGTGCTTTATCACAGCCACCATCGTCACCACTATCACCACCACAGGCGACATCACTACCATCATCGGCCGCGTCATAGCAGCAGTTACGGTGGGTACCATTACCCGAAGCGGAATCATGGTAGTCAAGGTGGATACCATAAGCCAAAGCGCAAACATAATGGCCACGGTAGATCGCATAATTCAAAGCGCAATCATTACAGCCACAATGGGTCCCGCAACCCGAAGCGCAATCATTACGGTCAGTATTAACCTGCCATGAAAACCTTTGCATTCATGTTTGTGTTACTGCTCGGCCTGAACCTGCCTGCATTTGCCGACGGGAAAGTGCAGACCAGTCGGTCGGTGGGCAAGTTGAAGCAGGACGAGGGTACCGATCTGTCGCAACTGCTGGAGCAGAGAGAAGCGGTGAGCAGGGCCCAAACCGCGGAGTCAGAAAATTATACGGCTTCAGCGGCGGTGCAAAAGTTTGCGGGTGTTGCTAATCGACACGATCAGTTGTTCGAGATCTATGATGCTGACGTGCATACCATTTCCGATTTCGATGGCGATGGCTACCATCACAAGATCAACGTCTACTTCGATGTCGACGTCAGTTACGACAGTGCCACGGTATACGCGAAATTATACCTCAGTCGCGAAGGGGGGCCTGGCGCCAGTACTTCACGACCGACCTGTTTTCCATTCATATCGATGATGACGGCGACGCATACGAAGTGCAGACCGAACTCCTCGAGGGTTATGACCCGGGTTACTACGAGGTGCTGGTGGAAATATACAGCCTCGAGCACGCTTACATGGTGACCAGCGAAGTGCTCGATTATCAGTATCTTGGCAGGGACCTCATGATTGAAGCGCGCAATTTAGATGAACCTTTCGCGGAAGTCTATGAAGTCTATTACGAAGAGGATCATTCTCACGGTGGCGGCAGTATGGCCACGCTGCTGGGTTTTTTTTTGATCATCCAGGTCGTGATCGCAGCCAGGGGAGCCCTCGCCCTATCCCCCTGTAAAAATGAGCGATAAAAATAAAATAAGAAAAGGCTTTCCTGAGCTGCGATCCATTTATCCACTTGTTTACCCCGCGCAAGCGGGTTTTTTTTTACAGCAATTAAATAGCCTGGTTTTACGGCGTTGATTCAGGAAGTTCACGCTGGAAACGTGTCGCCAGCAGCTGCTGGATCGTCTGGCAGTCTTCCCGACTGGCCCAGCCGAGACTGATGACCTCGTTTTTGACCCGGCCGTCGGCAAGCACTGTCAGGGTTACCGAACGTAGCGACGGCTCGGCCCGGTAGATGTTGTCAGCCGGGTAAAAACGGCCACAGGTCAGGCCGTTGGCGTCGAGTACCAGTCGCGGCAGCTTCCAGCGCTGCCGTGCGTAGTGCAGCGCCATCAGGAAGGTGATCGCAAACACAATGAAATGTGGCAGAACCGGTGGCCAGGCCCAGGCGCCGAGCAGGTAAAGCAGGATGGGAGCGATCGCGATGTTGATCGCCATGTGGATCAGGCGCGGTTTGCTCGAATAGAAAACCTGCTGCTCACCGTCCACTGCGGAAGTCTCATTCATGCACGTTGCAGCCGGCAGCTGTCCGGGTAAACCTTGATCGCCGGCACCTCGTTCTGCACCAGCTCGTTTTGCAGTGTTTCCCAGTACCGGGTGGTCAGCAGGTCGCCGTGAAACTCGCGAAACAGCTGGCGTTGCGCGCGATCGTTGATGCACAGCCCGGCTTCTATTTCTTCCGGCAGGAATATGACCCCGTCCTCGAAGTACCAGTCAGGGATATCCTCCTCGCCGTCGATTCGATCGAGGTTGCTGCGGATCTTGACGTCGACCATAACTTCGAGCGCATCGTAGTCGTACAGGTAAACCTTGAGGAAATGACTGACGCCATAGTTGCGCGCATCGAGATCCTTGTTGAAAATATTGGCGGCGGCGTTGTTCTTGATGCAGTCGCCCAGGCTTTCGATGACGATGCGCACTTCCCGTTCGCCGGCGTTTTGCAGGAACACCGGCAATGGCGTCATGCGTGGCTGCACGATGAGGTATTTGAAGACGATCATGTCGCGCTGCTGGGTCACGGTTTCGCTGGCCTCGACCAGTAGCTCCTCGAGCAGGCTTTCGGCGAACAGCTCGCGCTCGAGCGCGATATTGAAGTAGATTATATTGTCGAGCATGCTGCCGGTGCGATTGATTTCGTGCACGCGGCTGTACTTCTGCTTGACCGAATCGATGCCCTCGAATTCGCCCCACTTGTAGCCCGAGGTCGGGTGGTTACGAATTACTTTCAGGTTGTATGCGGAACGTGCGCCGGCAAAACCGATTGCGACCGTGCCGGGTTCACCAACCGCGGTATCGAGCAGCTCTCCGGTGCGGGCAATTTCCTCCTTGAGTTCGTTTATTACGGCAACCTTGCCGACATGGTTGTAGCCGATGGTGGAATAATTCAGACCCAAAGCGCGTTGTGGCATAAGCGAATGCAGGTAGGCGCTTAGTTCGTGGTAGTAAATTGTGGTGACGTGAAAGTTTGCCAGGGTCGAGCTGAACAGGTTGTGCGCAAGGTGCTGGTCGAGGATCACCGCGTCACAGTAAATACCGCCGGAACTGTTGAGCAGCGCAATGATCAACGGCGCATAGCTGCCATTGGTGAACTTGATTTTGCCGACCAGGTAAGCGCCGCGGTTACGGTAGAATCCGGCGTCGATCATTTCCAGCGTCTCGATGTCAGCGCCGCGCCGGCTCGCCAGCCGGTTGATACGCCAGGTAATGGCCGCGCTATCGCCCGATATGTCATGATAGTTGGTTGAGAATTCGGGTATCCCCCTGAGAATTTTTTCGATCAGACCCGGATCAGCCTGTTTCTCCACCGCGAAATGCCGCAGCAGTTCGACCGGATACCTGTCGCTGTTCTCGGCGAAACCGAAAGTCGAATATTCCACTGGTTTCCATTCGTCGCGGTAGACCATGCGCCGAATCGAGTGCATGAAAGCATAGGCGACATCGGATTCGTAACGGTGCTCGATCTTGCGCCAGAAATGATCTTCGAGCTGGTTCAGAAAACTGGCGTCGACCGATATATTGGGTTGTATTGCCTTCAGGTAGGCGCCCATGCGGTGGATATAGGAGCTGTAAAGCGACAGCCGATGGCGGCTCAGCCAGATCGACGTGCTGTGATGCTGTCGTTCGAACGCGGCTTTTGCGCGATACGGAACCTCGAGGAATTCGGTGTAAAACTGCTCGAACTGTGCCAGTACCCAGTCCGCGGTGATACGGATGCGGTCCTCGCGCTGCGCGGCACCGACCATGCGGAAGGTGAACTGTTCCTGATCTATGCCGATTGCCAAAGCCAATGCCGATTCCCTCCGGGACCTTAGACGGGGTAGTCGTCAAATTGGTTGACCAAGGTACCGATGCCGGGAATCGAAACATGAATCTCGGTGCCGGGTTTCATTGTGCGCGCACCCACTGAAGTGCCGCAGCAGATCAGATCGCCGGGCACCAGCGTCTGGTATTCGGAAATCATCGACACGATTTGTTGCGGGCTGTAGATCATGTCGCTGACCGGGTAATCCTGGCGGGTTTCGCCGTTTTGAATAGCCAGAATATTCAATCCGGCGGGATCGATATCGGTATTGATGCAGGGCCCTATTGGGGTAAAGGTGTCAAATCCCTTGCTGCGGGTCCATTGCTGGAAGGCCTTGTCCTCGAACAGGAATTCGATCGCGGTGACATCGTTGACGCAGGTATAACCGAAAATATGCTCATCAACCTGCTCGGTCGAAATATCCCGACATTCCTTGCCGATCACGATACCGAGTTCCGCTTCGAAGATGACCCGGCCCTGGTGTCCGCGGGGACGATAAATCATCTCGTTGGGACCAGTAACACTGGTTACCGGTTTCATGAAGTAAAGCGGAGTCACAGGAATTGTCTGGCCTTCCGCTTCGGCGCGTTCGTGGAAGTTGTTCCACAGCGCGAGGATGGAGTTCGGTTGGTACGGCGCCAGGAGCTCGACACTGCTAAGTTCTACTGTCTCTCCGGTGGCTACAGGCGGCTCGAAAAGAGCGTTATTGCATATCGAAATCTGGTCACCGTCGAGCGTGCCCAGGTGTGTGTTGTCGTTCCAGTTGAAGCGTACCCAGCTTGTCATAGTCTAGTGTTCTGGCAGTTTGTAGAGAGGGCGCGGAATCTACCACATGCTGAGGCAGATTTGAATTTGGATTGAGCGGGTGCGGGATTCAGTCGGACGCGACGATAAGATTTACCTATGCATCGATTGGAAAATTAATGCTGATTATTTGGTCGGGTGCGTGGACGCCGTATTGATGTTTGACGTAGAATGCGCCGGTTTTTCACCCTACTATTCTTGAGGTTAATGATGAAAATTTGCGTGGTTGGAGCGGGCGCAATCGGCGGCATGATGGCGGCTAAACTGGCCCGGTCGGGTCATGAGCTATCGGTTATTGCGCGCGGCGCGCATCTCGATGCGATCCAGACAAATGGCCTGAAATACATCGAAGGCGGCGAAGAGTTTGTCATCACCGATATTGTCGCGACTGCCGATATGGAAGCGATCAGCGAGCAGGATGTAGTTCTGCTGGGCGTCAAGGCGCACCAGATAGAGCCGATCGCCGACAAGCTGATGGGCATGCTGTCCGAGACCGGCGTTATCGTGACGCTGCAAAACGGTATCCCCTGGTGGTATTTTCAGAAACTGCCGGGCGACTACGAAAACAGTATCGTGCGTACCGTCGATCCGAATGGCGCTATTGCAGCGGCGATTGATCCTGATCGTATCATTGGCTGTATCGCGTTTCCGGCAGCTACTATAGACGCTCCCGGTGTGATCCGGCACATCGAGGGACAGCGCTATCCGGTGGGTGAGCTCGACGCTCCCGAATCAGAGCGTGTGCAGGCGATTTGTGATGCCTTTGTCGGCGCCGGTTTCAAGTCATTCGTATTGCCCGATATCCGTTCCGAGATCTGGCTCAAGCTGTGGGGTAACCTGTCTTTCAACCCGATAAGCGCGTTGACCCACTCGACGCTGGTCGATATTTGCCAGTTTCCGCAAACCCGGGCACTGGCGGCGCAAATGATGACCGAGGCGCAGCAGATTGCCGAAAAGCTCGGCGCCAGTTTCCGTGTATCGCTGGAGCGCCGTATCGAAGGTGCCGAGGGTGTCGGTAAGCACAAGACCTCGATGCTGCAGGATCTCGAGGTCGGCAAGGCGCTCGAAATTGACGGCATGCTCGGGGTGGTTATCGAGCTTGGCGAGCAAACCGGGACGCCGACGCCGGCGATGAATACCGTGTTCGCGCTGGTCAGCCTGCTCAACAAGACCGTGCAGGAAGACGGTATCAAGGTTTCGGGTCAGCCAGCCTGATAAAAATTATCGGATCGGCGCTTTGCTCTCTGGCGCCAACGTGACATCATTGAAGACGCGTCTGTATGGCGCGTTTTTTTTAAATTATTTTTGTCTGGTATACGATATACCAGATTCAATCGGGGCGGGGAGCATAATAATGAAGATTCACGAGTACCAGGGCAAGGAAATTCTGCGCGAATATGGCGTAGCGGTGCCTGACGGCAAAGCATGTTTCTCCGTCGCCGAGGCAGTTGCGGCCGCCGAGGCGATCGGCGGCAACAAGTGGGTCGTCAAGGCGCAAATACACGCCGGCGGGCGCGGTAAGGGCGGTGGCGTGAAGCTGGCTGACAGCATCGATGAGGTCCGCAGTCTGGCGGACGAAATCCTCGGTATGACCCTGGTAACCCACCAGACCGGACCCGAGGGCAAGGAGGTCAAACGCCTGCTGATCGAAGAAGGTGCACCGATAAAAGACGAACTTTACGTCGGCCTCGTCGTCGATCGCAGCACTCAGCGCGTCACCGTGATGGCAAGCTCCGAGGGTGGCACTGAAATCGAGACCGTGGCCGAGGAAACGCCTGAACTGATACACAAGGTTTCGGTCGATCCGACGACTGGACTGACCGATGACGAAGCACAGGGGCTGGCGAGCAAGATCGGCATCCCGTCAGAGCTGGTCGCCGAGGGCGGTAAGCTGATCCAGGCGCTTTACCAGGCATTCTGGGACAAGGATGCGTCGCTCGCGGAGATCAATCCGCTGATCGTTACCGACGACGGCCGTGTGGTCGCCCTCGACGCCAAGATCAATTTTGACGAAAGCGCTATGTATCGCCATCCCGAGCTGGAGGAACTGCGCGATCTGGACGAGGAGGATGCCGATGAAATAGAGGCTTCCAAATACGGTCTCAACTATATTTCGCTCGATGGTACTATCGGTTGCCTGGTCAATGGAGCCGGTCTCGCAATGGCGACGATGGATATCATCAAACTGTACGGCGCGTCCCCGGCGAACTTTCTCGATGTTGGCGGCGGCGCGACCACCGAACAGGTCACCGAAGCCTTCAAGATCATGCTCAAGAATTCAAACCTGAAAGCTATTCTGGTGAATATCTTCGGTGGCATCATGCGCTGTGATGTAATCGCTGAAGGCCTGGTTAACGCGGCCCGCGAGGTCGATCTGTCGGTACCGCTGGTGGTGCGCCTCGAAGGCACTAATGTCGATCAGGGGCGTCAGATTCTGGCCGATTCGGGTATTTCGGTCATCAGTGCAACCACCATGGCCGACGCGGCCGAGAAAGTGGCTGCGGCTGCTGCAGGAGCTTAACAATGTCGATACTGATTAATAAAGACTCACGCGTAGTCACCCAGGGCATTACCGGCAAAACCGGCATGTTCCACACTCATCATTCGATCGAATACGCCAATGGTAAAAACTGCTATGTCGCCGGGGTTACGCCGAAAAAAGGCGGTCAGGAAGTCGAAGGTGTGCCGGTCTATGACTCGGTAGCCGAGGCCAAAGACGCTACCAACTGTAATGTTTCGGTAATTTACGTGCCGCCCCCGTTTGCGGCGGCCGCGATCGACGAAGCCGTCGACGCCGGGATGGAGGTAGTGATTTGTATTACCGAGGGTATCCCGGTCAAGGACATGATCCGTACCCGCGACCGTATGAAGGGTTCCAGCACGATTCTGGTTGGCCCCAACTGCCCCGGAGTCATCACGCCGGAAGAAATAAAAATCGGTATCATGCCGGGATATATCCACCAGAAAGGCCGCATCGGCGTGGTTTCGCGATCGGGTACACTGACGTATGAGGTGGTCGATCAGCTGACCAAGCTGGGGCTCGGACAGTCAACCTGTGTCGGTATCGGCGGTGACCCGGTCAACGGCCTCAAGCATCTCGACGTGATGAAAATGTTCAATGACGATCCTGACACCGATGGTGTTGTCATGTGCGGTGAGATTGGCGGTACCGATGAAGAGGAATGCGCCGCGTGGATCGCTGACAACATGACCAAGCCAGTGGTCGGTTTCATTGCCGGTGTGACCGCACCTCCGGGCAAACGCATGGGACACGCGGGTGCGATTATTGCGGGTGGCAAGGGCACAGCGGATGAAAAAATCGCCGCGCTCGAGGCTGCCGGCGTCAGCGTGACGCGAAACCCCTCTGATATGGGCAAGTTGATGGTCGAGGCCTTAAAAGGATAACGCGCTAAAATATATTTAGGCAGCCATAAAAAAAACTTTACAGCTATCCCAAAGGTGGTATATGGTTGTTCTTGGTATATTGTATACCAGATAAAAAATAGATTAAGCCCTGATTAACCTCCAGGGCTGGATAATCAGAAAGTAATTCGTTATTGCGGTAAAAAGTGATATACGGGTTAGTCCGCTACTAAAACACCAGTTGCGGGTAATCAGGTTCCTACCCGGGGGCCTGGTTTTGGGTGTCTTCGGTGATTATGTGGCGAAGACATTTGGTTCGGACCGTAATCGGTTCATTACAATTGAGGAGCACTATAAATGTTTAAAACACAACACACACTCAGGAAAGCGGTCTGTGCGCTAGGCGTCAGTGCCATGCTCGCAGGTATGCCGGTTATCGGTCATGCCTGGGAACCGCAAAAGCCGGTTGAATTCGTCGTTATGGCGGGTAAGGGCGGTGGCGCGGATAAAGCCGTGCGTCTGTTGCAGAGCATTATCGCATCAGAAAACATGGCGCCGGTTCCGTTCACTCCGGTCAACAAGCCCGGCGGTTCGGGTGCGGAAGCGCTGGTACACATGAAGGGCAAGAAGGGCGATAACCATACTATTATGTTCACCCTGAACAGCTTTTACACCACGCCGCTGCGCCAGCCCGGACTCGGCATCGACATCGCTACCTTCACTCCGGTTGCACGCATGGCGGAAGACACCTTTCTGCTGTGGGTTCACTCTGATCGTAAGGACATCAATAGTGTCGCCGATTTCGCCAAGGCCGCCAAAGCCAAGGGCAACAAGTGGATCATGGCCGGTACCGGTAAAAACTCGGAAGACAACCTGTTAACTGACTTCCTGAACAAGGCATATGACCTGAACATGAAGTACGTCCCCTACAAGGGCGGCGGCAAGGTCGCCAAGGAACTCGCGGGTAAAAATGCCGACTCCACGGTTAATAATCCATCCGAGCAGCTCGGTTTCTACGAAGCCGGCACCACCAAGGCGCTGGCCGCATTTACCGACAACCGTCTGCCGCTGTTTCCCAATGCACCTACCTTCAAGGAGCTCGGTGAGGATTATGTTTACTACATGCAGCGTACCGTGGTCGGCGCGCCCGGCATGAGTAAAGAAGCTGCCGCTTACTACCAGGATCTTTTCACCAAGGTGTTCAATTCCGCCAAGTGGCAGGAATATCGCACCAAGAAGAGCCTGCAGGGTGATTTGCTGACCGGTGACGCGCTGATGAGCTACTGGAAGAAAGAGCGTGACGTGCACGAAGTCATGCTGAAAGAAATGGGCGCCATCAAGTAAGGCGCAGTAAACCAACCAGACGGTAGATAGAGGGGGAGCTCAATCAATGACGGTCAGAACGGCAGAATTGTTAATGGCAATCTTGATGGGGGTCTTCTCTATCTACCTGATGGTGAAAAGTACCGAGCTTCCGATCGGCTGGGTCGAGGACGAGGGCCCGGGTGGCGGCACCTGGCCTTTCTGGCTGTCGACCATCATGCTGATCTCCTGCGGTGGCATTCTCTATAACTGGTTCCGCAAGAAAGGGGCGGTCGCTACTTCGAGCAAAACCTACATCGAAAGGCATGTGCTCGGTGACGTTGCGGCGGTTGCCGGCTCACTGATTATCACGGTGGCCCTGTTTTCCTTTATCGGGGTTTACGGCGCGCTGCCGTTATTCCTGCTTTTTTACATCCGCTTTCTGGGTAAGCACTCCTGGGGATTGACCGCGGCGCTCACCGTGGGCATTCCGGTGGTCACCTTCTATTTCTTTGAAATTACGCTGAAGATCATTCTGCCAAAAGGGATTACCGAACCCCTTTTCATCCCGCTCTACAGGATTTTCCTGTAAGTATTTTTGTAACCCCCGGCTGAGAAAAGAGGCAGTAGTATGTTTGAAATTCTAGGACTTCTGGCGGACGGTTTCATCATAGTTTTCGAACCGCAGAACCTGCTGCTGATCATCGCGGGCTGCACGCTCGGTCTGTTTATCGGCGCGATGCCTGGGCTGGGTTCGGTCAACGGTGTCGCGATACTGCTGCCGCTGACCTTCCTGGTGCCGCCTACCGGTGCAATTATTTTTCTCGCGGCGATCTATTACGGCGCCATGTACGGTGGCGCGATTTCGTCGATCATGCTCGGCATACCGGGCGCTTCTACGGCGGTCGCGACCACCTTCGACGGCCGACCGTTGGCGAAACAGGGAATGGCCGACAAGGCCCTGATCGCTGCCGCGGTGGCCTCTTTTATCGGTGGCACTATCTCGGTTGTACTGTTTACCTTTTTCGCACCACCGCTGGCCCATGTCGCGCTGGTATTCGGCGCGCCCGAAGAATTCGCCTTGATGATGCTGGCGTTCGCGACTTTCGTCGGCCTTGGCGGTGATGACATCTTCAAAACCCTGTTTTCTATCGCCATCGGGCTGGTTTTGAGCGCGATCGGTTTCGACATTATTTCCGGGGAACCACGCCTGGTCCTGTGGGATATCACCGGTTTCCTGCACGGGGTCAACTTCCTGGTGCTGGCGATCGGTATCTACGGCATCGGTGAGATGCTGTGGACCGTCGAGGAACACGCGCTTGGCGGTGGCAAGAGCATGCTGTCGGACGCAACTGTAACCGTCAAACGCACCATGAGCGCGCTGCGCGAACTGCTCAAAACCTGGAAGACCAGCGTTATGGGCTCACTGCTGGGTTATTTCGTCGGTATTTTGCCGGCCGCAGGTGCGACCCCGGGCTCACTGATGGCCTATGGCATTGCCAAACAGATTTCGAAAGAGCCGGAAAAATTCGGCGAGGGCGCGATAGAGGGTGTATGTGCGCCGGAAGCGGCCAACAACGCCGCCAGCACCGGTTCGATGCTGCCGATGCTGACGCTCGGTATTCCCGGTTCTCCGACCACCGCAATCCTGCTTGGCGGCATGGTCATCTGGGGCCTGGAGCCCGGCCCACGGTTGTTCACCGACCACAGCGAATTTGTCTGGGGCTTAATCGCATCCTTGTACGCGGCCAACCTGTTTACGGTACTGATTAACATTGCCTTCATACCGGTGTTCATCAAAGTGCTGAAAACCCCGTTTACGATTCTCGCGCCGATTATCTTTACCCTGTGCCTGATCGGCGGTTACGCCCCGACCCAGGACATGCACGATGTCTGGCTGATGATCGTGTTCGGCATCGTCGGTTACCTGATGCGCAAGCTCGATTACCCGCTGGCACCGGCAGTATTGGCGATCGTACTGGGACCGTTGGCGGAACCCGCGCTGCGCCAGTCACTGATCATCAGCGAAGGCTCATTCATGATCTTCTTCGAGCGGGTTTACGCTGGTCCTATCATGATCATCGCCTTGATTCTGCTGTTCCTGCCCTTGTTCAAGAAGGTCTATGACCGTATGCGCAAGCCCCAGGCACAGGCGGAATAGGTAGTTTCAGTGGTGCTTAGTTCTACATCAATCCCGGTTGCGACACTATGAGTTTGAGTGGCATCGTTCCGCTGGAGCAATCCAAAGGGCTAAAGACGCGGGTCTATGAAGCCCTGCGAGATTTGATCGGTCATATGGATATTTACTCGAGCACCGACCCAATACGCCTCGATGAGCGTGCCCTCGGTGAACAATTGGGTGTCAGTCGCACACCGGTGAGAGAAGCGATTTCGCGCCTCGAGCAGGAAGGTATTGTCGAGAATATTGCACGTCGCGGCGCATTTGTCGTGCGCAAGAACAAGAGGGAAATTCTCGACATAGTAGATGTCTGGGCGGCATTGGAAAGCATGGCAGCGCGCCTTGCCACCAGTCGTGCCAGTGACGAGGAAATTGCCGAGCTGCGCAACAATTTCACGTCGATGGACGGCGAGGATGCGCGCGCGCATATCGACGAATACTCGGATACCAATATCGAATTTCACCAGACTATTATCCGTCTGGGACACTCCGAGCTGATTACTCAGATGGCGGATCAGCTGTTTTTTCACATGCGCGCGATTCGTGCCAGCACGATCAAGGATCGCGATCGGGTCGCGCAGTCGGTGATGGATCATACGCGTATCATCGAAGCGCTCGAGGAGCGCGATGCCGGCCACGCCGAGCAACTGGTCAGGGACCATGCGCTGGAACTGGCGAAGCATATAGAACGTTATGTCGATTACCTGGATTAGTTCCGGGATTAACGGATTTGTGTAATAGCCGCCGGCTGTCACACAAAATTAAACCAAGGCCCGTATTCGATAATGCCGGGTCGATAAAGACGAGGTAAATAGAAATGTCAACTGTAGCTGAAAAACCACCGGTATCGGATACCGCCACGGATACCCTGAAGGCAAAAACCAAGGATGGATCGGTAATCTCCGGTGGTCACCTGGTCGCGAAAGCACTCAAGGCCGAAGGCGTCGACACCATTTTCACGCTTTGTGGCGGACATATCATCGATATCTACGATGGCTGCCTGGATGAGGGCATCCGTATCGTCGACGTGCGTCACGAGCAAACCGCCGCGCACGCGGCTGACGGATACGCGCGCCAGACCGGGAAGCTCGGTTGCGTGGTAACCACCGCCGGTCCCGGCTGCACCAATGCGGTTACCGGTGTTGCCACAGCTTTTCGTTCGGAAAGCCCGATCCTGCACATCGGTGGGCAGAGTTCTTTAAGCCAGCACAAGATGGGTTCGCTGCAGGATTTGCCGCACGTCGACATGATGACGCCAATCACCAAGTTCGCCTCGGGCGTGTTCTCGACCGAGCGCGTGGCCGACATGGTTTCCATGGCCGCACGCGAGTGCTTCAACGGCGCCTACGGGCCGTCTTACCTCGAGATTCCGCGTGACATTCTCGATCGTGAAATCCCGATCGAGAGCGCCGTTATTCCCGAGCCCGGTTCATATCGCGCCTCGGTAAAGTCGATCGGCGATCCCGCCGATATCGAAAAACTGGCCGACATCCTGGTCAAGGCCGAGCGTCCCGCGGTATTGATGGGGCAGCAGGTCTGGGCTTCGGGTAGTGCCGATGCCGCGATTGATTTTGTGCGTGCGATGGATATCCCGGCTTACATGAACGGCGCCAGCCGCGGCATGCTGCCGCAGGGCGACCCGCATCACTTCGACCGCACCCGCAGCGATGCTTTCAAGAATGCCGACGTGATCATGATCGTCGGTACGCCGTTCGACTTCCGCATGGGCTATGGCAAGCGAATTTCAAAAGACGCTACGCTGGTTCAGATAGACCAGAGTTATGCCACGGTTGGCAAGAATCGCGACATCAGCCTCGGTCTTGCCGGTGATCCCGGCTCGATCCTGTCCGCGGTGGCGCAGGCGGCTTCGGGCCGTATCGATGACGGTGCGCGCCAACAACGCCAGAAATGGATGGCGGAGCTGCGCGATATCGAGGCCACCAAGCTGGAAAGGCTGATGCCGATGTTTACTACCGATCAGAGCCCGATTCATCCTTATTGCCTGGCCTATGAAATTAATGAATTCCTTGGCGAAGACACTATTTACATCGGCGACGGCGGCGATATCGTCACCATCTCCGCCCAGGCGGTGCGTCCGCGTAATCCCGGCCAGTGGATGGACCCCGGTGCACTGGGTTCGCTTGGTGTCGGCACCGGTTTCTCGATGGCGGCCAAGCTTGCGCATCCGGATAAAGAGGTGGTTTGCCTCTACGGCGATGGCGCCTTCGGCATGACATCGTTCGACATGGAGACCTCGCAGCGTTTCGGTGCGCCTTATCTCGCCGTTATCGGCAACAACTCGGCGATGAACCAGATTCGTTATGGTCAGTTGGCCAAGTACGGCCAGGACCGCGGTGATATCGGCAACAAGCTCGGCGACGTGCCTTTCTCTCAGTTCGGTCAGATGATCGGTGGTTATGGTGAAGAGGTGCATGAAGCGAAGGAGATCCAGCCTGCCATGCAGCGCGCCCGCGAAGCCATTGCCAAAACCGGCAAGTGTGCCGTGGTTAACGTCTGGGTTGATCCAAATGAGTATGCGCCAGGCACCAAGGCGCAAACCATGTACAAGTAATTTTTAACGACACATTTAATGTTTAACAGAGGTACGTAATGTCTAAGGCTCTCGATCACATAAAAATTCTGGACTTCACTCATGTCCAGTCTGGCCCCACTTGCACCCAGCTACTCGCCTGGATGGGTGCGGACGTGATCAAAGTGGAACGTCCCGGCGTCGGGGATGCGACGCGCAAACAACTGGTGGATGTAGAAGGTGCTGACAGCCTTTACTTTACCATGTTGAATCACAACAAGCGCTCGCTGACGTTGAACTCCAAGACACCTGAAGGCAAGGAAGTGCTAGAACGCCTCATCAAGACCTGCGACGTGCTGGTGGAAAACTTTGCTCCGGGCGCGCTCGATCGCATGGGATTCAGCTGGGAGCGAATCCAGGAATTGAACCCGGGCATGATCATGGCTTCGGTAAAAGGTTTCGGCCCCGGACCTTACGAAGATTGCAAGGTCTACGAGAACGTCGCCCAGTGCGCCGGCGGCTCGGCCTCGACGACGGGGTTTCGCGACGGACTGCCGTTGGTAACCGGCGCCCAGATCGGCGATTCGGGCACCGGCCTGCATCTGGCTTTTGGCATATGCAGCGCACTAATCCATCGCGAGAAAACCGGACGCGGACAACGCGTGCTGGCGGCGATGCAGGATGGTGTGTTGAATCTGTGCCGCGTCAAATTGCGCGACCAGCAGCGACTCAAGGCCGGTCCCCTGAAGGAATACTCGCAGTACGGCGAAGGCGTTCCCTTCGGTGAAGCCACGCCGCGTGCCGGTAACGATTCGGGCGGCGGTCAACCGGGCCGGATTCTGAAGTGCAAGGGCTGGGAGACTGATCCGGACGCCTACACCTATTTCATTACCCAGGCCGCGGTATGGCAGAAAATATGTGATGTCATTGGCAAACCGGAATGGAAAGAACATCCTGACTACGCGACACCACCGGCGCGCCTGCCGCATCTCAACGAGATCTTCGGCACGATCGAGGAATGGACCATGACGAAGACCAAGTACGAAGTTATGGAAATTTGCAACCCGTTGGATATTCCTGTGGGCCCGATCCTGTCGATGAAAGAGCTGGCGGAAGAACCATCGCTGCGCGAAACCGGTACCATCGTCGAATGCGACCATCCGGAGCGCGGACCCTACCTGTCCGTAGGTTGCCCGGTCAAGCTGTCGGATAATGACGTCGTGGTGGAGCGTTCACCACTACTGGGAGAACACTCGGATGAAATTCTGAGCGATGTCCTCGGCTATAACGCAGAAGAAATTGCGTCGTTGAGAGAATCCGGCGCGGTATAAAGATCGGCTTCGAGCGATCAGTGTCGTTTGAAGCCTTACGGAGAGAAAAATGAAGTTAATTGTGCACGGCCAGCAGGCCTACGGCAAAGCGGTACTCGAGGCCATTCTTGATAAGGGTGTAGACGAGGTTGTCGCAGTTTATTGCGCCCCGGACAAGGAAGGCAGACCGCTTGATCCACTTAAGGAATTTGCGTTGGAAAAAGGCTTGCCGGTACATCATCCCGAGTCCTATAAAAACCCCGAGGTCTGGGAGCAGCTGACAAGCCATGACTCCGATCTGTGCGTGATGGCTTATGTACTGCTGTTTGTGCCGGAAGAAGCGCTCAATGTGCCTAAATACGGCTCGATTCAGTATCATCCGTCGCTGCTGCCCTGGCACAAGGGACCCAGTTCGATCAACTGGCCGATCATCATGGGCAAGAAAAAAACCGGCCTGTCTATCTTCTGGCCTGACAACGGCCTCGATACCGGTCCGATCCTGCTGCAAAAGGAAGTCGAAATCGGTCCTGACGACACGCTTGGCTCGATTTATTTCGATAGCCTGTTTCCGATGGGGGTCGACGCCATGCTCGAGTCGATAGACCTGGTGCGCGACGGCAACGCGCCGCGCGAGGTGCAGGGCCCTGATGATGGTAGCTACGAGGGCTGGTGCCGCAAAGATGACGTCCACATCGACTGGAGCAAATCTACCGACGATGTTTACAACCTGATTCGAGGCGCCAACCCTCAACCGGGCGCCTGGACCATGTTCAATGGCAGCGAGGTCAAAATTTTCGACAGCCGCAAGGCGGATGGCAGTGGCGAACCCGGTTCAGTGCTGTCGATAGATGACAGTGGTGTCGTTATCGCGACCGGAGATGGCGCAATTGAGGTACTGAAAGTGCGTGCCGACGCAGGTAAACTGGCGGCCGCTGAATACGCGGCGCAAGCAGGTATTGAGAAGGGGTCGAAGCTGGGTTCCTGAGCCTTGCTGATCTCGAGATTAAATATTTGATCGGTAGCCCCGGTCCGAGGATAAAAAAATGAGTGACATTGAAATTGCACGTGCGGCCCATGCTTTGCCGATCTGTGATATTGCCGAAAAAATCGGGATTCCCGGCGACGCGGTCATGCCCTACGGCAATACCAAGGCCAAGATCGACCCGGGTTATATCGAAACCCTGCAGGATCGGCCCGACGGCAAGTTGATCCTGGTTACCGCGATCAGTCCAACCCCGGCAGGAGAGGGCAAAACCACGACCTCGGTCGGTCTGCACGACGGTTTGAGTCGTATCGGCAAGAAATCGATCGTCTGCCTGCGTGAGCCGAGTCTCGGGCCCTGCTTCGGCATGAAGGGTGGCGCCGCAGGTGGTGGTCACGCGCAGGTGATTCCAATGGAAGACATCAACCTGCATTTCACCGGTGACTTCCACGCCATCGGTGCGGCGCATAACCTGTTGTCAGCGCTGATCGATAACCATATTTACTGGGGCAACGAAGCGCAGCTTGACTCCCGCCGTATCGCCTGGAAAAGAGTGGTCGACATGAATGACCGTGCGCTGCGCAGTATCGCCAATTCGCTGGGCGGATCGGGTAACGGTTTTCCGCGCGAAGACGGCTTCGACATCACCGTTGCTTCCGAAGTAATGGCGATTTTCTGTTTGTCGAAAAATCTCGAGGACCTGCAGCAGCGCCTGAGCAAGATCATTATCGGCTATACCCGCGAGCGAGAGCCGGTTACTGCCGAAGCAGTCAATGCGCCCGGTGCGATGGCGGTGTTGCTCAAGGATGCGATCGCGCCCAACCTGGTGCAGACTCTGGAAAACAATCCCGCCTTTATACACGGCGGGCCTTTTGCCAATATCGCGCATGGCTGTAACTCGATGATTGCCACCACAACCGCTCTCAAGCTGGCCGATTACGTGGTCACCGAAGCCGGCTTTGGCGCCGACCTCGGGGCCGAGAAATTCTTCGATATCAAATGCCGTAGCGCGGGCCTTAGCCCTTCCGCAGCGGTAATCGTGGCGACAATACGCGCCCTCAAGATGCATGGCGGGGTCGCGCTGGCCGATCTCGGCAACGAAAATGTCGACGCGGTTGAGGCGGGTTGCCCCAACCTGGCGCGTCATATTCGCAATGTTAAGTCCTTCGGCGTGCCGGTGGTGGTTGCGATTAATCGCTTCAGCGCCGACACCGATGCCGAGGTCGCCAAGGTAAGCGAGGCAGTGGAACAGTACGGCGTAACCGCGATCGATTGCACGCACTGGGCTGATGGTGGCGCCGGCACCGAAGATCTGGCGAATCATGTGGTCAAGATGACCGATGCTGACAATAGTCAGTTTTCACCACTGTACGACAGCGATATGCCGATCTGGGACAAGATGCGCACCATCGCGACGAGTATTTACGGCGCCGAAGATATTATTGCTGACAAGAAGGTGCGGGATCAGATCGACCAGTTTCAGAACTCTGGATTCGGTAATCTGCCGATCTGCGTCGCCAAGACCCAGTACAGCTTTTCCACAGATCCGAATCTGAAGGGCGCACCCAGCGGGCACGTGGTGCCGATTCGTGAAGTGCGGTTATCCGCCGGCGCCGGCTTCCTGGTCTTCGTTTGTGGCGAAATCATGACCATGCCCGGTTTGCCGCGGGTCCCCGCCGCCGACAAGATTCATATCGACGATGACGGTTTGATTCAGGGTCTCTTCTAAACGCGAGGTTGAAGCAGATGATTAAAGTAATCCTGGTACCGGTTGACGGCACGGAACGCAGCGCAGAAGTATTGAACATGGCGCTGGTTGTCGCCCAACGCTTCGACGCGCATATAAAGGTCGTGCACGTGCGTGAAAGCAGCAGGGAACCTTTCATGTTCAGCGGCATGCCGGCGTCCTACCGCGAGGAATACGCCAGGATGAGCAGTCGAGCGGTCGATTCGGTGGCAGACGAAGTGCGCAAGCAGTTCAATGCTTTCTGTACCGCGGGCAAAATCAGGATTACGCGCAAGCCTTCGGCCGCGCAGGAGATTACGGCGTCGTTGCACATCCTCGAGGGCGACGCCGAAACAGTGCTCGACAGGGAATCCCGACTGGTCGACGTGATTGCGATGTCACGACCTACGAAGAGCCACATCGGTGGTCACAGCGTTGGCGAACTGCACGAATCGCTGATGCTGCACTCCGGTCGGCCGGTTTTGATTGTGCCGCCTGCGGAAGAATGGAAGGCGCACCGAGCCAACCATGCCGCTATCGGCTGGAATGATAGCGTCGAGGCGAGTCGCGCGCTTTGCATGACCTTGCCCTTGCTCGCGCAAATGAAGAAGGTGTCGGTACTGGTGTCGAAAAAACGCGAGTCAGGCGTTGGCGAGGTGGTCGATTACCTCAAGCGCCATGGCTGCAAAGCCGATTATCACGTGCTCTCGGGCAAAGGCACCAACGCCGGTAAAAAGATGCTGGAAACCTGCGCCGATATCGGCGCCGAGTTCCTGGTCGTCGGCGGTTTCAGCCATACGCGGACCCGGCAGCGCTTGTTTGGCGGCGTTACCAGTTACCTGTTGAAAAACACCAACATTATTACCGTGATGGCGCATTAAAGCAGCGTCATGGCGTTTTACCGTGTTTTTGCTAGCTCCTCCTTGGGTTAAACTTTGCCCCGTTCTGAGAAGAGCGGGGATTTTTCTTTTTACAAACCGAACTCGAGAGAAGTTCTATGACACAGGCTGAGCTCAACTCCAACGCGGTCGACAATCGTAAACAACGCCGCCGCGGCAAAATCAAGGGCAGGGTCGTCGATCTAAACGCGCTGCTCGAGGTGCAAAACCTGCTAGGTAACGAATCCCGCGCGCGCGATCTGCTGATCGAGCACCTGCACAGGATCCAGGACAAATTCGGCCACCTGTCCGCGCCGCACCTGGTGGCGCTGGCGCATGAAATGCGTCTCGCCACGACCGAGGTTTACGAGGTCGCGAGCTTTTATCATCACTTCGACGTGGTCAGGGAAGGCGAAGCCGCGCCGCCGGCATTGACAGTGCGCGTCTGTGACTCGGTCAGCTGTGAAATGGCCGGCAGCGAAGCATTGATCTCGGCACTGGAAACTTCCCTCGGTGACGGTGTCCGCGTGCAGCGCGTGCCCTGCGTCGGGCGCTGCGACAAGGCGCCGGTCGCGGTGGTGAAACAGTATACGGTCGATAACGCGACAGCAGAGAGTGTTAAATCCGCGGTCGACGGCGGCAAACTCGAGCAGCCGATGCCCACAGACAGCATCGATTTCGAACAGTACAGGGCCGATGGTGGCTATCAGCTCTACGAGCGCCTGTTGGCCGGGGATATAGGCGCCGACGAAATTATCGAAACGCTTAATGGTACCCAGCTGCGTGGTCTCGGCGGCGCCGGTTTTCCAGTCGGGCGCAAGTGGAGCATTTTGCGTAGCCAGTCTGCCCCGCGTATGTGCGCTATCAACATCGACGAAGGCGAGCCCGGAACCTTCAAGGATCGCCTCTACATGCTGTCGGATCCGCACCGTTTTCTCGAGGGTATGCTGATTGCCGTGCAGGTGATTGGACTCGAGGCCTGTTACATCTATATTCGCGACGAGTACCCGTCTGTAATCCAGGTATTGAAGAATGCGCTCGACGAATTGTCGGGCAAGGCTGGATACAACTTGCCGTATATCGAAATTCGACGCGGTGCGGGCGCCTATATCTGCGGTGAAGAATCCGCGATGATCGAATCCATCGAAGGCAAACGCGGCATGCCGCGTCTGCGTCCGCCCTACGTCGCCGAGGTCGGCCTGTTCGGTCGCCCGACGCTGGAGCATAACTGCGAAACATTGTTCTGGATCCGCGACGTGATCGAGAAGGGGCCCGAATGGTTCGATTCGCAGGGTCGTAATGGGCGTAAGGGAATCCGCAGTTTTTCGGTATCGGGGCGGGTTAATAATCCCGGGGTGCATCTCGCGCCCGCCGGCATCACGATCAAGGAATTAATCGACGAGTACTGTGGCGGCATGCTCGATGGCCATCAGTTTTACGGTTATTTCCCGGGCGGTGCCTCGGGCGGTATCCTGCCAGCCTCGCTGGGCGATATTCCGCTGGATTTCGATACGCTGCAGGAATACGGTTGCTTTATTGGTTCCGCTGCGGTCGTTGTGTTGTCGGATAAGGACAGCGCCAAACAGGCGGCGTTGAACTCGCTCAAATTTTTCGCGCACGAGTCCTGCGGCCAGTGCACCCCTTGTCGGGTCGGTTGCGAAAAGGCGGTCAGCATCATGGAAACCGGCGACTGGGATATCGAGCAGTTGAATGACCTGTCCACCGTGATGATTGACGCGTCGATCTGCGGTCTCGGGCAGGCCGCGCCAAACCCGATCTTGTCGGTTATAAAGTACTTTCCCCATGAGCTGGGTATCGAGGAGGATTTGTAATGGCCGCCAATCCGGACAATATCTTCGAAACTATCGAATTTACGCTAAACGGTGAGTCGGTCGAAGCACTGCCGGGTGAAACCATCCTGCAGGCGGCGCAACGCACCGGCACCGAAATCCCGCACCTGTGTTACACCGACGGATTGCGTGCTGACGGCAATTGCCGCGCCTGCGTGGTTGAAATCGACGGCGAGCGCGTACTGGCACCGAGCTGCTGCCGCAACCCGACCCCGGGCATGGTGGTCAAATCGGACAACGAGCGTGCGCAGAAATCGCAAAAACTGGTGCTCGAGCTGCTGTTATCCGACATGCCGCAACAATCCTATACGCTCGACAATGAACTCAATTACTGGGCTGACAGGCTTGAGGTCAGTAATCCACGCTTCAAACCTCGTCACCAGCCTGCTGCGGATATGTCGCATTCGGCGATTGCCGTCAACCTGGATGCCTGCATTCAGTGTACCCGTTGCCTGCGTGCCTGCCGCGAAACCCAGGTCAACGACGTCATCGGCCTCGCGAAACGCGGGCATTACGCGGAGATCGTGTTCGATATCGGTGACCCGATGGGCGAGTCCTCCTGCGTGGCCTGTGGTGAGTGTGTCGCCGCCTGTCCGACCGGGGCGCTCAGCAACGCCACCGGCGCGCACCAGGTGGAAGCCGATCGCAAAGTCGATTCGGTGTGTCCGTATTGTGGTGTCGGCTGTTTGCTGACCTATCATGTTAAAGATGACCGAATCCTGCGGGTCGAGGGTCGTGACGGCCCCGCCAACTTCAGTCGGCTTTGTGTCAAGGGGCGTTACGGCTTTGACTATGTCAATCACCCCCAGCGTTTGCTCAAGCCACTGATTCGCAGGGAAGGTGTGCCCAAGGGGCTTAACGAGCATTTCGACCCGAGCGATCCAGCGAAGATGTTTCGCGAGGCGAGCTGGGAAGAAGCGATGCAACTCGCCACCGGTGGCCTGAAAAAAGTAAAGGATGAGCTCGGCGGTGCCGGACTCGCCGGCTTCGGTTCGGCGAAGGGTTCCAATGAAGAGGCTTACCTGTTCCAGAAACTGGTCCGTGCCGGCTTCGGCACCAATAATGTCGACCATTGCACGCGACTGTGCCATGCCTCCAGTGTCGCCGCCCTGCTCGAAGGTATCGGTTCCGGTGCGGTGTCGAATCAGGTCGAGGACGTCAAGCACGCCGAGGTTTTCCTGGTGATTGGATCCAACCCGACCACTAACCATCCGGTGGCGGCGACTTTCATGAAAAATGCCATCAGGGATGGCAAGAAACTGATCCTGCTGGACCCGCGCAAGACGGATATAGCCCGCCACGCCACGCATTTTCTGCAATTCAACGCCTCCACAGACGTATCGCTGCTGAACTCGATACTGCACGTGATCGTCGAGGAAGGTCTGACTGACGACAGGTTTATCGCCGAACGCACTATCGATTTTGAAGAATTGAAGGCCAATGTTGCCGATTTCAGCCCTGAGAAAATGGCCGCGGTAACTGGTATCGATGCCGCTACAGTACGCGAGGTTGCTCGATTGTTTGCAACTTCGAAAGCGTCGATGATTTTCTGGGGTATGGGTATTTCACAACATATCCATGGCACCGACAATTCGCGTTGCCTGATTGCGCTGTCGATGATTACCGGCCAGGTAGGCCGCCCGGGCACGGGCCTGCATCCGTTGCGTGGTCAGAATAATGTTCAGGGTGCGTCCGATGCGGGTCTGATCCCGATGATGTTTCCGGATTATCGTCGCGTCGATAATGCGGACGCCAACGCTTTTTTTAGCGAGTACTGGGATGCCGAGCTGGATAATAAGCCGGGGCTTACTGTGGTCGAGATTATGCATAGTATTCTGGAAGGTAATATCAAGGGGATGTATATCATGGGCGAGAATCCGGCGATGTCGGATCCAAACCTGAATCATGCCCGGGCCGCGTTGGCGGGGCTCGATCACCTGGTAGTGCAGGACATGTTCCTGACCGAAACCGCCGCCTTCGCCGACGTCGTGCTACCAGCTTCCGGCTGGGCCGAGAAAGATGGCACCGTGTCGAACACCGACCGGCGAGTGCAGCTCGGTCGCGCGGCGGTGCCGCTGCCGGGCGAGGCGCGCCAGGATCTGTGGATCATTCGCGATATCGGCAAGGGCATTGGCCTCGACTGGAACTACAGCCACGTGTCTGAAATCTATGACGAAATGCGTGGGTCCATGCCGAGCATAACCGGGATCACCTGGGATCGGCTGAATCAAAATTCATCGGTGACTTATCCCTGCGTCGACGAAAACGATCCGGGGCAGGGGGTTGTGTTTATCGATAATTTTCCGACTCCCAACGGCAAGGCCCGCCTGGTGGCGGCTAAATCCATTCCAGCGGATGAACAACCAGATGACGAGTTCCCGATGGTCCTGATCACCGGGCGTCAGCTCGAACATTGGCATACCGGCTCGATGACCCGGCGTGCGTCGGTACTCGATGCGATCGAACCGGTTGCGGTGGTCTACGTGAATCAGCAGGATCTGGAAGGCCTCGGCATCGAAGCCGGCGGCGAAATAATCGCCAGATCGCGCCGCGGCGAGATTCGCGCCTTTGCCCGGCCAGATGGCGCGCTGAAGAAAGGCGAGGTGTTTATTCCTTTCTGTTATCACGAAGCGGCGGCAAATCTGTTGACCAACGAGGCCCTGGATCCGTTTGGCAAGATTCCAGAATTCAAGTTCTGCGCGATCAAGCTCGAGGCTGCCTAGCTCCTGCATAAAGTCATCCCCGGGTCTTAAGGGCCGAACCCCCGGGGAAAGACCAGATTTTCTAGCACGCTTTCCTTTTCGCTCCACCAGCAAGGAAAATCTGCTCTGTCCCCCTCGAAGCAAGCAGCAAACACTGCCCGGCAATGATTCGGGAGTCTGCTAATCCTGAACCGTCAGGATTATCTTTCCGAAGTGTCCGCCCTGTTCCATCATCTGATGTGCCGCCGCGGCGTCCTGCAGCGGGAAGCGGGCACTGATAAGGGGTTCGATAGTACCTGCTGCAAATAGCGGCATCACGGTCGATTCGAACTGATCGATGATGGCGGCTTTTTCCATGATCGGACGCGAACGCAGCACCGAACCGATGATGCGTTGGCGTTTGACCATCATCATGGCGAGATTGAGCTCGGCCTTGATGCCACCCATGACACCGATCAGCATCAGGGTTCCGGCCAACGCGAGTGATTTCATATTGGCTTCGAGGTACTGGGCGCCGATGTGATCGAGAATCACGTCAACACCCCGTTTTTCGGTAATGCGCCTGATTTCGTCGGCGAACGACTGCTCGCGATAATCGATGACGTGATCGGCACCCTGATCGCGAACGCGATCGAGTTTAGTGCTCGATGCGGTCACGATGACTTCGGTTTCGCGGCTCAGGGCCTTGCACAGCTGAATCGCCGCGGTCGCAACACCACCCCCTCCGCCATGGATCAGCACCGACTTCCTGCCCTGCACTTCGCCGAGCATAAACAGGTTCAGGTAGGCAGTTATATAGGTTTCACAGATGCAGGCCGCCTGTTCGAAGCTGAGCGTTTCTGGAATTGCCATGGTATGCGCTTCGAGGGCCAGCGCATATTCAGCGTAACCGCCGCCACCGACCAGCGCCACCACGCGATCACCGGGTTTGAAACGGGTTGTATTTGCGCCGACCGATTCGACGACACCGGCAATTTCGAGACCGAGAATTTCCGAATCGCCCGGTGGCGGCGGGTAGTTGCCCATGCGCTGAATGACGTCCGGACGATTGACCGAGGTGTTAACGACCTTGACCAGCAATTGATCATCGCCGGGCGAGGGGGTGTCGACGGTGGAGAATTGCATCATTTCCGGGCCACCGAAATCACGCAGTGTAATTGCTTTCATGGGGTTTCCTGTATTCTTTCTGGTTGAACGATGGCGCTACAATATATGAATAGCGGATTATATCAATGCATCAGCGAGCCTGACTGATTCGGGTCAGTTGCAAGATTAACTATATAAATTTCCAATATTGAGTGCCAGGCCCTAGTTTTGGCTACACATCGATATATACTCGGCCTTTTGTCGCCCGCCCGGGCAATTTCGAAACACTGAATCGGGAATTTTTTATGAGTGATCGCGTTGAAATTAACGGTCTTAGCGTTGACCGCGGACTTTATGATCTGGTGGATGAAATCACCCCTGGCAGCGGGGTTGAATCCGGCGCTTTCTGGCAATCGCTGGCCGATATCGTCACTGAACTCGGTCCGCAGAACCGCGAGTTTCTGCAACAACGTGATCAGTTGCAGACCGATATCGATGCCTGGCATAAAAACAACCCGGCACCGTTTCAGTTCGAGCAATACAAGGACTACCTGCAGGAAATCGGTTACCTGGTGCCCGAGTCGGAACCCTTCCAGGTAACGACTGAAAATGTCGACGACGAAATTGCGCTGATCGCCGGTCCGCAACTGGTGGTGCCGGTGGATAATGCACGCTATGCACTGAATGCGGCGAATGCGCGTTGGTACAGCCTGTACGACGCGCTTTACGGGACCGACATCATTCTCGAAGTCGAAGGCTGTAAAAAGACCGCCAAATACAATCCTGTCAGAGGCCAGCAGGTGATTCGTTACGCGCGCGATTTCCTCGACCAGGCGGTGCCGCTGGCGACCGGCAGTCATGCCTATGCGGTACGCTACAAGGTGGTTTCCGGCAAGCTGATCGTGGTTATGGGTGACGGCAGCGAAACCGAGCCAGGCTGGCGCGAATGTTTCGCCGGTTATCGTGGCGATCCGGATCAGCCCAGCGCAGTGTTGTTACGCCACAATAACCTGCATATCGAACTATTGATCGGCGAGGGCTACTTTATCGGCCAGGGAGATTTGGCCAATATATATGACATCAATATCGAGTCTGCGATCACCACGATTATGGACTGTGAAGACTCGGTATCAGCCGTCGATGCCGAGGACAAGATCAGGGTTTACGGTAACTGGTTTGGCCTGATGAAAGGCCATCTCACGGCCAACGTGGCTCGTGGCAAAGAAACCATGGAACGCAGTCTGAATCCGGATCCTGAATTTATCGCTCCCGACGGATCAGCAATGAGCCTGCCGGGTCGCAGCCTGATGCTGGTGCGTAATGTAGGTACGCATATGTATACCGATGCCGTCACCTTTAATGGCGAGGAGATTCCGGAAACCTTCCTCGATGCCATGGTGACCGCCCTGGCGGCCAAGCACGATTTGCTCGGCACCGGGCCGTTCAGGAACAGTCGCAAAGGCAGTGTGTATATCGTCAAACCCAAAATCCACGGTCCGGCGGAAGTCGAGGCCGCGGTCAAGCTGTTCGCCATGGTTGAGGCGGCGCTCGGCATGGAACCCCTGACCCTGAAAATCGGTATCATGGATGAGGAGCGCCGTACCACGGTTAATCTCAAGGAATGTATTCGTGTCGCGGCTGAACGCGTGATCTTCATCAATACCGGTTTTCTCGATCGTACCGGCGACGAAATCCATACCAGCATGGAAGCCGGTGCGATGATCCCGAAAAACGAAATCAAGACGTCTACCTGGCTGCTCGCCTACGAAGACTGGAACGTCGACGTAGGTCTCGCAGCCGGATTACCCGGACATGCACAGATAGGCAAGGGTATGTGGGCCGCGCCGGATAACATGGCGGCAATGGTCGAGCAGAAAATCGCCCATCCACGGGCTGGCGCGAACACTGCCTGGGTTCCCTCCGCGGTGGCTGCCAGTCTGCACGCAATGCATTACCATCACGTTAACGTCGCTCTGCGCCAACAACAACTGGCGCAATGTCTGCGTGCCAGTCTCGATGACATTCTGACGATCCCGCTACTGGGTCAGCGCAACATCAAGCAGAGCGAACTCATCATGGAACTGGAAAACAATGCGCAGGGTATCCTCGGTTACGTGGTGCGCTGGATAGACCAGGGCGTGGGTTGTTCCAAGGTACCCGATATCGACGATACTGATTTGATGGAAGACCGCGCTACCCTGCGAATTTCGAGTCAGCATATTGCCAACTGGTTACATCACGGCATTACCGATGCCGAGCAGGTGCGCGGTGTATTCGAAAAAATGGCGGGCGTGGTGGATCGGCAGAATGAAGGTGATCCCCTGTATCGCAACATGGCACCGGATTTCGATCAGAGTATCGCGTTTCAGGCCGCGCTCGACCTGGTATTCAAGGGTCGCGAAGTCGCCAACGGTTATACCGAACCGGTACTGCACGCGCGCCGCAGAGAAGCCAAAGTCGCCGGTAACGCGTGAATTTTCGGGTCGTTCCGGCCCGTGGCAATCGGCTTACGCCTTACCGGATCCAGTCTGGTCCCGAAATCAGCATCGGTCCCATCCGCCCGGGCTGGTCAGTAGCCAGCGGCGTGACCGTCCTTGCGCGGTTCCGAGCCTCCTTGAAGGACGCCATTTTCCCAGTCGATCACGATTGCCTGGCCACCGCCCAGCGACGTGTCCGACTCAATCACCTCGCCTTGCGTCGGTGAACCGGATGCAACTACCTGATGACCCTTAGCAACCAGTCCGGCGCGAGTCGCCTCGGGCACGCCGCTTTCCACTTCGAGCACGCCCTGGTGCAGCATGAAACGTGCCGCATCGATTGCCTGCTGGATATCCATGCCGTAGTCGATCCAGTTCGACAATACGTAAGTCTGCCCCATCGCCTGGTAGTGACCGCCCATGACACCGAAGCTGAGGACTGGTTTGCCATCGCGGTAAACCATCGCCGGAATGATCGTGTTCATAGGCCGCTTGTTCGGCTCGATCTGGTTATAGTGACCGTCCTCGAGCATAAAACTGGAGCCACGGTTGTTCAGAATGGTACCGGTGGAACCCGCCACCAGCCCGCAACCCCAGGAAGAAAATACGCTGTTGATGAACGAACAGACGTTGCGATCCTTGTCGACCACGGTGAGGTAAACCGTATCGCGGTGTTGCGGAAACCCTGATTCAATTGGCTGAGCCAATGCCTTGTCCATGTTGATGCGGGCATACTGAGTTTGCGCAAATTCGTTGGATAGCAATTCGGCGATCGGCAAGTCCCTGAAGGCGAGATCGGCGACGAAACGATCACGTTCCGCCATCGCCAGGGTAAAGGCTTCGCTCAACAGGTGAACGTGGTCTGCACCTAAATGCGGAAGTTTCGAGACATCGGTTTGTGCGAGGATATTGAGCGCCATCAGGGTCGTAATGCCCTGGCCGTTGGGTGGAATCTCGTATACATCGTAGCCACGGTAGTTGCTGGTAATCGGTTGCACCCATTCGGATTCGTGATTGGCCAGATCATCCAGCGTGAACAAACCGTCGTGGGTATCACTGAAGCGCACGATTTCCTGTGCAATTTCGCCGAGGTAAAAAGCGTCACGCCCCTGCTCGGCAACGCTGCGCAGGCTGCGCGCGAGGTCGGGTTGACGGTGAATCGTGCCGGCGGGGGGTGCCTTGCCATCGACCAGGTATGCCGCACTGGCTTCGGGCGTAGCGGCAAGTAGCTTCTCGCTATCCTTCCAGTTGAGGGCAATGACCGGTGTTACTGCATAACCCTGTTCGGCGTAGTGGATAGCGGGTTGCAAAAGTCGTGCGAACTCCAGCTTGCCGAACTTCTGGTTTGCCTGGTACCACGCGTCGATCGCACCCGGCACGGTTGCCGATAGAATGTTTTGCTTCGGCATGACGGTATACCCGCGGGCTCGTATCGCCTCGGCGGTTGCCGCTGCCGGTGCCCGACCGCTGCCGTTAAGTCCGTGTAACTTGCCGCTGGCAGCCTCGTGGTAAAGGATGAAGCAGTCGCCACTTATACCGCTCGAATAGGATTCCACCACTGACAGGACTGCGCTCGCTGCAATGGCCGCATCGATCGCGTTGCCACCTTCGCGCATTACCTGCAGCGCGGTTTCGGTCGCCATGGGTTGACTGGTCGCGGCCATGACTTCGGTAGACATCACCACCGAACGTCCGGGAATCTGATTGTTTCGCATAATTGTTTTTCCAAAAAAACAGCCGTGCATTATAACCATTCAAGCAGGTGTTTGCCCGCTGTTGTTAAGACGCAATGCTAGGGCAGGCGTACCATGGAAGCGATGCGGGCTTCTTTGATTATCCAGTCCCTCACTTTCTCCGCGGATTCTGACAGGCGGGTGCTATCGGACCAGATCAGGTGAAATTCTTCCCCGGTTATCCAGCTCTGCGGGACTACCGGGACCAGCAGCCGGGTGTCGATCAGGGAGTCGACCACGTGGCGCCAACCGAGGGCGATGCCTTCGCCGGCCATCGCTGCCTGGATTACCAGTGCGTAGTCATTGAGGCGTAAACCTTCCCCCCGGTCGATGAACTCCTGTCCGAAAGACAGGAACCAGTCGCGCCATCTTGGACGCGGTCGAAACGGTTCCTCGAGGTGGACAAATTGATGCTCGAGCATATCTTCGACCGATCCCGGAACGCCGTGAGTCGCAAGATAGGCGGGACTGGCAACGGCTAGTAACTCCTCACGAGCGAGACTGGAGGATTGATATCCTGCCCAGTTGTCGCGTCCACGCCGGATGCCGAGTGACACATTCTGGTGCTCGAGATCCAGGTCCTTGTCGACCACCTGCAGACGCAGGTCGATACCTGGAAGTGATTGATGTAAACGAGTCATCCTCGGCATCACCCAGTAGTTCGCAAACGCGGTCGAGATAGACAGGGTAACCAGGTCCGGGGCTGGTGTGCGGTTGATGTCACGCACTGTTTGCAGAATCCGATCGAAACTGACCGACACTTCGCTGAAGAGCCGTTCACCGGCCTCGGTCAGCCGGATAGCTCGATGTTCACGATGAAACAGCGCCTGTCCGATCGCCTGCTCCAATTGCCGAATCGTCAGACTGACCGCCGGCTGGGAAACGCCAAGTTCTTCCGCAGCCCGGGTAAAGGACATCAGGCGACCGCAGACCTCGAACACGAACAGGTGATGAGGAGAATGTATCAGGCGGCGTAGTTCTTTCATCGACTCAGATAATTTATATCTATTGATAAGCGGTAAAGCGCTTTGTTTTTCTAGGTTAACATAAGTACAACTTATGCAAATAATTATATTATTTAGCGGTCACAGGGGTGCGGCCCACTGCTATAATTTTCCTCCTGATATCCAGGGGGGTGTCGTGAGCGCGACAGAACAGAATAAAAAGTCCCGAACCGGTAGTCGCCGTCGTGGTGGCGGTCGCATGCGCGCGCGTGAGCAAGTAACGGCACCGGCATTTGTCAAACGCGAAATCCCTTTTTACGAATTTCTCGGCGAAGAGGGTATCGTCAAGCTGGAACAGCAGGCTGACTGGATTATCCAGGAAATCGGTCTCGAGTTCCGCGATGATCCGCGAGCCCTGGAAATCTGGAAAGCGGCCGGCGCGGACGTCAACGGTACCCGCGTTCGACTCGAGCGCGGAATGGCGCGCGAACTCTGTAAAACCGCCCCTGCCGAATTTACCCAGCATGCGCGTAACCCGGCGAAAAACGTTCGCATCGGTGGTAATTCGCAGGTTTTCGCACCGGTGTATGGCCCGCCGTTTGTAAGAGACCTCGAGGGCGGGCGACGTTATGGCAGTTTCGAGGATTTCGAAAACCTGGTGAAAATTGTGTCGCAGCTACCCGCTCTGCACCACTCCGGACTGGTGATCGTCGAACCCTGTGATTTACCCGTATCGAAACGTCATCTCGATATGGTGTACGCGCACATGAAGTATAACGATAAACCGCACCTCGGTGCGATCACCGTAAAATCCCGCGCCGAGGATTCGATCGATATGGCCAGGATTCTGCACGGTGCCGATTTCATGGAAGAAAACTGCGTCATCATGGGTAACGTCAACACCAATTCGCCGCTACTGGTGGATCGTGTCGTCACCGAGGCGGCACAGGTTTACTGCGGTGCTAACCAGGGGCTGGTCGTTGCACCCTTCATTCTGGGTGGCGCAATGGGACCGGTGACGACTGCGGCCTAGATAGCGCAGGCGTTTGCCGAAGCGATGATGGTGGGCGCTTTTACCCAGCTGGTGCGTCCCGGCGCGCCATACGTCATGGGCAACTTCCTGTCTTCGATGAGTCTGCGCAGCGGCGCGCCGACTTTTGGTATGCCGGAACCGGTTATCTCCAATCTTGTCATCGGTCAGCTGGCGCGGCGACTTGGTGTGCCACTGCGCTGCGGTGGTTCGCTGACCGCTTCGAAGGTGCCCGATGCGCAGGCTGCCTACGAAAGTGCCGATTCGATGCTGTCGACCGCGCTCGGTGGTGCCAATTTTATCCTGCATGCCGCGGGCTGGCTCGAAGGCGGACTCTGCACCGGTTATGAAAAACTGGTGATGGATGCAGATCGTCTCGGCGCCTACCAGGTCATGTTGTCGGGTCTGCCGCTGGATGACAATGCGCTGGCGCGCGATGCCTATGCCGAGGTCGAACCGGCCGGCCACTTCCTCGGTTGCGCGCATACCATGGCGAATTATGAAACTGCCTACTACGATGCGCTTCTGTCCGACAGTAATAATCTCGAGCAGTGGGAAGAGGATGGTGGCAAGGACATGGCTCGACGTGCTTACGAACGCTGGAACCAGTTACTCAAGGATTGTCCTGCACCGACTCTCGACCAGGCTAAAGACGAAGAGCTGAGCGCCTATATCGATAAACGAAAATCAGAAATACCGGATGCCTGGTATTGATATACAGAGGTAAAAGATGGAATCACATGCAAAGGTAGTCATCATCGGCGGCGGCGTGGTCGGCTGCTCGATCCTGTTTCACCTGGTTCGTTTTGGCTGGCAGGATTGCGTGCTGCTGGAACGCAACGAATTGACCTCGGGTTCATCCTGGCATGCAGCCGGACAGATTCACACCATATCGTCCGATCCCAATATTTCGCGCCTGCAGGGCTATACCATCAAGCTCTACGAGGAGCTCGAAGCACTCTCGGGGCAGTCGGTAGGACTGCACAGCACGGGCGGTTTTTACCTGGCTTCGAACAAGGACTGGTACGACTACCTCAAGCGCGAGCGCTCGAAGGCGCGCTATATGGGCCTGGACCAGGAATTCATCTCGCTGGAGGAAGTCGCAAGGCTGCACCCGCTGATCGATCCGAAACGTTATATCGCGGCTCTGTGGGATCCACTCGATGGCGACATCGACCCCTCCGGCGTAACCTATGCTTACGCGAAGGCGGCGAAGAAACTGGGTGTCAGCTACCATACCCATGCGGCGGTTATCGAGACCAATCAGCGCCCTGACGGCAGCTGGGATGTGGTGACCGCTGACGGCACGATTAATGCCGAACACATCGTTAATGCCGGGGGACTGTGGGCTCGTGAAGTCGGGCATTTGTCGGGACTTAACCTGCCGGTTCAGCCGATGGAGCACCATTACCTGATTACCGAAGCGATCCCGCAGATCGAGGAGCGCGAGGAACGCCTGCCGGCCGGTATCGATTACGAAGGTAATATGTACTTTCGCCAGGAGGGCCAGGGCATGTTACTCGGAACCTATGAGCCGGTGGCGACACCGTGGTCGGTGTCCGGTACGCCGCAGCATTTCGGACATGAACTGCTCGAACCGCAGCTCGATCACATCGCGGAACGTCTCGAGCTCGGTTTCGAGCGCATCCCTGCGCTGGCCGAAGCCGGTATCAAGGATATGATCAACGGACCGTTTACCTTTGGCCCCGATGGCAATCCCATGATCGGGCCGGTTCCCGGTATGCGAAATTACTGGGCAGCGGTCGGCGTTATGGCGGGTTTTTGCCAGGCTGGCGGCGTCGGCAAATGCCTGGCCGAATGGATGATTGAAGGGGAGCCTGAAATCGATGTCTGGGCGATGGATATTGCGCGCTTTGGCGACTACGCCTCCCCCGATTACGGCACCATCAAATCGACCGAAAATTACGAGCGTCGCTTCATCCTGACCTTTCCCAATGAAACCCTGCCCAAGGGGCGTGGCCAGCGCACTACCTCTATTTACGACCGTTTGACAGCTCAGGGCGCGGTCTGGGCCGACGGCTTTGGACTCGAACATTCCCTCTGGTTCGCGGACGGTGTGGACGATGCGTATGAAGAACCGACTTTCCGACGTTCACGAGCTCACGATTACGTGGCGCGCGAAGTCAAAGCCGTGCGTGAAAATGTCGGCGTGGTCGAAATCGCGAACTTCGCCAAGCATTCGTTCACGGGTCCCGATGCCCGTAAATTCCTCGATTACGTGATGGCAGGTAATGTTCCACAGGCCGGTCGTATCAGCCTGAGTCCGATGTTGACCCACAAGGGCAAGCTCTACGGTGATTTAACGATCGCCTGCCTGGGTGAGACGGAATTCATGATCTTCGGTTCGGGCGCGGCTCAGGAAATGCATCGTCGCTGGTTCGAAAGCCATCTCGATGGTTATGACCTGCAATACCGCAACGAAAGCAGTCGCTATCATGGCCTCGGCCTGTCGGGGCCGAAATCACGCGAACTGCTAGCGCGGCTTTGCCGTGAAGATGTCTCCGGCGAGGCGCTTCGATTTCGTGACATTCGGCGAACTTTCGTCGCCGGCGTGCCCGCGTTACTCACCCGATTGTCGTTCTCGGGCGAACTGGGTTATGAAATTTACGTACAGCCCGAGTATCAGCTCAAGCTATACCAGGCGATCCTCGAGGCCGGTGATGATCTCGGTCTGCGACACTATGGTGCCCGCGCCTTGATGAGCATGCGTCTAGAGAAAAACTGGGGCGTGTGGACGCTCGATTTTCGACCCGACTTCACCGCGGCGCAGTCGGGAATGGATGCTTTCATTAACTGGGACAAAGATTTTATCGGTAAACAGGCGGCGGTCAAGGAACGTGATACCGGGCCGACGATAAAACTGGTGACCATGACGATCGATACCGACGATATCGATGTGTCCAATGATGAGGCAATTCTTAAGGATGGAGAATGCGTCGGTTATGTTACCTCGGGCGGCTATGCCCATCATCTGCAGCAATCGATGGCGCTCGGTTATGTACCGAGTGATCTCGCACATGCGGGTACCTCGTTCGATATCGAAATCAACGGTGAAATGTACGCCGCGAAGATAGTCGGCGCGGCGCTTTATGATCCCGCCGGTGAAAAAATGCGGGCCTGATCAAGCCGTGTTCAGGTCCGGGTATGTACACCAGGACCGGTCAGTTCGTTACTGGCCTAACGATTTTATGACTTCCGCGGTACGGGGATAAATGTCGCGCCAGGCGTGGAATGCCGCGGCAGCCTGCTCTACCAGCATGCCGCGACCATCGAAGGTCTGTTTAACCCCGCGAGAGGAAGCCCAGTCGACGAACGCGGTTGCCTGGTTGATGTTGTACATCATGTCATAGCAGACTGAGTTTTCGCCCAGCACACTGTCTGTGATCGGTGGGATCTGATTGCTCAGGCCCGCAGCGGTGCCGTTGATAATCAGGTCGAAGCCTGCTGAACCCAGGGCTGCATAGGCCAGGGCATGGATTTCGCCAAACTGTTCAAAATCCTGCGCCAAGGCAACTGCTTTTTGCGGCGTCCGGTTGGCGATCGTGAGGCGGTCCGGCGACAGCGCCAGGATCGGACCGAGTACTCCCCGCACCGCGCCGCCGGCGCCGAGTAGCAGGATGTTCTGTCGCTCGATGGTGACGCCTAAATTTTGTGTCAGGTCCCGTGTCAGGCCGACACCATCGGTATTGTCTCCGCTGACACTGCCATCTTCCAGGAAGCTCAGTGTATTAACGGCGCCGGCGTCACGTGCCAGCTCAGTTAAGCGATCACAAAGCTCCCAGGCTTCGCGTTTGAAAGGAACTGTGACATTGACGCCGCTAAACCCCCTTTGCTGCAGATCGCGAATTCCGCTTGCAAACGAGTTGACTGGAAGCTCGATGGCCTCATAACTGATCCTTTGCGCGGTTTGCGCGGCGAAGCTGGCGTGGATTCGAGGTGACAGGCTGTGGGCGACCGGGTTTCCAACCACGGCATAGCGATCGACCTGATCGGCTGAGGTCACTGAGCTTCCTGCAGCCAGGTAGCCGCTGATTTTGCGTAATAGGTCAGAATCCCGTTGGCGCCGGCACGTTTTATCGACAACAGAGCCTCCAGCGCGCAGGCCTTTTCATCGATCCATCCATTCCGGCCTGCGGCTTTAAGCATCGCGTATTCGCCGCTGACCTGGTAGACGAAAGTCGGGAACTGTAGTTCTTCGCTGACCCGTCGCACGATGTCGAGGTAGGGGAGACCAGGTTTTATCATTATCATGTCGGCGCCTTCATCGATATCGAGGGCGACTTCGTGCAGCGCCTCATTGCTATTGCCAGGGTCCATCTGGTAGGTGTATTTGTTACCACCGGCGAGATTGCCAGCCGATCCCACGGCATCCCGAAACGGGCCGTAGAAACTGGAGGCATACTTGGCCGCGTAGGCGAGGATTGCAGTGTTGGTGTGACCGTTTGATTCCAGTGCTTCGCGAATGGCGCCGATACGACCATCCATCATGTCTGAGGGTGCCACGACATCGGCTCCAGCAGCCGCATGCGACAGCGCCTGCTTGACCAGTACCTCGATGGTTGCGTCGTTAGTGACATAACCGTTATCGTCGAGCAAGCCATCCTGGCCATGGCTGGTGTAGGGGTCCAGCGCGACATCGGTAATTACCCCGAGTTCGGGCTGAGCCTCTTTCAGTGCTCGCACCGCGCGCTGGATCAGGCCTTGTGGATTCCAGGCTTCGTCGGCAGTGTCGCTTTTGCCCGACTCGCCCACTACCGGGAACAGGGCTATTGCCGGGATTCCGAGGCGGCAGATTTCAGTTGCCTCTTCGAGCAGCAGATCGATGCTGAGGCGTTCGATATCGGGCATCGATTCGACCGCCTGGCGCTGTTGCTCGCCATCGACGACGAACATCGGGTAGATGAAATCACTGGCGCTTAAACAATGCTCACGCATCAGGCGTCTGGAAAATTCGTTGCGACGCATGCGTCGTTTGCGGGTATAGGGAAATATGGACACGCTTATCGTCTCTGTTGCAAATGATTACGCCAAATATCGCACAAATCGCGCCCAGGGGACAGGTAACGACTGGTCATATTGATATTGGAGGCGGGCGGTGCTTTACACGTTGCGCACCAGCCAGCGAATCAGGTCGGTCCACAGGTGCCTGATTTGCTGACTGGTCGGCATAATCCCTGCGTGGGGTAACTCCAGGGTTACTACCGGAACGCCCAGATAAATACCGGCGTAGTTGCCCAGCGATCCGGGATAGGTGCCCATCAGGTTTTTATGCAGGTAGCCGATCCGCCTGGGAGCATTTTTTCGGTCAGGCGCATCGTAGTCGACCAGTGAATAGGGTGCGTGGACCGAGATGACGACATCGGGTTTAAAGCTGTCGATTTCTTCGGACAGCCAGTTGGTTTCGGGTTCACTGAGTGGATAGGGTCCCGGGTAGCGACGCTTGTTTTCATAGGTTCTTTTACGCCAATAATCGAGCGCTGCACCTTTATCGCTGCCGGGGGTTGCAAAGTTACGGTTAAGGTCGACACCGTTAGCATTGGTGCGGCGCTGACCGGGGCGCAGCGCGCCGTCAGGATTCATTAATGGATTAATGCGCCAGTGAAAGAGTCCGGAATGATGTTTTTCCAGCGTATGCATCCATTTGAACACGATGCTAATCGACGAGAGCTCGTCTCCATGCGTGCCACCGACGAGAAGTATGCGCCCCTTAGGCTTGCGTGATTTTAGCGGCGGGTATTCCTTGATCAGTAACGGGAAGCCGTCAACCGAGGTATGGCCACTAGGCGTCAGGCCCAGATCCGAGCATTCCAGGTAATCAACGCTGGCGAGTTTGTCGGAGATTTTGCGGCAGGCGGATTCTGACGACTCCGTCGCTGTCGTAATGCAGCTGAACAGGGTGGCTGCAAGCAATAAACCGAGGCGTAAGCTAGTCATCAAAAGTTACCGTTTTAAGGTTTTTGATTTTGTCGATGTTACCGTCGGGGTAGGCCCGATTGAGCAGACGTAAGATATCAACAGCTTCATATTCGATCGCGCTCTGTTCTGCCAGGGTTTCAAAGCTGTCGATGTTGCGGCTGACTATGTGTAGTCGCGGCACCTCGATCGCGTCGACCTGGGCCGGGCTGAGCCGGCGGAAACTCTGAATTATACCAAGCAGGGCCTTTTCAGTCCCGGCGAACTGATCCTCTGTCGAGGTGCCCAGCAGGGTCAGGGCTAGCGAATTATCGAGTGCAATCGCACTAATCTGTGCCGGTTGCTCGTCGCCGTTGCGTGGCTTGGCCATGATCCTGGCAGTAGCCCCGTTTTCGTTCCTGCTGACCTCGAGATTGTTATCGTTGCTCAATCGCTTGAGCAAACCGTCTAGCGACTCGTCCTTTTTTAGGCCGTTTACCCCAATCTGCACAATCGCAGCGCTTTGCGGATTCCTGGCCTGCAGAAATTCGGGGTAATTGTTTACTTCCCAGGTTTCGGGTAGCTGTAGCGAAAAAGCGAGCTCGGGGTGACTGAACAGGTTGTTGGCGAGGATGCCCTGCTTGATGCTGGGGCCCCACATCATGCCATCGATTTTGTCGTAATAACCTGGCTGATCACTATCGCGATAAGTCTGTACGGAAAGATCTTTAGCGGCGCGTACCACGGTCTTGAGACGGTCATCGTTGCGCGGGTGGGTAGAATACACGCCGTGATAAATATTGGGTTCTCGACCTTCTTTTTTCGCCAGCTCCTGTTCGTAAACCTCCTGGTCCTTGAGGACGCCAATAACCTCAAGCATGATTTCGGGATCATAACCGCTCAGGTGGAGATACTCGGCGCCGAGGCGATCGGCCTCGAGCTCATGTTCGCGGCCGTAACCGCGCACTATTCCGCTACCGAGCTGGTTACTGAGATCGCCCAGCCCTGACTGGCCGGTGGTGGCGGAGATTAGCACGCTAAGCAGGGTGGACGCCATCTGGCCTGACTGCTGGCGTACCGAGTGGCGCGCGGTAACGTGTCCGATTTCATGTCCCAGCACACCTGCAAGTTCTGCCTTTGAGTCAAGGTAGGCCATGATGCCGCGCGTGATGTAGACATAGCCGCCCGGCAGGGCAAATGCATTGATCTCGGGAGAATCCAGTACCGTAAACGTAAACTCGAGGTTTGCGCGATGACTTCTGGCGGCCAGGTCCTGTCCGATAGCATTCACATATTGTTGCAATTCGGTGTCATCGTAGACGCCATACTCGGCAATAACCTGTTGATGGAAGCTGCGTCCCTGCTCGATTTCCTCATCCTCCGAGACGAGCGTGAAATCACTTTTACCGGTCACCGGATTGGTCGCACAGGCACTGAGTGTGAGACTCAGTACGAGAAACAGGCAGTTAGCAAACTTCATGGCTTAAGTATTGGGTTAGGCCGTGCTTTATTCAAGGCAAAAAAAAAGGGTGCCGGGGCACCCTTTTTGGGATATCTCGATAAACTATTTGCCGTAACGTTGACGGAACTTGTCGACCTGTTTTGCAGTTTGCAGGATGTGTTGCTTGCCGGTGTAGAAGGGGTGCGACTGACTCGAAATCTCGAGTTTCAGCAAGGGATATTCGTTACCGTCTTCCCAGGTGATGGTTTCCCTGGTGGGCACGGTGGACTTTGTCAGGATGGCAAAATCGGATGATATATCCTGGAATACAACGTCTCTATAGTCGGGATGAATGTCTTGTTTCATGATGCCACTTAATATGGGTCGAGCGCTAAAGGGCGCGAATTTTCACCTTTTAGCAGGCAAAGTGCAAGTGTTTTTCGTCCATTTTCGTCATTTCGGGGTCCCGTTTAGCAATGAAAGTTAAAGTATTTTGTAACCAAGATCCCATAATGCCTTGAGTCAATTGCGAGCGCTAATTTTATCCACAAAAACTGTGGATAACTTTGTGTATAACTCAGCCCAGGGTTACGTAAAGCCTGTAAAACGCTGGCTTTCTGTTAGATTAGTCATTTTTTAACCAACTTAATAAATATATAATAATCAATGACTTAGGAAGCCCAGGCTTTAGCTGTAAAAATAATTCAGAAAGCGCTTGACTTTTTTCACGCCGATAATTCAGTTGCGAGTAAATTGTGCGGAAGATTCAAAAAATGGTCTTCTTTTTGCATCGAGTGGTTTTAGAAAAAGCGCCTGCAGGTCGTTTAAATGGCAAAATCCAAGCTCTGTCGGGGCAATTTTATTGCCGTTAAACTCGAGCAAACCCTTGTCACGCGCGCGTTCCAGCCCTGGTAACAGCATGTTCAATGATAATCCGGTATTGTCGCGGAACAGGCTGGTGTCGAATCCATGTTTGAGCCGCAACGCATTGAGCATGAATTCAAATATGAGATCGCTTTCATCCAGGGTGGTCTCACTTGAGATGCGGTCATGGCCGGCGTGTTCGAGGTAGGCACGGGGTTGACGCTGGCGTAGCCGACGCAGCACCCGGTTTTCGCCGCCAAGGGTGATCTTGCCGTGTGCGCCCGCGCCGATGCCGACGTAATCACCGAAGTGCCAGTAGTTCAAATTATGTTTGCATGCGCGTTTTGTCAGGCAGTAGGCTGAAACTTCATATTGACCGTAACCATGCGTCGCCAGCAAAGTCTGGCAGGCGTTCTGTTGCTCCCAGCACAGATCTTCGTCCGGCATATTCGCAGGTGGCTGATGATGAAACAGCGTGTTGGGTTCGAGCGTCAATTGATAGAGCGAGATATGTTCCGGCCCGAGCGCTATCGCCTGCTCCAGGTCGGCACTTGCAGCGGCCAGGCTTTGCGCCGGCAAGCCGAACATCAGGTCGAGGTTGATGTTATCGAACCCGGCGCTGCGCGCGACGGCAAATGCCCGTGCGGCTTGCGCGCCGTCGTGCACGCGACCGAGCCTTTTGAGCTGTTGATTGTTAAAACTCTGTACCCCGATAGAGAGCCGGTTGACGCCGGCTTCAAGGTAGCCCTGGTAATTTTCTGCATCTGCGCTGCCCGGGTTCGACTCCATCGTGATTTCGATTGCGGGCGCAAAATTTAGCAATGAGCGTAATCCCGAAAACAGCTGCTCGATCGCGACGGCCGAGAATAGCGAAGGCGTACCGCCACCAATGAATATCGAATCGATGCCGCGCCCCCATATCAATGGTAAATCCTGCTCGAGATCTGCAAGCAGGGCCTCGATATAGGCCTGTTCGGGAATCGAGTCGGACTGGTGGGAATTAAAATCGCAGTAGGGGCATTTCTGTTCGCACCAGGGAAGGTGGGTGTAAAGACCAAGCGGGGGGTTGCTGTCAAACATTCTGCTCTTTCAGTTTGCGTTTCAACTCCTCCAGCGCCGCTCCACGATGGCTTAGCCGGTTCTTCTCGCTGGCGCTCAGCTGCGCGCTGGTGCACCCGAGGTCGGGCAGAAAGAAGTAAGGGTCATAGCCGAAACCTCCGTCTCCAGCCGGATCCAGCTGGATCATGCCCTCCCAGCTCCCCTCACAGATCAACGGTGATGGGTCTGCCGCATGGCGCATCAATACGATTACCGCACGATAGCGTGCGCTGCGCTCTGCCGGCGGGACATTGCGCAGTTTGTCGACCAGTAAAGCGTTGTTGGCCGCATCATCGGCACTGGCACCGGCAAATCGAGCGCTGTATACACCCGGTGCCCCGTCGAGCGCATCGACTTCGATTCCGGAGTCGTCCGCCAGCGCGGGTAAGCCGGTAATCGTTGCGGCATGACGGGCCTTGATTATCGCGTTTTCGACGAAAGTAGTGCCGGTCTCGGCGACCTCGTCCACATCGAATTCAGACTGGGCATGCAACTGGTAGCCGAGTTCGTCCAGGATTGCCGATAACTCGCGCAATTTGCCCGGGTTTCCTGAAGCCAGCACCAGTTGTTTCACAGGTTTGTCTGCAGGTCGAATATGCGGCTTATTCCAGCGCGCGCCAGCGCCAGCATGCTATTTAATTCCTGGTCGGTAAAAGCCTCGGCTTCCGCGGTCCCCTGGACTTCGATAAAGCCCCCCCGATTGTTCATTACTACATTCATGTCGGTGTCCGCGGCGGAATCTTCTGCGTAGCCGAGATCAACAACCGGTTCGCCCTGGTAAATGCCTACTGATATGGCGGCTACCTGGCATTCGATCGGGTTCTGTGCTAGTTCACCGGTATCTATCAATCCCTGAATCGCATCAGACAGCGCTACCCAGGCGCCCGAGATGGACGCGGTACGGGTGCCGCCGTCAGCCTGGATTACGTCGCAATCCACGGTAATGGTGCGCTCGCCCAGTTTTTCAGTATTGATACTGGCGCGCAGCGCTCTGCCGATCAGGCGCTGGATCTCCATGGTGCGTCCTCCCTGGCGTCCACTGCTGGCTTCACGACGCATGCGTTTACCCGTCGAGCGCGGCAACATGCCGTACTCCGCGGTCACCCAGCCACTGCCCTTGCCACGTAAAAATCCGGGCACGGAATTGTCAATCGAAGCGGTACAAATTACGCGGGTATCGCCGAACTCGATCAACACCGAACCATCGGCGTTCTTAATGTAATCACGTGTTATCTTGATGGGTCTTAACTCATCTACTGCGCGAGCACTGGGTCGCATTTTTGACTATCTCCATAAAAAAGTGCGGCAAGTATACTCGCCAGTAAGGACGCCGTCCGCAAGAATTGATGCCTGACGCCAGACGCGGCTTAAGCGAATCTGCAAAATAGGCTATGATGCCGGTTGTAACTACTTTTGAGAATGACACCGTGATACGAAGCATGACCGGCTTTGCCCGGATACAGGAAAGCAACGATGCCGGATCAGTAACCTGGGAGCTGCGCTCGGTTAACCATCGGTACCTGGAGACGGGTATTAAACTGCCGGAAGATTTCAGACATCTCGAGCCCGAGGTACGCAAGCTGGTGGCGAAATACCTGACGCGCGGCAAAGTCGATCTGGGTCTTCGCTATAAGCTTGATCAACAACAGCAGACCGATATAGCCCTGAATCCGGAAATCGTGTTAAGCCTGCGCAAGGTAGAACAGCGGATACTGGATATAGTGCATGATGGCAGTAAATTGTCGGTTGCCGACATCCTCGGTTGGCCCGGCGTGATCACTGATGTCGAGCGCGATTTGTCGGTGCTGGATGAACTTGCTGTAGCCTCCCTCAAAGCGGCACTCAAGCAGTTGCAGCAAGGTCGTGAAGCCGAAGGCAAGGCTCTCGATGAATTGATTCGCAGTCGCTGTGCGCAGGTCAGCGAAATTGTTGGCGAAGTGCGCAAGCACCGCCCCGAAATTGTCGCGGCCCTGCGTGAGAAATGGGAATCCAGTCTGGACGAAAAACTCAAGCAGTGGCGTGAAACCGCGAATGAAAATCGCCTCGAGCAGGAACTGGTCATGCTGGCGCAAAAACTGGATGTCGAAGAGGAGCTCGACCGACTCGATACTCACGTCGCAGAAGTGTTAAATGTACTTGGCCGGAACGAGGCGGTAGGTCGCAGACTCGATTTCCTGATGCAGGAACTCAATCGCGAGGCTAATACACTGGGGTCAAAATCGCAGGATAGCCTGACCACTCAACTCGCGGTCGATCTCAAGGTGCTGATCGAGCAAATGCGCGAGCAGGTGCAGAACATCGAGTAGAATGTAGCTCGACTTATGAAACTCAATATCTCCAATTTCAGCGTGATCCTGGTAGCGGGCCTAAGTCTGCTGATGTTCGTTCTCTGGAGCCTGTCGCTACTGGTTCTGGTCGATCGACAGAACCAGCAAACCGCGACAGCCCTGCAGCAGAATCTGCATGCGCAGGTACTGCTGCTGCAACAAAAACAGCAACTATGGCTGCAATCACAGTATTACCTGCTCAACACGCTGGCAAAATCGCCGGCCGACGAGCAGAACTTCCAGTCTTTCCTGTGGGATTATTACCAGCGTAACCCCAGTATCTGGTCGGTTAATCTGGTGCGTTTTGATCAACGGGGTCGTCCTGTTTCGAGGTCGAACAAACCCGGTTGCCTGCAACCCGGACAAATGCTGCGGGAGGATTTTGATGATTACCTGGTGCCACGGATATCGAGTTGTCGAATCGACGATAAAGCCCTGCTCGAGATTGCAGGGCCGGTTTCGACCAACGACAATTCGAAAGTGCTGCTGATAAGCATGGACTATTTTCATTTTCTCAACGAGTTTTCGTTTCTGTCGGGTCGCAGGTTGCAGCATGCCGCTGATACCAAGCAAGGTATCCAGTACCGGGAGTTCAGCACCAGTGGCAATGCTGGCAAGCAGATTACTATCCCGGTCGGAGAGGAGGGCGTGTTCGGTGAACTGCATCTGGAACTGAACCCGATTTCGTTCTGGGAGCTTTTCCAAAGGCAGGCCGCGATCGTGTTATTGATACTGCTAAGCGCCGCGGTTTTGATACTGACGCTGTTACACCTGAACCTGATCAGGCCGCTGCAGGAACTGGCGGAGAAAATGCGTCGGGCAGCGAAAAGCCAACAGGACAGCGATACCGGTGCTTCCAGCGAAATAAGACCCGGGTTGAAAGTCATGGACGATTACTTCAAGGTGCTGAAAAAAATGGCCAAGCGCGACCCCGTAACAGGTCTCAACAATCGAGTTATCTTTGAAGACCGTTTGTCGCAGGCGATTCTCGAAGGCAAGCGCAATGGGCGCAAATATGCACTGGTGATGATCGAAATCCATGGCCTGGACGATTTCGTGCATCAGCGCGGTCAGTATATTGTAGACGTACTGCTCAGGCGGGTGGCCGAGGGTTTGCGCGAATCCTTGCGTGAGAGCGACCAGGTAGCGCGTTTTGAAAGAAACCTGTTTGCGATATTGCTCGAGGTGCAGCAGCAGGATCAACTCAATTCACTGGTCGAAAAAATATACCTGGCGATTACCCGGCACTACCAGATTCACGGGCGCGAATTTGTTTGTGTTAAATGCATATTTCGGCATTGCGCTGTATCCGGATCACGCGGGTGACGCCGCCGGCCTCTACGAGAATGCCAGTAGTGCCCTGGTTACGGCGGAGAGCAGCGAGTGGCCCATCCAGTTCTACCGCGATGCCAGTAAATATGGTGATACCTCTGGATTCACCATGATTCAGGCGCTACGCCGGGCAATCGATCACGACGAACTCAAGCTGGTTTTTCAGCCGGTCGTCGATATGCAGAGCTATGACACCATTTATCTCGAAGCCCTGTTGCGCTGGAAGGATCCTGGCAAGCACGATATTTCGATCGATCAAACCATTCGTCTGGCCGAACAAAATCAACTGATCAAGCCCCTGACTAACTGGATTATCGAATCGGCCTGTCAATTTGTCAGCCAGTCCGATCTGGGCGAAATAGCGGTCGGCATCAATTTATCGATGATCGATTTGCATGACCGTCGCCTGCCTGAACGTATCGAGACTTATTTTAAGCAGTACCGGGTCAAACCCGCGCAGATCGTTATCGAGATCACCGAAGGTCAGATCATGCAGGAGCCCGACGAGGTAATCGAGGTTCTCTCGCATCTTGGCGTGATGGGGCTGTCATTGTCGATAGATGATTTTGGAACCGGCCAGGCCTCGCTGACTTACCTGAAAGAATTGCCCGTTGAAAAGCTCAAGATCGACCAGTCGTTCGTGCGCGATATCGCCAGCAATTCGGATGATCAGTTGATTGTCAAGGCGACCATCGAACTTGCGCATACTCTCGATATGAAGGTTGTTGCCGAAGGCGTCGAAACGCTTGCGGTTTTCGATTTACTGGCTGAAATGAATTGCGACCATGTGCAAGGTTACTATATCAGCCGTCCGCTCGAAGTCGATCAGGTCGCTGACTGGTTCGAGGTTTCGGTCAGACCAGACCTTGTTCGGAAAGGCAGGTAACTCCATCACCCACGATAACGTGGTCGAGTACGCGAATGTCGACCAGTGCGAGTGCTTTTTGCAGACGCTCGGTGATGCGGATATCTGTCTGGCTGGCTTCGCAGACACCCGACGGGTGGTTATGCGCCAGAATGACGGCGGCGGCATTGTCAGCGAGGGCCTGCTTGACCACCTCGCGAGGATAGACGGCGGCGCCGTCAATGGTGCCACGAAATAATTCCCGGAACGCTATCACGCGATTTCGATTATCGAGCATCAGGCAGGCGAATACCTCGTAGTCATAATCGCGAAGGCATGCTCGCAGGTAGCTTCTGGTTTGTGACGGTTTGGTCAGGCAATCCCCTCGGCCGAGATTTTCCGCCAGATGACGCCCCGCAATTTCGAGAGCCGCCTGTAACTGGGCGAACTTTGCCAGACCGAGACCCTTACCCGTACAAAAGGTTTTTGCATCGGTTTCGAGTACCCGGCGCAGGGATCCGTAGTCGAGTAACAATTGTCGGGCGAGATCGACCGCGGAGCTGCCGGCCACGCCGGTGCGCAGAAATATCGCCAGCAGCTCTGCATCAGAGAGCGCGCCTGCGCCTCGGCGGATGAGTTTATCACGGGGTCTTTCGGCACTGGGCCAGTCTGAGATTGCCATCGGTATTCCTTTACCTGTTGTTCTCGATCGCTAAAATAAAACAAATGCGAACGCTCATCAACAAGAAAATCTCCCTCGCTATTGGCGGCGGCATCTCTGCCGGATCGCGGCGCCTGTTATACAGGTCAATCGCCGGCCGCGCGTGGGGCTCAGGAGTTGCGTCATGAAGCGCGTTTCTGGAGAGCCTCTAGCAGGGGCAGGTAGCACTGTGAGAAAGCAGGCAGTATTTTTCGTCCTGATTGGATTCCTTGTGGCGGGGTGTACTTCAATCGGCCCTAAGAGCGTGCCGCGCGATCGTTTCGATTACAACCAGGCGATCTCCGATTCCTGGAAGGAGCAGACGCTGCTGAATATCGTTAAGCTGCGCTATGCCGATATGCCGCTGTTCGTCGAAGTGGCATCGATCGTCAGCGGCTATACACTGGAAAGCTCGGTCAACCTGGGCGCTAAAGTTTTCGACGGTGGGTCAGCGGCGGAATTCGGCACTGCCAACTCCGCCACGATCGGCGGTTCCGGAAAGTACACGGATCGACCGACGATCACCTATGCGCCGATTACCGGTAGTAACTTCAACAAGACATTCATGACCCCGATTCCTCCGAACGCAGTGCTATTCATGATACAGGCGGGATGGCCGGCGGAGCTGGTGCTGCCGATTACCGTAGATGCGATCAACGGCCGGCGGACGCAACGTTCAGCGGGGATGCGCAAACGAAGCGGCGAGGATAGCTTTTACCGTATCGTCGAGTTGTTTAAATTGCTGCAAACAGGAGGCGCCATGGGGATGCGCGTCACCAAAACGGATAGCATGCAGGATTCCACGGTGATCGTGATCCGTCAACAGAACGTGTCAGCGGAGATAAGCGCGGCCGCGGACGAACTCGCGGCCCTGCTCGGTATCAGGCGCGGAGCCGGTGAATATACGATTTCATTCGGCGAATTGGCCAGAAATGATACTGAGCTGGCCATGCTGACACGCTCGACACTCGCAATCATGGTTGAACTGGCCGGTCAGGTCAGGGTGCCCGCGGCGCACGTTGAAGAAGGACGCACGATGCCCTCGCTGACCGACGGGAATTCTGCCGATATCGATCAGCGTCGGCTCATCGACATCCGTTCCGGCGTAGACCGGCCGGAGGATAGCTTCGTGGCCGTGAAGTACCGCGAGCACTGGTTCTGGATCGATGATCGGGATTTCAAGTCCAAGCGCGTTTTTGCCTACCTGATGCTGTTGTTCTCGCTCACCGAGTCGGGTGGCAAGGAAGGTCTGCCGCTGGTGACTATTCCCGCCGGATAATCGGCTCGGGCTGTGCCATACGCCGCTATTCCTTTACCTGTCATCCCCAGGCGCTAGAATAGAACGCATGCAAACCCTTGCTAACAGGAAAATATTACTCGGCATTACCGGTGGCATTGCCGCCTACAAGGCTGCCGAGCTGCTGCGCCTGTTAATCAAGGCGGGTGCCGAGGTGCGCGTGGTGATGACCCCGTCGGCTCAGGAATTCGTGCAGCCGTTGACTTACCAGGCGCTCAGCGGGCACCGGGTGTATATCGATTTGTTCGATGCCGAAGCGGAATCGGCGATGGATCATATCGAACTGGCTCGCTGGTGCGACCTGTTGCTGGTGGCGCCCGCTTCGGCAAATTTTCTCGGCAAGCTGAATGCGGGATATGCGGATAATCTGCTGCTGACCCTGTGCCTCGCGAGCAAACAACCGGTTGCGGTAGCGCCCGCGATGAATCAGCAAATGTTTGCCAATGCGGCGACCGGGGACAATATAGACCAGCTTAAAGCCCGCAACATACTGGTATGGGGTCCGGACGAAGGGGAGCAGGCCTGCGGCGATGTCGGCCCGGGACGTATGCTTGAGCCCGGGCAACTGGTAAACAACGTTGCGCTGCATTTTACGCCCGGGAAACTCGATGGCGTCGAGCTATTGCTAACCGCGGGTCCGACTCGAGAAGCCATCGACCCGGTACGTTATATCAGTAATCGCAGTTCCGGCAAGATGGGTTATGCTCTCGCCGAAGCTGCCCTCAAAGAGGGTGCAAGCGTAACTCTGGTCAGTGGCCCAGTAGCTTTGCCGGCACCGCAGGGGGTGCAACTGGTAGCGGTCGAATCGGCGCAGCAAATGCATGACGCGGTGATGCAACAGGTCTCGACCAGCGATATTTTTATCGCCTGCGCCGCGGTGGCGGATTACCGGGTGGATCAGGCCGCGGACCACAAAATCAAAAAATCATCAGACTCGATGTCGCTGCAACTGGTGCGCAACTCCGATATCCTGGCCGCGGTTAGCGCGCTCGAACGGAGACCGTTCTGTGTTGGTTTTGCCGCCGAAACCCGGCAACTGGAAAAATATGCGCTGGGCAAACTGGAACAGAAAAATCTCGACATGATCGCGGCCAACCAGGTTGGCGACAGCAATAGCGGATTTGAAGTCGATTCTAACCAGCTCGAAGTGTTCTGGCCCGGCGGTCGGCAAAGTATAGAGCACGCTGCGAAAAGCGAAATCGCGAAACAGCTTATCGATTTAATTATCGAGCGTTATACTTGCGCCCGTCGTTAACAGGCAGTTCCGAACATGAGCGTAAAAAAGAGTAGCGTTGCAGAAATTCTGATCGAGGCCTTACCCTACATACAGGCGCTTGACCAGAAAACCGTGGTGATCAAATTTGGCGGCAACGCGATGGTCGATGAAACGCTGAAGAGCAGTTTTGCGCAGGATATCGTGTTGTTAAAACAGGTTGGCGTCAACCCGGTTATCGTGCACGGGGGCGGGCCGCAAATCGGCAAGTTGCTCGAACAGATCGGCAAAAAGAGCCGCTTTATAGAAGGCATGCGAGTTACCGATGATGAAACCATGGACGTGGTCGAAATGGTCCTGGGCGGTCAGGTTAACAAGCAGATTGTGTCGCTGATCAACGGCCATGGTGGCAGGGCGGTGGGTCTCACCGGCAAGGACGGTGGCATGATCAGCGCGCGCAAGATGAAGCTCGACGGGAATGATGCGGATATTAATGATCTTGGTCAGGTCGGCGAAGTGGCCGCGATCGATCCGGGCGTCGTGGCGATGCTGGAACACGGTGATTTTATCCCGGTAATTGCGCCGATTGGTGTCGGCGTTGACGGTTCTTCGTATAACATCAATGCGGACCTGGTCGCGGGAGAGCTGGCCAGGGTGCTGGGTGCCGAAAAGTTACTGTTGTTGACTAATACTCCTGGAGTACTTGACCTGGAAGGGAACCTTTTGACTGGACTCAGTGCTGCTGAAACCCTGTGCCTGATTGACGATGGCATTATTTATGGGGGCATGTTGCCAAAAGTCCGCTGTGCGCTCGATGCGGTCAATGCCGGCGTTCGCACCAGCCAGATAATCGACGGCAGGGTCAAGCATTCGGTGTTGCTCGAGCTGTTGACCAGTAGCGGGGTAGGTACGCTGATAAAAGGCCATGCGGGCGCGGAGGCGGATTAGTTTTTTTCGGCTTTGAGCAACCGGTAACGCGCCAGGTCAATTTCGTATTGCTCGTTAATCTTTTCCTTTTCTAACTTTTTCGAATCCAGTTGGGCGTTCCGACTGTCTTTTTTGCGGGCAAAGTGTTCGATTTTTTGTGCGAGTCCACCAGGCACTTCCTTGCCCTGGGAGAGGTAAAGTTCATCGGCGCGTGCTTGTAGTTCATCCAGTGTCTGTTGTGTTGCGACGATGCTTTTACTGATCAGCTGAATTACCGAGTCGAGCACTTCGATTCGATCGTTGCGCGCCAGGGCAAGCTCTTGCTCGTTGCTGAAGGTGAGCAATAACACCTGGTCTTTCTTGTTTTGCTCCTCGTCAAGTTTGGCCTGGATGGCTTCTTCTTCCTCCAGCTTGAGTTTAGCGGCGGCCTCGGCAGCTAATTCGGCTTCGGATTTGGCGGCTTCCTTGGTTGATAAAACCACGCCCTGTGAATTCAGTTGATGATGTTTCTTTTTAACCTGGGCGGCGGGTAAACGATCGCTGTAGCGAATTTGTCCGTTTTCATCGACCCACTTGTAGAGAGCACCGGCGTTGGCCAGGTTAAAAACCAGGCACAACAAAACGGCTATCGGTAAAACCAACAATGGTATCTGGCCGAATTTTGCAGGCAGAATTGCAGTACGCACGGTAATTTCTGGTCCTTAACTTTACAGTTTGATTTAAACCTTAACAGGCATAATAGTTTAGTTATTGTGATTTTCCATTAATTTGCGCATTATTCCCGGGTGAGCAAACTTGCCACCGGAGTGTGTACTGCCTGCAAATAGTGCCTGTTGTCCGGCGAAGTGACCAGGACTGCGACGCCCACATTTTCGGGTTGCCAGTCGGGATCGATTTCGATGCGATACCGGTTTTGCTCCTGCAGGCCTCTCGCCTTGCTCATGTAGCGCACAACCTGTTTATGTCTGAGTAATTCACCCGAATTTTCGCCCCGTTTGACATCGGTCGACAGATTATTTTCATAGACCAGGTAGCGGTGATGGAGTTGCCCGGTAGTGTCGCGTTTCGCGGGGGACTGCAGCTCCAGCACCAGGCTGGTTTTATCACGAGATACGGTGAGTTTGAGGTCAAGCGCTGACGGTTGCTGGTTGGCCTGCCTGATTTTGTCCAGAATATTACTGGAGCCGCGTGTCTCCATGCCGTTGACGAAGAATTCAGGCGTATAAATTGTATTTTGCCGATTATTGGCGCCCAACTGGCGTTGCCGACTGGTGTAGGCCGCGCTGGAAAATCGATCCTTCCAGCCGAGATAGTCCCAGTAATCAACGTGAAACGCGAGCGCGAGTACGTCCAGTTCGTCTGTAGGCACGTCGATTAGACGCGATAACCAGCGATCGGCTGGTGGGCAGCTGCTGCAGCCTTTCGATGTATACAGTTCGACCACGGCGGTTTGCTTGTCACCGCTGCCGACTATTATAGGTTCTGCGGCGAAAGCAGAGAATGAAAACAAGCCGGCAAATACCAGTATTCTAAGCATGGCGCACCTGATTTTGTATTGCGATAGCCTACATAGACTGCTGTTATCAGGCTGAGTTCAGTCGATACCGTATTCGGCACGATAGGCTTCGATCGCAGCACGATGCTGGTTCAGGCCGCTCGATCGCAGATATTCGAGAATATGGTCCAGTTTGATTATCGAGATTACGCGCAAGCCCTGCTGTTCCAGTTCCTGAATTGCAGAGCGTTCGCCCAGCCCCTTTTCCTGACGATCAAGCGCGATGGTGACTGCACAGGTAGCGGCGCCAGGTCTGTCGATTAACTCAATCGCTTCACGAATAGCGGTACCGGCGGTAATCACATCGTCGATAATCATGACGCGACCAGCGATGTCGGCGCCAACTGTATTACCGCCTTCGCCATGGTCCTTGGCTTCCTTGCGGTTAAAGGCGTAGGGAATGTCGCGCTGATAATGTTGAAACAATGCGCTTGCCGTAATCGTGGCCAACGGTATGCCTTTGTAGGCCGGGCCGAACAGGAGATCGAACTCGATTTCTGCCTGCGCTATCGCATTGGCATAGAATTCGGCCAGCGCGGCCAGGTCGGCGCCACGGTTAAAAATTCCTGCGTTAAAAAAATAAGGGCTGACGCGGCCGGATTTAAGCGTAAATTCGCCAAACTTGAGTGCTCCACGTTGCAGGCAATAGTCGACGAAACGGGATTGGTAGCTATGCATAAATGATTCGTTATTAGTTGGATATCTCAAGTCATGTATCATATCGCCAGATTTCAATATTGGTAGCGGTTTAAGATGCGCGTGATCTCAGTTAACACCAACGGTATTCGTGCTGCGGCACGCAAGGGATTTTTCGACTGGCTACCCCGCCAACGTGCAGATTTTATCTGCATACAGGAAACCAAGGCCCAGGTCGACCAGCTGGATCAGCCGGTTTTTCACCCGAGGAAATATTTTTGCAGCTATTTTGACGCGCTCAAAAAGGGATATTCCGGTACCGCAATTTACAGCAGGGAGAAACCGTTGCAGGTTATCCACGGCTATGGTGAATCCGAGTTGGATAATGAAGGGCGATATCTGGAGTACCGTTACCGGAACCTGTCGGTTATTTCACTATATGCGCCTTCCGGATCTTCGGGAGACCATCGCCAGGAATCCAAGTGGCGTTTTATGGATAGTTTCCTGCTGCACTTGCAGGCGCTGCGGCGCAAGCGTCGGGAGTTCATCATATGCGGCGACTGGAATATTGCGCATCAGAATATTGACCTGAAAAACTGGCACTCGAATCAGAAGAATTCCGGATTCCTGCCCGAGGAACGCGCCTGGTTGAGCGATCTTTTCGAGCGCGTCGGCTTTGTCGATGCATTTCGCGTCGTTGATCAACGCGAGGAGCAATATACCTGGTGGTCAAACCGTGGCCAGTCCTGGGACAAGAATGTCGGTTGGCGAATCGATTACCAGATCGTTACCCCGGGTTTGAAAAACAAGGTGCAGAAAGCACGTATATTTCGCGACCAGCGCTTTTCCGATCATGCGCCGTTAATCATGGATTATGATCTGGAGCTTGCTCGCTAGTGCAGACGGATAGGGAGAGCTGGGGCGCCACGCTGAAACTTTTTTGGCATCGGCGGGTGATAACCATGTTGTTTCTCGGTTTTTCCGCCGGCATCCCGCTGTTGCTTATTTTTTCGTCACTCAGCCTGTGGTTGCGGGAAGCGGGTGTCGACCGCGCGGTGGTGACCTTTTTCAGTTGGGCGGCACTGGGCTATTCGTTTAAATTCGTCTGGGCGCCCCTGGTGGATCAGCTGCCTTTACCCGGGTTGAGCCGGTTACTGGGACGGCGCAGGGCCTGGATGCTGGTGGCCCAGTGTGCAATCGTGGCGTCAATTCTGTTGATGGCGTCGATAGATCCGGGGCAAGGCGATTCCAGTTTGACGCTGATGGCGATAGCCGCGGTGATGCTCGGGTTTTCCTCGGCGACACAGGATATCGTGATCGATGCTTTTCGTATCGAGTCGGCCGATGTCAAGCTGCAGGCCTTGCTGTCGTCCACCTATATCGTCGGCTACCGAATCGCCATGCTGTTAACCGGTGCCGGCTCCTTATACCTGGCGGATGCATTTGGCAGCACTGGCGAGGTCTATAGCTACCAGGCCTGGCAATATACCTACATGCTAATGGCCGCGGCGATGATCGTGGGCGTGGTGACAACTCTCATGGTCAACGAGCCGGAAAGATCGAAGTCGAAATCCTATCTGGAAACCACGCACGAGTATGGGCGGTTTTTATTCCTGTTTGCACTTGCAGTAACTGGATTTATCGGGGCTTACGTTTTTTCGAGCGAAGTTGCTACGCAGTTGAAAGTTTTCTTGTCGACCCTGATGCGCAATGAAATCCTGTCGGCCCTGCTGGTTGAGGCATTGCGACTTAGCGCCGCTGTTATTATCGCCTGGGCGCTGGCCATTATCCTGGTCAGGTTGAACATAGTGCGTTACGCGATGCTGGAGCGAACCTACCTGATGCCGATACGCGATTTTTTCGAGCGCTACGGCTGGTCGTTTGCGTGGATGTTGCTCGCGTTAATTGGCCTCTACCGGATTTCCGACATTGTGCTCGGGGTGATCTCCAACGTGTTTTACTATGACATGGGGTTCAGCAAGACCGAGATCGCCACCGTGGTCAAGACCTTTGGGCTGTTGATGACTATTGTCGGTGGCCTGGTAGGGGGCTTGCTTGCAGTTAGAATTGGCGTGATTCGCATGTTGCTGGTCGGCGGGGTGCTCGCAGCTGCGACCAATTTGTTGTTCATGCTGCTGGCATCTATCGGCTATGACATGTTCTGGTTTTACCTCGTCATTTCGGCTGATAATTTGTCTGCCGGGATCGCCAGTGCTGCGTTCGTTGCGTTCCTGTCGAGCCTTACCAACGTTTCCTTTACCGCGATGCAGTATGCGATTTTCAGCTCGCTGATGACGCTGATCCCGAAATCACTTGGCGGTTACTCAGGCTCCATGGTAAATGCCATCGGCTACCAGAACTTCTTCCTGGTTACCGCCATCCTTGGAATACCCGTATTGTTGTTGATTATATTCGCCGCGCGACGCTTCGAAATCCACCAACGATCTAACTAGTTTGTTGTATTATGTGACTACTTTCAGATTCGCTATTTAAATTCATGACTACTTCCGAAAAATTGTTTGAACAGGCTGCCAAAGTGATACCGGGCGGGGTTAATTCGCCGGTGCGCGCATTCAACTCGGTAGGCGGTACTCCTCCGTTTATCGATCGTGCCGAGGGAGCATACCTGATTGACGTCGAGGGTAAGCGTTATATCGACTATGTAGGTTCCTGGGGACCGATGATTTGCGGTCACGCCCATCCTGAAATCATAGCTGCGGTTAGCGAGGTGGCGCAAAAAGGCTTGAGCTTCGGGGCACCTTCTCCACTCGAGGTTGAACTGGCGCAGCGTATTTGTGAATTGATGCCTAATATCGATCTGGTGCGCATGACCTGTTCGGGTACCGAGGCCACCATGAGTGCTATCCGATTGGCGCGTGGATTCACCGGGCGCGACAAAATCATCAAGTTCGAAGGCTGCTACCACGGGCATGCCGATTCTTTGTTGATCAAGGCCGGCTCCGGGGCGTTGACCATGGGTGTACCCAGCTCACCCGGGGTGCCTGCCGTGCTTGCCGACCATACGGTCACACTCGAGTTTAACAATAGCGAACAGGCCGCGCAGGTGTTGGCCGAGATCGGCAGCGAAGTTGCCTGTGTCATTGTCGAACCGGTGGCAGGCAATATGAACTGCGTACCCCCGGTCACCGGATTTTTGCAAACTCTGCGTGAATGCTGCGATGCATCCGGCAGCCTGTTGATTTTCGATGAAGTCATGACCGGATTTCGGGTCGGACTCGGCGGAGCACAGGAACGCTACGATATCGTTCCTGATTTAACCACGCTTGGCAAAGTTATCGGTGGTGGTATGCCGGTTGGCGCCTTCGGTGGTAAACAGGAAATCATGAGTCATATTGCACCGCTCGGGCCGGTCTACCAGGCGGGAACGCTGTCCGGTAATCCAGTGGCGATGGCGGCCGGGTTAAAGACTCTGGAAATTATTTCGCGTCCCGGATTTTTTGAAGATTTGACGCAGCGAACCGGGCGTCTCGTGAGCGGTATACTCGCTGCAGCCGAAGCCGCCAAGATCGAGCTGCGTGCCAACCAGGTGGGTGCGATGTTCGGCCTGTTTTTTACCGATCAGTCGGAGGTTAACAGTTTTGCCCAGGTGAGTGCCTGCGATATCGAGGCTTTCAGGCGATTCTTCCACGGCATGCTGTCGCGCGGGATTAACCTTGCCCCGTCAGCTTATGAGGCCGGATTTGTCAGTGCTATGCATGGTGCGGCCGAAATCGAGCAGACGATAGAAGCTGCCGCGGCAACTTTTGCGGAAATGTAAGTGCTCACCGCAAACCAAGCATGCCTTTTTTCAGTTTCCTGTCGGCCGGATGATTGCCGAGCCAGATTTCGAGCAGGGCAGTTTTAAAATCTTCACCGGGTATCAGACCCAGTTGTCGCTGGTTTTTGCTGATCTGGACTCCCTTGCCGGGGAAATAGTCAAACCGGTACTGGTCTTTGGCTACTGCGCTGGTTTTAAAGTAACTGTAGAACGTGTCGATGCGTGTCTGCAGTCGCTTCACTGTTTCGACAGTCTGATTTTTTTCAAAGCCCTCGCACCAGGAATCGATTAGCTGTTCGCTGGCAACTTCTTTATAGATAAAATCAAGCTGCACCCGCCAGGGGCCGGGCCTGGACAGGATTTCGGCGACGTCACCAGATTTGCCAGGCAGGTACAGGGAACCTACGTACACGTCTATCCAGAGCTTTTCCCGCAGGCCGACGCCGTTAAGCACCAGCGATGAGCCGTCTTCGATACTAATTTCATCGTCGATAAAAACCCCTGAAAGTTCGGCTGCAACTGTTGGCGCGCTGAACCAGCAGAAATATGTTGCAAACAGCAGCCTGATTATCGCTGTCATTCCCCGGAGGCTTCTGGTTTGATGTATTGAATCACGCCCAGCCGGATCAGCTCGGCATGCAGAATTACCGCGCGGTCGTTGCACTCGGGAATTTCCAGCAGTCGCTGTTGCAGGGTTGTTTCCAACGGCAAGAGATAAATGAGCTGGTAGAGGATTTCACTAAAGCCCTGATTGTCGTCACGAATACGTCCTTCCTGCGCGCTGATGTGGTCGAGAAGCTCAAGCATGTATTGATACTGTTCCGGAATTTCAAGTGCCCTGCTTTCGTCGAGAATTTTGATATCGGCAAAAGTCAATCCATCGCTTTGTGTGTGGGTCGACAGAATTTCGAAACGTTCAATGCCGAGTGCGGTAATTCCGAGTAGTCCGTCGGCGCGGTGTTCCCAGTCATTGACCATGGCTGTCGTCCCTACCGAGTGTATATCGGCATCGACGAATGACTCTTCTCCCTTGTGAATGAGTACCACGCCAAATACGCCGTTCTCGCGCATGCAGTTTGCGATCATATCGACATAGCGAGGCTCGAAAATCTTGAGCCCCAGTGTATTACCGGGCAGCAATACCGTTTTCAGCGGGAAAAGTGGAATTTCAGCCATGGCTATATCTGCTGCATCAACCTGCTATTGCCCTCACCGAGGCGACAGGTTGTTGTCGATCTCGAGTTGAGCCAGAATTCGCGTGACGATCAAAGCAACCACTTTTTTTAACCTTGCCGACCCCGTGGTAGAAACCCGGATCGGGAGACAGTATTGCGGCAGCGAGGCGAAATCGTTTAAGCATGTTCTCAAGTTAAATGCTGGAGAAAGGGGTCTCCCTGGTGGCCACGCCCTGGCCTGATTGGGAGGCTATAAACTGTACGTGGATATTGTTTTGCAGGCAACACCGGAACAGACGCAGGGTAGATTCAGCGCCGCAAGCTCCGGTCATCACCGGAGTAATTGTTTCCTCGGTCATAGAACGGTGACTTCTTTATCGGCTTCTACCAGTTTGTCGGTGGCTTGCGAGAGTCGTGAAATCAGGTTTTCGAGAAAGATTCGATAATAGCGTAACTGCGTTTCGGTGGATGCCTGCTCCATCAGGGAGTTGCTGACACTCATCAGTGACACATCGGTGCGTGCAACAATGGTAGCGTTACGTGGCTGGCGAGTCAGGAAAGCAATTTCGCCAAAGCAGTCGCCCTGTTTCATAATACCAACAACCTTTTTGTTCTTGATCACTTCTACGCCACCCTTGGCGATGATGTAAAAGGCGGTTTCCTGCTCCCCCTCGGTAACGATGACTTCGCCTTTGGCGAAGTCCTTCCACTCGCTGGCGTTGACAACCTCGGTAATCTGATCGTCGCTGAAGTCTTTGAAAAAAGCGAGAAATCGCAGCGTTTTCCATTTTTCCTGCATGTCGATACGTTCGCCGACACCGCGCAGGCGGCCAAAGGAGTTACTTAAATCCCTGGCTAACAGGTAAGCTGAATCGTAGCGATCGTAAATGATTTTTTACATCGCTTTTTCGACGATTTCGGCGATGTGTTGAGGCACCCCTGGATTTACTTCCATGATCGCATCGGGTTCGAGATTGGTGATCTTGTAGATCAGTGACTCGAGACTACCTGCCTTGTAAGGCTTTTTTTTCGCCAGTAGCGAGTACATTACCGCACCCAGTGAATAAATATCGGATTGTGCGACGAGGCGTTTTTCCTCGGACAATTGTTCGGGTGGCATGTACATCGGTGATCCCTGCACCTCGGTGTCGTGGCCTTCAAAGCCGACGTCGACATGGGCGATGCTGAAGTCCATTATTTTTACTTCGCCGTCATTGCTGAGCATGATGTTACCCGGCTTCAGGTCGCGATGAATAATGCCCTCCCTGTGCACATAGTCGAGACCCTTGGCGCATTGATAAATGACGTCGACAACCTGGTTCGGGCTAAGCGATTTACCTCCAGTGACGTATTCCTGCAGGGTATGGCCATCGACGAATTCCATCACGATGTAATTGAGGTCGTCCTCCTGTCCGGCGTCGTAGACGCTGACTACCGAAGGATGATGCATGCGGCCGGCGCTATAGACTTCGGAGAAAAATCCTTCGCGCAGTTTTTGCTTGGTCGCGTCATCCATGTCGCTGGCTGAATGCGCAACCTTGATAGCTACGGTGCGCTGAACGAATGGATCGAAAGCCTCGTATACGACCCCCATGGCGCCGCGTCCAATGCGGCGTTTTATTTCGTACTTAGCGATCTTTGTGGGTCTTTGTGATTTTTCGGACATACCTGAATTCTAGTTTTGCATCGCCTGAATCAGACGCTGGTGAATATTGTCAAAGCCACCATTGCTCATGATGACTATTTGATCTCCTCGCTGACAATTTTGCGGCAGGTAATCAATGATCTGCTGTGCGTCAGTTTTGATCTCTACTATTGTAGGCGCAGATTCGGCCAATTGCTGAATATCCCACTGCAAATCAGGTGTTTCGCAGAGTAAAACCAGGTCAGCGTCAGCGATAGACTGTCCGAGACGAGCGCCGTGTGCTCCTGATTTCATTGTGTTGGAGCGAATATCCAGCACTGCTATCAGGCGGCCGGCACAATTCTTTTTTAACGCCTGCAGTGTTAACGCAATCGCCGTGGGGTGATGCGCGAAATCGTCGATGATTTTCACGCCGTCGATTTCCGCGATGACTTCCTGGCGTCGCTTGACGCCATTGAACTCACGCAAAGCGTCAAGCGATGTTTCTATCGCCACTCCTGCATGGCGTGCAGCGATGATCGAGGCGCTTGCATTCAACGCGTTAAATTGCCCCTGCTGTGATAGCTGCAGCGAGTAGCTTGCGCTGCCTTGATGCAGCTGGTCATGCTGCAGATAAAAGTCGGCTCGGGGATTGCTGGCGGAGAATCCCTGCTGCTCGCTCCAGCAACCCATTTGCATGACTTCCCGCAACGCCTCGTCGTCCTGGTTGACGATAACTAACGCGCTCGCCGGCAGCGTGCGTACCAGGTGATGAAACTGCCGCTTGATTGCGGCAAGGTCATCGAAGATGTCGGCGTGGTCAAACTCGAGATTGTTCAGTATCAGCGTGCGCGGGTGGTAATGGATAAACTTGGAACGCTTATCGAACAGTGCCGAGTCGTATTCATCTGCCTCGATAACGAAGAAGGGGTCGCTACCGAGCTTTGCTGACTGGGAGAAATTCTGGCTAATACCACCAATCAGGTAGCCGGGATCGAGACCGGCATAGTCCAGTATCCATGCAAGCATGCTGCTTGCGGTAGTCTTGCCGTGGGTACCGGCAACGGCAAGCACCCAGCGCCCTTGCAGGACCTCTTCGTACAACCACTGGGGGCCAGAGGTATAACGCATTCCACGTTCAAGGATAGCTTCGAACTGGGGGTTGCCGCGGGTTATGGCGTTGCCGACGATAAATACATCGCAATCCTCTGGCAGAGTTTCAGCCGCGTAACCATGGTGCAGTTCGATACCGGCCTGCTCGAGCTGGGTGCTCATCGGCGGATATACATTCGCGTCCGAACCTGCCACCTCGCAGCCGAGTTCACGGGCGATTTGAGCTATACCGGCCATAAAGGTGCCGCAGATGCCAAGAATGTAGATCTTCACTAGAAAAACCAGATAACGATGAATTGATAAACGACGAAGTAATTGAAAGATATAATAGCTGAAAGATGCGTCGATATTTCGAAGGAACGCTTAAAAATTAGCGATAGCACGGCAAGATTCCAGATTAGAATCGCCAGGGTTACGTAGACTAGCAGGTTCTCTGTGCTGTCCGTGTGGTCGACCGCGCTGCGATACACCGGAATCGTGGCCGCGGTGATAATCACGTTGATCCCGAGCAGGGCCGAAAATGTCTGCTGCAACCTGGCCAGCGATTTCTTCCAGCGCAGACCGGCGTAGGCTATCAGACCCAGCATTCCCAGCTCGAGGGCAATCTGTGCGCAAATCATGGCGTAGCTGCGCTGCTCGTCGACGAGCAGCATGCCGATCAGAAGATAACTGAAAACGGTAAGCGCGATACTATAGGCGCTGTAGGGCAGGCGTTCAGGGCTCGATAGCAGCAGGCACATTAATATATAGTGCTTCAGGCTAAGCAGCCATTGGCCGATGATATTTTGCATGTGCGACATCATAGCGGGTTAAAAAAAAACACAATAAGGCGGGAAAATGAATGAGTAAAAAACGCCAGTTGGTTATAATGCCCCGCTTTTGGTCAGTGAATTAAATGAGCGAATCACCAGCGATCGATTTGAACAGTTTCCAGGGTCTGATCCAGAGCCTGCAGGATTACTGGGCCGAACAGGGCTGCGTAATTATGCAGCCGCTGGATATGGAAGTCGGTGCCGGTACATTCCATCCGGCAACCTTTATTCGCGCCGTTGGCCCCGAGCCCTGGCGCGCGGCTTATGTGCAATCGAGCCGCAGGCCCACTGACGGGCGCTATGGGGAAAATCCCAATCGGCTGCAGCATTATTTCCAGTTCCAGGTATTGCTCAAGCCTTCGCCCGATAATTTCCAGGAAATGTATCTTGCATCCCTCGAGGCGCTCGGGCTGGACACGCTGGTGCACGATATCCGTTTCGTCGAAGACGACTGGGAATCACCAACGCTCGGTGCCTGGGGGCTGGGCTGGGAAGTCTGGTTGAATGGTATGGAGGTGACGCAATTCACCTACTTTCAGCAGGTCGGTGGCCTCGAGTGCCGGCCGGTCTCGGGTGAGATCACTTACGGCATTGAACGTTTGGCAATGTACCTGCAGGGCGTGGACAGTATTTTCGACCTGGTATGGAGCAGGGGGTCACAGGGCACTATGACTTATGGTGATATATATCATCAGAACGAAGTCGAGCAATCCGCCTACAATTTCGAGTTTGCCGATACCGAGGCGCTGTTTCACTGGTTCGATGTCTGTGAGTCACAATGCCAGCAGTTGATCGAGAAAAAGCTTTCCCTGCCGGCCTACGAGCAGGTAATGAAAGCTTCGCATACTTTTAACCTTCTCGATGCGCGGCACGCCATATCGGTGACCGAGCGCCAGCGATTCATCCTGCGCGTGCGTAGCCTGTCTCGTGGCGTCGCGGAGTGTTACTACGCGTCACGAGAGGCGCTTGGATTTCCGTTGCTCAGGCAGGAGGCTGGTAATGAGTAGCGATTGCCTGATCGAAATTGGTACCGAGGAATTACCGCCGCGAGCGCTGCAGTCGCTGGCGCAGAACTTTGCCGGTCAGGTCGAACAGGCGCTCGGCAAAAACAAGCTTGCCCCTGCCATGGTCGAGGTGTTTGCTACTCCGCGACGCCTGGCCATGCTGCTGCGGGACCTGCCGCTGCAACAAGCCGAGCAGCTCATAGAGAAGCGCGGCCCGGCGCTGGATGCGGCTTTTGATGAGGATGGTAACCCTTCACGCGCAGCGCTCGGCTTTGCCCGCTCCTGTGGCGTTGATATCGATCAGCTCGAACGTCGTGAGACTGAAAAGGGTAGCTGGCTTTACTTTTGTGCAAGCCAGCCTGGAAGCAGTTTACGGGATTTGTTGCCGCAAATGGTTACGGATGCATTGACCGCTCTGCCAATCCCCAGGCGTATGCGCTGGGGGGACCGCAATGACGACTTCGTGCGTCCGGTGAAATGGTTTTTGCTGATGATAGACAGCGAAACTGTCGACGCCGAAATCTTTGGCCTACGCTCCGGCAAGCGCAGTTTCGGGCACCGTTTTCATGCTCCCGAAAGCCTGGAAATCGCTTCGGCCGGCGAGTACGAACAGACCCTGCTTGACGCAGGAATGGTAGTTGCCAGCTTCGAGCAGCGTCGTGACAAAATTCGTCACCTGGTCGAAGAGGAGGCTGCCCGGCTCGGTGGGAATGCGCATATCGAGACCGCGTTACTCGACGAAGTCACGGCTCTGGTCGAGTATCCGGTTGCGGTATGCGGTCAATTCGACAGTGAGTTTCTTGAGTTACCGGCGGAAGTGCTGGTGATGACAATGCAGGAGAATCAGAAGTATTTTGCGCTGTTCGATAGCGCTGGTGAGTTACTGCCGCATTTTATTGCTATCGCCAATATCGATAGCCGCAATCCTGAAGTGGTCGCGCGCGGTAATGAGCGCGTGATCCGTCCGCGCTTTGCCGATGCCAGATTTTTCTTCGAGCAGGACCGTAAGCTGGGGCTGGATTTGATGCGCATTCGGCTCGACAGCGTGGTATTCCAGGACAGGCTCGGTAGTCTCGGAGACAAGACCAATCGTATCGTCCGCCTGGCCAAGTATATCGCCAGTCATTCCGGCGAAGACCAGGACCTGGTGCGCCGCTCCGCGGATCTTTGCAAGGCCGACCTGATGAGCGATATGGTGGGTGAATTTCCCAGTTTGCAGGGGGTGATGGGGCGTTACTATGCGCAGTACCAGCAGGAAGAGGAAGTGGTATGCACTGCCATCGAACAGCATTACTGGCCTCGTCATGCGGGCGAGCAGTTGCCACGGAGCGCAATTGCGCAGGCAATCGCGTTAGCCGATCGACTCGACAGTCTGGTGGGTATATTCGCGATTGGCGAAAAACCGGGAGGCGATAAGGACCCGTTTGCGCTGCGCCGTGCCGCATTGGCGGTATTGCGCATCATCGTAGAAAATCAGTTATCCCTTGATCTGGCCGAGCTGTGCCAGGTCGCGGCGGATGGTTATGCCAACCAGATCGAAGCGCATGCGGCCATTGCCGAGGTCATCGAGTTTGTGTTCGATCGCCAGCGTGCTTATTACCAGGAACAGAACATCGGCTTCGATGTCGTCGATGCGGTCGCGTATAGCCGACCCGGGCTGCTTCATGATTGCGATCTGCGCATCAGGGCGGTCCAGGAATTTCAGAGCCATGAAGCTGCGCCGGCGCTGGCCGCGGCCAACAAGCGAATCAGCAACATCCTCAAGAAACAGAATCAGGCAACGCATTCGGTCGATCAGAAGCTGTTGCAGGAAAACGCTGAAAAGGAACTTTTCAAGCAGCTGCAGGCCCTCAGGGAAGGGGCAGCGGAACATTTCTCGCAAGGAAACTACCTGCAGGGACTGGAACGCCTGGCCGAGTTAAGGCCTGCGGTCGATATGTTTTTTGATCAGGTAATGGTCATGGTCGATGATGTCGCGGTGAAAAATAATCGGCTTGCACTACTCTATCAACTGTTGCAAAGTTTCCGTCTGGTTGCTGATTTTTCACGCATTCAGCCCTGAATAAACCTGTGTCAGAGTAGGAGTTTCGAGTGCCAAAAATGGTAATCCTGGACAGAGACGGTGTCATCAATCACCTGCTGGATGAGGATGTTACGACTGTCGATGGCTGGGATCCGATACCCGGTAGCATAGAAGCTATCAATCGACTAAAAAAAGCCGGCTACCTGGTTACCATCGCGTCGAATCATTCGGGAATCGCGCGTGGTTATTATACCGAGGACGAATTGCAGGCAATGCACGCGAAGATGCAGCGCTTACTCTCTGCGCGAGGCGCCAGTATCGACGGCATCTTCTACTGTGCCCATGGGCCGGAGGCAAATTGCATCTGTCGCAAACCCAAGCCGGGAATGTTGTTTCAAATTGCTAAAAAGTTTGCCATTGATCTATCAGAAACGCCGCTGGTGGGCGACAACATCACCGATATTCAGGCCGCCAGGATGGCGAATGCGAAACCCGTTCTGGTGCGCACCGGGAAAGGCGAATACGTGATGCAGAATTTCCCCGAAGCGCTCGATGTTCCCGTATTCGATGATCTAGCTCACTTCGTGCGCCATACCTTGCGTCGCAAGTAGGAGTTGGTAGTGGTTAACCCGCTTTACAGAATGTGGTTGGGGGTACGCGCAACATTATTCTGGATATCATTCATGCCGGTAGGGCTGCTGTGTACTACCCTGCTTTCGCTAATGTTTTTTATGCCACTGAAAATCCGCATTCTGGTAATACGTGTCTGGATGTTTTACTCGCTGGCCATCCTGCGCATATTTTGCGGGCTTAAATATACCGTCGAGGGACTTGAGAATATTCCCGAGAACGGGTTTATCGTCATGAGCAAGCATGCTTCAACCTGGGAAACGATAGTGATACAGCGTTTTTTTCGTCCCCTTGTCTGGGTGGTCAAGCGCGAATTGACCTGGATTCCGTTTTTCGGTTGGGCCTTGAAGGCGCTGAATGCGATCGCATTGAATCGTGGTACCGGGCGCCGTGCAATTAACCAGTTAGTCAGGGAAAGCCAGGCTCACATGGATCAGGGCCGGATCCTGATGCTCTTCCCGGAGGGTACCCGGGTGCTACCGCTACAACATAAGCCATTCAAAATCGGAGGCGCAATCGTGTCACAACGCACGGGCTATTCGGTGTTGCCGATAGCGCATAATGCAGGTGAATTCTGGCCGCGGCATAGCTGGATCAAGTGGCCGGGCACTATACGCGTCGTTATCGGCAAGCCGATCGATCCCGCCGGCAAGAAGCCTGAACAAATCATCAACGAAGTGGCGACCTGGATAACGAGTGAATGCGAGCGGATCAGTGACAAGTCTCAGCTGCAACGGATTGGCGTTCTGCCCTCACCGTTGCCTAACAGTGATTCCGGGTAGGTGATGCCGGAAGGTATTTGTAAGCAGGTCTGCCAATCGCCTCTCCGGAGCAAAGCTGCGTTGGCGCGAATACCCGAAGGGTTAAGGGTTATTTCCGATGCGGGTTAAATTACTCATATTGCTCCTGCTCCAGGTCGGCCTGGTTAAAGCGGAATGGGGCGGAGCCGTTATCGAGATTGCACATTATGATGCGGACTGGGAGTTTGACAATGAGGTGCGCGAAGCGCGGGTTACCAGCCTTAGCTTTCAACTGGAAGAGAAGTTCTCAACCGGGCTGCGTGCGGGTGGGGGATTCGGATATTTTAATATGCGCCTGGATGGTAACAACGATCAGGCGGAAGATTTTGATGGGCAGTACCTGCAGCTTTACCTGCGTCAACCGTGGACTATCAGCGAAACCGTCTCTTTTTACGGATTATTTGATTACCGCTACAATTTAGGTGACAGCTACGGGGAAGACAATCGGGCTGATATAGACTGGAACGAAGTGAGCCTGCATATCGGGGCGAAGCTGCGCTTCTCCGACTATAGAATCACACCCTTCGTGGCCTACTATCGCATCGATGGCGATACCACCGGAGATGGTGGTATCGGCAATTTCGAAAATGACGATGCGACAACCCAGGGTATTAAATTTGACTTTATTGTCGAGGAGACCGGTTTCATCCGCCTGGAGGCGAGAACAGGTTATCAGTCCGGTGGTTTACTCAGCTTCGGGCGGCGCTATTAGTCGCCAGTTGCGTAATGAGTTTTACATTCGTTGTATGTTTCGATCAACTCATCGATCCTGTCCTGCTCGTACTCACGCAGGCCGCTTAATACCATTTTCTTCTGGCCTTTACCGACCTGTTCGCCATTGCAGCACAGATCGTAATTGAGCGCGATATCGCCACGCTTGCCGTATAGACGAAAAATACTGTCGCTCAGCGAGAGTTCTACTGATTCGATGTCAAGTGTTTCCAGCGAAATTCGCATATGATCATAAATGATCAATGGTCTCTCGGTGTTTATCATAACGTTCTTTTCCTTCATCAGCGGTACCAGTACATGGGGGAAGGTATGACCGGAAAACTCGACGTAGTTTAGCGTCAACGAGTCGATGAGATCCCGATTCCGGCTATGCGTACCATTGCTGGAAATATCGAGATACTTTTTATCGTGCTCGTCGTAGATAGATATTTCGCGTGCGTTTACCTCTGGCAAAATCAGCGCAACATCGTCGCCAACCATGCCCGAAAATGAAAACCCCATGGTTTGACGCAGGCCGTAATGGTGGATGATAACGGAGAACAATAAATCGCCGGGCACACAGAAGCGTTTCGACTCGACATCGTGGATCGAATTGAAGTCACCGGCGATCGATTTCGCAAAATCGCTAGCCTGTTGCCTGGTGAATGAAAGTTTGCAACCGTCCAGGTTGTAATATTTATCCAGGTTCATTTTTTATTCTCGGGTTACCGTCCCCTAGCCCAGGGTGTTATCTTACCCCATTTTCGTGACGGGGAACTAACAAGTGAGTGTCCGGGCTTACATAATCAGCTTGCTGGAGTCGAATAATGCTTAAATTTTCCAGCCTCGCGTTACGCCGTTCGACCACTCTGCTGTTCGAAGAAGTTGATTTCAAGATCTCTTCCGGACAAAAAGTCGGCATTACCGGCGCCAATGGCTGCGGTAAGTCGTCGCTGTTTGCGCTGATTCGAGGCCAGTTATCAGCCGATCAGGGAGAGTTCACCATGCCGCAACATTGGGCGGTGGCCGAGGTGGAGCAGGAAACAAGCCTGAGCGAACGCATCGCAGTTGCCTATGTTATCGACGGTGACGAGGAGTTAAGACAGATTGAAACCAGGCTCGCGATAGCTGAAAGCAAACCTGATCCCATGATGATTGCCAGTTGTCATGAGCGGCTGCAGGAGATCGAAGGATACCAGGCGGAAAGTCGGGCAGCGCGGTTACTCGCGGGTCTGGGTTTTGACGAGGCCGATATACGCAAGCCGCTGAATAGTTTTTCAGGTGGCTGGATCATGCGACTCAACCTGGCCAGGGCATTGATGTGTCGCTCCGATCTGCTGTTACTGGATGAACCGACTAATCATCTGGATCTGGACGCGGTAATCTGGCTGGAACAATGGTTGCGACGTTACCAGGGGACCCTGTTACTCATTTCTCACGACCGTGATTTTCTGGATGCCGTAGTCACATCTATCGTCCATATCGAAAACAAACGTATCAACCTTTATCGCGGTAACTATTCCGCATTTGAAGGGCAGCGGGCCGAGCGCCTGTCGCAACAGCAGGCGGCGCACTTAAAGCAGCAACAGAGTATTGCGCATATGCAGAGCTTTATCGATCGGTTCCGCGCCAAGGCGACCAAGGCGAAACAGGCGCAAAGCCGGATCAAGGCACTGGAGAAGATGCAGCTGATTGCGCCGGCGCATATTGATTCGCCATTTCATTTCGAGTTCCGTGCCCCACGCGCACTTCCCAGTTCACTGCTTAAGCTCGATCATGTGACAACAGGCTATGGCGATACTGTCGTGCTCGATGATATCGAGTTTGCTTTGATTCCAGGTGAGCGTATCGGTTTGCTCGGTCTTAATGGAGCCGGCAAATCGACCTTTATCAAGTTACTGGCAAACCAGTTACCGGCTTTTCGTGGAGACGTGACTCGCGCCAAAGACCTGCAAATCGGTTATTTTGCGCAACACCAGGTTGAACAGCTTGACCTCGATGCCAGTGCCTTGTTGACCATGCAACGACTCGGCCCTGAATTGACTGAACGGGAGATTCGCGGATATCTCGGCGGTTTCAATTTCCAGAATGATAAAGTGCTGCAGGCTGTAAAGACTTTCTCCGGTGGCGAAAAGGCGCGACTGGTGTTGGCGTTACTCATCTGGAAGCGTCCCAATTTACTGCTGCTCGACGAACCGACCAATCACCTGGATCTGGAAATGCGCCTTGCCCTGAACCAGGCTTTACAGGGGTTTGAAGGCAGCGTCATCCTGGTGTCGCATGACCGCCATTTATTGCGTAGCGTTTGCGATGACCTCTGGCTGGTCGATGCCGGCGCGTTACAACGCTTCGAGCAGGACCTCGATGCGTATCCGGTCTGGCTGGCGCAACGTAAATCGCGCGGTAATGGAGTAGCTGAGTTTACAGCAGCCAGTTCACCGCAAAATCGACGCCAGTTGAAGCTGCAACTGAACCAGCTCAGTAAAATTGAAAAAACCATAGCGAAGTTGAGCGCCGTGCGCGAACGCCTCGAGCAGGAACTCAGCGAAAACTCGATCTACGAAGCAGAAAACCGGGACTCACTCAACGCAAGTCTTGCGGCGCAGGCGGAAAACCAGAAAAATCTTGACCAGGCGGAAGAGGACTGGCTTAGTTTAAGCGAAGAGATCGAGGCCATCGAGCGGCAGTCAAGCTAGCTGTTGCGGCAATTGCAGACGATTTGGCCCAGGGTTTTGAGTGCGCTCTGGTTGGCGTCATTCCACGGGAAGCCGCAGTTGATGCGCAGATGATTTCTAAATCGACGCGTTGCCGAAAACAGGATTCCCGGCGTCACCCCGATGTTGTGCTCCAGGGCTCGATTGAAAATATCGATGCTATCGCAGCCCCTGGGCATCTCTACCCAGAGGACGCTGCCGCCGTGGGGATTTGAAACCCGTGTCCCCTCGGGGAAATTCCTGGCAATCATAAAGCGTCCCTTTTCGACCTGCTCACGCATTAACACGCGCAATCGTACCAGGTGCCGGTCGTACTGCCCGCTACTCAAAAATTCAGCCAGCGCCAGTTGGTTGATTGAAGAGGTGGCCGAGGACCAGGCCTGTTTGAACTGCAGAAATTTCTTGTGATAGCGACCTGCAATGACCCAGCCGATGCGATGGCCGGGCGCCAGGGTTTTAGAAAAAGACGAACAGCTCAGCACGATGTTGTTGAGATCATAGGATTTGGCAGGGCGGGGCGGTTTATCGCCAAAATAAACGCTGCCGTAAACGTCATCTTCGATGAGCGGGATATCGCGCTCGGCCAGCATATTTACCAGTTCGCGCTTGTTGTCCTCCGGCATCTGGCAGCCCAGCGGATTGCTGATATTGGGTGATGCCAGTACTGCGCTAATATCCATGGTATCGAAAGCCTCTTCAAGGGCATCGAGATTCAGCCCGGTCACCGGGTCAGTATCGATCTCTACTGCCAGCATCCCCATTTGCTCTATCATGCGCAGCACCGCAAAATAAGTCGGCGACTCGACCGCGATGATGTCGCCGCGCTTGGCGACGCTGCGCAGACTGATAGACAGGGCCTCGGTGGCGCCGGAGGTGATGATGATATCGTTTGCGCTGACCCGGGTGTAGGTTTGGGCATATTGCTGGGCAATCTGTTCGCGCAATTTTAGATCGCCGGGCGGAAACAGGTAGTCCATACTTTTTTGCGGATATCGACTGATGATGCTGCGTGTGGCTCGAGTCAGCGATTTTACCGGCAAGAAGTCCATCGACGGGTTGGAGGTGCCGAAAGGTGTTATGCGCGGATTGTTCGCGTTGCGAAACACTTCCTCGAACAAATCACCGAAGCGTACGCGGCGTGCCTGGCCGGGCGTCGCGGCCGACCTCGCGATATCGTTGATCTGGTTGACCAGGGCATTGACATAAAAACCGGATTGCGGTTTGGCGGTGAGTATTCCCTGGTCCTCGAGATTGACATAGGACTGGGTAATGGTAGCTATGCTGACCTCGAGTTGCTTGCTGAGTTTTCGCAGTGAGGGAGCCTTGTCCCCGGGTTTGAGGTCGCCTTTCTCGATCAATTCGTTGATATAGCGAGATACCTGGTCGTACTTGTAGGTTTCAGGACGTGAAACTGGCATGGTGACTAATCAACTGTACTGCAATGAATTCGAAAAAATTGTAACTGTTATTGTAACAGTTTCGCCAATAATATAGCATTATTGCCGTCGCGGCAGGCAACCTGCCCCGGCAACTAGTTAAAACCCTCCTCCTCCTCAGGTTTTGACTTACATTTAGCCCACCCGTTTTTCGGGTGGGCTTTTTTTTGCCTGCGCCTCCATGCGCGTGCTCCGGCGTCGCCGAACAAGGTTTGCTAGAAGTGCCTTCAGGCTCATCTAAACGCCACCCCGCGCCGGGTTATTCTGTGATCTCGGTGCTGCCCTCGTGACGGCTGCCTGATTTAGCCCGTAGAGCGACCGATACTGACCCAAAACCAAAGAACTGCCGGTAATCCTGTTGTTTAACAAAGTCCTGACGATACTTTACCTCTGTGTCTGGTTTGAAGCCTGACCTTTGTAGCGGGCAAAAAATGGCGCGCTCGGCGGGAGTCGAACCCACGACCTTTGGCTTCGGAGGCCAACACTCTATCCATCTGAGCTACGAGCGCATTACATATTTTGCCAGGTCTGGTAAGGCAGCGCGGTGATTGTAAACCAAAGCGGTACAGTTTAGACAGGATAGTCAAATATTTTTTGCGAATTGACCGTATTTCGAGGATAATGCGCATCGATTCCGATAGCCGTCTAATTCCTGGAGACAACTAGTGAGTTCAGCTCAACCAGAAACCTTCTCGCCGCAAAATATAAGCGTCCTTGGCGGACTATTGCTGCTTGCAATCATTCTCGGGGAAGTTGTTTTTAATCCAAAAAATGACGGGGCGATGGCCGAACCAGTTGATACGATGGAAGATATTGCGATGCGAATTAAGCCGGTCGTATCGCTCGATGATATGCGCAGCAGTATGAAGGTTGCTGCGGTTGCCGACGACTCGGCCAACAAATCACCTGACCAGCTGTATCAGGGTGCCTGCCTGGCCTGCCATACTACCGGTGCGGCCGGCGCGCCCAAGATCGGTGACGCCGCGGCCTGGAACGAGCGCCTTTCCAAGGGGCTGGACGCCCTGGTCAGTGGGGCTATTAATGGTATTGGCGCGATGCCACCACGGGGCGGTTCGCAGTACGACGATGACCAGATCCGCGCGGTCGTCGAGTACATTCTTGCCGAATCCAAATAGCATCTGCGCAGACCTTATCCTCGCCGCGCAAGCGCGGCGCCAGAAATCCCGCTAATACTTCATTCCGGTTGGGCCGTACCGACCTGAAGGTACAGATTTCAACACCGCTGGCGGTCCTGTTGCCGGTATGAAATCGCTTCACTTACGTGCGTATCCAGTATGTTTTCTGCAGCGGAGATATCAGCGATAGTGCGCGCCAGTTTTAACAGCTTGTGATAACTGCGCGCGGTTAGGTGCAGCTTTTCAATGGCTAGCTCCAGCACCTGTTTACCGCCTGCTTGCAGACTACAGAAACGAGCGAGGTCCCGATTGTTGAGGCGGGAGTTGACGTATCCCTGGCGAACAAGCTGCAATTGGCGCGCGCGCTGGACACGCTCTCTAACCACGGAACTGGTTTCGCCGAATTCAACCTCCTGTCTGACCAGATGCCGGCAGTCGAGTCGTCCAAGCTCGATCTGTATATCGATCCGGTCCAGCAGCGGTACCGATAATTTATTGCGATAGCGTCTTAACTGGTCTGCTGAACAATTACAGGACTTGATCGAATCGCAACCGCCGGGGCAGGGATTCATTGCCGCGACAAGTTGAAACTGCGCCGGAAATTCGGCTTTAGCGGACGCGCGTGAGATATGAATTCTGCCGGTCTCAAGCGGCTCGCGTAATACTTCGATTGAGCGGCGATCGAACTCCGCCAGTTCATCGAGAAACAGGACCCCGTTATGTGCCAGCGAAATTTCGCCGGGCCTGGGATTTTTACCGCCGCCGACGAGGGCTATACCGGACACGGTATGGTGGGGCGACTGAAAAGGTCGCTCGAGCCAGTTGCCGGGGTTCACCGGTTGCTGGCAGACCGAGCGGATACTGGCGCTACTCAGCGCCTCGTCTTCCGTCATTGGTGGGAGTATCGTGTTGAGTCGTTGAGCCAGCATGCTCTTACCGGTGCCGGGTGGGCCCATCATCAACATATGATGGCCACCGGCCGCGGCGATCTCCAGTGCACTCTTTGCCTGGTACTGACCATGAACCTCTGCCAGATCCTGGTCATGATTTGAACTTTGTGGCGCCATCGAGGTATCGAGCAAGGGCAGGGGGTCGCCGCCGTTAAGGCTGCGACAAATGTTCGCCAATGAACTGGCTAGCTGTATCGGCAGACCACTGAGCATGGCTGCTTCAGGCTGGTTTTGCTGCGGGATGATAGCCGACTGCCCCGCTTTCTTGGTGGCGATCAATGCGGGTAGCAAGCCATTTACCTTGCGGCATGCGCCGCTCAGGGCGAGCTCGCCAAAGCATACTAAATTCTCCAGGCCGGATGTTTTTATCTGTGAAGAAGCGGCGAGTATGCCAAGCGCGATTGGTAAATCGTAGCGTCCACCCTCTTTAGGCAGGTCAGCCGGAGCCAGGTTAACGGTGATTCGGAGCGCAGGAAACTCGAAACCTGAATTAAGAATTGCCGAGCGCACCCTGTCGCGTGCCTCGCGTACCGCAGTTTCGGGCAATCCCACCACGGTAAAAGCCGGCAAACCATTGGAGATATGTACCTCGACGCGAACTTCGGGGGCATCGATGCCCAATTGGGCGCGGGTCTGGAGTTGGGTCAGTGACATGACAGAATCCTTTCTATTTCCTGCCAACAGGCAGTTTTGACGTTTACCTCGACGCTTCCTGCGTCTTGTGGCACACAGTCTAGCATGAAACAGCGGCGATTTTGCGGGCGCGCGCCGCGTTTGCTGCGCAGTACTTCGGTAGACACCGGCTATTTGCATACCCTAATGCGCGTGGCGCCTATCCCGTATTGAGTATTAGTATATTAGGAAATATTAATATAATAAGCAGACGATTTTTTGAGGACTAACAGAGGGATAAAGTCATGCATACAACAAGATTAGATAAAGTGATTCCAACCATTTTTCTCCTGCTTGGTCTGGCGATTGCCCACCCGGCAGCGTCGGCCAGCGAGCCCGCGGCAGATACATCCGCACACAAGTTTCAACTGGCAAAGCAGTATTACGGCCAGTGCAACAATACTGACAATGCAGAGTTCGATGCGATCAGGCCGCAACTCAATGCGTTCACCGATATGGAAGTGATGGCGCAAACCATGGCGGATCCAGCAAAGTTCATGCAACTGATGTCGGTAGTCAACGACCCGCGCACGATGCACGTTATGACAAAATGCGCCACCGAGCCGGTCATGTGGGATACCTGGATGAACGGTATGACCGACTTCAACAAAATGAGCCGGGCGATGGGTTATTTCATGAACCCGAATATGTATATGGCGTGGATGATGGCGCCGATGAATCCTGCAATGTATCAGCCGATGATGCAAATGGCCGATCCCCAGTATTACACCCGCTGGATGAACGCGATGGCGAACCCGGCTTTTTACCAGCCGATGACATCTTTGGCCGATCCGAACTGGTATACGCCGCGCATCAACTGGATGATGAATCCACAGTCCATGCAGCCATTGTTCAACATGATGAACATGGGTAACTATTTCGCACCGGTGACGGCAGCGAATGATGGAGCCGCGGTACCGGCAAACTAGTAACTGTAAGGGCAGTTGGGGTATCGTACACTGCAACTATCGCAAGCTTAATCCGGGAGAGTAATGATGAAACCGAATATGGGAACCGCTGATCGAGTCATTCGCGCTATTGTCGGCGTTGCGGCGATAGCTGCGTGGCCATTGGGTTTGGCCGAAGGCACGCTGGGAGTCATCGCTTTGGTGGTAGGCATAGTGCTGCTGGGGACCGCGCTGCTGCGATGGTGCCCGCCGTACGATTTGCTCGGTATCAACACCGGCGCAGGCAAAGAATAACCTGCCCTGCAAAGGACCAGGTGCTCGCCCTGGTCCTTTTGTTTCAGTCCAGCGTTTGTTCCAGTTCCTTCAGTCGAGCTTCTATAATCTCGAGTTTTTCCCGGGTGCGCTGCAATACGCGCGCCTGGATATCAAATTCCTCGCGACTCACCATTTCATAATTAGCAAGCTGTTGCTGTAACAGGCTTTTCAGGCGCGCATCGAAATCGGTTTTAACCTGCTGTAAACTCGGTGGTAGCAACTCGTTTATCTTTTCCGATAGGCGATTGATGGTTTGATTGTCGATCATGTAAGCCCCAATCTAGTGCATAAATCCAAACATATGCACTATTATAGTGCAAAAATAGGTTGTAACAGGCCAATTCTAACTGTTATTTGCGTGTTTTCCCAGAGTCGCGAAAATCGAGCCCTGTTTTTTTAGGAGAACTACTTATGAAAATCATTACAGCGATAATCAAGCCATTCAAGCTTGATGACGTTCGCCAGGCACTCGGAGAGATTGGTGTGCAGGGTTTGACCGTCTCCGAAGTGAAAGGCTTTGGGCGTCAAAAGGGGCATACCGAGCTTTATCGTGGAGCGGAGTACGTGGTCGATTTCCTGCCTAAGGTGAAACTTGAAGTTGCCATCGATGATGACCTGGTTGACCAGGTTATCGAAGCAATTACCAGTAGCGCCAACACCGGCAAGATCGGCGATGGCAAAATTTTTATCACCGCACTTGAACAGGTTATCCGTATTCGTACGGGTGAATCTGGTTCGGCAGCGCTTTAAGGGGGCACCATGGAGAATCAAATTTTTCAGTTACAGTACGCGCTCGATACCTTCTACTTTTTAGTCTGCGGTGCGTTGGTTATGTGGATGGCTGCCGGCTTCGCAATGCTCGAAGCGGGCCTGGTGCGCTCCAAGAATACGACGGAAATCCTGACCAAAAATGTCGCATTGTTTGCGGTCGCCTGCACCATGTACATGGTGTGTGGCTATTCGATCATGTATGGCGGCGGGGATTTCACAATGTTCCTGTCGGGCATCCTTGGCGATGGTGTTACCGGTGCCGAGGAACCCGAAACCTATGCGCCATCGGCCGATTTTTACTTCCAGGTTGTTTTCGTCGCGACCGCGATGTCAATCGTCTCGGGCGCCGTCGCAGAGCGCATGAAGCTATGGGCTTTCCTGGTGTTTGCTGTCGTGATGACCGGCGTGATATACCCGCTGGAAGGGAGCTGGACCTGGGGTGGCCAGGCGGTCTTCGGCATGTACACGCTTGGTGACCTTGGTTTCTCTGACTTTGCAGGCTCCGGTATCGTGCACATGGCGGGTGCGGCCGCGGCTTTATCGGGCGTGATTCTGCTTGGGGCCCGCAAAGGCAAGTACGGCAAGCAGGGCCAGGTCATGGCTATTCCTGGCGCCAACCTGCCGCTGGCGACGCTCGGGACCTTTATCCTGTGGCTGGGCTGGTTTGGCTTCAACGGTGGTTCCGTGTTGGCAACCTCGTCAGTTGAAAGCGCCAATGCGGTTGCGGTCGTGTTCATGAATACCAATGCGGCTGCGGCTGGTGGATTGATCGCCTCCCTGATTCTGGCGCGCATCATGTTTGGCAAGGCCGATCTGACAATGGCATTGAACGGTGCGCTGGCCGGGCTGGTGGCGATTACCGCCGAGCCCTCGACGCCGACGCCTCTGCTGGCCACGCTGTTTGGTGGACTTGGTGGTTTGTTGGTGGTGTTTAGCATCGTTACCCTGGACAAGCTCAAGATCGACGATCCGGTTGGCGCCATCTCGGTGCATGGTGTTGTCGGTCTGCTCGGCCTGTTGCTGGTGCCACTGACCAATGACGGCGCCAGTTTTAGCGGCCAGATTATCGGCGCGCTGACAATCTTCATCTGGGTTTTCGCCGCCAGTTTCGCGACCTGGTTCGTGATCAAGATGATCATGGGCATCCGGGTCAGCGAAGAAGAAGAGTACGATGGTGTCGATCTCTCCGAATGTGGTATGGAGGCCTATCCGGAGTTTACCAACGCAACCAGTTAAATGCGGTTATACGGGGTCGGCGCCCTGCCGACCCCGTAGCTTGTGTGCTAACATGGACTCGTTACCGTTAAATCTCCAAGCCTGTCATGTTGTGCCATATCTATCGTAGCAACCGAAAATTTGATACCTACCTTTATCTTGCCGACAAAGACGATTTTTCGGCTGTTCCCGATAACCTGTTGCGTGTCTTCGGTCCCCCGGAGTTCAGTTTCAGTTTCGATTTAACGCAGGAGCGTGTGCTCGCCAAGGAAGATAGCGTCGAGGTGCTCGAAAATCTCGCCAACCAGGGCTACCATCTGCAGCTTCAGGATGACATTCTGGTAGAACAGATGCTCGCCATGAAGGCGATAAACTGAGACTACTGCGCCAGGTATTCTTTTCCCGGCCGATCCAGCAGTGCCAGAATTTCAGTTAACAGGCCCTGGGCATCGATACCGAAACTATTATCCAGCGAACGACAGTAACTGCCGGCAAAAGACTCCCACTCGCGGCGAGTGAAAATTTCTCCCTGCTGTGCCTGCCGGCGGATATTGAGCAATAATCGCGCTATCACTTTGTCCCTGTTTGCCTTCTTGCGGTAAGGGTTGCGAGTTTCGCGATCTATCAGGGTCAGTTTCAACGAGTCGCCCGGTTTGCCGCTGCTGATAATGTCTTTCAACCGGGTGGAGCCGAAAAAACCGTTGCTGTGCAACCTGCCCAGCAGGGATCCAAAATCACCCAAAATACTGTTGCGAACCGTCTCATCTGCTTCACGGTAAACCAGGGGCAGGTCCTGTCCCTGGACCTCGCGGGTTATGATGAAACCCTTTTCAGGTAACCCGTAGTGTAGTTCTTCGCCCGCGGCGACGACTTCGGCAACATCGAAACCGAGCTGCTCGAGCAAACGAAACTGAAGCATTTCCTTGAACGGTCTGCTGTGTGCCAGGCGCCCTCTGCAGTAGCTTTCCAGCGCCGAGGAAAATTTCTCCGCACGGGTTCTTTTCAAATAAAAATTGTGCTCGCCCAGATCAAGGAAACGCACGTCGCGAAGATAGTTCTCTTCGACTACCGTACCGAGTGATGTCTGCATTATCCGGGTATAGCTGTGCAAATTCCGGGATCGCAGCAGATCGGTATACGCCGGATTAATCTGCAGGCGAATCATGGTGCTAGAGGCGATCCCTCAGGGCATAGTAGCTCATACCTAACACCATCCCCGGCCAGCGCAGTAAATCTCCGCCGGGAAAATTTCGCGTGGGTATTTTGCCGAATAAATCAAAATTCTCCGCTTCGCCGGAGATCGCCTCGGCAATCAACTTCCCCGCCAGCGTTGCCAGCGCGACACCCTGGCCGGAGTAGCCTTGCGCGTAGTAGGTATTGTTCTTCCCCAGTCGTCCAAAATGAGGCATGCGATTCAGGGTAACGGCGAGTGTGCCTCCCCAGGCGTAGTCGATACGAGTGTTTGCCAGCTGAGGGTAGACCTGTAGCATTGGTTTGCGCACGAACCCGGCGATATCGCCCGGAAAATTCTGCCGGTAATTTTCGCCGCCGCCAAAGAGCATGCGCTTATCTGCAGATAAGCGGTAGTAATTGACTACAAAACGCGAGTCAGCGATAGCGACATCCCGTGGATTGATTTCGGTCAGCTGTGCCTCGCTCAACGGTTCCGTGGCAATTATGAAATTATTGATTGGCATGATTTTGCCGGACAGGCGCGGTTCCAGTTTCCCCAGGTAACCGTTACAGGCGAGTACGATGCTGTCTGCTTCGACGATGCCCTGTTTCGTTATGATGCGGTTGGGGCGGCCTTCCTCGAAACCTTCGACGACCGTTGATTCGTAGATGCTGGCACCGGCGGCTAGCGCTGCGTCGGTCAGGCCAAGTGCATAATTGAGCGGGTGCAAATGCCCCGCGCCCATATCCAGGCTGCCGCCGAAGTAACTGTCGCTGCCCACCAGTTCGGCCATGGCATCGCGCTCGAGGTACTCGATTTGTTGATAGTCGTACTGGCGCCGCAGAAAATCGACGTAGGCCTCGGTATCGCGCGCGTAAGCGGGTTTGTGGTTTGGGTGCGCGATACCGGGTTTTAAATCGCAATCGATATCATGTTCGGCGATGAGTTGCCTGGCCAGACTTTTGGCTGCCTCGGCCAGTTCCCAGAAATGTCTTGCGCTATCCGCGCCTACCATGGCGGTAAGTTCATCCTGATCCTTACGCTGTCCGCTACAAAGCTGTCCGCCGTTGCGCCCCGAAGCGCCCCAGCCCGGTTTGCGTGCTTCAAGCAAGGCTACATCGTAGCCACGCCGGGCAAGATGCAGCGCAGCTGACAGGCCGGTGTAGCCGGCGCCGATAATACAGACGTCAGCGCGACGTGAACCATCCAGCGGGGTTAGCTCGATATTTCGATTTTGACTCGCGTGATAATAGGAGTTCGGATAACTGCCCGAATCGCTGCGATCCTGAACCAGTTTAAAGCCCATACCGGCAGAATCAGGCGATCGCTTGTTGGGTCATATCGAGACATTGCCAGGCGCGTTCGATAAAAATATCCACTTCCTCGGGCTGCAGTATCAGTGGTGGCGAGATAATCATCGAATCACCGACCGCACGCATTATCAGGTTGTTGTTAAAACAATAGTCGCGACAAATGCCGCCAACGCCGATGTCCTTGTCGTACTTGATATAGTTTTCCTTATCCTTGACCAGTTCCAGCGCGCCCAACATGCCGACGCCGCGGACCTCGCCGACGAGTGGGTGTTCGCCCAGTTCGCGAAGTCTCTTTTGCAAATAGGGGGCAGTAGTTTCGCGCACGGTTTGCACAATGTTTTCGCTTTGCATCAGCTTGATGTTGGCGATAGCGACCGCGGCGCATACCGGGTGACCCGAGTAGGTGTAGCCATGATTGAAGTCGCCACCCTGCTTGACCAGCGCATCCATTATATGGTCTGCCACCATAACTCCGCCTATCGGCAGATAGCCCGAAGACAGGCCTTTGGCGATGGGCATCAGGTCGGGTTTCAGATCGTAGTAATTGCTGCCAAACCATTCACCGGTGCGGCCGAAGCCGCAGATGACTTCGTCGGCGACCAGCAGGATGCCGTAGTGTTCACAAATCTTCTTCACTTCCGGCCAGTAGCTATCCGGTGGCACGATGACGCCACCAGCGCCCTGGATGGGTTCAGCGATGAAAGCGGCAACCTTGTCCACACCCAGTTCTTCGATTTTATCCGCAATGGATTGCGCTACCTGGAGACCGAATTCTTCACGGTCGAGATCGGTACCCAGTTCGCAGCGTTTGGCGAACCAGTTAGGTTGTTCGACATGTACGACATCCGGAATGATACCGCCCTGTGCGTGCATTTCATCCATGCCACCCAGGCTCGACGAGGCGATGGTGCTACCGTGGTAGGCGTTCTTGCGACTGATAACGACTCGCTTTTCGGGCTTGCCCATGATATCCCAGTAACGCCAGATCAGGCGCAGCACGGTATCGTTGGCTTCAGATCCGGAGCTGGTAAAAAAAGCATGATGCATATGTGTGGGCGTCACCTCGGCAAGTAATGCGGAGAGTTCTGCCGCGGGCGGTGTCGAGGTTTTGAAGAACGCGTTGTAGTAGGGCAATTGCTGGATTTGCGTAGTGGCGGCTTCAATCAGGTTTTTTTGCCCGTAACCCATGTTGACGCACCACAATCCCGCCATCATGTCGAGCAGTTCGTTGCCGTCGGAATCGGTCAGGTAAACGCCCTGTGCCGATTCGATAATGCGCGGCGGCTGTTCCAGCAGATCATTCGGATTGGTAAACGGGTGTAAGTGATGGGCGCCATCCTGGGCCTGCCACTTTTCTGTTTTGGTCATATCCATCGCGGTTGCATGGGTCATAATGTTCACCTCAGACTTTTAACAGTAAATGCTCCCGTTCCCAGGGGCTGATTACATTGAGAAAATTATCGAATTCTACTTCCTTGACGGCGACGTATACGTCGACGAAGGTGTCACTTAATACCTCGCGTAATTGCTTGCAATCGGCGAGGCGATGCAGGGAATCGTACCAGTGTCGTGACAGCTGTATGGGTTCGTTGTAAGCGCTGCCGACGAGTGCCTCGGTTGGCTGTAATCCTTTTTTCATTCCGATGTAACCGCAGGCGAGTGTGGTCGCGATTGCCAGGTAGGGATTCACGTCGGCTGACGCGATCCGGTTTTCAACGCGCATCGCTTTGGGGTTATTGTCGGGCACCCTGAATCCGGTGGTGCGATTGTCGTAGCCCCAATGGAAATTGATTGGAGCTGCCATGTCTTTAACAATGCGCCGATAGGAGTTGACGTAGGGTGTCATCAACGTCATCGCTTCGGGCATAAATTGTTGCAGCCCCGCGATATGGCTAAGCAATAAATCGTTCGGCATGCCTTCCGGTGTCGAGAAAGTATTCTCGCCCGTTTTCAGATCTTCAACGCTTTGATGGATATGCATTGCACTGCCGGGCTGCGCTTCCATTGGCTTGGCCATGAAGGTCGCGTATAAATCATGTCTTAATGCGGACTCGCGTACGGTGCGCTTGAACAGGAATGCCTGGTCGGCCAGTTCCAGCGGGTCGCCGTGGAGCAGGTTGATCTCCATCTGGCCCATGCCTTCTTCGTGAATCAGGGTGTCGATTTCAAGACCCTGACCCTCGCAATAATCGTACATGTCGTCCAGCATCGGATCGAAATCATTGACCGCGTCGATGTTGAAGGATTGTCCACTGCGTTCGGCCCGGCCGGTGCGACCGACAGGCGGTAACAACGGATTCTTTGGGTCGTGGTTTGGCTGTAACAGGTAAAATTCGAGCTCGGGCGCAACCACGGGTTTCCAGCCTTCGGCACGATAAAGTTCGAGCACTCTGCGCAAAACCTGGCGCGGGGAGAACTCGATTGGAGTGCCCTCCATGTCAAAACAGTCATGGATGACCTGGGCCGAGGGTTCCTTCGCCCAGGGTAGCATCCGAATCGTGTAGGGATCGGGCTTCAATAGCATATCGACGTCGAGGGGATTGATCTCGTCCATCAAGTCTGGATAGTCACCAGTTACCGACTGCATAAAAATTGACCGCGGCATACGCAATGTAGTGGTGTCGGTGAATTTGGCGGCCGGCATGATTTTACCGCGCGCAGCACCGGCGAGATCGGGGACTATGCACTCCACCTCGGTAATTTGGTTCTGTTCGATCCAGTCTTTCATCTAAGGTCACACAGGTTTGTTTCAGGGGTAGCTCGCGGCAAGTCCGAGAGCGCCATTTTGTATAGCAGAAGGATGGCAGTGAAATTGGAAACCCGGCAATTGTGATCACAAAAATATTGAAAGTCAATTGCCGCATCAGGCTTTATTTTAGTCCATCGATATAGTTGCTGATTGACTTTGGGATCGGCAAGGGTATAGCCTCGCCGGATTGATAGTGATCACTTGATTTCGGGTGGGGGCAACATGGCAGACGGGTTCAATTTACGCAATCGTAAAGAGGGTGGTGGTACCGATGCGCTTGCAGACTGGGGCGTCGATAGTGAGTATGGCGTGTTGCGCGATGTCCTGCTCGGTCCGGCCGATAACTACCAGTGGCGTGAGACCAGCTCGGTTTCCAAGAAGAGTATTCGCCGCAATTACGAATTCGATAACGGGGTCGCGCGACGCCAGCACGCGGAAATGGTTGCGGCCTACGAGTCTGCCGATGTCAGGGTGCATATGCATGCACCTGATCCAGAGCTGCCGTACCAGATTTTTGCGCGTGACTCGTCGGTAATGACGCCTTATGGCGCGATTATCACCAGCATGGCGAACTGGTGGCGTCGTGGCGAAAACTTCCGCGCGATCGAAACCTATGAGCGACTCGGTATCCCCGTTTATGATTATGTCACCGCGGGCACTTTCGAGGGCGGTGATTTCAATGTGATAGAACCGGGTACCGTGTTGATCGGTTGGGAGGGCGACGAAGGGCGCAGCCAGGAACAGTCGGCGCTGCAGCTTAAGAACTGGTTCGAGGCCGAAGGCTGGGAAGTCATGCTAACCGACCTCGATCCGTTTTATGTTCATATCGATTTGATGGTGGTGATGCTGGCGCCGAAACTGGCCGCCGTCTGTCTCGAGTCGACCGATCCAGAAGTAGTCGACTGGCTTAAATCAAAACAGATTGAAATTATATCGGTGCCGTTCCAGGACACGCTGGACCTGGGCTGTAACGTGGTCGCGCTGGGTAACGATCGCGTGTTGTTGCCGGAGAAGAGCCATGTACTCAAAGAGAAGGTGCGGGCTCACGGGCTCGAAGTGTTCGACCCGGATGTTTCGATGATCACGCCGGGCGGTGGCGGGGTGCACTGCATGTGCCAGGCGCTGCGCCGAGATCCGGGCTGATCAGCGGTCGGCACCACGCGCTCTTAAGTTGTTTCCCTTAACCCCGAAGGCTTTCCTGCGCAGCATAAAATCGGTCTCGCTCACCCTCAGGTCATTCCCGCGCAAGCGGCCCCCAGCGCACGCTGGGTTGAAGTATCGGAATTCCGTTGGGATATAACCTGGTGAGAAGCCTGCTGTTGCAGGAATGAGGACTAGGCTTCCTCGCTCATGTTCAGTTCGAGCTCGCGCTGTTTTTGCTGGCGGAACATGACCCATGCGGCGACCAGTACTCCAATCGCTACCGCGAGGATGATGATTGTGGCGAGCGCATTGATGTCGGGACGCAAGCCCAGGCGAATGCGGGAATAGATCAGTATCGGCAGCGTAACCGCGCCCGGGCCGGTGACGAAGCTGGCAATAATCAGGTCATCGAGTGACAGGGTAAACGCGAGCAGCCAGCCGGCCAGCATCCCGGGGGCCAGCAGGGGTAGCGTGATGTCGATCAGCACCCGCAGGGGTTTGGCGCCCAGGTCCTGCGCCGCTTCTTCGAGGTCCTGGGCCATGCCGGTCAGGCGTGACTGAATAATGACCGCGACATAGGCCATCGAGAAGGTGATATGCGCGATCGTAATGGTGGTAAAGCCACGCTGGTCCGGCCAGCCGACAAATTCCTTTAAGGTGATAAACAGGAGCAGCAGTGACAGGCCGGTGATGACTTCGGGCATGACCAGCGGCGCGGAAATCATGCCGCTGAATAGTGTGCGCCCTTTGAAGCGCCCAAAACGCACCAGTGCGAGGCCTGCAAGCGTACCGAGAATCATTGCGAAAGAGGCGTTCACCGTGGCGATTTTCAGGCTTAGAGCTATCGCTTCCCAGACTTCCTCGCTCTCGAACAGGACCCCGTACCATTTAGTAGAGAAACCACCCCAGACCGGTACGATTCTTGATTTGTTGAATGAATAAAAAACCAGCAAAATCATCGGCACATACAAAAATGCAATGCCAAAACAGGTCGCGGTAAACAGGAAGCGTGACTTGCGGCCGTTATTCATTCGGCTTCGACCTGTTTTGCCTGCATATGCTGGTAGAGCATCATCGGCAATACCAGCAACAGCAGCAGCGCAATCGCCACGGCCGAGGCCACGGGCCAGTCGATGTTGGCATTAAATTCGTTGTAGAGGACGCGTCCGATCATCAACACGTTACCGCCGCCGAGCAGGTCCGGAATGACATACTCCCCGGTTGCCGGAATGAATACCAGCAACGAACCGGCGATGATTCCCGGCAGGGTCATTGGCAGGGTTACGGTGAAAAAAGTGGTCATCGGTTTTGCGCCCAGGTCAGCCGCGGCCTCGAGCAGCGCCCAGTCGAGTTTCTCCATGTTCGCGTACAGCGGCAGGATCATGAAAGGCACGTAGGTATAAACGATGCCGACGTAGACCGCGAACGGCGTATAAAGCATTCGTAACGGCTCGTCGATGATACCAATTGCAATCAACAGGTTGTTGATCGTGCCCTGATCGGCGAGCAAACCCATCCAGGCGTAGACCCGCAACAGAAAAGATGTCCAGAACGGCAGGATGATCAGCATTAACAGAATGTGTTTGGTGGTGTGGCTGGAACGGACGATCGCATAAGCCATCGGATAACCGATCAGCAGGCACAGGATAGTCGAAATCGATGAAATCTTGAGCGAGTTCAGATAGGTATTGGCGTACAGGTCGTCTTCCCACAGGTAGGCGTAATTATCGATTACCACGCGGATGTGCATGATGCCTTCATCGACCCACTCGATCATCGGGGTGAATGGCGGGCTGGCGATAATGGTCTCCGCGAGGCTTATTTTGAGCACGATGAAGAACGGCGCCAGGAAAAACAGCAGCAACCAGCAAAAAGGAATCAGCAGAATCAGTGAGCGCCAGTTGCGCTGCAGGAGGTGGCTGATTCGGTGCAGTAACCGGTCCTGGGTCGCGATTTCTGCCGATTCGCTCATTTGGTCAACACCACCGCACTGGATGCTTCCCAGCTCAGGTAGACCTCTTCATCCCAGTCGATTGGTGGATTGCCGTCTCTGGGGCGGTTCAGGTTGGGCGATGTGACTTCAACAATATGTTCATCTCCAACCAGGACCCGATAGGTCGAAGTGCCGCCGAGATAGCCGATTTCGTTGACCATTCCTTTGATGCTGTTGGTGTTGGCATCACCGGGGGCCTGCTTCGAAACTTTTACCTTCTCCGGGCGCAGCGCGACCCAGACTTTACTGCCTTCGGCGATCGACATGCCGTGGTCGATATAGAAATTACAGGCTGGATCCTTGCCTTCGACGACGACATGATCGGTGCCATTTTCGATGACGCGGCCCTCGAACATATTGGCGTTGCCGATGAAAGTAGCAACCAGGCGCGAACTGGGGAATTCGTAAATTTCAGTCGGGGTGCCGATTTGCTGAAAGCGCCCGACATCCATCACCGCGATACGGGTCGACAGGGTCATCGCCTCTTCCTGGTCATGGGTAACGACGACGAAGGTAACGCCCAGTTTATCCTGGATATTCATCAACTCGTATTGAGTTTGTACCCGCAGACGTTTGTCGAGTGCAGCCAATGGTTCATCAAGCAGCAACATTTTGGGTTGCTTGATCAGCGCGAGCGCAACGCGTTGTTTCTGGCCGCCCGATAGCTGGTGCGGTTTGCGTTTGCGAAACTGGGTCAGTTCGACCATCGCCAGCATATCTTCTACCCGCTGGCGTATTTCATCCTTTGCTACCCCGTCCCGCCTCAGACCGTAGCCGACATTGCTTTCCACGGTCATATGCGGAAACAGCGCGTAAGACTGGAGCATCATGTTAACCGGGCGTTCGTAGGGGGGTACGTCGGTCATGTTGACGCCGTCGATTAGAATTGAACCGGAGGAAGGCGTTTCGAATCCGGCGAGCATGCGCAGCAGTGTCGTCTTGCCGCACCCGGAGCCGCCGAGCAGGCAGAACAATTCTCCCTTGTAGATTTCGAGGTCGACGCTATCGACCGCGGTGAAGTCGCCGAAATGCTTGCTGACGCTTTGTACTTTGATGAACGGCTCGGCCTCGGGGTCGAGCCAGGGGCGGTCGTTATAGTCTGTCGACTGGGACATGGTCCCCCCGTCAAATGTCGTCGAAAAAACCGGGGTGACGGTTCACCCCGGAATTATTACTGCTAGTTACCGGCCTTGAAGTTGGTCCAGGTCCGGGTGCGTATGCGCTCTGCCTTGGATGGCAGCGGGCTGAGCGTGTACATGGTTGAGATCTACCCCGGGGTCGGGAAAGCGGCAGGGCTGCCGGTAACCGCCGCATCGATCAGCGGTATGGCTTCCCGGTTGGCCGTGGCATACCAGGTGTAGTTGGTGTCGTTGGCGGCAACGTCGGGGCGCATCAGGTAATTCATGAATAAATGCGCGTTTTTGACATTTTTTGCGTCAGCCGAGATAACCCAGCCATCAACCCAGAAGTTGGGTACGGCCGGCAGGAAGAAGTCGAGTGTAACCCCGGTGTCTGCTTCTTCGGCTCCGGACATTGCGAGTAATCCATCTGGACCCCAGGTTACGGCAACACAAAACTCCTTTTCGGGCATGCGCTGATAAGCGTAGTTGTCAAAGGTTTTGATGTATGGGCGAACCTGTTTCAGCATGGCTTCAACTTTCTCGTAATCTGCCTTGCGGGTTGTGTCCGGCTGCATTTTGAGATAGGCGAGCGCCATCGGGATGACGTCCGTTGGTGAATCCAGGAAGGCAACGCCGCACTTGGATAACTCTTTCATGTGTTTGGGATCGAAAATCATGCTGATGTCGCCGATCGGTGCGTCCGGGTAGGTTTGCAGGACCAGTTCCTTGTTATAGGTAACACCGTGGGTGCCCCACATGTAGGGTACGAAATAGTCGTGCCCCGGATCCCACTTTTCACCGATCTGAACCATGACGTCGGCGCTCATATTTTTGAGGTTGGGTAGCTGAGTCTTGTCGATCTTGCGCAGGATATTACCGCCCTTCATCAGGCGTGCTGCCTGGGAAGCCGCGTGAGATACAACGTCGTAACCCGAGCTGCCCGCGAGCAATTTTGAATCAATCGCTTCGACCGATTCGTAGGGCGTGAAAGTAACTTCGACATCGTATTCCTTGGCGAAATTGGAGATCGTGTCTTCCGCCATGTACTCGGCCCAGTTACTGACATTGAGTTTGCCGGCTGCCAATGTGACGCTCGCCGCGGTCATCAACGACGCCGCGGTCAGTCCGACCAGGGTGGATTTAAAAGCTGTGTCTTTGTTCATTATTCCTCCTCGGAATTTCATACTAGTTTTGAATGCTAAACTTATTATTGTGTATCCGGACTGTACGCTGGCTTAACAAGGTACATTTGCGGGATGCTGAATCTATTCGCACACGATGTCCCTAGCATAATAGCGAACAGCCCGTCACATCAATAGTTTGAGCGGATGTTAACATAAAAAATAACTTTTCTGTGATCACCTTATCTGTTGACTTAATCCTCCCTCAAATCCGGGTAGATCGTATCTACTAATTCGAATACCGCCTGAATTGCGCGGTCGCGTTTGAACCCGGGCGGCCCGATTAAAAAGTTCTGCCACAGTCCGTTGATCATACCCTCGATACTTAGTGCCGCGGTTTTTGCGCTCAGGCGAGTGCCGTGCCGGGCTTCGATAGCCTCGCATAGCGATAGTAGTTTGTCGGAAAATGCCTTGTCGTTGGCGCCACAGACGCGCATGTATTTGGGCCGCGAGCGAGACTCGCCCCAGAATGCAAACCAGACGCTGATTTTTTTACGGTTGCAAATCTGGGGTGCAAACGAGGCCTTGATCAGTGCGCACAGCTGGGAGAGTGGATCCGGGGCGGCAGCGTCGAGCGCCGATTGCCAGTTGGACAAATACTCTTCATCGAGATCACGCAGGGTTTGATCGAGCAACGCTTCCTTGCTCTGGAAATGGAACACGACGTTTCCCTGGGACAGGCCAGCGCGCTCGGCGATACGCGCGAGCGTGGTTTGCGAAAGCCCGAGCCTGTCGATGCAGTCCATGGTCGCATCGATCAGCTGTCGTTTGCGGAATTCGCTCTGGCTCTTGCGGTTGCGACCGGAGAAATTCTTTTCGGTGACAGGTAGCGCCAAAATTGATGACTCTTCAATTGGTTGTCACCAACCCTACAAATTATTGAGTGAATGGTCAAAAAAAATCGCTATATAATTGAAATATATTGCAAAAATAAAAACATTAAATATAATCATGTGACTTGCAATCCAGCTATCCGGGGAGGCCGACCATGAGCACAGCAGCAGAACTCAAGCAAAACGACAATTTATTTATTCATCCCTGGGATGACATCGCCAAGATTGGCGGGCACCACGCACCCTGTTAAACAAGGGTGACGGGGTCTATGTTTACGATAGCGAGGGCAATCGCCTGCTCGATGCGCCGGCTGGAATGTGGTGCGTCAATATCGGTCACGGTAGGCAGGAAATGGCGCAGGCGGTTTACGACCAGATAATGGGACTGACCTACGTTTCCCCGTGGTCGATGACCACCGGTCCTGCGGCGGAGTTTGCAGCATTGATCGCCGAGCACTCGCCCGGTGATCTGAATCATGTCTTCTTTACTACCGGCGGTTCGACCGCGGTCGATTCGGCGTTGCGCTTCGTGCAGTTTTATAACAACGTACGCGGCAAACCGAACAAGAAGAAGATTATCGCGCAAAAGCGGGGTTACCACGGCAGTACCTATCTCGGTGGCAACGTTTCCGGCAAGGAGCGTGACAAGAGCAACCTCGATATGGAAATTGGGCTGGTGCATCACATCGAAGCGCCGCACCCGTTATATAAGCCCGCCGACCAGTCGGATGCCGACTTTCTCGATGCCTGCGTGGCGAATCTCGAGAACAAGATTGCCGAGGTGGGTGCGGACAACTGTGCGATATTTGTGGCCGAACCGATTCTCGCCTCGGGTGGCGTAATCGTGCCACCTGAAGGTTATCATCAGCGTTGTCTCGAAGTATGCCGTAAAAACGATATGCTCTACCTGTCGGACGAGGTCGTCACCGCTTTCGGTCGCCTTGGCCACTGCTTCGCGTCGGAAGACGTGTTCGGTATTGTGCCTGACATAATCACCACCGCGAAAGGTTTAACCTCCGGCTATATCCCGATGGGTGCGTTCCTGGTGTCCGATCGACTGGTTCAGGAGGTCAAGGACAAAGGTGGCGATTCGGCGGTATTCTCAAATGGTTTCACCTACTCGGGACACCCGGTGGCTGCCGCCGCCGGTATCAAGAACCTGGAAATCATGTTGCGTGAAAACCTGTTCGAACACGCCCGCGAAGTGGGACCGTATATGCAGCAGCAGATGCAAACCCTGCGTGATCTGCCGATCGTCAGCGATGTGCGTGGCAAAGGTTTGATGGCCTGCGTCGAGTGTGAATTGAAGCAGGGCAGTGGTGATCTCGCCATGGACTACGAGATCGGCAACCTGATCGACAAGCATTGCCAGCAACTGGGATTGATCGTGCGCCCGATCATCAATATGTGCGTCATGTCACCGCCGTTGACTATCACCAAAGCACAAATCGACGAAATGGTTTCGATCCTGCGCAGGGGCATTGAAATGGCCATGGCGGAAATAGAGTTGCTGGAAGCGGAGCCCAGGGTGCCGGATCAGCACCATCCGTCACCGGCGGCATAAACGATCCAGCGATGGTTAGTGAGTCGATTTGAAACCGGCAGGCATGCACGAGGTTTAGCAATGAAGTTTTTATCAGCACAGGAAATTTACCAGGATCCGGCAAGCCGCAAAGGCCTGCCGGCCTGGGCCTATAACAACGACGAGTTGACACAGCTTGAAATGGAACAGCTGTTCCTGCGTCACTGGCGGTTTGTCTGCCACGTTTCGGATATTCCCAACCCAGGTGACTATCAGTGTCTCGAGATGGCGGACGAACGCGCCGTGGTGGTGCGCGATCAGGACGAACAGGTACGCGCGTTTCATAATGTGTGCCGCCATCGTGCGTCACGGGTTGTAGGCGAAGACAAGGGGCATTGCGGCAAGGCTTTCATCTGTCCATTCCATGGCTGGTCTTACAACCTCGACGGCACATTAAAGAATATTCCGAAGGCGGATAGCTTTCCACCGATCGACAAGCAGGAGTTCGGCCTGAAGCCCCTCGACTGTGAAGTCTGGCACGGCATGATTTTCATACGATTCGGTGGCGACGGTCCAGCCATTGCGGAGCTATTTGCCGAGGCGGCCGAAGAGATTGGTCTTTACCGCATCGAGGACATGCAACCGCTTGATGAGCCTTACCAGTACAAGTTCGACCTCGACTGGAAAGCCGTGCTCGATATCGACAACGAGGGCTATCATGTGCCGATCGGACATCCGGAGTTGTTCGACCTGGTTGGCGCCAGCTATGCCGATCAACCGCTCGAAGGTGGCCTGAGCCGTGCCTACGGCGTTATCAATCAACGCAAGCATCGCCTGCAGCGCAATCGGGACTATGTCGCGACCTTGCCCGGGGAAAGTTACCTGCCCGAGTCGCATCAGCAGCTGTGGATATACTGGGGCCTGTTCCCGGGTTTCGTGCTGACGCTGTTTCCCGACCAGATAGAAATCTACCAGATTTATCCGACTGGCAACCAGAAGAGTGTCATGGCCGGTGTGACCTATTCCCTGCCGGATGAACGCGCCGAAATGAAAAAAGCGCGGGAACTGAATCGTGATATCAACATGGACGTCGGTGATGAAGACATTCAGCTGATCGAATGGGCTGCTGCGGGAATGCGCTCGAGTGCGTTTGATGGCGTGTTGTTATCAGACCTGGAGTTGGGTGTGGCTTCATTCCAGAGTCAGCTGCGCGAGATTTTACCGGTGGTGTCGCTCGACGAGAAACCCGCGAAAGGCAGTTTGAAGCAGGTAAACGATAGCATGCTTGCAAAAGGCAAGGTTTCCGCAGTCAGCTAGTTTATGGCTCGCTACCCGCGTTACGATCCGCTGTTCGAACCCATCAAGATCGGCCCGGTAACCGCACCGAACCGGTTTTACCAGGTGCCTCACTGTACGGGTATGGGCTATCACCGCCCGCAGATGCTGGCCGCAATGCGCGGCGTCAAGGCCGAGGGCGGTTGGGGCGTGGTCTGCACCGAGTATTGCTCGATTCACGCGAGTTCCGATGAATCGCCGTATCCGAGCGCGAGCCTGCGTGACGACGACGATGTGCGTAACCTGCGCCTGATGACCGACGCCGTGCACGCGCAAGGTTCGCTTGCCGGGGTCGAGCTCTGGTATGGCGGCCATACTTCGGCCAATCTGTATACCCGTGAAGTTGCACTCGATGTCGCGAGTTTACCGAACACATCCTCTCAGAGTGTGCCGGTACAAAGCCAGGCCATGAGCAAGGCCGATATCCGCGAATTTCGTGACCTGCACAGGAAAGCCGCGCGCCGCGCCCTGGAGGCTGATTTTGATATCGTTTATGTCTATGGTAATCACGGTTACCTGTTACATAATTTCCTTAACCCTTACTACAACCGGCGTGACGATGAGTATGGCGGTTCGATAGATAATCGAGTGCGACTATTACGCGAGGTCATTGAAGATGTCAGCGAAATCGTCGCTGGACGCAGTGCGGTTGCGGTCCGCTATTCGATGCCGATGCAACTCGACGACGATAGCGAAGGTCTGATTGAATGTTTTCAGCAGATAGCCGAATTGCCCGACCTGTGGGACATCACGGTAAACGACTATCGCTATGAAATGGGTAGTTCACGCTTCGTCAAGGAGGCGGCCAACCAGGCGGCAGTGGCCAAAGTTAAATCGATGACCAGCAAACCGGTGGTGAGCGTAGGGCGGTTTACTTCCCCTGACACCATGCTGGGTCAGGTCGCCAACGGCACGCAGGATTTTATCGGTGCCGCCAGGCCATCGATTGCGGACCCCTTTTTACCACGCAAAATCGACCATGGTCGTCTCGAAGATATTCGCGAGTGTATCGGCTGCAATGTTTGCTATGCACACGATTCTCTAGGGGTTCCGCTACGCTGTACGCAGAATCCAACCATGGGTGAAGAGTGGCGACGAGGCTGGCACCCCGAACGAATTGAATCCCGACACGCTGACGAGTCGGTGCTGATTGTTGGCGCCGGGCCGGCAGGCCTCGAAGCGGCATGTGCGCTGGGTCAGCGCGGTTACCAGGTCATCCTCGCCGAGGCGGAACAGGAACTCGGCGGCCGAATCAACCGGGAATCGCGCTTACCCGGGTTGTCGGAATACGCGCGCGTACGGGACTGGCGCCTGGGGCAGCTGGCGAGCATGGAGAATGTCCAGGTCTACCCCGACAATCGACTCGATGTTGAATCGATCCTGGAACTGGACAGTCAGCATGTCATTCTCGCTACCGGGGCAAGCTGGCGCAGCGACGGTGTCGGTCGATGGAGTAACCTGCCCTTTGCCGGATGCGATCAGGAAAACGTGATCGGGGTTGAACGAATACTGGAAGGATTTTTACCCGATGGTCCGGTGGTTATTTACGATGACGATCACTATTATCTGGGCAGCGCGATTGCGCTCAAGTTATGCTCAGCGGGTGTCAAGGTGGCCATGGTGACTCCTGAAGTCGCGCTTGCCGGCTGGAGCCGGCATACCGAGGAGCATTCACTGATGATGGAGGCCCTGATCGAAGCCGGGGTTCAGATTATAACCGCCAATGGCCTCGTCGGCTGGCAGTCCGGTACGGTGCAACTAGAGTGTATATACAGCGGTAGCGAGTCGATTATCGAGACGGATTACCTGGTTCCAATCAGCGCGCGTGTTGCTAATGACGAACTGTGGCGTGGGCTGAATGCACAACGCGAGAAATTCACCGACAGGGGCGGATTGTCGTTGCAAAGAGCAGGGGATTGTCGTGCTCCCGGTATTATTGCCGCAGCAGTGTATGCCGGGCATAAGGCTGCCCGCGAACTGGGGCAAACTGATGTGCAATTTAAACGTGACAGAGTAGTGGTTTGATGGCGAGAGATCCAAAGTACGATATTTTGTTCGAACCGGTAAAAATCGGTCCGGTGACGGCTCCGAACCGGTTTTACCAGGTACCGCACTGCAATGTGCTCGGTCACGGCCGCCCGCGTGCGGAGACTGAAAATCGACGTATCAAGGTAGAGGGTGGCTGGGGTGTGATCTGTACCCAGGAAGTCGAAATACATCCGAGTTCGGAAATTACACCGACCTTCGAAGGTCGTATCTGGGATGATCGGGATATACCGCAGCATCGGCTGATGACCGATGCGGTACACGAGTACGGTGCCCTTGCCGGCATCGAACTGGCGTATAACGGGAGTCACGCGCCAAATCTCTATAGCCGCATTGTGCCAATGGCGCCCAGCAACACGGTAGTGCATGGTTCGCATCCAATCCAGGCGCGCGCGATGAGCAAAACAGATATAGCAAACGTGAGACGCTGGCATGTAGAGGCAGCACAACGCGCGAGGCAGGCGGGTTATGACATCGTCTACGTTTATGCCGGCCATGACATGAGCCTGTTGCAGCACTTTTTCAAACCGCAGTATAACCAGCGCGGCGACGAGTACGGTGGCAGCCTTGAAAACAGGGTCAGACTCGCAAAAGAAATTTTGACCGACGTCAGGGAAGCTGTTGGCGATCATTGTGCAGTCGCATTTCGTTTTGCCACTGATGAATTACTGGGTGCAGATGGGTTACGGGCCGAGTCAGAAGGGCGCGATATCGTTGGTCTGCTGGCCGAAATCCCGGATCTCTGGGATGTCAATGTCAGTGGCTGGGATAACGATTCGGCCACGGCCCGCTTTCAGCCCAACGAGGGCTACCAGGAACCCTATACCGCGTTTGTCAAAACCCTGACCAGCAAACCCGTAGTTGGCGTCGGTCGCTTTACTTCGGCTGATGCGATGGTGTCGCAGATCAGGCGCGGCGTGCTCGACCTGATTGGTGCGGCGCGGCCGTCGATTGCCGATCCCTTCCTGCCGCGCAAGGTCGACGAAGGGCGGATCGAGGATATACGCGAATGTATCGGCTGTAATATCTGTGTTGCCCAGGACAACATATGCGCACCGATCCGTTGTACGCAAAACCCGACCCAGGGCGAAGAATGGAAGCAGGGCTGGCACCCGGAAAAGATCGACGTCGCGGTAAGTGATGAGCCGGTGCTGGTCATCGGTGCCGGTCCGACCGGACTCGAAGCAAGTTTACAACTCGCCAACCGTGGCTACAGTGTCACCCTTGCCGAGGCTTCGACTGAGCTTGGCGGTCGAGTTTCACGCGAATGTGAATTACCCGGCATGTCGAGTTATGCGCGGGTGCGGGACTACCGTGAAAACCAGATCAGACAGAAGCCTGAGATCGAAGTTTATCTGGGTAATGAACTGACGGTGCAGGATGTTATCGACCTCGAAATTCCACATGTGCTGGTTGCGACCGGATCGTATTGGCGACGAGACGGAACAGGGCGTCAGCATCCTTTTCCAGTTCCCGGCCACGACAGCGTTGCCTTGCTGACACCCGATGATGTGTTGTCAGGTGCTGAAGTCGGCGGCAGGGTGCTGATTTACGATGATGATCATTACTACATGGGCAGCACCATCGCCGAGCGCTGTCGTGCGCAAGGTAATGAAGTCAGCCTGGTAACCCCGGAGTCGAAAGTATCTATCTGGACCGAAAATACACTGGAGCAGGAAAGAATCCAGGCAAAATTGCTGGCGCTAGGCGCGGAAATAATCGTCTCGAATAAATTACTCGAGATTGCGGATGGAAAAGTGACTATCGCCAACGTTTACAGTGACCATCATCAGCAACAACTCGATTTCGACACCCTGATAATGGTGACTTCACGCTCGCCGCAGAATGATCTCTACCACGCGCTAACGGAACATGAAGACCGATTTAAAACCCTGCGTGCAATCGGCGATTGCAATGCGCCCGGTACAATAGCGGCAGCGGTTTACGATGGTCATTCCGCGGCCCGCTACCTGCAGTCAGATGAGGATATCTACGCGCCACTATTTGCCCGTGAGATGCCTGAGATTTAGCCGATTCAGAACAGCTGAGAGGCGCTGAAATTTTTCTCCGTGAAGCGTCTTCGGTTGATCGAATAGCTTTGCAGCGTTGATTTCAGGGTATAGGTGATAAATCGATTTCCACTGCAGGTTTACGTCGATTTTCATTTTCCCGCCGCGCTAGTCTTCGATGGCAATACTGAGCAGGCCCTGGCGTAACATGAAACTGGTGCAACGCAGCTCGCTGTTCGCGCGACTGTAATTTCGTGCGCGACTGGTTGTTTCCGCTACCTCGTCAATTTCAAAATCGGTTAATCGTAATCCCCGGTTAGCGGCACTGGCCTTGAACAGCGCCTGCTTGACTGTCCACAAACGCAGCCGGGTGAAGTTTGATGGTACCGTGAGTTGCTCCTGTTCGGCTTCCGTCAGGAAGCAGCGCAGCAGGCCGGTTTCGATCTGGCGCCAGGATTCGAAATCGATGCCTATCCCCTGCGCCGGGCTGATGCCAGCGGCGATTGAAATTCTATCGCCATGGGTGAGCGAGATTCCCGGGCAGGGCGGGTTGAGCGCTGCTAGCCGGGGTTCGATATCGAGTTTTGCCGCTATTGTCATTAACGCACTGCGACCGCGCAACCACTGGTTTCTGCGATCAGCCGTGGTGAAGCTGAGGAGGCGCTGCCGCGTGGTGGAATCGAGCTGGTCTTCGGCAAGTGGAGCACGCGCCGACACCAGGGATATGGGTGCTTTCAGCCTACGTCTGAGATCTATTTCCAGGCGCTTGAGCATGATCGTCGGTAATCCCGGATCTGTTGGACAAACTTTATCGCAGGCATGACGGCCGGACTCTCAATTTCGGTTGGAACAGGAGAAGCCTGATCGCCTGGGTTGCTACATGCAATTGCTAACTGATTAGTACTGATGAGCAGCCCCGGGGGCATTGCCTGACGATGCTTTGGCCGGCTCAGGGCGGATTAAAGGGTGATAATCTAGATTGCCTGGCTACGATTTGAAGCCAGCACGTAGAGCATTTCCAGTCCCAGGGTAGCGCCGGCCAGTGAAGTGATCTCTGCGTGATCGTAAGAAGGTGCAACTTCGACCAGGTCCATACCGATCAGGTTTGTGCCCTGCAATCCGCGGATGATTTTAAGCGCGCGATCCGACGTCAGGCCACCCACTACCGGAGTACCGGTGCCGGGTGCATAGCACGGATCGAGGCAATCGATATCGAAGGTCAGGTAACAGGGACTGTCACCAACGCGTTGATGGATACGTTCGATTATGGCTTCAACGCTCAGGTCATTGGCGACCGCGGCACTGATTACTTCATATTCATGACGGCTTTCGGTGTACTCGGTACGTATCCCGATCTGAATGCTTTTGTCGGCATCGATCAGGCCTTCGCGCGGCGCATGGTAAAACATGCTGCCATGATTGTAGACTGCGTCATCTTCTTTATAGGTATCGGTATGTGCGTCGAAATGAATCATTGCCAGCTTGCCGAATTGCTTATGATGTGCGCGTAGCAGAGGCAGCGTAATAAAATGGTCGCCGCCCAGGCTGAGTATGGTTTTACCGGCCGCCAGCAGTTTACCGTAGTGGGCTTCGACCTGGTCAAACAGGCCTTCGTGATTACCGGTGGGGAACTCCAGGTCACCATAGTCGACCACCCGAATCCTTTCGAACAGGTTGAAATCCCAGGGCCAGCGTTTTTCTTCCCAACGCAGGTTGGCGCTGGCGCTGCGAATCCCTCCCGGACCGCTGCGCGTGCCGGAGCGGCCGCTGGTACCGAGGTCGTAGGGCAATCCAATGACAAACACATCGGCATCGTCCGGGTTGCGGCTGAGTGGCCTGCCCATATAGCTAAACCTGTTAGCGTAAATCGAATAGCTATCGATGAAATTGTCAGTGCTCATTTACAGGTACCAGTCATATTCGCGAGGGCTTATGTGGTTTTCGAAAGCAGCCGTTTCAGCGCTGCGGTGACGGCAGTATAGGTCGACGAATTCACTACCCATAGTGTTTATCAGTGCATCGCTGGAAATTGTTGCTGCCAGCGCTTGCGAAATGTTTAATGGCAGATTTTCATCGCGACCCTCCACTGATGCGGTGGTTGCTTTGCCCGGGTCGAGCTTGCTTTCGATGCCGTGCAACATGCCGGCGAGGGTGGCTGCCATCGCCAGGTAGGGATTGGCGTCAGCGCCGGGGACCCTGTTTTCAACCCGCCACGCGCCCTGCTTGGCAAGCGGAATGCGAAACGCGACCGTGCGGTTTTCGTCGCCCCAGGTCAGGCTTACCGGAGCGCAACTGGTGCCGCCGACAAAACGTCGGTAGGAGTTGGTGTTTGGTGCCCAGAATGACATCGCCGCCGGCATTGTCGCGAGCAAGCCGCCGATCGCATGATGCAGTCGCGCGTGCGCCTTGCTGCCGTTGGCAAGTATATTGTTGCCTTTACTATCGACTACGCTGATATGCATATGTAAGCCATTGCCTGCATGTTCGAGCATCGGTTTGGCGATAAAACTGGCGTTCATGCCGTGTCGCCTGGCGACCTCGATCACGGTGCGCTTGAACAGACAGGTTTCGTCAGCGGCCCTGAGCACGTCATCGTGATGATTGAAATTTATCTCGAACTGACCAGGCCCGAGTTCAGACGAGATTGCCCCGGTATCTATGTTCTGCGCTTGACAGGCGTGGATGATGTCATCGATTACTGCCTCAAAGTCACCGATGCGGGCGCTCGACAGGACTGTAGCGGTATCGGGCCGACCGGTTTTGGGGTTGCGCACGACCTGCAGCAGGTCGTTGGCATCACGCTCGGCTTCGAACAGGTAGAACTCGAGCTCGAAGGCAACCATTGGCCGCCATTTTCTGGCAGCGAAGGCGTCGACCGCTTTCTGCAGCACCTGACGCGGCTCGAAAAATGTCGCTTCGGAGCCGCTACTGGTAGTTGCCATAACCTGGGCGCGCGGCCTGTTGCCCCAGGTGTTCAGGCACAGGCTACCCGGGACCAGGTAAAAGTGTGCATCCGGGTCGCCATCATCGAGGCCGTAGTGAAGACCGTCCAACGGCTCGCCGAGTGTACTCAGGACAAACATGCTTGCCGGCATGGCAAGTCCTTCCCTGGCGAATGATGCCAGCTTGTCGATCGGGTAGCGCTTGCCGAAAAAATGCCCGCAAATATCGGTGGCCAGTACCTCAAACTGTTTTACCTCGGGGTTGGCCTGCAAAAACTTGCTGATTTCCCGCTTCAGTTTATTGCTGTCTTTATGCGTCATTGGATATGGATTTAACTGCTTCTGGTTAATGATTTTGTGATCACAGTATCGGATGAGTCGGCTGACGTATAGACCCCGGGACTATATTTTTTGCCAGATTAAAAGTGACCAATAGATTCACCGGGATAAGGTTATCAGGCGACCCCCCTGAAATAATCATGAATGCCTGCAACGGTATTGATCGATGCGATCCCGTCACGGATATCTGCTTCGATCGCGCGGCGCAAGCCAAACAGATTACATTGCTTTAACGCATCGATGGCCTCGACATGACGATCGACCAGGTAGACTTTTTCCAGCTTGCTGATTGCGATTCGTGAAAACGGCCCGAGCTGCAGCCACAGGCTTTCGATTAACGGTACCGAAATCTGGAACGGGTTGGCGGAGTAGAGGTAGCGATGAAACTCCTGGTTGTAGAGGCTGATACTATCGACCTCGTCATGCTCGACGGCTTCGTCGATTCTTGCGTCAATCTGTTCCAGGGTTGCGATATCTTTTTCATTTATATAGGGTAATGCGCCTTCCGCGGCATGGGTTTCGAGCAGAATACGAAGCTCGCAAAGTTCGCCGAATTTCTCTGCAGTCATTGACGGCACGATTACCCTGCGGTTGTTCTTGACCTCGACCGCGCCCTCACAGGCCAGTCGGTGCAAGGCTTCACGTACCGGCATCGGGCTGACATGAAGGATTTCGGCGAGCCCGCGAATGGTCAGGGGTTTACCCGGCTCGATGCGGCCGCTTAACAGGTTGTTACGCAGTAACTGGTAGACCCACTGGTGGGTTTTCAAGTCATTCGTTTTTTCTATCATTAACAGCTGTAAAGCTTCTGAATCACTTGATTTCATGAACTGGTTTCCACTGTCGATAACGAATTATTTAATCACATATGCAGGCGCATCAACAATAGCGCTGTTGCTAATCATCTCGAAAAGTCGATAAAATATGATCACATTAATCAGTTTATCAAGCGAATACTTCAGACGATTGGACGCCGGTGGTATATTGCCTGCGCTACTTACCAGGAAACAAACATGAAAATCGGAATCCTCGAAGCCGGTCTGTTGCGGGACGAAATGGTGGGTCGATTCGATCCTTACCCGGTTATGTTCGAACGTTTTATCGGCCTCGCCGGGCATGAGTTCGAATTCGAGACGTTTTGCGTACTAAATAACGAAATGCCGCCGTCGATTTACGCCTGCGATGGCTGGTTGATTACCGGTTCGCGACACGGTGTTTACGATCAACTTGAGTGGATGGCGCCGCTGCAGGACTTTATTCGCGAGCTGGCGGCCGCGAAGATTCCACTGATCGGCGTCTGTTTCGGACACCAGATTATTGCCCAGGCGCTGGGAGGCGAGGTGGTTAAATCGGATAAAGGCTGGGGTGTGGGCCTGCATCGGTATGACCTCGAAAAGACTTATCCCTGGATGAAGACCGACTCGCGAGAGGCCAGGATGTATGTTTTCCATCAGGACCAGGTAGTTAAATGTCCGGCCGCCGCAGAAGTCTTTTTAAGCTCTGAGTTTTGCCCGTACGCGGGACTCGCCTATGGAGATTCGATCTTCAGTGTACAGGCACATCCCGAGTTCGAAGCTGCCTACGAATCTGCCCTGCTGGACATGTTTGGCGGTAGCGTGGTGCCGCAGGAGGTTGCTGAACAGGCGAAAGCGACAATGAGCGGCGGCAATAGTGAAGATGCAGAAATGCTGGCCGGCTGATTCGCCAACTTTTTTCGCTTGCGTCAACAGAAACTAGCAGGCGATCAACGCAGGCTGACGCAGTAACACGGCTATCATAGCGGGCCGGATTGCTCAGGATTGAGCGAGAACCGGTTTGTCGAGTTGCGCCGTGAGGAAATCTTCAAAGTCTGCCTGCGGCATGGGTTTGCCAAAGTAATAGCCCTGCACATAATCACAGTTGAGCGAGCGCAGGTATTCCCACTGTTCGGCGGTTTCGCAACCTTCGGCGATAACTTCCAGGCGCAAACCGTGCGCCATCGCGATGATTGCCTGTACGAGGACTGCATTTTCCTTGTCATTGGGCAAGTCCATAATGAAGCTACGGTCAATTTTGACCGTGCTTACGGGGTAGTTCTTCAGATAGCTCAAGGCGGAAAAACCGGTACCGAAGTCGTCTACCGATAGTCTCACGCCGCAATCACTGATCGCCTGGATATAGTTGTTTACCTCGGGCGAGTCGTCCAGTAACAGGCCCTCGGTGATTTCCACTTCAAGCAAATCAGGATTCCAGGCCAGGGTATCGATCTGCTCCTTGATGGCATCAAACAACAGGTTGTTACGAAACTGTATCGACGACGCGTTGACGGCTATGCGCAATGCCACGCTGAATCTCTGGTTCCATTCGGCACCGGTAGCAAGCGCATTTTTTAACACCCAGCATCCAAGTTCCGGTATCAGCCCGGCACTCTCCGCGGCGGGTATGAATTCATCCGGGAAGACCTGTCCAAGTTTTGGGCTATACCAGCGCAGCAAGGCCTCTACAGATGCTACCTGTCCAGTCCTGCCATCGACTATGGGTTGAAAAAAAACCGAGAATTCTTCGTTGGGAAGTGCTTTACGCAAGTTGTCCTGAAGTTCACGCTGTCGATGAGCTTTTTCATTGATGTCTTCGGTAAAAAAGCGAAACGTGTTTTTGCCCTGGTTTTTCGCCTGGTACATGGCCTGGTCGGCATGGTGCAACAGGGTTTCGGCATCGTCACCATGCTCGGGATAAAGTGCGATTCCGACGCTGGCACCAACCTCTATTTTGTGGCCCTTGAATTGAAGCGGCCTGGATGCCTGTTTCAACAGGCTTTCGATCTTGGTGATCAACGATGTCTCGCCATCGATATCGGTAATCAGAACGATGAATTCGTCACCACCGATCCGCGCTACCGAGTCGGTTTGACGCACGATAGACTTGAAGTTGTTCGCGACCTGGGTCAGCAGCCTGTAGCCCGCCTCATGACCGAAGTGATCGCTCACGTGTTTGAAACCATCGAGGTCGACGTAGATGACAGCGCTCGAATACTTGTAGCGTCGCGAGCGATATATGAGTTCGCTGAGCTCTTCGTATAGTCCGCGTCTGTTGCGCAGGTTGGTCAACGGGTCATGGGTGGCCAGATGCTCGACGCGGTGTTCGGCGATGCGGCGTTGCTCAATTTCCAGTTCCAGGCCGTGACGCAACTGCCACAGATCGAGAAAGACACGAACCTTGGATATGAGCGCCGTTTTGCGAATCGGTTTCTGAATATAGTCTACCGCACCAGACAGGTAGGCTTCTTCGATTTGCTCGTCGTCCTGATTTGCAGTGATAAATATAATGGGTATCGACAGCGTGCGCTCATTTTCATGTAATAATCTGGCGACTTCGAATCCATCCATAACCGGCATTAGCACGTCCAGCAAAATCAGCGCGATGTGTTCTTCATTTTTCAACGCGGCCATTAGCGCCTGCTCCCCGGATTCGGCGATAACGATGTCGACTTCGACAGGCTTTAATAGCACCTGTAACGCAACCAGATTGGCCCTGGTGTCATCGACAATAAGAATCTTGGCTTCGGGCATAGTTGTTTTATCTATCCACTCGTAGAATCCAGCCTGGTTTACCGGTGGTGCTGGTTACAGTTTGCTTGGCGCTGTTATCGGCCTCGTTGACAAAATATTAAGTTTTTATCGCAGGCAGGATAATCAACCTGTAAACCCATGGATTACTTACCCGGGAGCGTGGCCAGGATGAAAATTTCAGCTCCTGTCAGCTACAGTGAATTGAAAGCCCGGAATTTATAAGCAATGTCTGAATTACTGCAAAAAACGATGATTTCAGGGGATGCGGGGTCGGTAACAGTGCCGCTAACGCACGTATGGTGCGGTTCGAACATTATTCTCGGTACTGGCCGGATCGGGTCTTTTTAATAGTTTCAATTTGAAACTATATATTGATGATGGTGTCGAATTATTATACTGTTAACTATTGCCTGTCTGACTCACTAGCGTTCGATTAATACTGATGAATATACTAATTCTACTGGGTGCCCTGCTTGCATTAATATATGTAATCGCCCGGCACCAATTTACGTTTCAGAATCTGGCGCTGGCCAGCGCTCTTTTTCTTGCCGTTTTTACCCTGGCGGATGGATTCAGTTTTTTCTGGGGGCTGTTGATCTGGACCGCGTTTCTGTTGCCCGCGATTTTATTGGGGGTTCCGCAGCTTCGACAACAGTTTCTGTCACAGCCGTTGTTGCAGCGGATTCGCAAAATATTGCCGCCGATGTCCACTACCGAACGTGATGCCATCGAGGCCGGTAGTGTGTGGTGGGAGGCTGAACTGTTCAGGGGTGCCCCGGACTGGCAGGTTCTGCAGAATTACAAGTTGCCCGTGTTGAGCGAGCCAGAGCAGGCTTTTATCGACGGCCCGGTGGAACAGCTCTGTGCGATGATCGATGACTGGGATATTACTCACAAACGAATGGACCTGCCGCCGGAAATCTGGGAATTTCTGAAGCAGCACCGGTTCTTCGGCATGATAATTCCCCGAAGCTACGGTGGTCTCGAGTTTTCAGCCCATGCCCACTCCAGTGTTGTGACTAAAATTTCGGCTCGAAGCATATCGGCGGGGGTAACGGTGATGGTGCCCAATTCGCTCGGTCCAGCCGAGTTACTGATGCACTATGGCACTGAAAAACAAAAGAATTATTACCTTCCAAGGCTTGCCGATGGGCGAGAAATCCCCTGTTTTGCGTTGACTGGACCATTCGCAGGTTCAGACGCTGGTGCGATTACGGACCACGGGGTGGTCTGTAAGGGAAAGTACGAGGGTAAACAGGTGCTGGGTTTACGCCTGAACTGGGAAAAGCGCTACATTACCCTCGGACCGGTGGCCACGGTACTGGGTCTCGCCTTCAAGGTTTTCGATCCCGACGGTTTACTTGGCGAGCAGGAAGACCTGGGTATTACCTGTGCGTTGATACCTGCGAACACACCAGGCATTACCATAGGGAATCGACATTTCCCGCTCAACGCAGCGTTTCAAAATGGCCCCAACAGTGGCAAGGACGTTTTCATTCCGCTCGAGTTCATCATCGGCGGGCAGCAGAATATCGGTAATGGTTGGCGGATGCTGGTCGAGTCATTGTCGGTGGGTCGCGGTATTTCACTGCCGGCGGTAGGCGTCGCGGCGGGAAAATCTTGCGTCCGTCATACCGGGGCTTACGCCCATGTTCGTAAGCAGTTCAATACGTCGATCGGCAAATTTGAAGGGGTGGAAGAAGCGCTCGCGCGTATTGGCGGTATGACTTACATGATGGAGTCGGGTCGCCTGCTCACCCTGAGCGCGCTCGATAGCGGTGAAAAACCCTCGATCATTACCGCGATTCTGAAGTGCTATAACACCGCGCATATGCGCCAGGTTGTCAACGATGCGATGGATATCCATGGTGGTCGGGGCATCTGCATGGGGCCTTCGAATTATCTCGCTCGTGCCTACCAGTCTGTCCCGGTCGGAATCACCGTCGAGGGTGCGAATATCCTGACCCGAAGCATGATAATCTTCGGCCAGGGTGCTATCCGCTGTCATCCTTACCTGGTGCGCGAGATGGAAGCCGCCACGATGACGGACCTGCCTGCCGCAGAAGAAGCTTTCGATCAGGCCTTGCTGGGTCACGCCGAACATTTTATCACCAACCTTTGCCGCGCCTTTGTTTATGGATTGAGCGGCAGTCATCTCTCGCCGGCGCCTTATCCGGGTCGGGTCGGCAATTACTACAGGCGGTTAGGCCAGATGAGCGCGGCTTTTGTCGTGACCGCTGATGCGGTGCTGATGATCCTGGGCGGTGGCTTTAAACGCAAGGAAATGCTTTCCGGCAGATTTGCCGACGCATTGAGTTATATGTTTTACGCTTCCGCAGCACTGAAAAAATTTGAGGCAGACGGTCAGCCACGCAGTGATTTGCCACTCGTCGAATGGACAGCCAAGTACTGTCTCTACCAGGTACAGGTCGCGCTCGATGAAATCTTGCGTAACTTTCCAGTCAAATGGCTAGGGGTGATAATCCGACACTTGATATTTCCGTTGGGACTCAGTCTGCGCCCACCCAACGATTCGCTTAATCATCGGGTAGCATCGCTACTGCTCAAACCGGGCGCAGCGCGCGACCGCCTGACCGCGGGTATTTACCATAGCGATGATCCCGATGATATTACCGGCTGTCTCGAGGATGCATTGCACAAGGTTATCAAGGCAGAGCCGATCGAACGTCGCTTGCGTCACGATCAGATCAGGCAGCATGGACTTGAAGATTATTCGCAGTGGGTTAACAATCTGCTGGAAGCGGGTCAGGTAACGACGGCAGAAGCTGATATACTGCTGCAAGCCCGGTCAGCGACCGCCCGGGTTGTCGCGGTCGATGATTTTACGCCCGACCAGATGACCGGTAATCCCGGCGTAGCCAGATCGACCGGAGCGACTGGTAAAACAGTTAAAAAGAAATCAGTCGCTAAAAAGAAGCGGGCCAGCAGGGCCAAATAATCACCCTGGCATCGCCATTGATTTGAAACGTTGCCAGTTTTGGGGAGGGAGCAAATGGAGAAGGTTTGGCTTAAAAGCTATCCTTGCGGGATCCCGGAAGAGGTCGATCTCGATGCCTACCAGTCAGTCACTGATGTTTTCGAACGGGCGATCAAGTCTTACGGAGAGAGGCCCTGTTTCAGTAACCTGGGGACGACGCTGACCTATAACGACATGGATCGTTATACTGATCAACTCGCCAGTTATCTGCAAAACCTGCCCGGAATGGAAAAAGGTGATCGCGTCGCGGTGATGATGCCTAACGTGTTGCAAAATCCGATTTCAATTTTCGCGGCATTGCGCGCCGGATTCGTGGTGGTCAATACAAACCCGCTGTACACCGCGCGGGAGCTCGAACATCAACTGTCAGATTCAGGCGCAAAGGCTATCATCGTGATGGAAAATTTCTGCCACACGCTTGACGAAGTCATCGACAGAACTTCGATCCAGCATGTGGTGACTACTCAACTTGGCGACCTGCTGCATTTCCCTAAATCACTGATAGTGAACCTGGTGGTCAAGTATGTTAAGAAAATGGTGCCGGAATTCTCGCTACCGCAGCGGGTCACCTTTAAAAAAGCCTTGCGGCTGGGCTCGGCCCAACGTCACCGTGCGGTGTCATGTAGCCATGATGACCTCGCTTTTTTGCAATATACCGGCGGTACCACCGGGGTGGCCAAGGGAGCCATGCTGACTCATGGCAATATGGTCGCGAATATGCAACAGGCGTCAGCCTGGCTAAAGAATGATATTGTCGAGGGCAAGGAAGTCATTATCACGGCGCTACCGCTGTACCATATCTTTTCACTCACCGCTAATTGCCTGACCTTCATGAAGGTGGGGGGACTTAACTACCTGATTACCAACCCACGAGAAATGTCCGGTTTCGTTAAAGAATTGCAACACCTGAAATTTACTGCAATAACCGGTGTTAATACCTTGTTCAATGGTTTGATGAATACACCCGGTTTCGAGCAAATCGATTTTTCCGGGTTGAAGCTTTCGCTGGGTGGGGGTATGGCGCTGCAACAACCGGTGGCTGAGCGCTGGCAAAAACTGACCAACGCGCCGTTGCTCGAAGCCTATGGATTGACCGAAACTTCTCCCGCGGTATGTATTAATCCTCTCACCCTGCGCGAATACAATGGCAGCATCGGTCTACCGGTGCCTTCCTCCGAGGTTTCAGTGCAGGATGACAAGGGCAATCTGTTGCCCCAGGGAGAAACCGGGGAACTGTGCGTCCGCGGCCCCCAGGTTATGAAAGGATACTGGCAGCGACCCGAAGAAACCGCCATGGTGTTATCCGACGACGGCTGGCTAAAAACAGGCGACGTCGCACAAATGGATGAAGATGGTTTCTTCAGAATCGTTGATCGTCTCAAGGACATGATCATGGTGTCAGGATTCAATGTGTTTCCGAACGAAATTGAAACTGTTATAGCGGGTCATGAAGGAGTGCTCGAGGTGGGTGTTATCGGCGTGCCCGATCAATCCGGTGGCGAGATCGTAAAGGCGGTCATCGTGAAAAAGGATCCTGCACTCGATGCGGCGGCGATAACCGCGCACTGCCGGGAAAACCTGACAGCTTACAAGGTTCCAAAGTTAATCGAATTCCGCGATGAGTTACCAAAAACCAATGTGGGCAAGATACTTCGGCGTGAACTCAGGGAGTCTCAATGAGCCCCTGCGGAGGGATTTTTTGTTGAGCTGAGCAATCAGCTACGTCCGCCTGTACCGTCGCGAATTGCCGCGTACGGCTCCGGCCTAATAGCCGCTGATCTTGGCGTGTAGCGGTTTACTCTCCTCAAAGCGCTGCATCTGCTCGTCGCTCGCGCTGGTCTGATGGTCGCGTTTCCAGCTTTCGATACTCATCCCGTAAACGTACTTCTGGGCGGTGGCATAGTCGAAATCAGGATCGACCTGTTTTGCGGCAGCAGAGTACCACTTGGACAGGCAGTTGCGACAAAAACCTGCAAGCGTCATCAGGTCGATATTCTGCACGTCGCTACGTTCTTGCAGATGGGCTACCAGGGAACGAAATGCGGCGGCTTCCGCCCGGGTTTGCTGGTCTTTGGTCATGACTTGTCACTCAACTATAATGAGCTGCTTTTTTAGCAAAAAAATACCATGCCGGCAATCGATATAAATAGCTGGATGAGCTCCCTGCTCGATCAGTTACTGTGCAATAAACAGCGCCAACTGGTTGCCTTACAGGGGCCTCTGTCCTGGTGCGACGAGCAGTTTGAAAAACTGTTCGCGGCGGATGATTCGATGCTGGTACTGTCGAATCGAAAACTGGTGGATACGGCGGTTGCATTCGGCGCGGCCGATGCCTGCCTGGGTAGTGAATCCAGGATTGTTGCGCTGGACCTTTACCAGGGCTTTAATCCGGATGTGCTGTGCATTGCCGCCGGGCTGGTGCAGTCAGGCGGGGTTTTAGTGACTCTGTCGCCGCCAGTCGAAGACTGGGACTTGCGAACCGACCACTACGCCTGCTGGCAGGATCAATCAACGTCGCCAAAGGCGCGCTTTGTCGAGTATTTTTTCGCTGCACTTGAAGCGGATGCCAGGACCGGAATCCTGCTGACTCCCGGCGACGAAGGCGGACTGATTCCGCCACTGCCGAAGTTAACCCCAACTCCAATCGAGCGGGGGATGACGGCGGAGCAGGGTCTCTGCTTGCAGCGCATCGAGCAATGGCTGGCAACCGGGCAAACCGGTATTGCGCTGATCAACGCTGATCGTGGTCGCGGCAAGAGTACCTGCCTGGGCCTGTTGCTCAAACATTTGCCGCAGGACTTGCGCGTACTGGTAACTGCCAGTTCCCGCAAAACCACCGCGCAATTACTGCGCCTGGCCCCGGACGCTGAATTCGTTGCGCCTGATCGTCTGTTGGCGCTTTACCCCTCGGCAGACCTGGTGATCGTTGATGAGGCGGCGATGCTGCCTCAGTCGATGCTACGGCAATTGCACAGGTTATATCCGCGTTTGGTAATGGCAACCACCAGTGGCGGTTATGAAGGTACCGGGCGAGGATTTATGCTTCGTTTCGTGGCGCAGATGGAGGCAGCCAGATTGATGCAGCTTGAGCTTGAGATGCCGGTGCGCTGGTGTCAGGGTGATCGACTGGAAGCCTGGCTCAATCAAACATTAATCCTCGATAGTGGACCACCGCTCGGCAACCTGCCAAAGGAACAGCTGGAGTCATGCGAACTGCTTTTGCTCGAAAATCCGGGAGACGTCGCGCATTTACACCTGCTCAAACAGGTCTACCGGCTGATGAATGCGGCGCATTATCGCAGCCGCCCATCGGATTTACGCATGCTGATGGAGAACCCTGACCTGGTGCTGATGGTTGCGCGCAGTGCTGATCAGGTGGTTGGTGCTGTCTTGTTGAATATTGAGGGTGGTCTCGATGAGGCATTGTGTGAAGAAATTTTTCTTGGGCGCCGGCGCCCCCGGGGACACCTGTTGGCGCAGATGTTGACTGCACAGGCGGGCATAAAGAACTTCGCCGGGTACCGAGGCTTGCGCATTCAACGTATCGCTGTGGCCGAAGGCTGTCGCCGCCAGGGCCTGGGAACCCGACTGCTTGAGCGCGCGCGACAGTTCGGACGGCAGCGCGACTTCGCTTATCTGGGTGCCAGCTTCGCGCTCGATCCGGCTAGCGCTGGTTTCTGGCAACAGGCGCAGTTTTCTCTGGTTCATGTCAGTTACGGTAGAGGTAAATCGAGTGGTGAACATTCGATCGCAGTACTCGATCCGCTAAAGCCGGGACTGGGTGAAGACATCGAACAAATGCGACAGCGCATTCAGCAACAGTTACCGATCTGGATGACGCAGTTTTTACAAACGATGGATGCGGTGCAGGTTGCAGCTTTATTGCGTTTCGCGGGGTTTGACGCGGTGCTCAATCAGCTGGAGCAACGAGAAGTCGAAGCTTTTGCCCGCGGTAACAAGGGATTCGAGCTATGCTTTGTGAGCTTGCAGAAGTATGTCATGCGTTGTGTTGCGCGCTCCTGCGATGATCCGGATGCTCTTTTAGTCGAGAAAGCCGTACAGAATCGTAACTGGGAACTGCTCGAGCGCGAGTCTGGTGCAGAGGGTCGCAAGCAGTTGCAGCAGCGCTTGCGCGGGCAGGTCGAAGCCCTCTGCAAAGACTGTTAACATGACCCGGCAGAGTGAGGTATCCATGCCACAGAAGATCATCGATTTCTGGTTCGCCGACGAGACTCGCAAGCTCTGGTTCAACTCGACCCCGGAGTTTGACCGTATGCTGTGCGAGCGCTTTGAGGATACGCTGAAACAAGCGGGCAGGGCGAGCTCGATCACTGGATGGAAAATGCGCCTGGCTGCCTGGCACTGGTTATCGTTCTGGACCAGTTCCCGTTGAACATGTATCGCGGTACTGCGCTAGGTTTTGCAACCGAGGCGCGGTCGCGAGACGTAGCCAGGGTCGCGATCGAAAAAGGTTTCGACAGGACGCTTCCCGCCGAACAGCAGGCTTTTTTGTATATGCCATTCATGCACAGCGAAGACCTTGCCGACCAGGAACTTGCGTTGAAATTATTCGATCAACCTGGCCTGGAATCGAACCTGCGTTTTGCCCGGCATCATCATGCGATCGTCGAAACCTATGGACGTTTTCCGCATCGTAATGCGGTGTTGGGGCGCGTCAGCACGGCTGCCGAGATCGAGTACCTGAACTCCAGCGAGGCCTTCACTGGCTGAGGCGCTCATGCGTGAACAAATAAATCAATACATCTGGAGCTATAACGCTTGCGCCACCGGGCCCGAGCGTTCGGCCTGGCGACATTTTCTGCAAATAGTTTTCATGGCTGGTCGTGATCTGATGGGAGGCATGATTACCCTGCATGCGATGAGCCTGGTTTACACCACGCTATTGGCGCTGGTGCCGTTACTGGCAGTAAGTATTTCTGTATTAAAGGGTTTCGGCGTCCACGACCAGCTTGAGCCCGCCCTGGCGCGTATTCTGGCACCCATGGGTGAACAAAGCGCCGAGCTGAGTGCCCATGTAGTGGGATTTGTCGATAATATGAAAATCGGCGTGCTCGGCGCGCTCGGCCTGGTGCTGTTGCTTTACACCACGATTTCGCTGATTCAAAAAATCGAAGCCGCTTTCAACCATACCTGGCACCTGCACAGCAGTCGCAGCCTGATGCAGCGTTTCAGCGATTATTTGAGTGTCATCATGGTCGGTCCGGTACTGGTATTTTCCGCGGTCGGTATTACCGCCTCGTTGGGCAGTCATCATATAGTCGAGGCGTTAAACAGCTTGCCCTTCATGCCCTTCATGAGCGGATTGTTGCATTTGCTGGGTAATCTGCTGCCCTACGTGTTGATCATCACGGCATTTACCTTTATTTACATGCTGGTACCGAACACCCGGGTTCAGATACGCTCGGCACTGTACGGAGCTGTTATCGCCGGAGCCCTGTGGGAGTCCAGCGGTATGCTGTTCACCTCTTTTGTTAGCGGTTTGAAAAGTTATACCGCTATTTATTCCGGCTTCGCGATCGCGCTGGTGTTTATGATCTGGCTTTACCTGAGCTGGATTATCCTGCTGGTCGGGGCAAGTATTTCGTTTTATCACCAGAATCCCGAGCAATTGAAATGGAAGAAGCATAATCTTCACCTGAGTAGCCGAATGCGCGACCAGCTGACGTTGCAGGCGATGGTGGACATCGCTCGCGCCCATGACCGGCAATCAAAACTGCTGCCCAGTCTTGAAAATCTCGCCGCCAGTCAGCAGGTACCGATCGATGTGCTTAGACGAATGCTCGATGCATTGCAGGCCGATGGCTGGATTGCACAGTCTGCAGAAGACGCGACACATTACCTGCCGGCGGTCTCCTTGCAGCGCATCAGGTTAGTGGATATTCTGCGCAGCGCGCGACTGGCGGAAGATGATGGCCAGAGCGGACGTTTTCGTAGCGACGCGGTGGTGGACGGTTTACTGCGCGAACTCGAGCAGGATCTCGAATCGCACCTTGGTGAAGCGACCCTGGCGGATTTACTGCAGAAATTTGAGGATAATGCCAAGCATGAAGATAGTCTCGTTTAATGTAAACAGCTTGCGCCAGCGCCTGCATCAACTGCAGAGCGTGATCGATAAGCATGCGCCGGAATTTATCGGACTGCAGGAAACCAAGGTCCAGGATCACGAGTTTCCGCTGCAAGCGATCAACGAGATGGGTTACCAGGCGATTTACATGGGGCAGAAAACCCATTACGGGGTCGCGCTGCTGTCCCGCCAGACCTGCAGTAATCCCTGTTATGGTTTTCCGGGCGACTCCGAAGATGCGCAAAAACGCTTCATCGGTGGAGAGTTTGAGGTCGACGGCGAGCCGATGCTGGTTTTCAACGGTTATTTCCCACAGGGCGAAAGTCGTGATCATGCAATCAAGTTTCCCGCCAAGACGCGATTCTACCAGGACCTGAATCAATTCCTCCGCAGTTTCGACATGACACGCTCTAAAGTGGTGGTGATGGGCGATTACAACATAGCACCGCAGGATATTGACATCGGGATAGGGGCTGATAACGCCCGCCGCTGGCTCAAGACCGGAAAGACCAGTTTTCTGCCCGAGGAGCGCGAATGGTTCAGGCAACTGGAGGCGCTGGGCTTACGTGATGGTTTTCGGCTTTGCCATGCGGATGAAGATAACTGTTTCAGCTGGTTCGATTATCGTAGTCGCGGTTTTGAGCGTGAACCGAAACGCGGTCTGCGAATCGACCATTTAATGGTTTCTGAACTGCTGCGGGAAATAGTTGTCGATGCAGGCGTGGATTACGATATCCGCGCAATGGAAAAACCATCCGATCACGCACCTGTCTGGATCGAATTGAAATCGGCTGGCGGCGACTGATTGTTCGTCACGGCAACAACCCGGAGAAGATTAAGCATGTTTGGCAGACCAACCGAAATCCCCACTGCGGCGCAGGCATTGCCGGGCCGTGACGAATCCATTCAGTTCGATCCGCTACATGCTGTGCTCGGGACGTCGATGGTGGCACCTTTTCCGGATGATTGTGAGCAGGTGGTGTTTGGGCTCGGCTGCTTCTGGGGGGCAGAACGTAAGTTCTGGAATCTTTCCGGCGTTCACACTACGGCTGTTGGTTACGCTGCCGGCCACACGCCGAATCCCAGCTACCAGGAAGTTTGTTCCGGTATGACCGGGCACAATGAAGTCGTGCTGGTGGTCTATCATCCAGCGCAGATCGACTTCGAGACTCTGTTGACTACCTTCTGGGAATCGCATAATCCCACCCAGGGAATGCGCCAGGGTAATGACCAGGGAACCCAGTATCGCTCCGGTATTTATTACCGTCTTGACAGTCAACGAGTCGCCGCAGAGCTAAGCCTGGAGAGGTATCAGCAAAAACTTCAGCAAGCGGGCTATACTCGGGTAACGACGGAGATCCTGGAAGCAGGTCCTTTCTATTATGCCGAGGAATATCACCAGCAGTACCTGGAGAAAAATCCCGCAGGCTATTGTGGTTTGGGCGGCACCGGAGTATCTTGCTAGACTTTAAATTAAGTAAATTACCTAACTTATTGATAATAAAAAGGTTAGGGATTAATTTATATCAAAATAAGGGTTGATTTTGCGAGCTGGTATGACACAAAAAGGCACATTTCGCGGCCATTTTTTCTGCTTCGGGGACACTCTTCACGTCGGTAAACTCATTCAGTGCCGGAGCGCTCACCTTGGGTAAACAGCCATTTTACTGCAATGGTAACCCGGCTGATGCCGAAATCGGGTCCCCGCAAACCGTTTCCGCATGCGTATGTAAGCGCCTGCTCTGTGAGGATAAGGAATATCCCTGCCTGATCGAGTAGAACTGTGTTAGCCCGTCTTTACAGCTTTAAGTTAATCATCGGTTTCGCGCTGCTCTGGTTGGGAGCACTGGCCTATGGACTGGCGATTTACAGTACCCACGTATATCGCAATCACGCCATCGAAACCCAGATCGAAACTCTACAATCGGTGCTCCAGCATGAAGCTGGCGAAGCGACCCAGGAGCTCTATGAGCAACAAAAGTCATTTGCACTGAAGCTGGAAAGTGAAGCGTCATTCAGGGAGGCGCTGGCGGAGCGCGATGCTGCCGACATGAAGTTGTGGCTGACGGAAACTTATAATCGCTACCAGGATGCGACGGAGGGCTTCAGGCTCAAGGCCATTGTGGTGCGTGATTCTGGCGGTGAAATACTTGCCCAGGTATCAGATGATGGCGTGCAAGCTTATACGGGTTGTCCCAGGGCCCTTGAGTCGATTGGGGTATCGTCGGCCCGCTCTTCACAACCAGGCTACTCGCTGTGCAGTTTCGATGGCCAACTTTACAGCGAGGTGCTGCTGCCGGTAGTTGACCGAGAGGCAGAGGCTTATCTGCATGTAGTGGCCTATGCGATAGAAGGCTTAAAGAAAATAGAGCGGGCTATTGCCATGCCATTGAAAGTTGTGCATGGCTCGGGTTCCAGGCTTTACCTGTCGGACGCATGGGTCGATGAAAGCGACGATGGCTTTCTCTACCCGAGCTACAAGCTGTATACGGGGACGATGCATTTCTTGCGGCCACGATAAGTGCAGCATTTGACCAGCAGGCGGTTATCGATCGTCTCGAAAAAACCGAAACCAGCTTCTTCGTGATTACCAGCATAGCAACGGTATCGGCGCTCGTGCTGGTAATGATAATGCTGAATCACGCTTTCCTGCCGATGAACAAGTTGCGCAATTCGGTCGGGGCCTTGTTAACCGGTAAATATGCATCGATAGGCGAAGAAAAACTGCCGAGCGAGTTGAAAGACCTTGTGTTAGCTTACAACGAAATGGTCGAGGGTCTTGAGATCGAGACCATTTTGCGACGGCAGATCGAGGAAAAACTGCGTTCGGAGAAAGATTTTATCTCTACCACTCTGGATTCGATTACTAACCCGGTAATTGTTATTGATTCCCAGGACCGGATCAAACTTATCAATCCCAGTGCTGAAAAACTGTTTGGCGACAAGCAGGCTGCACTCATCGATACCTCGATCCATGAAGTGCTGATTCTATACGCTAATCGACAGACAACGCGTATCGTCGATGTTAGCCAGCTACTTAACCGCAAACTCTCGATCAGCTCGATGTTCTTTTTCGACCCGGACCGCAAAATTGTCGAACTCGAATTCTCGGCTTCGCCGATGATCGATATGGAAGCCGAAGACGTTGGTTTCGTCATCATTCTGAAGGATGTATCGGAAGACCGTAAGCTGCGACGCAAGCTAAGTTACGAGGGCAGTCACGACCAGCTAACCGGGTTTCTCAATCGAAGTGCGTTTGAACAGAAATTCGAAAACCTGGTCACCGAGAACAGCAATACAACGGTCCAGCATGTGCTGGCTTACCTCGACCTCGATCAGTTCCGCGTGGTCAATGAAACCTGTGGCAGTGCAGCCGGGGACCTGTTGTTGAAGCAGGTGAGCAAAGTGATCAAGAGGCATGTACGCAAATCCGATATCGTAGCTCGCTTAAGCGGTGACGAGTTCGGCATCATCATGCCGTTCTTCGAAATGGATCGCGCGTTGCAGGCTATCCAGAAGATTATTATCGAGATACAGCATTCGGGCTTTGTCTGGAATGATCAGGACTATCACGTTACTGCAAGTATAGGAGTGATGACTTTCGGGCGCATGAGCGACGAGTATGCGGATTACTACTCAAAGGTTACTACGGCCTGTTTTCTGGCCAAGCAAAATGGTGGTAATCAATACCATTACATAGACGAAAACGATGAAAAAGTTTTGGCCCAGCAGGAATCGATGGAGTGGGTTTCAGGCATCATAGAAGGGTTTTCCGAAGATCGGTTTTGTCTCTACGTACAACCTATTGTCGCCATCGACAGCGACGACGAGCATACTCACTATGAAGTTTTGATTCGCTATCGCAGTTCGGATGGCAGCATAATTTCACCCGGTGACTTCCTGCCTCCGGCGGAGCGCTACAACCTGATCGAGCGTATCGATAACTGGGTAGTGAGCAACGTTATCGCCTGGCTGGAGGAGCATCAGCACGAGTTGAGCGACGTAATGTTTTCGATCAATCTTTCGGGCCGCAGTATCGGTTCGCAAACCTTCCACAAGTTTCTCCGCGAGAGCCTGGAAGAAAGCAGTATCGAAATGAATGCCCTGTGTTTCGAGATTACCGAAACTGCGGTGGTGGACAATGTCGAACGTTCGGTCGAGTTCATCAATTCGATCAAGGAACTCGGAGTCAAGTTTTCACTCGATGACTTCGGCACCGGATTATCCTCGTTCAGTTATCTGAAACAATTCCCAGTAGATTATCTGAAAATCGACGGTGAGTTCGTGCGCGATATTCTCCAGGATGACACGAGCTACGTTTTTATACGCTCAATGACCGAGGTCGGTCACTGCCTGGATATGAAGGTGATTGCCGAGTTCGTGGAGTCGGATACCATGTTCGACAAGCTGCGCGAGGCTAACGTCGATTACATTCAGGGCTACACGGTTGGCGAACCGGTATCAATTGAGTCGCTGCTTAGCCTTGGTGCGCCGGACAAGCAAAAAGTCGGTTAGAGTCAGCCGACGACTTTTAATTTATTCAGCATGTTGTGCAGGTCGCGAAAACTGGGGACTGCAGCCTGTGCTAACAGTGTCTCGCGCTCCTGCGGGGTACGTGAACCGGCGATCTTTCTGATGGTATCCATTTCAAGATAGGGTGCAACCATGTGCAGGAACTCGAACTGGTAGGCGGATATGTGACGCGAATGCCGAAAACCGATCTTGATAACGCTATCCGGAAATAAATGACTGGCATCGATATAAACCAGGTCGGAATTTTCGTCGCGACAGGCCATTTCTGTAACTATGCCGGCACCCATACCGAGGCGCACATAAGTCTTGATGACATCAGAGTCAGTGGCGGTAAATGCAACCCGCGGTTCAAGCTTGGCCCGTTGGAAAGTTTTGTCGAGCTGGGAACGACCGGTCAGGCCGAGCATGTAGGTCAGGATCGGAAACCTGGCGAGGTCGGGCAGCGTAATATTCTTAATCTTTGTTAGTTCGTGATTGGGCGGAACCACGATAAACCGGTTCCAGCGGTAGGCCGGTATCGTCACCAGTTCATCACGTTCATCGATTACCTCGGAAGCAATAACGAAATCAACCTGGTTGTTGGCGGCCAGTTTACACATCGATTTGGGATTACCCTGATGTACGCGCAGTTCGATATGCGGATACTTGCGCGAAAACTGCTGCAGGATAGGTGGCAGGATAAACTGCGCCTGGGTATGAGTCGTAGCGATAGTCAGGCTACCGCGGTTGCTGTCGCTGAAATCGCGCGCCGCCTGCTTGATGTTTTTCGCACTGTTCAGCAGATCGGCGACATGTTCGAGAATTGCGTGCCCGGCCGGTGAAATAGCGGTGAGCTTTTTGCCTGAACGCTCGAATATCTGGATATCGAGTTCGTCTTCAAGCAACTTTATCTGGTGGCTGATACCGGGTTGTGAGGTGTAAAGTTCTGCCGCGGCCGCCGAGACATTGAGGTTATTTCGTACGACTGCATCGAGAAAGCGAAGCTGCTGTAGTTTCAATGGCTTAAGTGTTGTTCTCGCGAGAAGGGCAGAGTGTACAAGGATATTCCGGCAAGACAAACAGTTTTTGGCTGCAATGCCTGGCCGCCCGATTAACGGTTTTTTGTGAAGTTAATCGATTTTACACGCGGTGAAAGATTGACTTCGTCTATGACGATGTCGGGACTGGATCTTAGTATCTGCCCGATTATTTCTGCTACATCGCTTGCTTCAATGGCATTTTCCGCTGCCGGTCCGGGCTCGAATGGCAGTTCGTCGAAGAAAGGACTGCGCACCATACCCGGGTTGAGCAGGCTGACCTGGACACCGTCACTGCTACAATCCTCGCGCAGCGATTGGCAAAATCCGCGCATCCCGTACTTGGCCGCGCAGTATAAAGCGCCTTTTTTTCCGGCCTGCAGCGCTGATTCGGAACCGATGAAAATAATTCGACCCCGTCGCTGACGTCGAAATGCAGGCACCAGACTGCGGCAAATTACCATCGCGCTGGTCAGGTTAATTCGAATCGAAGTTTCGATCTGGGCGACTGAGAACTGCTCGATGGAGCCGAAATGTCCTTGTCCGGCGGCATGGATAAAACAATCGATTATTTCAGTTTCGAGCAGGCCGGTTATTTTTGATTCGAGGTCTCCGAGCCTGACGAGATCGAGTGTGACAGGGATAAAATCACTGGATTCGAATTCGGCTACCCGACCGCGACGGCTAATCCCGATTACCCGGTATCCCTCTGCCAGCAGCAGTCGCGCAGTCGCCAGGCCGATACCCGAACTGGCCCCGGTGATCAATGCGGTTTTCCCCTCAGCCATGCCACTCACAGGGATGGTAGCTTTGCTCGGGGATATGCTTCATCAGTTGCGTTTCGCAGAATTCGATCATTTCCCGCTCACGCTCGAGCGGATAGCTAACGATACCATTGTTGAGATCCAGGTTCTGCGCAAACAGCGGTTCTTCCGGATACAGGCGCGATACCTTGCGAAAATGATCGCGGGTTAGTCGGAAACTGCCCAGGCTCACCGAATGCAGTTTTTGCGGGTCGATTTTGCTGAAGATATCATTCAGCAGTTGCACGAATGCGGTCTGGTAATGCTGGTGATAAACGACCGGGTCGAAGCGCAAGCCGACTGCCCAACCGGCGTCAATCAACCGGCGCATTGCATCGATACGCCTGGCGATGGTGGGAACGCCATGCTCTAGTTTGCCATGGCTGAAGTGATCGCTGAAACTGAAGGCGGTCACCACGCGTGACACCGGTTGCTGTTTTAGCATCGATCGGACCTGTGTGCTCTTGGTGCGCAGTTCCAGCCAGGCGTTATCGATGGATGCAATCAGTGGAATGAAATAGTCGGTGAAGCCTGTCATCGGTTCATTGGCCAGACTGTCGCAATCGTATCCGGAGTAAAACCATACCTGCTGCCCCTGGTGCCGACTGGCGATATGCTTTATCTGCGTGCCAAAATCTTCGTAGTTGACAAATAGCAGTTGGTGAGCGGACTGGTACATCCCCTGTAAGAAGCAGTAGCGGCAATCGTAGATACAGTTGAGCATGTGCGAGAAATAGTAGTTTTTATCTCCACCGAGGCCGTAACCTTCAGGCGCTGCGAGCACATGCCCCTTGTTTTTGGCGGCGATAATTATGGCCGGGTCTTTTTTCTGCAGGCGGAAATTTTGTGCACGTGGATTGAACACTTCGCCAAAGTGTGCGATTTCAACCACGGGTAATTTGTGCAGTCGCTTGAGCAACTGCTGCGCGCGCGGATGATCGCGAATTTCTGTCTCGACATAAACACGACTGGCCATGTGCTACAAGCTTTCGCTCTCCCTGTAACTGAGCTGCTCGAGGGCTTCAATGATGGCTTTACTCGACGCGCAGCTGCCAATTTCCCCAAATAGCTGTTCCGAACTCAGGTCGCGAGTCATCAGGTAGCGCCAAAGCACTCGCAGGCGGTTCTTTTGCGTCTGGCTGAAATGTGCCATCGCGGTTAACTGCTGCCAGCATTCGGCGGGGATTGCGAGAGCGGAAATTTCCTGGTTCAGCGCAAGCAGGTTGTTTGCCTGCTGATCGATCAGCTCGATATGCTGATGAATCAGGGCACTGATTCGGGGTCGGTCTTTACCGGTTTTATGCTGCCGGTTGTCGCTGACAATTTTTATGCTTTGCGTCAGCTCGGCACTGCTAAAACGCAGCGTGCTGTGCATGAAACCACTCGCTTCCATATCGTACAGCTGACTCTCCCGGTAGTCCTCGCTGGGCTGGCCCAGGGTCAGACAGGCGTATCCAGGTAGCGCCGAGCCTGCGCCGGGGGCAGGGTAATAACGCTGGCCGGTATCGGCGTCGGTGACCTGGTTCAATGCGAATATGGAACCGATTTCGCAGGTAGCCGCGCCGGCAATACCCAGATTGATCCACGCTAGCGAGGGCGCATCTTCATATCTGGCGGCAATCCAGGCACTGGCGGCTGCGCTGGCAAGCTTGCCGATGCCGCTGATGATGCAGGCCATGTTATCGCCACGGTAGAGATCGAAGGCATTATCGTCATGCGACTTTTTCAGTCGATAGAAATCGATGACCGGCTTGGCTTCACAATGCAGCGCGCACGCCCAGATCAACATGCCGATGCTCGCCGGTTGTTAGTGCACCATGTGTCATGCAGCGGGCCAAACTCTTCGACAAGCGATTGATTCTGGTGTTTGATCGCGCCATTGAGCAGGATATCGAGCTTGAACGATAGCATCGCCGCGGCAGCCTGGTGGAATTCAGTGCTTAAATTCTGCGTGGTCAGCAGCCGATGCAGTGCACGAATACGAAATCGGTCCATCGCCGGATGCTGCTGCGACAGTTGATCGTCGTGACCGGCGTATCGGGTGACAAGTGCCTGCGCTATATGGTGCACGGGGAACTGATGGCATAGTCGTAGCCACAGGTCATAGTCTTCGCAGGCGGGCAAATCTTCATCAAAACCACCTAGCGAATCGAGCGTTGATTTACGGATGACGGCGGCCGATGGCGATATTGCGCACAAAGGCAGGCATTTTTCAAATATCCAGCCACCGCTCTTGCGATGTTTTTGCATTGGATTGACGCGCACCCCGCGACGTATCCAGATTTCATCGGAATGATACAGCACGAAATCAGGCTGCAGCTCATGGGCCTGGCGAACCTGGGCTATTTTTTGCGGCAGCCAGCTGTCGTCCGAATCAAGTAACGCGATCCATTCACAGCGCGCCCTGGCAATTCCGTGATTGCGTGCCGCGCTGACGCCAAGATTTGGCTGTGTCAAGACGATAACGGTGGGGAACTGTTGCCTGACCATTTCGCTACTGCCATCGGTAGAGCCATCGTCGACGAGAATAACTTCATCTACCCGTGAAGTCTGATCGAGTACCGATTGCAGCGCGCGATCGAGCGTGTGCTTGCGGTTATAGCTGGGGATGACGACTGAAATACGCATGGCTGCCAACGGCAGAATCCAGCCTATGAATTCTGCGGCATGCTCGCTTGCCCCGGAAAACTGGTAACGCTCGAACCGTCATTGTCGAGAATCCGGTTCTTGCCACTGCGATCTACTTCATCGATACGAATTACGGCGAAGTGCGGAATATAAGTGTGTTTGACGTTGCCGAATTCATGCTTCAGTTTTTCCTCGGCGGGGTCAATCAGCAACTTGGAATGCTCGCCGAAGATGATTTCTCCAATCTCGATAAATCCTCCCATCTGCGACTGGCTGACCTGGTGCGCATATAGTTCATAGATCTTGTTGTGGTTATGAAACAGGATGCGAAAAGTAGATTTTTTTGACTGCGGCATAATGAATAATCAGTCCTGTTGCATAAGTTCGTCAAGTTCACCGTCCATATGTAACTCGGTTAACTCGGAAAAACCACCAACAGGATTACCATCGATAATTATCTGCGGCACCGTGCGCGCGCCGTTGGTTACCTCGGCGAACTCCTTCAGCGCGGCCTCACCAGAATCAATCATCACTTCGTCGTAGGCAATCTCCCATTTGTCGAGCATCGTCTTGGCCCTGACACATATCGGGCAACTCGCGGTGCTGTAAACGGTAACTCGGGACATAAGGTCAGTCTCAGAAAAACGGAGCGCAATTCTACTACAGAAATCGGATTCTGCCATAGTTTCCGGCAGGTCGAGCTGCGACATCAGAGTGGAAACTTGCCAACGATGCCGGTTGCAGGATCGATCAGCAGGCTGTAAGCGCAGCAAGGGCGGTTCCCGTCGATTGCGATGCCTGTTGCGGCAGTCGTTCAGGATTTCGGGGTGATGGTTTGCACTAGTACCCAGGGTTTGATGACGACTGCCCACAAAGACGCCTCGTCGGCTATCCACTGTTTTGCCTGCGCGTCGCTAACCGGGCTGACCAGCAGGTTTTCAGACCAGCTTTTCACCTGCTCTACGTCGTCGAGTTGGAGCGCGTGGGCAACATCGATCAGGTCAAGTTCTGCGGCGACCAGCATGACCTTCCCGGCGGCGAAAAAGCGTTGTAATTCCAGCCACGGGATCCGCGCCGTCTCGCTGATGATTTTAGCGCGTTCGAGTTCGCGACCCTGTTGCAGAAATTCCTCGATCACGCGACCGACTGGATATTATCGACACCGTCTAGCGGGCTGTCCTGAATGGTATCGCGTATTGTGAAAATTGCCTCTTTACGCGGATAGTGTTTACGCCAGGCGATTGCCACGGTGCGAGAAGGTGACGGCCTGGCAAACGGTTTGGTGACGATGAGTGATTCATTCTTATGGCTGTGCAGAATACTGGTGCGCGGCAAAACGGTGATTCCAGTGCCGGCCGCCACCATATGCCGAATGGTCTCCAGCGAACCGCCCTCCAGGGTGCGGGTTAATTCACTGTCACCCGACATGCAGTCAGGGCAGGCTTTGATGACCTGGTCACGGAAACAATGTCCGGCGCCGAGCAGCATTAAATCCTGCGACGCCAGGTCTTCAGGTTGAATCTGCTCGCGATCCGTCCATTCGTGGTTGCGCGGCAGGGCGATGATAAATGGTTCGTCGTAAAGGGCGGCCGTCTCGATTCCGGGTTCATCGAACGGATAGGAAATGATGATCGCATCGAGCGCACCCTGCTTAAGCGACTGAAACAGGTTGGCGGTAAAGTTTTCTTCGATGATCAGTTTCAGGTTGGGCGCGGTTTCACGCAACCTGGGAATCAGGCTGGGTAACAAATAGGGCCCGATGGTATAGATGACCCCGAGCTTGAACTGGCCTGATAAAGGATCTTTTCCCTGCTGAGCGATCTCGGTCAGTATCTGTGCTTCCTGCAGTACGATATAGGCCTGGTTGATCACCTGCTGTCCAATTTCAGTGATGCGAATTTCGTTTTTCGAGCTGCGTTCGAACAGCCGCACGCCCAGCTCTTCTTCGAGTTTCTTTATCGCGATACTTAGGGTAGGCTGGCTCACGAAGCAGGCCTGGGCCGCCTTCCCGAAATGGTTCTTTTGCGAGACGGCGACAATGTATCGGAGTTCGGTCAGGGTCATAATAGTTAAAATTTATTGATTTATTCGATAGATTTTGCATAAAACGATCCAGTTTGCAATCAATAATTCCTATGAAAAAAATTCTGCTTAAATTCCTGACTATCGAAACCCTTGAAATAGGTAGTGTCGATCTGGAGCATGCACTGCGGGTGGCTACAGCGGTATTACTGGTCGAAGTGACACGAGCCGATTTCATTGTTGAGCCGGCCGAACGGCAAAAGCTCAGGCAGCTGCTCGAACAACAGTTTGGACTGTCCGAGGTGGAGCTGGATGCAGTGCTTGAACAGGCCGAGGCGGATGCCGATCGCCTGGTCTCACTGCAGCATATTACGCGCCTGATCAACCAGCATTACGACCATGCCATGAAGTTACGTATCATCCAGATGATGTGGCACATGGTCTATGCTGATGGCGAGAAAGACCACTACGAGGAAAACCTGATAAGGCAGGTTGCCGATTTACTTTATATTTCGCACAGCGAGTTTATCCAGGCTCGCCACCGGGCGGAAGCTACGGGCGATACCTAAAAGTTGCCCAGATATATGATTGGCGGCACGATCAGCATTTTCGCGACCAGCAACGCCAGGGTGGCAAACAGCGGTGACAGGTCGAGCCCGCCCAGTGATGGAATCAACTTGCGTATTGGTTTGAGTACCGGATCGGAAAGCTTGTGCACCAGCCCGATTACCGGATTGTATTGACCGGGATTTATCCAGCTCAGAATGACCTGGATGATGACCGCCACCAGGAACACGGTTAGCACCAGCGCGATCAGGTCGGCAACGCAAAACACCAGCAAGCCGGCATAGCTGACCCCGTCGAGTGGAGCCATAACCCCGCCGATCTGCACCGCGGGGATCGACAGTAAACGCAGTAACAGGAATTTTGCGTAAATCAGTATCAGGCACAATACGATTGCCGCCGCATCCTGCCCGCCGACGCTGGGTATCACGCGACGCAATACTTTTAGCGGGTAATGGGTCAGTTTGACGATAAACTGTGATACCGGGTTATAAAAATCGGCGCGTAACAGCTGCAGTAAGAAGCGCAGTAAGACCAGTAAAATATATAAGTCGAATAACGTGTTAATGACCAGCATTAACGGTGATATCAAATAACCGGAACCCATATCGCCTACACCTATTAACCCGGTGACGAAGTATATCGTATTCAGCCAACGCGTGTCTGCCCGCAGCAAGGCATCAAAACGCCGCTTTAGTCATTCTAAAGCAAGTTTTGATAACGCAGCCTGTGGTCAGACACGCGTTGGCCTTACTTTATTAACATCAAAGAGATAGGGGCTTCAAGAATGCGCCATCTCGGCGTTGCAGCTTTTGCCAAGGGAACAACCCCTGGCTGCAAACTGCGCCTTGATCTGGCGCATTCTTGAAGCCCTGAATACGATATACTTCGTCACCGGGTTAATAGTCTTTGGTTAATTCCTGCGCCAGCTCCAGCGAACGCCGATGCGCGGCCGCAGTCGCGTTGGTGACCAACTGGTCCAGACGGTCGTGCTGAAACGAGAGAATCGCCTGTTCAGTCGTGCCTTTCCTTGAAGTTACCTGCTCGCGCAATTTGATGACGTCATCCTCATGCGCCATGGTTGCAGCGCCCAGCGCTGTCTGGCGCGCCAGGCGCGCAGCGGTCTGCTGAGGCAACCCGAGCTTGACCCCCGCCGCTTCGAGCAACTCGATAAAGTAAAAAAAATAGGCCGGCCCGCTGCCGGATATCGCGGTTACCGCATCAAGGTCGGATTCGGCGTCGACCCAGAGGCTGATGCCGACCGCCTGCGTAATTAGCTCGGCGGATTCCCGCTGGATGTTGTTTACCTTTGCGTTAGCCGCCAGCCCGGTGGCTCCGAGTTGCAGCAGGGCCGGGGTGTTGGGCATGCAGCGCACAATTGCTCTTCCACCCCCCAGCCATTTGTTGATTGCATCGATGGGTACGCCGGCGGCGACACTGATGAATAGTTGTTGTGGATTGGGTGGCAAAGCGGAAAGCTCCGTGCAGACTTCGCGCATTACCTGCGGCTTGACCGCCAGCACCACCACTTCGGCGCTGTTTGCGCAGGCAAACGCGTCGGTCGAGGTTTCAATCCGATAGAGTTCATGCAATCGCTGCAGTTGCCCGGTGTTTATATCACAGGCGCTTATTAACGCCGCATCATGCTGATTAGCGACCAGCCCGCCAATCAGGCTGGCCGCCATGTTGCCGGCGCCGATAAAGCAAATTTTTTGATTCAATCTCTTTCTCCAAAGATTGCGGTACCAATTCTGACCAGTGTTGAGCCTTCAACGATGGCGGCCTCCATGTCATGGGTCATTCCCATTGATAAGGTATCACAGGAAATTCCATGTCGCTGCAACTCAGACATGGCCGCTGCCAGTTGGGCGAAACTGTCGCGTTGCTCGGCGAATGTTTCGCGCGGCGCCGGTATGGTCATCAGTCCGCGCAGGTGAATTCCGGGTAACTGGTAAATCGCCTGCGCAAGTTCGGGCAGCTCGCTCAGATCGATGCCGGCTTTGCTCGACTCGTGGTCAATATTGACCTGGATACAGACATTTAACGGTGGCAGATTCGAGGGGCGCTGGTCACTGAGGCGCCGTGCAATTTTCGCGCGGTCGATACAATGCACCCAGTCGAAGGCTTCGGCGATGTTGCGGGTTTTATTGGATTGGATTGCGCCGATAAAGTGCCAGGTAATGTCGAGATCTTCCAGTTCCTGCATTTTCTGCTGCGCTTCCTGCAGGTAGTTTTCACCAAAATCTCTCTGCCCGAACTGCCACGCGCAGCGAATATCGCTGGACGGTTTTCGCTTGCTTACAGCGAGTAGCAGAATTGAATCCGGATCGCGCTCACATGCAAGTGCGGCCTCGGCAATTTGCGCACGGACGTGATTTAGATTAATTTCGATGTTCTTCATAGGTTTTTCTGTATTTTTTACTATAGTTATCTGTTAACACAAGGCTATAGCGAAGGCCCTGATTATAATCTGTTTGCTAGCGGGCGAAAGTTAAAACCCGCCATGAAATAAACAAAACCTGTAATTAAAGATATAAGGAAACTTCATGGATATTGCTCAACTCCTTGCTTTTGGCGTCAAACAGGGCGCTTCCGATTTACACCAGTCGGCGGGATTACCGCCTATGATACGTGTCGACGGGGATATTCGTCGCATAAATGTTCCGGAAATGGATCATAAACAGGTGCACGACATGATTTATGACATCATGAGTGACAAGCAACGCAAGGACTTCGAAGAATTTTTTGAAACCGACTTTTCATTTGAGATTCCGGGTCTGGCGCGTTTTCGCGTAAACGCGTTCAACCACAACCGGGGTGCGGGTGGCGTATTCCGAACCATTCCGTCCAAGATCCTGAGTTTGGAAGACCTGAACGCACCTAAAATCTTCCAGGAGATTTCCGAATATCCGCGCGGTATCGTGCTGGTTACCGGGCCGACCGGTTCCGGCAAGTCTACCACCCTGGCGGGCATGGTCGATTACAAGAATGATAGCGAGTACGGTCATATCCTGACTGTGGAAGATCCGATCGAATTTGTTCACGAGAGCAAGAAGTGCCTGGTCAATCAACGTGAGGTGCATCGCGATACCCTCGGTTTTAACGAGGCCCTCCGCTCTGCGCTGCGGGAGGATCCGGACACAATCCTGGTGGGTGAGATGCGAGATCTGGAAACTATTCGCCTGGCGCTTTCGGCGGCCGAAACGGGGCACCTGGTATTCGGCACCTTACATACCAGCTCTGCTGCAAAAACCATTGACCGGATCGTGGACGTATTTCCGGCAGCTGAGAAAGCGATGGTGCGCTCGATGTTATCCGAGTCGCTGAAAGCGGTAATTTCACAAACGCTGATGAAGAAAATTGGAGGTGGGCGGGTTGCCGCGCATGAAATCATGCTCGGTACGCCGGCAATTCGTAACCTGATCAGAGAGGATAAGGTCGCCCAGATGTATTCGGCGATACAGACCGGGCAGAGCACAGGTATGCAGACACTGGATCAAAACCTGAAGTCACTGCTTGCTTCGGGGGTAGTTTCCAAGGATGAGGCAATGCGCAAAGCGGCACATCCAGATGCGTTGTAATCTTGCGCAGTTAAGCTAGAGGTAGCTAATGGATCGTAACAAGGCAATTAGTTTTATGCATGATCTGCTCCGCCTGATGGTAAGCAAGGACGGGTCGGATTTGTTTATCACCACCGGGTCACCACCAGCGATGAAAATCGATGGAAAGGTGGCGACGGTTTCCAAGCAAAACCTGTCGCCCAATCACACGCAGATGCTGGCGCGTTCGATCATGAACGATAAGCAGGTTTCCGAGTTCGAAGAAAATCAGGAATGTAACTTTTCAATTTCATTACCCGGGGTAGCTCGTTTTCGTGTTAATGCCTTCATCCAGCGTGGCAGCTCCGGGCTGGTGCTGCGTATCATAAATTCTGAAATCCCGAGCTTCGAAGAACTGAACCTGCCGCCGATACTGAAAGATATCTCGATGACCAAGCGAGGTCTTGTTATTTTTGTCGGTGGTACCGGTTCGGGTAAGTCGACCTCGCTCGCATCGATGGTAGATTACCGTAATCGGAATTCGCATGGTCATATCATCACAATTGAAGACCCGGTTGAATTCGTACATGACCATGGTAACTGCCTGGTTACCCAGCGCGAGGTCGGAGTCGACACCGAGTCGTATGGGATAGCCCTGAAAAATACCCTGCGTCAGGCGCCGGATGTAATCCTGATCGGTGAGATACGCGACCGTGAAACCATGGAACACGCGATCGCCTTCGCCGAGACCGGCCATCTCTGCCTGTCCACGCTGCACGCGAACAGTACCAACCAGGCGCTCGACCGGATCATCAACTTCTTCCCGGATGAGCGGCGCATGCAACTGCTAATGGATTTGTCGCTGAATTTGAAAGGTCTGGTGTCGCAACGCCTGATTCCGAAGATCGACGGCGCCGGCCGGATTCCGGCGATTGAAGTCATGTTGAACACGCCGTTGATGGCGGACCTGATCTTCAAGGGTGATGTGCATGAAATGAAGACACTGATCAAGAAGTCCAACGAGGCGGGTATGCAGACCTTCGACCAGGCGCTGTTCGATCTATACGAAGAGCAGAAGATTACCTTCGAGGATGCGTTGCGCAATGCGGATTCGGTGAACGACCTTCGTTTGCGGGTCAAGCTTGAAAGCGAGACGGCGCGTAAAACGGGTATCACTGAAGACCATCGGGATTTCGAACTCGAAGAGTCGGATGACGAAACCGCCAGTGGCATGATTTAGGCAGGAGCGCATATGTCCCGAGAACCCACTACGAAGCTACTCGAACCTTACCTGAAAATCATGGTCGAGAAGCAGGCCTCCGACCTGTATTTCGTCACCGGTGCGCCGCCCAACATGAAGACCCAGGGCAATACTGCCGCAATTGCAAAAAACCCGTTTCTGGGTGGTCAGGTACAAAAGCTCGCCTATAGCCTGTTGAACGATGAGCAGGTGCGCGATTTTGAAATCAACCGCGAGTTGAATCTCGGCTTTACGCTCAACGACGTAGGTCGATTCCGCGTCAATATTTTTATCCAGCGTTCCGAAGTGTCGATGGTGATTCGATACATCAAGTGGGAAATCCCCACCATTGATGACCTCGGATTGCCGCAGGTGCTGAAGGAAGTTGTCATGAGCCAGACCGGCCTGGTGCTGGTAGTGGGATCGACCGGGTCGGGTAAGTCGACGACCCTGGCGTCAATGCTCGATCATCGAAACAAGTCCGTTGGTGGGCATATTCTGACTATCGAGGATCCGATCGAATTCGTGTTCAGGCATAGCAAGTCGATCGTATCGCAACGCGAAGTCGGCATCGACACCCTGAGTTACGAGAACGCCCTGCGCGAAGCGCTGCGTGAAGCGCCTGAAGTAATCATGATTGGTGAGGCGCGTGACGCCGAAACGATGAAGGCCGCGATAGACTTTGCCGATACCGGACACCTGTGCCTGACTACCCTGCACGCGGTTAACTCCAACCAGGCAATGGACCGGATCATGAACATGTTCGGCACCGATATGCGCGAACAGTTGCTGATGGATTTATCGCTCAACCTCAAGGCCGTCGTCTCCCAGCGCCTGGTGCCGGGGATGCAGGGCAAGCTGGCCTGTGCCGTCGAGATCATGATGAACACGCCATACATCTCTGAACTGGTACGCGATGGTAACTTTAACGAGATCAAGGAAATCATGGAAAAAGGCGATACCACCGGAATGCAGACCTTCGATCAGTCGCTTTACAGCCTCTACAAGTCGGATGCCATAACCATCAAGAATGCGCTGGCCTATGCGGATTCCAGCACCAACCTCGAGTGGAAGATCAACTTTGGTGGTGAACAGACATCAAAGGATACCCGCCATAATCTCAACCAGCAATCGGATCTGGAGGAGCTAACCCTTCCTTCCGAGGAGGATTAAGCCTGGTAGACAATGTTGCCGTCGACCAGCGTATGAGTTACGCGGCCGCGGAAATCCCAGCCTGCAAACGCGGTATTTTTACCCTTGGAGATAAAGTCTTCGGCACGGCAAATCCAGTGCGCTTCCTGAGCGACAATTACCAGGTCGGCGACCTCGTCTATCTCGATCTTGCCCCCCGGTAATCCCAGGATGGTGGCCGGGTTCAGCGTCAACCTGGCAATCAGCTCGGCCAGCGGCAGTACTCCTTCCTCTACCAGTCTTAACGCAAGCGGCAGCAGGGTGTCGAGACCGCTGATGCCGGCTTCGGCGGATGGGAACGGTTTGAGCTTGGCGTCAACTTCGTGCGGCTGGTGATCCGAGCACAGGCAGTCGATAGTGCCGTCGGCAACACCCTCACGCAAGGCATCACGATCATACTGGCTGCGCAACGGCGGAATGGTGAGCATGTTGCTATCGAAGTTACCGATGTCATGGTCGGTCAAAAACAGCTGGTGGATAGCGCAGTCCGCAGTTATCGGCAATCCCTTGGCCTTGGCGCGGCGGATCATATCTACCGACCGGGCACAGGATAGCTGACCGAAATGAGTGCGTGCGCCGGTTTGTGCTACCAGCTCGATATCTTTTGCCAGGGCCGCGGTTTCCGCTGCTTCGGGTATTGCGGGTAAACCGAGGCGGGTTGCGATGGCGCCCTCGTGCGCGCATCCATTGCCGAGCAGGTCATGATCCAGGGGCTGAATAATAACCAGCGACTCCTGGCCAGCAGCGTATTCCATCGCGCGTCGCTGCACCAGGTTGTTGGCAAGTTTTTGCTTGGCGTTACTGAAAGCGATACAGCCATTGTCACGCAAACTCGCCATGTTGCTGAGCTGTTCACCACCAAGGCCGCGCGTCAAGGCACCGATCGGATATACGCGTGCCTGCTGACCGAACATTTCGTTACGGTGATGAATCAATTCGACCGTGGCCGAATTGTCAATTGGTGGCTGCGTATCGGGGGGTATGCACAGCGTCGTAATGCCGTTCTTGATTGCGGCTTCGGTTTCGCTTGCGATGTTGGCCTTTTCGGGTTCTCCGGGATCACGCAGGCGTGCCTGGCAATCGATCAGGCCGGGCATAATCCAGCAGTCGACCGCATCGATAGTTTGTTCAGCCTTGAAGTCGGCGGGCGCCGAACCTATGCCCGCGATTTTGCCGTCCATCAAAAACAGATCAGCGACCTGTGTCGTTGCGGCGGCGGTATCAACGACCCGGCCATTTTTGATATGCAGGGTCACGCGTCAACTCCTGATTGCAGGCCGGACTGACCCACGATCATCGACATCACCGCCATGCGCACCGATATACCGAAGCTTACCTGCTGCAGGATGACCGATTGGGTGCCGTCCATGACGCTCGATTCAATCTCCACGCCCCGGTTAGCCGGGCCCGGGTGCATCACAATTGCATCGGGCCTGGCACGTTGCAGGCGTTCCTGGGACAGGCCGAATTTACGGAAATATTCTTTTTCGCTGGGCAGCAAGGCACCGCGCATGCGTTCTTTCTGCAGGCGCAGCATGATGATTACGTCGACGTCATCAAGGCCTTTTTCGAGATCTTCGTAGACCGCTACGCCGAGCGCCTCGGTGTCGACCGGAAGCAGGGTGCGGGGCGCAATTACGCGGACTTCGGCAGTGTTGAGCAGGTTGAGTGCGTGAATCTGCGAGCGCGCCACGCGCGAGTGCAGGATATCGCCGACGATTGCGACGCGCAAACCGCTGAAATCCTTTTTATAGTGACGAATGGTATACATATCCAGCATCGCCTGGGTTGGATGCTCATGCTGGCCATCGCCAGCGTTTAGCACCGATACGCCCGGGCGCACATGCTGGGCGAAGAAGTAGGCGCTGCCACTGTCCTGGTGGCGGATAACGAACATGTCGATTTGCATCGCTTCCAGGTTTTGCAGCGTGTCGAGCAGGGACTCACCCTTGACTGTCGCCGAGGTGTCCACGTTCAGGCTCAGGATGTCGGCCGACAGTCGCTGTTCTGCCAGCTCGAAGGTTGAACGGGTGCGGGTGCTGGCTTCGAAAAAAAGATTTGCAACGGTTTTTCCGCGCAGAATCGGGACTTTTTTAATGGTGCGGTCAGCAACCGAGGTGAATGATTCTGCGGTGTCCAGAATCTCTTTGAGAATGACCTGGGTCAAACCCTCGATACTGAGAAAATGCTGGAGTCTGCCGCTATCGTCGAGCTGGATATTATTACTCGACATGGTTCTCCAGGGATTTTGTAACCAGTCTTAGCGGATCAGGCCCTTCGAGCTTGATATGGCTGCCGGAATCCATTTGCGGGGTGGCGCCGACAAAATCAGCCTGTACCGGAATTTCGCGTTCACCACGATCGATCAGGATCGCGAGAACGATTTTTTTGGGTCGACCATAGTCGAAAATCTCATTCATCGCAGCACGCACGGTTCTGCCGGACTGCAGAACATCATCAACCAGGATAATGGTTCTGTTATCAATATCGGTTGGCAGACTAGAAGGTTTTACCGTGGGATGCAGGCCTTTGCGGGTAAAGTCATCGCGATAAAAAGAAATATTCAATCGGCCCAGCTCGGCGTCGGGTGCAATACGTTGCTGTAACTGTTCGGCGATCCAGGCACCACCGGTTTCGATACCGACGATGAGCGGTTGGGATTCGGGAGAAGAAAAACAGGGAGTCAGTGCCTGGGTCAGCTTTTCAATTAGCGTTTCAACTGAGGGTAGGGACACACAAACTCCGCTGGTTTCCTGGGCACGCTTTATAGCATAAATTTATTTTGAATACACTCGCAACGACAACAACTTCAATCCGCGTCATGGTTCTGCAGCCAGGCCTCAGTGATCAGTGCCGCTGACATGCTATCGATTTCCTGCTTGGATTTCTTGCGTTGTTGCGCCATGGCTATCTGGTAGGCTTCACGGGTGGTCAGCCTCTCATCGACCATCACCGTCGAGATGCCAAAGCGCCCCTCTAGCTGACGGCCAAAGCGTTTCGCGCTCTCTGTCATCTCCTGGTCTTCTCCGGTCATGCTGAGTGGTAAGCCGACGATCAGTTTTTGCGGTTGCCATTCATCGAGTAATCGTTTGATACTGTTCCAGTCGTTTGCTTTCAGCGTTGTCAGTGGCGTGGCCTGGCGGGTCAGTGTCTGGCCAACGGCGACGCCAATCCAGTGTGAACCAAAATCGAATCCGACGACCGTCGTTAGATTCTCAGGCATTCCCGCTCACGGGCGAGAGCATATTGATATCGAAGCCCAGCGAATCGAAGGCGATCTGCCACTTGTGTTCGGGTTTCTGATGAAACAGCAAGTCGGCGTCACAGGTAGATGTCAGCCAGGAGTTTTGCTGCAGTTCGGCTTCGAGTTGGCCGGAGGCCCAGCCCGAAAAGCCGAGAATAACGAGATAGTCGTCGGGACCCTTGCCCGAGGCGATGGACTGCAGTATATTCAGCGAACTGGTCAAATTGACCCCGGACGAAACTTCAACGCTGTTTTGCCATTTCCCGGTACTGGAATGAAGTACGAAACCCTGTTCAAGCTGCACCGGGCCACCAATGAAAACCGGCTGGTTTTTAATAGTTTCGTCCTCGCACTTGATATCTAGCTGGGTGAAAATATCGTCCAGAATCTGAGATGTCTCGTGGTTGACGACCAGTCCCATACTGCCGTTTTCGCTATGTTCACACATGTAGACGAGGCTGGAGGCAAAGATCGGATCCTTGATTGCAGGAGTTGCGATCAGGCATTTATCAACAAGACTGGCGTTTTGCTGTGTCATTACAGGTTGTTAGCTTACTCCGCTTTTGCTTCGAAATCGATTGCTTTTGAAATCCCAGGTCCTGATTATGACGATTTGATCGGCGCGATCTTTCAGCTCGTCGGAAAATGGGGCGAAAGGTTGCGCCATGCGCAGGATTTGTCGGGCAGCTTCATCGAGCACCTGGTTTCCGGAAGAACTGGTTATCTGCATATCGAGCACTTCTCCGTTCGCATTTAAGCGTACGCTCATGCGTAAACGACCGGTAAGGTTTTTGAGTCTTGCTTCCTGTGGATAGTTCAAATTACCGGTGTGTTCGATTTTTTGCACCCATGACGCCAGGTAGCTTGCCTCGACAGCCTTGCGGGTGCTCGCAGTCAGGGTAATGGTTTTGGGGCGATTGGCGTAATCGATGGACATTTTCCTGATTTCAGCCTGCAGACGGGCTATCTTGGTCTGGCGTTGTTCACGAGCGCTTTCCTGTGCCTTGTTCGAGTCTTTGCTGCGCTGCTGCTTTTGCCGGGCTATGGAGTCGTCGGATTCGCTTTGGGTCAGGAAGTAGAGCTTGCTGATAGCCAGCTGTTGTTTGCGCAGCTCGGGCCGATCCTGGTCGGAAAGGCCTTTTTGATCGACCGGGGTAGGAGCGGATACCGGGGCGCTGGGTCGGGCCTTGTCGTCGGCGTTGCCCCCACCAGCCTGATCGACCTGGGCCAGAAAGTCGGGGTTTTCAACGGTGTCGAAATTTTGTGAATTGGCAAGGATAATATCGAGACTTGGCAAAGGTTGCTCGTTACGATGATCTGACTGGGTGAAACCGACTCCCAGGACTACAATTGCATGCAGAGTAAGAGCCAGAAAAAGAGTGAATCCGAGGCGATCACTGGCGGAGATCCGGGGCTGGATTGCATTAGCTTGAGCCATATTGGAAGTCTATTGTGCCTAGATTAGTTCACTATCACCAGTAAATACGGCTGCTTTAGTCGACTATGCTGATCGGCCAGGATGCCGTAATTTTAACCTTGTCAGCCATGGATCGACTCATAATAATTTCACGTTGTTCGCTGATTAGCAGGTAATCCTCAATTTGCAACGACGACGCCAGGCCATGATAGCTGCGCAGCCCATCGATCATCAGCGCGGTCGCGGCCACGTCGGCTAGTACCGGATCACCGTTCAGAACCGTCGCCGAGCTTTGGCCGCTGGAAGCTTTTCCGTTGCGGGGATCGATAATATGATGCGCCAGGACCTCGCCGCGCCAGTACCTGCGATGATAGTTCCCCGAGGTGAACAAACTTTGTTTGCCCTCTATTTCAAGGCTTGCGACGACCCCGGGTGCGAAGGGATTCTGAATCCCAATGCGCCAGGCTCGACCGAACCGGTTGCCGGAGGTAACCATATCCCCGCCTGCATTAATAATATAGTGGTCGATGCCATTTTTATCCAGATAATCGCCAAGCAGTTCCAGCGCGTAGCCCTTGGCAATCCCGCCAAGATCGATCTGCAAATGCGGATTGCTGCTTACGGCGATGTTCTCCTCTACGCTTAAATCCTGCATACCGGGAATGTCGCGTTTGATTTCGGCGATCGCATCCGCATCAGGCTCGCTGCCGTGAAAACCGTGTGCAGCCACCAGTTTTCCGAGGGCAGGGTTAAACAGGCCGCCGCTAGCCTCATGGTAATGGCGGCTGAGCTTTAATAAATGAGTCAGGCTGACGGGCAGCTCTGCGCTGGCATCTCTATCTAATGCCTCGTTGAAGCGAGTTAGGTCGCTATCTTCCCAGGCGTGCCACTGGTTGCGCTGGATTCGCAGTTGCTGCTCGATCTCGGCTAGTAGTTTTTCCGCCTGGGTCAGATCTTCGGTGATCATCGTGATTTCGATGATGGTGCCGAACTCGAGCAGCTGTTGCTCGACCAGATGCTGCTGGCGTTCGCAGCCGGCGACAATGAAGACGGGTAGCAATAGCCGGATCAGGCAGTAAGTCGTTGCTCGATACACTCAAAAAGGTCTGCGCTGATGTTCAGGTCGAAATCGCGGTCCAGCTCGCGGATACAGGTCGGGCTGGTAACGTTGATTTCGGTGATGTAATCGCCGATCACATCGATCCCGACAAACAGTAAACCCCGTGCCCTGAGTTCGTCACCGATCTGTGCGCAAAGCCAATGATCACGCTCACTCAACGGTTGACCCCGGGTGGTGGCTCCGGCGGCTATATTGCCACGATTTTCACCGGCGGCGGGCAGGCGCGCCAATGCGAACGGAATGGCAACGCCATCAATTAACAGAATGCGCTTGTCACCTGCGCTTATTTCCGGAATATAGCGCTGCACCATGGTCTGCGAGGTGCCATGTTTGGAAACTGCTTCGATGATCGCGTTGGTATTAAGGTCGCCGGCCTGTACCCGAAAAATCGACTGCCCGCCCATGCCGTCAAGCGGTTTGATAATGATATCCCGATGCTGCTCGATAAAGCCTTTCAGAATTTCCGGATTACGGCTTACCAGGGTATCGACGCAACACTGCGGAAACACGCGGGTAAACAGTTTTTCGTTGCAGTCGCGCAGGCTCGCAGCCTTGTTTACCACTAGCGTGCCACCTTCCTCGGCCTGTTCGAGGATATAGCTGCAATAAATATACTCGAGATCGAAAGGCGGATCCTTGCGCATCAGGATGACGTCGAGCTGGTCGAGCCGGCAACGTCCGGATTCGCCGTAATCAAACCAGTGCTGGTTGTCGTCATAAAGCTTTAGTGTTCGGAAGTTCCCCATGGCGACGCCGTTGTCGAGGAAGATATCGTCGAGCAGAAAGTAAAAAATCTGCCAGCCGCGGGATTGTGCTTCGAGCATCATCGCCAGGCTCGAATCCTTCCAGGGTTTGATGGATTCGACAGGATCCATCACGATTCCAAGTTTGCGAATTTCAGGCATCAGACGGGTTTTTTTAACAGGCCGGTTGTGGTCGGACGAATATTACTGAATTAAGCCGGCCAAGCACATCAAAATATCTTCTCGGTAAAATCAGCCGGTTTCACCTGGAGCTTGTTAAACCTTGAATATTGAACTACTTTTTAAGGTGGTGAAACTACAAAAAGCAACCTGTAGATTCGGGCCTGGAACCTTAGAATTTACATTATGTAGTTTTAATAAATCACTGGTTTTGCATGGGAATATCCCTATAATCTTATCCTAGTAAAGTGGGGGATACCCACTGTAAATCCTTTGGGGGTTACGTGAACACCGAGTCTCAAGTAGCAGAAGCAGCACAGCAATCACCCAACCTGAACGTCAAGGTGATGGTAATTGACGATAGTAAAACTATTCGTCGCAGTGCTGAAACCCTGTTGAAAAAGGTTGGTTGCGAGGTGGTGACCGCAATCGACGGTTTCGAGGCATTGGCGAAAATTACCGAGCACAAACCGGATACTATTTTTGTCGATATCATGATGCCGCGTCTCGACGGATATCAAACATGCGCACTGATTAAAAATAATCAGGCCTTTAAAGCAACCCCGGTAATCATGCTTTCCAGCAAGGATAGTATTTTCGACCGCGCCCGTGGACGCATTGTCGGCTCTGAAAAATACTTGACCAAACCATTTTCCAAGGAAGATTTAATCAGTGCGATAACAACGCATGTCGGTTAAGCGGACAAGACCAGCGGAGAATGAGGTAGGTAACGAATGACACATATTTTAATAATTGATGATTCTCCGACCGAGGTTCACGTATTCAAGAGCATGCTTCTGAATAACGATATCGAGGTATCGGTTGCCAAGAACGGAGAAGAAGGTATAGAAAAAGCAATCGAGACCAAACCAGACTGTATCTTGATGGATGTGGTAATGCCGGGCAAGAATGGTTTCCAGGCAACCCGCGATCTGAGTCGCAATCCAGCCACTTCGACAATACCGGTGATTATCATTACAACCAAGGATCAGGAAACTGACAAGATCTGGGGCATGCGTCAGGGAGCGAAAGATTACATTGTAAAACCGGCTGTCGAACAGGATTTGATCCAGCGAATCAACAAGGTACTCGGTTTCGATCGCAGCTACGAAGACTGAAAAAGAATCCGCATCGATGTCTATAACTTCGCCGTTTGAATTACTCAGCAAGCTTGACGCCCGCTGGCGTAAAAATTCCAGTGGCCTGCCCGTAGCCAAGGCAGTTATTGACGACTGGATCGGTATTGGTTTTGCGATCAATGGCATACCTCTGCTGGCGAAGATGGACGACGTCAGTGAAATCCTGCCGCCACCCGAGACAATTCGGGTGCCGGGCGTTACGCATTGGGTAAATGGCCTGGCAAATATTCGCGGCAGCCTGATGCCGATACTTGATATGAACGGGTTTCTATACTGGAAGCCAACCAATATTCGTAAGGAAAGCAGGATATTGATTATTAATAAACTAGGCGTGGTTGCCGGATTGCTTGTCGACGAAGTCTACGGTCTGCGGCGTTTCAAGCCCGAAGAACACCAGCAGGAAGTGAATCAGGATGTGGGTTCTATCGGCGAGTATCTCGCCGGAACATTTGTTGACCAGGTGCGACGCTGGAATGTGTTCAGCGTGGAAAGACTAGCCGGGACTGAACATTTCTTACGAGTTGTCTGAACAGCAGTTAGCAAGGCATCGAGGAGCCAATGGCAGTATTAGATAAAATAAAGAATTTGCTTCCAGGGCGAAAATCCGGACCGGCTGTGTCCGCAGGCCTGACGTTCGATTCCTTCAACAAGAAGTCGATCCTGGTAGGGGTGCTACTGGTTGTATCGGTGTCGGCGATGGTAGCGCTGTTCAGCTTCGAAAGTCTGCAGGCAAACAAGAATAAAGCCTATATCAGGATAGCCGCTGAACAGCAGATCATATCGCAGCAAATTGCGATCAATGCACTGGGGGCTTCGGCTGGTCAGGAAAGGGCGTTGGATCGCCTCGCTGAAAATCAAAATCGCTATCTCGCCACTTTGGACAAGTACAACAATGGCGATGCAACCCAGGACCTGCCTCGTTTACCCGCTGATTTTTCAGTTGAATTTTCGAATTTGAAGGCGTTCTGGAGTGACTACGACAAGGATATTACTACCGTGGTAGCGGCCAAGAATTCAATCGCGACGGTAAACGATTATGTCACCCAGATTAATGAATCGCTGCCCGAATTAATGTCAATATCCGACCGTATAGTAACAGAGCTGGTCAAGGTGGGCGCTCCGCGCAAGAACATAGCACTCGCCGCGCGCCAGGTTATCCTGCTGCGCAGTATCGAACACAGCCTCAGCCAGATATTAACCGATGGTAATGTGGTCATGGCTGCAGCTGATCGTTTTGCCGAAGACTCAAACCAGGTAGAGACGCAATTGCTTGCCATGCTTGAAGGTAACGAGTCCCTCGGGGTCGCCAAGTTTACCGGCCCGACCGTGGTCGGCAACCTGTTGCAATTCGCGGACCTGTATTCGGTGGTGAGAAAGAATGTACGCGAAATTCTTGATAATTCGGCACAGATATTCAAGGTGCATCAGGCCGCGCTGAAAATCGATGAGCTTAGCCCGATGGTGCTGTCTGCTGCTGGCGATTTAATCGAGGCGATTGAACGCAACGGCGAGGCCAACAAAGTATTCAGACTGATCGGCTATGCCTTTGGATTGCTGGCGCTGTTGCTGTTGATTTTGTTGATCATGATGATCGCGCGAGGCTCGCAGTCGAGTCTGGTGGAGTCGCAGGAACAGAATGAAAGGAATCAACGCGCAATCTTGCGCTTGCTCGATGAAATGACCAACCTCGCCGATGGTGATTTATCGACCCATACGACGGTTACCGAGGATATCACCGGCGCGATAGCCGACTCGGTAAACTACTCCATCGACGCGTTACGCGATCTGGTCAGCACAATTAACAATACTGCGAGCCAGGTCCGCGGAGCGGTCCGTAAAACCCAGAATATGACTGGTGAGCTTGCCGAAGCCAGTGAGGCTCAGGCGCGCCAGATAAGCGCGGCCAGTAGTGCTGTAACAGAGATTTCGAAATCCATGTCGCAGGTATCCGAACGTGCATCGGATTCAGCCGAAGTAGCGAGAAAGTCGGTCAATATTGCGCATAAAGGTGGTGAAACCGTGCGCCAGACCATCGATGGTATGGAAACGATTCGCGAACAGATCCAGGAAACATCGAAGCGTATCAAGCGACTGGGTGAGTCCTCGCAGGAAATTGGAGACATAGTAAACCTGATCACGGAGATATCCGACCAGACCAACATACTTGCACTCAACGCGGCTATCCAGGCTTCGATGGCGGGAGAAGCAGGTCGTGGCTTCGCGGTGGTCGCCGACGAAGTGCAAAGGCTGGCCGAAAGAACCGGTGATGCGACCAAGCAGATTGAGGCATTGGTGAAAACCATTCAGGCAGACACGAATGAAGCTACGGTATCGATGGAGCAGAGCACCGCCAACGTAGTAAAAGGGGCCAAGCTTACGGAGAATGCGGGTAGTGCACTCGATCGCATCGAGCAGGTTTCGATGAATCTGGCGCAGCGAATTCTGGAGATATCAGATGCAACCCGGGATCAGGCTCAGGACAGCGTGCAAATAACCGAGACCATGGACGTAATCCAGGAGATTACCGTGAAAACATCGGAGGGCTCGAACAAGGCGTCGGGTTCAATTGGTGAATTGTCCGGCATGGTAAAGGAAATGCAGAATTCGGTGGCCGGCTTCAAGTTGCCGGGTGCTGAATCGAGCGATAGTGACATGATGCAGGACGCGGATGATCTCGCTGCGCTGGGCCTTGGCCCTGAGGCAGGGAATTAGGTCAACCGATGGTTTCCCAGCAAACATCGATCAGACACAGTGCGCTTGGATGGGTCAAGAAATCCATCGATGAAAATCTGTCCGAGATCAAGACAGACCTCAAGCAATATATCGAGGCGCAAGATGAGGCCTCGCTGGAGGGTGTCAAGGCCAGGCTAGGGGTTATCCATGGTGTGCTGGTGATGATCGAGCAGTACGGTGCCGCGATGCTGACCGAAGAGATGGTGGTGCTGACAGATTTCATTATCGGCAATAAGCAGGAGAAGGGGGAAAGAGCCCTGGAAGTAATGCTGCGCGCGGTATTGCAATTGCCGGACTACCTCGAACATATCCAGTCGGGGCATCGGGATATACCGATCGCAATATTACCCCTGTTGAACGATATCCGCGCGGTCATGGACCAGGACTTATTTTCCGAGAAACTGCTGTTTCTGCCGGATTTATCGATGCATCAGGAAGATGCCGATGTCCAGTCGATCGACAAGAACAGTAATCAGGCTTCCCGGCTACTGGCAAAAAAATTGCGCCCGGTTTACCAGCTGGCACTGGTCAACGTGATCAAGGAACAATCTGTCGATGAAAACCTGAGACGTCTGGAGAAGGTCTGCGAAACACTGGAGGAGAAATCAGTCTCCGAGCAGGTTGCACGTATCTGGTGGATTGTCGGTGCATTGATCGAATCGGTTTCGCGCCAGCAACTCGAACTCGGGGCATCTATAAAAAATCTGCTCGGAAAGGTAGATGCGATATTCCGCGTCATTCTGATAATTGGAGAAAGTGGTTTGCTGCGGCGCCAGCCCATCGAACTGATCAAGAATTTCCTGTTTTATATTGCGCAATCGGAATGTGATGGGCCAAAAGCCCAGGCGATCAAGACCGCTTACAGACTGGAGCAGTTCCTGCCATCGGAGTCAGCGCGTAGCGAGGTACTGGACAATATCGCGGGGCCAAATCAGGCGCTGCTGAAAACAGTCGCAGAAGCGATGAAGGCTGATATCGAGTCGGTTAAATCGACCCTTGAGGTCTATGTCAACGGGGATTTATCACGGGTGGCCGAATTGAAAGATTTGCCACAGGAAATGCATGTCATCTCAGATACCCTGGCAATGATTGGTCTGGGTTCGCAGCGGCAGTTAATCACGGCCCAGATTGATATCGTCAAGGAAATTCTGGCGGGTAATCGAGCCGCAGATGACGAGCAGTTATTGTCAATGGCGGCCGAGTTACTGCAGGTTGAGCAGGCGCTCGATCAAATGCAGAAACGCCAGTCCCGTGGTGCGGCGCAAGGTGGGTCAGAAAGCGATGTTTCGCGGGATTACGAGCTCGATAGCGTTTTAACCGCTGTAGTAACCGCAGCGCTTGATGATATCCAGAAGACTAAAAATGCGATCCTGGAATTTATCAAGGATCCCAGTCACGGCGAAAATATCGATCTTTGTGTTGCCTTGATGGAAGAGTCGAGGGGTGCCCTGGAACTGTTGAACCAGCATCGTGCGGTTGCAGTGGTTGACGGACTGCTGACCTATTTAAGGGGTTACGATATTGTCGACTTTATGCAGGCCGAGCGTCTGGACGAATTGTCACAGGTCGTGGTAAGCCTCGAGTACTACCTGGAAGCGCTTGGTGAGCATCGCAGTGATGCAGGCGATATCCTTGATTTTGCCGATGCGCAGTTACAGGGGTTGTTAGCCAAAGTAAAAATAGTAAGCGAGTCTGACGAGATTGACGAACTGTCAATTGTTGCTGACCAGGTCGAAGACGATCTGGCCGAGATAGAGGCGGATGCCCCGGGTAGCGATGAAACGCCTGAGGTAGTGCAGTTTAGAACCGAACCAGAACCACAAACAAGACCTGAAAATGCAGTCGAATCCGACCAGCTTGTCGATGCGGTCGATGCGGTCGATGCCGTCGAAACTCAAGCCGAGCTGTCGCCCGTTGTCGCAGAGGAGGCGATTAGCGAGGTGCAGGCGGAAGATCTGCAGGTACCCGATGCCGCGCCATTGCAGGCAGCGAAGGAAGAACAGATTGGCGATGAGTCGGGTGTTGAAGCCGAATCGGCCGGTGAAATGCCCGATGACGCGCACATCGACTCGGCCGCCGCCCCGGACGTGACGACAGCAAGCGAAGTCGAAGCGACTGGACCGCCCGACGAAAAACCCTTCGAAGTAGTGCCCGTAGACGAGGATCTGGAGGTGCTCAAACCCGGCAGTGACCCTGAAATACTCGAGATATATCTCGAGGAGGCCGAAGAAGAGGCGTTAAACATAACGCGCCAGCAAGAAGATTGGCTACTGCATCCGGAGGACGAGAATGCAGTCAGAAATATCCGCCGGGCGTTTCATACGATAAAAGGCAGCGGCCGCCTGGTTGGAGCACTAAAGATAGGCGAGTTTGCCTGGGATTACGAGCAGTTATTGAATCGGGTTATCGATAAAACAGTTCCGCCTAACCAGCAGGTAATCGATGCTGTTGGCAAAGCGGCGGCAGCATTACCCGAGCTGGTTCTGGAGCTGAAGACTTCGATGGAACCGGTGGCTGATATCAATCATCTGCGGGGCCTGGCGCGAGCACTGGCGGAGTTTAAAGCTGACCAGTTGCTATATGAGCATGCGCAAAAGACACTCACACAGGAAACTTCCTATGAACCGGCAGGCGATGCCGATGAGACTGAATGGAAAGGTATTGGTGTCGGTGCCACTACGCAGATTGTTCCGCCGGATAAATTGACCCAGGCGATGCTTGAAGGAATTGAACCGGATACGGTGCAGGTTGACCCCGCTGCTTTTGAATTGACAAGGGCCCAGGTCGAGGCAGGGGGGGATGACGCCCCGACTGACGAAGCAGAGCCTGACTTCGACGATACCCTGCTTGCGCAGCCGCCTCAAATTCTGGGCGTGGAGAATTACACCCAGGCGATTGATTACGCTCATGACGACGCTGAACAGGCGAAGGCGGAAGCAGATAAAGCGGTGGATGCAGGTACAGATGAAGACAGGTTTGAGGCCGCCGAGTTTGATGAAATAGGGCCGTTAGCCTCGGAAACCATCAAGATCGAAACCGTTGGTGAAGATTTTCTTGGGGATGATTTCGATGACGATCTTGAAGACGAAGTTATGCTTCAAGCTGCCTTGCCGCAATCAACAGGGGTGGCAGAGTTCGAGGTTGAAACCGGGACGGAAGCGGATCAACCTGCAACCGCGGCCCAGCCAGCCGGGGACGAACCGGTAGTCGGTCCTGAGCCAGAAGCGGACGAGTTCAGGGCAGAGAGCGAGCCGGAGATGGACGAGTCGATAGTCGAATTCGATGCGGAAACCGATGAACCGGCAGTCGCATTCGACGCACAAGCGTTCGAGCTTGCGGCCGAAGCCCGGCCGGAAGAGATTGAGTTCGCGACAGATACCGAAGCTGAAGGCGACGAGTCGATAGTTGAATTCGATGCGCAAGCGTATGAGCTTGCAGCCGGAGCCGAAACGAAAGCGGACGAGTTCACGGCAGAGACCGAAGCTGAGGGCGGCGAACCTATAATTGAATTCGATACGGAAGTCGACGAGGCGGCAGTCGAATTCGATGCGCAAGCATTCGAACTTGCGGCCGGAGCCAGGCCAGATGCGGGCCAGCCTGCAGACGAAGAGATAATCATGCAAACCCTCGAGCCTGAGGCCGAGGAAATAGTTATGCAACCTCCCGGACCCGGGGATGAAGAGGATGCGACTCAAAGCGCGGAGCCCGAAGTTGAAGAAATCGAGTTCGAAGCGCTCGAAACTGAAGCTGAAGGGATTGAGGTCGAGTCTCAATCTGAAGCCGTAGAGGCAGGTACTGATACTGTGGCGGAGGTAGAGGACGAAGAGGAAGAAAAACGGGAGGAATCCCCTGACCCTTTAGCAGATATGACAGAGAGCCAGGTGCCTGGAAGCGAGGCAGAGGACAGCGAGTCCAGAGTTCAAGAGCCACCCGCACTAACCGGCCTGTCGTTCGACCCGGAACTGCTGATAATTTACCAACAAGAGGTAGAACAGCACCTCGGCATACTAAGTTCCGCTCTTGATCATGCTGAACAGGTCGAGGAACTAGTTCCCTCCGAAGAGGTTTATCGCGCGCTGCATACTATTCATGGCGCCTCACGCACCGCCGATATATCGACTATTGGAGAACTCGCCGGCTTGATGGAAAAGCCTTTGAAACTGGCGATCTCGCAAAAAATGGCGCTTGATCACGAAATCGTGGCCTTGTACAGGGAAGGGCAGCGCACGCTGCAGGCCATGACCGATGAACTGGTTTCGACCCGGCAGTTGCCCCGACTTTCCGCGGATCTCAAGATCAGTCTCAAGGCGCTGGCTGAAGATTTTAAAGAACATACTGTCGAGATTCCGGCTGATGCAGGAGCGCCAGTCGGTGAATTCATCGATACGTTGACGATGATGAGTGATGCAGCCGACACCGAACAGGATAACGAATTGCTGACCATTTTCGTTGACGAGGCGAATGAGTTGCTCGAAATGAGTGACAATACCCTGCATGAATGGTCCGAGCAGCAATCTGATGAATCCGGTTCGCAAGAATACGCCGCGGTTATGGAGTTGCAGCGTTACCTGCATACTCTTAAGGGTGGTGCCCGGATGGCTGAACTCGAGGAGATCAGCGATCTATCGCATGAACTGGAATCCATGTTTATCGCTGTAATCGATGGGCGAGTGGATAAAAATGACGATTTGATCGAGCTGCTGAAGGATTGTTTTGACCTGCTGCATCGGCAGGTAGTCGAAGCCCAGGAAGGACAGCAAATGAGCGACTGCAGCGCTCTGGTGGGATTGCTCAGGAAATTACGCCTCGGGGAAAAAGACCAGGCGGATGGAGAGTCCACCAGGGATGACGGTTATGCTGATATGGATGTCGATAGTGAAGGCATTGATATAGTCAGTGAAAATCTGCCTGAGGATTCACTCTCCGGGATAGATCGACCTTCACAGGACGTCATCAAAGTGCGCTCGGATTTACTCGATAACCTGGTAAATTCCGCTGGTGAGGTCAGTATTTACCGTGCCCGTATGGAGCAACAGGTGGCTGGTCTGGGTTCCCATCTGGGCGAACTTGGGCAAACTATTGCGCGCCTGAAGGGACAGCTACGCAGCTTCGAAGCGGAGACCGATGCGCAAATTCATTTCAGCCATCGTTCCGAGTCAGGCAGGGTCGGTGAGTTCGACCCCCTGGAGATTGATCGCTACACGATGATCCAGGAATTGTCGCGTTCGCTTGGTGAATCGGTTAACGACTTGTCCAGCCTGCAGAGCATGCTGGGCGAGCAGGTCAAGGACTCCGAAACTCTGTTGCTACAGCAATCTCGGGTAAACACGGATCTTCAGGATGGTCTGATCAAGAGCCGAATGGTCAAGTTCTCCGGCTTGCTTTCACGCTTGCGACGCCTGGTCAGACAGAGCAGCCAGGAGCTTGGCAAGAAAGCCGAGTTGATTATTTCCGGCGAGGAAAACGAGGTCGATAACAAGGTGCTGGATCGCATGGTTGCGCCGCTCGAGCATATTATTCGAAATGCACTGTCACATGGTATCGAGACTCCGGTGGAGCGGGTTAAGAAAGGTAAGCCTGAAAGCGGCAGAATTTCGATTGATATTGCCCGCGACGGTTCGGACATAGTGATTCGTGTCAGTGACGATGGTGCCGGCGTCAGTGTGGAAAAAGTGCGCAGTCGAGCGATTCAGTTAGGATTGCTTGAAAAGGATCGCGAGGTGAGCGAAGCGGACCTGGTACAGTACATACTCGAACCCGGCTTCAGCACCGCCGAGCACGTAACCCAGATGTCGGGGCGCGGGATTGGCATGGATGTGGTCGATATCGAGATCAAGCAACTCGGCGGGACCCTGCAAATAGCAACCAACCCCCAGGGCACTACCTTTACTGCACGTCTGCCTTTTACGCTGTCGATCAATCAGGCGATCCTGGTGCGCACCGGCGAAGAGATCTACGCGATCCCATTGATCAATATCGAGGGTATTACCCGCCTGGATAGTCAGCAGATGGTCGACTACTACAGTCAGGATGAACCCGAGCTGGAATATGCCGGACAGGGGTTTGCCCTGCATAGCCTGGCAAAGCTCGTCGGTTCGGGAGTTCCGTTCAGGCCCGGTGTGGAAAATGAAAAGCAGGCCGTTATTTTAAGCCGTGCCGGCGACGTGCGCGTTGCATTGCATGTTGATGAAATAATCGGTAACCGGGAAATCGTGGTAAAAACCCTGGGCAAGCAGCTCAGCCAGGTCAAAGCCCTGGCCGGGGCGAGTATCCTTGCCGACGGAAGTGTGGTTCTGATTCTCGATATCAACGGATTGATTCGCCATAGCGCTTCCAGTGCGGTCAAGATCGTCTACCAGCAGGAAGATGAGCGCGCTTCAAACCTGCGCAGCACGGTCATGGTAGTTGATGACTCGATAACGATGCGACGGGTTGCGAGTAAATTACTCGAACGCCATAACTACGAAGTTGTTACCGCCAAGGACGGGGTTGACGCACTCGCTCAGCTGCAGGAACTGCGTCCGGATATCATGCTTCTGGATATAGAAATGCCCCGCATGGACGGCTTTGAGCTGGCAACCCATATGCAAAACGAAGAAAACTTTTCCAGGATCCCGATCATTATGATCACTTCACGCACCGGGGAAAAACACCGCGATCGAGCCATAGAAATCGGGGTTACGAATTACATGGGTAAGCCCTACCAGGAAGACGAGTTGATTGAGAATATTCAAAGTGCGCTGGGTGCCGGGTAACTCGACCTATGAGTAGCAATCCGACCTCGGTAAGATGCATGTTGTTGCCACTGACATCGCTTAACCTGTTGATTCCAAACTCGGCAGTTGCTGAAATTATTGGCTATTCGGTGCCACGCGGCTTGTCTGATACCAGTGAGTGGTTTCCCGGTGTAGTGCTTTGGCGCGGCGTTTACGTGCCCGTGGTCGAAGTAGAGAAATTGTGCCGCCTGGGAGTTGCCGAGGTAGGTCCACGCACCAGAATTGCGATAGTCTACAATCCGGAGAAGGATCCGGAAATGCCGTATCTGGGCATTCACATGCAGGATATTCCGCGGGCCTACCTGGCCGAGGCCGACAGTATGGAGGCCGGTAACGATGACGGATTGAACCCGTATCTACTGACGCGGGTAGATGATGAACAGCTCGCGCGGGTAGTTCCGGATATCGACAAAATCATCGATGACCTCAAGCTCGAGTTCAATCAAAACCGCATTGCAGAATTAACTACTTAATATCTTCCCCGCTTAACTTCGAAGGGTCTGGCCCGAATGGCACTTACTAAGCCCAAAAAATACTGGGTCATCCCCGCGAAAGCGGGGATCTTGCAATGACTACAAGATTCCCGCTTTCGCGGGAATGACGTGGTTAAGTTCGCGGGAATGACGTGATTTAGTAAGTGCTATTCGGTCTCGACCCTTAGGTACGGGTCATTCAGATATGTCGGATTCCCGTGAAAGCGGCCCCCCAGCGTGCGCCGGGTTGACGTATCGGAATTTTGTTAACTCAGATCGCCAACTGTGGATTGCACTATTGCGAGCGCTGCTGTTTCTGCCGTTTCGGTACGCAGCACACGTGGGCCTAGCCTGGCTGGCGTGAAACCGGACGAGCTGGCGAGTTCAATTTCTACCGGACTCAAGCCGCCTTCGGGGCCGATCAGAATCGACACCGCCGGGCAGGGAGGGCGTATTACCGAAGCCAGCGCAATACCCTCAAAATCGAGCAGCAGTCTGATCTCGATGATGGATGCCGCGATCGCCTGATCGAGGCTGGCATGAAAATCTATCTGCGGCAGTAACGCACGACCGCTTTGCTCGCAGGCGCTTATCGCAACGCTTCGCCAATGCGCCAGTTTCTTTTTCAGCTGTGCCGGTTTCAGCGGCGACTGGGTTCGTTCAGCATTGAAGAGCGAGATTTTGTTAACCCCAAGTTCAGTGGTTTTCTGGATCATCCAGTCGATGTGATCGGCGCGCCCCAGTCCCTGAATGATTTCGCTATCGAGCCCGGACTCGGTTTGCAGGGGTGTCGCTGCGTCGATGACGGCGCGGACTTTCTTACCATCGAAAATCAGTCTGGCCTGGTAGTCGATATCTTCCCGACCGTTGAACAAAAGCAGTGCTGCGCCTGATTTCAGGCGCAGCACGTGTTTAAGGTAATGGCTCTGGGGCTTGTCGAGTTCGATTTCCTCGCCAACGACAAGCTCCGCGCCGGTATATACGCGGGAGGTCCGCATAAGTGAAGTGCTAACTAGTAACGGTAAGCTTCCGGCTTGTAGGGACCTTCGACCTTGACACCGATGTAGTCGGCCTGATCCTGGGTCAGCGTGGTTAACTTTGCGCCGATTTTATCGAGATGCAAACGCGCTACTTCTTCGTCCAGATGCTTGGGTAAAACGTAAACCTCGTTTTGATACTTGCCTGGATTGCAGAAGATTTCCATTTGCGCCAGCACCTGATTGGTGAACGAATTGGACATTACGAAGCTCGGATGACCGGTGGCACAACCCAGGTTCACCAGGCGTCCTTCGGCGAGCAGGATTATGCGCCGACCGTCGGGCAGGATGATGTGATCCACCTGGGGCTTGATGTTTTCCCATTCGTAACCCTTCATTTCGGCAACCTGGATTTCATTGTCGAAATGACCGATGTTGCAGACGATTGACTGGTCCTTCATCTGATCCATATGCTCTTTGCAAATGACGTTGAAGTTACCGGTGCTGGTGACGAAAATATCCGCTTGGCTGCAGGCATCATCCATGGTGACAACGCGGAAACCTTCCATCGCCGCCTGCAAGGCGCAGATTGGATCGATTTCGGTAACCATGACGGTAGCGCCAAGTCCTTTGAGTGATTGCGCGCAGCCCTTGCCGACATCGCCGTAGCCGAGCACGACCGCTACCTTGCCCGCAATCATGACATCGGTAGCGCGCTTGATGCCGTCGACCAGTGATTCGCGACAACCATAAAGGTTATCGAACTTCGACTTGGTCACCGAGTCGTTAACGTTGAAGGCAGGGAAAGGCAGTTCGCCTTTGGCCTGCATCTGGATCAGTCGATGTACGCCGGTGGTGGTTTCTTCGGTGACGCCCTTGATGTTTTGCAGGATATTCGAGTACCAGTTGGGCGACTCGGCCAGTTTCGCACGAATCGAGGCGAAGGCGATGACTTCTTCCTCGGTACCCGGATTATCCAGTACGGAAACATCTTTCTCGGCCTTGGCGCCGAGATTGATCAGCATGGTTGCGTCGCCGCCATCGTCGAGAATCATGTTGGGCGTTCCGCCATCGTGCCATTCCATGATTTTATGGGAGTACTGCCAGTAATCTTCCAGTGACTCGCCCTTTATAGCAAACACGGGAACACCGGATTCGGCGATCGCTGCCGCGGCGTGATCCTGGGTCGAAAAGATGTTGCAGGAAGCCCAGCGAACTTCGGCGCCGAGTGCGACCAGGGTTTCGATCAAAACCGCGGTCTGGATGGTCATGTGCAGTGAACCCGCGATACGGGCACCTTTCAAGGGCTGCTCGCTGCCATATTTGGTACGCAGCGATACCAGGCCTGGCATCTCGGTTTCGGCAATAGCGATTTCTTTGCGACCCCAGCCAGCTAGCGACATGTCGGCTACTTTGAAATCGTCTGTAATTACAGGGTTGATGTTGGCACTCATAAATAATCTCCAAAACTATTTATGAGCGTCGTTGAATTGATCCTGTGGGCGAGCCTGGCAGTAAAGCTGTCGCAACGCTCCTCGCACACAAGTCCCCGGGCAGGGGACCGCGTATTTTAGCTAATCAGGAGCTGGTGTCAAATCTGAAAAGGCGCATTTGAATGCGCCTCTGCGGCTTTTTTTACAGGCCGGCAGCAGCTTTCAGATCATCTGCCTTGTCGGTGCGTTCCCAGCTCAGATCGAGGTCTTCGCGACCGAAATGGCCGTATGCGGCGGTTGGTTGATACATCGGCTTGAGCAGATCCAGCATCGCAATCAGACCTTTGGGGCGTAGATCGAAATGTTCGCGAATAAGGTTGATGATGCGGCTGTCGTCAATTTTTCCGGTACCAAAGGTATCGACGCTGATCGAGGTCGGTTCGGCGACGCCGATGGCGTAAGAGACCTGTACTTCACAACGTTCGGCAATGCCAGCGGCAACGACATTCTTCGCCACGTAACGGGCGGCGTAGGCTGCCGAACGATCGACCTTGGACGGATCCTTACCGGAAAAGGCGCCACCACCGTGACGCGCCATGCCGCCGTAGGTGTCGACAATGATCTTGCGACCGGTTAAACCCGCGTCGCCCACCGGACCACCGATGACGAATCTGCCGGTCGGGTTGACGTGGATATTTTCATTTTTACACTGGGCGAACCAGTCCTCGGGCAATATCGGCTTGAGGATGGTTTCTATAACTGCTTCGCGCAAAGTACCGAGATCGACCTCTTCCTTGTGCTGGGTAGAAAGCACTACGGCCTCTATACCAACGGGTTTGTGATCTTCGTAACGCAGTGTGACCTGGCTCTTTGCATCGGGTAGCAACCAGTCAAGCTCTCCTGATTTCATCAATTCGAACTGTCTGCGCACCAGCCGATGCGCGTAGGTAACAGGTGCGGGCATCAAAACATCGGTTTCATTGCAGGCATAGCCGAACATCAGTCCCTGGTCGCCGGCGCCCTGTTCCTTGTCGCTGGATTCATCGACACCCATTGCGATATCACCCGACTGCTTGCCGAGTCCGGTAAGCACGGCGCAGGTTTTGCCGTCGAAGCCGCATTCGGGGTTGTCGTAACCAATGTCGCAAACGGTTTTGCGTACCAGCGCTTCCATATCGACTTCAGCGTTGGTAGTAATCTCTCCAGCGAGCAGCACCATGCCGGTTTTGACCAGTGTTTCGCAGGCGACGCGAGACCGATGGTCCTGTTCCAGCAGGGCATCTAGTACAGCGTCTGATATCTGATCAGCCATTTTGTCGGGATGTCCGCCGGAAACCGATTCGGAAGTGAAGATGTAAGAATCTGACATGTCTTGACCCAAAGCTTGTGTCGCGAAAAACGCATTATAAGTAAGACAATTGAAATTAACAGTATTGATTGCACGCTTATAGAAATGCTCACCGGGGATTAAAGATTTTATAAGTTGCCGTCAATTTGCATTTACGAGAGAATATCGCGCCTTATCGTCAGCGCGTATGCAGTGGTGATCCTGAATTATTGGCCGAAGCCGTCATCAAGTCATGTGTAGCCAGAAAATAATCATTACTAATCAAGAAGTTACTTTGAGTAAAGAGATTTTGAGAATAACCAATGTCATCACGTAAAACGCTAGCCAACGCCATTCGGGTGTTGAGCATGGATGCGGTGCAGAAGGCCAATTCCGGGCATCCGGGCGCGCCCATGGGTATGGCTGACATCGCCGAGGTCCTCTACAACGACTTTATGCGCCACAACCCGGCCAACCCGGAATGGAGCAACCGCGATCGCTTTATCATGTCCAACGGGCATGGCTCGATGCTGCCCTATTCGGTGCTGCACCTGAGTGGCTATGAAGTCACCATCGAAGATTTAAAGAATTTTCGCCAGCTACATTCGAGAACACCCGGTCACCCCGAATTTGGCTGTGCGCCGGGAATCGAAACCACCACCGGGCCGCTGGGGCAGGGTATCTCCAATGCAGTAGGCATGGCGATCGCGGAGCGCGCCCTTGCTGCCGAGTTCAACCGCGACGATTTCAACATTGTCGATCATTTTACCTATGTCTTCCTCGGCGACGGTTGCATGATGGAAGGTATTTCGCATGAGGCATGCTCGCTGGCGGGCACGCTGGGACTGGGCAAGCTGATCGCTTTCTGGGACGACAATGGTATTTCGATCGATGGCAAGGTTGAAGGCTGGTTCCTGGACGATACGCCGAAGCGTTTTGAAGCCTACGGTTGGCACGTGGTTGCCGTAGACGGGCATGACCCGGATGAAATCAAAATCGCCATCGAGGCTGCGCGCGCTATCACCGCCAAGCCGTCGTTGATCTGCTGCAAGACGATTATCGGTTTCGGCTCCCCCAACAAGGCTGGTGGGCATGCCTGCCATGGCGCCCCGCTCGGAGAGGAAGAAGTCGCGTTGGCACGGCTTGAATTGAACTGGGAACACGCTGCCTTCGAGGTGCCTGAAGAAGTCTACCAGGGCTGGGATCATCGCAGTAAAGGTCAGTCCCAGGAAGAAGCATGGGCGCAGAAATTTGCCGCCTACCGGGAAGCACATGAGGATTTGGCGGCCGAGTTTGAAAGACGCACCAGGCAGGAGTTGCCGGCTGATTGGGAGGAAGCCGCCGCGGCGTTTATCGCCGGCCAGGATGAAGCCGCGGAAAACAAGGCCACCCGGCAGGCATCGCTCGCTGCAATCGAGGCCTATGCGCCCCTGTTACCCGAATTGTTTGGTGGTTCTGCCGACCTCGGGTGTTCCAACCTGACCGAATGGTCGGGATTCAAGCCGATGCAGCCGGAATCACCGGAGGCAAACTACATCAATTATGGCGTGCGCGAGTTCGGCATGTCGGCGATTTTGAACGGTATTGCTCTGCATGGCGGCTATATGCCGTTTGGTGCTACCTTCCTGGTATTTTCCGATTATGCGCGCAATGCCGTGCGCCTCGCGGCGTTGATGAAAGTGCAAAGTATATTTGTCTATACCCACGATTCGATCGGTCTTGGCGAGGATGGTCCGACGCATCAGGCAATCGAACATATCCCAAGCCTGCGCATGATCCCCAATATGCGCCTGTGGCGTCCCTGCGATACCGTGGAATCAGCGGTCAGCTGGAAATCCGCGATCGAACATCGTGACGGACCCAGCTGCCTGGTGTTTTCACGCCAGGGCCTGAAACACCAGGCGCGCAGCCCCGAACAAATAGACGCCATTGCTCGCGGCGGGTATATCCTGCGCGATTGCGAAGGTACGCCGGACGCGATCATTATTGCCACCGGGTCCGAGGTCGAACTGGCGATTGCAGCTTACGAATCTGAAGCGCTGCAGGAGAAAAATATACGCGTGGTTTCGATGCCGAGCACGAATGTGTTTGATCTTCAATCCAGGGATTACCGGGATTCGGTCCTGCCCCCCGGGGTGAGGACGCGAATCGCGATCGAAGCCGCGGTTACATCAGGATGGTACAGGTATGTCGGTACGGACGGCATGGTGATCGGCATCGATACTTTTGGCGAGTCGGCTCCAGCGAAGGAATTGTTCGCCTACTTCGGCTTCACTGTCGATAAGGTGGTAGAAGCGGTTGGCAGCCTGTTAGGCACAGATTAATTATCAAATCTCAGGAGAATTACAAATGACAGTACGTGTCGGCATAAACGGTTTTGGTCGAATTGGACGTATGGTGTTTCGCGCAGCGCAGGATTTCGGCGATGTCGAAGTCGTAGGTATCAATGACCTGCTCGAACCGGAATACCTGGCATACATGCTCAAGCATGATTCGGTACACGGTAAGTTCAAGGGTGATATCGCTGTTGATGGCGATACGCTGGTGGTGAATGGTAAAAATATTCGACTCAGTGCCGAACGTGATCCGGCCGAGTTAAAGTGGGGTGATATCGACGTTGACGTGGTTATCGAATCCACCGGCCTGTTTCTGACCAAGGAAACCGCGCAAAAGCATATCGATGCCGGCGCCAGAAAAGTCATCATGTCGGCGCCGTCCAAGGATGATACGCCGATGTTCGTATATGGCGTCAACGATGATAGTTACTCCGGTGAAGCGATCATATCGAACGCTTCCTGTACCACTAATTGCCTGGCGCCGATTGCCAAGGTAATCGACGATAATTTCGGACTTAAACGCGGTTTGATGACTACCGTACACGCAGCCACGGCAACCCAGAAAACTGTCGACGGTCCTTCGATGAAAGACTGGCGAGGCGGCCGCGGTATTCTCGAGAATATCATTCCTTCGTCTACCGGGGCGGCGAAAGCGGTGGGCAAGGTGTTGCCCAAGCTTAATGGCAAGCTGACCGGCATGTCGTTTCGTGTGCCCACATCGGATGTTTCGGTGGTCGATTTAACGGTTGAACTTGATAAAAATGCCAGTTACGAAGAAATATGTGCGGCCATGAAGAAGGCCTCCGAAGGTGCCATGAAAGGCGTGCTGGCCTATACCGAGGACAAGGTAGTATCGACTGACTTTCGCGGCGAGGCCTGCACCTCGACCTTTGATGCCGAGGCCGGTATTCAAATGGATGAAACTTTTCACAAGCTGATTTCATGGTATGACAATGAGTGGGGCTATTCCTGCAAGGTAGTTGAAATGGCCCGTGTCATCGCGGGCTGAAGATGCCGATACTGGAAATGACCGGCCTCGACCTGGCCGGCAAACGTGTACTGATCCGCCAGGACCTGAACGTTCCGCTCAGCGACGGTGTTGTTGCCAGCGATCAGCGTATCAAGGCATCTTTGCCGACCATACGGTATTGTATCGACGCCGGCGCGCGCCTGATGATCATGTCGCACCTGGGCCGGCCCGAAGAAGGTAATCCGCAGGCGCAGTATTCGCTGCAGCCGGTTGCCGACTACCTGGGCGATGCACTGGGTAAGGATGTGCGGCTGGTTAGTAACTATCTCGAACAGGCACCCGCGATGGACGATGGCGATGTCGTGCTGCTCGAAAACGTGCGCTTCAATCCGGGCGAAAAAGCTGACGATGCAGGCCTGTCGCAACAATATGCCGCGCTGTGTGATATCTTCGTCATGGATGCATTTGGCACCGCTCATCGCGCCCAGGCATCGACGCATGGCGTCGGTCAGCATGCCCCGCTGGCCTGTGCCGGTCCGTTGCTGGCCGCTGAGCTCGATGCCCTCGGCAAGGCATTGCACGAACCCGCCAGTCCGGTAGTGGCGATTGTTGGCGGATCAAAGGTTTCGACCAAGCTAACGGTGCTGGAGTCACTTTCCGCAATTGTCGATCAGTTGATTCCCGGTGGTGGTATAGCCAACACTTTTATCGCCGCGGCGGGTTTCAACGTCGGTAAATCGCTGGTAGAAGTAGATTTGATTCCCGAGGCCAGGCGTTTGATGCAACAGGCGCAGGCGCAGGGCAGGGATATTCCGATTCCGCTCGACGTCGTTTGCGGCAAGGAATTTTCCGTCACTGCAGAGGCAGTCGTAAAACCGGTTAGCGAAGTCGAGGACGACGACATGATCTTCGACATCGGGCCGCAAACCGCAAACCGCTTCGGCGAAATTCTGCAACAGGCTGCGACTATCGTCTGGAACGGACCGGTCGGTGTGTTCGAGTTTGACCAGTTTGGCGAAGGCACCCGGGCATTGTCGCAGGCGATCGCTGCATCAACGGCTTTTTCGATTGCCGGTGGTGGCGATACGCTGGCAGCGGTCGACAAGTACGGTATCGCAGATCAGGTGTCATATATTTCCACCGGAGGTGGTGCTTTCCTCGAGTTCCTGGAAGGTAAACAGTTGCCCGCGGTGGCAATGCTGGAAACGAGGTATAAGGATTATGCAGGCAGTATTACGTAGAACCAAGATCGTCGCGACCATGGGTCCCGCGACCGAGTCGGACGAGGCTGTCGATAGCCTGATCAAGGCCGGGGTCGATGTAGTGCGGCTCAATTTTTCGCATGGAACCGCCGAGGAACACAAGGCACGCGCGGAGAAGATAAGACGTATCGGGCTCGAAAATAACCGCCACCTGGCGATTCTCGCCGATCTACAGGGTCCCAAGATACGACTCGAGAAATTCCAGAACGGCTCGGTAGATCTCGCCATCGGGGATAAAATCTGCCTCGATACCGAGTGTGCGGACGGTGCAGGCGATAGTAGCCGGGTCGGAGTGACCTACAAAAAGCTACCGCAAGATGTAAAAAGCGGAGACACCCTGGTGCTCGATGACGGGCGCATCGTGCTCCGGGTAGACGACGTCGATGGTCCCCGCATCAACTGCAGTGTGCAGGTTGGTGGCGAGCTCTCCGATAACAAGGGGATCAACCTCAAGGGCGGCGGACTAACCGCCGAGGTGTTAACCGAAAAGGACAAGGCTGATTTAAAAACCGCCGCCCTCATCGATGTCGACTACCTGGCGGTATCGTTTCCCAGGAACGCGGCCGATATGAACCAGGCGCGCAAGCTGCTCGAAGCGGAAGGCTCCAGCGCGGGACTCGTGGCCAAGATCGAGCGTGCGGAAGCGCTGGAAAATCTCGAGGAAATCATCTCGGCTTCGGAGGCGATCATGATTGCGCGCGGGGATCTCGGCGTGGAAATCGGTGATGCTAAATTACCCGCGGTGCAAAAAGAAATCATTCGTAAGGCAAGGGAGCTGAATTGCGTAACGATTACCGCAACGCAAATGATGGAATCGATGCGTGAAAACCCGATTCCGACCCGTGCCGAGGTATTCGATGTCGCCAACGCAGTACTCGATGGCACCGATGCGGTGATGTTATCGGCGGAGACCGCAACCGGTGATTTTCCGAGCGAGACCGTTAAATCGATGTCCGGTATTTGCCTCAATGCCGAGCAGCACAGGCGCGCGATCAGATCACGGCACCGACTCGACGACACCTTTAACCGGGTCGACGAAGCCATCGCGATGGCCGCCATGTATACTGCTAATCATTTAAACGTGCGCGCGATTGCGACCCTGACCGAATCAGGATCGACCTCACTGTGGATGTCCCGGATCAGCTCCGGCATTCCGATTTTTGCGCTTTCCCGTCACGAGTCCACCAACCGCAAGGTCAACCTTTACCGTGGTGTCTTCCCGGTCTTTTTCCCGACCATACATACCAATCATGCCGAGGCGAATCGGGAAGCGGTGGAGTTGATGAAGGCCCATGGCACCATCGAAGATGGCGACCTGGTCATCATTACCAAGGGTGATTTGATGGGGACTGGCGGCGGCACCAACGCGATGAAGATTGTCGAAGTAGGTAATATGCCGGACTTTATCGCCTAGCAGCCTGTTCAAGGGCTCTCAGCCGGCGCGATACTGCGTTGGGAAAAGTCTAAAAATGCTCATGTGCCTGCGTGTACGCTGCGCTTTTCAGTTCTTTTCCGCCTTGCGCAGCGGATAAAAACGGCAGCGAGCACGGTACCTGCTGTCAGCAGATCAGTGCGATCGATTTATCGCGCAGCATTCATTCAAAACTGATATTCAACACCACGCCAGTGCCGCCACTGGAGGGAACAAGGTGCCAGTTGTGTACGCTGGATTTCTGGACGCCGTCAAATTGGTTGCGATAATCTTCCAGATCGGTCGCGGCACGTGAAGGTTCTGTCCAGATATTGGCTTCACTGATCGCGATGCCGGAAACGGTCGATAGCAGGGCATCCGAACTGTCTCCGGCAGCGGCGATCACGATACCGCCTAGTAGATTGGCAGCGATGCCAATAACGTGTTTTCTATAGCCATAGCGTTGCTGGGCGCGGATGGCGTTTTCCTGCATTAACGCTTCGCCCTGTTCCAGCTTGAGCAACCGCTCTTCGCGGGTCTCCGCTGACATGGACTGGAAGACGTCATCACTTGTCGCCGCGGGTAACGGTTTGAGCAGCATATTTAGCAGGCAGCCGGTGGATTTAACGGCCCCGACGATATAACGGACCTCGTCGTCGCTGTCGTCTTCATCGATTGCAAGCGCGGCCTGCCCCAGTGCCGACACCGCATAGAACCCGGTCCAGCCGTACTGCCAGTAGGTTGCGTTCGGATTTAGCCCGGCGAGCCGCATTTCTATAAACCTGAGACGCTGATCCAGTTCTGACTCGCTGATTTCATCCAGCGACTGTGCATAACTCGAAGGCACCCAGCCGATGAGAATAATTGTGCTTACCAGCAGGAAATTACGAAATCTCGCCATTTCAAGATACCTGACCAACATGTGCTTTCTCCACTGTCCAACGGGACAGAATTTTTTCATCGATATTGACACCAAGCCCGTGATCCCCTGAAACCTGCGGCGGTCGCCCGCCGTAACCAAACTGCAATAGCGGTGCCACGGGGTCTTCGCGAAGTAAAAACAATCCGAAACAACCTTCCGCATAAGTCACTGGTTGTACCGCCTGGGCGAGACGTAAGTGCGCCGCCGATAGCAGTGACGATTCACCGACCTGGCAACCCAGTTGCAAAACAAAGCCGGCTTCCAGCGACTCTCGCGCGCGGTTCAGGGCAGCTACCAGTCCGCCACACTTGGAAACCCGAACATTGGCGGCCGTGCAGGCCCTTGCTTCTATCAGTCGTTGCAGCGACGCCCCTGTTGTCAGACTTTCATCGGCCATGACATGGAGCCCGGTTTCCGCTACCAGCGACGCCAGTCCGTCGATATCATCAGCGGCGATAGGTTGTTCGAAAGACGTTGCTCCGTAACGCGCCATGTCGCGCATGCTAAGACTTGCCTGCTGCACATCCCATATCATGTTGGCGTCCACGCGGACATCGAAGTTGCGTCCAAACACCCGCCGCAGCAGACGTACCGCGTTGACATCTTCGGTGTGATCGACCTTGAGTTTGACCTGCCGGATACCGAACTGGCGCTGCTTCAGCGCTGACCTGATCAGGCGCCAGCCCTTGTCGGCGGACAACACGCCGCTATAGCGGAAATCAGCTGGCAACTCAGTGGGTTCAGCACTCAACGCGGGCGTTCCGAATGTCTTGCCGAAAGCGTCCAGTAACGCCAGGTCCACCGTGCACCAGGCTGCGGATTGTGGCAGCTTCGGAGCGACCCAGCCGGGTGTTTGGCCGTCGCACTGCTGCAAAAAATGCTCAACCTCGGACATGGACTCGAAGCGCTGATCCAGCAGTCGCGGCAGAATGTCATCGCGTAGCATGGCGAAGGCCGACGCGCGGCTTTCACCGGTGACGTATTCACGCGGCAACGACTCGCCGAAACCGACCGTGCCTGCGTCCGTGGTGCACTTCAGAAACAGGCTGTAGGAACTGGTTCTTTCGGCGGCCGCGTGCTTGAAAGGTTTACGGAACGGCAGGTCCACAGCAGACAACTCAAAAGATACTATTCCGGCCACGCGTTACCCTTGACTCAATTTATAGCGCCGCTATCTCAACAGGCAGGCTCAACATCACTCTTTCAACTCAACGATGTTCTCGATTTCCGGGCGCAGCGTTTCGGTATCCGCTTTTACCCGGCTAAGGACCTCGGTCTTGGCCTGGAACACGCGTTTTCCACTGGCGGCCAGCTGGCGGCGACCGCGCTCGTACCAGCCTTCACGCATCACGTGCATGACCATCGCTCCCAGACGGGAGGAATCGCGTTTGGATCTGTATTCGATATTGACTTCATTGAGGTAGCGCTCGACCTCCTGTAGAAACGCCTGTTGCTGTTTTTCTTCTGTGCGACCAGCAAACTCGACGCGCAGGATATAACGGCTGCCTTCGGTATCAGCCTCGGCCTTGAAATGAGCCGGGGTAATGTCAGTTGCGCGCGCGGCGCTCTGTACGCCATCGATTACCTGGTTCACACTAAGCTTTTCGCCGGTAATATTGGTCATGCCGCGCCCCTTGCGCAGGAACACGATCTCGGGCGTCTGCTGATACTTGCCGGCCACCTTGATAACGTCGTTGATATCGTAGCGATAGAGGCCGCTGGTGGTGGTCACAAAAATGTAATACTCACCATCCATCTCCAGATCGGCAGCGGTCAGAAACGGCCACGATTCCGGATCGTCCGGTCTTGCATCCACCTCATCTGCCGCGACGAACTCGAAAAAATTGGTGGCCACGGTGAGCGCACCCTTGCTGCCCTCGTCGGACAACGGGATCGAACCACGTGCCTCGCTGGAAAGATAACCCCAGTCGCGCACCGGTACCGGTCGCGTATCATCCGGGTTGAACCACGAGTCGAATTTCTCCAGGTAGTGACCCACTGTACCGCCCTTCCAGCAGCCGATCAGACCCAGGTCAGGCCAGTTATCGCCCGGCAACAGCCTGCCATCGCGCTTTGTGCGCATCGCTTCGAGCTGCGCGGCCCGTTTGGGATTGGGGCGCAAATGTCTTGCCAACTGTTGGCGGATCGTCTGATCGATATCCTGCTGTGTCGATAGCGTTCCATCGCGGATATCCCGAATCAGGTCTTCGCTATACTCGTTGGTCTTGTTCATCAGCTGCAAAATGGAGGACGGGTTGGCGGTGGCCAGGAAATGCACGTTGTGTTCCAGCGAAATGCGCATAATCGTGTAGTACTTGGCCTGGTAGTCCTCGATCTCGAACACTTCGTAGGGAATTGAGTAAGCATTGCGCACCAGCCAGGGCATGTTCTTGTAGATATGGCCGGTGGTCGAACCGAACGGCAAACCCGCATCGGTATGCCCCTCGATGGCAGGTGACACCATCGACACCACCTTGTAATCGAGGATGCCGGGATGGGCTATTTGCGCATGATACAATCAGGTGCGCATCTGGTCCTTGTGCGCCTGTCCCTGATCGGTGGGGGTAACCGGGATTAACTTGGGTTTACCGGTAGTGCCGCTGGTCTGGGCAAACATCACCGGGTCTTCCGCGGTGAACACGTTACTGGCACCTCCGGCAACTCGTTCCATATCCTGCTGGATATCGCCGTAGGTAATAAGAGGTACCTGCTTTTGATAGTCGGCGATGCTGTTTATCGAGGCGAAATTGTAACGTTGGCCGTACTCGGTGTTGGCATTCCTGCGCAATATACTCATTAGCAAATTGGTCTGGGTACGGCGCGGATCGCGAGCCGCTTCATCAAAGCGGCGCGCGGACCGTTTCCCGACAAATGCAATCAGTTTTCCCGCGAGTGACATTATATTCTCCTCTGTGCGTAAATTTGTGTCCGGGGATACCTGCGATCGTCCCGGCGGTTACTCAGGGCGTCGCCCCGTGCGTTTTGATCCATTCGGTCATATCGTCAACCAGGCGCTGTGCTGCATCGAGCTGAACAGAGTGCGTCTGATCGTCGTACCTTATCACGTCCAGACCGGGCTCTCGACCCGGCTCCAGTACAGCCAACACGCCGTCATTGTCGATAATCGTATCGTTGCCGGCCAGGAAAAGTTGTACTGGAAGCCGATTGTCGGCGATGTTTTTATCGACGTACTTATCCAGGCGGTGACTCTGCCAGAAAAAACGTACCGTGGCCGAGGTCAGGCGCAGTGGATCGTCGCGAATGTAATCGAGATAGAGCGGGGTGGTGGTAAACATTTCCGGCCGTATCGGAGTCGCTACCGGTGCCGTTGGACGAATTGGCGACAGCAGCCCGATTTTCAACTTGTTCATCGGGCTCACATCGACTTCCGCGCGCAGCCCGGGTGTAATCATTATCAGCCCATCGATTGCCTGCGGATGACTGAGGCCATACGCGAGCGCCAGTTTACCGCCCCAGGAGAGACCCACCAGGAAGATCTGGTCATAATTGTTACGCAAGGGTGAGACAAATGAATCGATGTCGGCCAACAAGGTTTCATAAGCATCGACGTGGCCACTGAGAAATCCCCGGTTTTCACGATTCTGGCCGCTGCCGCGCCGGTCCAGGCAAAACACATCAAAGTTCCGCTGCTGCAACCGGCTGGCAGCAATCGCGAACCAGCCGGCATGACTTTCAATTCCATGCAGATATACCAGCGCGGTGCGCGCGGCGGGGTTTGTATAAGCGATATAGGCCAGGCTCTCACCGCTGCTGGCAGAGTAGGTTTGCAGCAGTCCCTTGTCGCCACCCGGAGCAGGGTGTTGCGCCACCGCTTCCTGCCTTTCATCGAAAACGACAGGATGCGCAGTACAGCCAGCCAGTAACAGCGCGACAAGCAGCGCGCCGATCAGTTTCAAGTAGCTTGTTTGTCTCATAGCGATGATACCGGTTGTGGGCGGCTGCCGGGTTCGCAGGCACCGATGCCGGAAGTGCCGTATGGCTCAGCTTCGACATCCGCTACCACAGACCAGCGTTGCCGCCCGAGATGTTCTACCCAGCTACCTACCTGATCACCATCCTGCAGGTAGGCTGCCGCGTCTATTTGCCGTTCCGCATCTTCGACAAAGACCTGTCTTGCCCCGTCCAGGCTGAAGCCACCGCGCAAGAACAGTTCTGCCTTGTAAATTAATCCGGGTTTGCGGATCGCGGTACCCCCCGGTGTGCCGGTGAGGATCAGGCTGCCGGCGGGAATGATACCGTCGGCGTTGTGCAGGTAGCGCGGCTTGCCGTACGCATCGCGCATGCAGATGATTTCTCCCTGCGCCAGTATCTCGATCATATACCTGACAATGCCCCAGGGGCCGCGCAACATGGCATCGGTACCGGCGAGCTGTCGGCTTTGCGTGTAGCCCGGACTGGCGACCAGTTCGTAGACCTCGAGACCGATCCGCAAGCTGTGATCGCCTTCATTTACTGTGCGCGGTCTCAGCTGACTGCCGTGAACCATCCACGGCCCGATGGGCAGGTAGGTGGGATGCGATTTGCCACGCGTATAGCCGGTCGCTTCATCCAGAATAATGGGCACGCGATTCGACACGTCGTTGGCCACGAAAAACGCTACCTTGTCGATAAAAGCGTCGTAACTGGGTGGTAACTGGAACAGATTCAGGTCTTCCAGCAGCACCAGGCCCAACTCCACCTCGTAGTCGAGTAGCAGTACCGGCTGCGCCGCTATCTCACCGATCTGCATGCCGGTACGCACTGGCGTATAGGCACCGGTAGGCACAACGGGTTTGGGAAACAGCAGCAGTTCCCCGGCCGTGTCTACATCGACTTCATCACGGTGATCGGCGTAGTTGATACCCGCACCGATAACCACGCGTTCCAGCTTATCGAGTTCGGCAGCACTGATCGAAACGGGCGGCAGCACCACTTCCGCCAGCCTGTCCTGTGGAATCAGCTCGAGCAGTTCGTCATTGGCAACTTTTCCTTTGCTGTCCAATGCAACCGCCTGCGCAGCCGCGAATGCCCACTGCATGAGATCCGGTTGTGAATGACCTGATTCCCCGGCGTAGCAGAGCTGCGGGTTTTGATCGCTGAGCGCGCGCACTGTTGTCGGGACACCATCGTCATCGTTCAGTACCAGGCCGTAACAGGTCTGGCCTCGATGCCCGGGCAATGACGATATGTAGCGAATGACACGAAGCACGGTGAAGTCTTCGCCATGCTGCGTAGTCGTCGCGGCCACGGATGAATCCGGACTTATGCCGGTCAGTAAAACCGCGGCGCTGACCAGAAACAGGATAGTCTGATTTAACATCAGCTGTTCACACCACCGGCGACAGTATCTACCGTCTGCTGGGCGACCTGTGTCGCTCTGACGGAAACTTCGTGACCGGCCGTACCCACGCGCCTGGCATTTTCGCTCCACCAGTTCCGGGCCGCCACCTGGTCCCAGCTCTCGGCAAGGACAATTGCGTTCAGTCGTGCAATGATGACATCGGCGCTCTCGGGTCGCTGTTCCAGATCGACAGCCATGCAATCAACAATCAACTGGTCCAGCTCCGGCGGAATGACCAGTTCTGTTACCTCGCATGGACGTGGCGCGGGTGTATTAGCGCAGTGGTAGGCGATCTCCATGGATGTATTGCCGGCGAAAGGTTGCTTGCCGGTTACCAGGTTGAAAGCGATAACACCCACCGAGAAGAGATCGGAGCGAACATCCATGCAGGATGGATCCTGCAGACGTTCGGGAGCGATATAGGGTGGCGTACCGGCTACTTCCTGGACTGTCCCGGCAGTTCCCTGTTCGGCAACGTTCACCTCCCTGACCAGGCCGAAGTCCAATACCTTGACGAAATCGAAACTGCCACCACGCTCGGTAAGAATAACGTTGGGTGGTTTCACGTCGCGGTGTACAAAGCCCCTGGCATGGGCTTCGGCCAGCGAAGCACACAATTGTCCGAGCCGGCGGTATTGCATCCTCCAGTTCGAGGAGGTCTGCCAGGGTCAGTCCGGGCAGGTATTCCATCACGTAATAGAACACGCCCTCGTTGGTACGACCGTAGTCGTAGATTTCGATGGTATTGGGATGCGTGAGCAGGCTGTTCGACTGTACTTCACGTTCGAAGTGTTCGAGGTTTTCTTCGCTTACCTTTCCGGGGCGGATGAACTTGACCGCCGTGGGGCGGCGCAGGAATGCATGGCGTGCCAGGTACACCTCGCCCATGCCACCCGCACCGATCTTGCGCTCCAGCGTGTACTGCCCAAGTTGTTTCACCTGCTCCACGCGCCGTCGCAGAAACTGCAATGCGTAGCTAGAGATGAAAATGAGCAGTGCGCTGAACACGAGCAGGCCCAGCAGACCGAACACCATCAGCCGTAGCGGGCGCGAGGCGGCGAAAGCCGCCTCTACCGAGACTTCCGTGGCCAGCCCGATGCCGTATTTCGGCAGCCAGCGGTAGGCACCAACTACCTCGACGCCACGGTAATCGCGATAAGCTTCCAGAATTACCCCTGCAGGCGAATCACCGCTTACAGCAGTGGCTACCAGCTTCGTCAACGGCCGCTCTGCAAGCGCTGTGCCGGGTCGATAACCGCGTGTCATATCGTCGCCGGGGTCGCGCAACTGCACGCGCAATATGGAACGCGCCCCGGGCGTATCGGGTATCAGGCCGATAGCAGTGAGCTGCTCGTCATAGCGGCTGTCGGACAGCATCAGACCATCCCTGTCAAAGGCATAGCTGTCACCGGTTTCGCCCAGCCGTGCTATTGACAGGATGCGCGAGAAATCATCCTCGGGCTGAATCATCAGAAAGAACGCCGCAATCGCTTCACCCTGCTCGTCGAGCACGGGGGCGAGTGCTCCCATGACAGGTAGATCGAGTATCACTTCAAAGCCTTCCATCAACTCGCCTCGATGGTATGGCCTCGTCAGGATCGGCTCTCCGCGAAACACCGGTGCAAGCACAGCCCGACCTTCTGACGTGAGGCGGAGCCCTGTCTGTTCCTCGATGGACGAGGCCAACACCAGGCCGTCGCTACCCAACAGACCGAAACCGTAGTAATTCTCTGAATCCTCCAGCGTCTCCAGTGCATCGAGTAATTCTGCCTGTATCGGTTCTGCGAGAAGATCCCTGGCCGGGTCTGCACTGTTTCTCACCACCGCTGGCAGCCGCTTTGCCGCCTCCAGCACTTCGGGCAGTTCAGCCCAGTGATTGGCGATATCCAGTTCTTTTTCTATCAGCAACTGCATGCCGGCGGCGTTGGTTGCGGCCACCGCCTCAAGGCTTTCACTGAGCCTGTCGCGTAAAGCACGTTCGCTAGCCTGATGGATCCAGAAACTGGCGATCAGCAGTACGGCCACGACCACGAGTCCTGCTAACAGGACCGGATTGCGCCACAGGTAGCCCATGCGTGCGCCTGGAGCTTCAGAAACCGAACGGAATTTGCTCGGATTGGCGAGAGCTTTGATTGTCATACTGTCAGATTTTCGCACATACTGTGGCCTGGTTTTTGAGGCAGGACCGATTCTCGCTTGCACCCGTTTCAGGCGTGGCTTTAGATTAAGGGATTCGGCTACTTTAGCCTGCACCGTATCCGAAAACGGTTAACCTTAAAAAATTACAACGATCAAATTACAGTAATAGATTACAGTAAAAACAACGACAACAATAACAGCACAGTCAATGCAACCAGTCCCTGAATCAAGGTCGCCATGGTGTGGGTCTTGTATGCGGTAGAAACATCCATACCACTGAACTGAGTAACCACCCAGAAATAACTGTCATTCGCATGAGAGATTGTCATCGCTCCGGCACCGACCGCCATCACCGCCAGTACCGTTCCCATATCGGTATCTAAACCCAGGTCCCCCAGCAACGGCGCGATAATGGCCGAGGTTGTTACCATGGCAACCGTAGAAGATCCCTGCGCCGTTTTAAGGACTGCAGCAATAATAAAAGGCAGCAACAGGCTCACATTCATCTCGCTCAGGCTACCGCCAATCAGTTCCGCAATTGGTGTCTGCTTCAGCACCTGGCCAAATGCACCACCGGCTCCGGTAATCATAATAATCAGGGCGGCACTTTTTAAGCCGTCACTGATCCAGTCGTTCAGGGTTTCTTTATTTAGTGCGGGCATCAGACGCATGGCGAGAAAGAAACCGATAATCAAAGCGTTGAGAGGCTTGCCTAAAAATGAAAAAACAGCAAACAATGTATCCTGGCCAAGAGGAAAGCTCGGAAAGTTTGCTACCGACCCCATTGCTATCAACAGGATCGGTACAAAGATCGGCGCAAATGCTTTAGTGGCTGGCGGTAAATTTTCAGGCGCCTCGTAATCCATATCTTCAAACTCTCGATCTTCGTCGGTTTTGTAGCGACTCCCCACAAAACGCGCCCAGCCATATCCGGCAAATGCGGCTGACAGGGAAATTACTAACCCGACAGCAATGACCAGGCCTAAATTGTCACTAATGCCAAGGTTCGCGGCGGCGGCAATCGGGCCGGGCGTAGGCGGAACGAAGGTATGTGACGCATATAATCCTGCGCTCAGGGCGATAGTGACTGAGATAGCTGAAGATCCGGTCTTGCTGATTAAAGATCGGCGCAGCGAAGAAAGAATAACGAATGCCGAATCACAAAAAACAGGAATAGATACGATATAACCAATAAGCGTCATCGCCAATGCTGGATGGCGCTTACCAAGCTTTCGCTGAATCGCGTTGGCCATGGTAATCGCAGCATTGGTCTTTTCCAGAATAGTCCCGATTAGCGTGCCAAAAAGAATAACCAGACCGATGTAGCCGAGAATGTTGCCAAAGCCCTCCCTGATTGTTTCCTCGAGTTCCAGTAGCGGAACTCCGGTGGCAGTACCTACACCATAAGCCGCGAATATAAGCGCTAAAAAGGGGTGTAAATGCCAGCGGGTGGTCGATAAAACAATAAAGCCGATGGTTACTATAAAAATAAAACTGAGCGTTACTATATCCATGGCTCTTTTTATTTATTTGTGTGCCGCCAATATACATGGGCTGTTTCGTTCACTCAACAAGGCTTCCTGACGCCTTGAAGTCCTTTAGGCGAGGGGATGTTCGACTGGTTTCGCCCTGTCACTCACCTGCCTGGAAATCATAAAAAATTCTGTTACGTTACTTAAGCCGGGGTGGTTCGGTTTTTTGTCAGCAGACTGTAACTGAAAATAGCGAGCCCGATCCAGATACCGATAAATCCAACCAGCTTGTCGAGATTGAAAGACTCTCCCAGCAGCAGTACGCCAGACAGAAATTGTAGCGACGGCGTGACGTAAAACAGGATGCCCACCGTGGTCATTGGCAGCATGCGCGTGCCCGCGGTGAAAAAAGCCAATGGTATTATCGTAATCGGCCCGCCGAGGACGAGCAGCAGATCGGTATCCCAGCTATGGTGCAGGAACATCGCTTTACCCTGGAATTGCAGCCATAACAGCAGCGCCAGCGTGAATGGCAGTAACAATAAGATCTCGACCAATAGCCCGGGCACCGTATTGGTCTTCATTTGCTTGCGTAGCAGTCCATATCCCGCGAAAGTTATCCCCACCGCGATACCAACCCAGGGGACCGTGGCAGTGCCAAGCACGTAGTAGGCGACGCCCGCTGCGGCAAACAGGATTGCGGCGATGTTCAAGCGGCTCAGTTTCTCCCTGAACACAATGACTCCGGCGAGCACGTTCAACAGTGGCGTCAGAAAGTAACCCATGCTCGCCTCGATTACGCGATGATTGGCGACGGCCCAGATATAGATGCCCCAGTTGGCACAGATAACCAGGCTCGATACCGACAGCCATTTGAGTTCATGCCAGGAGTGCAGCGCCTCCCGCACTTGCGTTCTGCGCCGCTGGCTCGACAGTACCAGCAGTAGCAGTACCGGCAACGACCATAGCATTCGGTGCAGCAGGACTTCGATCGCGGGTACGTGATTCAGCAAAGCCCAGTAAAGGGGGAACAGGCCCCAGCCGATATAGCCGGTGAGAATGACCGCATAGCCCTTGTTCATTAGTTGAAGATGATCCCGCTCAGCACGAAAACCCAGGGCGCCGGAAAACGATCCAGTCGGGATTGGCTCATGGCATTATGCAAACAGTCGAGGCAGCGCGTCGCCGTGGGCGCAGCGGAACAGGGCCTGGTTACATTGTTTCTGTAGATCCATGGCATTGTCCATCTGTGCATCGGACACCGGTTCAACCTGGTTCAAAACGATGGCGGCGACCCTGAGCTGCCTGCTTTCAACCGCCTGTATTGTCATCAAAGTCTGGTTTACCGCGCCGATGCGGTCGTTGACGACTATGATGACCGGTAGCTGCAGCGCGCTTGCCAGATCGGCGTTCAGGCCATTTTCGGCGAGCGGGGAGTAGAAGCCACCGGCACCCTCGACGATCAGGCGACTCTTTGGATGATCAACTTCGCAGGCATCTAACAGCTGCTCGATAAGAATCTCCCTGTTTTCGAGGCGTGCCGCCCGGGGCGGGGCGAGGGCGGCACGATAACGATAGGCTGCTATGCGTTCGATAGTTTCACGATTACCGTTAGCCTGCTGCAAGGCCAGCGCATCATGGGTGATCAGGTCGCCATTTGCTGACAGCTCACAACCCGATTCCACCGGTTTACGGGTTTCGACTTCGACTCCCTGCTGAACTAACTGGCGTACGAGCTGGCAGGCGATATAAGTCTTACCGACATCGGTGTCGGAGCCGGTAATGAAGTAGCCATTGTCATCGAGCGGGATCATGGCTGCATTCTGTGCAAGTTAAATACTTACTGCAAGTTTCGCGACGGGTCCGTGACGAATGGTGCTGGGAAAAGCATGGCCGCCTGTTATAATCGCGCGCGTTCCAGGCAGGTGTTTGCAGCATGCAGGATTTTGTCATCGGTCAGCGCTGGATCAGTGCCGCCGAACTTCAACTGGGTCTTGGTATGGTTATCGAGATCGAGCATCGTACGGTCAGTATCGTATTTCCAGCGACTGGCGAAACCCGTATCTATGCGCGCGCCGATGCGCCGTTGACGCGGGTGCGCTTTCGCAGCGGCGACTGGATTGAAAGGCAGGATGGAGAAATTCTGCAGGTTATCGAACTGAGCGAAACTGACGGCCTGATTAGATACCATTGCGAGGATGAGCATGGCCAGCGGGTAGATCTTCCCGAGGGTCGGTTGAGTAATTTTCTGCAACTCAATCAGCCAGGTGAGAGATTGCTTAACGCGCATATTGATCGTAACAAATGGTTTGCGCTGCGTTGCAAGACCCGCAATATCGCCAACCACCTGCAGCAGTCCCCGGTGTTTGGCCTGGCGGGCAGCCGCACCAGCCTGATCGCACACCAGATGTATATTGCCCACGAAGTATCGAACCGATTTGCGCCACGGGTTCTACTCGCGGATGAAGTCGGTTTGGGTAAGACGATCGAAGCGGGCCTGATCCTGCATCAGCAGCTCCTGCTCGAACGCGCACGACGCGTGTTGATCGTGGTGCCGGAATCCCTCGTGCACCAGTGGCTGGTGGAAATGCTGCGTCGCTTCAACCTCATGTTCAGTATCTTCGATGAGGCCCGATTTGCCGAGTCGCAGGAGGAAGATGTCGACTTCGCCGACGGTGAAAACCCGTTCCATAGCGAACAACTTATTTTATGCAGCCTGGAGTACCTGATCGAACATCCCGAGCAGGTTGCCCATGCGCGTAATGGTGAATGGGATTTGCTGGTTGTCGACGAAGCGCATCATCTTTTGTGGTCGCCCGAGTCGGCTAGCCCCGAGTACCAGCTGGTTGAACAGCTGGCTGAAAATACGGCGGGCTTGTTGTTACTGACCGCGACCCCGGAGCAGCTGGGCAAGGCAAGCCATTACGCTCGTTTACGCCTGCTGGATCCGGATCGATTCAGCGATCTCGATCGCTTTCTTGCCGAGGAGCAGGGTTACCAGCAGCTCGCCGATCAGGCACAGACCCTGCTGGAAGATCCCGATCGCGCCCAGGAACTGGATGATTTACTCGATCAGCACGGCACCGGAAGGGTGTTGTTTCGTAATACCCGTCATGTGGTCAAGGGTTTTCCCGCCCGCGAAGTGCATCCAGTTGCGCTGAATCCGCTCGAGCAGGGCGATCCTTATGGGCATTGGCTGGGCGAACTGTTGCGCGAACTGCGATCGAAAAAGGTTCTGGTCATTGCGGCGGAGGCAAGCACCGCGCAACGGCTGGTATCTGATTTAAAGCAACATTTCGGTATACGCGCAGCGCTTTTTCATGAAGGCATGACGCTACTCGAGCGGGATCGTGCCGCGGCCTGGTTTGCCGATCATGAAGACGGCGCGCAGGTATTGATCTGCTCGGAAATTGGCAGTGAAGGGCGTAATTTTCAGTTTGCCCATCACCTGGTGTTGTACGACCTGCCGCTCAATCCCGATCTGCTCGAGCAGCGCATCGGGCGACTCGATCGTATCGGTCAGAACGCGGTAATCAATATCCATGTGCCATACGTGAAAGGCAGCGCACAGCAAGTGCTGTTGCGCTGGTATCACGAAGGTCTCGGCGCCTTTTCTCAAACCTGCCCGGCCGGACACCAGGTTTATCTGCAGACCCGCCGGGAATTACAGCTCCATCTTGACGACCCGCTGTTACCCGTCGATGATTTTATCGAACGTACCCATGAGCTACACCAGTCGCTCGATCAGGCTTTGCAACAGGGGCGCGATCGCCTGCTCGAAATAAACTCCTGCCGACCCGGAGTGGCTGAAGCGCTGATCGACGAGGCGCTGCAGCGTGACCTCGATTTCGACCTGTTTAAATTCATGGAGCGCATATACGACTGTTACGGGGTCAACAGTGAAATCCGCGGTCGTGACGGCTGGGTGATTACGCCGGGCGACAATATGCTTACCCAGATGCCGGGATTACCGGAGGACGGTATGACGGTGACCTATGACCGCAGCGCGGCACTCGCCAACGAAGACCTGCATTACCTGACCTGGGAGCATCCGTTCGTGCGCAATGCGATGGATATGATCCTGAGCAGTGAATTCGGTAATACAGCCCTGGTCGCGTTGAATTACAGCGGGGTCAATGCCGGTACCTTGCTCGCCGAGTGTCATTTCCTGATGGAGTTCAGCGATGATTCGGGCAGCCACAACGAGCGCTACTTTCCCAACTCGACAATCAGGGTCGTTATTGATGAATCAGGACAGGACCATGCCGGACGCGCCGATTTCGATGCGGCCCTGCAGCAAACGCAGCGCGTCGATATGGACACGGCGATCAAGATCGTTAAAGCCAGGCAGACCGAGTTGACGCAGATGCTGGAAAACGCGGACCTTGTCGCTGACAGTCATGTGCCGGGTTTGATCGCCGACGCCCGCAGTAACGCTCGCGAATTGCTGGGGCATGAAATTGAGCGGCTGATTGAGTTGCGCAAGGTGAATCCCGGGGTGCGCGATGACGAAATAGACTTTTTCCAGGGCCAGCTCGATCGTTTCGAATCCGCGCTCGGTCACGCGCGTCTGCGCATCGATGCGGTCAGGGTTATCGTCGCGCTCTGATCCCTCGTCGAGGTCGGCACGCTAAAAATGCTATGATATGTGCAGTTTGATCAGGAGATCAGGATAATGACAGATACCTATTCGCTGACGCAGTATGTCGATGACTTGAGAACCATTGTTGCCGAAACCAGTGACGAAGCTGAAATTATTCGTCGGGTTGGGCCTTTGGCGCAACGCGTTGTGGCCGACAAATCCTGGCTGCAACCGAAGTACTATGAGGCTGACGAGGAGCAGGGATTCGCGGTGCATCTGCTGCATGAGGAACCTGATCACTCGCTGGCTGTCATCCTGGTTAACTGGTTGCCCGGCAGGGGAACGCCACCCCACGATCACGGCACCTGGGCGGTCGTCGCCGGTATCGAAGGCGTCGAGCATAATGTCCGCTACAAACGAATCGATGATCGCAGCCGCCCTGATTATGCCGAGCTTGCGGTGAAAAAGGATTATGCCGCCAATGAAGGTGAGCTGGTCTGCATCAGGACCGGTGGCATTCATAAGGTGACTAACGAAACCGATCGCATGACCCTGTCAATGCACACCTATGGCATGCATATCAATCACACCAATCGGTCGCAGTTTAATCTCGATACCAATGAAAGAAAGGAGTTTATCGTTCGCGTCGAGTAGCCGTTTGTGCGCAAGCGGCTATACGCGAGCCCGCACACAGCGCAGAAGGTCACTTGAATCGGCAGTCGACACCTGTATCCGCGAGCAATTATTGAAAGCTGCAAACGACTGCAGCGCCTGGCAAAACAATTCGATAAAGTCCGCGTCGATTTTTTGCTCGATGTGCACAGACTTCAATTCAAGTGAAGCTTCGTTTCGATGCGCCTTGCAATCGATCCTGCCAACCAGGCGATCGCGATACATGACGGGCAGGCAAAAATACCCAAACTGTCGCAAAGGCTCGGGTACATAACATTCAATCTGGTAATCGAAGCCGAATATTTCCCGTCCCCGCTGGCGTTGAATAACGGCATTGTCAAATGGTGACAAGATACGCACCTGTGCGCTGCTGTGCGGCGCTCGGGTCTCCAGTAGTTCGGGGTCGATGTAAAACATGTTGTTGCCCAGTTCGACCGTGGTCAATTGGTCGGCCTCCAGGCGCTGTTGCAACTGCTCTTTGATCGCATCGCGCAGGCCCTTGCCCTTGCGCAGGTAAGCCATCGATACCAGGCTGGCAAATCCATGCGCGCGCAGCGTAGTATCGACCAGGTGGCCGGCGTAGTCATCCATACCCGGCATACTCGTGTCTACCCAGTCGGGCAATACACGCTCGGGCAGGTCATATACTTTTTGAAACCCCTCACGGCCGCTCACCATGAGTTCTCCCTGCATGAATAGTTGCTCGAGCGCCTGTTTGGCCGGCTTCCAGTCCCACCACCCATTACTGGTCTGGCGCGTGTCGGCAAAATCGCGGGCGCGCAAGGGGCCCTCGGCTTCGATGCGCTGCAGTATATTGTCGGTTAGCTTGCGCTCGCTGGTGCCAAACCAGTTGCGCTCACCATTCATTTTGCGCATGCGCGGCAGCGCGAAGCGATAATCGCGCATGGGTAACCACGCTGCGGCATGAAACCAGTACTCGAATATGTCGCGTTGCCTGACCAGTTGATCGAGAAACTTCGGCTGGTAATTCGCGACCCGTGACCAGAGCACATGGTGATGCGCTCGTTCGACCACGGAGATGGTGTCGATCTGTACATAGCCGAGCTGCTCTATGGCGCGCAGCGTGGCGCGCTTGCCGCGGCCGAAATAAGCGGATTTCAACAGACCCTGTTGATTGAGCGCAATGCGCCTGAGTTTTGCCGCCAGTGACATGGAGTTCAAATCAACTTTGTTGTGTCTGATCGACCGATTTCAGGAGCAGGGTCGAGACATGCCCCGCTTGATTCACCTGGCGAATTGACAGGTTCATGCCGCTTGCTGTGCTTTTGCAGTAGTACATCGACGCATTTTTTATCACAATGGGGGTCCGGTCAATCGTCGGTAGTTCCATGCAACGCAATCAGGTCAAGTTTCTTTATCTGAATCTCGGTCATTTCCTCGACCACCTGTTCATGCTGGTGTTCGCCTCGGTGGCCGCATTGCGCCTGAATAGCGAATGGGGGATGAGTTATGCCGAGCTGATTCCCTATGCGACCCCCGGATTCATTGCTTTCGGAGTCTGCGCCATCCTGGCGGGATGGATGGCGGACAAGTGGAGCAGGGAAGGTATGATCGTCATCTTCTTTATCGGTATCGGTGCCAGCTCATTGCTTGCCGGGATGGCAAATAATCCGCTACAGATCGCGATCTGCTTGACGCTGATCGGAATCTTTGCCGCCATCTATCACCCGGTCGGCCTGGCAATGGTAGTGCAGGGGCGGGCGCGAACCGGGGTTCCGCTAGCGATAAACGGGGTCTTCGGTAACCTGGGCGTGGCCAGTGCCGCGCTGCTGACGGGTTTCCTGATCGACAGCGCGGGATGGCGCAGTGCGTTCTATATCCCCGGTGTGGTTTCGATATTGCTCGGTTTTTCTTACTGGTTGTTTGTGCGCAACGAACCACGCACTGAGGGCGCCGCGACCGGTGGCGGTGGAGCGGGTAAGACGATCGAGACCGTAGTAATCCCGCGGACGACCCTGGTCAGGGTTTTTGCGATTATCTTTTTTACCACGGCAATGGGCGGATTGATCTTTCAAAGCACAACTTTCGCCTTGCCGAAAATATTTGCCGAGCGACTGGTGGATTTTGCCGGTTCGGCAACCATGGTGGGCTGGTACGCGTTCCTGGTATTTTCGCTGGCTGCGATGGCGCAGCTGGTGATCGGTTACCTGGTGGATAATCATTCGATACGCGTGGTTTTTGCAACGGTAGCGCTGTTTCAGGCCTTGTTCTTCTACCTGATGATACACCTGGATGGCCTGGCCGCACTGTTGGTGTCGATCGCTTTCATGTTCGTCGTGTTTGGGCAGATTCCGATCAACGACGTGCTGGTCGGCAGAATGGCGCGTAGCGAATGGCGCAGCCGGGCGTACGCGTTGCGCTATGTTGTGACCTTCTCGGTAATGGCTTCGGCGGTGCCATTGATTGGATGGATCCACGGAAACTGGGGATTTGCCCGTTTGTTCAGTCTGCTTGCGGTTGTTGCGTTGCTGATCTTCAGCGCAACCCTGCTGTTACCGGGATCGAACAAATCCCTCGGTCAGCAGGAGTTATCGTAGTTCACGCGCTGACCGCGAGATTTCGTGCTCAGGAATCTACTTCAGGCGTGGATAGTTCGCCGGAAACGACTGTTGCCAGAGGATGGAGCCAGGCCTAGTTTATTCTTCTCAGCTGGCCGTTGCCCCCGAATTCAAGCGTGTTGGTCACGCTGCCTTTCTTGTAAACCCAGGTGTCGCCATAACGTACTGTCGGTTCGCCGCAGCGCTTGAGCACTTCGTACTTGCCCGAGGGGTTACGGGAATCAGCGCTGATGATATGGGTGCCACAGCTCATCGAGCCGAAAGCCATCGCCGACTCCGTAATGAAGATCGAGATAAAAAGCGCCGCTATGATCGGTGTCAGTTTTTTATTCATTAGGAAATCCTCTGCTATTCGGAAGCTCGTTGCGTAGAATGCTCTGCTCTACGGAATGCTGTAACTCAGATCTTTGACCACGGCCAGGCCGGAGGCCACGCGCAGCACGGCGCCAGTCGGCAAATCGGCGATGATGGTGCGTATCGGCGACCTGACGCTGAGTTTACCAGAGCCCTTTATACCTGCGAACTCGCCTTCGCCATCGACTACAGTGAACTCGCCCGCACATTCACCAGGTTTGCCCTTGCAGCTCAGCTGCGCGTAGGCAACGCTGTCCGGACCCGTGGTAATTTCGCAACGTCCGCTAGCCTCGGTCGCGCCGGTTTCCATGTTGAGTTCCTGCACAATGGGGCATACTACCAGGCCCTCGTGCATTTCACCCTCCGCGTTTTCGATGTACATGACCCCTTTCAATGCGCCGAGAAACATAAGGCTATTGGGGCCTACATGGAATACCCGGCCCTCGCCTTCCCAGGGAATAATCGTCTGAACGGTGCCTTCTTTGGCGGCCTGCGCCGGTGTGATCGTCAGCAGCAAAATCGCTACCATCGGTGCCAGAAAGATTTGTTTTAAGGTCATTACTTTGTCTCCTGTGCTGTCAACGTTTGCATCCAGCGAAAAAAATGTTACCTAATCTCGGCGCATTATGCGACTGATTGCCGCGATGATATCAAAGTATAGGCGCAACAGATATTTTTTCCCGATTGGATACTGTGAGGAGTCTTAATGGTTGTCGGGTTCGAAACCTGTCATTGTGATTTCCAGGTAAACAGTCTCTCCAGATACTGACTTTTTTAAGCCGGCTCAAAAAGCGATGCCAGCCATTGATGGTCAATTGCTTCCAGGCTGCGACCCCTGTGACCGGTCATGGTTTGCGCACCGATCAGTGCGTTGATGATCGCTTCTTCGGTACTTTCCACGGTGGCTGTAAACAGGGGGTTGAGCTGTTCTGCGGGTAGAAACGAGGCGCGCTCCACCGGGCTCAATTCATCATCGGTGGCGGCTCGCGCCGTGCTAAAGGCGATGAACAGGTCGCCCGAACCGTTATGACCCGTGCTGCCACTGCGACCCATGCCGAGCGCACAGCGCCGCGCGATTCTTTGCAGTTGCAGCGGTAACAACGGTGCATCGGTTGCAATCACCACAATTAACGAGCCGTAATCTTCATTCGCGTCGTCAGGCAGCGGGCAATGTTGACCGACAGGAATGCCGCCAATGGTCAATTCGTTGCGCAGGCCGAAGTTGGCCTGCACCAGGGCGCCGAGGGTATAGGTTTCGTCGCCGATTGACAGGGTGCGGGATGCGGTTTCGGTGCCGCCCTTGAACTCGTAGCAACGCATGCCGGTGCCGCCGCCGACGTTGCCCTCGGCCACCGGCCCTGTCGTGGCGCCATTGAGAGCTTCGAAAACGTGATCGGCAGCGACATGAAAACCATTGATATCATTGAGGCAGGCGTCGCAGGTTTCAGCTATGACCGGCAGTAACCAGGGGTCTTTGGTATCCTCATATTCCGCCCGGCTGGTCAGCCATTGCAAACAGGCGTGATGCACCATGCCGACGCTGTGGGTATTGGTCAGGAGTATCGGGCCGAGGAAATATCCGGCCTCGTTGATCCAGTGTGCGCCGGTCATTTCACCATTGCCGTTAAAAGACGAAAACCCCGCCCAGGTCGGTTCCAGCATTCTGCTCTGCTGATCGTGCAATATCGCCGTGACCCCGGTGCGCACGGCGACGGGTCCGTTCTTGTCAGCTGCCAGATCGGCAATCAGGGTTTTATAGCCAACCTGAACTCCGGGTACGTCGGTAATCGCATTCCACGTTCCGGGCTGGCCGGAAAATGGTATGCCGAGGTCTCGCGCGCGCGTGGCCGTCGTGTTTGAATCAGTCATGGTATGTAGCTCGGGGTTGGTGGCATAAGGTCCGATGAATTAAGGTATCAGCACGGCTGCACCGGTCAACTGACCGCTGCGCAGGGCATGCAGCGCCTCGTTCGCCTGTTCGAGCGGATACTCTTCGATACGGGTTCTTACGGGTACTTTGGGCGCCAGCGCGAGAAAGTCTATCGCGTCCTGGCGAGTCAGGTTCGCCACCGACCGCAGCACGCGCTCACCCCACAGGATGCCGTAGGGGAAGCTAGGGATATCCGACATATGGATACCACCGCAGACGACGATGCCACCCTTGCGCACCGCGCGTAAGGCCGCCGGTATTAATGCACCGACCGGGGCAAAGATGATGGCCGCATCGAGTTCGCGGGGTGGCGGAGTATCCGAATCACCTGCCCAGAATGCACCCATTTCCAGTGCAAAAGCCTGTGCCGCTGCGTCGCCGGGACTGGTGAAAGCGTAAATCTCGCGTTGCTGGTATACAGCCACCTGCACGACGATGTGCGCGGCTGCACCGAAGCCGTAGATGCCCAGGCGCATCGAATTGTCGCCCGCCATCACCAGTGAGCGGTAACCAATCAAACCTGCACATAACAGCGGGGCGCATTCGGCATCGCCATACTCAGCCGGTAACGGAAAACAGAAATTCGCATCAGCGATCGTCATGTCGGCGTAGCCGCCATCGATCTGGTAACCGGTGAAGCCGGGGTTGTCGCAAAGATTTTCGGCACCCGACCCGCAGTAGCTGCAGTGACCACAGCTGTGTCCCAGCCAGGGGATGCCGACTCGATCGCCAGGTTTGAATCCATCCACGCCGTCACCGAGGGCGCTGACGGTGCCGACGATTTCGTGTCCCGGGATGATCGGCAGTTTGGCCTCGATTAAATCGCCATCCACGACATGCAGGTCGGTGCGGCAAACGCCGCAGGCAGAAACAGAAACCTGCACTTGTCCCGGACCCGGCAACGGGTCCGGCCTGGTGGTCATCTCCAGCCTCCATCCGGGCCGGGGCAGTATCATCGCCTTCATGCGCTTTTTACACCCTGGATGGTGGCATCGATATTTTTTCCGGTGATGCCGGCGGTCAATACGAAGCGCATGGCTTCATCCATGCTCATCTTGCAGGGCAGAATATCTTCGCGCCGTACCAGCAGCGTGTAACCACCGATCATGTAACTCATCGGTAAATACACCAGTTCGCAGTCGCGATCACGAAACGCGACCGGCAATTTTTCCTGTTCCTCCTGGGTAACAAATCCAATCGCCTCCGCGTTGCCGATCTTGACGATGACGACGCGACCGAAGTTTTCTTTCTTTGGTGAGAAGAAATCGAAGAAATCGCGGATTGCGCTGTAAACCGTTTTGATAATGGGCAATCTGAATACAATACTTTCGCCGATGGAGAATACCTGGCGCACCAGCACGGCCTTCATCAGCAGGCCGGTCAAAAATACCAGTGCCAGGCCCGCGATGGTGCCAAGTCCGGGGAAATAAACCACCGACGGCAAGGCCCAGCGCAGCGCGGATCCCAGCAGTTCCTCAGAAGTAATCACCATCCAGTAGAGTAGATATATCGTCAAAACGATCGGCAGGATGGTAATAATACCGGTGAGCAGAATGGTACTGATGGATTTGATCATGAGGTCGGTTCCGCGATTAACATGTCCGGAATTCTAACAGTTTTCGCATGTTATACGTGCACGGCAGATCCCGATACGTCAACCCAGCGTGCGCCGGGGGGCCGCTTGCGCGGGGATGACTTTAATAAGGATGCGGGATGGCGTACGAATCAGTTAGCCGAGCAGGATATCGCGTACCTGGCGGTACTTTTGCTGGGTTCTGGCGACGATGTCGGCCGGGATTGGTGGCGCGGGTGGCGTTTTGTCCCAGTCCAGAGTTTCGAGATAATCACGCACGAATTGCTTATCGAAACTCGGCGGACTGATACCGACACGATACTCATCGGCGGGCCAGTAGCGAGACGAATCCGGCGTCAGGATCTCATCGATCAGCACCAGCTCGTCGTTTTCATCGACGCCAAATTCAAACTTGGTATCGGCGATAATAATGCCACGCGGGCGTGCATAATCGGCCGCCAGCTGGTAGAGCTGGATACTTATATCCCTGATCTGGTTGGCTTTGTCGGCGCCGATTTTGGCGACGATATCGGCGAAAGTTACGTTAACATCGTGATCACCCACCTCGGCCTTGGACGATGGCGTAAAAATAGGTTCGGCAAGCCGCGCCGCCTGTTGCATCCCGGGCGGAAGTTTTATGCCGCAGATTTCACCATTCGCCTGGTAATCCTTCCACCCGGATCCAATGACGTATCCGCGTACGATCGCTTCCACCGGCAGTGGTTTAAGGCGTTTGACAATAATCGAGCGAGCCTTCAGGCGCTGGTAGTCCTCGGCGCTGACGTAATCGCTCAAATCGAGATCAGTCAGGTGATTCCTGACTACCCCGGCGGTTCTGGCAAACCAGAAGTTCGATACTTCGGTCAACAATTCACCCTTGTGCGGCATCGGTTCGGCAAAAACAACATCGAAAGCGGAAAACCGGTCGGTGGTTACGATCAGCATATGTGCGTCGTCGATAGCATAGATATCCCGCACCTTGCCGCGCGCTATCAGTTCGAGGTTTTCGATATTGGTTTCAAAAATCGGGTCGTCGCTCATTGCCGCTTCCAGAATTTTCAGCCCGCGAATAATAGCATGCAGTCCAGGCGGAATAATCAATTCGGGGTTAATTTTTTGAAACGATTCGCGCTATAATCGATCGCTTTTTTGGGATAACCCGGAGCAAGTCATGCCGAACACACTTGTAGCGGTAGTAATGGGCAGTAACAGTGACTGGCCTGTGATGCAGCACGCAACCGAATACCTCGAGCAATTCGGCATCGACTACCAGGCGCAGGTCGTATCCGCGCACCGAACTCCCGACCTGCTCGCCGCGTTTGGCAGGAACGCCAGGGCTAACGGTATCTGCTGCATTATTGCCGGCGCCGGTGGGGCTGCGCATCTGCCCGGCATGCTCGCCGCTAATACGACGGTTCCGGTATTGGGTGTACCGGTCCCCACCGAGCATTTGCAGGGGCAGGATTCATTGTATTCGATTGTGCAAATGCCCAAGGGTGTGCCGGTGGCGACATTTGCGATCGGCAAGGCGGGCGCGATTAATGCCGCGCTGTTTGCGGTGTCGATGCTGGCAGAAAACGATCCGGCCATACTGCAGAAACTGGAAGACTTCCGCGTTCAGCAGCGTGACACGGTGCTGAATATGACCTTGCCGCCGGTCGAATAAGATGGCGATTCTTCCGGGCAGTACTCTCGGCATGCTCGGTGGCGGGCAACTTGGCCGCATGTTTGTAACCGCGGCAAGAACCATGGGCTACGACGTAATAGTGCTCGATCCTGATCCGCAAAGCCCGGCGGGCAGTCTGGCCAGTCATCACCTTACCAAAGACTATGATGACACCGATGCGCTTGATTACCTGGCGCAGCATTGCGCGGTAGTCACCACCGAGTTTGAAAATATCCCCGCAGTCACTCTGGCCTACCTGGCTAAATCGGTGCCAGTGCATCCTTCGGCGAAGGTTATGCATATTGCGCAGCATCGTAAACTGGAGAAGGAATTCTTTCGCCAGCAGGGTCTGGGCACGGCTGATTTTGTCGCCCTGGAAAGCGAGGCCGATCTCGACAGCGCGCGCGATTTTAGTTACCCGGCCATTCTCAAAACCTCGATGCTCGGCTACGACGGCAAGGGGCAGGTGGTTTGTCACGGTTTCGACGAGTTACAGTCAGCCTTCGAACAGGTGGGTAAAAAGCCCTGTGTGCTCGAGCAGCGTATCGATCTCGCTTGCGAGGTTTCGGTGGTGCTGGGACGCTCGCCGGATGGCAATGTGACCTGTTTTCCAATTGCCGAAAACAGCCACGCCAACGGCATTCTCGATGTGACGCGGGTGCCGGCATCGATTTCAGCGGAGCTTGCCGATGTGGTCATCGATGCGGCAACGCGAATTGCCAACGGGCTGGATTACATCGGAGTTCTTGCGGTCGAGTTTTTTATCTCGACCGACGACCGGGTGCTGGTCAACGAAATGGCGCCGCGTCCGCACAACTCCGGACACTATACCCTTGACGCCTGTGACACATCGCAGTTCGAACAACAGGTGCGCATGGTGTGCGGGCAGCCCGCCGGGTCCACCAGGTTGCATACGCCGGTCGCGATGTTGAATGTGCTTGGTGATATCTGGCCCGCAGACGGAATTCCACACTGGGATGCGGTTTTAAAGGCTGAACAGGCCAAATTGCATCTTTATGGCAAAAAAGACGCGCGCCCGGGACGCAAGATGGGACATATCAATTGCCTTGGTAATAAAATTGGAGAAGCAGAGTCTCTGCTAGCCCATATTCGCGAAGCGTTGAGTTGAAGCCGGCTCAAGACTGGCGCCAATGATTGTCAGTGAGGACCCGTGACCACCAGACCGCGGATTCACGCCATTCACACTCTAATAAATTATTCACCCTGGCACAAAGTGCCGGGAAAGTATCGCTACAGCTGGTTTGAAATCGGTAACTCTGCAGTGTGAATCCAGTAATCTGGCCAATTATCGAGTTCTGTTTTCAAGTTTTGTCGAACCCCGGTCCCTCGGTTGTCGATAATTTGTCAATCGATAGATATTTTTTAATAGCTTTTTATTCGTTTTGTATTAGATAAGTGTATTACGGCGCGGTTTGTATAACCGCATGTTTCGATATTACATTGTGATTTCATGGATTCAGTAGATTCAAAGACAACGTTCGATACGGACGAATACATTTTTGCCGAAGGCGACCCCGGAGATTGCGCTTACATCATTGACAACGGTATGGTCGAGGTATCGTTCGACAAGGACGGACGCAAACTGGTCATGGCGACGCTCACCAAGGGAGACATACTCGGGGAGATGGCGATTATCGACCGGCTTCCGCGCACGGCCTCGGCTCGCGCACTTGTACCCACCGTGGTGACCGCAATTCCGCTCGATTACGTCAGTCAGAAAATCGAACAGTCCGATCCCACGGTGCGCATGTTCCTGCGGCTTGCGATGGCACGTTACCGGGACATGAATGCCCGCCTGGGGCAGGTTTTCGAAAGCCTCTCTCTCGGCCAGGACGGTGCATCGAGTGATACCTTTGCTTCCAGTACCATGGAAATGAAAAACGTCATGTCGCAACTCATGGAAATGCAAAAACGCATCGACTCTGCTGTCACAAAGCCGGTGCACTCGGAGGAGGGCTCATTATTCGGTGAAAAGACACTGGAGGTCACCAAACTTCTGGTCACCGAGGAAAAGATGCTGCGTGATGCCATGACGAAAAAGGAATTCCGCCTGCATTATCAGCCGATTGTCGATTTGGCGAGCAATCGTATTGCTGGATGCGAAGCGCTGGTGCGCTGGAATCATCCGTCAGGCGAGTTGTTGCTGCCTTCCCGTTTTTTGACCCAGGTCGAAAGCAGTGACCTGATCATTGAACTGGGGTATTGGATAGCCGAGGAGGCCTGTGATTTTCAAAGCCGTCTCTACAATGATTTTCAGCATGATTTATTCGTTGCTATCAACCTGTCCGGCAAACAATTCGAGGATCAATTCCTGGTGCCGAGCCTGGCCGATATCATGGACAAGACCGGTGCACGGCGTGAACGGATCAAGTTCGAAATCACGGAGAGCCTTTTGATTGACAATCCGGAGCTCGCGACCCAGTCATTGCACCAGTTGAAGGAGACCGGGGCAAAACTGGCTATCGACGATTTCGGTACCGGTTATTCCAGTTTTAGCTATCTGCACCGTTTCCCGTTCGACACGCTGAAGATCGATCGGGTATTCGTTGGTGCGATGTCGCGCAGCGAGAAGAGCAACCAGATTGTTAAATCACTGGTCAATCTGTCGCACGATCTGGGCATGGAGGTGGTTGCCGAAGGCATCGAATCCGAGCACGAGGCCGAATTGATGCGCAAGTACGACACTGCATTCGGGCAGGGTTTTTATTTTTCCCGCCCGGTCAATGAAACCGAGTTCGTCAAGCTACTTCGACAGCCGCAGATTGAACTTGCGGGCTAGCCGCTAATTCCTCCATCCTGATCAGGCGGTTTTGCCTTGATCGATTCAGACTGCGTCTGCTTAACCTGCAGCGCTCTTTGGGCCTTGATTCGCTGAATTCGCTTAATGCGCAAAACCCCGAATAGCAGCGTCACCAGCATGGCAGCGGCAAAAGAAGCATAGATGACATAAGGGGAAGATGCGGTCGCCCTGACCACCAGCAAACCCAGAAAGGCGAGTCCGAGAAGGGCGGAAAAGCTGCGCTCATCTAAATTCCTGGCGCCCCTCGCATGGTGTTTTTTCAGCCCGTCTTTTTGCCCCAGCTGTACACGTGCAATACCTTCTTCAGCGTTATCAGACATGTGGATACCTCCTTTACAGGGTTAACGCGGGGGATTTCCGGTTAGCTTTGCAGTGAGCTTAAACCGTGCCTTTTCGTTAGGCAAATCAATAATTTATATGAGCCTTCCCGGGCGATAGAACAGGTGACATTAGGCAAACCGATCGGGCTGATAGCAGGTGGATGCGGAGATGACCACAAGAAACGCGAGGGGAGTCAGGGAGATGACTGCTTGATACCGCGTGCGACGGTGTAGGTTTTGCCCTGTTTTATTTTTTCGTAATGGCCGAAAACTTCGTTGAAACCACGTTTGAAAAACTGGCGCAGACCGGTAATGGTGACAATGTAAAATGAGCCACCCGGTTTCAGATATGCAAGCGCGTCGAACAGGTAGATATACAGCATTTCCTTGCCCACCTTGGCTGGAATATTTGACACGATGACGTCGAACTGCTGTTGCGGAATCTGATTGAAGCCATTGCTCAGGATGCAGCTGGCGTTGTCGATCCGGTTATGAATTCGATTTTTTTCGGCGTAGTCGACAGCGACGAAATCCTTGTCGACCATCAGCGTGTGGCCATCGGGCGCCAGTTTCGCCATGCACAGTCCGAGGACGCCGTAACCGCAACCCAGGTCGAGGCAATCATCGGTTGTTTCGAGGTCGAGGAAGTCGAGCAACAGGCGTGAGCCATCATCTATCGAGCGCGGTGAAAACAGACCCCAGGTGGTGAAAAACCTCAGTCCCCGGTATTCGATCGACAGATCCTGGCGGATTTTTTGATTGTAATTTTTCAAGTCATTAAGCACGGATTCAGCCCTGCCGGGTACTCTAACCATAGCTTTACATCGATAAATGGCTTTGTAACAATGGCGCGGTTTTAAGGCGCCATTATCTAATGGCGATATCGAGATTACTACCTGGGAGATTGGGTTTTTATGAGATTTGTTCTGGCGCTGTATTTTTCCGTGGCTTTGACTTTTAGCGCCGTGGTCAGGGCAGATGTTGCGGACGGGCAGTCGACCTATGCCGCCAGGGGGTGTATCGGCTGCCATGGTGCCAATGGCGTTAGCGTAGTTGCCAGCTATCCTTCACTGAAAGGTCAGAATGCTGATTTTATTCGCAAGAGCCTGACTGATTTCCGCAGTGGGGAGCGCAAGAACCCGGTGATGAACGCAATGGCCGCGGGACTCAAAGACGAGGAAATCAATAATCTCGCGCAATATATCGATAGCCTGGAGTAAGCCGATTCTGCTTGGCTACCGACACAGCCGGCAGATGCCGGCTTTTTTGTAGCGGGTCATAACGGCCGAGGATATTCGTTAAGCTCGACCGGGCGCCAGATATTTTTCTCGATTGCCGACCCGATAAAATCCGATTGCCGCCCGGGCTGACAGAGCCGGTTCAGGGTTGCAGTATTTGCATAATATGCACTTCGATATCGAACACGTGTTGATCCTGCAATCCCAGCTCGCGCAACGCCACCGCGAGTTCAAGCAGATAATCACTGTTAGCGCCACTGGCTCCTTCCGCGGCGCATATCTGGCGTGCGATTTCAAGCTCGCTGGCTTCACCGAGCCAGGCTTCGTTATCAGGCGAGGCAATATAGATCAGCCCCGTAGCATGGCTACCATCGTTGAAGGTCATCGCGGTGGAAAAGCGCAGATAGCCGTTTTTTTCGCGTTCATCCAGCTGTTCGAAAACCGGTGCTTCAACCAGGTAGGCGATACCACCGCAAACCGCATCTTCGTCCTCGATTAAAGTCACTACCCGGCCGGGCCTGGTTTCGGTGCCGCGGTGATCGTGCGAACCCTGCCAGAAGCGACGACTCCAGCCCTTTATGCTGGCCGGTTTGGCTTCAAGGTAAGGGAAATCAACCAGGTAAATCAGCGAACCATAGCCGAATAGCCATACCTGATCGCCAGACTTTAACTGACAACGGCGTTGATTTTCTTCAATCGTGTTGCTGGACATTTATTTTGTGTTGCTGCAAATCACGTTCGCAAATAGCGATGTTGTCTATCAGTTGCCTGGCGCGCAGCTCGAGATCCTGTGAACGGTTGCGTTCGAGACCATCGCGAACCCGTCGCAATTCATGCTCCAGCGCGGCAAGTTCCTGTTTGAGCTGTTGTTCTACCGTCATGCGGAGCTACTCTAACCTGGCGCCCGACAAAGTCTACCAATATTCGGCAAGCAGGTCTCATTCGGGGGAGTCACTGCTACCTATTTTGACCAGGCTGAATTCAACCGCGAAATGGTGTAAATTGCCTGCCACTTGCAACCAGGAATTATCATGCCCGATTACCAGATAGCACCATCGATCCTGTCAGCCGATTTTGCGCGCCTAGGTGAAGAGGTGGATAACGTTCTCGCCGCTGGTGCGGATATCGTACATTTTGATGTCATGGATAATCACTATGTGCCGAATCTGACCATTGGCCCGCTGGTCTGCGAAGCCTTGCGCAAGCATGGTGTGGAAGCCCCGATCGACGTGCATTTAATGGTTAAGCCGGTTGATCGTATCATTCCGGATTTTGCCAGTGCCGGGGCCAGTTACATCACTTTTCACCCGGAAGCCTCTGAACATATTGATCGTAGTCTGAGCCTGATTCGGGAGAGCGGTTGCCGTTCTGGTCTGGTATTCAATCCAGCGACGCCGCTCAACTACCTCGAGCACGTGCTGGACAAGGTCGATATGGTGCTGTTGATGTCGGTGAATCCGGGATTCGGCGGGCAGAGCTTTATTCCTGCGACGCTCGCCAAGCTGCGCGCCGCACGCCAGCTTATCGATAGCTCGGGGTTTGATATTCGCCTCGAAATCGACGGCGGTGTAAAGGTGGACAATATCGCTGAAATTGCCGCTGCCGGTGCTGATACTTTTGTTTCCGGTTCAGGGATTTTCGGCTGCGCCAGACCTGAAGATCCGCATGACTATGACGGCATACTGCAACAAATGAGGGACCAGCTGGCGCTTGCTGATTCAACCTGATTTGACTCGAAATAAGTCGTGGATATGGCTCGAATGCTGTGTTAGATTCTGTCACCTGACCGAGAGGATTGGCGCAGATGACTCAAGAACGCTTACAGAAAACCGAGGGTGAACAACGCTGGCGATGGTAATCGCAGGTAGCTTTGTCCGTTCCCTTTTTTCTGTAAAACCGTTTAAGAGTCACTCATGAATCGCAAGCAATTCAATCAACTAAGGCATGACTACAACCGCATCCCACTGGTGCGTGAAGTTTTCGCCGATCTCGATACCCCGTTAAGCGCTTATCTCAAGCTCGCCGACGAGCCCTACACCTATCTGTTCGAATCAGTGCAGGGTGGCGAAAAATGGGGGCGTTATTCGATTATCGGCATGGCCTGCAGCACCCACATCAAGGTTTTCGGCAGTCGCGTGCAGCTTCAGGTCGATGGTGAGGTCATTAGTGACGAGGAAACCAATGATCCGTTGCGATTTATCGAGACTTACCTGGATCGATTCAAGGTAGCCGAGGCGGAATGTCTGCCCAAGTTTCATGGCGGGCTGGTCGGCTATTTCGGTTACGACACGATTCGCTATATCGAGCCGAAACTGTCGCATTGTCCAAACCCGGATAAACATGAAACCCCTGATATCCTGCTGATGCTGAGCGACAGGCTGGTGGTATTCGATAACCTGTCTTCGCGTATGTTTATCATCGTGCATGTCGAGCCATCGGCAAAAAACGCATGGCAGGATGGACAGCAGCAGCTCGACGAGCTGGAGGCGAAGCTGAACATGGTGCGACTCGATCGCAAAGCGCGGCCGCAGGGACAATCAGTGAGTGAACAGGATTTCACTTCCGAATTCACCCAGCAAGGTTTCGAGGAAGCGGTTGAAAAAGCACGCCAGTACATCATCGATGGCGATGCAATGCAGATAGTATTGTCACAGCGACTGTCGATTCCGTATCGCTCGGAGCCGATCGATTTATACCGGGCGCTGCGCGGTCTAAATCCCTCGCCCTACATGTATTACATGAATCTGGGTGATCACCATGTGGTCGGTTCTTCGCCGGAAATCCTGGTGCGCCTCGAAGATGAAGCGGTTACAGTAAGACCAATCGCAGGCACGCGGCCACGCGGCAAAAACGTGGAAAGCGATCTCGAACTGGAGCGGGAATTACTCAGCGATCCGAAGGAACTCGCCGAGCACCTGATGCTGATCGATCTTGGTCGCAATGATGCCGGTCGCGTCAGCCAGGTGGGTAGTGTCGAGCTGACCGAGAAAATGATCGTCGAACGTTACTCGCACGTAATGCACATTGTTTCCAATGTAGAGGGACGCATCAAGCCCGACATGTCGGCGTTTGACGTCCTGCGCGCGACCTTTCCGGCGGGTACGGTTTCCGGTGCCCCGAAGATCAGGGCGATGGAGATTATCGATGAACTGGAACCGGTGAAGCGTGGTATTTACTCCGGTGCGGTTGGCTACATTTCCTGGAGCGGCAACATGGATACCGCGATCGCAATTCGTACCGCGGTGATCAAGAATGAGCAGCTCTATATTCAGGCGGGGGCAGGAATCGTTTATGATTCGGTTCCGGCGAACGAATGGGCGGAAACCATGAACAAGGGACGCGCGATTTTTCGTGCGGTGGCGCTGGCCGAAGCAGGATTGCCGTCACGGGACCCCTGTGCGGAAGCCGAATCAGGTGCCGAGTCATGAAAGTTCTGATGATCGACAATTATGATTCCTTTACCTATAACCTGGTGCAGTATCTCGGCGAACTCGAAGCCGATGTCGAAGTGGTGCGTAACGACCAGGTCGGGGTCGAAACAATCATGGCGACGGATGCCAGTCACATCATGATATCGCCAGGCCCCTGCACGCCGAATGAGGCCGGGGTGTCGATGGCGGCGATCCAGGCGCTCGCAGGGAAGATTCCGATTCTTGGCGTGTGCCTCGGACACCAGAGTATCGGCCAGGTATTTGGTGGCGATATCGTGCATGCCCGTGAAATCATGCACGGCAAGACATCGCCAGTGTACCATGACGGGGGCGGAGTATTTGCGGGTCTGGATAATCCTTTTGTGGCCACGCGATATCACTCACTGGTAATCGATAAGAAAAGTCTTCCCGAATGCCTGGAAGTATCCGCGTGGACTGAAAACAGCGATGGCAGCATTGACGAAATCATGGGCGTGCAGCACAGGGAGCTCGCGATTGAAGGGGTGCAGTTTCATCCCGAATCGATCCTGACCGAGCACGGTCATGCGTTATTGCGCAATTTTCTCCAACAGAAGATTAATTAAGCAGGGGGAGCGATGGATATACAGGCAGCAATCAAGGCGGTGATCGCGCGCCAGGATCTGAGCAGCGACGAGATGAGGTCGGTGATGCAGCAAATCATGACCGGGGAATGCACGGCTTCGCAGATCGGCGGATTTCTGGTTGGCTTGCGTATGAAAGGCGAAACTGTGGATGAGATGTCCGCGGCTGCCGGGGTAATGCGTGAACTGGCAACCAGGGTCGAGGTTAGCGGTGACCATCTTGTCGATACTGCGGGTACCGGAGGCGATTCTTCCGGCAGTTTCAACATTTCTACCGCCAGCGCCCTGGTTGCCGCCGCAGCTGGTGCCAGGGTGGCCAAGCATGGTAACCGCTCGATGACGAGTAATTCCGGCAGCGCCGACGTGCTTGAGGCAGCCGGTGTAAAGCTCGATATTACGCCCGAACAGGTGAGCGACTGTGTGCAGCAGGTCGGTGTCGGCTTCATGTTTGCGCCCGCACATCACGGTGCCATGAAACACGCTATCGGTGCGCGCAAAGAAATGGCGGTGCGCACGATTTTCAACGTACTTGGACCCCTGACCAATCCCGCAGGTGCGCCCAACCAGGTCATCGGAGTTTTCGATGGCGATTTACTGGAACCCATGGCTAGCGTACTGAAACAGCTTGGCAGTAATCATGTAATGGTGGTGCATGCCGAAGACGGGATGGATGAAATCAGTATTTCAGCACCGACACATGTCGCCGAGCTCAAGCAGGGGGAAGTCAGCACTTACACGGTTACGCCCTCTGATTTCGGCATGGAGTCGGCTTCGCTGGAAGAGCTTCGAGTCGATTCTGCCGAGCAGAGCCTGGCAATGATTCGCGCAGTGCTGGCGGATAACCCCGGTCCCGCGCGCGATATCGTTTGCCTGAATGCGGGTGCCGCGATTTATGTCTCGGGTTGCGCCGATTCGCTTGCCGGCGGTGTCGAAGCCGCACGCGCAGCGATCAGTAGTGGCAAGGCCGCTGCCGTGCTGCAAAACCTGGTCGCCAGGTCGAACGCCTGATGAGCACATCGCGACCGGATATTCTGAATCGAATACTAGCGCGCAAGCAGCAGGAAATCGAAGCGCGCCAGCGCAGCGCGCCATTACAGAATCTGCAGCAAGAAGCTGTCGATGCGTCACCTCCTCGTGGCTTTGTTGCTGCCCTGAAACAAAGCGTAGGACGCGGCGAACCGGCGGTGATTGCCGAGATCAAGAAAGCTTCACCAAGCAAGGGGGTCATTCGTGAAGATTTTGACGTGGTCGAAATCGCGCGATCTTATTCTGCTGGAGGGGCCAGTTGTTTGTCGGTACTGACCGACCGGGATTTTTTTCAGGGCCATGAGGATTTTCTTGTTGCGGCGCGTTCCGCCTGCGATCTTCCGGTGATTCGCAAGGACTTCATTATGTCGCCATACCAGTTAGTCGAATCGAGATGCCTGGGCGCTGACTGTATTCTACTTATAGTCTCCGCACTTGACGATAGGACCCTGGCCGACCTGCACAGGGATGCGCAGGCAATGGGCATGGATGTGTTGGTCGAGGTGCATGATCGCGATGAACTGGAGCGTGCCCTCAAGCTCGATCTGGAACTGATTGGAATCAATAACCGGGACCTGAGAACTTTCGATACCAGCCTCGATACCACGATCGATTTGCTTGAACTGGTCGCCGAAGATTGCCTGGTGGTTACCGAGAGTGGAATTCATACCCGCGATGATATTGCGTTGATGCGCGAGCACGGCGTGCATGCTTTTCTGGTCGGTGAAGCCTTCATGCGGGTACCTGACCCGGGAGAGGGGCTGAAACAACTGTTCTTCTAAATTTCTGGCTGGCGATTCGGTTCAGCGTATGATTAAAGCAACGAATCCGTGCGGTTGCCCCGTAGCGCGGTTTGCGCAGGAAATCGCTTAGCCGAGGATCGTTCGATCAAATCCCGCGATAACGTCAGGCATCAGCAATCGTCCGTCTCTGCGGAAACGAGCTGATTGAAATGCGCAATACGGAGCGTGTGAACGGGTTGCTAGCGCGTTCCGAAAACGACGATAGTCTTGCCGTGCGCCGTGATCAGGCCGTCTTCCTCGAGGGTTTTCATGACTCGCCCGGCCATTTCCCGCGAGCAACCCACTATTTTTGCAATTTCCTGGCGCGTAATTTTTATTTGCATTCCGTCCGGGTGGGTGATTGCATCGGGTTCACGCGCGAGATCGAGCAGCGTTCTTGCGACGCGGCCGGTAACATCCATGAACGCTAGGTTACTGACCTTGCGGCTGGTGTTGCGCAGACGGTTGGCCAATTGTGAGGATAGCTGAAACAGAATCTCAGGCGTTTCCTTGGCCAGTTGCATGAACTGGTTGTAGTGAATTTCCGCGAGTTCGCAGGAGGTCCGGGTAATTACCCAGGCGCTACGTTTGGTGTCTTCCTCGAATAAACCCATTTCGCCGAAGAAATCGCCGGGGTTTAGATAAGCGAGCACGATTTCGTTACAGTCTTCGTCTTCGATAACTACGCTAACCGAACCGTCGATGATATAGTAAAGCGTTTCTGATTCATCTCCTGCATGGATTATGGTACTGCGCGTAGCATATTTTTTGGTGTGGCAGTGATGCAGGAAGTTATCCAGGGCTGGATTTAACCGCGGTGCCATTTTTGTGATGGGATTAACTGACATATTTAAAATAATCTGTTCCTGACTAATGGTAAACATAGCACAAAAAGATCAATTGAGCAGTAATAGGTACTAACTATGAAGTGCGTAGTAAAGTGGCTGGATCATATGTCATTTGTAGGCGAATCCGGCAGTGGTCACTCGGTGGTGATGGACGGCGCTGCAGAGGCTGGCGGGCGCAACCTGGGGGTGCGGCCGATGGAAATGCTGTTACTCGGGCTGGGTGGCTGCACGACCTTCGATGTAGTCTCCATTCTGCGCAAATCGCGCGCGCAAATGGTCGATTGCGAAGTCGAGCTCGAAGCCGAGCGTGCCGAGGATGTACCTAAAGTTTTCACCAGGATCCATGTGCATTTCATCGTCAGCGGGAAAAACCTGGATGAAAAAAAAGTTGCCAGGGCGGTGGCGTTGTCTGCTGACAAGTACTGTTCAGCGTCGCGGATGCTCGCCAAAACGGCCGAAATCAGCCACGACTTCGAAGTTATCAATCTCGACTAGCTCCCGGGAAGGTCGGGATCCTGCCATACTTACTTAGCAAAATTCGAGTCGTTCCCGCTTACGCGCACTGCTGTCCGGAATAAAATATCTCTGCATAAAGGCAGGCCTTAAAAAATCAACGCCCTGCCTTTGATTGGTGTCGTATAGACTTAATTTTGGTTAGCATCCCAAGGGGAAACCGGTGAAACCCCACGCGCCTGACCGGGTGGCCTGCGGCTTCCTGAAAAAGCATCGATTTCAACGGGCAAGGCGAGACTCGACCTCCCTGTCTCGACTCGCCACAGGCGGCGTCCCTGCCGCCTGACCCGTCAAAATCGATGCTTTTTCAGCACCCGGCCTTTACGGCGCGCGGGGTTTCACCGGTTTCCCCAATAGTGGGTGGCTGCCTCGGGGGTAAATCCGCAAAAGTGTAGCGAGACATGGATGTCGAGCTCCAAGCGATTCCATGGATGGACCAAACGGCGTTTTTTGCCGTTTGGGAGCGCTTTTTGCGGATTTAATCCCGAGGCAGCCTTAGAACGCCAGAGAATTTGCGGTCATTTTTTATTCCGGACAGCAGTGCGCTTACGCGGGTATGACTGAAGGGCTGGTAAGTGCCGCCGCTTAAGCAGTTAATTAGATCCGGTAGGCGGTAAAAGTCATGACCTTGCTTACCAGCGTCATTGCCGTTTTGACCGCCAGAGGAAGCTCGGCAGCACCGGCCTCTGCGGCGTTATCGGCATGGCGCAGTTCGTCTTCACGCATGGCTTCGATTATCGCGCGGCTGCGCTGGTCCTGCTCGGGCAGACGCTCGAGATGATGGTCGAGATGGCGGCAGACCTGCTGTTCAGTTTCCTTGACGAAGCCGAGACTCCACCGGTCGCCCGCTGCTCCAGCCAGAGCGCCAATCGTAAACGAGCCCCAGTACCAGACGCCATCGAGCAGGCTGCGGGGCTGCTGGAGCTCGGCTAGTCGCTGTTGACACCAGTCAAGATGTTCGTTTTCTTCCTCGGCGGCTTCATTCATCGCTGCGCTCAGCGCCTGTTTGCGCGCGGTCAATGACTGGCCGCGGTAGAGTCCCTGTGCGGCGACTTCTCCGGCGTTGTTGACGCGCATCAAACCGGCGACCCTTGCCAGCTCCTGCGGCGATAATTCAGCCTGTTCGACTCCATCCGCGGGATAAGTCCGGGTCGTGGCAGCGGGCCGCAGGTGGCTGGTGGCCAGGCCGTGCTGTAATTCTTCGAGTAAACGATCGGTAAAGCTCAGTTTGCGCATTTAAATTTCCGTTAAATTAGCCAAAAAAACCTGCTCCGAAGGTGCATATTAACAGTAAAAACAGGATATTATTCGAGACCGTTAAATATCCCGTGAAAACAGGGATCTATGGCTTGTCAAGCGCCAGCTTATCCGTTAGTATTCGCGCCCTTTGTGAAAGAAGTCAGCGCCTTAGCGGCAGCTTAATCAGGAATTAGTATGAAAACCTTCAGCGCAAAATCCGAAACGGTAAAACGCGACTGGTATGTAATCGACGCCACCGACAAAGTGCTCGGTCGCCTGTCGACAGAAGTTGCGCGCCGTTTGCGCGGCAAGCATAAGCCGGAGTATACCCCGCACGTTGATACTGGCGACTACATCATTGTCATTAATGCGAAAAAAATACGCGTTACGGGCAACAAGGAAAATGACAAGATGTATCATCACCACACCGGTTACGTCGGCAGCCTGAAATCAACCAACCTGTCACAGTTACGCCAGGATCATCCGGAAAGGATTATCCAGCATTCGGTCAAAGGTATGCTGCCCAAGAACGCTCTTGGTCGCGCAATGTTCAAAAAGCTGAAGGTCTACGCGGGTGATGTCCACAGTCATTCTGCACAACAACCTCAGCCTCTCGAAATTTAACGGGTCAAATTATGGCAGTCGAACAATATTACGGTACCGGTCGTCGCAAGAGTTCCTCAGCGCGCGTCTTTCTGACGGCGGGTAAAGGCGCAATTACAATTAATAAAAAATCCATCGAAGACTATTTCGGTCGGGAAACCTCGCGCATGGTGGTGCGGCAACCGCTGCAGACGGTCGATCTGATGGATAAATTCGATATCAATGTGAATGTTTCCGGCGGTGGTCCCAGCGGCCAGGCCGGTGCTATTCGTCTTGGCATTACCCGCGCCCTGCTCGAATATGATGAAACCTTTCGCTCGGCGCTACGCGGTGAAGGCTTTGTTACGCGCGACGCGCGTGAAGTCGAGCGCAAGAAAGTGGGACTGCGCAAGGCTCGTCGCGGCGTACAGTTTTCGAAGCGTTAAACGACCTCGACCAGTATTAAAAAAGCCCGCAACCGCGGGCTTTTTTATGCCAGTTTTCCGCCATGCACTCTTGTTCGAGGCGAGTTAAGGCCTAACTTTTCATGTGAGTGAACCGAAGCTTGCAGTGAAGCTTGCAGTAAAGTGTTAATGATCAGGGCTTCCTTAGCCTTAGAGAACTAAACGGTGATGTGTGAGTTCGTTAAAGGGTGTTCCCGGGGGCCGTTGCTTCGATTGCGAGCCTCTGCTCACAGGAAAATTTATCCTCAATGGTTAAGGGGAGCTGCTTTGAGAGGAGGTAACAGCGGTCGACCGTAAGCTTCGATCAGTCTACGGGATGGCAGACCCGCACACCATCGTCGCTGCCGAGGATCAGGACATTGGCAGGCCGGTGGGCAAACAAGCCAACGCAGACTACCCCGGTAATCTGGTTGATGCGGGTCTCCAGGTCGAGAGCGTCGCTGATTTCGAGCCCGTGAATATCGAGGATTTGATTGCCGTTGTCGGTGATGAAACCCTCGCGCAGACGCGGCTCGCCACCGAGCTCCCGCAATTCAGCCGCAACCATTTCGCGCGCCATCGGAATCACTTCCAGCGGCAGGGGGAATTTGCCCAGCGTGTTGACCAGCTTGCTGTCATCGGCGATACAGATAAACTCCCGGCTGGCCGCGGCGACTATTTTTTCGCGCGTCAGTGCGCCACCACCACCCTTGATCAGGTGCAGCTGGTGGTTGGATTTATCGGCACCATCGACATACAGATCGAGTTTGCCAGCCTCATTTAAATCGATTACCTTGATACCGTGCCCCAGTAACCGGCTGCTCGAGGCCTCGGAACTGGAAACCGTGGCGGTGATGCGGTCGCCCATTTTCGCCGCCAGCTGGTCGATAAAATGATTGACCGTCGAACCGGTACCGACTCCGATGACCGTGTCGGGTTTAACATATTCGAGCGCTGCTTCCGCCGCGTCACGTTTTTTATCTTCGGGCGTCATGGATTTACCTGTTGCTTCGTGTGCAATCAATTATGATAATCAGCAGCTGCCCGCGCAAGCGATTGCGTGGTTTTGCCAGTAAATTGCTAACATGAACATACACGGGCTATGCGCAAGGAAAAATTTCTAGAGAAGGTGTTAACCGCGAGGGTATACGATGTTGCCCGAGAAACCCCGTTGGATCACATGCCGCGTATTTCAAAACGCCTCGATAACCAGGTTTATATCAAGCGCGAAGATCTGCAGCCCGTGTTTTCGTTCAAATGTCGTGGCGCTTTTAACAAGATATACCAGGAGCTGAAGGCAAACCCCGACCTGAAAGGTGTGATTACTGCCTCTGCCGGCAATCATGCACAGGGGGTTGCGCTGGCGGCTAAAAAACTGCACCTGTCTGCAACCATCGTGATGCCGACCACGACGCCTGACATCAAGGTAACGGCCGTTAGATCCTACGGCGCGAAAGCGGTTTTGTATGGAGAAAACTTCGATGCCGCCAAGGATTATTCACTGAAGCTCGCCAGGAAGGAGCGCCTCGCGTTTATCCATCCCTTCGACGATTTCGACGTGATGGCGGGTCAGGGTACTATCGCACATGAAATTATTCGCCAGCACCCGGGCCACATCGATGCGATTTTCGTGGCTGTTGGCGGCGGTGGCCTGATCGCGGGCATCGCCGGATTTCTCAAGGCGGTCAAGCCGGAAATCAAAATTATCGGTGTCGAACCTGACGATGCCGCCTCTTTCTACGAGGCGCGCAAGGCAGGACGACGGGTGAAGTTGAAGGAGGTCGGTATTTTTGCCGACGGCGTCGCTGTAAAGCAGGTTGGCAAGAATACATGGTCGATGATCAAGGATCTGGTCGATGATGTGATCCTGGTAACAACTGATCAGATGTGTGCGGCGATCAAGGATACCTACGAAGATACCCGCGCTATCTGCGAGCCCGCGGGCGCGCTGTCACTTGCCGGTTTGAAGAAATATGCCGAAACCCATGGTATCAAGGGGCAGACGCTCGTCGCGATCAACTGTGGCGCCAACATGAACTTCGATCGGTTAAGACATGTCTCTGAACGCGCCGAGTTGGGCGAGGAACGCGAAGCGCTGTTAGCGATCGAAATTCCGGAACGGCCGGGCAGTTTCAAAAAGTTATGCCAGTTAATCGGGCACCGCTCGGTAACCGAATTCAACTATCGTTATGCCGACGATATAACGGCGCGCGTTTTTGCTGGGGTTCAGCTCAGTCATGGGATCGACGAAAAAAACAAGCTGATTGCCAAACTCGATGCGAAAGGATACAAGGTTGTCGATATGACCGATAACGAGGTTGCAAAACTTCACACTCGCTACATGATCGGCGGGCATCCCGGTGCCAGCGTCACCAGCGAGTTACTCTACCGCTTCCAGTTTCCGGAAAAACCGGGAGCCTTATTAAATTTTTTGATGAAGGTAGGTCATCGCTGGAATATCAGTCTGTTCCACTACCGCAATCATGGCTCCAATTTCGGCCGCATCCTGATGGGATTTCAGGTCGAAAAAAGCGATAACAAAGCCTTCAACGCCTTTCTTAAAAGCCTCAAAATTCCTTACTGGGACGAGACCGAAAACAAAGCCTACGAACTGTTCCTTAGATAATTAACCCGGTGCAGGCTGCCCTATCGGCAGGCACTCGTAGTGAAGAGGAAGTAAAACGGTCGATCTGGGGGTTAGATACCAACCGCGGTGCCGTCGCAAATCTATCAACCTTGAACCAAAGGTTCAGGTGGGGTTATTGGCAACCCATCAGGCTACCCGACGAATCGGGCTTGCACACCAGTGTTGCACGGAAATCCCCGAGATTGATAAATAGGCTCAAGGATTATGATGGATGCTAACCAACACCGCAGTCGGTATTCATCTACTATGGCTCGGTTTTAGCCAAAAGTACAATATAAATTTCTAATAGGGGTTAGATTTCCAGCTGCCGGGATTGCTCGAGGATGCGGGAAATTTTATTTTCCAGGTTTTTGAGGCGCGGTGGCAGTTCCTTGCCGATTTCTTTATCCACATTGCTGGTATGGAGTAAATCATTGGCCATATTGAGGGCAGTGATAACCGCGATGCGTTCGGAGCCAATGATATTGCCGGTATCGCGGATTTCACGCATCTTATTGTCGAGGAACTTGGCAGATTCCAGCAGTGCTGATTGCTCGCCGGGCGGGCAGGCGACCTTGTAATCCTTATCGAGGATGGAAATGCTTATTGGTTGAGCGTCTGTCATGAGCCTAGTTCGAGTGATCTTAAGCGTGAAATCATCGCCTCAACGCGGCTGCGCGCCATTTCGGTTTTTTCGATTAGTTGAGAGCGTTCGGTTACCAGCTTGTCTTTTTGCTGGCGCAAGCTGGAATTTTCGTTTTTCAGTGAACCCACGGTATCAATGAGTTCGTCGATACGCTGCTCAAGCTGCTTGAGGTCGTCTTCGGTATATACGTTTTTATCAGAATCCATAGTGCAATCATCGGGCCTTATGCCGTGCAGGTCAACATGCAGTTGTTTTTGCTGTCGGGTACGGGTGCTAGAATGCGAAAATTATACAAAACTACGAGTTTTCTACAATGCTGGATTTCGATATGGTGCAATCCGCGCTGGAACAGCTGGGCGCGACTGCAGATGCCGCCGAATCGCACGGAACTCTAAGTGCCCTGCTGATCGACAACGCCGGTTTCGCGGCCTGGCTGGGGCATACGCTGGACGAGCTGCCAGATAAGGGAAATGTGCTGGCCGCCGAACAGCTCAGTCTGCTCGAGCAACTCTTCGAGCAAACCCGCGAACAGTTGAACAACGAGGATTTAAGTTTCGAATTGTTGTTGCCGGATGATACAGACGATTTTGGTCTGCGCCTGTTGGCTTTGGCGGGGTGGTGTCAGGGTTTCCTGTATGGCTTCGGCACCAGTGGCGTCGCTGCCGAAGATTCGCTGGATGATGAATTGCGTGAGTGTTTGTCAGATTTGCTCGAAATCAGTAAGCTCGGCTATGACGAAGAAAGCAGCGACGAGAGCGAACAGCAATACACTGGGATTGTCGAACATGTGCGCGTTTTAACCCTGTTGTTGAATGAGTCGTTAAACCCGCTCAAACATTCGTCTAGCGTACATTGAAACTAATTCGTCCTGCTCGCACTGTTATCGCAAAGGGATATTTGTATATGTTTTAGGGAGGCGGGTTGCAGGTGGATGAATATGAGATTGAAACAGGTAAACTTTCTTCCCGGTCAACCGTTTCAGGGTTTCCGCTGGAACGGGAATGACAGGAAATAGAAAGGATGACAGTTTAAGTGAACAATCGTAACAGAAGGCAGGGAAGACCCTGGATTTAGGCAAGAGTCACACGATGAAACCAACCGAGTTTAAGCGCCGGCGCAGCCAGCTAATGAAGATGATGGGTAAGAATACGATTGCGATTCTGCCATCCGCCTCTGAAATTATCCGTAATCGCGACGCCCACTTCCCTTTTCGCCAGGACAGCGATTTTCTCTACCTGACAGGATTCAATGAACCCGACGCGATAATGGTGTTGAAACCCGGTCGCAAACACGGTGAATATATACTGTTTTGCCGCGAGAAAGATCCCGAGCAGGAGACCTGGAACGGGCGGCGTGCAGGGCAGGAGGGTGCAATCGAAACCTATGGCGCAGACGATTCGTTTCCGATTGATGATATCGACGATATTCTGCTCGGGCTGCTCGAGGGTACTGATAGTATTTTCAATATCATGGGTCGCTATTCTGAGTTCGACAATCAGTTGATTGGCTGGGTTAGCCATATTAAGCGACAGTCCAGTCGCGGACTGCATGTCCCCTCCGAATTCGTTGCCCTGGACTACCTGCTGCATGACATGCGGCTTTACAAGAGTCGTGAAGAACTGCGCCTGATGCGCAAGGCGGCGGCGATCAGTGTCCGAGCCCATGAAAGAGCGATGAAACTATGTGCGCCCGGGATGCATGAGTATCAGATCGCAGCGGAGTTCGATCACGAGTACCGCCATCATAATGCGCACCATGCCTACCCGGCGATTGTCGGTGGAGGCGCCAATGGCTGCATTCTGCACTACACCGAAAATAACGATGAACTGCATGATGGTGATCTGCTGTTGATCGATGCCGGCTGCGAAGTCGAGGGATATGCTTCGGATATCACGCGTACCTTTCCTGTCAACGGCACTTATAGCAATGCCCAGCGCGAAGTTTACGAGATTGTGCTTGCCGCGCACCAGGCGGCGGTCAAGAAGGTCTTGCCAGGCAATCACTGGAACGATCCTCACAACGCGGCGCTGCGTGTTATTACGCGGGGACTGGTCGAGCTGAAGCTGCTTAAGGGCACGGTCGCCAAATTGATCAAGGAACAGGCCTATCGGAAATTTTATATGCATCGCACCGGCCATTGGCTTGGACTCGATGTCCACGATGTCGGCGATTACAAGGTAGGTGATCAATGGCGCTTGCTCGAACCGGGCATGGTGATGACGATCGAGCCGGGGATCTACATTCCTGCGCGTAGCCGTGGAGTCCATCGTAAGTGGTGGAATATCGGAATTCGTATCGAGGACGATGTTCTGGTTACGCGGCAAGGTCGCGAGATACTCACTGATGCGTTGCCGCGCAAGATTGCCGATATCGAAGCCCTGATGGCGAGTTAAATGCGTGATGTAGCAATTATTGGTGGAGGCCTTGTCGGACTGTGCGCTGCGTTGGCATTGCAGCATTCCAGGCGCAGCATAACGGTCATCGAGGCGGGCAATCTCGAGCAAGCGCAGGCCGGGGGATTGAATGCGCGTTCGATTGCGTTGTCCGCGAGCAGCATACAAATTTTCAGGGCGCTGGGAGTCTGGTCGCAGATCGAAGCGCTGGCGGCACCGATTCGGCAGATCCATATTTCATCGCGCGGGCGATGGGGCGTGACCCGGTTGCAGGCAGCAGATTATGAACTCGATGCAATGGGCTGTGTCATTGAAAACCAGGCACTGGGACGTTGTCTGCTGGATGCAGTCGAGGCTTCACGCAATATAAAACTGCAGCAAAAAGCCGAGTTTGAATCGATTACCCAGGACACGACGGTCAACGTCGGCTATCGCCAAAAGGGGCGTTTGCAGCAGCTTGAAGCCGGGTTTGCGTTGATTGCCGATGGCGCGCGTTCTCCGGCGCGAGCCGCGCTTGGCATTGGCCATCAAGCGATCGATTATGGCCAGGCAGTCATGATCAGTAATGTCGAGGTCAGTAAACCGAAAATCGATACTGCCTATGAACGTTTTACAGCGCATGGACCGCTGGCGATGCTGCCCCTGGGTGGCAAACGCTATGCCTGTGTGTGGACCATGACCCCGCCACAGGCGGCGCAGGCAGGCGAGCAGAACGAGGTCGAATTTGCTGCGGCCCTGCAGGACTGCTTCGGTTATCGTCTCGGCCTGATCGAAGCCGTCGGCGAACGTTTCTCGATCCCCATTCAGAGAACCCGCGCAGATGCCCTGCAATGCGGACGCTGTCTACTGGTCGGTAATGCGGCCAATGCACTGCACCCGGTAGCCGGACAAAGTTTCAATCTATCGCTGCGCGATATTGCCTGCCTTTACGAATTGCTCAGCGAGCGATCGTTGGTGGATCTCGATGCCGACAGCTTCAGCGCGCTTGCAGACGAATATGAGAAATTACGTTTGCAGGAACAGCGCCAGGTGATCCGCTTTGGCGACGGCCTGGTCACACTATTTTCGAACGAATTGCCGTTGTTCGATCATTTGCGTGCAACGGGGCTTAGCCTGCTCGACCTGTTGCCGGCGCTGAAAGCCCAGGCCGCGCTGGCGGGTATGGGAATGGCCTTCGGCGGTAATCGTCTGTTGCGGGGGCATTTGTGAATTCCGACAGTTTCGATGTCATAGTTGCAGGTGCCGGGATGGTTGGTGCCTGCACTGCACTGGCGTTGGCTGGCAAGGGTTTTCGCGTTGCGGTGGTTGAGGCGACAGCCCCGCCGGACAAGATCATTAGTTCCGACGAAGCTTACGACCTTAGAGTTTCGGCGATTAGTCCACGCTCACGCGGTATTCTGCAGGGGCTTGGTGTTTGGCAGCAGCTCGATGATGAGCGTGTCTGCTATTACGAGCAGATGCATATCTGGCATGAGCACGGTAAGGCTAGCGTTGCCTTCGATGCGGTTGATCTGGCGCGCAGCAATCTCGGGGCAATCGTCGAGAATCGACTCTTGCAGCAGACGCTGTACCGGGTCTGCGAGCGTGAATCTCGAATCGAATGGTTCATGCCGGATAAAATTGAAACCTTACTCGAAAACGATGTCGAGGGAATTGAGCTACGGTTAGGCTCCGGGCGTTGCCTCAGCGCGGGATTGTTGCTAGCGGCGGATGGACGCCATTCACCTACACGGTCGCTGGCCGGGATCGATGTGCAGCAGGGACAGTATCGGCAGACGGCCATAGTCGCCAACGTCGAAACCGAGCATTCCCATCGCCATACGGCCTGGCAACGGTTCCTGGGCACCGGACCATTAGCGTTCCTGCCGCTGGCAAACGGGCAGAGCTCGATCGTCTGGTCCTGCGACGATGATTTTGCAGCAGAGATTGCCGGCGCCAGTGATGACGAGTTTTGCGACGCCCTTGGCGAGGCTTTCGAGTTCAAATTGGGCAGGGTTGTTTCCTGCAGCGCTCGAAAGAGCTTTCCACTCGGTTGGCATCACTGTCAAAACTGGTTAAAAGACCGGGTGCTGCTGATCGGAGACGCGGCGCATAGCGTACACCCTCTGGCCGGACAGGGGGTTAATCTCGGTTTCACTGACGTCGAGATACTCGCGCAACTGGTCGGTGATCGGTCGGAGTCGATCCCGCAGAAACAGCTGCGCCGTTACGAAGGCCAGCGTAAAAGTGAAACCTGGGTCGCCGGCAACAGCTTCAGCGCGTTGAAATGGATTTATGGACTGGACCAGGGATGGGTCACCCGGTTGCGTGATCTTGGTATGCGCGCAGTCGATGAAACACCATGGTTTAAGCGCGCATTGCTGGAAAAGGCCATACATAACATCACCTGAAGAGATTTAATTGATCATTTCAGGCAGTCGGCGGGAACCAGGTGCAGGCTGAAATGGAGAAACTACCGCATAAAAAGTTATGCAAGGCAGCGGTCAGGGCTGTAATTAATTCTTTTGTTCGAGCCTGACAGGCTTTATTCTCTGTGCTATTCACGATTTACGGGGATTAACCCGTGACGAGGTAGATAACCGATGGGAAACAAAACGCCTCTGTACCAGTGTCATCTCGACGCCGGCGCCAAGATCGTCGATTTTGCCGGCTGGGACATGCCGATTAATTATGGCTCGCAAATTACCGAGCACGAAACGGTGCGCACCGACGCCGGGATGTTCGACGTCTCGCATATGACGGTCGTCGATGTCAGCGGCGACGATGCCAAAGACTACCTGCAGTATTTGCTCGCCAACGACGTAGCCAAACTGACCCTCACGGGTAAAGCGTTGTACAGCTGCATGCTCAATCCCGAGGGCGGAGTAATTGACGATCTGATTGTTTATTATCTGCGCGACAATTTTTACCGTGTGGTGATTAACTCGGCCACACGTGAAAAAGACCTGGCATGGCTCGAGCAGCAGGCGCAATCTTATCCGAATCTCAAGCTCAGATTTCGCGACGATGTCGCCTTGCTCGCGGTGCAGGGACCGAATGCAAGGGATAAGGCTATAAATCTGTTTGCCGGGTATCAACAGGATACCCTGCGGCAACTGGCTCGTTTTCAGGGTGCCGAGTTTGATGATTGTTTTGTCGCGCGCACCGGGTATACCGGGGAAGACGGCTTCGAAATACTGATGCTAAGTGAACAGATCGCGGATTTATGGAATCGCCTGCTGGCCGCTGGCATAGTACCCTGCGGTCTTGGCGCGCGTGATACCCTGCGTCTCGAGGCCGGGATGAACCTGTACGGGGCCGACATGGACGAAACCACCAGTCCGCTCGTTTCGGGTCTGGGCTGGACCCTGGCGATGAAGGATGAGCGTGAGTTTATTGGCAAAGCGGCGCTCCAGCAAGAACTGGCGGCAGGGGTTCAGCAAAGTTTTGTCGGTCTGTTATTATTAGACAAGGGCGTTTTGCGTAATCATTTGACAGTAATAACCGCTCAGGGCAACGGTGAGATTACCTCGGGAAGTTACTCACCAACCCTGCAGCAATCGATAGCAATGGCCCGGGTTCCAGCCGGCGCTGCGGGTCAGGTCGAAGTCGAGGTTCGCAACAGGTTGTTACAAGCGGAAATTGTTAAGCTTCCTTTCGTTCGCGAAGGAAAGTCCATGTTAACCGATGGGGGTAATAATAAATGAGTGAAGTGCCAACAGAACTGAAATTTTTGTCGTCACATGAATGGGTCCTGGTGGAAGATGGCGTCGCCACAATCGGTGTATCCGATCATGCCCAGGAACTGCTGGGCGATCTTGTCTACGTCGAGTTACCCGAGCAGGGCAGTACGGTTTCTGCCGGTGATTCGGTTGGAGTCATCGAGTCGGTCAAGGCCGCCTCTGATACCTATGCTCCGTTGTCCGGTGAAATCATCGAAGTCAACGATGAGCTCGAAAACGCGCCGGAACAAATCAATAATGATCCCTATGGTGATGGCTGGATGTACAAGCTTTCCATAGAGGATTCAGAAGAAGTCGAAAATCTACTCGACGCAGGCGCCTACACGGATAGCATAGCCGACGACGAGTAGCCCGCCTGCTGGTCATGAAGTGCGACGTGTATCCTTTTTCCTGTCGATGAAAATTGACATGGCTAGCCTATTGTCGGGCGATGCGGCCTGGCCTGTGTAACTGCAACAGGATCTGGAACTGCGATGCCGAACACTAGCGATACGGGAATATTGCGAATCATCAGGGCGACCGGGTATTCGTGGAAAGGTTTGTGTGCGGCCTATCGCCATGAAGCCGCGTTTCGCCAGGAAGTCTGGTTGTGCAGTGTGATGATTCCATTAGGCCTTTATCTCGGCGATAACGGTATCGAGAAAGCCTTGCTGGTGCTGAGCGTAAGCTTGCTGCCGTTAACTGAAATTCTGAACTCGGCCATGGAAGCGGTGGTAGATCGCGTTGGCGAGGAGCATCACGAACTATCGGGGCGCGCCAAAGATATGGCATCCGCCGCAGTCGCAATGGCAATTATTTTAGCAATCGTCGTCTGGACCCTGGTGCTGTTCTTTTAGGAATACCTGTCATCCCCCGGTTTGCAGGTCCGCCAGCAGCGAATCGAGATCGTGCATCGGTGGGCGGCAACTGAAGCCTTCACAAATCCACGCGCTAATCGGCTTGTCGCTCGATCGCTGGGCGATTGCCGGCGGCAGGTCTTTGGCGTCGTCGGGAATAAAATAAGCCATCTGACCGGGTTTCAGTGCTGGCAGTATATGTGAGCGCCACCGGGCCAGCAGAGGCCGTTCTCCACGCAGGATAACCTGGTAGGGAGGGCGGTGTACCGCCTCTAGCAGGGCTACGAAGCTGGCTGCGTGGAAGGGTGTCTGGTTGACATTGTCGGCCACCGATTGCAACGCCTTTTCTGCATTTTGAGTGTAAGCCTGGCATCCGATTAGCGTACCCAGGCGATACAGGGCCAGCGCGGCGACTGCATTGCCGCTTGGCATCGCTTCATCTGGCCATGACTTCGGCCGCTGGATCAGTTTTTCATGATCGCTGGCAGTAAAAAAGAAGCCGCCATGATCCTTGTCGGCAAAGTAATCGAGCAATTGATCGGCCAGTTTGACAGCGAACTCCAGGTCAGTGTCGTTCCATTCAAACTGCAGGCAATCAAGAATCGCCTGCAGCAGATGCGCGTAGTCGTCGAGGTAAGCGGGCAGCGACCTGTCGCCGGCAGCGCTCAAGGCAAGTAACCTTTCGTCTTGCCAGCATTCATTTTTTAGCGCGTGCAGACATCGCCGGGCAATGTCGAAATAGTCCTGACGCATAAAAACGCGTGCGGCGGATGCCAGTCCGCGAATTACCAGTGCATTCCAGCTGGTCAATACCTTGTTATCGAGCCCCGGGCGGATGCGAGTTGCGCGAACCGCAAGCAGCTGATCGCGTATGTCTGCCTGTACCGCCGTGTACTCCTGTGCATCGAGATTAAATTTTTCGATTATCTGAGGGGTATCGTGGTAGCTGTGTAAATGCCACTGGCCCTCGAAATTAGCCGCCTGATCAAGCCCGAACTGGCAGGCGAATGCGGGGTAGACTTCGGTACCGATGACTTGCTCGACTTCGGCAGGTGTCCACAGGTAGAACTTGCCCTCAATGCCTTCCGAATCAGCATCGAGTGCCGCGTAAAATGCACCGGAATCGGTGCGCATTTCACGTTCCAGCCAGGTGACGATACCGTCCACTGCATTTGCAAACAACGGTTTTCCGGTCAAGCGAAAAGCCAGCGCAAATACCTCCATCAACTGGCCGTTGTCATAGAGCATTTTTTCGAAATGCGGAATCATCCATTTATCGTCCACCGAGTAACGATAGAATCCCCCGCCTAGATGATCCTGGATTCCACCCAGTGCCATTTTCTCCAGGCTGAAGTCGATTGCCTTATAGACCGGATCCCCTGGTGACTGCTGAAATGCCCGCCGCAGGACCTGCAGCAGGATAGCGGGTTGCGGGAACTTCGGCGCCTTGCCAAAGCCGCCAAATTCAGCGTCATGTGCTTCGAGTAACTGGCTGTCGAAAGTCGCTATCGCACCGATGTCTGCCGCCCGCTGATTCTGATTTTCGCGCATCTCGATATCTATCAACGCCTGTTGGATAGCTTGGCTCTGCTGATTTATCTTGTCCGGCTCCTGCTCGAATATGCCGGCAATGCGCTCGAGTAAATCAGAAAACGCGATCATGCCGTACCTCGGTTTGTCCGGGAAATAAGTGCCGCCAAAGAAGGGCACGCAGCTAGTGGGGGACAGGAACATCGTCAGCGGCCAGCCACCAGGTCGGCGGGTTATCAATTGATGTGCCGTCTGGTAAATCCGGTCTATATCCGGGCGTTCTTCGCGGTCTATCTTGATATTGATGAAATGCTGGTTCATCAAGGCGGCCGTTTTTTCATCTTCGAAGGACTCATGCGCCATCACATGGCACCAGTGGCATGCGGAATAGCCTATCGATAGCAGGATGGGTTTATTCTGTTCGCGGGCTTCGTCGAGAGCCTTTTGCGACCAGGGCAGCCAGTTGACCGGATTGTCGGCGTGTTGGCGCAGGTAAGGACTGGACTCGGCGGCAAGTTCGTTGGCCATGTTGCTGCACTCCGGGTTATTTCCGTGCGATAATACCACCCTGATCAGTCATACTCATGAGTTTGAATCAGATAATTCCGCAATGATTGCATTTCCATCGATAGACCCCGTGGCGGTTGCCCTCGGGCCGGTTAAAATACACTGGTACGGGCTCATGTACCTGTTCGCATTTGCCAGTGCCTGGTGGCTGGGCAGGCGCCGGGCGGCGTCAGCAAATTCGATTGTCAAGCCCGAGCAGATTGATGATCTCATCTTTTATGGTGCCCTCGGCGTGGTTCTCGGTGGGCGTATCGGTTCGGTTATTTTTTATAATTTCGACAGTTTCCTGCAAAACCCGCTGTATCTGTTCAAGATCTGGGAAGGCGGCATGTCCTTCCACGGCGGTTTTATCGGCGTGCTGGTGGCGATGGAGATTTTTCGGCGAAAACTGGGCTGCAGGTTTTTCGAATTAACTGATTTTATCGCCCCGTTGGTGCCGCTGGGGCTGGCAGCAGGCCGTTTTGGAAATTTTATGAATGCCGAGTTGTGGGGTGCGCCGGGTAATGTTCCCTGGGCGATGAAATTATCCTGTGAACAGTTTCCAGCGGATCGATACATCGATTACGCCGGACCATTGTGTTTTAGTGCGCGCCACCCGACCCAGCTATACGAAATGCTGCTCGAAGGAATTCTGTTGTTTGTGGCGTTGTGGCTGATATCGGCGAAACCGCGCCCGGTAATGACGGTTTCCGGGTATTTTCTGTTGCTCTATGGGCTCGGCAGAAGCGGCGTGGAATTTATCCGTTTACCGGATGCGCACATCGGTTATCTGATGAATACCGAATGGTTGACGAGGGGCATTGTATTATCGGTGCCAATGATTATAGTTGGCATTGTTCTGCTGATTCTGGCAAAAAGGGGCGGCAATAATGCAGCAATATCTTGACCTGATGCGATATGTGCTCGAGCACGGTAGCGAGAAGAAAGATCGCACCGGTACGGGTACCAGGTCGGTGTTCGGATACCAGATGCGTTTCGATCTAAGCCAGGGATTCCCTCTCGTTACCACCAAGAAACTCCATTTGCACTCAATTATCCATGAACTGTTATGGTTTTTGCAGGGTGACACCAACATTGCCTATTTGCGGGAAAACAAGGTGCGCATCTGGGACGAATGGGCCGATGAAAACGGCGATCTGGGCCCCGTTTATGGAGCCCAGTGGCGTTCCTGGCGAGCTGCTGATGGCCACGTGGTCGACCAGATCCAGCAACTGGTGAGCGACATCAGGAGCAATCCGGACTCGCGTCGTCTTATTGTCAGTGCCTGGAATGTGGGCGAGATCGAAAATATGGCCTTACCGCCGTGTCACGCTTTTTTTCAGTTCTATGTTGCCGATGGTCGCCTCTCCTGCCAGCTCTACCAGCGCAGCGCCGATATTTTTCTGGGGGTTCCGTTTAATATCGCATCCTACGCGCTGCTGCTGATGATGGTAGCCCAGGCAACCGGACTGGAACCGGGAGACTTTGTGCATACGCTTGGCGACGCTCATCTATACTCCAATCATTTACCACAGGCACGTTTACAGCTGGAACGTGAACCCTTTAGCCTGCCGACCATGGTGCTGAATCCACAGGCAAAGGATTTGTTCGCTTTTCGTTTCGAAGACTTTGAACTGAAGAACTACCAGTGTCACGAGCATATCAAGGCAGCCGTTGCGGTGTGACCTGACGAGGCAATAATAAAGGAAACCAGATTAGATGAATGAAGCAGAGCTCAACAATATCAAGGTCGACGTGGAAACTCGATACATCGAGGATCAGTCTAATCCGGAACAGAATTACTACGTGTTTGCCTACACGATCACGATTAAAAATAAAGGCAGGCAGAATGCGCAACTACTTACCCGTCACTGGGTAATTACCGACTCCAATTCAAAAATTCAGGAAGTACGCGGAGATGGGGTTGTCGGTGAACAACCGTTGCTAAAACCCGGAGAGCAGTTTGTATACACGTTGGGAACGATGCTTGAAACGGCGGTAGGCACGATGAAAGGGAGTTATCAAATGCTGGCCGATGACGGGTCGCATTTTGACGCACCGATCGAAGAGTTTGTGCTGTCTACCCCCCCGGGTTTTACATTAGTTGTATAGCCTGTGGCAATCTATGCGATAGGTGATGTCCAGGGCTGCTACTCGGAGCTCTGTCGGCTACTGGAAAAAATCGGTTTCGATCCATCCCTGGATACGCTCTGGTTTTGTGGCGACCTGGTCAACCGGGGTCCCGAATCGCTGGAAACCTTGCGTTTTGTGAAATCGCTGGGCAGCAGTGCAGTAACGGTACTCGGTAATCATGATCTACATTTGCTCGCACTGCATCACGGTGTAAAGAAGACTCGCGACACCAGTAGTCTAAAAAAAATACTCAAAAGCCCCGATCGCGACGAGTTGCTGGACTGGTTGCAGCAAAGACCGCTGTTACATTACGACGATATCCAGAATACCGTGCTGGTGCATGCCGGTATCCACCCGGCCTGGGGGCTGAGCAAGGCGCGCAGACTCGCGGGTGAAGTGGAAACGGCATTACGGGGTAAAAAAGCCGCCAGGTTCCTCAGGAAAATGTACGGTAACAAGACAACCGCCTGGTCAGATGACCTCGATGGTGCCAGGCGTTTGCGCTTTATCACCAATGTTTTTACGCGCATGCGTTATTTCAGGACATCACAACAGCTCGATTTCGCCGTCAATGGCAGCCCGCGCAAGTATTTGCACAGTCGACTTACCCCCTGGTATGAGATGAAAGCCAGGCTTCGGGATGATATACGTGTGCTGTTCGGGCACTGGTCCACGCTTCCGGTGGGATGCTACGGGCGATTTTTCGCGCTTGACGGGGGCTGCGTCTGGGGCGGACATATGGTGGCTTTGCGAATCGATTTCGAGTCGGAAGACTGGTTTTTTGTCGATTCATACACCAGTCAGCCGACAAAAACTGCAAATTAGCGTTGCCTGGCCTGGATGATCAAAGTTTCATCTGAATAATAATAACAATCCGTGTGTAGTTGCGGTTTGGGCTGCCAGCCAATTGCCGTTATCGGATAAACTCAAAAAATTGCCGATTCCCAGCGTTAATTAATTCACTTTAGGTAACCGTTTATCGTTTTAATGCGACGTTTTTCGCTACCTTCGTCTTTTTAACAACTATAATTTATTCACCTGAGCAGTTTAAGCATGGGTCTGAATTGTCACGACAATTTGCAAAAACTGATTAACGACTCAATTGCCCTTGCCTGGAATACCTGCGATTCAGAAAACAGTTTGATACGCCCGCTGGAAAACTGAATGACTAATGACCTCGTGGCTATCTGGCAAAGCGCAGGTTTTGTGAGCGAGTCAAAACAGGAAGTCGAGGATATAACCATGATCGCAGGTGAAGAATCTTGAACAAGAACCAACTGTTTGCCTTATTGCTGACGCTTTTGTCATATGTCGTTTTTCAATCGGCGGTAAATGCTGCCAGCGTTGAGTTAGTGCCATCTTCACGAGTTATTTTGAAGATCGTCGATGGTATGACGATTGACGACATTATCAAACGAGTTTATCCAAAGGATAAAGATCTATGGCCGCAGATCAAGGCAAAGCTGATTGAAACGAATCCGTATTCATTTGTGCAGTACTCCGATCGACTGATCACCGGTCGTCGCCTGAAGCTGGTAGACATCAAGCGAATCCTGGACCAGGAAGAATTAAGCCCGAAAATCAAAGTGGGCTATGTTGCAAAAATTGCTGGTAAGGCTAATGCCAGGGATATCAATGGCCGAATGCTCCAGTTGCAGGTCAACTCGCGCATTTTCGAAGGTGACCGGCTTGAAACAGAGCCTGGCGCGCAGCTTTACATCCTGATGGATGACGGTGCTGAAGTGCACTTGAAAGAGGATTCGGTACTCAAAGTTAGTGAATATGCAATTACTGCAGGCTATGACGAGAGCAGTAGTAGTATTCTTGATTTGCTGCCGCGGTGGTCTGCGTAAGCTTACAGGCTCGATCGGGGCCAGTGCGCTCGCCAATTATCAGGTCCAGACCGGGCTTGCAACTATCGGCATTCGCGGAACTGAATATGTAATCAAGCTATGTAAGCAGGATGATTGCGCACAGACGGTAAGTCGCAATGATCCGGATGCAAAATTGCACGCAGTGGTACTCAAAGATGCGATTACGATGACTACCAACGAGGAACTGCAGATTCTGATGGCGATGGGTGAGTATGGTACGGCGACGCCGGAAACATTGATTATCGAGGAAGACAAACCGGTGCCGGTGGGTTTTCTCGATGCCGAAGAATCACAACAATTCAATGTCACCAGTCAGCAGCAAATGGAACAACAGGAGAAGGAGTCTTCGAGTTCGTGGTTATGGATTGTGGGCGTGTTGCTACTCGCGGTTGCCCTGTAACTCGAACCTGGATCTGGCAGTCGGCCAGACAAACAGACTTCAGAAGTAGTGCGGTGTTAAGAGTCGTCGAACTGCGCTGCAAAAGCGCCGGCGATTTGCAGCAGGCTCTGTATCGTGTACCGCCGATTGCCCAATACTATGGGCTGATTCAGCTGCACGTAGCCCTCCTGAAATGCCACCAGGCGGTTGTTTTTGATCAGGTAGGTACCATTTGTTGAGCCGAGGTCGCGCAGATATACCTCGCCATCTATGATCTTAATTTCCGCGTGCTGTTTACTGACGGTAGCGTCATTGATGTAGATATGGCCCTCTCGGCCAATAATATAAGTCCGGCTTTTCAGATGCGTGATTTCTTCGCTTTCAGCGTTATCCATTTGGTTTTCCCTCCCATATCCGGACCGATTATTCTAGCGTAAAAAAACTCAAAACTCCCGCACAAATTTAATAAACGAATAGGCATAGGGGTTACTATGATCTGAGTTATGGTCTTCCCGGGCCTCTTCTTTCCAAGGCCCCAAATCGATTTCCGGAAACCATGTGTCACCCTGGAATCTATGGTGAATTCGAGTGACATATAGCCGCTTCGCCTGGTCGATGGTTTGTTTATAAAGGCTCGCTCCACCGATCAGCATGACTTCCTCGACGTCACTGCACAATGCCATTGCAGCCTGAATGCCGTTGGCGATTTCACAGCCAGGGGCGCTGAAGCCGGGATCACGGGTGATGACTATATTACGCCGGCCGGGCAGGGGTCTGCCGATCGAGGCGAAGGTTTTACGCCCCATGATTATCGGTTTACCCATGGTAGTGCGCTTAAAATATGCCAGATCCGCCGGCATCTGCCAGGGTAGATCGTTGTTACTGCCAATCAGACGGCTTTCGTCCATAGCGACTATGAGGGAGAGTTCGGTCATAAATTTGAGGCTCTGCTTAGTCTGGCGAAATCGGCGACAGCGAGGTTTTCTGCGCGCACACCCGGATCGATCTCGCAGGCAAGGATTGTCTTGCGATCAACGACTGTTTTCAGTGAGTTGGAAATGGTCTTGCGGCGCTGGCTGAAGGCCGCCTGCACGATTCCGGCGAACCGATTGTAGTCGCCGATGTCATATCGCGGACTAGCAAACGGTGTCAGGCGAATGACTGCTGAGTCTACCCTGGGCGGTGGCCTGAAACAGTCGGGAGGAACGTCGAGGAGATATTGGCAATCGCACTGGTACTGCAGCATGACGGAAAGGCGTCCGTAGTTGGGTTCCCCGGGATTGGCAACAATACGCAGGGCAACTTCTTTTTGCACCATGAAATGCATATCCTGGATTTGTCGAACCGATTCGAGCAGATGAAAGATGAGCGGCGTCGATATGTTGTATGGCAGATTGCCTACCACGCGGAAAATCCTGTTACCCGGGATGCTGGATAATTCGAATTCGAGTATATCCGTATTGATGATCTCAAGCTCGCCGAAGCGGGCTGCCTGCCTGGCCAGCAGCGGCACCAGGTCGCGATCAAGCTCTATTGCAATCAGCTTGTCGCACCGTTGTAACAGCGGATAAGTAAGCGCCCCTTGCCCGGGTCCAATCTCTAGCAGGTTTTCACCCGGCTGCGGATTGATAGCCCGCAGGATAGATTCGATGACGTTCTGGTCATGCAGAAAATGCTGGCCAAAACGTTTACGCGCCCGGTGCATCTTGGAGCTTGTTGTGTGCCTGGAAAATTGCCGAATCGATTGCCGCAAACAGACTGTCGGGACGGGCGGCGGTGGTTCCCGCCAGATCGAGCGCGGTTCCATGATCAACCGAGGTACGAATAATCGGCAGTCCCAGGGTGGTGTTAACTGCGTTATGGAAGCCGACATGCTTCAGCACCGGTAAACCCTGGTCGTGGTACATGGCGAGTACCGCGTCGGCATCCGCCAGCATGTGAGCAGTGAACAGGGTGTCGGCGGGATACGGTCCACTCAAATTTATGCCGCTGGCTTGAAGCGTTTCCAGCGCGGGAATAATAATCTCGATTTCCTCGCGGCCAAGATATCCGTTTTCACCGGCGTGAGGATTAAGGCCACATACCTTGATATGCGGATGCTCGATACCGAAGCGACTACGTAAATCGTGATCCAGGATCTTAATGACTTCGCTAATCACACTCTGGTTGATTGCATCGGCGACCTGGCGCAGGGGTAAATGAGTCGTTACCAGCGCGACCTTCAACTGCTCGGCAATTAACAGCATTACCGGTTTAGGCGCGTTACAGATGTCGGCCAGGTACTCGGTATGTCCCGAAAAACTGATTCCCGCTCGATTGATTATTTCCTTTTGAACGGGTGCTGTAACCAGCGCATCAAAGCGCCCGTCGAGACATGCCCTGCCGGCAAAATCGAGCAGGCCCAGCACGTATTTTGCATTGTCACTATCCAGTTGCCCCGGCACGACTGGTTGTCCCATGGGGTGGTCGATGATTGCTATCGCATTGGCAGGAATTGCTTCGTCGGCATAATCGACGAATTCAATTTTCGAACCCAGTGCCGCGGCCCTTGTTTGCAGCATGTTGCGATCGCCGATTACGCTCAGGCTGGCCGCAAACCTGCCGGGGTCGATAGCTGCAATAATGTCCGGACCAATACCTGCAGGTTCGCCAGAGGAAATTATTATTCTGGGTTCAGGCATCAGGTTCATCGACAATGATGACGTAGGCTTCATCCCTTAAACGACGCTTCCACAGGTCAAAGGCTTCGCGCTGTTTTTGCTGCAGCAACTGCGAGTAAATCTTGCTACGCTTGTTTTTTTCGGTTTCGTCGACCTCACGTCGGCCGGTTACTTCGATCAGGTGCCAGCCAAACTGGCTGCGGACAGGTTCGCTGAGTTCACCTATTTCGAGCCGATTTGCGGCCGCCTCGTATTCTTTGACAGTACTGCCCGGGTCCATCCATCCAATATCTCCACCTTCGGCGCCTGAACCGTAATCTACCGAGTAAAGTCGCGCCAGTCGGCCAAAGTCTTCCCCGCCCAGGATCCGCTCGCGGAACTCGTACAGGCGTGCACGCGCATCTTCCTCGGTAATCAACTCGTTGGGTTTGATCAATATATGGCGAGTTCGAGTCTGTTGGCTTATCGTTTGTTCGAGGTCGCGAACCTCTTTCAGGTGGATAATGTGAAAGCCGTTGGCACTGCGAATCGGCCCGGCGTAGCCACCCGGTTCCATGGCTAAAATATCGCTTGTAAACAGGCTTGGGATCTCGGCTTTCTTGCGCCATCCGAGGTCGCCACCCTGCAGCGCGGTATCGCCTGTTGAAAATGTGTTGGCGAGCTCATCAAACTGCGCACCCTGGTCGAGCTCCACCAGAATTTCCTCGGCAATGTCCTGGGCTTCGCTGACCTGTTCCGGCGGCGCGGCATCGGGTAGTGCAAGCAGAATATGGGATATGCGATATTCGTAGTTGGTCTCGTTGTCACCGCTAAGCTTGATGAAGTCATCGACCTCGGCTTCGCTGATGGTTGCGTTGCGCTGACTATACTGACGCCCGAGCGTTGAAATAGTCATTTCCCGACGAACAGTTTCACGATACTTGTCGTAATCCACTCCATCATTGAGCAGGGCTTTGCGAAAGTCAGACAGGCTCATTTTATTTTGTCGCGCCAGACGCTGCATTGCCTGGTTGAGCTGGCCGTCGGTAATCTTGATACCGCGACGCTTGGCTTCCTGCAGCAGTAACGAGTCGTTTATCAATGCTTCGAGCACCTGCCGTTGCAACACATCATTGCCCGGCAAACGTCGGTTGGACTTGCGAAAGTCGAGTTTTATCAGATTGATTCTATCGGTCAGCTGACGCGCCGTAACGACGCTTTCGTCGACGACAGCCACGATACGGTCGATAGACGTCCGCGCCGCAGCGAGCGGCTGTATCAACAGCAGGCTGCCAAGGAGAACCAGGGTTAGTCGAAACGTTTTCATTAAATTACCTAAGCTAATCAGAAAGCCGGGTCATATCCGGGTATTGCGTTAATCAACTGCTTATCTATGTCTTCACCCGCGTCACTTAAACCCTTGAAGGTAAGTTCCAGGTAAATACTGTTGGTGGTTTCTTCAAAGTCCTCGAAATCCTGGCCGGTCTGACTAGCCAGTATTTTAAGGCCCCAGCAGCAGGATTCATAGTTTACCCCCAGCATATTCTCTACGGGTTTCTTATATTGCAGCGAGTAGTGATATTTAGCCACAAATGTCCAGCGCTCGTTTAATGGATAAACCATGGAAGCAAGCCCCTGCTCGAGTTCGTCCTCGGTAAAATAATAGCCCAGGTTTGCCACCAGGCGATCGTCTCTGTAACCAACCGCAAAATCTTTGTCGCTGAGTTCATCCTGCTCCTCGCTGTAAACCAGTCGAGCCGACATTTTCCAGTGCGAATTCGGTGAAACATCAAGTTCGGCTATCGCATCCGAACGCGATGCATCGTCACGATTTCCGTCCAGACTGACGCGACGATCCTCGAAATAAAAAGCCTGGCCTATGCGTGCATTCATTAATTGATCTCCGCCTTCTTTCCTGAAGATGCGGCTGGAAAGACCAAGGGTCACCTGGTTGGCATCACCTATTCGATCAGCGCCGGTGAAGCGGTTGTTGCGGAACAGATTGTTATAGGTGCGGGCGTTAAGCGAAGTATCAAAGTCGGGTATGTCGTCCTGGTTATCATACGGTGTGTAGAGATAGTACAACCTTGGTTCAAGGGTTTGCAGCAGCTGGTCTTCAGATCCGGCCACCCGCTCGAAAATCAGTCCCGAATCGATACCCAGGGTCGGCAGGGTTCGCTGTATTGAATCGTCGCCCGGGTTGTCTTCCAATTGATAATCGGTGAAGGCGAGTTGTAATCCCGGTTCAAAAAAATACCAGCTGTCCGATGACTTCCAGTTCACTGCGGTGATAATATCGCTGCGGTTTCCGGTAACGCTGTCATCGCGGTCAAAGCTGACCCACTCGATATCAAGCGGTGTCTGTAATTGATCGATCCAGGGATCGGGTTGAAGGTTGAATGACAGGCGCGGCAGTCGGCTATAGGGGCGACTCCCTGGCGAAGTGCTGCTATCGACTGTCTCGAAATCCTGCCAGAAAAACTCTGTTTCCCAGGTTTCGCCGCTGCGTGATAACCTCAGGTGACGGTCCAGATAGCGCAGATCCTTGTAAGTCGGGGAAATATCAACGAAGTCGTAGAAAAAATCTTCGTCCGAGACATCGGCATACAGCACGTCAGCCTCGATACCATAGGCAAGATCGGCTTCATGTTGCCATTGCTGAAACCAGCGATCATCTTCTTTCTCATCGTCATCCAGATAAGATAGATCCAGCTGACCGCTGTGGGATCCGAACAGGTAGCGATTTTCGGTATTGAGTTGCAGGCCGCGTTCGCTGTAATAAGCAGGCGTGATGGTCATGTCATAGTTAGGCGCCATGTTCCAGTAGACAGATGCTGCATAGTTACGCCCACTGGTCTCGCTGTATCCTGTCTTTACTGAGAGTAAACCAGACTGGCGACGATCATCTATCGGAAACTGGAAATAGGGCAGGTATAGAAATGGAACCTCCTGGAAATAAAGCCTGGCGTGTGTCGCGGTGCCGATGCCGGTTTCGTCGTCGAGTTCAAGTTCACTGGCCCGTAGATACCAGACCCTGTTATCCGGATCGCAGGTAGTATAGGTAATTTCGCTGAATCGGCTTCGATTCCGATCGAGCACTTCGCCCCTGTCGGCCCTCCCGCTTGCGTGCTGGTTGCGCAGCTTGTATTCGGACTGCTCGAATGTTGCCCGATCGTTGCGGCTATCGATTTCAATTTGAGAGCTTTGCAGGCGGAGGTTGGGGGTCGAAAAATCTACATTGCCACTGGCGAAAACTTCGTCGGTGGATTTATTGTAGATGACATTATCGGCGCTGATTTTCTGCCGCGCACGACTAACGGTAACATCGCCGGTTAAACGGATTGTGGTGCCGTCTTCACTGACGACGGTTTGTGCTCCAGCCCTGGTCTCATCCCCGGATAGACCCTCTGGTGCGATGTAGTCAAAAGATGGAACGCTGCACAGATTCCAGTTTCCCGCGGCTAAACCGAGCTTGGGGAAAAGTACAGATACCAGACCTGCAAACAGAAAAAGGCGTAGGCGCAGCAAAGATGAACCAGAAAATAATTACATTCTGTCACATTATCCTGCTCTGGTTAATCCCGGCTTAACAAGTTTATCGTCTTACGGCACAGCTTCATATCAACAGGCCCTGTCCCGGTAAGCCGGTGAAACTGTAATCCATTCGATTGCCTACGGCCGGGCAGGCAGGTGGGGTTGCTGTGCGGTGATCCTTTTACGAGCCCTGTGCCTTGTAAACCTCGGTATCGGGATGGAATGCAAACCATGCGAACCAGAAACCCTGGATGCCGGCGACCTGCTGACCCGTGGAGTCGGTGACGGTGACGCTGCGATTTGTGGCATCCCAGGCAAAGCTGAAGCGGCTTCCGTTGATCGTGTCGCTGAAGCGGGATTTCCCCTGCTTGTCGAGTTCGACGAAAGGATAGGCTTTGTAGACGCCGTCGATGCCCAGACCCAGCACAACCTCCTTGGGATGATAATAATCAGGCGCGGAGTTGTTGACCGCGAAAAAGGTGCGTTGGGATTTTTCGTAGCCGGCGTAAGGATTACGCTGATAGTCGCGGGAATAGCCGGTATCTTCGGATAACACCACCGTATCAGGGTGTTTTGCGAGCCAGTCACGCCAGGTCGTATGGCTCAGGGGTAACATGGTCAGTTTTGTACCGACGCGTTCCCCGGAAATAGCTTTACTTAGAATTTGCGACCACAATGATTCGGTTTCGCGGTCATACAGCAGGACATCATTGTTGTAGAGTAATCCCGATACGCCAAAATCGGTCGGCGAGCCGTCGACAGTCGCATCGAAGGCAACCGCCGTTCCGCAAAGAGGACAGTAAGTGATCGCGAGTCGCCGACCGTCAATGTCATCGTTAACGATTTCGTGCCAGTTCAGAATGGCTATGGGGTAAGCTCGCGCCTGGCTACCCAGGTGAATACCCACAACTCGGTCATTCGGCTTGAGATAGTCAGCCTCGCTGGCGGCGATCAGCCTGGGGTTGGATATAGCCGGAATGCCATCGCGCGGTGGCCCACCGCTGTAAATCTGTTCAGGTGGCAGGCTCGAGTTGGATAAATCGAAACCATTGAATGATCCCGCTGACAATGAAAAACTGTAAACGACAGCGCCAAGCAGTATCCCGCCAAGCACAATCGCCCTTGATTTCTTCGACTTCATAAGGCGCATTATCATCTCCTGCGACGGTAGATATTGATTCGAGTCTTTAATCGCTGATTGATTCAATTAATTTTCCGGTTTTCCGAGGTGAGATGCCGGCTTGACTCGTCTGCGCATTGTCTTTAGTCTGCGCCGATAAATAGTCTGGTCAAACTTCAGGAGCAACCATGAGATCGAGAGCCGCAGTCGCCTGGGAACCGAAAAAACCCCTTGAAATAGAAGAAGTTGAAGTCGAAGGCCCACGTCAAGGCGAAGTCCTGTTAAAGGTCCATGCAAGCGGTGTCTGTCATACCGATGCGTTCACCCTGTCAGGTGAAGATCCCGAAGGCGCTTTCCCGGCGATTCTGGGGCATGAGGGTGGTTGCGAGGTAGTGGAATGCGGACCCGGTGTCAGCACTCTGAGCGTCGGCGATCACGTTATCCCGCTCTATATTCCTGAATGCGGTGAATCGACCTGTTCCTTTTGCAGCTCGGATAAAACCAACCTGTGCCAGTCGATCGCTGGCACCGTCTGGACCGGTTTCATGCCGGACGGTAGTCGTCGCTTTTCACAAAACGGCAAGGATATATACCACTACATGGGTTGTTCGACTTTTTCCGAATATACCGTGGTTCCCGAAATAGCGCTGGCCAAAATCAACAAGGCGGCACCGCTGGACAAGGCCTGTCTGCTCGGATGCGGTGTCACCACCGGTATCGGTGCGGTGATGAATACGGCCAAAGTGCAACCCGGTTCATCGGTTGCCGTGTTTGGTCTCGGCACGGTAGGGCTGTCGGCGGTTCAGGGTGCGGTGATGGCAAAGGCCGAGCGCATTCTGGCGGTTGATATCAATCCCGATAAATGGGAAATGGCGAAAGCACTTGGTGCCACAGACTTTGTCAATCCGCAGGAAGTAGATGGTTCGCTACCCGAGTATATCCAGGAAATGACGGGTGGTGGCGTCGATTATTCCTTCGAGTGTATTGGTAACGTCAACGTCATGCGCGACGCGCTCGAATGTACGCATATGGGCTGGGGAACATCAACCATTATCGGCGTTGCCGGTGCCGGTGAAGAAATCAAAACGCGGCCGTTTAACCTGGTGGTCGGCCGGCGCTGGATCGGTACCGCGTTTGGCGGCGTCAAGGGTCGTACCGAGTTACCCGGCATGGTGGATCAGTACATGGATGGAACGATCGAACTCGATAGCCTGGTGACGCATACCATGCCGCTGGAAGAGATCAACACCGCCTTTGATTTGATGCACGAGGGCAAAAGCATCAAGTCGGTCATCATGTTTTAGTGCGCTATCAATGAAAGAGATCGAGAGCATCAAGGAAAGCGGTGGTTATCTAAACCGCTATACCCACGAGTCGACCAGCTGTCAGTGCGAAATGACTTTCTCGGTTTATCTGCCACCCAAATCGCGGGATGAAAAAGTACCGGCCCTGTACTGGCTTTCAGGACTGACCTGCAACGACGACAATGCGCGCACCAAAGGTGGATTCCAGCGCTTTGCCGCACAGCACGGAATAGCCATCGTGTTCCCCGATACCAGTCCGCGCGGCGACGATGTCGCCGATGAGCCCGAGCGCTACGATCTGGGCCAGGCCGCGGGATTTTATGTCAATGCGACCCAGAGCCCGTGGGCTCGGCACTATCAGATGTTCGACTACGTGAGCAGTGAATTGCCGGCATTGATCGAAGCCAACCTGCCTTTGATCCCCGGCGTAAAATCGGTTACCGGGCACTCGATGGGAGGGCACGGGGCATTGGTCTGCGCGCTGAAAAATCCGCAAGCGTTTCGTTCAGTATCGGCGTTTGCTCCGATTGCAAACCCGGTAAACTGCGGCTGGGGCGAGGGTTGTTTCGGCGCTTATCTGGGTGATGATCGTTCGACCTGGGAGGCCTATGACGCGACCTGCCTGGTACAAAACGGAGCCCGGGTAGGCGATATCCTGATCGACCAGGGTGATGCCGATGAATTTCTGCACGAAGGGCAGTTGTTGCCGGATAATTTTCAGGCAGCCTGCGATGCAGCAGGGCAAGCGGTGAAAATCCGTCTGCAGCCCGGTTACGACCACAGTTACCATTTTATTGCGAGCTTCATCGAAGATCACTTCGACTACCACGCGAAATTTCTGCATAGCTGAAACCGCGATCAATACTGCACTAATGCAGGTCTGGCTTCGAGCATTTCTGTTTGCATCGACCCATCACTAGAGGTGCCGCACGATATAGTCGTCGAGAGCTGCCAGCCCTTCGTCGAGTCCCGTGCGTCCGAAACCCAGACGAAACCGGTCAGCAGGTGTTGCGCCCAGTTCCGATCGGTAAATTGTACTGGGTAAGAATAGAACGCCACTGTCTTCGACTAAGGATCGACAGAATTGCTCAACGCCTTCGGGTCCCTTATATGCCGGGAATGCCATGCAGGATCCGTCGGGACGCCGCCAGTCGAACAGGCTGGGATAACGCGCAAAGAGTGCTTCCCATTTGGGCAGGTTTTCATCGATGATCCTGCAGTTACGGCTTAGCAGTTTGTCGCGATTGCGCAATGCAATCTTCGCCAGGCGTTCGCTTGGGCCCGAGTTGCAGATCGATAGATAGTGCTTCATGCGCTCCATTCTTGAAATAACTTCTTTATCGGCACAAGCGATCCACCCTATTCGAAGCCCCGGCAGTCCATATGATTTCGACATGACGTTCAGCGATAGTCCGCGTTCATAGACATCGGTAATAAATGGCAAATATTGTGTTCCCGTGGGACCGAGGCCGTTGAAAATTTCATCGTGAAGAATATAAATGCCATGCTTACGACATAAATCTATCAATGCCTGGTAACGATCCAGTGGCAGGATCGTGCCAGTCGGGTTGTGGGGAAAATTGATCGTGACCAGTTTGGTATTCGGTTTCACAGCCTCGGCTATGCGGTCAATATCGAGTGACCATCCGTCGTCGGGATCTAATGGAACGCCGGTCGCTTCACATATCGCTATGGGCAATGTTTCATGGGATTGATAGTTAGGCGTTACCACAATGGCATGGCTGTCCTTGTCCAGAATGACGGAATTAGCCGCAAAAATGCCTTCACTCGCGCCCGCAAAACAAAGAATTTCATCAGCATTGCGGTTTTCGTACAGGGTGGCGATTGTCTCGCGCAAATCGGGTGCACCGAAAGTCTCTGTATAACCCAGCCACAGCCCTTCGAATTCTTCGTGTTCCTCAGGCGTCGCCATCGCCAGCAAATCTCGCACTGAAATACTCTCGGCGTCCGATGCCGTCATGTGATATCGCGCCCGGAACTCCCATTTCGAAAAGTGCGTTTCGAGTCTAAAGTCAGGTAGCATTGTCATTTGTTGTTTCCCGTTTGGTGATTTCGTGCGACCGATGGCTGGATTCCTGGGCACATTGTAAATTGCAGTCTGTTAAGAATCGATCAGCCCTGGCCAGCAGCGTGGATGCTATTGTCCCCGAGTCAGGCCTTTGATTATGCAATCCGGATTAAAAAATTAAAGACCTGGCCTCCCGGGCCCGTTGTGTTAGCGTTACCCGCAGCGTAGATTAGTGGCTTTTGGGTTCAGGTATCGTGAAACAAAAGGTGCTACCGGTACCGCCTGATTGGATTTAACATCGGCGCAGTGTAATCGCAAAGAGACACAATGGCGAAAATTCAATCAGAATTTTACCTGGCCCTGTCTGGTTGCTGATATTCGGGACCAGTTTGAGTAAACTGGGGCCTTTGCTGCCAGGGCCACCAATCATGCCGGAATTTGATGCCGAAAAAGTTGCTGAAATTCACCAGCATCTGCATAGCCACCTGCCGTCCGAGTCGGCACTGCGCGTCAAGGCGCTGGAGATGCTGCTGGTGGACAAGGGCCTGGTTAACCCGCAAACCATAGACGCCTGGATCGAGGCTTATACCGAAGAGATAGGGCCAAAACGCGGCGCCAGAGTGGTGGCAAAAGCCTGGTGCGACGCAGCTTACAAAAAGCGTTTGCTACAGGATGCCCCGGCGGCGATCGACGAGCTGGGGTTTCTCGGTAAGGCGACCGCGCATCTCAAGGTTGTGGAGAATACTGACCGGGTGCACAACCTGGTCGTCTGTACCCTGTGCTCCTGTTATCCGTTTTCCATCCTGGGCATCGCTCCAGCCTGGTACAAGGCAGCGGCTTATCGCTCACGTGCGGTGCGTGATCCGAGAGGGGTGCTGGCCGAGTTCGGTGCCGCCATTGGCGACGACGTCGAGGTGCGAGTCTGGGATAGCACGGCCGAACTGCGCTACCTGGTGTTGCCGCAACGTCCCGCGGGCAGTGAGGATATGACTGAAGAGCAACTGGCCGGGCTGGTGTCGCGTAACTCGATGATCGGCACGGATCGCGTATTGGGTTCCGAATCGAAGGACAAAGACTAATGGACGGCATTCACGATCTGGGTGGCAAGCAGGGTTACGGTCCGATCGAAGTCGATGACGAGGGAGGTCCCTTCCACCACGACTGGGAAGGTCGCGAATGGGGCATTGCGCAATGCGCCCGCACCCCGGGCATTACCATCGACTGGTGGCGTCATTGCCGCGAGCTGATCATGCCCGAAGATTATCTCGGCCGGCCTTATTTTGATTCCTGGGCGCAAACCGATTTCGCTACCTATATCGAGGCCGGCTGGATCACGCTGGACGAGGTAGCCGCCGGTAAATCACTGATCGATAATACTGATTTCGGTAGCCCCGTGACCGCAATGACGCTAACGCAGGTCCTGCAGGAAGATCACGATCACGCGGTGCGTTTCGATGCGGAGATAGATGCCCCGCCCGCATTTTCGGTCGGATCGCAGGTGCTTACTTCCAGTCATGGCGGCAGTGGACATACCCGGCTGCCTCAGTACGCCCGGGGTCGTCGCGGCAGCGTAAATGCTTACAATGGAGCGCACGTGTTTCCAGATTCGTCCGCCCGGGGTAAGGAGATTCACCAGCATTGCTATAACGTCTGCTTCGCGGCCGTCGATTTGTGGCCGGAGGTCGAGAACAGCAACGACAAGGTCTATCTCGATCTCTGGGAAAGTTATCTTGCCCCGGCCTGACTATGAATGACGCGGATTTGAAATCACTAAAACCGCTCGCCAGTGTCGACGGTGAACCAGCGTTCGCCGAAGCCTGGCAGGCCGAGGCCCTGGCGATTGCCGATACCCTGGTGCAAAACGGACTGTTCAGTGCTGTTGACTGGTCTGCGGCACTTGGCGACGCGTTGCAGCGAGCCGAGACCGATGGGGCTAGCGATGACCAGGAAACTTATTACCGCTGCGTGTTAAGCGCCCTCGAAGGCCTGGTTGCCAGGCACAGTGCAATCGACCTTCAGGCAATGGCCGGTAAGCGCAAGGACTGGGAAGCAGCTTACCTGGCGACCCCGCACGGGCAGCCGGTAAAGTTAAAACCCGATCCGTAAAATCAGCTTGATATTGCTCGCAGCAGGGAACCTTCGAGATGTTCCAGGGTGAGGTAAAGCCCTGCACCGGCTGCCATGGCGCCCGCCAGACGAGGTTGGATCGCACTCTCCAGGGAGACTTTCCAGAAACCTGAACACACCCACCCGGCGGCCAGTGCGATGGCATACTGAATAACACCCAGTCCCAACAGGTAACCGATAAGTACCTGGGTGCCAAATCCAGCTTCCTGGTTGGCGAGCGATTCGCCAAGTCCCGCACCATGAAATATTCCAAATCCGGCAAAGGTAAGCAGTACCGTGCTCAAACCGAACTGTCGACCGCTAAGCAGCATGCTGCCGAGCACCAGTAGCGAGATCGCAATCATCAGTTCGCTTGCCGCAACCGAAGTCCACAGGGTAACGATCAGGCAACCGCCTGCCATCGCGGCGATGTAAGCCAGCGGCGCAAGCAACCTGTGCCCGGTAAATACCGCGGCAATGCCAGCCAGTGCAACGAAGAATAAATGATCGAAACCCAGTAACGGATGCCCGACGCCGGATAATAATCCGTGGGCAAAGGTTTCCATCGGCATGCCGGCAAGTGGATGGTGGGCGAGCGCGGGGGCAGCTGCCAACGAGATGATCAAACCACACAGGATTTTTTTCATGAACTTGACCTTTAGACTATTGATGGGTGCGCAATGGCGAGCGCTGGATGAGCAGGATGGTTAACAACGGCGCAATTAAACCAATCAGTGCGACGACGATCAACAGCCATCCCAGTTCGCTGTAGTCTGCCGCGGTGCTGATTACATCGGTCACCCGGTCGCGAACTTCGCGGGTGACCAGGTAGATCTCGTTTAAATATCGGGTGCCGAGGCTTGCGGCCGACAACGCCAGGTTGGTGAAGGAAGCCATTACCGCAAAAAATGTCGCTTTCAGATGCGGGGGCGCATTCTTCGCGATCCAGGCCAGCATTGGGATCATTGCAATCTGGCCCAGCGGTGATTCGATCGCAGTGTCGATTATCGCGATAAAGCGCGCGTCGACGACACCCCCGGTGCGTGCCGCGGTCCATTCGTGAAGTCCGTAATAAAGCCCGATGTTAGGTAGTGCCAGAATCGCCGCGGCGATGGTCAGCGCGGCGACCACGAAAGCAATGGAACGCTTTGCCATCATCGGACGCAGTATCACCATCCCTGCCAGCGTGAGAAAGGATGCAATCAGCGACAGTACCGACAGAAACTGCTGGTCGAATCCGAGTACGTCGATTTCGAACCAGCCCGCACCGGGACCCGGCAGGGGAACCGCTCGAAACACGAAGATGATCACCGCGGTGCCGATCAGCATCTTGCGCGCCGCCGGCTCGAGCTCGAGCAACAACCGGTACATCAGGAATAAAATGATACTCATCGAACCGAGGAAAATAATCTCCTGCGCGAATGGTACCTGGCTAACGCCCATGCTCACAGTGAATACTGCAAACACGAGGCTGCCGCCGAGAATCCACCAGTTCGGGCTGGTCTCTCCCCCCGGTGCAAACAGCAATTGGTCGATGCTGGAGTGGTCATGTCCCTGTTCCTCCAGCTCCCGGGCGCGGCGGCGCAACAAAACCCTGCCAAGAATCACGCCGGTGATCGAGATCAGCGGAATGATCAGCGCCAGCAGGTAGATATCGGCGTAGATCGCGACCTTCATCTCCTCCGACATGTCCTCAACCCCGCTGAACATGGTGATATTAAGTGCCGCAACCGCAACCAGGCCACCGATAATTGCGACCCGGCCGAGAGTCTGCATCGTCGTATGCATTGTCTTGATTTCACTGTCCGGGTAGGGTTTGCCATTTTCGTCGATGGTCGGCACCGCTTCCACCGTCATCGCGTCGGCGACCACGTCCTGTACCACGTAGCCGGTCGGCGCCAGTATGGTGGCGATGACGAACCAGGCTTCGATTTTCATGATCGCTGCCATCGCCCCGGTGTGCGCGATAATGCCGTACATGATCAGGATGCTGAGTGCGATCAGGCTGGCGCCGATGTAGACCAGCAACGCTTTGCGACGCCATATAAGGTCGACGAGGTGGCCCAGTGGCATCTTCAGCGTCCAAGGAATGCCCGCCCAGAAAGCGAGACCGGCGAGGAAGGCTGCCGATAGATCGAGATACTCCTTGATAAAAAAAGTGCCGACGATCGAAGTCAGGCCAGAAACTCCGGCGGCAAGATATACCATTAACGGAGGCAGGTAGGACCAGCGGAACTGTCGACCAAGATCGAGAAAAGTGTCGTCGATCCACTGCCACACAGGATTATCGGTCATGCATTTGCCCTCGTCGAAAATGGGAGTTTAAGCCGGGGCCGGTTTAAAGGTCAAAATGATTATTACTGCTTCGAGTGGACGAAACAGATCAGGGGCTCAGAAACATAAACAATGCTGACAGCGTGATCACCGATATGGCTGTCGATAAGACGATCGCTGCGCTACTGCGGGTAACGAAGGTTCGGTACTGCTGTGCCAGCACGAATACTGGAACTCCACTCGGCAGTGCCGCCTGAACCACGGCAACCACGGGTAAAATACCTTCCAGTTCAAACACACGGTAGGCCAGCCACCAGGTAACCAGGGGATGCAGGATCAGCTTGGCGCAAATCAGCCAACTGATCTCGGCGGTGGCGCCGCGCACCGAGCAACCGGCGATAAATAAACCGGCGGCGAAGAGAGCGCAGGGCACAAAGGAACCACCCAGTAATTCGAAGAACGTTGTAACCGGCAGGGGAACGTCGATACCGGCCGCGGACACCGAGAGTCCGGCCACCACTGCTATGACCGGCGGTCGCGTGAACGCTGTCAATAGCGGCGGCCAGACACGGAAGGTGCTGCCCGGATTGCGGTCGATTTCAGCGAGGATGATCGCCAGCGGTGCGAACACGAGACCGGTAATGATGGCGCCGATGATACCAGGCGCTCTGCCGGCATCGCCGAACACGGTCAGGACCAGCGGTAGCCCGATATAACCGGTACTCGAGTACATCGCGGTCAGGCCGTGCAGACTGATCGCGGTCAGGCTGCCTGGAAACAGGTAACGGGCCACTATCATGCCGATGCAAAATATCGCCAGCATGCCGCCGCCCAGCGCGCCGATATAATGCCAGTTGAAGAATTCGGCAATCGTGATGCTGGATAACGATGCCAGGATCAACGCCGGCAAAGCGATGACGAAGACGAAGCGACTCAGAACTTCGCTCGCGCCTGTGGGAAGCAGTTTGAATCTACCGGTAAAGTAGCCCGCGACCATGATGGCGAATAGCGGCAGGATAGTGCTAATGGCGAGATTGCCCAGGACCCGTCTCCGGTCAGTCAGTGAGCGCAGGTTAAGATCACGCCACATGAAAGTCCAGAGTATCCGGGTTCAATCTGCTTGCTAACTTACAGCAGGTGACTCGGCAGCTGTTCTGCCCATGTGGTTTTGCTGCAGGATTCGAATTGTCGGACAGTCCTGTTCCGTTAAATCACCAAACTTTATACCGGGCAGGGCAGGCGCATCTCCGGCGCCTGAATCGGGCGACGGGCCTGCTTCCACCAAAGTGGATTGCTATCCTGGGTAACGATGTCATTGTGATCAATGTATTGTTGCTGCTGCAGAAAGCCCCAGCTCCTGGCTTTGGGCGTATGCACAAAGAGGCTCCAGCACTCCCTGTTTTGCGGAATGTTGATTCGATGAAATACCTCTCCGGAAATGAAATTGAACCGCCCGGGTCGCATCCATCGGCTATGCAGCGCATTGTCAGCCCTCGCATCGAGCATGCGGGTTTCTTCGTAGGCACCGTTCAACACCAGTGATAGCGCATGTTTCCAGGGATGATTGTGCAGTCCACGGCCGGGATCGCTGGCGACAAAGCGGTGCAGATATACCCGGTAACCAAATGGCAGGCGCAGCAAATGATAGCGCTCCAGGTAAGGTTGCTGGTCGGGCCCGTTAATCACGCGGCAGCGGCAATAGGCGGAAAGCTTGTAGAGCAGTCGATTAATCGCGGACATTTTGTCCCCCTTCAGTTTTATCGTGTTATTATCCTGTGCTCTATGGCTCATAAGGTGAGCCATCGGAAAATATGATGCTTCCATGGACCGCACCGAACGTTTTCACCTGATAGACCAGATGCTGTGTAATCGGCGTGTGGTGACGCGCGCACAGTTTCTCGAAGCGCTCGAAATCTCCCCGGCGACTTTTAAACGTGACCTCGAGTACCTGCGTGATCGTCTCGCGGCGCCGATCGTATGGGATCACGAGCGGCGTGGTTATTGCTATGAGCAGGGTGAGGGTGGAGAACAGTTCCAGCTGCCGGGTCTATGGTTCAACACCAGTGAAATTCAGGCTTTGCTGAGCATGGATGCATTGCTCGAAAACCTGCAGCCCGGCGTGTTGTCGAATCATATCGAACCACTGCGCACACGCATTCGCATGCTGCTCGACGACGGCGATCACAGCGTCGACGAGATTTCACGCCGAATTCGCATCGTTCCGCTGGCGGCGAAGGCTTACCGCAGCGAGAATTTCCAGGGCCTCTGCCAGGCACTGCTGTCGCGCAAATGCGTCGATATGACCTACTACAGCCGACCCACCGATAGCAGCAGCGAGCGGCGGGTGTCGCCGCAGCGGTTGATCTATTACCGCGACAACTGGTATCTCGACGCCTGGTGCCACCTGCGTGACGGTTTGCGCAGTTTTTCAATCGATGCGATTCAGGCGTTGCATATTACCAGCGAGCCCGCGATCGAGATCGAAGAGGCTGAGTTAAACCGCGAACTCGAGAGCGGCTATGGCATTTTTTCCGGTGTCGCAACCAACCAGGCTGTGCTGCGCTTCAGCCCGCAGCTGGCGCGCTGGGTATCTCGCGAGACCTGGCACCCGCAGCAGAGTAGCGATTATGACGCCGAGGGCTACTACATTCTGCGCGTGCCCTACAGCCAGGATACCGAGCTGGTGATGGATATACTGAAACACGGCGCCGAGGTCGAGGTGCTCGAACCCGGCGAATTACGTGAGCGGGTGAAACAGCGCATCAACGAGATGCAGGCTTTATACGCCGGGAACTGAAACGCTTACCAGAGCGAAATCTCGATGTTGTCGAGCAAGCGGGTCGACCCCATGGCCGCGGTGACCAGCACGACCAGGTCGCGGTCTTCGGCGGTTGCGGGCAGCAGGGATTCGGCGTTGCAGATACAGAAATAATCGGTTTTGAAACCGGCTGCGTCGAGGTTTTCTATCGCGCGCGCCTGCAGCGTTTCAAAATCGCGTTCACCCTGTTCGATCTGTTGCGCGGTCTGTTGCAGCTGCTGGAATATCAGCGCGGCTTTTTCGGTCTGCGCCTGGTCAAGGTACTGGTTACGGGAACTGGTAGCCAGACCCGATACTTCGCGCGTAGTTTCCTGGCCGATGATTTGCACATCGAGGTTGAAATCTTCGACCATCTTGCTGATGACGCGGTATTGCTGGTAATCCTTCTTGCCGAATATCGAGACGTCGGGTTTGACGATGTTGAACAGTTTCAACACCACGGTCGCGACGCCGGTAAAATGCCCCGGTCGATGCGCCCCCTCGTAGTGGTCGGTGAGATCGGTAACCTGTACATGGCTTATCTTATCGAGGCCTTCGGGGTAGAGTTCGGACGCTGTCGGCAGGTAAACCAGATCGCAACCGATCGCCTCGAGTTGTTCGATATCGCTTTCCAGGCTGCGGGGATAGTGGTCCCAGTCTTCGTTGGGTCCGAACTGCATCGGGTTGACGAAGATGCTGCAGATCGTCCGGTCGCACAGCGACTGACCCTTTCCGATAAGCGACATGTGGCCGGCGTGCAGGTTGCCCATGGTCGGGATAAACGCGATCGAGCGGGTATGATCCTTCCAGTGCTGCACGTACTGTTGCAGTTCGATGACGCTGGTGGCCTGGTCCATGCTCGGAATCTCAGGAGAAAGAATGGGTTTTGTCAGGAAATTGACCACGTTTGACTTCGTTGACGTAGCGGCTTATGGCAGCCTGGATGCTGGACTGGCCCTGCATAAAGTTCTTCGAAAACTTCGGTTTTTTGCCCGGAGTCACGTTGAGTACGTCCTGCAGCACCAGAATCTGCCCATCGACGTCGGCACCCGCACCGATACCTATTACCGGAATTTCCAGCAGTGCAGTTATTTCGGCGGCCAGCGGCGCCGGTACGCACTCGAGCAGCAGCAGGTCGGTTCCTGCAGCCTCGAGGTCGCGTGCGGTGTTAAGCATTTCCTCGGCCGCGCTTTTGGCCTTGCCCTGCACCCGGTATCCACCCATCTTGTGCACCATTTGCGGTTGCAGGCCGAGATGTGAACAGCTGGCGATGCCGAATTCGGCCAGGGTTTCGACGGTTTTCAGCTGGGTTTTTCCGCCCTCGAGTTTGACTACCTGCGCCTGCGTGTGTTTCAGCAATACGCTCGCATTATCGATAGCCTGTTGCGGCGAGTTGAGCGAACCGAACGGCATATCCAGCATCAGCATGGCGTTTTGCAGGCCGGCCGCAACCGCCCTGCCGTGGTAACAGATGTCGTCCAGGCTGACCGGAATCGTGGTTTCATGTCCCTGGATGACCATGCCGAGAGAATCCCCGACCAGCACTACTTCGACACCGCAGTCTTCGACCAGGTTGGCAAAGCTGTAGTCATAGGCGGTAAGACAGGCAAACTTTTTACCGTCCTGCTTCATCTTTTTCAGATGCGGAATGGTAATCTTGACGTCTAGCGGTTTGGGAATATACATGCCTGGCCTCGTCAGAGGGCGAATGATGACTGATTGAAATAATGACGTCCAGAATGGATGTTACCAATTTTTTCAAGAATCGCCTGGTAATCATCGGCATTGTTAATCAGATCGATCGACTGGGTGTTGACGGTAAGTAGCGCGCTGTCGTCGTAGTCGTAGAAAAAACGGGTATAGGATTCGGACAGGCGCAACAGATAATCGTCACGGATCTGTTGTTCGTAACCGATGCCGCGCTGGGTGATGCGCTGACGCAGGGTTTCCAACGGTGCCTGCAGGTAGATCACCAGGTCCGGTCGTGGAGCATCCAGGGTCAGGTGGGTATAGATTTGTTCATATAACGCGAGCTCGTCTTTATCCAGTGTCATCTGGGCAAACAGGCGATCCTTGTCGACCATGAAATCAGCGATATATGAACCGCGAAACATATCGGTCTGGCGAAAGTCCTGAACCTGCTGTGCTCGCTGTAACAGAAAATGGAGTTGCGTCGACAGGGCGTACTGTTTCGGATTTTGATAAAAGCTTGCCAGAAAGGGATTTTCCTCGGGTTTCTCCAGCAGCAACTCGGTTTCGAATTCGTCGGCCAGTTTGTTGGCCAGGCTGGTCTTGCCGACCCCGATCGGGCCCTCGATAACAATGTAACGAAACTGTTCAATCATGCTGCTATACCAGTTTTTGCATGGCAAGCTCCGGTGCATTTTCGATCAGGTAGCTCAAGCTACCTTGCCCTGGAATGAATCGATCGCCGTCAATCTCGAACATGGGTTCAAGTACGAACCGTCGCTCGGCTAGGCCGGGATGAGGGATGGTCAGGTGACTATCTGTGATACTACGATTACCGAATAGAATGATATCGAGATCGAGGGTGCGTGACGCCCAGCGTTGCTGCGGATCGCGCTGACGGTAATAAGCCTGCTCGATTGCCTGTAACTCGAGTAACAACGCCATTGGTTCGAGGCTGGTATCGACCCGGGCGACCGCGTTGATGTAGTCCTCCTGCGGAATATGTCCCAGCGCCGCACTGCGATACAGCGAGGAACGTCCGTGCAGCCTGCACTGGCTGACGTTGTCCAGTGCATTAAGGGCCTGTTCGATTATCGTTGCAGAATCGCCGATGTTACTGCCGAGGCCGATGAATACTTCCTCAGTTTGCATTGCGCCTCGGACGCCGACGCGGGCGCTGCGCTGGCTTGCGTTGTGGGTCACGCTCGACCTGGTTTTTAAGCTGAAAATCGGTCCACCAGTGACTCAGTTTATGGGGAAATAAACCCACCATGGCCTGGATGCACATGAAATCATAGGCGGCACGAAACACCGGGAAAGCCAACAGGCGCAGCGGTTGCTTCCCCTGGGTGCGATGAAAACGTGGTTGTGCGGTCCAGATATCCCTTGCCATCTGGCTGAAGCGACGCGGGATCGAAATATGCCGTACCTGGCGCTTCATGACAGTTTCGCCAGCTTGCGCCAGCGCGCCGATCATTTTCCGCCGGTCCGATTGCATCCGGTTCGCCTGCTGGTGCACCACCGGCCAGAGTAAAGCCGCAAAGATAAACCCCGGCGACAGGGATTGGCCGCTGTTAACCCGGGCATCGGTGTTGACCAGCGCCTGGTCAATAAAATCGAGCATCATTTCAGACGGCTCGTCCTGCAACCATTCGTCGAGCGCCGGTACCAGGTACTTCAATAAATTGTATTGGCGCAACAGTTCAAATACGCGCACCGCACTACCAGAATGAAACAGTTTAATCATTTCATCAAACATGCGTGCCGGGGGAATTGCCGCCAGCAGGTGGCCGTAATCATGAATCGCGCTGACGGCAACGGGTTCGATTTCAAAATCGAGTTTGGCGGCAAAGCGCACTGCGCGCAACATACGCACCGGGTCTTCCTGGTAGCGCGTGGCCGCATCCCCGATCATGCGCAGGCATTTGTCTTCGATGTCCTGCAGGCCACCGGCGTAATCGAGCACGGAGTAATCGTGGATGTCGTAGTAAAGCGCGTTTACGCTGAAATCACGGCGAATCGCGTCTTCCTCGATATCGCCAAAGGTGTTGTCACGTAAAATGCGTCCGTGGGTATCGAGTTCGGTTTTGGCTGAATCTTCGTGGTGACCGCGGAAAGTGGCGACTTCGATAATATCCCGTCCGAAACGGATATGGACCAGACGAAAGCGGCGTCCGATGATGCGGCTGTTTTTAAACAGGGCACGCACTTCTTCCGGCGTGGCATCCGTGGCAACGTCGAAATCCTTGGGATGTATTCCAAGCAGCAAATCGCGTACCGCCCCACCTACCAGACAGGCCCGATGGCCTGATTTTGATAGCCGGTACAACACCTTGAGCGCGGAATCGGATATCGCCTTGCGGGAGATGTTGTGCTGGTTTCTGGGGATTACGATTAACTTGTCTGGGCTAGCCTCTGCGTTGTTCACTCGGTTGTTTGATCCTGTAGAATGGCGCAATCATAGCATTACAGCGTTTGAAAGTAGCGTTTAGTTTTCAATGAAACCCGCCAATCTGAAAGTTAAAACCCGGCTCGAGCAATTTGGACTCGAGTTTGAAATCAGGATTTTACCCAACGCGGTGCGTACCGCGGCGCTTGCCGCCGAAGCCCTCGATTGCGCGGTTGGTCAGATTGCCAACTCGTTGATCTTCAGGGATAAATTCAGTGGACAGGCAGTACTGGTCATGTGCGCCGGGGATCGGCGAGTCGACCTGCAAAAAGTAAAACTGCAAAGCGGAATCGAGCTGGCTAAGGCCGATGCGGACTTTGTCAGGCAGCAAACCGGCTTTGCGATTGGTGGCGTGCAGCCGGTTGCACATAGCAGGCCTCTGCGCACCCTGCTCGATGATTCGTTGCAGCGGCATGCGGTAATCTGGGCCGCTGCCGGAACTCCGGAGTCCGTGTTTTGCATGAGCCCGCAGCAATTGCAGCTGATTACCGCCGGCAGTTGGCTCGATATTGCACAGTCCTGAGTCTATTCGCTCTCGAGTTCCTCCCAGCGCTGGTAAAGGCCCTGCAACTCAGATTCCAGCGCCTGCAGCTGCTGTTGCTCTCTGCTGATCACCGCGGCATCCTGCTGGTAGTAGTCGACAGCGCTGATTTTCAGATGCAGGACTTCGATTTTCGCTTCCAGCTTTTCAATTTTTCCCGGTAAAGCGCGCAGTTCCTTCTGCTCCGGGCCGCGTTTGTCTGCGTTGCTCTTTGTTTTTTTGACCGCGGCTACTGTTTCGGTCTGGGTTTCGTCCACGCTGCGTTGACGCAGCCAGTCCTGGTAACCGCCGACGTACTCGTTGACCATGCCCTGGCCCTCGAACACCAGCGTGCTGGTCACGGTGTTATCGATGAACTGGCGGTCGTGACTGACCAGCAGCAGCGTACCGCTATACTCGATCAATAATTCTTCAAGCAGTTCGAGCGTTTCGATATCGAGATCATTGGTCGGTTCATCCATTACCAGGAAGTTGAATGAGCGCGTGAACAGGCGCGCCAGCAGCAGGCGATTGCGTTCGCCGCCGGATAACGCCTTGACCGGCATATGTATAGACTTCTCGCTGAACAGGAAATCTTTCAGATAACCGACCACGTGCCGCGAGCGGCCATTGATGGTGACCTGGTCACCTGCCGCGGCGAGGTTGTCGCGCACCGATTTTTGCGAATCGAGTGCTTCGCGGTGTTGATCAAAATAGGCGACCTCGAGACGCGTTCCGGTTTTGACCCATCCTGTCTGCGGTTTTATCTGGCCGAGCAAGAGTTGAATCAGGGTTGATTTACCGCAGCCATTGGGACCCAGGATGCCGATTTTTTCACCACGTAGAATTTTGCAGCTGAAATCCCGGACGATCGTTTTATCCTGCCAGGCGAAACCCAGGTCGTCGGCTTCGATAACAATCTTTCCCGAAGCCTCGGCCTGTTGCGCGGTCAGTTTTGCGCTGCCGCTGCGCTCGCGCCTCAAAGCGCGTTGTTCACGCATTTTCTCCAGTGCGCGTACCCGACCTTCGTTGCGCGTACGGCGTGCCTTGATGCCTTGCCTGATCCAGGCTTCTTCCTGTGCCAGTTTTTTGTCGAACAGGGCGTTATGACGGCTCTCGGTTTCGAGCTGGGCTGCGCGTGCCTCGAGATAGCGTTTATAGTCACCGGGCCAGCTGCTCAGGTGCCCACGGTCGAGATCGATGATGCGGGTCGCGATACGCTGCAGGAAATCACGGTCGTGGGTGATGAACACCAGGGTTCCGTTGAATCCAAGTAACAGGTTTTCGAGCCACAGGATCGAATCGATATCCAGATGGTTGGTAGGCTCGTCGAGCAGCAGTAAATCGGGTTCGGCCACCAGGGCCTGGCCGAGCAGGGCGCGGCGTTTCATGCCGCCGGAGAGGTCCTCGAAAGACTGGTCCGGAATCAGCGAGAGACGGGAAATAGTGCTTGAGATCCGGTTCTCGAGATTCCAGGCGCCGTGGGCTTCGATCTGATCCTGGTAGCGTTGCATTAGTTGTAACGCCGCAGGATCAGTTGCGGATGCGATTGCCGCATGGTGCCAGTCGGTAATGACGCCGCCGAGCTCGCCGATGCCCTGCGCGACGCAGTCGTAGACGCTACCGCTGAAGTCCTGCGGAACATCCTGCCTGAGCTCGGCGATGCGCAGCTCCGTGGAGTGGATGATTTCACCTTCGTCGACCTTGATATCGCCCGCGATAATTTTTAACAGCGTCGATTTACCGCTACCGTTACGACCCACCAGGCACACGCGTTCGCCGGGCTCGAGCGTCAGACTGACGTCATCGAGCAGCGGCTGGTCACCATAGCTATGGTAGAGATTCCTGGCCTGGAGCAGCGACATCTTTATCGGGCGATTAAAACTGCGCTATTATGCGGCATTCGCGCAGTTTTGAAAGTTGATTCGGGAGGTTGCTATGTGTGGACGATTTTTTCTCGATACCGATCCACGCGATATCATGGAGCATTACAACGCTCCGCCACCCGACATCTTTGCACCGCGTTACAATATCGCTCCAACCACGCCGGTACTGGCGCTCAGCGATGGTAAGTTCGACCTGTACCGCTGGGGCCTGATCCCTTCCTGGGCCAAAGACGTGACCATGGGTAACCGAATGTTCAACGCGCGTGCCGAAACCGTCGCCGAAAAGCCATCTTTTCGCGCTGCCTACAGGCGGCGTCGTTGCCTGGTGCCGGCGAACGGTTTCTACGAATGGCGGCTTGAGAACGGGCGTAAACAACCCTATTGCTGTCATATCGACCATCAGTTGTTTTCGTTGGCCGGTATCTGGGAGCACTGGCAGGATGCCGAGGGCAATGAAATTCAATCCTGTGCGCTGCTGACTACCGAAGCCAAAGGTGCGATGCAGGAACTGCATCAGCGCATGCCGGTGTATATCGCGCCGCGGGATTACTCAGCCTGGCTCGACTGTAGCGCGGACAAGACCGATGAGGCCGATCGCCTGTTGCTCGAGACTGCGCCTGATTATCAGTTTTACGCGGTCGATAGCGCGGTGAGTAATTCCCGCAATGAAGGCGCGGACCTGATCAAACCTCTGCAGGGATAAGGGCGTCGCCGACGGCAGTAGTCCCTCGATTTCATCGAAGTCATTGTCGCCCTTGCCGGATCATTCTCATGCCGCTCGCGGTAATCCCGCCCCGTTTCCCGGTCATCCCCGCCCGATTCTATAGTCATCCCCGCGCAAGCGGGGATCTTGTGACAACGCCACCATTGCAAGATCCCCGCTTGCGCGGGGATGACTATAAGAAGGCCACGGGGATGACTATAAGAAGGCCACGGGGGTGACTATAAGAAGGGTGCGGGGATGACTTGAGAGGAGCGGGGTGGTCAGGCCCCGTTCCGGCTAAGCGGCGGTGCCACCGTTGCTGATCAGTGTCTCCAGGCGAGCATCGTCGAAGTCATGTTCCAGCGTTTTGGCGGCCTCATCGACAGCTGCCTGTAAGTCCCTGCCGCAGTTGACCACCTCACGCCGCCACTGTTCCAGGTAAGCGTCGGTACCCGCCATTTTTGCGCGCATCGCAGCCTTGTCGATCGCTTCGGCGAAACGTTCGCTAAGTACGATTTTCGCCGTTTCGCGGCGTTCTTTGGCAATTACCTGGGCGGGAATGTCACGCCAGTATACGGTTGTCAGTTTGGCCATCAGATTAATCTCGAATAATGAAATAGCATTTTGCAGCAGCGCGAGTATAAAGATGCACAGAGACCAAATCCAGCAACAATTCTTGTTTACCGCGCGTTGCTTTCAGGCGTAGAATTCAGCGCAGTTTTTAACCGCTAACCGAGGAAGAATTAATGCTTAAAGTGGGTTTTATCGGTCTTGGCAATGTTGGCGGCAAGCTCGCCGGAAGCCTGTTACGTAACGGTATCGATCTGACTGTCCGGGACCTCGATCCAGCCATTGCGCAACCGTTTCTGGATGGTGGCGCAAAATGGGCGGATAGTCCGCGCGAGATGGCGCAAAATGTCGATGTCATCATTACCTGCCTGCCGAGCCCGGCTGCCAGCGCAACGGTAATGGAAGCCGAAGACGGCGCCCTCGCGGGACTCGGCGAGGGTAAAATCTGGGCTGAAATGAGTACTACCGACAAGGACGAAGTATTGCGCCTGGGCGAGAAGGTCAGGGCGGTCGGCGCTGAGCCGGTTGATTGTCCTGTTTCAGGTGGTTGCCATCGGGCAGCCACCGGCAACATTGCGATCTTTGCCGGCTGCGAACGCGGTACCTTCGAAACCGTGCTGCCGTTGCTGACCACGATGGGTCGACGAATCCTGCATACCGGGGAACTCGGTTCTGCTTCCGTGTTAAAGGTCGTCACCAACTACCTGGCCACGGCGAACCTGCTAAGTCTATGTGAAGCGCTGGTTACGTCGAAGATTGCCGGCATGGATCTCAATACTACTTACGAGGCGATTCGCATCTCTTCCGGCAACTCCTTCGTCCATGAAACCGAGAGCCAGGTGATTCTCAATGGTAGTCGCGACATCAGCTTTACGATGGACCTGGTTTGCAAGGATATCGGCCTGTTCAATGATGTCGCCAGCCGGGGTGGGCTGAATCTGGAACTGGCGACAATGATGCAACAGATTTTTGAAGACGGGCAGGCGCGTTACGGCGCACGCGAATTGTCGCCCAACATCATCAGGCGTCTCGAAGAGAGCGCCGGCGTCGAGGTGCTTGCGCCAGGGTTCCCGCCGGAGATGCTCGACGATGAACCCGAGGAAGCGGGTTACGAAGTCCAGGTCAAAGGCAGAAGTTAATCCACAGACTGGCGATGGCTGCGTTAAACGGGCGTCACAGCTTACCTTGCGCCTTGAGTTCGGCAACAATGAGCCGCTGGGCCATGCGCTCCTTCAGCGTCCCGGGCTGGTCGAGTTGCATGCGCTCCAGGTAGGGTGCCGCGCTTTCCGGTATCTGTCCCATGTCAACCCGGGCGAGTGCCCTGGCAATCGCCACCGGACCAGCCAGATTGGCCTTTAATGCCTTGAGTGCTTTGCCGAGCACGATTTCTTCGGGCGTGAAATCGGAGCCGAAAGGAAAGGCCGGGAAATACCCCCGGGTTCGACTATCTTTGAGCGCGTTTGCCAGCATCTCCGGCGTGTTGTTGCAAAATGCCGCGGCGATCTCGAAGTCGGCGGGTATCTTTCCGGCGTGCTTTGCCTGGCTGAGAAGTTCGTTCTGGAAGCGCGAATCAGATACCTGGAGCAGTTCGACGATGATCTCCCGGTCACTCTTGCCGCGCAGGTCAGCGATGCCATACTCGGTCACCACGATATCGCGCAGATGGCGGGGTATGGTGATGTGGCCGTAACTGCGCACGATATTGGACGTGGTTTTGCCCGCCCTGGTGCGGGTACTGCGCAGCATCAGAATCGATCGCGCGCCGGGCAATTCGTGCGCCATGGCAACGAAGTTGTACTGTCCGCCGACACCGCTTACAACGCGACCGTCCTCCAGCGCATCGGAGCATGCGCCACCGTTCAGGGTGACCATCATGGTGGTGTTCAGAAAACGAGCATCCCGGCGCTGGGCGGTCGCCAACGCCTGGTTAGTATAGAGCTGGTTGACAAACATGACGCTGGTCATGGCAAAGCGTTGTCTTTCGGACGTTGCCATTGCATTGAGCCAATCGTAGAAATCACGGTTGCCGAGAAAGAAACCACCATGCATGACGACACCACCTTTGAGTCTTTCGCCCAGGCAATACTCGTTCACGCTGGCCAGGTTGGTGGCCTCGGCCAGGTCGTTAGGGATCACAAGACCTTTGGTGAGCCTGATATGGTCATCCTCCAGGATAAGGTCTTCCCTGAATATTCCGCTGGACTGCAGGAAGGTGAAATCCTGCGCGGTTAAACGGGGCTGGATTACATCGGCTTCGAGCAACGCCTCAAGTACCCCGGGCTCGACCGTACTGCCAATTTTCCCATCATTCAGCAGTTCCTGGATAATCGTGTTCGGATAAACCTCCCGTGTCAGCACGCCCGCCTTGTAGAGTTCCATGAAGCCGCCGACGAACATCTCGCTGGAACCGTACAATCCCTGATTGAAGACACCCGTGCCGCCGACCTGGTCGATGATCGACCCAAGCCGGTCTGTAATTCCGAGGCTATCGATCAGTTCCCGATATACGCTGTTTTCCCGGTGCCGCATGGAGGTCGTATAAGCGATCGCATCACCGAGCGAGCCGATGCCGATCTGCAGGGTGCCGCCGTCGCGGATCAGCGTACTGGAGTAGAGCCCGATCATGTAGTCGGCGGTGCCGATTGCGGCGTTCGGCGGCGCGAAGAGTTGATGCTGGTAAGCAGGGTTTTCCAGCACCAGGTCGAAGGTTGATGGCGCGACCATGGCGTCGTGATACATAAAGGGTAGATTATTGTTAACCTGGCCGACGATCGCGACCGGCACTCCCTCGCTTTGCCGCGCCCTGACCTGTGCAACAATATCGATCGTCAGATCCGGGTTGGAACTCAGGCTGTAGGCGGTGCGGTTATCCTCCTCCGACTTGCTAATCATCTGGGCGCAAACATTGACCCCGAGGGCCATCATATCGCGCGCGATATGGGTGTAATTGCTACTGACGTAGTTTTGCTGCTGTGACGGGTTGTTCATGAATTGACCTGCACTGAGGAAAAACTCGGTCACCTTGATATTTGCTGGCAGTCCGCCCGACTGCAGCGCCGAGACATAATCGAGATCAGGATAGTCGCCGAAGATGCGCTCGAGAAAGGGTTCGAGAAAGCGCCGTTCCAGATCGCTACCGGCCTTCGGCCGGTTCAGCGACAGCGCGGTTACGATATGCAGCTGGAGTTCGGCATCTGCGACGGCTCGACGATACAGGGCGTTGACGAAATGGCAGGGTTTACCCAGCGCCAGCGGCAGAGCCAGTACGATCTGCTTACCAACCCGCGCGATGACGGCGTCGACACAGGAATCGGCATCGGTGATCACTTCCGGTTCTGCTGCTTGCATCGGTATTACTCCTCTCATCATTCCAGCCAGGCCAGGTGCTGTGTCAAATAATGAGCGAGACGCTCTCGAGTACATCGACTCCCATGGACTGGTAAAAGGTGAGCGCATCCCAGTTATCCCAGGACTCGACAATCTTGCCGTCAACGAAACGGTGGATGCTGATACCTGTCACCTTGACTTCCTGATCGTCTGTTGGTGCGTTATCGAGGCCCTTCGTCGGCGTCAAGGTCGCGCTCCAACGGGTAGCAACACGGTCACCCTCGGCGATTTGATCGTCTACTCTGATGTTCAGGTCCGAGGTCAGGACAGCGTGCAGGGTGACGAACTGTTTGAACTGTTCCGGCCCTGCGATATCCTGCGGCGCACCGGATATATGGGCAACATAGTCCTGCGCATAAACCCGGTCCACGAAAGATAAATCGGACTTGTTCCAGACTTCGTCGAACATTTGTTGAATTACCGTTTTGGGATCCTGGGTCATAATTCTGTCCTCGTCATTAGAAAGCTTCCAGCCTGAATTCGATACCTATTTTGACTCCAACCCGAAGCTGTGCATGCCGCGACAGCAACAGGATGACTCGATCTGGATATCGGATTGTTCGATCAGTTCATCCAGCCTGGGTTTGATGGCGAGGGCTTCAGTCCCGCGTCCAAGTCTCTTCAGGCATTCGTGATAGCCGTGCAGTGCCCAGATATTATCAGGATGCTGGGCGCAGCGCGGCAACCGATTACCGATACCGAGATCGTCTTCATAGTGTATGACGGCTTCCTCGACCCGTCCCTGTTCGAGCAACAATGCACCCAGCGCATGGCGTGGTGGATGCATCCAGGGCCAGGGCTCCGAATACTCCAGGTGGTCACAAAGCACGCAGGCTTCACGCAGGTAATGAAAACCGAGTTCGTGATTACCGGCATGATACTCGACTTCGCCATTCATCATCGCCTGTGCTACTGCGAGAATATCCCGAGTTGGATTGTTGGCCATTATATGCCACTCGGGCACCTGTCGATAAAGGTCGTTAAACATTTTCTGGTAGTCACGTGCCGACGCCATGTCGCCCAGCGCCGCGTGTGCGATGGCCTTGGCGTAAACCAGTAAAATGGTTGTGATCGGTACCGCCTCCGGGCTATCGGGCATCGCTTCGTCGCAGATCTGTTGCCAGCACCCGAAACGCACCAGCACGTGCGCGCGCCCGGCATAATAACCTTCGAGGGTTGACGCCAGATACCACTCATCGCCAATACTTCTCTTGTCCCTGACCAGGTCGCAAATCCGGTCGGCGCTCTTCAGTGCCTGCTCGTACTGACCCAGGAACATCGACGCCCAGATATTGAAGTCAAGGTTGTGTACCACCGAAATCATGTAGAACTCGTCGCTACCGCGTAGTTCGATATAGTCACGGTCAACCTCGATCGCATGGCGATTGGCGTCGGCGGCGTTCTGCCAATGTCCGCACAGGCTATCGATATGGCTTGCCATGTGCACCAGGTGGCCGCAATCCGGGCTCAGGTTACGTAGCTGGTCGGCATAGGGCAGGGCTTTCTCGGGAGTTGGTGACATTTCGTACACGTGTATATAGAAGTGCAGGATGCCGGGATGCGGCAGGAGTCCATCTCTGTCGACAATATCGAGACCGTGTTCGAGAATTTGAATGGCTTCCCCGGTACAGGCGTCGGTGGCCGGAACGCCGTGTTGCAAATCCCATAGCTTCCATGGCGTCAGGTTCATGACCGATTCGGCGCAGAGGCAGATAACATCGAGATCATCGGTGAAATCTCGGTAAGCACTGCGCATCGCGTTGGCGTAATCCTGCGTCCAGTTATCGAGCTGCGCTTCGTGCTTTGCTTCATGCGCGGGATGTTTTGCGCCAAGCGCCCGGATGAGCGCCTGTTCGACCGGGGAGGCATGTTGGCTTAAAGCCGCTGCCTTCATCGCGTAGCGGTGGCATTTGGCGATCGCCTGAATCCTTTCCTGTTCGCCATACCAGGCCCAGGGCTTGTTATAGAACGGGCCGACTGCATAAGCCATACCCCAGTAGCCCATCGCGCAGTCAGGATCGAGCTCGATAACTTTTTCGAAGCAGCGTGCAGCCTCTTCCTGGTTGAAACCGTAACACCAGATCAGACCGCGGTTAAACCAGGTCTGTGCCATTTCTACCGAAGTGCTTATCGCCCGCCTGTAATTACCAAGATTGAAGTAGTTATCCATATTTCACTGTTTGAAAATACCGCACTAATTATATTGATTTCTTTGCCAACCGGAATTGATAAAACCCCGCGACCTGTTGTTTCTTATCAACAATTTCGTGGTAACCGGATTCGACAATTCTGTTAGTGGCGATTATGCTGCTGGTTGATTCCTGGAGAGGTGAACAGCGTATGCCGGACCTGACTTATTTGAGGGCCAATAAAGCAGATCGATTCGATTTGAAACCGGGTCAGCCAACCATGAAGGCGGTGGTCACGACCGGCAATGGCGGTTACGACAAGCTCGATTATCGCGATGTACCGATGCCGGTAGCGGGGCCGGGTGAGTTGGTGCTCAAGGTCCTCGCCGCGGGGGTCAACAATACCGAAATCAACACGCGACTGGGCTGGTACTCGTCTTCGGTAACTGGCAGCACAGACCAGTTCGCTGCCGAAGATGGCGGCAATAGCAAGCCTGCGGATGGTGGCTGGAACGAATCGACACCTTTCCCGTTCATCCAGGGCACCGATTGCTGTGGTGAAGTGGTGGACCAGGCCGACGATATAAAATCTTCATGGACAGGAGCACGCGTACTGGTACGCGCCTGCATGCGCCTGAACGGCTTCGAGTCGCTGGAGAATATCTGGATGGCATCGGATTTTGACGGCGCCTTAGCGCAGTATGTGAAGGTGCCGGTGAGCGAAGTGTTCAAGGTCGACTGCGACTGGAGTGATGTCGAGCTGGCAACGATTCCCTGCGCCTACGGAACCGCCGAAAACATGGTGCACCGTGCCGGGGTGAGCGCCGGCGATCATGTTCTCGTCACCGGAGCCTCGGGTGGTGTCGGTTCAGCGGTGGTGCAGCTGGCAAAACGTCGCGGCGCCCGGGTTATCGCGGTCGCGGGAAAATCCAAGATCGATGCCCTCGCCGGGCTCGGGGTAGACCGCATAGTTGAGCGCGGTACCGATCTGATTGCCGAGCTCGGAGAATCGAGTGTCGACGTGGTAGTAGACAATGTCGCCGGACCGGGTTTCGAGCCGCTGTTGAAACTGCTCCGGCGGGGTGGGCGTTATGCGTCATCGGGTGCTATCGCCGGGCCCATGGTGAGCATGGATATGCGTGACTTTTATCTCAAGGACATACTGTTGATCGGCTGTACCGCCTGGGATGAGCCGGTGTTTCCGAACCTGGTTGGATACATCGAACGCGGCGAGATAGTTCCGCTGGTGGCCAGGACTTTTGCGCTCGAAGATATCGTTAGTGCGCAGCAGGAATTTTTGAAAAAGACGCATTTCGGTAATTTCGTGCTGGTACCGGACTGACGGCAGCCTTCGGCAAGCCGTTATTCCCGCGAATTCCAGGTCGTTACCCAAAAACTACAGGTCATCCTCGTCCCCCTTAAGTAACCCCCGCCTTCCTTAACGTCATCCCCGCGCAAGCGGGGATCTTGCAATGGTGGCGTTGTCACGAGATTCCCGCTTTCGCGGGAATGACATAAGGGGCGAGGGGATGACGTTTAGGAGACAGGGGGGCGACTTAAGGACCGCGGGGATGACTTAAGGGGCTAAGGGGCGCGAAAATAACGGTGGTGAAGGGCGGGTTTAAAGCAGTTCGGCGATGTAAATGAACAGCGGCAGGGTGAAGAAAGCAACGATGACCTGGAAGGTCACGATACTCGACATCAACTCGGCATTGCCGCCCATTTTTCGTGCCATGACATAGGCCGAGGCCGCGGTAGGTACCGCACCGGCGATAATCGCAACCGTGCGCGCAATCCCGTCAAGCCCGACCAGCCATGACATCGCAATGACGATAACCGGCATGCCGATCAGGCGAGTGAGTACTCCGATTGTCAGCAGCATTTTATGTTGCGCGGCCTGACCCAGTTTCATGCCGGCTCCGACTGCGAGCAGCGCGAGCCCGAGGCCGCCGGCACCGATGATATCGATCGCGTCGAACAGAATGTCGGGTACGCCCAACCAATTGAGTAAAAGCCCTGCAACGCAGGCGATGATTAGCGGGTTAGTCAGGATTTTTTTGGCGACTCCAGCGAAATCAGGCTTCGTGTCGCTGTTGCCATTAATCGATAACACGATTACCGAAATGACGTTGAGCAACGGTATCATGATCGCGAGTGCCAGCGCCGCGAGCGTTACCCCTTCGTCGCCGTAAAGCGGTCCGATGATGGCGATTGCGACAAAACCATGGAAACGGGTCGCGCCCTGGAATACGCTGCTGAAGCTGGGCCCGCTTTGCGGAAAGCGCTTCCACACCAGGGTCTGTATCAGGATTAACAAGGTCGACATTCCGAGGATGGCAACGACCAGCACGATCATGAAATCGAGCAGCGGTACGCTACCCAGGTTAGCCCGGCTCAGCGTTCGGATGATCAGGAACGGAAATAAAAGGTAAAAACAGAGGTGTTCGATCGCCGACCAGACTGACTCATCGACCAGCCGGGTTCTGAATAGCAGGTAACCGGTGATGATGATCAGGAAAATCGGTGCGATTGCGTTAAGCGTTGTGATCAAGTCTGGCCCGTAAGTTCGTCTTCATAGCTGCAGGGTACCGAACGTGGTTGCAGCTTTGCTGCGGAAACTGCCGATTCGAAACTGGATACTTCGCGGGTATGTACATCGTAACGCCCGACACGAATCAATACGCCGTCGGCCTGCTGCTCGAGCACGATAGCGGCATACTTGATTGTGACGCCGTTCTTGTCGGTGTACAGGTAGTACACCTTGTCCCCGGTCTGCATTAATGCGGGGTAATGCCTCGCAGGCGTTCGCTTCTGCGGCGCAGCATTTCCAGCGTGGTCAACAACACGATCGAGAACAGCACCAGGATGGTTGCCGCGGATAAAATAGTCGGACTGATTTCCTGGCGGATGCCGGACCACATCTGTAGCGGCAGGGTGTGTTGTTGCGGCCCGCCGATATACAGGATGATGACGATTTCATCGAAGGAAGTAATAAATGCAAACAGTGCACCGGAGATCATGCCGGGGGCAATCAATGGCATCTGGATTTTGAAAAAGTTATAGGTCGGGGTACCGCCCAGGTTGGCGCCGGCACGCATCAGCGACTTGTCGAACCCCACCAGTGTCGAGGTCACGGTGATGACTACGAACGGCAAGCCGAGGATAGTATGCGCGAGGATAATGCCCGGCAGGGTTGCGATCAGGTTGACCTTGGCGAAAAAGAAAGCCATACCGGAAGCGGTGATGATCAGCGGTACGATCAGGGGCGAGATCATCAGTGCCATGATCAGTCGGCGTGCGGGCATGTGATCACTGCTCAGGCCCAGTGCGGCGAGCGTGCCGATAAAAGTTGCCAACAGCGTGGAAATAACCGCAATGATCAGGCTTTTCTGGGCACCGGTCATCCATTTGTTGGTACACATCGTGGAAATGTTATCTTCGATATCGCCACACATACCGAACAGACCCTTGTACCAGCGCACAGAGAATCCTTCGGGATCGAGCGATAGCATTTCAGGGGTAAAGTTTAAAAATGGCGACGACGTGAATGAAAGCGGAATAACGACTACCAGCGGTGCAACCAGGAAAAACAGGACAAAGCCGCAAAACGCCAGATAGGTGTAATGCCAGAGTCGCTGGCCGGGTGTTGTATAAATAGGTAAGGCCATATCGTTAACCCATCTTCATGTTGTCGATACCGATTATTTTGTCGTATAACCAGTAAAGGAACAGTATCGCGACCAGCAGGATAGTACCCATCGCCGCGGCCAGGCCCCAGTTGAGCGATCGCTGCATGTGATAGGCAACCATGTTGCCGATCAGTCGTCCATCCTTACCACCCACCAGTTCCGGCGTAATGTAGTAGCCGATGGCGACGATGAACACCAGGATACAGCCAGCGCCGATGCCGGGAATCGTTTGCGGCATATAAACCCGGATGAAGGCCAGCGTCGGCGTAGCCCCCAGGTTCTGCGCGGCTTTCATGTAGGTCGGCGGGATGGTTTTCATGACGCTGTAAAGCGGCAGAATCATGAACGGTAACAGGATCTGCGTCATGACGATTACGGTACCGTTGAAGTTGTACATCATCGCCAGTCGATTGTCGTCACTGAGTAAATGCATGGAAACCAGCGTATCATTCACCACGCCGTTTTGTTGCAGCATGATCATCCACGCCACGATGCGCACCAGCAATGAGGTCCAGAACGGCATCAGTACGCAAATAATTAACAAATTGGAAATTCGCATCGGCAGGGTGGCGAGCAGATAGGCCACCGGGTAGGACAGGATCAGGCAGGCGATGGTGACGATAAAGCTGACCAGCAGGGTGCGATACCACAACAGGTTATAAACCCTCTGTTCTTCCTTTATCTGGATAATATTTTTGTCAAAGTCGTAGGTTCTGTCGACGGCATTCAGAAAGTAACCGAGGGTTTGCTTGTCCTTCATAATGCCCAGCGATAACCAGAATTTTTCGTCGGCCCAGCGATCGTCGATCTTGATCAGGGCTTCTTTGTAAGGTCCTTCCTCCATTTTTCTGACTTTTCTGGCGGTTCGCTTGACCAGGCTTTTCCAGCCCGGCTTGGCGTAGTTCATGCGCGTGCTGACCTTGCCGACATCGAGCTTTTCCGCATTTTGTAGGTCGTTTACGAACGCGGCATATAGTGCTTCGGGGGGTTCCGAAGTTTTATCCCAGGCTGCGAATGTTTCCAGGGTAGTCGGGAATACCTTGTTTACCAGTGAATCGTCGACACTACGCGCCAGCATGTTTCCTATCGGGATGATAAACAGGAATATGAGGAATAGTAGCGGGCCACCAACCAGCGCGATCGCGCGCAATTTACTGCGACGTAGCGACACCTGCAGGCTGTCTTTCAGCGGTATGCCGTCTGCCGTCAGTAAAGGACCGTCTGGTAGTTCTGCTTGTGCTGTGGCCATGACTTTTGTCTTGGTTGTGTTGCGTTAATAAAACTGGAGACGGACCAGGTCCGTCTCCAGATCTTACTGTTACTTGGCCATCCAGGCGGTGTAACGTTCACCGACAGAATCGCCGTAGTCGGCCCACCATTCGGGGTTTGCGACTACAGAACGCGCCATGACTTCAGGACGGTTAGGCATGTGTTCCATAATGTTTTTGCCATTGTGGAACCAGGGCTCACCATTCTTCATGATGTCAAACGCCGAGGCGCGCATCGGACCGTAGTTGATGAACTTGGCCTGACCTGCCTGCTGCTCCGGTGCGGATGCGTGAACCAGGAATTTTTTCGCTGCTTCAGCATTGGGAGCACCCTTCATAAGCACCAGCCATTCCTCTTCGAGTACCTGTCCGTCCCATACGGTAACGAACTTTTCGCCTTCAGAAAGAACCGCTGCACCGATACGACCGTTATAGGCCAGTGACATTGCAACTTCGCCAGACTTCACCAGTTCGAGCGGCTTGGCACCCGAAGACCAGAACACGGCGTGATCCTTGATCTTGTCGAGCATATCAAAAGCGCGATCGATGCCGGCATCGGTACTCATGACCTTGTAGACGTCTTTGATCGCAACGCCATCGGCGAGCAGCGCCATTTCGATCAGGGCATTCGGCCAGGTATGGATGCCGCGCTTGCCCGGGAATTTCTTCACGTTGAAGAAATCGGCAATGGTTTCAGGCTGTGCGCCACTGAAAGTGCCTTCCTGGTAGAACGGTACATATGACCAGAAGATTTGCGGTACGACACAGTCGTTTGGCGGTTCGACCATCATGTCTTCATCCATGGAAGTTCCATCCGGAGCCTTTACGAACATATCGCGATCCAGTTCCTCGAACAGTCCTTCGTCACAACCGACACGGGCTTCGTGTGGCAGCACGTCGACGATGTCCCAGGTAACAGTACCCGACTCAACCTGGGTTTTGACCTCGCCCAGACCGCCGTTGTAATTGATAAAGTTGACGGTGCCTTCTTTCCAGGTGTCGGCATAGGCTTTCTGCTGGGATGCGGTGTAAGCACCACCCCACGAAGTCACGTTCACTTCATTGGCCTGTGCTGCACCAACTGAAGCTGCAGCCACCACGGAAGCCAGCAGGGTTTGTTTAAATTTAGAATTCATTACTATATTTTCCTCTTCGGTTTACTTCGTCTAATAGTTAGTACAAAAAAAACTGCGGCCTAATCCGACGGATCGAGAGCCCGGCAGTCTTCCGCATTCCAGCCGATATTGACCGTGTCACCTTCCTTGAGGTGCGCATGGGCGGCTGAATTTGGAATCTTTACAATAAAATCGTCATGACCCAGAACGGTGAAACGGGTCCGGATGTGGTCACCCAGGTAGATAAGCTCTTCGGCAATGCCGGAGAATATATTCGGGAACTCGCCGGGTTCGGGGCTCACCGTAACCCTTTCCGGACGTAGTGAAAGCGTGGATCTGCTGCCAACACCTTCGACATTGACTTTCTTCGCCACCACGGTGCCGGCATCATCGTCGATATCGACCCTGACGGTGTCACCATTATCTTCGATAACCTTGCCGAGGAAACGGTTGTTCTCGCCGATAAAGTTGGCGCAGAAAGCATTTTCCGGCTGCTCGTAGAGCACTTCCGGCGGCGCACACTGTTGAATTATGCCGTCATCGAACACCGCGATGCGGTTCGACATGGTAAGCGCCTCGCTCTGGTCGTGAGTAACGTAAACCACGGTAAGGCCGAGGTTTTCGTGAATATGCTTGATTTCGTACTGCATCTGTTCGCGCAGGTTCTTGTCGAGCGCGCCCAGCGGTTCGTCCATCAGCACCAGGTCGGGATCGAACACCAGCGAACGTGCTACCGCGACTCGCTGCGCCTGACCGCCCGATAACTGTGCCGGTCGCCGATCACCGAAGGCGCCCAGTTGTACCATGTCGAGAGCCCGGTTGACGCGTTGCTCACGCTCGGCCTTGTCCATGTGGCGCACTTCCAGCGGAAAGGCCAGGTTTTCGGCGACGGTCATGTGGGGAAACAGCGCGTAGTTCTGAAATACCATGCCGATGCCGCGTTTATGCGGTGGCACCTTGTTGATCGGGTGTTCTTTGAGGTAAATCTCGCCGTGGGTAGCCGGTTCGAACCCGGCAAGCATCATCAGGCAGGTTGTTTTACCCGAGCCGGAGGGCCCCAGCATGGTCAGGAATTCGCCCTTGGCTACATCGAGGTTCAGGCTCTTTACGACCAGCGACTCGCCGTCGTAACTCTTTTGAATATCGACAAACCGTACAAGGTGATCATCATTTGACATGGCAGGTATTTCTCGGCTGTATTCGTGACTCTAATTTTTAATTATCGGCCGGGTTTGCAGTGTTTTTTTTAGATGCCCGGTACCTTTGGTAACGAACAACCTTAGCGGTCTTACCCAGCAAAATCAACCGTTTTATAAGTAGTGTGAGAGCTGTCCGACAATAGCTTATCGCCATTCAGCTGAATCGAATCTTAACCGATCGGTATAGCCGCGTTCAGCCGAGGGTTTTGTCGGCATCGCCCATCGCGGGATCCAGGCTCTCGTACTTACAGTTGTAGGTGATGACTTCACCCTTGACTCCGCCGATATTGCTTTGTACCCGCGTTGCAATCATTGTTTCAACCCTGAAATTGAAGACAAAAGTCCAGCTTTCGGTGGAAAACGGGTTCGAAGCTGATGAAACTACGATCAGACTGCTCTTGGTGCGCGAGCGTATTCTGATCAGGTTGTGCGCCTTGTCGGTGGTTTCTATCTTGATCGAAGGTCCTTTGCTGCCGGTGGGCTTCCAGTCAAACCTGAGCTTCGACTTCCCGTCAGCGAAATTTTCCGCCATCATCCATTCGGAGAATCTTGACTTTGCCGTGTCGGCGCTGTTGCCTGTAGCAAGTCTCTGGTGACGCCCCTGCAGGCTGGATTGGTCACTGATGCAGGAAATTGCGCTTTGCAAATTGATGTCGGCTGCCGGCGCTATCGACGGCAGCAGCAAAATGGCGGCGAGAATGAATCTCATCGGCGCAGTATAGCGCCTGGTGGCAAAGCACGCGAGAAAGCGTATGCTAGGCGACGGAGGTGAAAAAGATGTTCAAAATCAAGTTCCCCGTGCTGGCCGCTGTTGCCATCAGCTGGTTGCTTGCGGCGCCCCTGCAGGCAGCGCTGTCGGGCAAACCCGACAGCACTCTTACAGAGCAACCCCGCGTCGGACTGGCACCACAGGACGTCGTCGGTATCGTCGTCATGGCGCTGGCTAACAACGACCAGCCTTTCTCCGATGCCGGAATTGCCACTACCTTTGCTTTTGCATCGCCGGGCAACAAGGCAAATACCGGCCCGCTGGAACGCTTTAAGCGCATGGTCAAGAGTCCACCATATGGCATCATGGTGGATCACGTCGCGCGCGAATTCAGCGAGGTCGTCGAGACCGGAAACACCGCGTATCAAATGGTCAAGCTGACGGCAATGGACGGTCGTGAGGTGGTTTTTGCATTTCGCCTGAGCAAACAGCTCGATGGTCAATTCGAGGGTATGTGGATGACCGACGCGGTATGGCCGGTGAGCAATGGTGGCGCACCCAAACAGGCTCTTTAAAGTCCAGCTTTTGATTGGACCCTCGCCAGCGCAAAGCGACAACCTGTTTTGCAGGCAGGCTGTGCGTTTGACGCTGCGGGCCGATCAGGGTTAAACACCATGGCAGAGAGCAAAACAGGCACAGACACGACGACCGCTTCTGTCTCGCTGGAAATTCTTACCGGGCCGGCACGCGGTACCGCCTCCTGGTTGAGCGGCTCCACGCTCGATGTATCGATAAATCCTGCGGACATGATTCGCGTCGCCGAGGCAGGCAGCGAACCGCTTGAAAATGGTGTAGTAGCGCGTTTGCATCGCTCCGGTGACAGCTACGAAATCGAGGCACTCGATGATAACGCGCTGTGGATTAACGGTATCCGGATCGATTCGAAACAACTCGAACAGCGCGACTTGATCGAATTTGGTGATCAGGGACCATTGACCCGCTACCGCGTCCACCGCCAGGGTGACCGGATCAGGCGGTCGCTCGGAGACATGCTCGATGACTGCATCGACTATACCCGGGTCAGCCGCAAACCGCGTTTTGCGCGGCTGCAAAACGCGCTGCGCGATTTAAGCTACGATTTTGTGCTGCAAACAACACTGTTGTTCCGCGTCTCGGTGATCGTTGCCCTCGTCGTACTGGGCATCATTACCTACCAGCAGTACCGCTCTGATATTCAGTTGCAGCGCCAGGCCGAGAGCAGCGCCGATCGACTCGAAGATTTTGCACGCACGCTGACGCGCACCAACCAGGAAGCCCTGCGTCCAGCTGACCTCGCCAAACTGCGCCAGGAACTCGGGCATTCATTGAGCGATGCCGCACAAAGACTCGAGCTGCTCGAAAAGCGTTCCGCGGCCAGTACCCGGATCATTGCCGACGCCACCCGTTCTGTCGTGTTCCTGCAGGGCGCCTACGCTTTCCGTGATGTCGAATCCGACCGTGTGTTGCGGTACCAGGTCGATGATGAGGGTAATCCGATATTTACGCTGCGTGGCCAGCCTTTGCTGACCCTCGAAGGGGAGGGTGAGGTCGCCGAACGACCGTTCACCGGAACCGCTTTCGTAGTTAGCAAAAGCGGGGCGCTTTTGACCAATCGTCACGTGGCCCTGCCATGGGAGGATGATACCCGTGTCGAAGCCTTGATCCAATCCGGTATGAAACCCTTCCTGATCAAGTTCGTCGGTTACCTGCCGGGCATCAGGACTGCGTTTCCGGTTGAGTTGCTGCAGGCCAGCGATGACGCCGATCTGGCGCTGCTGTTATGTACCGAATTGACTAATGACCTGCCCTGGCTGAAGCTCAGTAAAAGGCCGGCAGAGCCCGGTGATGAAGTCATTGTAATGGGCTATCCGACAGGCTTGCGTGCGATGCTGGCGCAGACCGGAGACAGTTTCCTCGCCGCAATGGAAGAAGGTGATAGTCTTGATTTCTGGACGGTCGCCGAACGCCTGGCGCAGGCGGATTATATTCGGCCCCTGGCGAGTCGGGGTATCGTCGGTCAGCGTACCGCGGCGACCGTAGTCTACGATGCCGATACCACTCACGGCGGTAGTGGCGGGCCGGTACTGGATATCAATGGTCACGCGATCGCAATCAATACTGCGATTATCCCTGAATACGGCGGCTCGAATTTTGGCATTCCGGTCGCACATGCGCGACCGTTGCTTAAGGCCGCGGGTGTGGAGATAGAGTAGCGATATGGTCCAGGTCGACAGATGACTCTGATCTGTTACCGATCATTAAACGTAACCATGAGCAATAGCAGACAGACACAGCAGGAAATTACCATGAAGAAGCTTCTTATAGTTTTGTTGAGCGTTTCGACCCTCGCATGCGCTACCGGCTATAACCCGAGGTACTATTATAACCAGGTCCAGGCCGTCAATTTAACATCGGGGTCGATTACAGATGTCAATGTTGTAATTGTTGGTTCACCGAAGACCCTGGCTTGCGACGACGTTAACAAGAACGCGATGTGCGGTGATCTTTTTGGCAAGCGTCTCTATCCCCAGCAAGGCATGGAACTCAGCTGGACCCATCCCGACGGTAGCCGCAAATCAGAGGCCTTTTCTCCGGCGGTACCGGTGACTTTCGGCAGGGCTCCATTGCGTATTATGATGTTGATCAACGCAGACGGATCGGTCAAAGCCTTTTTCGAGCAGGATGAACCGGACGGCATTTGGGACATGTGATTAATCTTAAGCCTTCGCCCTTCAGGCGGGGGCAACACAGCAACAAACGGAGAGTTTTGCTAACTCCACTCTACTAACATGCTGATCATATTCAACCAGGCGGGGTATGATCAGCACCATGGCACAGCAAGATAACACCATATTACCGAAATTCGTCGCAGTAGCGCGCTATATTGCCGCCAACGCGGATGAAACGCTGACCCTGCAGCAGCTTGCGGTCCGCGTGCACCTGTCACCTTCGAGGTTTCAGCGGGTGTTCAAATCGATCTTCGGCGTCTCACCGAAGAAATTCCAGCAAGCCGCCCGTAGCGATCGATTCAAGGCGATGCTGCGCGACGGAACGGATATTACCGAGGCAATCTATGCCGCCGGTTATGGTTCCAGCAGCCGGGTATACGAAAGCAGTATGCACAATATCGGTATGACGCCGAAAAGCTATCGCGCCGGCGGCAGGGGTGAGGTGCTGAACTGGGCCTGTCGCGATACCTCCCTCGGCCCTATCCTGATGGCCGCTACCGATCGTGGCGTCTGCTTCGCGCAGTTTGGCAGCGACTGTGAAACCCTGTTGCAGCAGCTCGGGGCCGAGTTCCCCCGTGCCGAGCTGAAGCCTTACCGGGCGGAATCTTCACAGCAGCTGGATCAATGGATTGACGCGCTCGATGCCTACATTCAGAATAAACGGCCGCGTCCCGAGCTGCCGCTGGATTTGCAGGGCACCTCCTTTCAGATAAAGGTGTGGGAGTTTCTGCTGAGTCTCGAGGACGGGGATGTAATCAGTTACGCCGAACTGGCGCAGGGTATCGACAGGCCGAAGGCGGCCCGGGCAGTCGCATCGGCCTGTGCAGCGAACCGGATTGCAGTGCTGGTGCCCTGCCATCGAATCCTGCGAGGTGATGGTGGACTCGGGGGATATCGCTGGGGGTTGGCGCGTAAACGCGCATTACTGGATACCGAAAGAGTGCGTAAAACCTCATCTTAACAAGCAACCAGGTGGCTGCTGCACATGCTCCAGAAATCATTTTCCACCAGCGGATGTGGATACCGCAATTGCGCCGTGTCGATGCCGTTGACGGCTCCGATAGACGCACAGTCTGGCGGATTTGCGAACCAATCGCGGTGGCAGCCGATAGCGCAGATGCCGGGTCGTATTGAATGCTGGTAGAGATACTCAATATCGTCGCGCCGGTTTTTCTCGTAATCGCCGCGGGATACCTGGCGGTCAGAAGCGGAATTACCGGCGCGGAAGCCATCGATCAGCTGATGAAGTTCGCGATCCAGTTTGCCATTCCATGCCTGTTGTTTCGCGCGACTTCGACTATCGATCTGGATGCTGCCTTTGGCTGGCGCATGATGCTGGCTTACTATCTCGCCGCAATCGCGTGTTTTACAGGCGCCTTTTTCGTGGTCAGGAGTTTCTTCAAAAGGCGACCTGGAGAGGCGGTTGGCGTTGCCTTTGCCGCCCTGTTTTCCAACCTGGTGATGCTCGGGCTACCGATCTCCGCGCCTGGGGCGTTGACAGCATGGCACCGAGCTACGCCCTGGTCGCGGTCAACGCGCCGATCTGTTACCTGATCGGGATAACCGCGATGGAATACCTGCGCGCCGATGGCCCCGGCGTTGTGGAAACATCGGCTATCGTGCTCAGGGCAATGTTTCGCAACAGCATGATGATAGGCATCGGGCTGGGTTTTATCGTCAACCTGGGCGGCGTCGCCTTGCCTGGCGCGCTACTGGCGGCCATCGAGTTACTCGCGCGGGCGGCTTTGCCGGTAGCCCTGTTTGCGCTGGGCGGCGTGTTAACGCGCTATACCCTTGCCAAATCCATGGGCGAGGCAGGGCTCATCGTAGTGCTGTCTTTAATCGTCCAGCCGGCGATTACGTTACTGCTCGGCTGGCAACTCCAGTTACCGGAAGCAACCACTAAATCAATAGTACTGATGTCGGCGGTGGCGCCCGGGCTGAACGCTTACCTGTTCGCCAGCATGTATAACCGCGGTACCGAGGCGGCGGCGAGTGCGGTTTTACTGTCAACCATTCTGGCGAGTTTTACGATAAGCGCATGGTTGATTTTGCTTTGAGCGGGAGCGCGCTATGATCTACCCGTACAAATTTACCGGCCGGCGATGATGGTCACTGGAAACAGCGCAGTAATGCGCAAAGCGATGCTGGATGCGCTATCGCTGCCGGCCTTCATCCTGTTTTTCACGATGATGGGATTCGGCTCGCTGGCGCGCGGCGCCGGTTTCGGTGCCGACATGGCAGCTATAGCCACCCTGTTGATCTGGGGTCTGCCCGGTCAACTGGCGATGGTGGAGCTGACCGCCACCGGTCAGGGTATAGTCGCGATTGTGTTTGCCTGTTCGCTCGCCAATGCGCGGTTCCTGCCGATGGTGGTCTCGTTTGTGCCGGCGATGTCGCGCGGCAGAGCGAACCTGTTGGGCAGAAGTCTCGATGCCCAGCTGTTGTCGATCAATTCGTGGGCGATGTGCCTGCGCGAATTCCCCGATATCGATGCCTGCTTTCGACATCGTTACTACGTCACTTTTGCGAGTTGCATCTTGATGGCCGCTGTGATTGGCACGCTGTTCGGCTATTATGGCGCGGTTTTATTACCAGCTGCATTAGTGCTCGGGCTGATTTTTGTCAGCCCGTTATTCTTCGCGCTGGTGCTGTCAGCGGTGCCGGGCTGCGCGCAACGATTTTCAATGGTGCTTGGCTGCGCGACCATTCCGGTTGCCAATTTCCTGTTGCCATCGGTTGATTTGCTGATTACCGGGCTGATCGGTGGCAGCCTCGGTTTCGCCGCGGGTAAGTTCTTCGGAGCGGACAATGCAGACTGAAAGCTTGTGGTTGATCGTGCTTGCCTGCGGTGCGGCAACCTTTGCCTGGCGTTTTCTCGGCGTGATGCTGGTAAGGCGCATCGATGCCAATGGCGCCATATTCCAATGGATAACCTGTGTTTCCTACGCGATGGTCGCGGGGCTGATTTTCCGCATGGTGATCATGCCGGAGAGCGAACTGGCCGACGTTCCTCTGGTCATTCGAATTACCGCAGTAGTGATTGCGTTCGCGGCTTACTTCCTGTTCAGGCGCCGACTGGTAGCCGGCGTGCTGGCTGGTGGAGTCAGCCTGTCGACGATGGTGCTGTGGTTTGGTTGAAACGAATCAATGCCGGCGGTGGTTATTCCAGCTTCCAGAGATAATCAGTTGGTCATTTGCGTTGTTGGGTGTTTCTTCTTGAAGAAGGCGCCATAGATGCTGGCGCAAAGCGTCAGTATGCCCGCAATCAACAGTCCCAGCGCAATTGGCCGATCGAAATAGCCACTCCATTCGAAGTGCAGCATCTGCATTGCCTGGGCGAAGGTCTGCTCGCCGATTTTACCGAGGATCAGGCCGAGCACGATACCGGCGACCGAGTATCCCGAACGGCGCAGAAAAAATCCGACCACACCGGCGAGAAACATGACGATGACATCGATAGTCAGGCCGCGCACCGCGTAGGCGCCCACGGTGGCAAGTAACAGGATCATCGGTGCGAGGAACTGGAACGGGATGCGCAGCAGATTGATGATGGTCTTGGTTTCGAGGAAACCGACAAACAGGATCGATACATTGGCGAAGAACATCGCTGCGAATACGACCCAGACCAGGTCTGCGCTGTTGAGAAATACCAGCGGGCCAGGTTCCATATCGTGCATTTGAAACACGCCGACCATCATCGCGGTTAGTGCGCCACCGGGTAAGCCGAGCGCCAGCAGCGGTATCATCGCCGCACCTGTGGCCGCATTGTTGGCGGTTTCCGAAGAGATCACCCCTTCGAGTTTGCCCTTGCCGAATTCCTCGCGATTCTTCGACCAGCGCACGGCTTCGTTGTAACCCATAAATGCCGCCAGCGTCGCACCGATACCGGGCAGGATGCCGCAAAAGAAGCCGATCACGATCGAGCGAAAGACGGCCCACTTGTGCGCGATGAGCTCGGTCAGGCTGGGAAAGTCGACGCTCAATTTGGGTGCGGTGTAGGAACCTCTGACTTTCTTTTCCGCCTGCACAAAAATTTCTGACACCGCGAAGAAGCCGAGGATCGTCGGAATAAAGTGAATCCCGGCCAGCAGGTAGGGCATTTCGAAATCGTAGCGCTCGATGCCGCCCACCGGGTCGAGACCGACCACCGCGACCATCAACCCAATCAGAATCGACAGCCAGCCTTTCCAGAAGGTTTTGGCGCCGACCGACGAAGCGACCGCCAGGCCAAAGAAGACCAGTGCGAAAATTTCGGGCGGTCCGAAGGCCGAAATCGCCCAGTCGGCGATAGGTGCGGTTGCGAGCATCATGATAACGCAGGAGATGGTGCCGCCCAGCGCGGAACACATGACCGCGGCACCGACGGCTTTGCCGGCCTGGCCCTTTTGTGTCATCGGGTAGCCATCGAATGCGGTCGGCGCGTTTTCCGGTGCGCCCGGAATGTTAAACAGGATTGCGGTAATGGCGCCGCCGTAAACCCCGGTGCAGTAAATTACCGAAAACAACATGATGCCGTGCTCGGGCGACAGGTGCGCGGTAAAAGGCAGCAGAATGGCGGCCAGGGTCAACATACTCACGCCGGGAATGGCGCCAAACAGCATGCCGCCAATGACGCCACCGAAAAAAATCAGGATACCGATCGGATCGCTGAATAGCGTAACGGTGCCGGTCAGGAAATTATCGAAAGCGTCCATTGGCTACCTATTGCAACACCGTGACGAGCCAGCTACCGATATCGTAGAAGGGATGCAGATTGCCCACCGGCAAGCCGACAAACAGGATTTTCACGAACAGCAGCATCAGTAAACCGAAAATCAGCGCCATGATCGCCATCATCGGTTTGGGCCGTTGTTCACCAAACAGGTACATGACGCCGATAATAAAAAATGGCGCCAGCGAGTAAAAACCCATGTCCTCGAGCAATGCCGCGAAAAACAGGGGCAGGGTCAGGATTGCTCCGACCATGTTGCGACGCATGTAATAGATGAAAATTCCAATCAGGATTGCGGCGCAGAAAATACGGATAAAATGTACCGCCCCTCCTTCGACTGACAGCAGGGCGACGATCCAGTCGGGGATGCGCATGTACGCAAACGGAATCAGCAGCAGGCCGAAGGTCGAGGCGTACCACTTGATGTCTTCGTGGTGCGCATCGTGTGCGGCTTCTTCAGAGCCGTCGTCGGTCGCGGCCTCTATAATTTCCGACGAGGTTTCATCACCGCGTTTCCAGTGATGGAATAACTGGCCAATCGCCGCGACCGCCATCAACAGGATAATCGCACGTGGCCAGGCGGTTGCGCCGAACTTGTAGATTTCGATATCTTTTTCGAATTCGAAGGAATAGATGTACAGGAACAGGCAGAGCCCGAGCCACAGTCCGGCTTCTACCAGGTGTCCCGTTCTCAGTTTTCCCATTATTCAGCCACGGGTTCGGTGGAGCGATACAGCGCCCGGTAACATACCCGGGCGCTGAATGGCTTAAGGCTTCATTTCAGGAGCTACTTGATTTCCAGCCCCATTTGCTTGTAGACGTCACGGTATTGACCGATGGTATTGGTTATCAGGTCTCGAGAACCCTCGGTATCGCGATAACTTTCGATCAGGGTCATGTACTTGCTATCGTTGAACTTTTGATAGCTGGGCTGGCAATAAGCCTTCTGAAAAGCCCACTGCAGCCATTCGATACGGTCCGCAGGTGTACCCTTGTGCACGTAAAAGCCACGGAAGCGGAATAGTGGATCAAAGTCCAGTCCGGCGTCGGTCAGGCTCGGTACGTTAGCAAACGCATCGGGACGCTTCTTGAGGATAGTCAGGATCGGCTTGAGCTTGCCTGCATCAAGGAACTTGCGTACGTCACCGGGCTGCTCGAACAGCGCGTCAACCTGGCCGCCGGCAAGCGCGCCGTAACGAGGTGCGCCCTTGTCGAAGGAAATCTGCTGAATCTTCATGCCGGTGGCGTCAGTGATGTACTTCATCGTCACTCGTTCCATCGAACCTTCCTTGGAAACATTGGCAATAGTTGCCTTGCCGTTTTGTGCCTTTACCCAGGTAACGAAAGAATTCCAGTCGGTGAAACGGTCTTCGTTAGTACGGATGTAGATTTGCGAAAAGGTAATCTGCGAGGTCACCAGCGGGATCAGGTCGGTTGCCGGATTGGGCTTGGTTGAGTCGAGCGCATGCGCACTGGAGGCGTCATCGATATGCTCCAAAACGGTATATCCGTCGGCTGGTGCGGCCATGTAGGAAGTCATCCCTACCGTGCCTGAACCGCCTGGCTTGTGATCACGGTTGATCGCCACGGTGGTCAAATCGGTTACCGCCTGGGCCATGGCCTGAGCGACCTGGCCTGAACCGCCGGCCGGGCCGTAAGGTACGACCATGGTCAGCGCGCGCGCCGGGAATCCGCCAGGGCAATACTGCAGGCGGCCAGATATTTTCTGAGTTTCATTGTGCTCCTCCGGGTTGATTTATTATGAGTCAAACAAATTATTAGAATATTTCGGCGGATGGTATACAAGCTTTCCAGCACTGTCTGGCACCAACGGTCAGTGCCTGTCCTCCCCCACTGCTGTCCTCCCCGACTCCCTTCCGTCATTCCCGCGCAAGCGGGAATCTCGTAATAGTGGCATCGTCCCGAGATCCCCGCTTGCGCGGGGATGACAATGGAAAGGCTCGGGGATGACTGGAAAGCGAGGTGGGAATGACTATGAAACGACGCAGAGTATGGCTTTGATTCTATTGGTAAGCCCGCCACAGCATCGAGGCTCCCGAAATCACCAGGATGGCGATAATAAGGTAATGAAATCTTGCCTCGCTGATACGGACGCGCAGACGTTGCCCGGCCAGCAGTCCCAGCGTCACCGGCAAGGTGGCGAAGGTTGAATAGAGCAGCAGTCGCTGATCGAGAATGTCGTATAGAAACAGGGTGATCGTCCAGGGTACGACCGCGCTGACATAGAGAAAGCTGATCGTGCTGACAAACTGGTTCTTGGCCAGGCCCCGGATCGAAATCAGGTAGGTGATCAGCATCGGGCCGAAAAACGACGATACGCCGCCGATGAGACCGGAGGCGCTACCAAACAGGACACCGGCAGGTTTAACCAGTCGATCGGGTAAATGCAGGCGAAACCGTGAGCCCTGCAGCAAGGCGAAGGCGATGACCGCGGCCCCGACCAGCACCAGCAGTGTTTTCTCGTCGATCACGGAGAGGATTTTGACGCCGGCCCAGGTGCCGATAAGAATGGCAACGAACGTCGGCCAGAAGCGGGCTATTGTCGCGGTGCTGCGTTCCGCCTGGGCGAATTGCCACAGGTTGGCAACCACCACCGGTACCGCCATGATGGCGATTGCCATTTGCGGCGGCAGCACCTGCGCCATCATCGGCACCGTCAGTAGCGGCGTGCCGACGCCCAGAGCACCCTTGATGAAACCCCCGCAACACAGCGCGAAAAAGCACCAGGCCACGATCCAGGGTCCGTATTCAGCCAGCAAAACGGGAATCCTCGAATAAAGCGCAGCATCTTAATCAGTTCACGTTTTTTTGGGAAGCCAGGATTGGTTGTCATTCCCGCATTACTGTCATCCCCGCTCCCCTTTCTGTCATTCCCGCGCAAGCGGCGGTCCGACGTATCGGAATCTTGCAATGGTGTCATCGTCCCGAGATCCCCGCTTGCGCGGGGATGACAATAGTGAGGGGGCGGGGATGACAATAGTAGAAGAGCGTGGATGACAGTAATAGAAAGGCGGGCACGACAGGACGGGGCGGGCACGACAGGGCGGCGAGATTGACGGCTGCTGAGCCACGCGACAGAAATGTATCGGTTTTGAATTCTGCCGGGCAGCGGGTAAACTTGCGCCTTCGAAAAAGGCGTCGAGTAAATGTTATGGCCAAACCGGCGGTATCCGCGGTGACTAACGCGAGTGAAAATGAAATAACCAGCGTCGAGCAGTTAATCGTCCGTGCGCGCGAGGCGCTACAGCAGTTTGCCGGCGCCGATCAGGCGCGCGTCGATGAAGCAGTTACCGCTGTAGCCTGGTCGCTGTACAAACCTGAAAATGCCAGGCGCCTGGCCGAGCAATCGGTAGCCGACACGGGTATCGGTAACGTCGCCGACAAGATTATCAAGAACCAGCGCAAAACCTTCGGTGCCCTGCGCGACCTGATGCGCGTGCGCACGGTCGGTATTATCGAAAACGATACCGGCAACGGCATGATCAAGTATGGCAAGCCGGTGGGCGTCGTCGCGGCGATTACGCCGTCGACTAATCCCGCCGCGACGCCGGTCAACAAAACCATGATGGCGCTCAAGGGCGCCAACGCAATTGTGATCGCGCCATCACCGGCAGGCTGGAGCAGCACCAATGCCACGGTCGAACTGATGCGCGCTGCACTGGGCAAGGTAGGTGCACCGCAAGACCTGGTGCAAATTCTGCCGCAACCGGTGTCGCGTAACATGACCCGGCTATTGATGGAGCAGGCGGACCTGATCGTTGCCACCGGGTCGCAGAATAACGTGCGCGCCGCTTACAGTAGTGGCACCCCGGCGATCGGGGTCGGTGCCGGCAACGTTCCGGTCATCATCGATACTAATGCCGATTTGGCCGATGCCGCGGAAAAGATCTGCGCTTCGAAAACATTCGATAACTCGACCTCCTGTTCGTCGGAAAACTCGCTGGTCATACTCGATGACAGGTACGAGGAAGCCATCGCCGCGCTCGAGGCTGCGGGGGCTTACCGCTGCAGCGCCGAGGAAAAGGAACTCATTGCGGACAAGCTCTGGGTGGACGGTAATCTGAACCGGGACCTGATTGCCCGCGATGCAGATGTTTTTGCGGCCGGTGTGGGGCTCGATGCCGAGGCCGCACAGGCGCGTTTCTTCATGGTCGAGGAAGACTTCGACCCCGCGTCGCCGTTTACCGACGAAAAATTATCGCTGGTACTGACAGTTTACCGCGCACGTGATTTCGATCACGCGGTTAAACTTGTGACCGATATTCTCAACGTGCAGGGGCGCGGGCATTCCTGCGGCATTCATACCCGCAACGCCGATCACCCGGTACGCCTCGCTGAAGAGGTAGATGTGGTAAGGGTTCTGGTCAACCAGGCGCACACCTTCGGTAACGGCGGCAGCTTCAATAACGGGCTCAATTTTACCCTGAGTATGGGTTGCGGCACCTGGGGCGGTAACAGCATCAGTGAAAACCTGAATTACCGGCACTTTATCAATACGACTCACCTGGTCACCGCGGTTGCCGAAGACAAGCCCGCCGAAGAAGATTTGTTCGGCGCCTATTTCGCGCGCTATGGTAAAGACTGAATATGGAGACGGTCCGCGCCTGCATCGAGCGGCACGCTGATGCCTCTGCCGAGCGCCCGTTTCTGATCGCGCCTGACAGCGAGCAGTCGCTCAGTTTCGCGCAACTGAAATCCGCGGTTGATGAACTCGGCCAGCAACTCGATTTGCTCGGCCTGGGGCGCGGTGCAAAAGTCGCCTTCCTGCTGAACAACGGTTACTGGACCTTGCGTCTTTTTCTCGGGGTGATGGCGAGCAATCGCGTTATCGTGCCGCTGAACGCGGTCGCTGGAACGGTGCAGCTGGTACATGTGCTCGATCACTCGGACGCGGAAGTCGTCTTCGTTGCACCCGAGTATCGTGACAAGCTGGCTGAAATCATGGCCCAGGTCGAGCGCCCGATCCGGGTCATCGAGACCAGCGAAGCGACCGGCCCTGACTGGCCCGACGAACACAATCCGGTCAGCAGTCCTGCCATGCCGGGTGCGGACGATACCGCGTTGCTGCTCTACACCTCGGGCTCGACCGGCTTGCCGAAGGGTGCGGTGATCAGCCATCGTGCGGTGGTCAGTGGTGGACGTAACGTCAGCGAAGGGCATCAACTGACCCCGGAGGATCGTGCCTTGTGCGTGCTGCCGGTGTATCACATCAACGGCGCGATGGTGACGGTATCGGCACCGTTATACAGCGGTGGCAGCGTGGTTATGCCGAAACGCTTCAGCGCGACCGATTACTGGCGACTGGTGGCCGAACATCGCTGCAGCTGGAGCAGTATCGTACCGACGATTATCAAATACCTGCTGGATCGTTCCGCGCAGGAACCTTTTGCTTTTGGTAGCGATGAACGTCTCGCGAATTTTCGTTTTGCGCGCTCTGCTTCGGCGCCGTTGGCGGCGGTTACGCTCGAACAGTGGGAGCAAACCTTCAAGGTGCCGATGATCGAAACTCTCGGTCTCACCGAAACCGCGGGCACGGTGGCGAGTAATCCGTTACCGCCGGCCGCGCGCAAACCCGGCTCGGTAGGGCTACCCTACGGCAATGAAATTATCATCGTCGATGATCAGGGCAATGAATGCCCGCCGCAGACGGTCGGTGAACTGATTATCCGCGGCAGCAATCTGCTGGATCTGTATTACAAGAATCCGGAGGCCACTGAGGCGTCAATCCGGCAGGGCTGGTTTTACACCGGTGACCTCGGCAAGAAAGACGAGGAAGGTTACATATTTATCACCGGACGCTCCAAGGAACTGATCATCCGCGGTGGCGAGAATATTGCGCCACGTGAAATCGATGATGTCCTGTATAAGCACGAAGCCATCCTCGAAGCGGCCGCGGTCGGGGTTGACGACGAAAATTATGGTCAGGAAGTAGTCGCCTGCGTGGTTGTCCGCGATGGTTACCAATGTAGCGAGGAAGAGCTCAAGGCGTTTTGTGAAGCCGGGGTCGGTCGATATAAATCGCCCAAGATTATTTACTTCTTCGATGATTTGCCTAAAGGACCGTCTGGAAAGATACTGCGCCTCCAGCTGCCCGAACTAATAGCAAAGTCAGCTGGCAATTAACAACCAGTCTTTTTGCCCCCCCCTTTCTGTCATTCCCGCGCAAGCGGGAATCTAACCGGCTCTTAATGTCATCCCCGCGCAAGCGGGGATCCCGCAATGGTGGCATCGTCTCGAGATCCCCGCTTGCGCGAGGATGACAGAAATAGGGCGCGGGGTGATAACTGGTTCTGGGGATGTCGTCAGAATTTGCCGCTGGCGTAGAAATTGTCCAGTTGGGTCAGGTACGGTTCGAGGTCGAAGCCTTTCTGCTTTAACCATTCATCGTTGTAATAGCTGTCGAGGTAGCGTTCGCCGCCGTCGCAGAGCATCGACACCACACTGCCCGACGCTCCGGCTGCGTTGAGTTCGGCGATAATTTCAAAGGCGGCATAGACGTTGGTGCCGGTAGACCCGCCGCAGCGGCGGTCGAGCACCTGTTGCAGAAAATGGATGGTCGCGTAAGAGGCTGCGTCCGGCACCTTGATCATGCGATCGATGACCGAGGAAATGAACGAGGGTTCGACGCGTGGACGGCCGATGCCTTCTACATTTGAACCCTGTTGCAATGTCAGCGACCGGTCCCCGCTGTTATACGAATCGTAAAACACCGAATTCTCGGGGTCGGCAACGCAGAGTTTGGTGGCCTGGCACTGGTAGCGGATGAAACGTCCGATGGTCGCCGAGGTGCCGCCGGTGCCGGCGCTGACGACTATCCAGGAAGGTGTCGGGAAAACCTCGCGGCTCATCTGCGCGAAAATCGACTCGGCGATATTATTGTTGCCGCGCCAGTCCGTCGCCCGCTCGGCGTAAGTGAACTGATCCATGTAATGGCCGTTCAGCTCGTCGGCAAGTCTGTCGGCTTCGGCATAAATGTCGCCAGGCTCTACGAAGTGGCATTCCCCGTCATAGAAAGTAATCTTGTCGATCTTCTCCTGCGAGGTGCTTTTGGGCACCACGGCGATAAATCGCAATCCCAGTAGTTTGGCGAAATAGGCTTCTGAAACCGCGGTATTGCCGGATGACGATTCGATAATCGGGGTGTCCTTTGCGATCAGTCCGTTACACAGTCCGTACAGAAAAAGCGATCGCGCCAGGCGATGCTTGAGGCTACCGGTCGGATGCGTCGATTCGTCCTTGAGATAGAGATCAATATTGTCGATCGCGGGCAGTTCCACCTTGAGCAGGTGGGTATCGGCCGAGCGTTTAAAGTCCGCTTCGATGATGGATATCGCGTGGCTGGTCCAGTCACTCATTAGCTTGCCTCGATTCGGATGCGGCATTATACCTTTTGTTCATTCGAGTTAGCGACCGCTGTGAGCGGTTATTGCGGGAGTCGATTCAACCCGTACTTGTCGCGCAAGCTCGCCTTGAGAAAGAGCGCGATGTAGGAAAATCCCTGGGGTTTATCTTTGAAACAGATAATTGTATTAACCGCACCCGGATCTGCATGCGGATAAGTTTTATCGCCGACAACCGTGGCTTCATAGCCGCTATCCTGCAGGTAGTTGTCCACCTGGCCAATGCTGCTATCCGGTGTCGTGTAAGCACCCGTCGCTGCCGATTCGTTCGTTTTTACGATGACAAAATAATTAAAACCATTTTCGAGAGCGGTTTCCGCGCTCCTCAGCAGGGTCAGGTCGACAATCTTGTCCGCAGCTGAAACAGTGCTGCCGCGGTAGGCAACCAGGAAAGAATCCTGGTCGAGCCTGGTGGTCGATATCCGCTCGGCGTAGTTTTCGGGTTGCAGGGGTTTGGCGCAGGCGTTTAGCAACAGCAACAGCAGCAATGACTGAATGAATTTCATGGTAGAGGTTTCGTTCGACTCGTATCCCTGGTAAGCATACCCCGGATTCTGACACTGTCGAAGCTAACTGGAAACCGAAATAGCGGGCTTTGCCAAGTTGTTGATGTTTTTAAAGTGAAGTATGTCGCCGCAATTTCGCCCGGGGCGCTTTATCATTGCAGTCAGTACCCCTTAACTCAGTACGAACAACTTAACCCGATGACCCCCATCGGGTTTTTTATACGCTAACTCGAAGTCATCCCCGGGGCTCGTAAAAGTAGCCCCCGACAGGGATCGAATACACATTCGTTATTTGCCAGCAACAAAAACCGTTGCTACTGGGATATAATCGCAGATTATCAGTCTCGTAAATAACCGACGGCGCGTTCCTTACTGGCCGTGAAATGGCAGGAATATAATGGATAAAAAAATCAGTAAACGCTCAACCAGCGATCGTTCCACGGTCGACAAGGCACTGCGCATAAACCTTGACGAAAAAAAATACGGCACCATCGTCGAAATCGGTGCCGGCCAGGAAGTGGCGCGGCAGTTTTTCAAGGCGGGGGCGGCCGCTGGCACCATTGCCAAGACCATGTCCGCCTACGACATGATATTTTCCGACGCGATCTATGGTGTGCAGGAAGATGGTCGTTACGTAAGCAGGGCGAGGGTGCAGGCGATGCTGGAGAAGGAATTCGAGCTGGTGATTAACCGGGTCGGCAAGTCCCGCTCGCGCGCATCGCGCTTTTTTGCCTACGGCGCGACCGTTGCGGCAAGGAGTTTCAAGGGCGATAACGAGTGTCATGCCTGGTGTGGTATTCGAGTTCAAATGTACCCGGCCGCCGAACCTTCCGACATCATTGTGCACGTGCGCATGCGTGACAAGGATGCGGAACGGCAACAGCAGGCTATGGGTACCTTCGGGGTAAACCTGATCTATGCGGCCTACTATTACTTCGAAAATGCAAAGACCATCATTGAATCACTGACCGACAACCTCGAACAGGATCGTATCGAAATCGATTCGATTGAATTTTACGGTCCCTATTTCGAAGAAGTCGACAACCGTGCGATCAACCTGCACCTGATCCGCAGCTGGAAGACCCGCGCCATCATGTTCAAGCCGGACAGGTCGGTGGTGATACCGGCCGAGATGCTGTACAAAAAGAATGTACTCACTATTAGGGGTACCTTCAGGCCGGTGACCCGCCTCAATGTCGATATGATGGAACAGGGGCTGAAATTCTTCTGCAAACTGGATGGCGTGACCGAAAAAAACAGCGTGGCGCTGGCGGAAATCTCGCTCAATGACATACATGGCAACGACCTGATGGTATCCGAGGAAGATCTGATAGCGAGCGTAGGGTTGCTGAACTCGCTGGGTTATAGCGTGCTGATTACCGATTACACGCGTTACTTTTCCATGCGCGCCTATTTCAGGCGGTTCACCAAGATGCAGATCGGCATTGTCGTCGGCATCGTCAACATCAGGCAGATCTTCGACGAGAGCAGCTACCGCGGGGTCGAGGGCGGTATTCTCGAGGGATTCGGTAAATTGTTTCCGGACAATACCCGTCTGCTGGTTTATCCGGAAATCGACCAGTCCGGTGAATATACGGATTACGAGAACATCAAGCTCTCGGAAAACCTGCAGTACCTTTACCGTCACCTGCTGGAAAACAACTTCATTTTCGGTATCGAATCGAGCGACCATGATTTGTTCAATATTTTTTCGCGCAATGTACTCAAGCAGTTGCAGAACGGCCGCGGTAAATGGGAAGAATGCCTGCCGGAAGGGGTTGCCGAGGAAATTATCAACAACCGGCTGTTTGGATTCCGTCCATAAACCGGCTGGCATATTTCCCCCGGGGTTCTCAACTTCTTCGCTGCGATTCCTTGAAGCCATCCCCGCACCTTTAACCATCATCCTTCCTCCGTCTACTGTCATCCCCGCGCAAGCGGGGATCTTGTGACAACGCCACCATTGCAAGATCCCCGCTTGCGCGGGGATGACGGGTCAAGGGTCCGGGGATGACGGGTCAAGGGTCCGGGGATGACAGGTCAAGGGTCCGGGGATGACAGGTCAAGGGTTCGGAGATGACAAGGTAAAGCAACGGCATAAACCGATCAAAATACTTTCAATAGCGGAGTTAGCAGCTAGAATCAATCCATAGCAATGCGCAACGTAAACCTACCATCGGGCAACAGTATGCCGGCCTTCGGTCTCGGTACCTGGCGTATGGGCGAGCATACCGACCTTTACCAGCGTGAGGTCGACGTACTTCGAGCAGCCCTCGATCTCGGCGTCAGTCTCATCGATACCGCGGAAATGTATGGCGAGGGCGGCGCCGAAGAAATGATCGGCCAGGCCATCAAGGGGAGACGGGACGGGCTCTTCCTGGTGAGCAAACTCTATCCCCATAATGCCAGTCGCAACGGCGTTATCGAGGCTTGCGAACGCAGTCTGCGGCGTATGAATTGCGACAGGATAGACCTGTATCTGTTGCACTGGCCGGGGAGTATCCCGCCGGGGCAGACTTTCGACGCCTTCCACGAGCTTCAGGATAGCGGCAAGATAGTTGATTTCGGGGTCAGCAATTTTAATCTCGGCGATCTTGAAAACATCCCTGAAACCTATCAGGCGCAACTCGGTTGTAACCAGGTTTTTTATAACCTGGCGCATCGCGAGGTGGAATGGGAAGTGGCCGCCTGGTGCCAGCAACGCTCGATACCGCTGATGGCGTATTCGCCCCTCGATCAGGCCAGTTCTCTGTTGCATGATCCGGTTCTCACCGAGGTGGCCTCGCAGCATTCAGCCAGCGCGGCGCAGATAGCGCTGGCCTGGTTACTGCATCAGCCCAACACCGTGGTGATACCCAAATCGGTGCGACCGCAATGCATCGAGGAAAACCTTGCCGCGCTCGATATCGCACTCAGCGCCAAGGACCTGGCCGAACTGGACGGGGCCTACCCCGCACCCGCGCAAGCCGTGCGCCTGGGGATGCGCTAGCGTCCGCCGAGGCCGCATGCGGTCGCGCTGAATTATTTTGAGTTGCCGGGGTGTTCGCGACCGTCGCCATGCCGGGGTTCATGGCGGCCAGGTTGTATTGCTGCATTCCCCGTCGACCAGGCTTAAGCTGACCCCGTTTTAATTAAAGTAATCAGCCCGCCTGCCGATAGGTCGCGGTATGCGAGCTTATGCTGTTAACCTGACAATTGGGCTGGAACCATGAAGACCCCGGATTTCCCCGCAAATGAAAAGGAACGCCTCAAGACATTGCGCTCTATCGATATTCTCGATACCGACCCTGAAGAACGTTTTGACCGGCTTACCCGTATGGCGAAGCGGGTCTTCGGGGTTTCGATCGCACTGGTTAGCATGGTCGATGAAAACCGCCAGTGGTTCAAATCCAGAACAGGTCTCGATGCCTGTGAAACCGGACGTGATATTTCGTTTTGCGGTCACGCGATTCTCGGTAACGATATTTTCGTGATCGAAGATGCCCTCGAGGATGAGCGCTTTGCGGACAATCCGCTGGTCACCGGTCCGCCCAATATCCGCTTCTATGCCGGCGTACCGTTACGCTATCTGAATGGCAGCAAGCTCGGTACACTTTGCATCATCGACCAGCAACCGCGTAGCCTCGACGAAGACGACTTCGAGATGCTGCGTGACCTGGCCGAGATGGCCGAGAGCGAGCTGAGCGCGGTTCACGTGGCGACCATCGACGACCTGACCAAGGATATCGAACCGCAGGGGTTTTGTGTCGCTGGCGCAAAACAGCATCAGCCTGTGCGCGCGTCAGCAAACTCCGGTATCGATGGTTTTCCTCGACCTTGATAAATTCAAACCGATCAACGACCAGTTCGGGCATGCCGAGGGCGATCGGGCCCTGGTCGCATTTGCCAGCCTGATACGTAAATCGTTTCGCGATTCCGACGTGTTTGCCCGGATCGGCGGCGACGAATTTGCGGTGCTGCTCACCAACGCTGAAGAGAAACTGGCGCGTGAAGTCGTAGTTCGATTTCGCAGCCTGGTTGACGTTTATAATGTGCACGCGGATCGCGGTTACGATATCGAGTTTTCCGACGGTATAGTCAGTATACAACCTGACCAGGACAGTACGGTTGACGACTTGCTACGCGAAGCCGATGTGCTGATGTACGAGAAGAAACTCGACGAGAAGCCGAAAACAGGTCTTGCCAAAGAGGCCTGAGTTGTCCCGGTTCCAGCCGGCTACCTGGAGATGTTAGTATTTAGCGTTACAGACAATATCTCCGCTAACTGGAAACCAGCCCATGAATTGCACCGCTCGAAGGCAGAAGCTACGCGCCATCTTTAACGGCACCCGATGCATCCACCCGGGGTCGGTATACGATCCGATTTCGGCTCGAGTCGCCGAAGACCTGGGATTTGAAGCCGGCATGTTTGCCGGATCGGTCGCATCCCTGACCGAGCTGGGCGCGCCCGATATCATCGTTTTAACCCTTACCGAATTTGCCGACCAGGCGCAGCGTATCTGCCGCGCCGGCGAATTACCGCTGATCGTCGATGCCGACCATGGCTACGGCAACGCGCTCAACGTCAAACGTTGTGTCGAAGAACTGGAAAGCGCCGGCGTTGCCTGTCTTACGATTGAAGATACATTGTTGCCGAAGCGATTCGGCAGTCAGGGCACCGAGTTTCTGGAGATTGCGGAAGGGGTCGGCAAAATGAAGGCTGCGCTTGCCGGCAGGCAGGATCCTGACCTGATCGTACTGGGTCGCACCGGCGCGGTAGGGCCCAATGGTGTCGAGGATGGAATCCGCCGCGCACTGGCTTATCTCGACGCCGGCGTCGATGGCATCATGTTTGTCGGCGTCAAGACCCGGACTGAGCTGGAGGCGATTGCGACCGAGCTCGACGCGCCCATTATGCTGGGTGGTTCCGGCGCGGAGTTGCAGGACCCCGGCTACCTGGCTGAATGCGGTGTGCGGGTCAGTCTGCAGGGGCATCAGCCGTTCATGGCGGCGCTACAGGCAATGCATGATACGCTCAAGGCCCTGCGCGAGGGCACCGCACCGGCACAACTACAGGGCGTTGCCTCCGCCGACCTGATAAAGCAGGTGACCCGAGACGCCAACTACCAGGCCTGGCAGGACGACTTTTTATCCTGAAACGGTAGTCGATGATCAGGCCTGGTCGAAATAATTCTGCAGGAAGGTGGCGAAAGGAATGTCGTCTGCACGCTCGATCTCCTGTTGTTTTTCAATCGAGGCACGCGCTGTCGCTTCAAAGCCGGCGAGCTTGTCATCATCCAGTGGACGCTCGGCAAACCACTGCTGGTGCTGTTGCGACATGCGCAGGGCGAAGTGATAAAACTCTTCCTTGTTCTCTGCCATTTCCGCAAGCATGCGAGCCGAAGGGGTCAGATCGGGATCGGCAATTTTAGCGCGTTGCTGCTGCAGCGCCGAACAATAGGTGAACCCTTCGACATCTTTATCCAGTAGTTCGCAACCGGCAGAAATCTGCTCGAAGATTTCGTTGGCCCAGTCACGCAACAGGATTTCACCACCGCCGCGTTTTAATTTCAGTTTCGGGTCGCGACCGCGCTCGGCGACGGCATTGATATTATGTTTGATCTCGATCAGTTCCGCATCGGTATAAGGTTCACTGGGGGAGAGCAAATTGAATAATAAAAATGATTCGAGAAAGCGCATCTGTTCTTCACTGATGCCGAGCGGCTCGTAGGCATTGACGTCGAGAGAACGCAGCTCGATGTAGGCGACGCCGCGCCTGGCTAACGCCAGCGACGGTTTCTCTTCACCCTGCAAGATCTGTTTCGGCCGCACGCTGGAGTAATACTCGTTCTCGATCTGCAGGATGTTGGTATTGAGTTGTTGCCACTCCCCGTTGTTGACCAGCGGTATTTCCTCGTACTCGGGGTATGGCGTGGAAATCGCATGGGTCAGGCTATCGACATAACCCTGCAGGCTGTTGTAGTTGACCTTGATGCCGGCTTCGCCCTCCTTGTTGTTTTGATAGCCGATATCACCCACGCGTAACGAGGTTGCATAGGGTGCGTAATAGGAATACTTGAACCATTTCTCCAGCGATGTCGGCTGAGCGCCGAGGAAGGATGCGCAAATCGCCGGTGACGCGCCGAACAGGTAGGGCACCAGCCAGCCGTTACGCTGCAGGTTGCGTACCATGCTGATATAAGATTCCGAGATGAAGCTCTGCGGGTCGCGTTCTTCGCCGAGTAAGGACTGGAAAAGCTGCCAGAATTCATCCGGGTAGGAATAGTTGAAGTGAACCCCGGCAATGGCCTGTATCATGCGCCCGTAACGATGCCCGAGACCGCGGCGATAGGCCGTTTTCATTTTTGCGGCGTTAGAACTGCCATACTGCGCAATCGGAATGCTGGCGTCGCCTTCGACCACGCAGGGCATGCTACTCGCCCACAGGATTTCATTGTCGAGCTTGCTGTAGACGTAGCGGTGGGTGTCGTCGAGAAACTGTAGCGTATCGCAAAAATGATTAAACGGCGGCGTCACGAACTCCATCAGCGCTTCGGAGTAATCGGTGGTAATGCTCGGGTGCGTGAGCGCGGAGCCTAGCGCAAGCGGATGTGGCGTCTGCGCAATACTGCCACCGACGGCAACGCGCAGACTCTCCTTTTCGAGGCCGACCTGGCGGCCGCGTAGCACTTTTCTGATGTCGCTGGTGAGCAGTTGCGCGACACGCTCTTCAATGACGGATTTCAATTCGTGATCCCGGGTGGCGTTGGGGCGTGATTGTGCCTAGATCAACTGGCAGATGCAAAAATATTCAGAGACTGCAGTTTTAACCGGTCTGTTCGCGCTGCAGGATACCGGTCAGGCATCCCACGTTGCCGGCCGCCCTGCTGAGTTCGTCGGTGGCGCAGGTCAGGCACTCGATACCGAAGCTTTCGTAAACCGACTGTATTTCGGGCAAACCTGAAACCATCAGAATCCGCCGGGGACCCAGGGTAACGAAGTTGATGCCGCGATGGCTTTGCTGATCATCGACAAATTCGGGGAATTTAACCGTGTAGCCCCGCTCCTGCAGCAGACGCACGGTTCGATGAGGCGTGCGACGCGGCCAGCAGATCGCAAGGTTACGGTCGACGATGCGCAACATGCCCATGAAATGCATGGTACCGAACGGCATATCGACCGCGATCAATTCAATATTCATCCTCGCCAGCAGCGCCCCGATCTGCGAGATCGCCTCGTCGTTGGTGCGCAGGCCGCGCCCTATCATCGCGGTGGCTTCGTCGATCCACATCAGGTCCGCGCCCTCGAAGCAGGCATCCCCCGTCAGCGTCGCCAGTAGCGGTATGCCAAGCGCGGTGAGCTTGCGCGCAACCCAGCGCTCTTCGCCCGCGCGCACCGTCGATGCGGGTCTTGCCAGGATTGCGCCCTGCGGAGTCATGGCAAACAGATCGGCGCAGAACATCTGGTTTGGCTGGCAGGGAAGATCGGGTTCGACGAAATGCACCTCAACCTTCGCTGCCCGGAACGCATCAACCATTGCGGCATGCTCCTCCCTTGCCCTGACCAGGTCGACGGCATCCAGCATCTGCACTGATTCGTGATCATCCTGCGCAGCGTTTAATTCTTCTCCCGGGCTATGCAGCAATACCGATTGCAGCTTACGCCATTCCGAATCGACGCCACATTGCGCCCAGATATGACCGATTTCCTCGGCGTGGCTGGCAACGCGCTGCGACCAGTTATCACCGCCGTAGGCAGCGCTGCCGAAGCTGCTATGTGGTTTTGCGTTCGACGTCACGGTCATCCAGCCTTTAGCTGACTTTCTATCAACGCGACCCAGAAATCGGCACCGATACTAAGGATGTCGTCGTTAAAATCATAATTCGGATTATGCAAGCTGCATCCGCCGACACCTTCTTCACCATTACCCATTAACAGGTATGCTCCCGGCCGGGCCTGCAGCATGTAGCCAAAATCTTCGGATGTCATTACCGGCCGACTATCGCCGACGACGTTATTCATACCCACCACGTCGCGCGCAACGGTGGCGGCGATTTCTGCTTCCGCGGGCGTGTTCACGGTGGGCACAAAATTTCGCCGGTAGCTGAAGTCGTAACTCGCGCCATGGGCGGCACAGATGCCGCTGACGATGCGTTCCATGGTGGATTCGATATGTTCCTGTACGGCCGTGGTCAATGACCGGGTATCACCTTTCAGTACGACCTGTCCGGGCACCACATTGGTCGTGCCGTCGGTGAGGAATTCGGTGAACGAAACCACTGCATTATCCATCGGGTCGAGGCTGCGCGATACCAGCGACTGCATCGCGGTTACGATTTCAGAGCCGATGACGATCGGGTCCTTGCCCAGATGCGGCATGGCCGCGTGGCAGCCGATCCCGTTGACGGTAATTTCAAAGTTGTCTTCGGCTGCCATTATCGACCCGGCGCGGATCGCAAATTTGCCGGTCGCCAATGATGGAAAGTTATGTATGGCGAACACCGACTCGACCGGAAAACGCTCGAACAAACCGTCTTCGATCATCGCCCTGGCGCCTTCGCCATGCTCTTCGGCAGGCTGGAAAATAAATATCGCGCTACCGTCAAACTCGCCTTCGCTGGCAAGATACTGGGCCGCCCCAAGCAGCATTGCGGTGTGCCCATCGTGGCCGCAGGCGTGCATTTTTCCCTCGTTGCGCGAGCGATGCTCAAATGTGTTCTGTTCGAGTATCTTTAATGCATCCATATCGCGCGCATGCCGATGGCGCGCTCACTGCTGCCCTTTTTGAGCACACCAACCACCCCGGTATTGCCAATCGAACGGTGCACTTCGAGGCCGAACCCGGTCAGTAACTCCGCGACCTTGTCCGCCGTGCGCTGTTCTTCGAAGGCCAGTTCGGGATGGCGATGGATATCATGTCGCCAGGTCTGCATGCTTTCCTGCAGGGTTGCGGTATATGAAGTCAATTTGTGCATAGTCATCAAACCTTAACGATCCAGACGATCGAGCTCAAGCTGTGAATTTAGTATCGGTAAAAAAGAATAGCGCCGATGCTACAGGTTATTGGGCTGTTTTGCGCGCCGCGAGCACGGGATTTTAGATGATATGATTCCGCGTGGATAACCAGGAATAACATCATGATGGTAAGTAGTTTGCAGGATTTGATCGATACGCCCCGTGACGTGCGCGGGCCGGTGTGGGCAAGCCGGCGGTTTTTGCTCGCCGAGGACGGTGTTGGCTTTACGCTCACCGAAACCACGACCGAGGCAGGTGCCGAGCAGGTACTCTGGTATAAACATCACGTCGAGGCCAACTATGTCATCGAGGGTGAGGGCGAAGTCGAAAACCTCGCCACCGGTGAAGTGTTTGCGCTCGGTCCGGGTTCGATGTACCTCCTCGACGGGCACGAACGGCATCGACTGAAATCGTTCACCCGCATGCGCTTCGTATGCGTTTTCACACCGGCACTGACTGGCCGTGAAACTCATGACGAGGACGGCGCCTACTCGCCGCCGGTAGAATGATTCGGTACGAAACTCAAGCCTGTCTATAGCTACAATCCAGAGAATTATTGGCGGATTTGAGCTATATAAAGCAGAACGAATTGCCTGGTTCGAATACACGTAAATGGTTATTAGACACCTAATTCTGCTTGCTGCCTGCACCGCTTTACAGTTGTCGGCGATGAATGCATCCGCCGATCTGTACAAATACCAGGATAAAAACGGCAAGTGGCACTTCACCGACAAGCCACCACAAAACAAAGCCACCACAGCGGTTGCCACCAGCTCGTCCAGCCAGGCGACAAAGGCAGACCTGCTGGATGACCTGCAGCAGAAGTTTAATCCGGTCACCAAGGTCGATGAAGCCTCGCTCGCCGTCGTTACCGTAAAGACAAGCGGTGGTTCGGGTTCCGGATTCTTCGTCACCGCTGATGGCTATATCATTACCAATCGGCATGTTGTCAGACCAGCGACATCGAGCCAGTCGAAGGACGTGAAACAGCGTCTCGCCGAGCGCAAAGCGCAGCTCGATGACTACAAGCTGGACCTGAAGGATGACGAAGAACGTCTCAAGGAGGCCAGGCGCCAAATCGATGAGAACAAAGCGTACATGAAATCGGGTCGGGCTTCGGCATCGCAGAAATCCCAGTATGATCGCTACGTAAAACGCTACCAGAAGAATAAACGCCGACACGACGCCAACACCAGCCAGTTCCGTAAACTGGAGCGCGAATACAAAAAAGTCAAATCCGAGTTTGGTTTCAGCACCAGCTTAAGCAACTTTTCGAGAAGCTTTACGATCAGGTTGAAAGGCGGGAAGACGCTGAAGGCGCGTCTCGTCAAGATCAGTAAGGATTATGACCTGGCGTTGCTGAAGCTGGATAATTATACAACCCCGTTTTTAACCCTGTCAGCTGGTAAGCATCCCAGGCAGGGCACCAAGGTATTTGCGATTGGCAGTCCCCTCGGCATTACCGATTCTTTAACCTCAGGGATTATCACCAAGTCGGCAAGAGATTATCTGTTCACCGATACCCGCATCCTGCCGGGTAACAGCGGCGGCCCCCTGATTGATGCCGAGGGTAATGTGATCGGGGTTAACACCGCGGTGCTCTCGCAGCATCAGCAGGCGGATGGTCTCGGAGTCGCTATTTATGCCGCTCGTATCCGTGGCGAGTTTGCACGTGACCTGGGTGGAAAAATCTAGCCTGGTATAAGCGCCAGCCGTGATCGAACCGGATCAGGTGCTGGTGACGTACTGTAAAACCTCAACCACCTGTGCCGGCGTCTCCGCCCATGCCATCGCCGCCGCATCGACCTCTTTCAGCGGGTGCACGATGTCATCGGCGTGCAGGGTGATATAGGGTTTGCCGATCGCGGCACAGTAACCGGCGTCAAACGCCGCATTCCATTGCTTGTACTGGTCACCGAAACGCACGATCGCGATATCGCATTTTTCGAGCTGCGTTTTAGTGCGAATCGCGTTAACCTTCGATGATTTATGGTCGCGCCAGAATCCACTCACTTGCGGGCCCAGCATGTCGCCGGCAGCATCGCTGGCATCGTGATCGGTTACCGCGGAAGTGAATTCCACCGGCAGCTCGAGTTGTCTGACGCGATCGATAATCTGTTCCCGCCAGTCGCTGTGAATCTCGCCCGAGAGATATACGTTCCACGTCATCGCCTGCTCCTGTATTATCCAGTGTGTCTGTCGCATCAGGTCATGTGCCGTCACCGATGCTATCGGGTTACATTATTTAACAATTCCCGCTAGAAAGACAATGTTAATATGGCGCCAATTAACCAGCTAACCGAAAGGGTCCAGATTTGTCATTGATCCGCAACCTACCGCGTGTTTTGTTCATTTTTTCAGTGCTTGCCCTGCTGCCTTTGCAAGCCTGGTCGCAAGCAGAGATATCGACGGACACCGCGGCGACGATCGAGTTACTGGAGAGTCGTATCAAGGAAACCGAGGCGGCTTCCGGCGATCCGGAGGCGGCGGCAATGCTGGACTTTTATCGCCGCTCGATCAGCCTGATCGAGCAACGACAAAACTACGAAGAGGCCACGCAGAAATTTATCGAATCACGTGAACTGGCGCCGAAGGAGTCGGCCAGGCTGCGCGAACAACTGGAAAAGCTCGAAACCAGTGTCGTAGAGAAACTTCCGGATTCCCTGTTAAGCAATGACTTGCCCGAACTCGAGCATCGACTACTCAGTGAAAAAGCCGATCGTGCAGGATTTTCCAGCGTGCTGGCCGGGCTGGAGGCTGCGCTGGATACGCAGTCACAACGCCCACAACAGGTACGCGAGCGGCTTAACGAGGGACAGAAAGAGCAGGCGCGAATCCAGGAAAGCCTGGAATCGCTGGCATCCGAAGGCCAGTCTCCACGCATGATCGAGGCACGGCGTTGGATGTTGGAGCACGAGTTGCGCACGCTTAACGCGGAACTGGAAATGCTCAGCCAGGAATTGCTCAGCCAGCCGATGCGAGTCGAACTACTGGGTGCGCAGCGTGACAAGGCGACATTGGAGCTCAGTCGAGAAACGAGCTTCCTCGCATTGCTCGAGGCACTGGTAACCGAACGACGCCTCAGTGCCGCGGAGTCAGCAAAAGAGGAGGCCGACGAAACCGCGCGTCAAACTTTCGGCAAACACCCGCTGGTGCAGGATCTCGCGGGCAAAAACACCGAGCTGGGCGATCAGTTGAACGAACTGGCGGCTGAGCTCGAAAATATCACCCGGCAAGAGAACAAGGCCGCGGTGCAGGCCAAGCGGGTAGCCGATAATTTTCGTTTGACGCGGCAGAAACTGGAAATTGCCGGTCTCGGCGAGGCGCTGGGGCAGTTATTGCTCGAACAACGGCGCGGTTTGCCGGATTCCAGCGATTTCAAGGCTACCGAGGAGCGTCGACAGCAGCTGGTAGTCGAATCAAGTCTGCGCCAGATTCACAACCAGCAGGAAAGGGCCCGTTTACGCGACATCAATGTTTATGTCGATGAAATGCTGGCGCCGCTTACCGCGACCTGGCGCTCACTGCTGCGCGACGAAATTCTGGAGCTGGCTGAGTTACGACGCGATTTGCTCGACAAGGCGATCGCGGCTGACGATACCTATTTACAGGCCCTGGGTGAGTTCGAATTCACGCAGCGCCAGTTATCAGAATCGGTAGCGGACTATAACCGTTATCTGAATGAGCGCTTGCTATGGATTCGTACCGGCGAGCAGCCCTCCTGGCAGACACTCGTTTCTATCGTCGACAGCATAGGCGTATGGCTTACTCCGGGACAGTGGCTGGATCTGGGGCGCGCGTTGGTACTACCGGACTCGTTCCCGTGGATTCTGCTGACCGGCATCGCGCTGTTCGGTCTGTTGCTTAAGGCGACACCGACGCTACGGGCCTCGCTCAAGCGCAGTGGCAAAAAAGTCGGCCAGCTGCGGCACGATCGCATCTACTTCAGTATGAAGGCGTTGTTACTGACCCTGTTGCTGGCGTTACCCTGGCCGATCCTGTTCACGGCGCTCGGCCTGCATCTGTCGATAAACCGCAAACTCGAGGAGGCCGGTGTTGTCATCGCGTTTCCGCAGCGTGATGTTCACCTCAATGCAACCTCACCGCTGGAAGTGCGGGTACTGCCGGCGCAAACTTAAGGTCAGGTTTCTCGGTCCTGGAGCCTGGCTAACCAGCTGTCCCAACCCGCGATACGTTCGGCAATCATCGCGTAGCCGTCGGCACCAGGGTGAACCCTGTCCCCGGCAAGCAGCGCTGCCTGGTAGCGTTCACTGTGCAGGAACTCGGGAAAAAGTCGCAGATAATCGATGCCGATCTCGACTGCCAGCTCGGCATAGGCTGCATCGTAGCGGGCAATATCGCGGTTACGCATGTCCCAGCAGGCAAACTCGGTCTGCATCGGGTTAACGCTTTCATCCAACGGGGTCGGGCCGATCCAGAGCACTTCCGAGACTGATTTTGCCTCGGTCAACAGCTTACGTGCATTTACAATTGAAGCGGCTAGATCGATCTGGATATCACCGCCATCGGCCCTGGCCGCATCGTTGAAGCCGAAGGCGAACAACATCAGGCCCGGCGCGTTGCGGCTTCTCGCCTCGGTTTCGGCGCGCCAGCGAGCCGCGATATCCTGCGAAGTGTCGCCGTTGACGCCGAGGTTGTAGGCGGCGACGCTACGCTCTCCACAGGTCAGGCCACGACACAGGCGCCCCGGCCAACCGAGACCCGTACCGTCGTTGCAACCCAGCGTAATACTGTCGCCGAAACAGAAAATCCGATCGAAGTTCATTTGACAGCCCAGATTCTAACCAGTCCTGATTGTAAGGCAGGAGAATTGAAGGTGCTGCCTAGCGGTTCTGCAGATACTGCTGTCAATGGTCAAGCGCTGCGAGCACGAGTTGGTGAAAGCGGTGCAGGCCTGATTCCGAGTACCAGTTATCCGCGTCGTCGGCAACGTAACGTCCCTGGTCGTAGCCCATTGATCTGAGCCCGCGGTGAACGCTCTCGACGATGCCGATATCCTCGGCATTGAATTCATCGACAAACAGGTCTCTGATGGCTTCGAGCTCGGGAGAGGTCTCGCCGTTTACCGATAGCAGATCGACATGTTCGCGGCAACGGTCCGGCCCCTGTGGCGCCATGCGAATCACGATCAGGTTTTGACAACCCGGCAGGCTCAGCATGCAGGTATTCGGCCACAGCGTCCAGGACAGGTAAGCAGAGCCCGGTTCGAGTTCGAGACCGGGAAATCCCGCCTTAGAGCTGGATTCGAAGAAAGCGTAGCGTTGCTCTGATCGACTGCATTTTCCGGTGCCGTTATCGAGTACCCTGGATAGTTTCTTGTGGGCAACCGGAATATGATAACCCTCGGAAAAATTGTCGACCACAATTTTCCAGTTGGCGGCAATATCGAAGTCGAGCTGAAATGCAGGGCCGAAGCGATCGAAGTCCACGAGATGGTCACTAAAGGTCTGCGCCAGTCCGGGGTAATCTGTCGCAAAATCAGTTGTCGAATTATCCAGCCTGGCGAATAGTAATCCGCCACAGTTGGCCAGGGCGACGGGTTTCAGCGCAAACTCCGCGGGGTCAAAATTCTTCAACCGATCGGTATGTGGTGCCTGAATCAATTTTCCGTCGAGTCCGTAGCTCCAGGCGTGGTAGGGGCAGACGATGCTTTTCCTGCGCGTGCCGCTGCCCTTGAGCAGTTCGTGTCCGCGGTGCTGACAGACATTGAAAAATGCGCTGAGCTTCGAGTCCTGGTCTCGTACCAGGATAATGCACTGATCGGCGACGCGCTCGACGCGATAGTCACCCGGATTGGGTGGCTGGCTGGCATGGCCGACATAGCACCAGCTTTTGTGGAAGATATTATCCAGCTCGCGTCGATGAATTTGCGGATCATGATAGTAGCGTGAAGGCAGGGTCGGCGACAGGCATGCATCGACATTGAACGCTCCACGCTCTCCGGCAGGCAACTCTGAATCTTTCATCGGTTCGATCTCTGTAACCCGTAGTGGAGTACCCTGCAATCAGATCACGAGTTATAAAAACTGTCCAGCTTAGCGGAATAACTCGCTGCGGCATGGCCGGCATCTGTGGGGCGATTTACCTGTCACGCGGTTAATTGAGTACACTATTGGCTTCGGCCAGTGATCGAGGCAGCACAAATGACGGCAAACCAGGCGACTGATTTCATGCGATGTATCCGCGAGGGCGAGTTTGTACTCATGGATGGCTCCCTGGGGACGGAACTGGAACGACGCGGCGTACCCTTTGCAGGCGAGGGCTGGAGTGCACTCGCGGTACGAGACTATGGCGAGGTCATTCGCCAGATACACGCGGACTATATCGAGGCGGGGGCCAGGCTGCACATCGTCAACAGTTTTGCGCTGGCGCGTCATGTGCTTGAACCGCTGGGTCTCGGCGACAGGTTCGAGCAACTGAACCGGCAGGCGGTCGGCCTGTTCGATGATGCGGCAAAGGAGGCTGGCGTTGCCCGTAATACATTATGGGCCGCGGGATCACTGTCTACTTTCGCCGCCAATTCCGATCGTTCATTGTTACCCCGTGGCGAAGCGCTGGCGATCAATTACAGCGACCAGGCGAAAGTCCTGCGAGATGCGGGAGTCGATTTGTTCGCGCTGGAAATGTTGTTCGATATAGACGTCAGCCTGGCGATGTTAAAGGCGGTCGAGGGGCTCGGCTTACCGGTCATACTGGGTTTCACCTGCGAGCGGGACCCGGTCGATGCGACGGCGGTGATTACTCACGGTGGCATGGGTAGGGCGGTCTCGGTATTTGAGGAGGTTCTGCCCAGGGTGATTGATGCTATCGAATCGAATGATGTCATTCTGTCGATAATGCACAGTGAAGCCGGGGTAACCGATACCGCACTGGAAATTTTGGCCAGGTACTGGGACGGTCCGGTCGCTGTATACCCGAATTCGGGGTATTTCGTCGATTTACATATGCAGTTCGATAGCGTTTGCAGTGTCGAGGATTTCCGCGATGCGGCGCAGAAATGGATTGACCACGGGGTTCAGATCGTCGGTGGTTGTTGCGGGATTGGACCCCTACGTATACAGGATCTGGGACGTTGCCTGAACGCTCTATCCCGTTAACAGCTGTGACCTGAGGTGATAACCATGTCCATTCATTGCCCCCGCTACTTCATCAAAGCAGCGCTCCTGATACTTATCGTGACTACCGGGGTTGATCGGGTTGCCGCGCAGACCGTCCCGCCACTGTCCGGCAACGACCTGGTGCAGGCGCTGCGCGAGGGTGGTTTCAATATCTATTTCCGCCATGCGGCGACCGACTGGTCGCAGTCTGATAAGGTCGGCGCCAGGGATGACTGGCTGAGTTGTGACAGTTCGCGCATGCGTCAACTTTCTGCCGACGGTCGGCAAACTTCTATCGACATCGGCAATGCCATGCGCGCGCTGGAGTTACCGATTGGCAAGGTGATGGCCAGCCCGTATTGCCGCACGGTTGAAACCGCGCAACTGATGCAACTGGGGGCGGTGGAAGCGACCACCGACGTCATGAATTTGCGGGTAGCAAGTTATTTTGGCGGTCGTGGCGCGATTATCGACACCGCTCAAATGCGCCTGTCAACCAGACCGGCCGTGGGAACCAACGCCGTGATCGTCGCCCACGGTAACGTGGCGCAGGCGGCAACCCCGGTTTATCCGGGTGAGGGTGAGGCGGTCATATTCAGACCTGACGGCAACGGTGGATTTCAATATATTGCCCGGATTGCCCCGCAGGGCTGGTCACGAATCATTAAGCAGGTAACACAAAATGAATGAGGCCCTGGAAATCACGGCTGCGGGGCTGACCCTGGAGGACGTGGTCGATGTTGCCCGCGGCGAGCGCAAGGTGACAATCAGTCCTGATCTGTTAGCAAAGTTCGATGCCACCAGGGCCTATATCGCCGAGCACTGGATGCACGACCGGGCGCCGCTGATTTACTCGCTCAACACCGGGGTCGGTTCGTTCAAGGATCGCCGCGTCGACGTGTCGGATATCGAGCAGTATCAACACAACCTGATCCTGTCTCATGCGACCGGCCTGGGTGAAGCATTTGCAGCCGATGTCGTGCGGGCGACCCTGTTGTTGCGGCTGAATGCGTTTGCAGCAGACGTTTCGGGTATTTCATCGGAACTCGCGCTGCGCTTCGTCGAGTTCCTCAATGCTGGATTGACGCCGGTAGTGCCCTGCAAGGGGTCGGTTGGCGCGTCGGGCGATCTCGCACCGCTGGCCCATCTCTGCGGTGCGCTGTGCGGTTTCACGGAAGCCGAGATTGACTACCGCGTCCAGCGTCTTGCTGCCGCCGAAGCCATTGAGCAGGCTGGTCTCGAGGTTAAGCTGACGCTGGGCGCCAAAGATGCGTCGGCCATGCTCAACGGTTCCACGGTTTCGCTGGCGCTGGCGGTGCTGGCGGTAGCGGATGCCGAAAACGTTGTGCGTCACGCCGATCTCGGCCTGGCTTTGTCGCTCGAAGCGATGCGCGGTGAGAAAGATGCGTTCGATCCCGCGCTGCATGCGACCAGGCCGCACCGGGGACAGGCGCTGGTAGCGCGCAACGTCATGTCGATGGTGGGTCAATCGCAACGCATGACGGCCGCTGCACGCGAGCTGATTTTCCCCGGCGAAGACCGTGTCCCGGGCCAACCCGCATCCAGACGGGTGCAGGATCCCTATTCGATGCGCTGTGCCCCGCAGGTACATGGACCGGCGCGTGATGCGCTGGCCTACGTCCGCGGCGTAATCGAAACCGAGATAAATTCAGCTACCGACAACCCGCTAATCCTCCACGATGGCAATAAACGGCGGGCTATTTCCGGTGGACATTTCCACGGTCAGTACGTCGCGCAGGTAATGGATTTTCTGGCCATTGCGCTGACCGACCTGGCTTCGATTTGCGAGCGTCGCGTCGCGCGCCTGATCGATCCGGTGATGAGTTTTGGCCTGGCGCGGAACCTGGCATCAGGTACCCCGGGACTCAATACCGGGTATGCGACGGTGCAGTGTTCGCTGTCTGCTCTGGTGATGGAGAATCGCACCCTGGCCGCCCCCGCTTCGGTCGACTCGATTCCCGGTAAAGGCAATGCCGAGGATCATGTCTCCAATTCGACCTGGTGTGCGCGCAAGGCGGCGCAGGTCAGCGCAAATACCGCCACGGTCGTCGCCGGTGAAATACTTGTTGCCGCGCAGGCGCTGTCGATGGTGGATGATATCGCTGCCGAGTTTCCGACCAGTGGCGCGACACAGGCGCTGGTCGAGGTTCTGCGAGATACGGTGCCGCAACGTCAGGACGGCGATGTCTGGTTTGCGACCGATATCGAGCGCGCGCAGGCCCTGCTCGAAAGCGCGAGTCTGCTGGATGCGCTCTATCGTGTCGGCGTACAGATAGAGTGACCTGATCCGTCAGATAGCTGCCAGCGATAACAGGAGCAGCTGCGCTCTTGCCGTGGGTGTTGATTAAGTCGCGGCAGCAGGTCTGCTTATGTACTAGTATGTTCGCCAATGGCCGTCAGATACTCTTCCAGAACCGGTTCTATATTCCGTGTTAAATCCCTCATACGGGCGTTGCGCTGGGGCTTGATATTACTGCTGGTGTTGTTGGTGATGGATGTCGGCTACCTGGTCGGGATCTGGCCGCAGTGGGATCTGTACCGTGCGGGTCCGATACAACGTTCCAGCTTTATCCGCGATTACGAGACCGATCGTCAACGAAACCCCGGCTTGCCGAAGCTGCGCTGGAACCCGGTGTCGATAAAGACGATTCCAAAGACCATGTTGCGGGCCGTCATCGCCGCCGAAGACAGCCGCTTTTATGAGCACGATGGTGTCGATCTCGAGGCTTTCCAGGAGGCCATGGAACACAACCTGTCGCAACAACGCATGGTCTACGGTGCCAGCACCATTTCCCAGCAGACCGTGAAGAATATGTTTCTCAGCCCATCCCGAAATCCGTTGCGTAAATGGCATGAACTCTGGTTGACGCTGGGCATGGAGCGAAATCTTTCCAAGCGGCGCATTCTTGAGCACTATCTAAATATCGCGGAATTCGGCAGGGGTATATATGGCGTCGATGCGGCGGCGCGATATTACTGGGGAATCCCCGCCCGTCGACTCAACCGCCGGCAGGCCATCGAACTCGCGGCGACGCTACCGTCGCCGGTGAAAAATAATCCGCATACAGCAACCCGGTCGTTCCGCAGGCGTGTGCGCAAGATTAGCCGCTACTTTTAGCGGCGGTAAATTACCGACTGGTCAGTTTTGTAAACTTTAATGCCGATCATGCTTTGTCATCCGGCTGGTTAACCGGTCGCCTCAACTGGAATGTAAACTTCAGGTAAATTTTCCGCGTTAATGTTTACCTGTCTGTGTCTAAACAGGCGCCGATACAGTGCGTAATCTGGGCTCTCAACAATTGAACCACCAATCCAGGAGCCGATTATGCAAACCCGACAATCACCGAGGCGTCAAACCCCGCCCCGCTTTTCACGTTACGCAGGAGCCATTGCAGTGCTGACTGCGCTGCAGCTGCCGATATCGCAGCCTGTTTCGGCCGGCACTGAAATCACCAGTTCAATCCTTCAGCCGGCAGTGCAGCTGGCTCCGCAAATCCTCCCGAGCGTTGCCGGGCAGACCATTGAACCCCCTAAAATCCAGTTGGCCATCATGCTCGATACGAGCAATAGTATGGATGGCCTGATCGATCAGACACGCAATCAGCTGTGGCAGGTGGTCAACCAGTTTTCTACCGCCACGCAAAACGGGGTGACTCCGAATCTGGAGATAGCGTTATTCGAATATGGCAATGACGGCAATGCCGGGCAAGCAGGATACGTGCGCATGCTCAACCGGTTTACCCGTGAACTGGACCGGGTATCCTCGGGCCTGTTTTCGCTAACCACTAACGGCGGTAGCGAATATTGTGGTTTTGCAATCGAGACCGCCGTCAACAACCTGCAATGGAGTCATTCTGACAATGACATCAGGATAATCTTTATTGCCTGTAACGAATCTTTCGCGCAGGGACCCGTCAGTTATCGTCAGGCTGCCAGCCTGGCCAGCAGACGGGGTATTACGATCAATACCATTCATGCCGGCACACATCGGCAAGGGGTCGACGATGGCTGGCAATCGGCAGCCGTGCTTGCCGGCGGCGATTATATGAGCATCGATGCAGATCAACAGGTGGTACATATCGAAGCGCCCCAGGATGAAAAATTGCCGAACTCAACGCGCAACTTAATCAAACCTATGTTCCCTATGGTAAAAAGGGCGCCGATAATGCGCAGCGTCAAATGGAGCAGGATGAGCTGAGCAGCGAAATATCAGCCGGCTTACTCTCACAGAGAGTGTTATCCAAGTCTTCGTCTTTCTATAACAACGCTAACTGGGACCTGGTCGATGCACTGAATGAAGGTGAGGTGGATGAAGATGAGCTGGTAACGATCGAAGATGCCCAGTTGCCGGAGCCCATGCAGGGGCTATCAGCGCAGCAGAAAGTTGATTACGTGCTGCAAAAATCAGTTCAGCGTAACCAGATCAAACAGGAAATTTCTGAGCTAAGCCGCCTGCGAGCAGATTTTGTCGCGCAGGCAAAACGCCAACAGGCTGCTACAGCGCCCAGCATAAGCGACGCCCTGACCGGCGCGGTCAGAAAACAGGCACGACAAAAGAATTTCAACTTCGCGCAATAACCTGTCTGCAGATTGGAGGGGCCGTGTTTGTTTTGTCGCATTACGATGATACAGATGCGGCCTTTTTTATTCGGCAAGCAAAGCGTCCATGAAGTCTTTATATCCGCGTTCTCCCCAGTCACCCGCGCAGCGCGCGGCGCGTTCGAGTAACCAGCCTTCGGCGTCAGGCCGGGTAATCAGGTCCACACCGAAGTCCTCCTCGATCACTGCCGGTGTGCCTGGCGGGAAGTCGCGGTCGAACATACTGGCTGCCATCAGCTCGCCCATGGCAGGGCGCGGATGGCCGTCAGGACGGTAGTACCTGCTCGACGTGACGGGAGTCAGCACACCTTCGAGGGTGACGGCATTCACATAGGAAAAATCGAAATAGCTTATCCTGGCGTTACAGGTAGTCTGTTTGCGGCGCAGGAACTCTAGCGCTGCGAGTTCCTCGAAAGCTGACAGGTGGCAGTCCAGCTGGCGCATATGGGTCGGGGTGAAATAGGCGTATACATCGACTCCGCTGTCACAGAAGCCATCGATCATTACGTCGAGTTCCATCAGTTCCGCGCTGCCAAACCAGGGAGGCGAATCGGGTGGGGATGGTTTCGGGGTCTTGTCGAGTTCGGGAAATACACGTTGCCTGACGATTTCCATCTGCTCATGTCGCCGGGTATGGTTCGCCTGTTCGTAAGCCTCCAGGTAGGTTGACGGGGCGGCGCCGCTATCACGCGCCCGAAGGGTCGATATAAGCTTCAGGTTGGCGCCTGCTGCCGCGCCGGTAAGGGCCAGCGAATAGGTCCTTTTCAGCGCTACCCAACGGTTGGGTCGATGCTCGGGATCGACATCCAGAATGGATTCATCGAAGCCATACCTGACACGTGCTCGGGGCGAGGAACGGTAGAAAGTGTTGAGATTGATGATCGCGGCCTGCAGATCAGGGTTATCCAGTGACGAGTCGGCGAAGCGGCGGGTTTCGTAGGCGGTGCCGCCGGACACGGCATGATTGAACAACTTCAGGCCGATGACGCGGCTTGTTGCGACAGGGTCGAAGGCGTCCCTTGCCCACGAGGCTCCGTAGACAGCGACGTTCGGCTTTGCCTCATCGTAGAGAATCGGCTTATACATCCTGCCCCAACCCGCCAACAGTTGCACGATGGTCTGGTTGTCGTCACGCAGCATGAAGCTGTAAGCGACCAGATTGACGCAGGCGACGATGACCGCGATGACCGATACACACCAGGCGAAGATGCGCACAAAGCGGCGGCCCGCGGCAAGGCTGTGCTCATCATGAAGACCGGGATTTGAATATTTGTCCACGACCATTCAGAACTGAAAATATATAAAAGGGCTCAGGTTCGATAACGCGAACCAGGCACTGATGAATACGATAGAAGTGGTCACCGCCCAACGCGACGACAACGACACCCTTAGCCACCCCGGCAGTGGCGCAAGCCTCTCGTCGCGATACTCTTCGACGTGCAGCGCTGCTCTGGTAGCCTGGAACAGTTCCATCGTATTCGGCATCAACCAGACGATTAGCAGGTAAAGCGGAAACATTGGCACGATGCCCCGCGTTACCAGTGCGACTTCGTGCCAGCTAGAGAACCCGAACATGGCCGTGGCAAGGCGCAGGGCACTGTCGAGGTCGGGGGAACGGAAGAATACCCAGGCGAAGCTCACCGCGAGGAAAGTCAGTCCGATCGACAGGATGCGAGCGATCCAGGTAAGGCTGGACGAGCGACGTACGCGATCGCGTGAACCAGGTAGCCATTTCGCCACCATGGCTCGCCATAGATGATTCCCCGAAAGGTATGCGCCGTGCAACAGGCCCCAGATAACGAAGGTCCAGCCGGCACCGTGCCAAAGCCCGCCCAGGCCCATGGTGATCATCAGTGCGGCAACGGTGCGCGCCAGGCCATGATGGCTGCCGCCCAGGGGAATAAACAGGTAATCTCTCAGGAATCGGGACAGGGATATATGCCAGCGCCGCCAGAAAGCGCGGATGCTGTCGGCCTTGTACGGTGAAAAGAAATTTATCGGTAGACGCAATCCAAACATGAAGCCGAGGCCAATGGCCATGTCTGAATACGCAGAAAAATCGAAATATACCTGGAAGCCATAGCCGATACCGGCTACCCAGCCATCGACGAATCCCACCGCATCACCTGCCGCGGCGGCCTGGTAGACCATGTCGAGATAGGGCACGAAAGGATCGATTAGAACCGTTTTTTTGAACAGGCCGAAGGCGAAAAGTGCGATTCCGATGGCGACGTAATCCATGCGCAGGCGCCAGTCCCGGCGCGCCGTCAGCTGTGGCAGCATGTCGTGTTGCCTGACGATCGGGCCCGCGATTAGCTGGGGGAAGAAGCAGATGAACAACACATGGTCCCAGAAGCGCAGGCGCTCGACGCGCCCGTGGTAAGCATCGACCAACAGGCTTATCTGTTGAAAGGTAAAAAACGAAATGCCTATGGGTAGAATGATTTCCGGTACTTCGAACTGGGTTTGCATACTCCAGTTCAACGACTCGACCAGGAAGGCCGCGTATTTATAGAACCCGATCAGCGCCAGGTTGAGTGCGATGCCGAGCGCCGTCAGCGCGCGGCGCAGGCCCGCTGAAGGTCCTCTGATAACGGCGCGCGCAATTGCATGGTTAAACAGGATCGACGCGGTCAGCAGTACCAGGTAGGCCGGAATCCAGTAACCGTAGAAAACGAACGAAGCGACGATAAGAACCGGTTTGCCGAGGCGTTCGTCGTGTCGACCAACAAGCCAGTAGACGACCAGTACGATCACCAGGAAAGCGAGGAAAGAATGTGATGCGAAAACCATTTAGCTAAAGAATCAATCCCGCTTACCCATGGCTCGAAGCCGCCATCCTCGAGGTGCTTCGGTGAGCACCTGGCGAAAGCTGTTGTGCACGTTGCCTGGACAGTTGGGAGAGAGGGATTTTAACCGCTTGCTGGAAAATCCCATCGTAGTTTATGACCAACTGATAATCAATAATTGAGCCATACCGAGCCAGTGCAAATCGCTCATGGCTCAACTACTGAAGCAGGCTCAGGCGACTTTAAAAGATTCTATCTGACTGTCCAGGTATTCATCGTAAGTACCCTGGAAATTTATCATTTTGTGCTCCTTGATTTCAATCACCCGGGTCGCCAGAGAGGACACGAATTCACGATCGTGGCTGACGAATATAACCGTGCCATCGTATTTGGCGAGTGCCTGGTTGAGGGCTTCGATCGATTCCATATCCAGGTGATTGGTCGGTTCGTCGAGGATGAGCACATTGGCATCCGACATCATTAACTTGCCGAACAACAGCCGGTTTTTCTCGCCACCGGAGCAGACCCTGACCTTCTTCTTGTTGTCATCGGCGCTAAACAGCAGGCGTCCGAGCATACCGCGGACCATCAATTCATCGTGTTTTGGTTTGCGCCATTGTGACATCCAGTCAAACAGATTCAGTTCGCAATCAAAGTCGGCGGTGCTGTCCTGCGGGCAATAGGCAAGAGTCGCATTCTCTGACCATTTTATGCTGCCCTGATCGGCTTCGATCTCGCGCATCAGGCAACGCAGGAACGTGGTTTTACCCGTGCCGTTTTCACCGATAACGGCCAGTCGGGCACCGGCCTCTAAAATCAAATTGCCATCACTGAACAGGGTTTCGCCGTCAAAGCCATGACCGAGGTTTTCCAGTACCAGTGCCTGGCGGTGCAGCTTCTTTTCCTGCTGGTAAGTCAGATAAGGCGCCCTGCGGCTGGATGGTTTAACTTCATCCAGTTTGATCTTCTCCATTTTCTTTGCGCGTGAACTCGCCTGCTTGGCTTTTGACGCATTCGCAGAAAAGCGATCGACAAATTGCTGTAACTCGGCGAGTTCGGCGCTCTTTTTCGCATTTGCAGTTTGCAGCTGTTCGCGGATCAGCGATGACGCGGCTATGAAAGCCTCGTAGTTCCCCGGATAGACGCGCAACTCGCCATAGTCAATATCGGCCATGTGGGTACAGACCGAGTTGAGGAAGTGCCGGTCGTGAGAAATGATAATCATCGTCGACTTGCGCTGCTTAAGTACGCTTGCCAGCCAGGAAATAGTGTGGATATCAAGATTGTTGGTCGGCTCGTCCAGCAGCAGGATATCCGGGTTACCGAATAACGCCTGCGCCAGCAAAACGCGCAGTTTCCAGCCGGGAGCGACCTGTTGCATCGATCCGTAGTGGAAGGTTTCCTCGATGCCCGCCTGCAGCAATATTTCGCCGGCGCGGCTTTCGGCGCTGTAGCCATCCATCTCCGCGAACCGGGCTTCGAGGTCGGCGACTTTCATGCCATCCTCTTCAGACATGTCAGGCATCGAGTAGATACGGTCACGCTCCTGCTTCACCTGCCATAATTCGCTATCGCCCATGATAACCGTGTTGATTACGCTGTGTTCTTCGAACGCGAACTGGTCCTGGCTTAGTGTGCCGATCTTGCTGCCCGGGGTAATCGAAACATTACCGGAAGAGGGCGCCAGTTCACCGCTCAAAATTTTCATCAGGGTGGATTTGCCGCAGCCATTCGCACCAATCAGGCCATAGCGGTTGCCGTCGCCGAATTTTGCGGAAATATTTTCAAACAGGGGCTTTGCGCCAAATTGTATGGTGATGTTCGCGGTGGAAATCAATGGAGTCGTCCCGGGAAGTTACAAATTAATCGACAACGCCCGGCAGGGCGCGCGCAAAAGCAGCGCACTTTAATCAGTTGAGGCCCTGATGTCGAGCCTGATGGACGAATTAGTCGATGAAAAACAGGCTATTCGGGTTTTTTCAGCGGATACAGGCTCTTACCGCCTGATCAGGCGACTCAATCAGGCGCTGGCGAAGGCGGCGGTTGTGTCGTGTCGGTACCGCCCAGTGCGTCCATCAGGGATTTAAGAAAGGCGGACAGTTCCAGTGACATAATCGAGAAATCGACATCGAACCGGGTCGCCACGTCTTCGGCTTCGACTTCATCGGCCTGTTCCTGAACCAGGTCGGAAAAGCGCAAACGCCTGAGGATCAGCTTTTCGTCAAGCACGCATTCGATGCGCTCCTGCCAGCTGAGCGCCAGCTTGCTAACGTGCATCCCCGTTTTCAGATGGCTAACAATTTCTGCGGCCGCGAGGTTCTGGTTCTTGCAACGGATAACGCAGCTGATATCGGTGTTATCACGCAGCTCGCATTCCTCGCCCAGTTCGAATTCACGGGCCGGTTGACCACTGTCGACCCATCGTGTCATGACGTCAATCGGCTGGCTCTTCGAGGCCAGCGGGATCACCGATAACGAACCCAGGGCCGCGCGCAAATGGTCGATGAATTCTTCAGCGCGTTTTGCGGATGAAGCGTCGATTACCAGCATATTGTCGCGTGGTGATATGTAGGCAAATTGATAAGCGGAACGGACGAAGGCTTTGGGTAGCAGGCTAAAGACTATTTCCTCTTTCAGCGAGCTACGCTCCTTGCGCGGCAGGTTGCGTGTCTCACGTTCCTCGATTTGCAGAACCTTTTCTTCCAGTGCCTCGTTGACGACCGCGGCCGGCAACAGTTTCTCCTGGCGTTTGGCGCAAATCATCAGGTAGCCATTGCTCGCGTGTACAAATTCACTGCCGTGCCGACCTAGCGGTGGCACCCAGCCGGAACGGCTCGAGTCCTGGCTGCCGCAGGGCGTAAAGCTGTATTCCGAGAGCTGACGGCCTAGCGATTCGGCATCCAGTTCGAACGGTTTGGTAAAGCGGTAAAGCTGTAAGTTTTTGAACCACATGAAAGAGACTTCTTGTTTAGCAGAGGGAGGGTAATTTTCGAGCCGCGCAGTCTAACAGCATCCTGTTGAAAAGCCATTGGCTTGTCTGTTTCCAGGTAAGTAATTTGCTGCTATTAGTCATTTGCACGTTTTAGTGTGTAACCTATGTGACCGGTTAGTACCTGCCAATAGTTACCGCCGCACCTTCCAGCAGTCATCGCGCACCTTCCAGTAGTCATCCCTGCACCTTCCAGAAGTCATCCCCCCGCCTTCCAATAGTCATCCCCGCGAAAGCGGGGATCTTGCAACAACGCCACCACGACAAGATCCCGATACGTCGGACCGCCGCTTGCGGGGGGATGACATAGTAGAGTGGCGGGGATGACTGAGAAGCGCGAATAATCGGGGTAATAATCGGGGCCAGATCTCAATTGTTTCTGAGATCAGCGAGTATTGGGATCTGACCCTTGTATTTCTATTTCCGGCACTATTGGGGCTTTAGATAACTCAGCGCCTGGTCGAGATCGGCGATCAGGTCTTCGATATCTTCGATACCGGCGGAGTATCTCACCAGGCCTTCCGGAATGCCGGCGGCCGCGCGTTCTTCGGCGCTGCATTCGACATGACTGGTGGTCACAGGTGGGCCGACAACGGTTTCCACGCAGCCCAGGTTGGCCGCCATGTGGGCGTACTGCAGTTTTGGCAGAAATATCTTTATCGCGTCGAGCCCCCCGATTACCGAAAAGCTCAGCATGCCACCAAAGCCGCGCATTTGTTGCTTCGCTATGTCGTGATTGGGGTGCGACTCAAGTCCCGGATAGTTAACCTGCTCGATCATTGGATGTTGCTGCAACCAGCTCGCAATCGCCATCGCGTTTTCATTCTGGCGTTCAACTCTCAGTTTCAGTGTTTTCATCCCGCGAATGAAACTATAGGCATCCATCGGCGACAGCGTAGCGCCATTGATTTCACGATAACGATAAACCTGTTTAACCAGTTCAGCGCTACCGCAAATGACGCCGCCGAGGGCGTCAGCGTGTCCGCCGAGGTATTTCGAAGCCGAATGCAAAACAATATCTGCTCCAAGCCGCAAGGGATTTTGATTTATCGGTGTTGCGAAGGTGTTGTCGACTACAACCAGGGCGCCGACTTTCTTCGCGGCGCCGGCCAGCCTTTTGATGTCAATTATCTTGATCGTCGGATTGGTAGGTGTTTCCAGGTAGAGCAGCTGGCAGCCCTTTGCGATTTCCGTTTCGATCTGCGTATAGTCGGTAGTTTCGCAGAGACAAGCCTCGATATTAAGTGGTGGTAGAAAATCGTTGAATATCCTGTTCGTGCCGCCGTAGCTGTCCTTGATCGATACGACCCGGTCGCCTGGCTTCAGAAAGCTGCCCAGAACATTGCTGATCGCCGCCATGCCTGAAGCAAAGCTGGTCGCCGCTTCGGCAGATTCCAGTTCCCTGACCTTGTCTTCAAACGCCCGCACGGTGGGATTGGTATTGCGCGAATAGATATGCCCGGGTGTTTTCTCGAGCGCGACATCCTCCCAGGTGTCGATATCCTTGTAAGTAAACGAAACGCTGTGCACCACCGGAACCTGGGTCGAGCGCTCGTAAAGTTCGTGTTCCTGTTCCCCACCCCAGATACTGAGCGTCGATTGTCCTGCTGAAGATTGATCAGTCATAGTAAGCTCCCAAAGCCTTTGTTGATATAAATAGAGCGTTGTTCGTCGCGAACAACAATCTGCCTAGTATCAAGGCAGCGCTTGGAAAGCCTTTATCTTGATGGTTGACGATAATACACCTGATAAATGACAGGGCAAGACGTCTGAGGTGTAAATTCCGCGATGTCGTTTGTCTTTCGATTAGCGCGGGCGGGTAAGTCGGGGTTAGGTCACGTCTTTTTCAAGATGCGCAGAGATCGTGATCCAGGCCCCGAAAGAAATCCGATACCCGATTCTGAAAGTCAGCCTTTTTTCCTGGCTTTACGGGTGTTCCCGGCCGCCAGTTTTTTGATCCTGGCGATCTGCTGCTTTTCCCAACGCTGACCTGCCGCGAGCATCATTTTAGCTTTCTGCTCACCCATTTTCAGCAGGGCCTGTTCGCGCTTAAGGGCGGCCTTGAGGTTTTCGTTCAAGACATCGATTTCCGCCTTTGCCGCCTCTTTGGCAAGTTTTAGTTCCTGTTTAGCTGCTGATCTGGCGTTGCGCAGCGCGGCCTTGCTTGCTTTCAAATCCTCGCGTAGTTTTTTGAGTAATGCCTTGCGCGAGTTGGAGGCAATCTTGTTTTTGGAAACTGCTCTTTTCTTTTTGCCGGTTGTCTTTTTAGGCGCTGCTTTCCTGCTTGCCGCCTGTTTGGGTTTAGCAGCTACTTTTTTTCGGGGTGCGGCTCGTTTTGCTGCTTTTTTCTTAACGCCGGGGCTTTTCTTCGGAGTCGTTTCAGGCTCTGCGGACATGACCAGTTCCTTTCAGCTGTTGAGGTGGTTAACAGGGTACTGAAAACTGCTCGAGTATTGAAGCAAAGAATAATCGCAATTATCGGGATGAGCCAGCCAGTCATCTGCCCCTCCTTGCAGTTCACGGGAGATCCTTTCGTGGCGAGAAAAAGGTTCAAATAGTCGGTTAAACAGATTAAGATGCTGCGATAATTTGCAGGGCAGGCAAGCTTCCCGCGCTGGCAATCAGGAACTTACAGAAAACGAGGAAATTCAAAATGAGAATGTTAGTCGCAATTTTGACCGCCACGGTCCTGGGCGGGGTTGGTACTGCTACGCTTGCCGATTCACACGGGAAAGACTGGTCCGGGATGGTTGGCGTGACGGCATTGTACAAACCCCAGTACATCGGTGACGACGAGGAACAGATGACCGGGGCGCCAGTCATTATCGTGGATTACAAGGATACGGCCTACTTCAACATCGATCGTGCCGGCTGGTGGTTCTGGAAGCCGAACGATGCCTGGCGTGTCGGCGCGGTGCTGCAGATTCGCCCGAAAGCCTGGGACAGCGACGACGGCCATCTCAATGATGTAAAGCCATTACCAAACGATTTTGACGATCCTGATACGGGTGTAGAGCCCGGTGTCAATGTTCGTTTCAAAATGGACAAGTTCACCGCGGAAGCCCAGGTGACCGCCGGTGAGGACACCAATGCGCTGATCGAAGGTAAATACAACCTGGTGCAGTCAGAACAGTTTGTCGTGACGGCCAAGCTTGGTGTCGAGTTCCTCGGTGAAGACCAGGTCAACTACAGCTGGTATGGCGATAAGGGTTCGCTGGACAATGATTCGGCAACTAACGCTTATATCGGCATCTCCCCCTGCAGACCCTTACCCCGAGCTGGAAACTGCTTTACGGCGTGAAAACCACGATGCTGGACGATGAGATCGAAGACAGCCCGATCGGACAGGACGATGCCTACACGGTTGTCAATTTCGGCGCCGCCTACAGTTTCTAGTCACTGTCACTTCTGAAGTCGACAAGGGCCGCAAATGCGGCCCTTTTTTTACGCTGACAGTTTACTTGATTCGACTGGTTTAGCCGGGTTTTGATGTTGACAGTCCACCATGCCTCGTTAAACTCGGGTTTTGGCTTAGATAGTACAGGGCTTAACCTGATCCGGATTTAACACTTCCGAATCCGCTTCGATTCTTGCCCAAGAAGAAAATGAATAGCCGAAAGTCCGTCCACTTTGCAAGGAAGGCACGATGAATTTTAGAACCGTCGTTTTGACGATTAGCCTCTCTTTTGTTCTGTTTGCCTGCGGCGAGCAGAAAAAAGAGGCACCCAAGGCCCCGCCGCCCGAAGTTTCCGTGGTGGAAACCACGGTCGAGGACGTTCCGCTTTTCCTGGAGTTCGTCGGAGAAACATTTGGCGTGAAGGACATCACTATCCGCGCTCGCGTGGAAGGGTTTCTCAAAGGCATGCATTTCCAGGAAGGATCCGCTGTAAAAAAGGGGGATCTACTTTATACACTGGAAAGCCAGCCTTTCGAGGAAAAGGTCGCTACCCGGATGAGCAGCGTTGCCGAAGTAAAAGCCAACCTGGCAAAAAACAAGGGCGATCTGGACCGTTATGTACCGCTGGCCAAGATCAATGCGGTCAGCAAAAGCGACCTCGACGCCGCCCAGGCGGCTTATGATGCTTCACTGTCTTCCCTGGAGGCAGCCAGGGCCAACCTGCGAGCTGCTCAAATCGAGTTGAGCTACACCAAAATCTATTCCCCGATAGACGGTATCATCGGTAAAACCCAGGCCAAGGTTGGTGATTTCGTCGGTAAGGAGCCAAGTCCGGTGATTTTAAATACCGTATCCCAGGTCGATACTATCCTGGTTACTTTCTTTATCACCGAAACCCAGTACCTGGAGTTTACCCGGTTCAAGGCCAAAAACGACCCGGCGGAGCAAGCCGACGACGGGGACGACAAGTTTGAATTAATCCTCGTCGATGGCTCTGTTTATGGCCACAAGGGCGGGCTCGACTTCGTCGACCGCGAAGTCAACACAACAACCGGTGCCATGCTGGTACAGGCCACGTTTCCCAATCCCGAGAAACTGCTGCGCCCCGGGCTTTTCACCAAGGTACGGGTCCAGGTGCGGGTAGTAAAAGACGCCATCATGATTCCCCAGCGCAGCGTGATGGAAATTCAGGGACTGCACAATGTGTTCGTGGTGGACTCGAATGACACGATTCAAACCCGGAGCATAGAGGTCGGCAACAAAGTTGGATCCTCATGGATGATAACCGAGGGTTTGCAAGCTGGTGAGAAAGTGGTGTATGAGGGTTTGCAGAAAGTCAAGGACGGCGTCACCGTCAGGGCTACCATTGTAGATATCGAGCCGACAGGCCAGGATAAGAAATAATCCGCCATGGGTGATTTTTTCGTCAGAAGGCCCATCGTCGCCATGGTGATGGCGATTTTCATGGTCGTACTGGGTCTGGTTTTTCTCAGTGGCCTGCCCACCGAACAGTATCCCGATATTACCCCCCCGATTGTCGAGGTCCGGGCTACTTATACCGGCGCCAACGCGGTGAGTGTCGAACAGTCGGTGGCGACGCCGCTGGAGCAGGAAATCAATGGCGTCGACAACATGATCTACATGAAATCGGTGAACGCCAACGATGGCACCATGACGATCCAGGTATCCTTCGAACCGGGTACCGACCCGGACCTCAATACGGTATTTACCCAGAACCGTGTCGCTGCCGCCAGCGCCACGCTTCCCTCGGAAGTTACCCGCCTCGGCGTAACCACGGAAAAAACGCTGCCCAACATCCTCATGCTGGTATCGTTGACTGCAGAGGATCCACGCTTCGATCAAAATTTCCTGGGTAACTATTCACTGATTAACATCCAGGACAGGCTCGCTCGCATCAAGGGCATCGGACGAGTGAAAGCCTTCGGCGCCAGCGACTATTCGATGCGCGTCTGGATCAAGCCGGATCGCCTCGCCCACCTGGGTATCTCGGTGCCGGAAATTGTCGATGCCATCAGTAGCCAGAGCGTGGTTGTGCCGGGTGGTAAATTCGGTGCTGAACCGGCGCCTCCCGGTAATGAATTCACCTACACGGTGCGCCTCCCAGATCGCCTGCAGGACGAGGAGCAGTTCGGTGAAATCGTCGTTCGTACTACGCCGGATGGTTCCCAGGTGAAAGTAAAACATATCGCGCGGGTCGAGCTGGGCGTGGAAAACTACGATCTTATTACGCGACTCGATGGCAAGGAGGGCGTAATCATTGCGTTGTACCAGGCCCCGGGCTCGAATGCGGTTGAACTCGCGAAAACGGTGAAAGCCACCATGGCGGAACTGTCTGAGGCCTTTCCCAAGAGTATGCGTTACGATATTTCGCTCGACACCACGCTCGCGATTACTGCGGGCATCGATGAAATTATCGAAACGCTGATTATCGCGTTGATACTGGTCATCCTGGTGGTCTATATCTTTATCCAGGACTGGCGTGCGGCGCTGATTCCGACCATTGCCATACCTGTTTCGCTGCTCGGTGCTTTCATTGCCTTTCCCCTGATCGGCTTTACCGTCAACGTGCTTTCCCTGCTGGGACTGGTGCTAGCCATCGGTATCGTCGTCGATGACGCCATTGTCGTGGTAGAAGCGGTGCAGGTGAATATAGAAAAAGGTATGGCGCCAAAAGACGCGACGCGAGCTGCGATGAAGGAAGTGACGGCGCCGATTATCGCTACTACGCTCGTGCTGGTCGCGGTATTTATCCCGGTGGCGGTAATGGAAGGGATTACCGGCAGCCTCTACCAGCAGTTCGCCATTACCATCGTGGTGTCAGTGATTTTTTCCTCGATCAACGCGTTGAGTCTGAGCCCGGCGCTGTGCGGACTGTTGTTGCGTAAGCAGGAACCGGTGGGTGGACCGCTGGGGCTGTTTTTCAAGGGTTTCAACAAGGTGTTCGATAAAACGACCGCGGGTTACACCGTTTTTACCCGGGTTGTCGCCCGAAAAATCGCGATAGGCCTGGTGTTTATGCTGATACTGACGGGTAGCATAGGCGTCTTCCAGAAATTGCTGCCCGGCGGCTTTATGCCCAGCGAAGATATGGGTTACCTGCTGGTAAACATACAGTTGCCCGACGCCGCCTCGCTGCAACGATCTGACGCGGTAGCCAAAAAGGTTGAGGAAATTATCGGCAGGCATAGCGAAGCCCAATACATCACTAATATCACGGGCTTTAGCCTGATTTCCAATAGTAACGCTTCCAATTCCGGATTTATTTTCATTGGTCTGCGCGACTGGGGTGAAAGAGAAAAAACGGCTAATCAGGTAGCGGCCGCATTGAACCGCGAATTTTTCAAGGAGATCAATGAAGCCCAGGTGTTTGCATTCGCCCCACCGCCGATCCCCGGCCTGGGCAGTGGTTCCGGCTTCACCATGATGATTCAGGATCGTGGCGGTAGTACCCCGCAATACCTGGCCGAGCAGGCAACCCGTTTCATGGAAGCGGCCCGCCAGCGCCCGGAAATTGGAGGTGTGTTCACTACCTTCCGCGCCAACGTTCCGCAGCGATACATGGAAATCAATCGTGACAAGTTGCTCAAAGCCGGAATTGAACTAGATGATGTTTATGCCACCGTGGGCGCTTTTCTGGGTGGCACTTACGTCAATGATTTCAACCGTTTCGGCAGACTCTACAAGGCTTACATCCAGGCGGAGCCCGAGTACCGGATTAGTGAAGACAAGGTCGGGCTGTTCTTCGTCGCTAATGGCGACGGTGAACAGGTGCCGCTAAGTGCATTTGTCGAGATCAAGAATATCGCCGGACCGGACTTCACCAATCGCTTTAACCTGTTCCGCTCGGTCGAACTCACCGGCGGCCCGGCACCGGGTTATACCTCGGCGCAGGCGTTGACGGCACTCGAAGCGGTAGCCCGTGAGACGTTACCCGGAAATATCAGTTACGCCTGGAGTAACATGTCGTTCCAGGAGAAAAAATCGCAGGGCTCGGCGGGGGTCGTGCTGATCTTCTCGCTGTTATTCGTTTTTCTGATCCTCGCGGCGCAGTACGAAAGCTGGTCCTTGCCGTTCAGTATTTTGCTGGGTACCCCGTTTGCCATTTTTGGGGCCATCGTGGCACTTTACCTGGCCCGCATGACCAGTGAAAGTTACGAGATGAACGTGTTCGGGCAGATCGCGCTGGTGATGCTGATCGGAATGGCCGCTAAAAACGCCATTCTGATCGTCGAGTTTGCCAATATCGAGTTTAACAAGGGTCTGTCGCTGTACGATGCTGCCATGAAGGCGGCCGAGTTACGTTTCCGACCGATACTGATGACGGCATTCTCGTTCATTCTCGGCGTGTTGCCGCTGGTGTTGGCCACGGGCGCAGGTGCCGAAGCGCGGGTTGTCATGGGCGTGGCCTTGTTGGGCGGAATGTCGGTGGCGACTGTCCTCGGCGTACTTTATTATCCGATGTTGTTTATTTTCATCGGCAAACTTGCCGGTTACGAGAAAAAACGCGAGGCACAGATGAAGTCGACCGGTGCAGGCGATTAATGGGTACCAGGATGCTGAAAACCAAAAGTTGGGCGCCTTTCATTGTGCTGAGCTTGCTGGTGTCGGGCTGTACGCGACCGGGTCCGGACTTCGAGGAACCGTTAGTAGTAACCCCCGAATCATATAGAACCCAAGTGCAGCAGGTCGAGGCGGCTGACGACCTGCAATGGTGGAAGTTGTTTGATGACCCTTACCTCGCTTCCCTGGTGGCGATGGCGCTCGAAAGAAACCGTGACATCCGCATTGCAGTCAGTCGAATTGCACAGGCGAGGGCGACGCTCGGCTTTACCGAGCCGGATGAATACCCACGACTGGATCTCGATGGCGGCATAAACAGGGGTAACTTCACCGGCACGGGGAAAAAACTGACTACAGACACCAGCTCATACATTACCGCACCCCTGAGTTGGGAAGTCGACTTCTGGGGAAAATTCAGCCGTGCTACCGAAGCGGCGCGGGCCGAATTGATTGCGTCGGAATACGCGTTAAAAACAGTCCAGTTGACGCTGGTTTCCGAAGTGGTCTCGAGTTATACACAACTGCTGGATTTTCAACGGCGCCTGACCATTTCCGAGAATACGCTCAAGTCACGCACGGAGAGTCTCTATATCATTCAGCAGCGGTTCGACAAGGGCATTATTCCCGAGCTAGATGTCAACTGGGCAGAAATTGAAATGGAAATTGCCGCCGCGGCCATTCCCCTGTACCAGCGCAGCATTGCAAAGACTGAAAACGGCCTCAGTATCCTGGTGGGTAAATTGCCCGGCGCCATCGAGATCCGGGCCAATCTGCTCGAGCGAGTTGTACCGCCCGAAATTCCAGTAGTAGTGCCCGCGGATATCCTCGACCGTCGCCCTGACATTACCCGTGACAAATTTCTGCTCAAGGCGCAGACCGAAAACATCGGCATCGCCGAGGCATTGCGCTGGCCGTCGATATCGCTCACGGCAACCCTGGGGGTAGCCAATACTGACATAGGCTCGTTAAATGTCGATGGTGACACCTGGTCCCTGGGAGGGCGCCTGCTGGGTCCGATTTTCGATTTCGGCAAGAACAAGAGCCGGGTGAAAATCGAAGAGGCGATAACGCAACAGGTTCTGTTTCAATTCGAACAATCGGTTCTGACCGCTTTCCAGGAAGTAGAGGACGCCCTGGTAGAGATTAAGACCTACCGTCAGGAACTCGCGTCGATCGACCGCCAGCTGCAAGCCGCAAAGAATGCCAACAAGCTTTCCAGGGAACGTTACAACCAGGGAGTCAGTAGCTATCTCGAAGTGCTGGAAACGGAGCGACGTCTGTTTGACACCGACCTGGCGCAATCCGAGACACAACAGTAATACCTCAATTCCTATGTCAATCTCTACAAGGCGCTGGGTGGTGGCTGGGTTACCGCCTCTGATCGTGAACAACTAACGGAAACAGCCAGTTATCACTGAGGTCCTTTCCGGGGATAGTAAGCCTGTCAACCTGTGACGGAAACTTATAACAGGGGTCGTTGATTTCCCCTGCAGGAATATTCGCTGGAACCTGCATGTCCGGTTGGTTATTCGTTTGAATCTTTCATCCCGTTCAGCAATAAGTAGCGTTTTTAGATACGAATAGTCGTATTAAATGATACTTTTTAAATTTTAGTTGCTAATTGAAACTATTGGGATCAGCCTCTTCGTTATCGTGAAAACGATATCAGGAGGGCGTCATGAGGGTTGCAAAAGTTTTTAACGTTTTACCTTGTCTAGCCTTGCTACTGAACCTGACAGCTTGCGGTGGCGGTGGCGGCGGCAGTGGCGACGAGGAAGAGGCGATCGATCCGCCCAGAATCGCAGGAATCTGGTCGGGCACCTGGGAAGGAATCGATTCGAGTTTCGGCCCGGCTTCCGGCACCTGGGAAGCCACCATTTCACAGTCTGGAGTCGATGTCAGGGGACCGATGTTGTTTGGTGGCGACATAGACTGTGCAGAGGGAAAAATGAACGGCACGGCCGATGTCGATGCTGACACGGTCTCCGGGGAGATCCATCGCGATCCATGTCCTTCCAACGACTGGATTTTTTCCGCCTTCAACCAGGACGAATTTATTGCCAGTGGCAGTTGGGAAAAACAGGGTCTTTCCAGGGGTACCTTTGAAGGCATGCGTATCGCCAAATTCACTGGTCCCCGTATCAAGTATGTGTATCCTCCCGGCGCGTTGGCGCGGGGGGTCATTACCATAGTGGGCGAGCGGCTCGATATGGACCCGGTTAATGACAGCATTACGCTGGGTCCGGGCGGGCCGGTGCTGACGCCATCAACGATCTCCGATACGATCATTACGCTAAGTTTGCCCGGTAATATCAGTCAACCCGGACACCTGGTCATGAAAACCGGTTCAGGTGAGGCGCTGAGTCCGAAATCTTTCAATACCCAGGTTAGTCAACCCACCACGGGTACGCTGCAGGATATTACGCTCGGCAGTGGCAACCTGCTGCCTGACGGCATCGCGTTTTCCGTCAACGGGCGCCGCGCCTATGTTGCCAATGCGGCCGATGGTTCGGTTAGCATGATCAATGCCGAGCGGGGAGAGGAATGGACTTCAACCGTCGTATTACCCGGTCCAATGCCGGCAATTCCGATGCACTCGGTCACAGTCGGTCCGGCTGGACGCAGGGTTTATGTCGCGGGTGACAACGTGCTCGGCGTGTTAAATGCGCACACCCTGGAGTTATTGCGTACCGAAATCGTACCTGCCAGCGGAAGCATCAACGCGAATCCGCAGGGCATCGCCGTCAGCCCGGATGGTCGTTGGTTGCTGGTTTCTGATGCAGTTGACGGCGGCAGTGTGACCGTCCTCGATGTTAATAATCAGTATGCAGTTGCCGATACCCTGGTGATGGCAGCGGGTAACATGCCGCGAGGTATTGCCACCAGTCCCGATAACACCCGTGCCTTTATCGCGGTCTCGGGTAACGATAATGAAGTCTGGGTTTACGACTTTGCCAGCGCCACGGTGAGTTCAAAAATAATCATCGGCACAAGCCCGGCTTCGGTTGCGGTGACTCCCGATGCCAGCCGGTTGTATGTCACCAACGCCCCGGCCGACACGGTTAACTATTACGACCTGAACACCGGCAATTCAGGTGAAATTGATCTTGGTTTTGGCGTAATGCCACACAGTCTCGATATTACGCCGGACGGTTTTAAGGTATACGTGACTGGAAAGCTGACCGATATCTATGTCATCGACGTGTTGTCGAACCAGGTGTCGCCGCAATTTGTCGGCAACCCCTCGGTCGGTGTTTCGATCAGCCCCGACGGCAAACGCGCTTATGTGACCGTCGCGGGTGCCGACAAGGTAGTCGAGATTGGTAACCAGCGCAGCCTGCGGATCAGTAAGCAGGGAGGCGGTATCGGTAGCGTTTACACCACCTATAAGGAAATCGAGTGCGGCAGCACCTGTATTGCATCTTTTGACGCTGGCGAACAGGTGCAATTGTTCGCTACCCCTGACTCCGGCAGTAACTCCCGATTTGACCGCTGGAGCGGTGATAGCGACTGTTTCGACGGTGTCGTCAGTTTGAACAGCAACCGTTTCTGCGTAGCCAATTTCAGAGTTTATACGCCACCTCCGCCACCACCCGGTGGAGGACATGGTTCAACGCATTGTTTCATCGCCACCGCAGCTTACGGCTCCTGGCTCGATCCGCATGTACTTAGCTTGCGTCAGTTCAGGGATGACTACCTGTTGACCAATGCCGCCGGTTCCTGGTTCGTCGAATTCTACTATCGGAATTCACCTCCGATCGCAGACTACATCCGCGAACGTGAATCACTCAGGTTTATGGTCCGGGTCCTGCTAACCCCGCTGGTATATGCGATTGAATACCCGGCGTTCTTGTTTTGCCTTGCCTTATTGTTGTTAGTGATGAAGTTGAGAAGGCGGCGGGTCGCCATTTGAGCGTCAGTTGTGTGCTTTAATGCCCCTTCGGGGGCATTTTTTTCAAATCATCGAAAATACAGATTCAGGCGTACTGATGCAGGCCGGAAAAGCACGAACCGGTTTCGTGCTTTTTTCCGTTGCTATTAACTGCGATTGATTCGGTTAGAACAATATCGTGTCGTCGGGTGCGGGTAAGGGTACAAAGGTACCGCTGCCGTCATCCAGCTCTACCGAGGCCGTGTTGATACCGGTCACGGTAATGCGTATCCGGGTATTGTCGCTACCGTGAATAATTAGCCGGCCGCTGGTAATTTCGGCAGAGAACACGTTTCCGGCCCAGTTTTGTGCCGTTGTCACCAGGAATCCGCTATCGGGAATGCCTGACAATGAAAAGCTGACGTTACTTGAAATGGCGCCGGTACCGTCATTTCCGGATTCAAGCAAGTTCATCACGATGCCGGCCGTTTCACCAGCAGCCGCTACAGTTAACGTACCGCCGACATGGAAACTGTAGTCTAAAGTAGTGGCGTTCATGCTGGCGTCATAAGAAAAGCTGCCATTAATTACTATCCCGCCACCAATCTCACAGGCAGTAAAAGTGACCGAACCCGATACATCGCTGCCGGATTCTTCAATGCTTGCAACGGCTTTGCCTGAAACGCATAAACCCGCACTGATGTCCTCGGTGCGAGCAGCTACTGAAGGCGATGTTCTAAGATTGCGCATGACCCGGTCAGTGGCCAGCCGGGCAACTTCCGCTAAAGAAGCCGACTCTTCTGATTTCAGTTCCGCGACCGTGTCAAGAGTGCCCACGAAACCCACTGCTGTATCGGCAATATCGTTCGCATTGGTAGCGTCAAATCTTGCCGCATCAGCAGGTAATTTGGGGGTAGGGAAGCCATCGTCTCCACCGCCGCTACCGCCACCTCCGCCACCGCAGCCGGTTGCGAACAGGAAAGCGCTCGCGACTAGCGGGAGCAGAATCAAACGAAATGACCTGGAAGCTGGCATAGCCTTTCTCCTTTAAAGAGGTTTCAGCAGAATCCCGACCTGGGTATGACTGGGAACCTTAAAACTCGCTGTTTCAACACTTATTTATAATCCAAAAATGATGAATTGCTGGAAAAATGGAAATAACTGCGTGGATTCGGCGCCTCGTAAAACAGGTTCCCGCCATAGACCGGCTGGGTCGAGTCGCCAACAATGATAACGTTCGGCAGGGTCTCGGCAATCAGTGCAAGAAACTGACCATGCTGATAATAAGCCTGCGGCGCCAGCGCGTCCGAAGCCTTGCGCAAGCTGGCAACTTCTTCCTCATGCTGGAAAGGCCTGCAGTCCTGCATTGCCTCGTAGAGCGCCTGCAGGGTCAAACCGGCATCGGCGCAAATGGAAACCGAGGGCAGCACGTTGCGCGTTAATTGCTCGGGGTCGATATCGACCCGGATTACCCGGCCTTCGATGTTGAGTTGATCATCGAATAGCAAGGTGTCTGTTTCACCCAGTTCAGTGCCGACCGCAAGCACAACATCGGCGGATTGTATCGCCTGCAGGACCGGTGGTTGTGGCAAACGGCTGCCCAGATTCAACGGGTGATCGGGCGGAATGACGCCTTTTGCATTTATGGTTAACACGGTGCGTATGCCTGACCGTTCTACCAGCGCTTGTGCCTGTTGTGAGGCGTCCTGCGTGCCGCCGCCGAGCACGATTAACGGGTTAGCGGCATTTTTGAGGAGATCGGCCGCGGCGTTGACTGCCAGGTCACCTGGTGCCGGCCGGTATGTCTTCGGGATAGCCTGTGGTTTAGAGGTGGTCACTGTGGCGGTTATCACATCCAGTGGCAATTCGATATGCACCGGTCCGGGACGGGCGCTGGCAAACACGGTGAATGCCCTGGCGAGCACTTCATCCAGTTCGTCGGGCCTGGCGACGGTATGACTGAAAACGGAAACCCCTGCGACCAGCTGTCGCTGGCTCGGAAGTTCATGCAGACGACCCTGTCCAAGCGCCAGTTCATGGGAATTGTTTACGCTCGAGATAACCAGCATCGGCACCGAGCCTGAATAAGCCTGCGCCATGGCCGTTACGATGTTGGTCATGCCGGGACCGGAAATGATAAAGCAGGCCGCAGGCCTGCCCGTGGCCCGGGCGTAGCCATCCGCCATGAACCCGGCGCCTTGCTCATGCCTGGGGGTTATGTGGCGCAGCCGGGTATTAGGCAAGCCACGGTAGAGCTCGACGGTATGCACGCCGGGTATCCCGAATACGATTTCAATACCGTAGGATTCAAGGCGCTCGACCAGGATTTCACCACAGGTTTGTGTCATTCGATTTTGTCCTTTGCAATGAGGAGTCAGTATCGGCATATTACAAGCACCAGCTCATGATGCCAGTAATTGATACCTGTAGCTAACGTCTGGATTTTAGTACTGCAAGACACTATCTATGAATTTCAAGCGTGTGCCGATATTGTCGCCCAGCAGAAATGGCCCCGAAATTACCCGATGACTGACAACACAGATAAAAGCTGCCAGCAACACCCGATGCCGGGCAAACGGGCGCAGTTGGGCTACCTGGTGCTTGCTTACACTGCCACCGCGTTCGGTATTGCCGGGGTGTTGTTGCCGCTGCTGCCGGGAACGCCGTTTTTGCTGCTAGCGGTCTGGGCCGCGTCGCGGGGATCGCAACGGGTACATGACTGGATTTACCGTCAGCCGATGTTTGCGCGCCTGATAAACGACTGGCATGAGCAGGGTGCAGTGCCATCGAGTGCCAAATGGCTTGCCAGCGCGATGATGATCGCGAGCTGGTCATTCCTGCTGTGGTCCGGCTATCATTGGGGATTCCTGCTCGGCATGGGCCTGTTCTTTCTTTGCATAGGCGCTTTCCTGTGGACACGCCCGAATCCCGGAGACATTGCCGAGTAACCAGAAGGAGTGCGGGAGAAGGGAATCTGGCGGGGTTGATCGGGATCGATTGAACGGGTGGTGCGGAGCGAGTATACAGCTGCCGCGCCGCAAGCCGGTAAGCACGAAACAGGTATACTGTCCGCCAAACTCATTTTTAACGGCTAAACAAATCTACACGCGAGGATCGATTGACCGACTCAAGCCCGCTCCAGGTATTGTTGAATACGCTTCCCCAGGTTGGGCAGGTGCAGTGGATCGGGGTAAGACCTGCGCGAGGTGAGCCCATGATCGGGCTTGAAGAGGTACAGATAAGTCTCGCAAAAGGGCTGGAAGGTGATCGTTTCAAGGGCCGGACGGACAATCCGAGGCAGGTTACATTGATTCAACAGGAACATTTAGCGGTGATCGCCGGCTGCCTCGGCCGGGACAGGCTGGAGCCATCCCTGCTGCGGCGTAATATCGTGGTTTCCGGCATCAATCTGCTGGCCTTAAAGGACAAGTGCTTTCGCATCGGCGACGCGTTACTGGAATTTACCGGGCTGTGCCATCCCTGTAGCAAGATGGAGCGTCAGCTGGGGGAGGGCGGTTATAACGCCATGCGCGGCCATGGGGGTATCACCGCGCGCGTCCGCGAAGCGGGCTCGGTGCGCCGGCTGGATCCGGTTTTCTATGTGCAGGGTTAAAAGTGTTCGCAATTAGCCCGATTGCCCTGGTCCGCCGACCGAAATGAACCGGCTTGCGAGGAAGTATGCCGCCACGTCTCCGCCGGGGTTTTTCACCCTGGTCTTCATCACCGGGCTATCGACTCTGTCGCTAAACATGTTTCTTCCTTCGCTTGCTAATATCGCGCAGGAATATCAGGCCGACTACAGCATTGTGAGCCTGTCGGTCGCGGGCTACCTGGGGATTACGGCGCTATTGCAGCTAATCATTGGACCATTGTCCGATCGGTTTGGACGTCGTCCCGTACTTTTGTCCGGCCTGGCGATTTTTGTTCTGGCATCTGTCGGCTGTGTGCTGGCAGGCAATGTCTGGACCTTCCTCGCCTTTCGGGTGATGCAGGGAGCAATCATCGCAGGAGGGGTCCTGCCATACGCGATAATACGGGACTCTGCGCCTGAACGGGAGGCGGCAAGCCAGATGGGTTACGTGTCGATGGCAATGGCGGTCGCGCCGATGCTGGGGCCGATGGTTGGCGGGGCATTGGATGAGTTGTTTGGCTGGAGATCGAATTTTTTGTTTTTCGCGGTCCTGGGGATAGTGGCTTTAGTGCTGTGCTGGACCGACCTGGGTGAGACCAATAAAACTCCGTCAGAGACTTTCAGGAAACAGTTTCAGGCCTATCCCGAGTTGTTTCGATCGCGACGCTACTGGGGGTTCACGCTGTGCGTTACATTTTCCGTGGGTGCGTTCTATATCTTTATAACCGGGGTGCCGCTGGTAACCAGATCGATTTTTGACTTATCACCCGCAGTGCTTGGGTTCTATATTGGGTCCATAACAGCGGGTTATGCACTGGGTAGCTTCCTGTCGGGTCGTTATTCGAGACGATACCCGTTAACCACGATGATGATTGCCGGGAGAATCGTTGCCTGTGGCGGACTTATCGTCGGGCTTACATTGTTTTTTATGGGGTTCGTCAATGTTTTCACGCTGTTTGGCGCCACCGTATGTGTCGGTTTGGGCAATGGATTGACTATGCCGAGCGCCAACTCCGGTGCGCTATCGGTTCGCCCCAGGCTGGCTGGCAGCGCCTCTGGTTTGAAAGGCGCGTTAACGGTTGGTGGTGGAGCGGTGCTGACGTCGATCGCGGCTGTGATCCTGACAGAGGGAGGCGGTCCCTACCAGCTGCTTGGCATGATGCTGTTCTGCTCGATATTGGCGATGCTGACCGCATTCGATGTACTGCGAGAAAACAGGCGCAAAGGCAGAACAGTTGCGTAAATCCCGGTGCACCGGGGCTGTAGTTCCCGGTCCTGGATACCCGCTCCGCTTGCCGAGGTATTAAGTCGGGATCAGGGACGATAAACTTCGTGCGCTATACGGTCGAGCAAACTTAAATAAAAGTCGACATCGTTAGCGCGTAAGTTCCGGTGCTGTGGCAGAAATGCCTGGATGGGCTGACCGGATTCCCGGCTAAAGAGAACTTTGTCCCGCAAGACGAGTGATTGACGAACGAAAGCAGCAGCGCTGCCATGGCAGTTGCCGCATTCTTGCCTGAATCGTGGCTTTGTCAGTACCTGTGCCCGCAACATTTGGTAAACAGCTTCAACTTCGGAGTTGTGAGTGTAATGATTTCGTAAAAAAAGCCGCAAACTCCGGTCACGATGGTTGCCCTGGAGCCGGCCATCGACAAGCTTGAGAAAACTGTGGGCAAACTCACTCGAATGGCCGTGGCAGTCGGCGCACTGATTATCCCATAGCCAGTGAAGGTCGACGCCGGAGGCTCCGGCTTTACCGGCGATCAGTAGCAAGCCTGTTAAGACGGTGCCAATTAATGTGGGTAGTCTCATCTGGACCTTAACCGGGAAAATACATCGCATGGTGCTTCAAGGCGCTGCTAAAGCAGGGGTGCTGTAATGACCGTGCTTGTCAGGATTCTCGCTTATACGGGAAAAAAGGCGCATCATTTCGATGCCCGGTTGAGCGTGCTTATCTCGATCTGAATCCTTTATCTCAGTAATTCGCGTGAGCCGCCGCAAGGAAAGCCTCGGACAATTCACCGCGTCCCACCTTGTCGATTATTTCCTGCGAGATTTGCACAATGGTGGACAGAGGAGCTGTTATCAAGATGATTCCCATTTGCAGGGTGACGCGCACATCCGCGACTGGATTCGTGATATTCGGGTGTGGCGGAGGGAGAAAGATCATGCGGATCTCACCCAAGTCGGAAGGCATGTTCTCACAACCGCCACCTGGAGATATATATTCGAACAATTCCTCCGGGGTGGCGAAAGTAACGCTGTCTTCTTTAAAAGAGCTATCGCCATTTTTTACGATAAATTCGATATTAATCGGCATCAATACATCCCCACAATTTACATAAAGGTATTTTACTTGCGTCGCGCGCGCGGGAGTTGTCCTGGGTCAAATAGTCGTAAGCTGTTTAACCGGGTCGGTGGCGAGCGCCCGGTCCCCTGACCGGAGCAAGCGATAGCGGGCATTGCTTACTGTTCTGGTTCAGCTGCTGCGGGGAACTGCCGAGCCTTTCCGCCAGCCGACGACATTCGCGCGGTCGAGAGTCCGTCCTTCCTTGCGCATGTTTTTGTAGACGCTGCAAGTGGTGCAGGGCACGTCGGCGCGCGCTTCAACAGCGTCGGTTAGCATCCTGCGTGCATACTGCATCTGTTCGGAATTAAGTGCGGTTTCAAGGCCCTCTTCGAACACGTTGCCATCGAACGCTTTCCAGTTGTTACGGCAGCAGCCCCACACGCTGCCATCAAAATTCAGCTGCGGCTGATCCCAGAGCTGATGGCAGACATATTCCATATAATCCGAACCGCTTTTTTCCCTGAATTCAGAACGTGATGTAGCATCGACTCCCATTTCCCTGCGCACCATCTCCTTGTCCCGCACAGGGGACCAGGTTTCGTCCCAGTTGAATTTGGTTTCGAATGTCATCCCGCGCTCAAGCGCCATCTGCCTGGCGGTAGCGATTTCATGCTCATTATGGCCGAAAACCACGAACTGCCAGGTCAGCAACGGAAACTCGGACTTATACTGCTTCTTGTAGGCATTGATCTTGTCGATATTTGCCATCACCCGGTCAAAGTTGCCGCGAATTCGATATTGTTCATAGGTTTCCTGGGATGCGCCATCGATCGAACAGCGAATGTGCGAAAACCTGAATTTTACCAGTGCCTCTAGAGTTGTATCCCTGACCGTGTTCAGGTTTGCGCCATTGGTCGCTGAAAGTTGCACGTTCTTCTCAAAGGCGTATTCCATGATTTTTGGCAGATGCGGATTAAGAAAAATTTCACCGAAATTGGACAGTTCTATTTCCCTGACCTGTGGGTTGTTATCGATCAACTGCCTGAATTTGTCAAAACGCAGAAATCCGAGTGCCACCTGTTCGTAGAGTTCACCGGTAGCAGTTTCGCAGGTAGGACATTTAAGTTGGCAATGCGTTGAAGCCTCGAGGCGGATGCGCGACGGTGAAACCGGGGCATCATTAAATTCGACGCCAGCGCTTGCACATTCAGACAAGGGGCTGTTTTGTAATTTGCCCAACAATAACTCCGAGACGGGTTTAGTTTACGAATGGAGGATAGTATGGACTAGTTCTATGTCCAAGTCTGCAGGGTTCGACGTCATCAAACCAGTCAAAAAATTGTAGCGACTCGGTGAAAACCGTGATTCCAGTCATACCTGAAGCAGGCGTCAGGAGCAGTATGGATTTGCCCGGGTGAAAGTTCAGTCATCGTGCTGCAGAAATATAGAAGAACTATTGCTTAATTTCTATTTCACAAACCTACTGATTTACGCAACACTTGGTCAACAATAGATCAGCGAAAGTAAGCCTCATGCAATCACATGCTCGGGTCGTCGTTATCGGCGGTGGCATTGGCGGTTTATCAGCCCTTTACCATCTGACTCAGGAAGGCTGGTCGGAGTTGGTCCTGCTCGAGCGTAATGAACTCACCTCGGGGACGACCTGGCATTCCGCGGCGCAATGCCCGAGCGTGGCGTTCAACCAGCTGCTCCTGCTTTTGCGAGACTACACGATTAAGCTTTACCAGGAGCTGGCCGACGATCCGGACTATCCGATCAACTATCACTATGCGATAGGCGGGATGCGCCTGCTGACCAGCCAGACCCATGTGGATGAGGTACACCACATCATTTCGGTAGCGAGAGGACTGGGACTGGAGTTTGACCTGCTCGACGCGGTGGAAGCAAAGCGGCGCAATCCCCTGCTCGAAATCGACGGCGTTCTGGCCGCTCTCTGGGACGAAAAGGATGGCGACATCGACCCCGCGCAATTGTGCCAGGCGCTGGCCGCGCGTTCGCGCAAGGCGGGTGCTGCGATACACCGGAATACGGCGGTGACGGGACTGTCGCAGCAACCAAACGGCGAATGGCGGGTTACGACGAACGAGGGCACGATCACTGTCGAACATGTTGTCGTCGCCGCGGGCTACCGGGTCAACGAGGTGGGTGCGCTGATGGGCATCAGGTACCCGGTCATCGCGATGGAGCATATGTATTTCATCACCGAAGATATTCCGGAGCTGGTGGTCCGTGAAGCGCGCGTCCCCATGGTGCGCTGCCCGCGCGACACCTTCTATATGCGCCAGGAAAAGAAGGGGCTGCTGGTCGGCATTTACGAACAGGATTGCAAAACATTCGGCATGGACGGCATCGATCCCGACTTCGTCAATGCGCTTTGTGCCGATGACCTCGAACGGTTGATTCCAAAGATGGAGCCGATCTTTGAGCGACTGCCCTGTTTAAAAGAGGTGGGAATCAAGGCCATCGTCAACGGACCAATCTCCTACGCCGCGGATGCCGGGCCGCTGGTGGGCAGGCAGCCGGGCCTGCACAACTGCTGGTCGATGAACGGCCTGCGCGTCGGCATTGGCGAAGGCGGCGGCTATGGCAAGATGCTGGCGCAGATGATGGTACATGGCGAGACCGAGTGGGATACCTGGCAGCTCGATCCGCGCCGCATCACCAGTTTTGCCAACACCGAATATACCGCGCTTAAATCCGTAGAGGATTACCAGCACGAGTTCCGCTGGCACCTGCCGCATGAGCATCGTCCGGCAGGGCGGCCCGCTAAGTGTTCGCCGCTTTACCCGGTGCTCAAGGCACAGGGTGCGGTGTTTGGCGTGGTCAACGGCTGGGAGCGCACCAATTTCTACAGACCCACCGCGGATTTTGTCGAAAGCCACGGCTACCGCTTGCAGAACTGGCACGACGTGGTGGGTGCGGAGATCGAGGCGCTGACGAAAAATGTGGGCCTCGCTGAACTGTCGGGTTTCAACCATTACCGGATCAGCGGCAGCGGTGCGCTGGAATGGCTCAGTGGCCTGACCTGTTCGCCGGTGTCCGGCAAAACCGGCAAGGCCAGCCTGTGCTATTTTCTTACGCACAAAGGCAACATTGCAGGCGAGGCAACGCTTGTGCCACTGTCCGCTGGCGACATCTTCTATGGCTCTGCCGCCACGGCCGAGTATCACGATATGGACTGGCTGAGCGAACGTTTGCCACGAGAGTCGGACATCCGCATCGAAAGCTGCACCAACACGCACACGATGTTGCTCATCGCAGGCCCCGCGACCCGCGAATTGTTGGCTGCCGTATCTCGGCGAACAAAATGGGGTCAGATAGACTTCCCCTGGCTCAGCGCGCAATCCTGCTTCATAGGCCATGTCGAGGCATTGGCCATCGCGGTCAGTTATTCGGGCGAGCAGGCATTCGAGCTACATGTTCCAAACGCGCAACTTTATGCCGCGTATGAGGTTTTAACCCAGGCGGGTGAAGTCCTGGGTCTGAGCCATTTCGGAATGTATGCCATCGATTCGATGCGCATGGAAAAGGGATATGGCCACTGGAAGGGCGACTTCATCACCGAGTTCAACCCGATCGAGGCCGGCCTGGAGCGCTTCGTCGACATGAGCAAGGAATTCCCCGGCAAAGCGGGCTTGCAGGCCCAGGTCGCTGCCGGAAATCGTAAACAGCGGGTGATACTCGAAATCGATAGTGCGTTTGCCCCGGCGCAACCCGGTGAGGGGATATTCCTTGACGGCAAACCGGTGGGTTCCATTACCACGGCTGCCTGGGGTCACCGGACGCAGAAAAATCTCGCCATAGCCTATATCGATCCGCAACATGCTGCGGAGGGCTCGGTGCTCGAAGTATTGTTGATCGGCCAGGCGGCCACGGCCACCGTCTGCGAACCCTGCCTGTTCGATCCCGGAAATGCACTGCCCCGCGGCGCTGCCTGATGCAGGAATTCCGGCGCAGGTATGCCGGTAAAAATTTACCAGCCATGGAGCAGATGTACTGGCACCATGATCTGCATTATTTGATAATTCTTTAAAATCGATGCTGGAGTGGATCGAGTAAGCTTAAGTGAACACCGAATACGATTATGTCATTGCCGGAGGCGGGTCAGCTGGATGTGCGCTGGCAGCGCGACTGGGCGAAGATCCATCGGTCAGGGTGTGCCTGGTCGAGGCCGGCGGAAGCGGGCGTAACCTGTTCATTCGTATGCCCGCCGGTAATGGCTTTGTTTTCGGTAACCCCCGACTCGACTGGGGATTCGAATCCCTACCTCAAGCGTCGTTAAGTGGACGGCGCATCTACTTCCCGCGCGGCAAGGCATGGGGGGATCGTCGATAATGAACGGCATGATTTACATGCGCGGGGTTCCGCAAGACTACGATAGCTGGCGTCAGAGCGGTCTTCACGGTTGGGGCTTTGCCGACTTGCTGCCGTATTTCAGGCGTTCGCAAGGTGCAGTAAATCGAAGCGAGCCATGGCATGGCGTGGACGGTCCGCTGAAGACCGAACTGTCAGCCAATTACGGTACCCTGGAGCGCGCCTTCATCGAGGCCGCGATTGCCGCAGGCCACCAAAAGGTAGACGATTTAAACGGACCGCAACGCACTGGCGTCGCGCGCAGCGATAGCACCGTGCATCGAGGCGTGCGGCAATCAACGGCCATTGCCTATCTCGACAAGCCGCCTGCGAACCTGAAAATTCTGACGGGTCGCCACATTGCGCGGGTAAACTTCGACGGTCGACGGGCGGCCGGACTCGAGACTATTTCCGGGGAACGGATTCGAGCCCGGCGCGAAGTCGTGCTTTGTCAGGGTGCGTTCGGGACCCCACAGACGTTGATGTTGTCGGGAATAGGACCGGCTGATCATCTGATATCGCATGGGATAAAACCCGTGGTTGATCTTCCCGGTGTTGGCAATAACCTGACCGACCATGTGGACGTTTCGATGCAATACGGATCAGACCGTATGGATCTGAGTCTGGCCCGTTACCAGCGCCTCGACAAGGCCGCCTCATTGATGGCGCGATGGTTGTTGAACGGCAAGGGTCCGGGTAGCGGGGCGTTTTTCTCCGCTGTGCTGTTCCATGCTTTCGATGATCCGGCTGTGCCCGAGCTCGAAGTGTTCATGACCCCGATGGTAGTCGACGAAAACCTGGCCAGAGGCGAGGAAGAAAAGACCCCGATACTGCAGCGTCTCGGCCGCAAGTTGCTGGTGCGTGGCCGCAAGGTCGCACGGCCGGGCGTACAGATCGACATCAATCAACAACGTCCCCGGTCGTATGGCGGCGTACGACTGGCTAGTGCCAACCCGCAAGCCCATCCACTTATCGATCCCAATTACTTTTCGGACCCGCAAGACCTGGACGAATTGTTGCGCGGTGTGAAAGCGATGCGCGAAATCATGGCGCAACCCTCCATTGCGCAATACGTGAGCGGAGAACTGGGTGCCTGGAAGGGTGCGCACAGTGATGCAGAAATTTTGGAGGCGATTCGTGCGACGGCTTATACCGGGCATCATCCCTGTTCGACAGCACGCATGGGCGCCGAAAATGATTTAGATGCTGTACTGGATGCGCAGCTTCGCGTGACGGGTGTCGAGAACCTGCGCGTTTGTGATGCGTCGGCGATGCCGACACAAATTACCGGTAACCCGAATGCAACAGTGATTGCAATGGCGGAAAAAGCAGCTGATATGATCCTGCAACGACAGCCCCTGACTCCCGAAGACCCGAGGAAAGACGCATGAGCGAAATTAAAACGTTTCAATATTTTGTCGACAATGCCTGGCAAAAACCAGCCGGGGGAGATTACTTTGACAGTGAAAACCCGGCTAACGGTGAAGTCTGGGCTCGAGTTCCCGATTGCAATCAAGCCGATGTGAACCTTGCCGTAGCGGCGGCAAAGGCGGCGTTTTACGAAGGTCCGTGGGGAAAGATGATGCCCGCCGAGCGCGGCCGGATGATGCGTCGAATTGGTGATGTCATTTCAAAACATGCCGAACGGCTCGGTCAGATAGAAACTCGCGACAACGGCAAGCTGCCGAAGAACATTACGCCCTCGCTCAGGCCGGGTGCGTGGCAAGTCGACAGTTTTCATTACTACGCCGGCATGTGTGACAAGTTCGAAGGCCGACTGTTACCGTGCGAAGTGCCTGACATGCACAATTACCTCAAATGGGAACCGTTTGGCGTTTGCGGCCTTATCCTGCCGTGGAACTCCCCGCTCGGTACCTTGATCTGGAAGCTCGCGCCCTGCCTGGCAGCGGGCAATACCGTGGTCATGAAACCCTCCGAACAGTCTTCCTGTTCCACGCTCGATTTGATGGAAGTGTTGCTGGAAGCGGACCTGCCACCCGGTGTGCTCAATGTAGTCACCGGGTTCGGGCCAACCACCGGTGAGCCATTGATTGACCACCCGGACGTGCGCATGGTGTCCTTCACCGGCGGCACCGCAGGTGGACGTGCCGCGGCTGGTGTAGCGGCACGTCAGGTCAAACCGATCATTATGGAATTAGGCGGCAAGTCGCCTCAAATTGTCCTGGCGGACGCCGATCTGGAGCTTGCCGTCAACGGTGTCGCTGCGGGTATCTTTCCGGCCGGCGGCCAGAGTTGTATCTCCGGATCCCGACTGTTGGTGCACCGTTCAATTATTGACGAGTTTACCGGGCGACTGGTCGATGTGGTCAAAAAGGCTCGCGTGGGTGACCCCGATGATCCGAACACCCAGATAGGCCCGATGGCTAATCGCCCGCACTACGAAAGTGTTCTGGCCCGCATTGACGCCGCCGAGAAAGCCGGCCACGAGATTCTGCTCGACGGTCGCAGTGCCTGTCGGGATAAAGGCTACTACATCGGTCCCACGGTGTTCGCCAATGTACCCAACAGTACCGATCTGGCGCAAAACGAAACATTCGGCCCGGTGGTTTCGACCGAGAGTTGGCAAGATGAAGAGGAAGCTATCCGTATTGCAAATGACACCATATACGGCCTTGCGGCCGGTATCTGGTCGCGCGATGTCACCCGGGCCATGCGCATGGCTGATCGGATAGAGGCCGGGACGGTTTATATCAACAATTACTTCAACGCCGCGACTCAGTCACCGGTTGGCGGTTTCAAGCAGTCCGGCTACGGCCGTGAGAATGGTTTCGAAGGTATGCGTTGTTTCATGCAGACCAGGTCGGTATGGCTGGCAACCAGTCCGGCGCAACCAGATCCGTTTGCAGATAAAGTTGGAGAGTAGAAATGAAAAGAATCTATGATTTCAGTCGCAGTCCGTCAACGCGCAACTATACCGTCGCAGATTTGCAGGCGCTGAAGGGCTCGGATAAAAAACTCAGCATGAGTAATCCGAAAGATGCCGTCGAAGTCCAGGCCTGCATTGACGCGGGCATCGACCTGCTGGTGGTCTGGGACAGCCAGATAGAAGAAGTGCGGCGCGTGGCCCCGCATCATTTTATGGGCGTCGGCAGCACCTGGTCGCAATTTGGCAGGGCCGAAGAGATTCTGGACCATGCCTTCGATATGATGCGTAAGGGCGGAGACATGTATTACACGCTGCGCTCTTACGAGGTGATGGAAATGCTGTCCCGGGAAGGGATTCCGGTGCAGAGTCATATCGGCTTGATCCCGACATTCAGTCATTGGTGCGGAGGCCTGCGTGGCTGGGGACGAGCCGCTGATGAAGCCATGGAAATATACCGCACGCTGAAGCGCATGGAGGATGTCGGTGTGTTTGCCGTCGAAGCCGAATGTATCGCCGAAGAGGTACTCGAAGCCGTTAACGAAAAGACTTCGATTGTTACTTTCTCCCTCGGCTCAGGTATGGTGGGTGACGTCATCATGTCGTTTGTGGCTGATATCTGCGGCGAGGACAGCGAGGAAGAAAAGCCACCGAAGCATGCCCACGCGTTCGGCAACCTGGCGCGGTTACACAAACAGATGTATGAAGAACGTGTCGCGGCGCTGAGCGAGTTCCACAGCGAGGTGACAAAGAAAAAGTTTCCCTACGCTGAAACCAGTATCTCCATGCATGCGAATGAAAAGGACAGGTTCCTGGAAGCGCTGGACAAGGAGTGACTGGCGGTAATTGATTCTGGCATTAGTGGAAATTGCTTCCCGGTGCATGTTTCCGGATTTGCCTCGGGCAGGTAGTACAGAGGAATACTTAATTCAATATTTTTGATTCAAAAACACTAAAAAGATTATTTTATTAAAAGCCGGGTTTTTGGCAATATGCAGCAGCGTCGCATCGATATACTGCGCGACAGACGGTTGTAATCGTTGCACCAACGAGGTTTAAAACGTGATACGCACGGGTCAACATTACAAAGATTCAATTCGGGAAAGGAGAGTCGCCTATGTCAACTGAAAAAGTAGAAACCCTCGTTGTTGGCGCTGGCCAGGCAGGAGTGGCGATGAGCGAGCACCTGAGTAACTGCGGAGTGCCTCACCTCGTTCTCGAGCGACACCGGATTGCCGAACGCTGGCGCTCGGAAAGATGGGATTCCCTGGTTGCCAATGGCCCGGCCTGGCATGATCGATTTCCGGGCATGGAGTTTTCCGATATCGACCCCGAAGCATTCGCCCCGAAGGAGCGCGTCGCGGATTATTTCGTCGCTTACGCGGAAAAGATCGCTGCTCCTGTCCGCTGTGGTGTCGAGGTCAGGGAGGTGCGCAGGAATGTCGGCCGCCCGGGATTTCATGTCGAAACCTCGGACGGCGTGATCGAAGCGGACAGTGTGGTTGCCGCTACCGGACCTTTCCAGCGGCCCATCATTCCGCCCCTGATTCCTGAAGATGCTGGCATTTCGCAGATTCATTCCAACGCCTACCGCAATCCCGGGCAGCTGCCCGAAGGTGCAGGGTCATCAGGGGCGCAGATCGCGGATGAACTGCAGCGTTCAGGCAAGCGTGTTTATCTTTCGGTCGGTCCACATGACCTGCCGCCAAGACGCTATCGCGGGCGTGACTTCGTCTGGTGGCTGGGCGTTCTCGGCAAGTGGGATGCTGCGGCCCTCGAACCAGGCATGGAGCATGTCACCATCGCGGTGAGTGGCGCCCATGGCGGTCATACGGTAGATTTTCGGCGTCTCGCCGGGCAAGGCATGACGCTTGTTGGTCGGACGGAATCATTTGCAGACGGTGTGATGCGCTTTGCAACGGATCTGGCGGACAATATAGCGCATGGCAATGCGAACACCCTGTCTGTGCTGGACGAAGCCGACGCTTATATTGCGCGCAATGGGCTCGACTTTCCACCAGAGCCTGAAGCCCGCGAAGTCGGAGCGGACCCGCAGTGCGTGACCGATCCCATCCTGGAGTTGAACCTGGCAGAGGCTGGAGTAACGTCAGTCCTTTGGGCAACAGGCTTTGCCGTGGACTACAGCTGGTTGAAGGTTGATGCATTCGATGAAGAAGGCAAGCCGCAACATGAGCGCGGTGTTTCGACTGAGCCAGGGATCTATTTCCTTGGATTGCCGTGGTTGTCGAGACGTGGGTCCTCCTTCATCTGGGGTGTCTGGCACGACGCAAAATACATCGCCGACCAGATTTCCATCCAACGCCAGTATCAGGCATACAGGTCTCCAGCGTAAAACTAGTCTGAACTAACCTGACAAGTTACGGATTACCCTGTTGATGCTCATCGGTCATCTAGTTTGCCCTGCAGGAATTCGGTGATGCGTTGAAAGGCTAACGGGTCGTGATCGTAGAATTCGTGTCCTCCCTGGAAAAACTGTATTTTTGATTGCTCGATCTGGCGATTGATGGCTTCAAGGTTGGCGGGCGGCGCGACACCGTCGTAAACGCCCCCGGCGATAAAAACCGGCAGCTTGAGTTCGGGCAGGCGATCGAAGGTATCGTGGTCGATACGTGCCTCGAGCTGGCGCCTGGCACTGGTTTCCCGACCGGGTTCGCCGGCACCCGCGTTGCGGGCATTGCGCCGGGCCAGGACTGCCTGGTAACGTTCAGGGTTTGTTGCTGCCAGGCGGCATCGAGACGGCTGTCATTAATTGCGACCGATATAGAATTCATTTCGTCTTCGGGCAGTTCGGGCATTTCGTGGAAAGGATAGGAATGCCCTCCGGCACCACCGCTGCTGGTACAGCAAAGCACCATGCGATCGACGCAATCGGGGTGGCGCAGGGCGAGCTCCTGCGCCACCATGCCACCAAATGAAATACCCACCACATGGCAACGCCCCCAGTCGAGCGCCTTTAATAATCCGGCAGCATCGTTGGCATAGCCTTCCATGCTGTAGCGGATATCCGGTCGATCGGTTTGGCCGAGACCGCGTTGATCGAATGCGAGAATTTCAAAATGCTCCGCCAGCGGCGAGTCGAAAACATTAGGCTTGTTGCGCAGGTCGGCACCCGTGCCGGAGATATAGAGTAATTGCGGACCTTTGCCCGAGATTTCATAATAAATTTGAATGTCGCGTACGCTGATGAAAGGCATGACAGTCCGAGCTACAGTTAGGGGTTTTAGTGTAGCGATAAAATTCACTGGATACACGAATCCTGTTTAAAGTTATCAGGGCATGTGGACGCTTGCATACCGTGAAGTATGGATGGGCTGGCAGTCAGAGGAATGTCCGCAAGGAATCATCGTGAAACTAAAGGGAGGTGCCGAGAAATGGCGATCATTCGAGAATGTCACCGATCCCTTAATTCTACTTGCCAGTGTCAGCAGGCTACTTCGATCAGGTACGGACCCCGCGTCGCAAAGCCGGCGTCGAGCGCGCTTGAGAATGTGTCCATCGTATCGACGCGCCGGGCGTCTACACCGAAGCTTTTTGCGAGGTATACCCAGTCGATTTCCGGGTTGTCAATGTCGAGCAGTCTTGATGCTTTGGGGCCGATTTCGGTCGCACCCACGTTGTGCATCTCGTTACGCAGTATCTGGTACTTTCGATTGGCGAACACGATGGTGAGAATGTTCAGACTTTCACGTGCATGCGTCCACAGCGCCTGCGGCATATACATGCCACTGCCGTCACTCTCGAGACAGACGACCTTGCGGTCCGCGCAAGCGATCGCGGCGCCCGCTGCGACAGGCAACGCGAAACCGATCGACCCACCGGTCGGCAGAATCCAGTCGTGCGGGTGAGATGACCTGGTCGCCGAGAGAAATGAGCGGCCCGTGGTGATACTTTCATCGACCACAATGGCGTCGGTTGGCAGGGTGGCCGCCAGCAGTTGACCGATCTTTTCCGGTGAAATCGAACCTGTCGGACGCGTGGGCAAGTCGAGTTCAGCCCTGGCAGGCGTAAACTTCTTCGCCCCGACGGCGTCAGCCAGAGCTTCGACCGCGTAGGGAATGTCGCCATCGACACCAACCAGTTCGTGAATTCGCGTTCCCGGCTGAAACAGCTTGCCTGGCTTGCCCGGGTAGGCGAAAAATCCCACCGGCGCGCTGGCGCCGACAAGGATGATGTTGTCGACGTCTTTCAGCAAGGCCACTGCCTGATCGATCGGGTAGGGAATGCGCTCGACCGCTACGCGACCGGCGCCACGCGTAATCCTTGGCGTAAGCGTTTGCGAGTAGAGACGCGCGCCGGTTGCAGCTGAAATCATTCCTGCAAATTCCAGTGGCGCTTGCCGTGTAGCGCACCCGGCGAGGATCATGGCGGCGTTTCGATCGGATTTCAGGATTTCCGCTGCCGCATCGATGGATACATCGGCAGGCCTTGCCGGCGGCGCTACCAACGCGTCACTGGTCGTTTCGGACTGTGCCACGCTAACCTCGTTCCACGCCGCGTCGGCAGGGAGGATCAGGGAGGATATTTTGCCGGGAGCGCTCCTCGCGGCCGCGACGGCCGCTGCCGCATCCGACGCTAGCGCGTTGGCGCTGGCAGAGGTTCGCACCCAGTGGCTGAAGGGGCGTGCAGCCCCCTCGATGTCAGACGTGAGTGGTGCGTCGAGCTGTCGATGAAAAGTTGCGTGATCGCCAATTACATTCACTATCGGCGATTGCGCTCGCTTCGCATTGTGCAGGTTGGAAAGACCGTTCGCGAGACCCGGACCCAGATGCAGCAGCGTCGCTGCCGGTCGATCGAGCATGCGTGCGTAACCGTCAGCCGCGCCCGTAACTACGCCTTCGAAAAGGCCTAGGACGCAACGCATGCCGCTGACGCGGTCGAGAGCTGCGACAAAGTGCATTTCCGACGTGCCGGGGTTGGCAAAGCAGGTGTCGACGTCGTTGTGCAGCAGGGAAGTGAGCAAACTTTCAGCGCCGTTCATGGATCTCCTCTTCTAAGCGGTAATTCTCCGGATCGATGCCTGTCCGTAAGCGAATCGGCAACTTAGGACCTCGTCCTACCGCGCTGGCGGGTGAAAGTTAAAACGAGCTCGACCCGCGGTTGCGGCCCGGATGCAAACCGGGCGGGTAAGCCTTGTACATCAGTCGTTTGTTGGGATGGTTAAGATATGACGACGCTCTTCTGGATGGTCGGTGGTAACGCCTGTAGCCATTGTAGAGACCGACGTAGCGCGTTTCTTCAGGCTCTCGGATGTAGATTCTGTCGGGCTCGTCTTTCTTCTTTGCTGCTTTTAGCCGGTCCTTTTCCAGTTTTAATTTAGCGCGTTCGAGCCGTTCCTTGTGCATGCGCTTCCATTGATTGGCAATCGAGTAATAATCGCCTTGCGCACCTGCGGTCGCCTGTGTATTCGCGGGTGATTCAATCTGCATCATCTCGCTGGTGGCGGTAACAGGTGCTTCGTCCGAGTAATGGGTGATACCTTTCTCATCCACCCACTTGTGTACAACACCGGCGTAAGCAGGCAGCAAAACCATGCTGATGGAGATCGTGGCATTGATTATGATCTTTACACAATTCATCGATAACTAAGAATGCTTTACGGATATCAACCCCACAATTATACGCCTGCCTGTTGCGGGCGCCATAGAATTCTGCCTGCGATGTACCAGGCGAAAAGAAATGGTCACAATTGTTTCCGATTTGCAGGAAGCTGAATATGCGCCAGGGTGGCGTTTGTTCGATTAATAAATCCAGCACTAGCCAGCCGGATAGATAAAAAAACCGGCGGCTAATCGGAAGTGCAGTTAACAAGTGTTTCGCATCCGTAATTGTCACCGACCCCGCTAGACGGGAAATCAGGGAATTGAACGGAATTTACAGGTCCCTGTATGGTTCATGTTTCCGCTCTTAACTCTCCGGGCATTGGTATTGATGCGATGTGCCAGCCGATACGAAGCGTACGCCTCGTGCGCGCGACCGAGTAACCCGGGCAGGCCAAGGAGCATCGCAAAAACTGCTATTGCAATGAAAAAGCCCGTGTTGGGTTCCAGGCCAGTGTTGCTGAGTCCATAGGCAAGGAATAGAAAAACCAGACCGCGAATAAGCCACCTGAACATTCCGATTCTCCGGGTTTAATTTGATGCGTGTTATATAGGCCTGGTTACAGAAACCGCTTATCCAGACGCGCCAATCGCTTATCCCGAGTCTCCCCGTCCTCGAAACGACAGGTAAGAAAAGAGAACCAACTGAAAACTGGCTGTCGCAAAACGATGAAGAGCTGCCTGACGACTCAGTGGATGAGTTTTCTGCAGCCTGAATCGGATATACTGTCGCCTGAATTGTGTCGCTATTGGAGCAAAGCTCAAGGTCATGCGTTATCGAGAAGGTCAGGAAGTAGACCCGAATAATCCCTATCCCGAAAGTACCCAGATGATGCTGGAAATGGCGTACTGGATGTCTATTCCAATTGGCCTGGTATTGTTGTGGATGGGTATCAAGGGTCGTGTGATGTGGCTCAAGGTGTGGAGTATTGGCCTGATGATCCTGGGCGTTGGCATTCTGATCAACGAGTATTTCGGTTTAGCTGATCTTGTATGAGGCTCGCCGGACTCATAGGCCAATAGTCCACGGATCCCTGAACAAAGGGGCCAGATTCCTGATTTTCCTGATGTTGCAGGAAACCGGGATCTGGCCCCGTCACGGCAAGCCTGCGATTTGCCCCAATTTGCGCTGTCGGGATACCGCTTCTGACTTCCCGCAGGAGTAGTCCGTGGGACCGTCGAGCGCGTATAAAGGATTTTGAAGGAGTGTTGCATTGCCCGAAGGACCCGAGATCCGGCTCGCGGCCGATCGTGTCGAAAACGCTGTTGCGCATCGCAAAATAGAGGTAATCGAGTTTGCCTTCGAACATTTGCAGCCATTCGAGCGACGGCTACTCGGCAGTGTCGTGAATCGGGTCGATACGCGGGGCAAGGCCATGCTCACCCATTTCGATAACGGCTGGACCATCTATAGCCATAACCAGCTCTACGGGCGCTGGTATACCTGCGCGCGCGGTAAAACACCATGCACCGGTCGCCAGCTTCGCCTCGCCTTGCACAACGACAGGCACAGCGCATTTTTGTACAGTGCTTCGGACATCGATGTCATCAAAACCAACCGGTTGCAGGAACACCCATTCTTAGCACGTCTCGGTCCTGACATTTTGAGCGAGAAACCGTCAGTTGAGGATATTTTTCAACGCCTGCAATCACGCAACTTCCGCCGTCGCCAGCTGGGAGCTCTGCTGCTCGATCAGGGTTTTGTCGCCGGACTGGGTAATTATCTTCGTGCTGAAATTTTGACCCTGGCACAACTCCATCCACTCAAGCGCACCGTAGATTGCAGCCCTGGGCAGATCGAAAAACTCGCGCGCTTAATAATCAGAATTACGCGTCGCTCGTATCACACGCGCGGTGTTGTCAATCCGCCGTCGCTGGTGACACGGCTCAAAGCCGCCGGACTGAAAAAGCGCGAGCAGTATCGTTTCAATACCTATGGTCGCGCCGGCAAGGAGTGTCATTATTGTGGTACCGATATCGAACTCATTATGAGCGGTGGGCGCAAGATGTATTTTTGTCCGAGTTGCCAGCCATCGTCCTGAACAAACGTTACGCTAGACCCATGCAGTGGCCAGGGCCACGCAAAGTAACAGTATTAATTGCGTGGCGTTGATGATTCGGCGGTTTGATTTTTTGTGGTTGAACCGATTTGCCCGGAGGTTACGTATACATGGGTATTATTTTTTAGGTTGTTTCCGGAGCCTGGGCAAATGGCAATGAAACGGGGAGTACTCTTGCTGATGCTGGTTGCATTAAACGCGCAGGCGTTGGACGCCGAAGATCTGATGAATGAGCTAACCTGGGAAAAGCGCGTACTGCTGATGTTTGCGCCCGGTGCTCAGGACCCGGTCCTGCGGCGGCAAGAAGCTGCGCTCGCGTCAGATCGGGCTGGCCTGGCCGAGCGAGACATGGTGGTTATTCGGGCGCTTGCAGAGGACGGCTTATCTATCGATGGCGTGCGTCATGAAGATGTTGCTACGAGCTTCTATCGGCGCTTCGGCACAGATCGCGACAAGTTCAGGGTGCTCCTTATCGGCAAGGACGGAACCGTAAAGCTCGACCGCGACGACAGCGTTCCCAGCGCGGAGCTGTTCGCACTCATCGATAGCATGCCAATGCGACGCCACGATATGCTGCAGCAGGGGAACTAGTCTAGACCTTGAGCGAGCGATTGGAATCGTTCAAGGCTGGCATTGCCGAAACAGGGTCGTCATATTGGTCGAATACCGGTGCATCGCTAGTCCCCGGTACCGGGATCCAGACCTTTGAGTAGCGGTGGCAGCAACTCGGCGGCTGGGCCGCTGAGGTAAACATCGGCCGCGCCGCTAGCCGCACCCGGGTTCGGATCCACGACGATCACGCGGCTGCGGTACTGCCGCGCGAGCGCTATCAGTCCGGCGGCCGGGTAAACCGTGGCGCTGGTGCCGATTACCAGCAGGCAATCCAGCGCGGTGCAAAGTTCCTGCGCACGCAGCCAGGTGGATTCCGGCAGACCCTCGCCGAACCAGACGACCGCAGGTCGCATGCGATCGCCGCAGCGCGGACATGCGCGTAATCCTGGCGGGTTCTCGAGATCAACCATCTCGTGATGCGTGCAGCCGGAATTGTGGCAACGGTCGTGCAGGATGCTACCGTGCAGGTGATGCACCCGGTGCGCGTCGACACCGGCACGCTCCAGCAGGTCGTCCACGTTCTGTGTAACCTGCGCCATGCGCGGCTGTGACGCGAGCGCACGATGCGCGGCGTTGGGCTCGACCTCGGCCAGTCTGGCGCGGCGCCAGTTATACCAGTCGATCACTTGCTCCGGGTTGGCCGCGAAACCCTCGGGCGAGGCCAGCACGGTGGGGTCGAAGCGCGACCAGAGCGCGTCCGGATCGGGATCGCGGAAAGTCGAAAGGCCTGATTCGGCGCTGAGACCAGCTCCTGAAAATGCGGCGACACGCGCGCTGTTGGCAAGGATTGCACGTCCCTGCTCGAGCGCAGATTGCTGTGCTGGAGTCAATCGCAACGGGTTGTCGTATCCTCTGCGCGGCGCAGGTGCGACAGCAGCTTTTCCCGGTATGCACTCTCCTCGACCGACAGGTTGAGTTCGCGGCCACCCAGAGCCAGGCGGGCCTTCAATAGTGACAGCCGACGCCGGAGACTCTCGCACTCGGCGTCGGTTTCAACCTGCATTAACAGCCCCTCCAGCTGCAGGATTTCGTTGCGCAAGGTGAATTCGGGCGGCACGCAGCCGGCATTTTTCAATAACCGGTATGCCGCGCGTAACTCCTCCGGAACGGCGCTTTCGTCCTCGAGTGCCAGCGGCTGACCGGTGCCGGGCAAATCGTCCAGGTCCCCGCGACGCAGCGCGGCTTTGATTTGTTCTTCAGCGAGCCTGTCGAGCAGTAGCATGGTTTTCTAATTCAGTTTTCAGATTACGCAGTCGGTATTATGGCCTCTAACCGGCGCCAGTGGAATCGGCATTGATGTACGTGCAGGTGCAGGCCAGGGTATCGATCCATGGATGAATCGGGAATCGATAAGCACAGGCCGATCAAAGGCCGCGGCGCGATCAGCAACGCGGATGTCTATGGCATGGCAAAAGACATTGCCGCCAATTTTATGCTGGCAAATTCCTGACCCTGGATCTTGTATGTCTTTGAGGTCCTGTTATTTGGCCGTCAGGGACTATAATATGGCGATGTAACGACGGCAGGGTTAAGGGTTTAACCAGCCTGTCTTAATTAAACCAGTACAACACAGGGATTTCGACGCATCCGGCCCTGGATTTGTTTCAACGGCCGCTAAATCCAGAGTATCCAGACACCTGTTATGAGTGCTACTGACATCTTCACTAATAAGCGAGGTATCGCGCGCCGGCTGATTCTGGCGATGGTCCTGTTTAGTACCCTGATCACAGTGGTCGTGACCGCGATCCAGCTCTATCGCGATTATAACCGCGATCTCCTGCTGATCGACTCCCAGCTCAAACAGATTCAGGATGTCCATATTCCCAGTATCGCCGGCAGCCTCTGGCTGCTGGATGAAAAGGGCATGCAGGTCCTGGTCGACGGTATCCTTCAGCTGCCCGATATCCTCTACCTGGAAGTCAGTGACGGGGAGCACCTCTGGGCCTCGGCAGGCATCCACCAGAACGAGAAAATGATACTGCGCGAGTACCCGCTGACTTACCAGTATCTGGGGAGAGAAGAGGAGATTGGCAGTATGACGGTGGTGGCAACCCTGGACAGGGTTTATCAGCGACTGATCGATAAAACCGTCGATATACTGGTAAGCAACGCGATTCGCACCTTTCTCGTGGTTGGATTCATCCTGTTGTTGTTCCATTTTCTTGTAACCAGGCACTTGATCGACATCGCTGATTTCGTACGCAAACAGGATCTGGATCAGGCAACCGGGCCGCTGCAGCTTGATCGCAAACCAGGCGATGAGCGCAGGCCAGACGAACTCGACCTCGTGGTCAACGAGCTCAATCAGATGCGTACTAACCTGCAGGAGTCATTCGCTACGCTCAAGCAAAGTGAAACCAAATATCGAGAACTGTATGACACCATGGCGCAGGGAGTCATCTACAGAGCTGAAAACGGGCGTATTACTTCGGCGAATAATGCCGCGCAGGAAATACTCGGCTTGTCACTTGAACAGATGCAGGAGCGGTCGGACGGTAATATGGTGTGGCAGGCAATTGATGAGCATGGTGAGCCAATTGCAGATACCGAGTTTCCCGCGATTAGCGCCCTGCGCACCGGTAAAGGCATCGATAATATGGTTATGGGTTTTCTACACCCGGTAGAGAAAGAATATCGCTGGGTGATGGTTAGTTCGAAGCCTCTATTCGTCGGGGACGGGGATGGGAAAGGTCAGGCTTTCAGTACTTTTACCGATATAACCGACCGCAAGCAGGCTGACCAGGATCGCGAGCAGTTGATCAGGGAGCTGGAAGTCAAAAACCGGGAACTGGAGCGTTTCGTCTACACCATATCACACGAACTCAAAACGCCACTGGTTACCATCGCCGGATTCTCCGGCATACTCTCGAACGATATTGAGACGGCAGACAAGGATAAACTGGTCAGCCACTTACAGCATATAACCGGCGCGGTAGACACCATGTCGGTGTTGCTTGACGAACTACTCGAATTATCCCGTGTAGGTCGCATCATAAACACTCCGGAAAACGTCTCGATGCGGGAGCTGATTCATGACGTGGCGTCGATGGTTGATCGACAGGCAGCCGAGCGCGGCGTGAAAATAGAAATATCCTCCGATATGCCCGACGTGTTCGGTGACAGGATACGATTACGCGAAGTGCTGCAAAACCTCACCGAAAACGCGATCAAGTTCAGCCTTGATGGACCCGATCCCCGAATCAAGGTTGGTTGGCGCGACGAGAGTCCGGACCCGGTTTACTATGTGCAGGACAATGGCCAGGGTATAGATCCAGCCTATCACGAAAAGATTTTCGGGCTGTTCGAGCGTCTTGATCCGGAAATCGAAGGCACCGGGGTGGGGCTCGCCCTTGTGCAGCGCATTATGGAAGAGCACGGCGGGAAAATCTGGGTTGAATCGGAGGGCGCCGGCAGCGGCAGTACTTTCTGCTTCACAATACCCCGGGAGGGGCAGGTTGAAGTTTAAGATCGGTTGCCAGGCAGCAGGCAGGACGTCTCATTCAGGTTTTATGGCATCTGCGTAAATTGCATCGAAACTCCCGTCCTGCTGCATCTGCAGCAGGCCACTGGTGATTTCGGGGATCAGGTCGCGATGTTTTTTATGCAGATAAATGAAGTTCGGCTTTGAGGTCAATGGCGGCTTGTTAATCTTCAGCTCAAGCCCAAGTTCTCTGAATGTCCACTCACCCATCACCCTGTCCAGAATAGCAACCTCAACACGTCCCTTGTCGAGCAGTGTCAATAGCTGGCCGAATTCGTTCACCTTGACCACTTCTCTGGAACCGGCGACATTTTGCTCGACAATTTTCCAGCCGTTGATGATGCCCACGATATACGGGTTTAAACTATCCCACCTGTCAATCCGGATGGTCGGGTCTTTCGTGTAGGCGGTGAAATCGAAATCGAGGATATTGACCGGGACACGCACCAGATTCGGGAGTTTTTTCTCGATCGCCGCGGTGCGGCCGATGATGACGTCCGTGGTTCCATTATTGGTGGATACCAGGGATCTTTGCGCCGGCATAAAGCTCAGTTGGTAATCAATATCGAGACGCCTGAACAACTCGGCTGTCAAGCGGTTGAAAAAACCGCTGCCATCTTCGACATACAATGTGGTACGCCCACTGATGTTGTAACCGTCAAGGTACCTTCCGCGGCGCTCAGTGGCCTTGTCTGCAGCAAGCCGCAGAACAGGACGAGCATCAGCAGTGCGGCATTGAGTTTCCTGTTCTCGCCCGATAGTGCGATTCGTGTTCCCAAATTGCTGCTCTCCTTGATTATCCGGCGTGGTTAGTGACGAATTCCCTGAGACAGGATTGTAACTCGCAACCCAATAGAAAGTCATTGTTTTTGGGGCCATAGTGTGCTAAACTAAGTTTTGTTTTTCGACGACAGTATTCTTGATTAAGAACTAAATCCTGCAGACACCAGGCGATTGATTTCGACTGGAAGGGGTGGTGGGCCCGGGAGGACTTGAACCTCCGACCAATGGATTATGAGTCCACTGCTCTAACCAACTGAGCTACAGGCCCTCTGACTTGTCTTTTCCGAATCCGGCGGCGTTGAATCTGGCAAATGCTCGGTCACATACTCACATGTATGCTCCCGGCGCGCTTGCCAAATCCACCTTGCCAGATTCGAAAAATCCTGCGTCAGTGTTTAGACGCAGAACTTACTACAATATTTCGGCAAATGCCTGACCACGTAGCATTAAGCTATGCCCCCGGCGTAATTGCAATTTCCGGCCTGCCTTATGTCAAAAATCCTCCGTCAGGATTCCTAAAGCAGGATTTGGGATTTTACATCATTCCCGCGAAAGCGGCGGTCCGACGCATCGGAATCTTATACCTACGAGTAAATAATGCAAGGTCTTCGATTTCGCGGGGGAACGCCTCTGGACGTTGCAGAATCCCGCGGTAAAGCCGCGGGATGACAGTAAACGGCTAGTCGGCGTTGATGAAGCTGCGCAGTTGCTCGGAGCGGCTGGGGTGGCGCAGTTTACGCAGGGCCTTGGCTTCGATCTGACGAATGCGTTCGCGCGTAACGTCGAACTGCTTGCCGACTTCTTCCAGCGTGTGATCGGTATTCATGTCGATGCCGAAACGCATGCGCAGCACCTTGGCTTCGCGCGGGGTCAGGCTCGACAGGATTTCACGGGTCGATTCGGACAGTCCGGCGTTGGTTGCGGTATCTGCGGGGAGCAATACGTTGGTGTCCTCGATGAAATCGCCGAGATTAGAATCTTCGTCGTCACCGATCGGGGTCGCCATCGAAATCGGTTCCTTGGATATCTTCAGCACCTTGCGCACCTTGTCTTCCGGCAGATCCATACGCTCGGCGAGCTCTTCCGGTTGCGGATCACGCCCGAGTTCCTGCAGCATCTGGCGTGAGATGCGGTTCAGCTTGTTGATGGTTTCGATCATGTGCACAGGGATACGGATGGTGCGTGCCTGGTCAGCGATCGAGCGCGTGATCGCCTGGCGAATCCACCAGGTGGCGTAAGTCGAAAACTTGTAGCCACGGCGGTACTCGAATTTATCCACCGCTTTCATCAGGCCGATGTTGCCTTCCTGAATCAGGTCGAGGAACTGTAGCCCGCGATTGGTGTACTTTTTCGCGATCGAAATTACCAGGCGCAGATTGGCTTCGATCATTTCTTTCTTGGCACGGCGCGCCTTGGCTTCACCAATCGACATCTTGCGATTGATTTCCTTGATTTCGTGAATCGACAGGTTGGACGCTTTCTCGATGTTCTTCAGCCGCTTCTGGTAGCGCAGAATCTCATCCTTGCAGGCTTCCAGGGTTCTGGAATACTTTTCGCCTGCTTTGAGGTGATTATTGATCCAGTTCAGGTTGGTTTCATTCGCCTTGAAGGTTTCGATAAAGGTTCTGCGCGGCATGTTTGCCTGCTTCACGCAGATATCGAGAATGGTGCGCTCGTTGGTGCGGATGCGGTTGATGATGTCTTTCAGGTTCGCACCGAGCCGATCAATAAACAGCGGCAGCAGTTTGATTTCCATCAGGTCATTGACAGCGCGATTCATATTGCGCTCGTAGCCCTTGACGTCATCCTTGGCGATACAGTTCATCGCACGGTTGAAAGCGCGCTCGATAGCGGTAAAGCGCTTTTCGGCTTCTTCCGGATCGGGGCCGGTATCTTCGACTTCAGCGTCGTCATCGTCACTGGCCTGAGCTGCAGCCGGCAACGGAATCGAGTTCGGATCCTCGTTGGGGTCGACAAAGCCCACCATCAAGTCGCTCAGCTTGGCCTCGTCTTCGCGCACTTCGTTGTAGCGTTCAAAAATCATGCGCATGGTGTCGGGATAGCGTGCCAGCGAGCTGATTGCCTGGTTGAGGCCATTCTCGATGCGGCGCGCAATCTTGATTTCACCTTCACGGGTCAACAGTTCGACGGTACCCATTTCACGCATGTACATGCGCACCGGGTCGGTGGTGCGGCCGAATTCGCTATCCAGCGAGGCCAGTGCCGCGGCCGCTTCTTCGGCTGCATCCTCGTCCGGCTCGGTCTCAGTATCGCTCAGAATATCGGTGGCTTCGGCAGGCGCAGACTCATGGACCTTGATGCCCATGTCGTTGATCATGCGGATAATATCTTCGATCTGCTCCGGTTCGACGATGCCTTCAGGCAAATGATCGTTTACTTCGGTGTAGGTCAGAAAGCCCTGTTCTTTGCCCTTGGCAATGAGTTCTTTGAGCCGGGATTGCTGATCTTGATCCATGTTGCCTCGAATTAGGTAAAGTTGCAGGTTAACCACCCAGTATATAAGACTTTTTTGGCTTTTTCCAAGTCAACCAGTGTCTTAAGATTGATTTGTGAACAATTTTTTGTGTTCCAGTTTTTCTGTCTCTGACAGCGCTTCACCCGACTGCAACTTTGTTATGAGCAGCTTCTGGCGGTGGTCAATATACTGTTTTTGTAAACGTTGTAAACAATCGGCGAACATCAGGTCGAGACTTTCGTCGTTTTCGATCGGGGGTTCCATCGCTGCGAGCTTGTACAGATGGGTCTCATGATCATCGCCCTTGAAGCGATCGAGCAGGTTTTGTGTCGTAATATCCGGCTCATCGTGGATGCGATCGAGGATTTTGAGCAACAGGTCGACGCCGGGAATATCGCTTTCGGTCAGTTGATCGTGAGTGCCGGTGGTCAGCGCCAGCGCGGGCCGGGTCAGTAGCAGGTTGATTGCCAGACGGGTAGGGGTCCAGTGCTGCTCGGGTTGCCTGCCGCGAGCCTGCTGCGGCGGTTTGTCTTCACCCAGCAGGCGTAGCATGCGCCCGTCAATCTTTTGCCCCAGGCGGTGTTCGACTTCTGCCAGTATTTGGTCTTTCAGGCTTTGTAACGGTATCTGGGCGAAGTAGGGACGCAAGCGGTCGAGGAACTGGGCACGGCCTTCGAGCGTACCGATATTACATTCGGCAAGCAGGTTCTCGAACAGGTACTCGGTCAGCGTGGAGGCATGCTCGACCTGCTGATTGAAAGCGTCCTCGCCATGCTGGTTGATAAAGCTATCCGGATCCTGGCCCTCGGGCAGGAACAGGAAGCGCGCGATGCGGCCCTCCTTGAGTGACGCCAGGCATTGTTCGAGCGAGCGCCAGGCCGCTTTTTTACCGGCGGCGTCACCATCGAAACAGAACACAAGGTTCTTGCAGACCCGAAACAGGGATTCGATTTGCCGATTGTTGATCGCGGTGCCCAGCGTCGCCACTGCGGATTTGACACCGTACTCGGCGAGTGCCACGACATCCATGTAGCCCTCGGTGATGTAAATCCGATCGATGTTGGTGAGCGCCTTTTTCATTTCATACAAGCCGTAGATTTCATCGCTTTTATGAAACAACGGTGACTCCGGAGAATTCAGGTACTTGGGGTTATCTTCGGGATTGATCACCCGGCCACCGAAGGCGATGGTGCGTCCGCACCTGTCACGGATCGGAAACATCAGTCGATGGCGGAAACGATCGTATTGCTTGCCGTCCTCTTTCTTGACCAGCATCCCGGTATCGACGAGGAGCTTTTCATTGCCATTTAGATTGTTCCAGCCCGGTGGTGCATAGCCGATGGCAAAAGTCTTGGCGGTCTGGCCGCTGATGCCACGATTTTTGAGATATTCGATCGCCGCCGGGGTTTGCTTGAGCTGTGCCTCGAAGTATTGCGCGCTTTGCTCCATCGCCTGGTACATTGCTTCGAGTCCCTCGGCGGGTCTGGCGGGTGCGCTACCTTTTTCATAGGGCACTTCTATGCCGAGCGACTGCGCCAGCGACTCTATCGCCTCGACAAATTCCATATGGTCATAGTCCATCAGGAAGCCGATCGCGTTGCCGGATTTCTGGCAGCCGAAACAATGGTAAAACTGTTTACTCGCGCTGACCGAGAAAGATGGCGTTTTTTCACCGTGAAAGGGGCAGCAGGCCCAGTATTCCCGGCCTTTCTTTTTCAGCGGTACGCGGCTATCGATGACCTCGACGATATCGACGCGGTTGAGCAGGTCATCGATGAAATTGCGAGGAATGGCCATTGCGCTTACAACGATGTGCCTGTTTCACGAGCAGTCGCAAGAGCCAGTCCGCGGCGGGATGAAATGGCCTTATCGAACATGCGCTCAGGCTGCGTTGCTTTGCAGGGTATCCAGTAGTGAGTCGAACTCGGCCGCTTTCGGCTTGACCATCCAGATCTTGCGTTGAAAGTGGTTGAGGTTTTCCAGAATGTATTGACCCCACTCACTACCGGTTTCTTCGACATACTCGGTGATAGCCGCTTGCAGGTAGACGCGGTGGCTTTCCATCGATTCATCGACGATACGATGAATGTCGATGAGTTCCTTGTTGATGCGGTCAATAAAGTTGCGGTCGAGATCGAGTACATAAGCGATGCCGCCGGTCATCCCGGCACCGAAATTGTATCCGGTGTTGCCGAGAATTGTAACAATACCACCGGTCATATACTCGCAGCCGTGATCGCCGACACCTTCGACGATAGCGTGTGCGCCCGAGTTACGCACTGCAAAGCGTTCCCCGGCGAGTCCCGCGGCGAGTAACTTGCCGCCTGTGGCGCCGTAGAGGCAGGTGTTGCCGATGATGGTTGCGTCCTGTGATTTAAAATGACTGTTGCGCGGCGGGGTAATGACGATCTTACCGCCGGCCATGCCCTTGCCGACGTAATCGTTGGCGTCGCCCTCGAGGTACATGTTAAGCCCGCCGGCATTCCAGACGCCGAAGCTCTGGCCGGCAGTGCCACTGAGGCGCAACGTAAAGGGCGTATCCGACAGACCATGATTACCATGGATACGCGCGATCTCACCGGAAAGTCGCGCGCCTATCGAGCGATGTGTGTTGTTGATCGAGTACTCGAATTCGCCGCCGCTTGCATTTTTTATGGTGTCCATGCAATCAACTACCATCTGTTCGGCGAGTTCGCCCTTGTCCCATGGCTCGTTGCGGTCCGCGCTGCAGTAGCGCGGCAGTTCGGCATCGACACCCCCGTCGGACAGGATCGGCTCAAGATTGAGGTTTTGCTGGGCCGGGGTATTGCCGTCGATGATTTCCAATAAACTGGTTTGGCCAATAAGATCTTCGAGTTTGCGAACGCCGAGCGAGGCGAGGATTTCGCGTGTCTCCTCGGCGATGAAGCGGAAATAGTTTTTCACCTTTTCGGTGGTGCCGACGTAGTGCTGCTGACGCAGTAGTTCGTTTTGCGTGGCAACGCCGGTGGCGCAATTGTTCAAATGGCAGATACGCAGGTACTTGCAACCCATCGCTACCATCGGACCGGTGCCGAAGCCGAAACTTTCGGCGCCGAGGATCGCTGCCTTGACCACGTCGAGCCCGGTTTTGAGGCCGCCGTCGGTCTGGATGCGGACCTTGCTGCGTAACTTGTTGGCGCGCAATACCTGGTGGGTTTCGGAGAGGCCCAGCTCCCAGGGTGAGCCGGCATATTTGACCGAAGTCAAGGGGCTGGCCCCGGTGCCGCCGTCGTAACCGGCAATCGTAATCAGGTCGGCGTAAGCCTTGGCGACACCTGCTGCGATGGTGCCGACGCCGGCCTCGGCTACCAGTTTTACCGATACCAGCGCCTGCGGATTGACCTGTTTGAGATCGAAAATCAACTGTGCCAGGTCTTCGATCGAGTAAATATCATGGTGTGGCGGCGGTGAAATCAAGGTGATGCCCGGCTCGGAGTTACGCAGTCGCGCGATCAGCTCGTTGACCTTGTTACCCGGAAGCTGTCCTCCTTCGCCGGGTTTGGCGCCCTGGGCGACCTTGATCTGTAATACCTCGGCGTTCACCAGGTAATGCGGCGTTACGCCGAAACGGCCCGAGGCTACCTGCTTGATCTTGGACATCTTGTCGGTGCCGTAACGTGCCGGATCTTCGCCACCTTCGCCGGAATTGGAGCGTCCACCGAGCTGGTTCATCGCCTGCGCGAGGGTTTCGTGCGCTTCGGGCGACAGCGCGCCAAGCGACATGCCGGCGGAATCGAAACGGGCGAGAATACTGCTGGCGGGTTCTACCTCGTCCAGGTTAATCGACTGTTGCGGTTTAAGTTGCAACAGGTCACGCAATGCGGTCGCCGGGCGGTTATTGACGATGGCGCTGTACTGCTTCCACTGCGCATAGTCACCGCTGTTGACCGCCTGCTGCAGGCTGTGCACGACATCCGGGTTGTAGGCGTGGTATTCGCCGCCATGCACATATTTCAGCAAACCACCCTGGTTAATGGTCTTGCGTTGGTTCCAGGCAAGCTTGTTGAGCGCTACCTGGTCGGCTTCGAGCTGGTCGAAGTTACTGCCGTCGATACGACAGGTGGTGCCCGGGAAACACAAATCGACGACATCGCGATGCAGCCCGACAATCTCGAACAGTTGCGCACCGCGATAGCTGGCGATGGTCGAAATCCCCATTTTGGAAATAATCTTGTACAGACCCTTGTTGATGCCATGCCGGTAGTTTGAGCCGGTATCCGGGCAGGATAGCTCGGGTAATTCACCGGTGCGGGTCATGCCGACGATGCTGGCGTATGCGAGGTAGGGATAAATGGCAGTGGCGCCGAAGCCCAGCAGCACCGCCATCTGGTGCGAATCCCGGGCATAGCCTGTTTCAACCACGATGTTGGTATCGCAGCGTCCACCGGTATTACTCAGGCGATGGTGGACTGCACCGGTGGCTAGCGCCACGTGCACGATCAGTTGCTCGCGAGGCACATCCTTGTCGCTTAGTACGACGATGACGATACCACGGCGAGACGCTTTTTCGGCCTGGTCCTGGATATCGATTATCGCCTGCTTGAGCGACATCTTGGTCGGGTTGTAGCCGAGCGAAATAATTTCGTGCGCATAGCCCCTGTTGTGCCAGGCCAACAGGCCGACAAATTTCTGTTCGGACAGGATCGGCGAACTGACGATCAGGCGGTCGGCGTGCTCCGCGGCTTCATTGAACAGGTTGTGTTCACGTCCGAAACAGGTTTCCAGCGACATGACGATCTTTTCGCGCAACGGATCTATCGGTGGATTGGTGACCTGCGAGAATTGCTGGCGAAAACTGTCGAACAACAAGCGATGATGGTTCGACAATACCGGTAGCGGGGTATCGTCTCCCATCGAACCGGTCGCTTCCTGTGAGTCCTGTGCCAGCACCTTGAGAATCTGGTCACGTTCTTCGAAGCTCACCTGGAACAGCTTTTCCAGCCTGGTCAGGGTCTCCTTGTCCATCGCCAGGGCCGAGAACGGGGAATTGACCGGGTCAGCACTCAGGCGGATGAGTCGGTCGCGCAGCCAGATTTCGTAGGGATGGCGATGCTGCAGCTGCTTGTCGATATCGTCGGACATCAATAGTTTGCTGGTCTTGGTATCGACGGCAATCATTTCGCCGGGTTTCAGGCGTCCCTTGGCGATGACATCTTCCGGCGCATAGTCCCAGATGCCGATTTCGGAACCGAGCGTGATGTGCCGGTCCTTGGTCATTACCCAGCGCCCGGGCCGCAAGCCGTTGCGATCCATCACGCAGCAGGCGTGGCGGCCGTCGGTGAGCACGATACCGGCCGGCCCATCCCAGGGCTCCATATGCATCGACGAAAATTCGTAAAACGCATGCAACGCCGGTTCCATATCGTCGACGTTTTGCCATACGGGTGAAATCAGCAGGCGTACCGCTCGAAACAGGTCCATGTCGCCGGATAGCAGGAAGTCGAGCATGTTATCCAGTGAGCTCGAGTCCGAGCCGGTCATATTGACAATCGGCTGTATCGCCTCGATGTCCGGTAGCGATTCGGACCTGAACTTGTAGGCACGCGCGTTGGCCCAGTTACGATTGCCCTGGATCGTATTGATCTCACCGTTGTGTGCGAGGTAGCGGAATGGCTGGGCCAGTTTCCACTGTGGCCAGGTATTGGTCGAAAAGCGCTGATGGAAAACACAGATTGCCGATTCCAGCGCCGGATCGCTCAGGTCCGGGTAAAACACCGGTAGATTCTCCGGCGTGATCAGGCCCTTGTAGGACAGCACGTCGTTAGACAGGCTGGAGATATAGTGGTACTTCTCGATACGGCGATTTTCCTGTGCCTCAAAAGCCTTTCCGGCCGCTCGCCGCGCGAGATATAGCAGGCGATTAAATTCGGCGCGCGAAAGGTGGTCCGGCGCGTTGACGTAGACGTGGTAGATCGCCGGCAGAGAGCCGAGCGCTTCTTCACCGCAGGCTGATTCGTCGAGCGGCATTTCTCGCCAGCCGGCGACCTCAAGGCCCTGCGCGATGATTTTTTCTGAAATGACTGCCTGCGAAACCTCGGTCTCGCCATCAAAAGGTGACATGAACACCAGTCCAACCGCGTAGCGTCTCGCGCAGTGAATGCCGAGTTCGCTGGCCTTCAGGCGGAGAAACGCGTCGGGCTTTTTTAACAGCAGGCCGCAGCCGTCGCCGGATTTTCCATCCGCCGCGACCGCGCCGCGATGCGTCAGGCGGGCGAGGGCTTCGATCGAGGTTTTTACCAGCCAGTGGCTGGGTTTATCGTCGATATTGGCGATAAGCCCGAAACCGCAGCTATCCTTCTCGAAGCCCGGTTGGTAAAGACCTGTTAATCTGTTTGTTTCGCTCATTACTTCCAGTTCGTGGTTACAGCTTCGTATTGTTGCCGACTAACGTCTGTGCGCCATGAAAAAGCATTTATTTACGGACGCAAAAGGTCGAATAGTATACCCGTGGAGGCCGGATAGATAAAATCTGCCGTAATGGCCAGCTTTGCAGCGCACTCTTATGGTGCGATGGGTCGGGTGGTCAGCGTTTGCAGCAATTTTTCGTGGCTGTACTGATCGGTAATAAAGGCTTCGCCGAGCGCGCGCAGCAATATCAGTTTAATCTTGCCGTCGACATTCTTTTTGTCGATCGCCATGGCTTCGAGAAACTGCTCGACCGTCATTTCCGGGGGCGGGTTTACCGGCAGTGCGGCCTGCTTTAACAGCGCGACGCCGCGTTGCCTGACCTGTTCATCGATCGAGCCTTCCCGTATCGATAAATCAATCGCCATGACCATGCCCGCCGCAACCGCTTCGCCATGCAACCATTTGCCATATCCCATCGAGGTTTCGATGGCGTGACCGAAGGTGTGGCCGAGGTTCAGAATTGCGCGTAATCCCCCCTCGCGTTCGTCAAGTTCGACCACGCGGGCCTTGTTCTGACAGGAAACCAGCACCGCCTGTGCGAGCAGTTCCTCGTCACCTGCCAGCAGGCCGTTAATGTTACTCTCGAGCCAGTCAAAAAAACCGGCGTCGCAAATCAGGCCATACTTGATGACTTCGGCGAGCCCGGCACTTAATTCGCGCGGGGGCAGGGTTCGCAGGCTGGCAATGTCGGCAATCACGCATTGCGGCTGGTAAAACGCGCCGATCATGTTTTTGCCGAGCGGGTGATTGACGCCGGTCTTGCCGCCGACTGATGAATCGACCTGCGACAACAGGGTGGTCGGGATCTGGATAAAATTTACCCCGCGTTGATATATGCTCGCGGCGAAGCCGGCAATATCACCGATCACGCCGCCACCAAGCGCAATGATGGTGCTGCGCCGGTCGTGGCGGCTGGATATCAGTAAATCGAGGATGCTTTCCACCGATGCCATGGTTTTATGTTGCTCGCCATCGGCGATGATGATCTTGTCCTGGCGGATCTGTTTGCTGTCCAGCGCCCGTTGCACGGCTTCCAGGTAAAGCGGCGCAACCGTATCGTTGGAGACGATCAGCGCAGACTGGCCATGGATGTGCCGGGCGATAAGATCTGCCTGGTCGAGTAGTTCGCTGCCGATGTAGATCGGATAGCTGCGCTCGCCCAGATCGACGTTAAGGGTGTGATTGATGTGCATTCTTATTTGAGGCTGTCGGGTAACCGGTCGATGATATCAGTTGCGAGTCGTCGCGCCACGCGTTTGTCGGTTTTAACCGTAAGATCAGCGAGATCAAGGTAAATGGGGCGACGTTCAGCCAGCAGGGCTTCTAGGCGTTCGCGAGGATTGTCGGTTTGCAGTAATGGTCGTTTCTTGTCCCGACGCAGGTGGTGCATTTGCTGGTTGACCGAAGTATCGAGGAAAATGATGTAGCCTTTCTGTTTGAGGAGCTGTCGATTTTCCTCGCGCAGGATCGAGCCGCCACCAGTCGCGATAACCCGGCCGTTTTCCCCGAGCAGTTCTTTGAGCGCGTTGCTTTCGCGGTCACGGAAACCCTGTTCACCCTCGACATCAAAGATGCGCGCGATATCAACTCCGGTGCGTTCTTCGATGAAATGGTCGCTGTCCTCGAATTCGCGGTGCAGCCGGCGGGCAATAATGTTGCCGATCGTCGATTTGCCGGAACCCATGGGACCGATGAGAATGATGTTGCGATGACTCATGCGGTTATGATACCTCAAACAAAAAAAAGGGCAGCCATGGTGGCTGCCCTTTTTGAAGCTTTTATATCCTGTTTAGCGGATATCGAGATTCGAACCCTGCAGGATTTTGGGAGTTACAAAAATCAGCAGTTCTGTGCGCTCGTCAATCTCACGCGTGGTTTTGAACAGATTGCCCAGTACCGGTATATCGCTGAAAAATGGCACCCGGGTAGTCTGGTCGGCCTTGGTGGTTTCGTAAATACCACCGAGTACCACGGTCTGGCCGTTATCGACCAGCAACTGCGACTGAACTTCACGGGTATCGATACTCGGTGCGGATAGTCCGGCACCAAATGATACCGTCTCACCCACATTATCCTTGTGTACGTCGAGATCCATAATGACGCGGTCGTCGGGTGTTATCTGTGGCGTAACCTCGAGTGACAGCACGGCCTTTCTGAAGTTCAGCGTGGCGTCACCATCATCGAGTTCGAGGTAGGGGATTTCCACACCCTGTTCGATTCTCGCCGTATGTGAATCTGCGGTGATTACGCGCGGGCTGGAGACCACTTCACCACGGCCTTCGATCTGTGCCGCCGAAAGTTCCATCTCGAGGAGCATGCCGATAGGTAACTTGGCCAGTGCCAGGCCAAAACTACCGGCCGGGTTCTGCACCGGCAAGTTCACGTTGAGGCTATCCAGCGCGTTGAAAGCGTTGCCGTTGGCAATATTGGTAACGCCGGCCAGGCTGCCCGAGGTAATCGCGTTAACGTCACCATTATTTACCACCGATCCATCACCGCCGCTACTACCGGCTACGCCGAAGCGTACCCCGAGTTCCTTGCTGAAGTCGTCGTTGGCGATTACTACGCGTGACTCGATCAATACCTGGCGTACCGCGATATCCAGCTCAGCGAGCAGGGTACGAACGTTCGCCAGACTCGAATTGATATCCTTGACCAGCAGGGTATTGGTGCGCTCGTCGACGCTAACCGAACCGCGTGGCGACAGGATCGCATTATCAGTCAGTGCCAGCAGATTGGCCAGATCGGCCGCTTTGGCATAATTAACCTTGATGTACTCGGTGCGCAGACGTTCCAGTTCTTCCACCTGGGCGCGGGCTTCGAGTTCGAGTTTCTCACGCGCCGCGATTTCATCGGTGGGTGCGATCAGTATTACGTTACCGGCCTGGCGTTTATCCAGACCCTTGGTTTTCAGGATGATATCCATCGCCTGATCCCAGGGAACATTTTTCAAACGTAAGGTCAGGTTACCTTCAACTGAATCCGAGACCACCAGGTTGAGACCGGTGAAGTCCGCGAGCAGCTGTAAAACTGAACGTACTTCGATGTCCTGGAAATTAAGCGACAGACGTTCCCCGGTAAAACCGAATTTTGCCTTCTTTTTCTTTTCCTCTTCTTCCTTGGAAATAGGCGCAACCTCGATTGTGTAAACGCGGTCTGTCTGGTAGGCAAGGTGTTCAAAATCACCAGTTGAAGTGATAGTCATGTGAATATTCGAGCCGTCCTGGATCGAATCGATGTGATTGATCGGAGTCGCAAAGTCGCTGACATCCATGCGACGTTGCAGTTCCTCGGGTAACTGTGAAGCAATCATTTCGAGGTGAACAACGTTGTTTTCACGCCAGACGTCGGTACTGATAGAGGTAGTAGTGAGATCAATAATCACACGACCTTCACCATTGGGGCCACGTTTAAAATCAATATTGGTAATACCCTTGGCAACTGCCGACACCGTAGGTGTTGATTGAGCCAGGCTCTCGGTCGAGGCGCTGGCGGTTGTTGTCGCGGCAGCCGCAGCCGACTGTCCACTGCCGGCGAGAGTGAGTACTACCTGGTTACCGCTGACGTTTGTGGTGTAATTTGCTTTTTGCGAAAGATTTAGCACTACGCGGGTACGGTTTTTTGAAGTCGCTGAAATAATGCTTTGCATCGCACCGATTCCCACCTGCATGCTGCGTTGCTCTAGCTTGTTGTCGGTTTCGCCGAAATCAAGAGCGATGCGTGCGGGTTCATCAATAGTGAATGTTCGCGGTGCGACCGCGGCCTGGTCGAAGGTGAATACGACCTGCACGGTATTTCCGGTCATTACCGAATAGTCCAGACCGATCAGGGCTCGCGCCGAAACGTCGCCGAAAGCGAGAAGGCACATTCCCGCCAGAGAGGCTTTAAGAAACCGGGTCAACTTCATCTTATTACTCACACTTTTCATGGGTGTTTCCTCTCGTTACTCGATCAGCGCGACAGCTGACGAGCGTTCGATATAATTTCCTAGTCCGTCGGGGACAATTTCAGTCAAATCAATAGCCTGGTCGGTTACCGAGATAATCCGGCCATGGTTCTGGCCAATGTAGTTACCTTCGATAACTCGATGAATGGTGTTATCGGGTGCAAATATCAGCCCCATTTAACGCCATCTTTATCGTCAATGGTTCCTTTGAGGCGCAGCGTATCCAGCGGAAAATCTTCCAGCGGTTCTTTCACCCGGTCAATATCGGGTCGAAGCCCGCTACCGAGCGCGGCGATTTCTTCCGGGTTCTCCTCGGGACGTCTGAAATCAACCATCTTGAACGGATCACGCAAATCGTGCGAGATATACTCGAAGCTTTGATAGGGCTGGAACTCGGGTATGGGTTCGATGCGCCCCGGCGGTTGGGCCCTGATTTGTGTAACAAAACCTTGCAGGTCGCCGAGACCCTCGCCACAACCGATAAGAAGGACCGCAAGCGCGCCTGGCAGCATGATTTTCAGCAGGGACTTTAACTTTCCTGTCATTGCTCATCCTCCTGAAGGTAACGATAGGTCTTCGCCGTGGCCGACATTTTCAGTTTTCCAGATGTGCTGATCTCTTCCTGCTTTTCGAAAGGTTCCAGTTTCATGTCACTGATCGTAACGATTCGCGGTAGCGATGCGATGCCACTAATAAAGTTGGCGAGCTGGTGGTAGGAGCCGGAGACTTCTAGCGAAATCGGTAACTCGGCATAGAAACCCTTTTTCTCTTCTGCACTGGGTTTGAATTTTTTCACTTCGAGCCCTGACGCGAGACCGGTCTGTGACACGTCGATGAGCAACGATTCGACCTCTGTGGTTTCAGGCAGCTGGCGCAGCAATGCGCCGAATGACGCTTCCATTTCTGCTAGCTGCTCCTTGTAAAGTTCGAGTTTGGCAGCCTGGTCAGCCTTGACTTTAAATTCTTCCTTGAGCTCTTGTTCTTTTCTTTCATGTCTTTCCAGAACCTTGAGCTGATCCTGGGTATCGAAGTAAATGCCCGCCGCAATTATCATTACAAACAGGGTGATGAATACACCTAGCTTGATCCCCATCGGCGCCGAGCCGATATTATCGGGTTCCAGGTGGTGCTGGATGTCGTCCCAATTCATTATTGCAGACCTCCATCATCACTCTCTTCCTCGGTAGCGTTGGGAGAGGTTTGTTTCACTGTCAGGGTAAAGGTACTGATACGATTAACCGTCTTGTCTTCAATTTCGATGACCGTCAGGTTCGGATCCTTGAGCCACTCGGAGGCGGCCAGGTTACGCATATAGGTAGATACCCGGGCGTTAGATTCGGCTTCACCGTTGATTAGCAGGTTACTGCCAGTCTGGGCGAGCGTTTCGAGATATACGCCATTGGGTACCGTTGACACTATCTCGGTAAACAGATGGACGATAGATGGGCGACTGCCCTGTAAATCCTGGATTACTTCCATACGCTCGATAAGGCTTCGGCGCACTTTTTTTAGTTCGCTGATTTCCTTGATTTCTTCATCGAGCTTGGCGATTTCATTGGTCAGGAAACGATTGCGCGACTGTTGATAGTCGATCTTGGCCTGCATTTGGAAATGAATCAGTCCGACAATGGCTGCGGCCAGCACGCAGCTCATAAGGGCCATCATCGCAAATTGCTTTTTCTGCTCCTGGCGCAGTTCTTCACGCCAGGGGAGTAGGTTGATCCGCGTTATAATCATGAGTATTCAGCTCCTCGGATGGCTAGCCCCGCAGCTATCAGGAAGGAGGGCGCATCGGCTTCCAGGTTGGCCTTGTTGACGCGGCTCGACGAAGACATGTCGGCAAACGGGTTTGCGATCGTCGTTGGAACTCCGATATGAGATTCGGTCAATTCGGCCAGGTTTGGCAACGATGCGGTACCGCCGGCGAGCACCAGATGGTCGATGTCACCAATCGGTCCCCCGGCCGAGTAGAAGAACTGCAAAAAGCGACTAACTTGCTGTGCCGTGGTTTCCTTGAATGGTTCAAGTACTTCGGGTTCGTAATTATCAGGTAATCCGCCCTGGCGTTTGGCCAGACCGGCTTCTTCATAAGACAGCCCGTAGCGGCGCATTATTTCTTCGGTTAACTGCTTGCCGCCGAAGTTCTGTTCGCGCGTATAAATTAGATGATGATTATGGATCACGCTCAAACTGGTCATGGTCGCACCGATATCGACGATTGCGATGGTCTTGTCCATGCCCTCGTCAGGCATTTGCGACGCCATTGCCGAGAAAACGGTTTCTACAGTGTAAGCTTCGATATCTACGATCTTTGCGGTCAGGCCGGCTAGCTCGACTGCGGCGACCCTGTCATCGACGTTTTCACTGCGACAGGCAGCCAGCAGCACGTCGACCGTTTCGGGATTGGATTCGGTTTCACCCATGACGTGGAAGTCGAGATTGACCTCTTCGAGGGGGTAAGGAATGTATTGATCGGCTTCAAGCTGGATTTGCCCTTCCATGTCGTCTTCGGAAAGGGTTGCGGGCATGGTAATCTTCTTGGTTATTACCGATGAACCCGATACGGCAATGGCGCAGTTTTTGGTTTTTATTTTTGACTTGGCCAGCGCACGCTTTACACTCTCGCCTACAGATTCGACTTCGGCGATGTTTTTTTCAACAACGGCGTTTGCAGGCAGGGGTTCGACGCCGATACCTTCGATGCGATAACTAGAGCCGGTTTTGCTTAGTTCCATCAATTTTACCGATGTTGAACTGATGTCTAGTCCAATAAGCGGCGGTTTTTACGCGATAAAAACACCGGTATCCCTCGTCATCTGCCTGTGTGATAATTAATCTTAAATGACAAATTACATTAAGATCTAGTTGTAAGTATTTAAAATGTTAAATTATTCTAATTGTTACAAAAAGAGTCTAGTGCAAGATTTGACACTTGTCGATACTTTTCAAGTAACCGCTTATATATATAGCCTAACTTAATGAAAAAGCTACTAAAAATTGCATCCTGGCTGTTTGCAACCGGTTCTATGGTGCTTATTGCTGCGGTGTTATACATATACGCGGTTTTAGTGCCGGAATTACCGTCGATTGAGCACCTCGAAGACACCCAATATCAGGTCCCGTTACGCGTATACGACAGAAGCGAAACCCTGCTTGCCGAGTTCGGCGAACACCGTCGAATTCCGGTCGATTTCGACAAGATTCCCCGCCACCTCATCGATGCCGTGGTCTCGGTCGAAGACGACCAGTTCTGGAATCACGCCGGGGTTGATTTCTATGCCTTGATGGCAGCCGTTTACGAGGTCGCGACCACCGGGCGCAAGACCCGTGGTGGCAGTACCATAACCATGCAGGTAGCACGTAACTTTTTTCTCAGCCCGGAACAGACCTACGCGCGCAAGTTCAACGAAATATTGCTCGCACTGAAAATCGAAACCGAGTTGAGCAAGGAAAAGATCATTGAGCTCTACCTGAACAAGATTTTCCTTGGACACCGCGCCTACGGAATCAGTGCGGCCTCTCAGGTTTACTATGACAAGAAGCTTGGGGATTTGACGTTGGCACAGTCGGCGATGATCGCCGGACTGCCGAAAGCACCCTCCAAGTACAATCCTATCTCCAACCCGGAAAGGGCGCTTATCCGACGCAACTACATACTCGGCCGCATGCGCATTCTCAAGTATATCGAAGAGGATGAATTCGAGCTGGCATTGAACGAACCGATTACTGCCGAGTTGCATAAAACCAGAACCACTGCCGAAGCGCAGTATGTGTCGGAACAGGTTCGCGCACAGTTGTTTGAACAGTATGGCGAGGAAATCTACAAGGCGGGTCTCAAGGTCTACACCACTATAGACGGTGAGTTGCAGGAAGTCGCTAACCAGGCCCTGCGCAAAAATCTGCTCGACTATACCCGTCGGCACGGCTATCGCGGGGTCATCGGCAAGATCGATTTAAGCGAAGTAAACGAAGATCCGTTCGAGGAGGATCTGGTAACCGATCAGCGAGTCGGTGGACTGCGTAAAGGCGTCGTAATCTCGGTCAACGAAGCGGTACCGGTCGAAGATGACGACAGCGAAGCCTCGACCGCGAGCGCAACCCTGCTGATATCAAACTACGAGCAAATCGATGTTATGTTCGAAGGCGGTATCGATTGGGCGGCAAAGTTTATTGACGTGGACAATAGAGGACCAAAGCCCGAATTCGTGTCCGATGTGCTGGCAGTGGGTGACGTGGTATGGCTGGAGAACAGGGATGGGCAATGGTTGTTGGCTGATGTGCCCCGGGTCGAAGGTGCGTTGGTGTCTGTCGATCCATCAGATGGGGGCATCAGGGCAATGGTGGGTGGCTTCGATTATTTCAAGAACAAGTTCAACCGGGCAACCCAGGCGCGCCGACAACCAGGATCGAATTTCAAGCCTTTCATCTATTCGGCCGCTCTAGAAAAGGGGTTTACAGCGGCCTCTATTATTAATGATGCTCCGGTGGTGTTCGATGACGACTCGCTCGAAGCAACCTGGCGTCCGGAGAATTACTCGGGGAAGTTCTATGGCCCCACGCGCATGCGCGAGGCGCTGGTTAAATCACGTAACCTGGTTTCGATCCGAATATTGCAGGCGATTGGTTTGCGTTACGCCACCAACTACGTGCAGCGCTTTGGCTTCGAACGTGATCAGATGCCCTACGATTTATCGCTTGCACTTGGCAGTGCCTCCTTCTCGCCGTTGCAGATGGCGCGTGCCTACGCGGTGTTTTCCAACGGTGGTTATTTAATTGAGCCATACATTATTAACAGGGTCGAGTCGGGCACGGGCGAAGTTATTTTTCGGAATATCCCGCGAACCGTGTGTCAGGACTGTGAAACCGAAGATCTGGATGAGCTGGCGGCGGCCGAGGCCGCCGCAGCGGCGCTGCAGGAAGCCGAAGAACAGACGGATGACGTCGCAGCGGATGCAGGCGATGACGAAGCAGTTGATTCCGGGGAAGCTATCGTCGTTACCGAAGCAGACCTCGCATACCAGTATGCACCTCGCGTCATTTCGGCCCAGAATGCTTTTATCATGCGTTCGATGATGCGTGAAGTAGTGCAGCGTGGCACCGCGGTGCGGGCCAAGGCGCTGGGTCGACAGGACATCGCCGGCAAGACCGGTACGACCAACGATCAGATCGATGCCTGGTTCAGTGGCTTTAATGACCAGGTAGTGACGACCAGTTGGGTCGGATATGATAATCAGCGCCATATGGGAAATCGTGAAACCGGGGGCAGGGCGGCCCTGCCCATGTGGATCGAATTTATGCGCGCAGCGCTCGACGGTCGCCCGGAAAATTTACAGGAGCAACCCGAGGGTCTGGTAACCATCCGTATCGATGCCGAAACCGGTAAACGTGCAGATCTGAGTACCCGCAACAGCCTGTTTGAGTTATTCCGGGTTGAAAATGCGCCACGTGAGGTGACGGTGGTTAAATCGACCGCCAATGATTCGGGTGGGGTCATTATAAATGTCCCGGAGACAGAAGACGAAATCGTCGAAGACATTTTTTAACCGGTTTGCACTTGTTATTTTTTCCTTGAGCGAGACTTAAATCGTACTCGCTCAGTTATTTATGTGTTTATAAACTCCTTCGCTGTGTGCGCTTTAAGTCTCGCTCAAGGAAAAAATAACAAGTGCAAACCGGTTAAAACTTTTCATTATTTGTTACTGATGTATCTCTTCGAGGGGGACAGAGCAGATTTTTCTTGCTGGCGGAGCGAAAAGGCAAGCGTGTTAGAAAATCTGGTCTTTCCCCGAGGGTTTGGTCCGTGAGACTCGGGGTCCGGCGGGAATCCTGGGATTGTGTTACCGTTGCGAGATCCCGGATAAGTACTGGCGCACTTTCCGGGATGACGCCGCTTATGGTGGCGTCACTTGCGAATGTCGAAGCCGAACTCGTGCACGGCGTCGATCAGGGCGCCGAGATGGTCCGGGTTAATGGCCGGATGGATGCCGTGCCCGAGATTAAAAACGTGGCCGGGGTGGTTGCCGAAGCGGTTGATGATCTCGCGAGCTTTTTCGCGGATAGAGTCGGGGTTCGCATAAAGCACGCAGGGATCCAGATTACCCTGCAACGCTACCCGATTACCGACACGCGTGCGCGCCTCGTCGATATCAATCGTCCAGTCGAGCCCCAGCGCATCGCAGCCGGTGTCGGCCATGTCTTCCAGCCACTGTGCTCCGCCCTTGGTAAATAATGTTACCGGGATTTTCTCGCCCTGGTGTTTCCGATGCAGGCCGGCAACGATCTGTTGCATGTAATTGAGCGAAAAATCACGGTAGGTTTGTGGCGTGAGCACGCCTCCCCAGGTGTCGAATATCATTACCGCCTGCGCACCGGCCTCGATTTGCGCATTCAGGTAATCGGTTACTGCCCGCGCCAGGGTGCCCAGCAACTGATGCAGCGCGGCCGGGTTTTCATACATCATACCTTTTATATAGCGATACTCTTTGGAGCTGCCGCCTTCGACCATGTAGGTGGAGAGAGTCCAGGGGCTGCCGCTGAATCCGATCAGCGGTACCTTTCCGTCCAGCTCCCGCCGCACCAGGCTAACGGCATCGGTGACGTAGCGCAGGTTCTCCGCCGGGTCGGGGGCCCCCAGGCGACTGATATCGGCGGCGCTGCGCAGCGGGCGCTCAAATTTGGGGCCTTCGCCTTCGGCGAAGTAGAGACCAAGTCCCATCGCATCGGGAATGGTGAGGATGTCGGAGAATAAAATTGCGGCGTCAAGCGCGAAGCGCCGCAAGGGTTGCAAGGTCACTTCACAGGCGAGTTCGGTGTTTTTGCAAAGATCGAGGAAACTCCCGGCCTGTTTGCGCGTAGCGCGGTACTCGGGCAGGTAACGTCCGGCCTGGCGCATGATCCAGACCGGCGTGGTATCGGTTGGCTGGCGCAACAAAGCCCTGATCAGGCGATCGTTCTTCAATTGTGGTAATGCCATCAGACTTCCAGGTAGTCGAGAATGCCTTCCGCCGCCTGGCGGCCCTCGTAAATCGCGGTCACGACGAGGTCGGAACCGCGCACCATGTCACCGCCGGCGAATACTTTCGGGTTACTGGTCTGGAACGGAAACGCGTTTTGCTCAGGGGCGAGCACGCGACCGCCTGCGTCGATATCAATTTCATGCTCGGCGAACCAGTCGGCCGGGTCCGGGCGAAAGCCAAACGCTATGACCACAGCGTCCGCCGGTAAAATCTCTTCGGAACCGGGCACGATCTCGGGTCGACGCCTGCCTTGCGCATCGGCTTCGCCCAATTCGGTAGAAATCAGCTTGATGCCGGTAACCGCGCCATTGCCGACTATTTCCAGCGGTTGCCGGTTGAACAGGAATTCGATGCCTTCTTCCATCGCGTTGTCGACCTCGCGCATCGAGCCGGGCATATTAGCCTGATCCCGGCGATAGGCGCAGGTTACGCTGCTGGCACCCTGGCGGATCGCGGTACGGACACAGTCCATCGCGGTATCGCCACCACCCAGCACGACGACCCGTTTGTCGTTGAAATCGATAAACTCGGGTTTGTCGCCAGCGAAGTCGATCTGGTTGTGAATGTTTGCCACCAGGTAAGGCAAGGCTTCGTGGACACCTGTTTTATCTTCACCTGGAAAGTCACCTTTCATGCAGCTATAGGTGCCCATGCCGAGGAACACGGAATCGTAGTCGGCAAGCAGTTGCTCGAAGCTGATATCTTTGCCGATTTCGGTATTGAGGCGGAATTCGATACCCATGTCTTCAAACATTTTACGCCGCCTGGTAATGACGTCTTTTTCGAGCTTGAAGGGAGGGATGCCGAATGTCAGTAAACCGCCGATTTCGGGGTATCGGTCGAACACCTTGCAGGATACTCCGTTGCGGGTGAGGACATCGGCGCAGGCGATACCGGCCGGACCGGCGCCTACGATGGCGACCTTTTTACCGCTATCCGAGACGTTAGAAAGATCGGGCGACCAGCCCTGTTCGATCGCCGTGTCGGTTATGTATTTTTCTACCGAGCCGATGGTAACCGCACCGAAACCGGTATTAAGCGTACAGGCGCCTTCACAAAGTCGGTCCTGGGGGCAGATACGACCGCAAACCTCAGGCAGGCTGTTGGTTTTGTGTGACATTTCAACTGCTTCGATCAGGTTGCCTTCGGCAATCAGTTTTAGCCAGTTGGGGATGTAGTTATGTACCGGGCATTTCCACTCGCAATAAGGATTGCCGCACTCGATACAGCGTTCGGCCTGATCGGCGGCTTGTTGCTGCTGGTAGTCACCGTAAATTTCGCCAAATTCATTGACGCGGACAAATGCTGGTGTTTTACCGGGATCGGTACGCTGTACTTCCAGAAACTGGAATACGTTTGACATCGGTGCTGTTTAACTAGGCGGAGAGCCGCGCCTTGATCAACTGACTGACTTTGCCCATATCGGCGCGTCCCTGCAGTTGGGGTTTGAGCATTCCCATTAGTTTGCCCATATCCTTGATGCTGGCCGCACCGGTGGCGGTGATGGATTGTTCGACGAGGTCGTTGATCTCTGCATCGGAAAGCGCTTCGGGCAGGTATTCGAGGATAATTTCCAGTTCAGCCTGTTCTACCGCGGTCAAATCGTCGCGGCCCGCGCTATCAAACTGGGCGATTGACTCGCGACGTTGCTTGGCCATTTTATCCAGCACCGCGGTAATGCGGTCGTTATCCAGTTCGATGCGTTCATCGACCTCGATTTGCTTGATCGCGGAAAGCATCAACCGAATTACACCGAGGCGTTCCTTTTTGCCGCTTTTCATCGACGACTTCATGTCGTCCTGTAACCTGGATTTAAGAGTTCCCGACATTGTGCGGCTAGTAAAGGCGTCTGCGAGTACCGAAGTCCTTGGAAATTCGCTTGTAATTGCGTTTTACCGCGGCGGCTGATTTGCGCTTGCGCACGGAGGTGGGCTTTTCGTAGTGTTGACGACGACGTGTCTCGGTGAGCACGCCCGCTTTTTCACAGGACCGCTTGAATCGACGCAGTGCGAAATCAAATGGTTCGTTGTCCTTTACCTTAACTGATGGCATATTTGATGATCCAGTTTGTTAAAAATGGCGCCTGCTTAATGGCCCCGGCTTCAAGAGCCGGACAATTATAAGGAGGCGGCACCAAATATCAATCGCCAAACGTAATTAATCTCCTGTTTTTTATGAAAGTTTTAGGCATCGAAAGCTCGTGTGACGAGACTGGAATCGCAGTTTACGATAGCGATAGCGGGCAGATCTGGCAGCGTCTTTATTCGCAAATCGAAAAACATCGTGAATATGGCGGGGTAGTGCCGGAACTGGCTTCGCGCGATCATGTGGTCAAGGCCGCGCCGATGCTCAGCGATATTCTGCAGGAAATCGGTTTCATCGATGACATCGATGCGATTACCTATACGCGTGGACCGGGCTTGATCGGGGCCCTGATGGTAGGGGCCAACCTGGCGCGAGGCCTTGCCTGGGCGCTTGACAAACCTGTGCTCGGGGTGCATCACATGGAAGGGCATCTGCTGGCGCCGATGCTGGCGCAGGAGAAACCGGAGCTGCCGTTTGTCGCATTGCTGGTATCCGGTGGGCACACCATGCTGGTCGATGTGCAGGCGATCGGCCATTACCGTATTCTCGGGGAAACCCTTGACGATGCCGTTGGCGAAGCCTTCGACAAGACCGCCAAACTACTCGGATTGCCTTATCCCGGAGGGCCCGAGCTGGCCGCGCTCGCGGATTCCGTGTCGCATTCCCGCTTCGAGTTTCCGCGCCCGATGGTGAATCGACCCGGACTAGAGTTCAGCTTTAGCGGCCTCAAAACCGCGGTGCTTACGATGGTCAGAAAACATGAACCGCTGGATGACGACTTGCGAGCGGATATCGCGCATGCGTTCCAGTCCGCAGTGGTCGATACGTTGCGTATCAAGTGCCAGCGAGCCCTGGCTGAAACCGGGTATCAAAACCTCATTGTTGCCGGTGGCGTGGGCGCAAACCGGTGCCTGCGCGAGACGCTAGAGCAATGCACCAGCGCAGCTGGTGCGCGGGTCTATTTCCCCGCCCTGGAGTACTGTACCGACAACGGCGCGATGATTGCTTACGCTGGCGCATTGCGCGTGCTCGCCGGTCAACGCGATGAGGAGGTAGTCGACGTAATGCCGCGCTGGTCGCTGGAAACTCTGCCGGTTATATAAGTTTGGGTTTTGCGCAGGATGCCGTGCGGGTTGATGGCTGCGCGACAACAGGTCAGGCAGGCGTCGCGGTTAGCTACGCTTCGGTGCCGCTGAGCAAACGCTGGATATTATCTTTGTGACGCCAGATCAGAATCGTCGACAGGGCGACAAACACGAGACTGACCGGGAGGTCCTGTACCTGCCAGTAGATCGCCAGTGGCAGCACGGCAAAGGAAATAATTGCGGCCAGCGAGGAAATCCGGAACACTTTGGCAAATAACAGCCAGATGCCGACCAGGATGGCGCCGGCAATCCAGTTAAAGGCCAGCGTTGCAGCGATCGCGGTTGCCACGCCCTTGCCGCCCTTGAAGCCGAAGAAAAGCGGAAAACAGTGCCCACAAAAAGCCGCGAAGCCAGTCAGCGCGATTACCAGTTGCTCCGCCCCCAGTCCATGCGCCAGCAGGACCGGAATCAGGCCCTTCAGGAAGTCTCCGAGCAGGGTGAAAAAGGCCGCTTTCTTGCCGGCGATACGCAGTACATTGGTAGCGCCCGGGTTTTTCGAGCCCTCGCTGCGAGGGTCCTCGAATCCCATGGCCTTGCTCAGCAGAATCGCCGACGATATCGAGCCTAGCAGGTATGCAAAACAGATTAGAATAATAGCTTCGAGCATGGTTGACCGGGCCTGGGACTTGCCGGCACTTTAGCAGATAAGAGCCATCCTTACAGCCCGGGGATCGATTACAATAGCGCGATGCATAGCGAGCCACTCATCATGTTGCACGGCTGGGGTATGAACGCACGGGTCTTCGAGCCGCTGCTGGAGCTACTCGACACCGCGCAACCTGTTATCAACCCGGGTCTGCCGGGTTACAGCGATAGTCCGTGGCCGGGAAGTCTGTCCTTCGAATTGCAACTCGAGGCAATGGCGCAGGAATTACCCGGAGGAAGATTACTCGGATGGTCGCTTGGCGGGCTCTACGCTATCGAGCTCGCGTTGCGCTACCCGCAACAATTCAGCGAGGTCATCCTGGTTGCCTGCAATCCCTGTTTCACCATTCGGCCCGGCTGGGAATGTGCACTCGATGTCGCTGTGCTCGATACTTTTGCAGATGAGTTGAAGCAGGACTGGCGACGCACCATGCGCCGCTTCCTGGCATTGCAAATGCAGGGCGAGCAGGCGGCGCGCCAGCTGGTACGCTCGCTGTGGCAGCAGGTGATCGCCGCCGGCAAGCCCGATATCGAGGTGCTCGACTTCGGTCTCCAACTACTGAAAAGTTACGATGCGCGTCCCGCTCTGGGCCGCCTTTCACAGCCGGTAAAGCTGATTCTCGGTGAGCGTGATCGCCTGGTGCCGATCGCGTTAGCGCAACAAATCGCTGATGTTGCCAGCGGGATTCAGGTAGAATCCGTCGCCGGTGCCGCCCATGCTCCATTTTTATCGAATCCGGCAGTGGTTGCCATGCGTCTTTGGGATGCGGGCTGTCCACGCCCCGAACCATACCCAGGAGACTCGTTGGATCTGCTTAATCTACCCCGGTTGGATAAACAGGCTGTAAAGAAATCCTTCAATCGTGCTGCTAAAAGATACGATCATGCTGCTATATTGCAGAAAGAGTTGCTAAGTCGTTTGATGGAACGATTGCAGTATATACGTCACCAGCCAGAGACAATTCTTGATGTCGGTTGCGGCACCGGCAAAGGGGTGCGCGGGTTACAAAAGGCTTATCCGCAGGCCCGGGTTTGCGGCGTCGACATCGCTCATCAGATGTTGTTGCAGGCGCGATCCAGTTTTCGCCTGCTCTCCAGGAAACGCCTGGTTACCGCTGATATGGAGCGGTTGCCATTTGTTGCACAGACTTTCGATCTGGTGTTTTCATCATTAGCCCTGCAATGGAGCAATGATCTGCGTGTAACCTTTGACGAATTTGCGCGCGTATCGAGCCCCGGGGCGTTGCTGCTGTTCTCCAGTTTCGGTCCCGCGACGCTGCAGGAGCTTGCAGCCAGCTGGCAGGCGCTCGATGCTCATCCACATGTCCATCGATTCGTCGATATGCACGATGTCGGTGACGCCATGCTGGCAGCGGGGTTTGAGCATCCTGTTGTCGATGCCGAGACGATTCGCATGGAGTATCGGGACTTCAGGTCCCTGCTCGGCGACTTGAGGGATATTGGTGCCAGTAATGCCGAGGTCGGCCGGCGACGCGGTTTGATGACGCCGGGACAGCTGCGCAGACTGGAGGCCAGTTATCGCGATAACGGCTACGAGAATGACAGATTTATTGCGTCCTACGAAGTGCTCTATGGGCACGCATGGGTTACGTAGGCTGAATCGGTCTGCGTTTTATCAGCTGGGCAGAACGCCGTGGGGTTGAATCCAGCCCATATAGAACGAAATAGCAATGAAAATGAAAGTGAAAATCGACAGGGCAATGCGAACCGTCAGTAAACTAACGGTGCGGTTGGAGTTTTCACGATCTTTGACCATGCTGAACATGCTGGCAGCAAGGCTGAGCACGATTAGCCCGAGCAGGACCTCGATGATGATTTTTACGCTTAACATGGATTCCTGGCCTGTGATTCGGAGCCATAGTTTACTGGATCAGCGGGAGATGTCGATATGGTGATTGGCCGTCGCAGATTCGTCCCCGCCTGGTGGTCGATAGCACTGACCGCGACTGGCGTGCTGGTATTCTGTGCCCTGGGTTGGTGGCAGCTCGAACGTGCGGCCTACAAGGAAGCAATCGAGGTCAAATTTGAGCAGCGATTAAAGGAGCCGTATCAATTGCTATCATCGACAGATGATCTGACAGATATCGAGTACCGTAAGCTATTGCTCAAAGGTCGCTATGATAATAAGCGTAATTTGCTGGTCGATAACCAGTTGCATCGCGGACAGGCAGGTTACTACGTGCTCACGCCGTTGCTGCTCGCCGACAGCGATTATGTGGTTCTGGTGAACCGCGGCTGGGCGGCCTGGGGCGAGACCCGGGATGAGCCGAGTGCTATTCCCGAGCCGGTAAATATCGACGGCGTGGCAGGGATCGCCTATTTCCCGAGCGAACCCGCGTTGCGTCTTGGTGACCCCGCAGCAGGCGACCGCTGGCCAAGGCTGATTCCGTTTATCGATATCGTTTCGTTACGGGACCAGTTTCCCGGGCAGTTGCTGCCGATCGTGTTGTGGCTGGCGCCGGAGCAGGAGGGGCACTATGTGCGTGACTGGAACCCGGTGTGGATGCGTCCCGAAAAAAGCCGGGCTTATGCAACACAGTGGTTTGCCTTTGCGCTGCTGTCGGTAGTGTTTTTTATTATTTTAAATCTGCGGAAAATCGAATGAACCAGGAAGAATCGAAGTCATTGTTCTGGCACCGGGCCAAATTTCTGGCTCTGATAACAGTGTTTTTATCACCCTTCATCGGTGGCTGGCTGGCGCTTTACGTATTTGATGTCAAACCGTCGAGCGGTAATTACGGTACCCTGGTCTTGCCGGTCAAAAGACTGAGCTGGCCGGTTCTGGAAACCGTCGATGGTAAACGTTACGAAGACGGATTCGGGCGAAAATGGACATTGTTACTGTTCGCCGGTGATACATGCAACGAGTTGTGCCGCAACAACCTGTTTTACATGCGCCAGCTGAGAACCCTGCTCGGGCGTGACACCTTACGTTTGCAAAATGTGCTCATCAGTTCGGCTACGCTCAGTGAAACTACCAGAATCTATCTGCAGGATTTCCCGAACCTGAAAGTGATCGAGAATAACAGCGATGACGGGCTCTACAGCCAGTTCTTCCTGGAAGGCTACGGCGAAGTCGGCAGTTCGCCGAAAATGTACCTGGTCGACCCGGATCAGAACCTGATGATGCACTACCCGGCGGAGAGCGAACAGGATCGCGTGCTCGAGGATGTCAAAAAGCTGATGAAGTTATCCCAGATCGGCTGAATCTGCTACCATAGCGCGATTGAATCGAGCCGGCATTGCCTGTATAAAGGCGAGCTTTCGCGAAACCAGGCAAATCCGACGATACCCAGATGACAGCGCTAACATTCAATTCCTGGTCGCAATACTATAGTCTGACCAAGCCGAAAGTGGTCTACCTGATCGTTTTTACCGCGATGGTGGGAATGCTACTGGCGGCCGAAGGTGCTCCACCCCTCGATATTTTCGTCTTCGGCCTGCTTGGCATCGGGCTCGCCGCTGCTTCGGGTGCCGCGATCAATCACGTGGTCGACGAGCATATTGACCGTATTATGGAGCGCACTCGCAATCGACCCCTGGTCAGCGGCGGACTCGACCAGAAATCCGCGCTGATCTTTGCGCTTTCGCTGGGTGCCCTCGGCATCTTCATGCTGGTTATTTTCGTCAACCTGCTGACCGCGGTGCTGACCTTTTTCTCGCTGGTCGGTTACGCGCTCATCTACACCATGTACCTGAAGCGGGCAACGCCGCAGAATATCGTGCTCGGTGGCGCCGCCGGCGCGGCACCGCCGTTACTCGGCTGGACTGCGGTCACCGGAAACGTCGATACCGAAGCCCTGCTGCTGTTCCTGATTATTTTTGTCTGGACCCCGCCGCATTTCTGGGCGCTGGCGATACGTCGTCGCGAAGAATATGCCAAGGCCGACATACCGATGTTGCCGGTAACTCACGGTGTCGATTTCACCAAGGTCCAGATCCTGCTCTATACCATCCTGCTGTTCGTGGTGACGATGATGCCTTTTATCGTGCAGATGAGTGGTTTGATATACCTGGCCGGGGCGGTTGCGCTGGGGGTGGGTTTCCTGTACTACGCGATCAGGCTTTATCGTGATGAACAGCCTAATGCCATTGCGATGAAAACCTTTGGCTACTCGATCTTTTACCTCAGCCTGTTGTTTGCATTTTTGCTGGTCGATCATTATGCGCGGGTATTTATCCGCGGCTGGTTCCTCTAGGTTCCGCTAAAGTGCAGCACCAGTTGCACCACTCCTACAATCGTCAACACGAAAACCAGTCCGAACAGTAACCCCATCCAGATGAAATGAGGCATCTTCCCCCGGGTGAAGTCCCGTTCCCGGTTGGCATCGCTCTGCACGCCGAGGAAGGCTGAAAAGGTACTCTTGAGAAGCTGTCCGAAGCCAAGCCGGGCCTGCTCTTCAGGGCGGCCCTGTTTGCTGTTGTTCAAGATAAAATCCGCAATTGTTGTAAATCAGGTATTGTCGCAGCTCGACTTAAGTGATGAAATACCTATTCGCGTATAGACTGCAATATCGAAATGGTTAGCATCAATAAGGTTGATTCCGGCCCGGGTTATCGTATCGTGCTATCGCCCAACTGCTCTATCAGCTGGAGAGAACTGGTACTGTTCTATCTTGCCACCTGTCTGATCGCGCTCGCGGTCGGCCTGTTTTTTACTCTGCAGGGATTATGGCTGGTGTTGCCTTTTTCGGGGCTTGAAATGCTCGCTCTCGGCGCTGGATTGTATGTGACTTCGCGCAAGGTGTATCGCAAGGAGGTTATTACGCTCGATGCGGAACATACCCGGATCGAAAAAGGCGTGCAGCGGGTCGACCAGAGCTGGGAATTTAAAACGCCATGGGTGCGCGTTATCGATGAGCTGCCTGATAAGCGCAGACCGAGGCGCAGGCTCGCTATCAGCATGTATGGAGAATCGGTCGAGGTAGGTAGTTTTCTCGCGAATTCGGAAAAGGAGGCGCTAGCCTTTCAATTAAAAGTCTGTATAATTCGCGTTTGATTTTAGCGCCGTTTGAATTCCCGATTCAGGTGGCATTTTTGTGTTTACATGCCGGCGTACGCGCCGTGCCAAACAGAACAAAACTGCGGGCGTGTGTTCCAGGGAGTTGAGAATGATATTTAGCAAGTTGTCCAGACGTTTCTCAGTCGTCGCCGCGGGCCTGGTTTCGATGTTGTCGATGTCTGCCGCCCGGGCCGAATACGCTTTGAACATGACCGAAGGTGTTACCCCGATAAGCCAGCAACTCTATGGCCTGCATATGCTGGTTTTCTGGATCTGTGTCGCAATCGGCGTTGTAGTGTTCAGCGTGATGGCATATTCAATTTTTCATCATCGCAAATCCAGGGGTGCACAGGCCGCCAATTTTCATGAAAGTACCACCGTCGAAATCGTATGGACCGTGGTGCCGTTGATTATTCTGATCGGGATCGCGATCCCGGCCACCGGTACGCTGCTCGAGCTAGGAGATGCCAAGACCGACGCTGACATTACGGTGCAGGTCACCGGCATTCAGTGGAAATGGAAGTATACTTTTGTCGACGAAGACGTCAGCTTTATCAGCAGTCTTGCGCAAAGCAGTCGCGACGTGGTCAAGGATCCTACCGGCAACGAAAACTACCTTCTCGAAGTCGACAGGCCACTGGTATTACCGGTCGGCAAGAAGGTCCGCTTCCTGTTTCATTCCGACGATGTAATTCATGCCTGGTGGGTGCCTGAGCTGGCGGTCAAGCAGGATTCCATTCCTGGATTTATCAATGATTCGTGGGCGACCATAGAGGAACCCGGCGTGTACCGGGGTCAATGCGCCGAGTTATGCGGTAAGGACCATGGTTTCATGCCAATCGTCGTTAACGCCGTTAGCGAAGCCGAGTACGAGGAATGGCTGGTCGGGATGAAGGCCGAAGCCGCTGCCGCAGCCTCGGCAGCCGACCAGGAATGGTCGATGCAGGATCTGGTGGCGAAAGGCGAGACTGTCTACCAGGCTAACTGTGCCGCCTGTCACGGACCGACCGGCGCCGGTATCCCGGGCGCGTTCCCGGCTATGACCGGTAGCCCGATTGTTATCGACCCGGATCAGGCCGCGCACATAGATATCGTTGTCAACGGCAAGGCCGGCACCGCAATGTCGGCGTTCAAGGGGCAACTGAATGACGTTGATATTGCTGCGGTTATTACCTATGAGCGCAACAGTCTGGGCAATAGCGTGGGTGATACAGTTCAGCCATCCGCCATCAAGAATGCAAGATAAGGGGAATTACTAGATGTCTACTGAAATTACACACGACGGTCACGATGCGCACCAAGATCACGACCATCATGGTCCTGCCAAGGGCCTGATGCGTTGGGTCACCACGACCAACCATAAGGATATCGGCACGCTCTACCTGTGGCTTTCATTCATCATGCTGCTGTACGGTGGTTCAATGGCCATTGTTATCCGCCTGGAATTGTTCCAGCCCGGACTGCAATGGGTCGAGCCGCATTTCTTCAACCAGATGACTACCATGCACGGCCTGGTGATGGTCTTTGGTGCGATCATGCCGGCCTTCGTCGGCCTCGCCAACTGGCTGATACCGATCATGATTGGTGCGCCGGACATGGCGCTGCCGCGGATGAATAACTGGAGTTTCTGGATTCTGCCGTTCGCCTTCGCGATGCTGGCTTCCACTACCTTCATGGAAGGCGGTGCCCCGGCATTTGGCTGGACCTTCTATGCGCCACTTTCGACCACTTTTGCGCCGGATACGACAGATTTCTTTATCTTCGCGGTTCACCTGATGGGTATTTCGTCGGTCATGGGTGCGATCAACGTAATTGCCACGATCCTGAATATGCGTGCCCCCGGCATGACGCTGATGAAAATGCCGCTGTTCGTATGGACCTGGCTGATTACCGCTTACCTGCTGATCGCGGTTATGCCGGTGCTGGCCGGTGCGGTAACTATGATGCTGACCGATCGCCATTTCGGCACTTCGTTCTTCGATGCCGCCGGTGGTGGCGACCCGCTTATGTTCCAGCATATATTCTGGTTCTTCGGTCATCCCGAGGTTTACATCATGATCCTGCCGGCATTCGGCGTGATCTCGGCTATCGTCCCGACCTTTGCGCGCAAGCCGTTGTTCGGCTATAGCTCGATGGTATACGCGAGCGCATCGATCGCAATCCTGTCTTTCATGGTATGGGCGCATCACATGTTCACCACCGGGATGCCGGTCGCGGGTGAACTCTACTTTATGTACGCCACGATCCTGATCTCGGTGCCGACCGGGGTTAAGGTCTTTAGCTGGGTAACCACCATGTGGAAAGGCTCGATGACTTTCGAAACGCCGATGCTATGGGCGCTGGGTTTTATCGTTATGTTTACTATCGGCGGTTTCTCGGGGCTGATGCTGGGTGTCGCACCGGTTGATACGCAGTACCATGATACTTATTTTGTCGTCGCGCATTTCCATTATGTGCTGGTTGCCGGCGCACTCTATTCGATCATCGCCGCGTTTTATTACTGGGTACCCAAGTGGACCGGGCATATGTACGACGAGAAACTGGGAAAGATCCACTTCTGGTGGTCGACGATTGCGGTCAACGTATTGTTCTTCCCGCAGCATTTTGTCGGTCTTGCCGGTATGCCGCGACGGATTCCGGACTACTCGCTGCAGTTTGCTGAATTCAATATGATTTCGAGTATCGGTGGATTTGCTTTTGGACTGGCGCAGGTGTTCTTCCTGTACATCGTTATCAAGACGATCAAGGGTGGTGAAAAAGCAACTGACCAGGTATGGGAAGGTGCGACAGGTCTCGAATTCGAGCATCTGTCTTCGCCGCCGCCGTACCACAGTTTTACCGAAGCGCCTCCGGTCAAGTAAGCGGATAGCGACAAGAGTTGATGCAACAGGATCAGCACCAGGATTTCACCTCCGCGGAGCGGCGTAAACGTACCCTCTGGATTGTGGCTGCCCATGTGCTGATAGGCGTGACTTTTTTTATTGCGACCTTTTTCTGGGGGACTTTCGAGTGAGGGTTAGCGCGCTTAAACTGGCCATGATTCCGGTGCTGATGTTCGGCTTCGGTTTCGCGCTGGTGCCCCTGTACGACGTGTTTTGCGATATCACCGGCCTGAACGGCAAGACCGGACGTATCGAAGCCTCTGACATCGATGCCACCCAGGTGGATACCTCGAGGACCATAGAAGTACGTTTCCTGGCAAACACCAATACGGGTTTGCCATGGAGTTTCGAGCCGCTGGTGAAGAAGATGTCGATTCATCCCGGCGAGGTTTACGAAGCCGTGTTCCGGGTGCGCAGTACCAGTGATAAAGCAACTCTGGGTCAGGCTGTGCCAAGTGTTTCGCCAGGGCTGGCAGCGCAGCACTTCAATAAGACGGAGTGTTTTTGTTTTACCCAGCAGGAGCTAGCTGGATTTGAAAGTCGCGATATGCCGCTGCGATTTGTCGTAGGCAGGGATATATCGGACAAGATAGAACAGATAACACTGTCCTATACGTTTTTTAGTCTGGACCAGGGTTAGCGGGTTCATAACATATTCAGGATATAGAGAGAGATAATCCATGAGTGGCACAAGCAACGCAGATTATTATGTACCGCATGGCACCCACTGGCCGATCATAGGTTCTATTGGCTTGAGCCTTACCGTTATCGGCATTGCCAATTTCCTGCACGGTACCTGGAGCATGACACCTATGTTCGTAGGTCTCGCTATTATTATTTTCATGATGTATGGCTGGTTCGGTACGGTCATCGATGAATCGATAAGAGGCCTCTATAACAAACAGGTCGACATGTCCTTCCGTTGGGGTATGAGCTGTTTTATTTTCTCGGAAGTCATGTTTTTTGCCGCATTTTTCGGCGCGCTGTTTTATGCTCGCATGTACTCGGTTCCATGGCTTGACGGTGGCTCAAACAACGATGCCACTGCACAGTACCTGTGGCCCGACTTTGAAGCAGCCTGGCCTTTGTTGACCCTGCCGCTGGGTGATAAGTTCGCGCAGGCAAGAGAGGTTATAGGACCCTGGGGCCTGCCCGCAATCAATACAGCAATCTTGCTGCTATCAGGCTGGACGGTGACACTGGCGCACTGGGCACTGAAGCGCAAGGACCGTGACTGGCTGGTTTACTGGCTGTTCGCTACTGTCGCGTTGGGCTTCGGCTTCGTGTTTCTGCAGGGGGTCGAGTATGTACATGCTTATCAGGACCTTAATCTGCGTCTCGATTCTGGCATCTACGGCAGCACCTTTTTCATGCTGACCGGGTTCCATGGTTTCCACGTGACCATGGGTGCGACGATGCTTCTAATCATTATGATTCGTTCCGCCAAGGGGCATTTCAGTCCGGAAAATCATTTCGCATTCGAGGCCGTTGCCTGGTACTGGCACTTCGTGGATGTGGTGTGGCTAGGCCTGTTTATTTTTGTCTATTGGCTGTAACCATAAAGCAGCAGATTTAAAAAACACGGCCTAGGCCGTGTTTTTTTTGCCACGGAAGTACGTTTTACGGGCATGTCCGCCAGCAGGATTTCGAAGCTCCTTACCGGCACGGGCCTCGAGTAAAAGTATCCCTGGGCAAAGTCGCATGCAAAATCTTTCAGTATCTGGTCCTGGGTATCGGTTTCAACGCCTTCTGCGACTACCTTAATTCCCAGCTTGTGTGCCATCACGATAATCGCTTCGCATAATGCCAGGTCGTTTTGATCGTGGTCCAGGTTGCGCACGAAGGACTGGTCTATTTTGAGGTAATCGATATCGTATTGTTTCAAGTAAGAGAGCGATGAATACCCGGTACCGAAATCGTCAATCGCAATTTCTATTCCGGCGTCGTGGAAGTCGAGTAGCCGGTTGGTAACCTGGTCCCTGGCATCCATCAACAGGCTCTCGGTGATCTCGACGGCAATAGACTGGCCACTGATGCCGGCCTGCTGTAAATGTGAAAACCACTCGGACATAGCTGCAGCCCCGTCGATCCATTGCAATGATGATGTGTTGATGCTGACCTGGAAGCCAGTTCCAAACTGTTCATGCCAATGACTCACCTGCTCGGCGACGCTGAAAAAACCCAGTTTCCGATATCCGTAATCAGGCCGCTTTCCTCGGCGATGGGTATGAAAACGGATGGACTGACCAGGCCGGATTCAGGATGGTGCCAACGAAGTAGTGCCTCGGCTTTATTGAACATGCCGCTTTGCAAATCAATGATCGGTTGATAGTAAATCTCGAACTGCTGCTGTTGCATCGCGGCGCGCAAATCCTTGATCATGTTGCGTCGTCTCAATGCGCGTTGCTGCAACTCGGGAGTGAAGAAATGGTACCGATTACGCCCTTCGCTCTTGGCGGCATACATCGCCTGATCGGCATTGCGTTGCAGGCCTTCGATTTTTTTACTATCCCCCGGATAAAAGGTAACGCCGATGCTGGCGGTGAGGAATACTTTTTCGTTTTCGAGCTGGTAGGGTTCGGCGAGGGCATCGAGTATTTGCTGACATATGGGCTGTACTGACAACTGATCATTGATCTGCCCGAGGATTATCGTGAACTGGTCACCACTGATGCGAGAAACAGTGTCAATTTCGTGTATCTTCTGTTTGAGTCGGCTGGAAATTTCAAGCAGTAGTAAATCACCCATATCGTGGCCCAGGGAATCGTTAACATCCTTGAAGCGATCCAGGTCTATGTACAGCAGAGCCAGCGACAGGTTGCTGCGGTCGCTGGAGCGCATCTCGTGTTCGAGCTTCTGCAAGAACAGGTTACGATTGGGCAGGCTGGTCAGGGCATCGAAATTGGTTTGATTCCAGATAACCGTCTCGGCGTGTTTGCGTTCGGATATATCACGAATGTAAGCATTGAATTCCTGCAGGTCTGCCGAATCGATAACGGAAACCGATAACTCGACAGGAAATTCATGCCCGTCGCGATGCATCGCGTGGATTTCGATAACGCTGTTCATGACTGTGGTTTTGCCGGTTTCGAGAAACCTTTTCATTCCCTTCTTATGGGCATCGCGATAGCGCTCGGGGATGATAGTCCGTTCGATTGTCTGCTCGAGAATTTCTTCGGCACGCCAGCCGAAGATAGTCTCGGCCTGATGGTTCCAGCCGGTGATATAACCATCGAAGTCCATTTGTACGACGGCATCGATCGATGAATCGAAAAACGCTTCGAGTTTGTTGTGTTGCGCCAGAATAATCTCTCGCTTCTGGCGCAGGTCTACCTCAAGCGCTTTGACTCTCTCTTCAAGCAGGCCTTTTTCGTCACTCTCGTCGTCCGCGGAATCGATTTCCGTCATATATCAATACGTTAGCTGAACAGTAAACCAAGTATAGTGTTTTTTTATGAAATCAACAGGTACAATAAAAACCCGGCGTGCCGGGCTTTAGTTTGCAGGTTTATCTGTCTCAGGCTACGAACGAAGTCTTGATCGATTTGAACGCATTGCTTTCAATTTGACGGATTCGTTCTGCGGAGACGCCGTACTCGTCGGCGAGCTCATGCAGGGTCGCTTTGGGCTCATTCAACCAGCGACGAGTCACGATGTACTTGCTGCGGTCATCCAGTTTCTGCAATGCCTCGCTGAGCAGATGTGTATTATTCTGCTCGGTATTCTGCGCCTCGAGTAGCAATTCGGGTGAGGGTGTATTCGACGCCAGCGAATTGGCGGGTGCAAGATAGGCAGAGTCATCATCTTCATCGCTACTTGGGTCGAAGCCAACATCATAATTGTTGAGACGATTCTCCATCTCGATGACGTTCGCGCGGGTAACCCCCAGCGTCTCGGCAACATGATCGATTTCTTCCGACTTGAACCAGCCAAGCCGGGTCTTCTGGCTGCGCAACTTGAAGAACAGCTTGCGTTGTTCCTTGGTAGTGGCAACCTTGACGATGCGCCAGTTTTTCAAAATGTATTCGTGAATCTCGGCCTTGATCCAGTGCACTGCGAAGGAGACCAGTCGGACTCCGACTTCGGGACGGAAACGCTTCACCGCTTTCATCAGACCAATACTGCCTTCCTGGATTAGATCGGCAATCGAAAGCCCGTAACCGGCATAGTTATTGGCGATCTTGATAACAAAACGCAGATGTGGCAGGACCAGTTTCTGGGCCGACGCTATATTGCCGGTTTCCTGCAGGTCCTGTGCCAGCGAGTACTCTTCTTCCGGCGTCAGGATCGGTACTGACCTGGCAGCCTGGATATAGGCGTCCAGATTGGAGCTGCCGACTAATACGGGCATCGCGTTACTTGTATTGACCAGTTCTGTGCTCATAAATGATCTCGATTTTGTGGTTATCTAGCACTCAGGCTAGCCGAGTGCTAGCTATTAGAGCATAAATATCCCAAACAGTTCAAGTTTATTAGCAAATATTAATATAGCTGCTAAGTGTATGGTTATATTAGAAAAATCAAGGATGTATACGTTGAAAGCCGGCTACTGGATCAGTGGCTGGGCAGGATTTTTGATTATTCTCAGGTATTCAGCGCCTCGCTTTGACGTTTGATGTTGACCAGGGTTTGTAATCTCGACAGCAAATCGTTTTCATCGACCGGTTTGGTTATAAAATCATTCGTTCCGGCGCCGAAAATTGCGGTGAAATCAGTACGTTCGTCTTCGCCAGGTTCGATCGTCATCAATAGTATCGGCAAGGTCAGGTAGTCGAGTTGCAGGTCGTTGCGGACGGCCTGGATCAATTCAAAGCCGCTCATACTGCCGTCCAGTGTCAGGTCGGTAATCATCAGGTCGAAACTGCTACCGGGGTTCTCCTCCAGGTCCTGCTTCAAAAACTCGATGGTTGCGACGGCGTCTCTGAAATGTGTGTATTTGATGTCGTTCCTGTCCAGTATGCCGGTAGTGATTGCGGTAGAGGTGGCACTTTTGTCCACATACAAAACGTTGACCGGTAGCTCGTTATAGGTGCCAAGGAAGTTGAGGATAAAGTTAACCAGCGATTTGTGGCCCTCGGCCTTGTCGAAATAGGCGGTTACCGCATCGGTGTCGTCCATTCCGGCGCCCGTGACCCGGGTATCGGTATCGCCGGAAACGACGAAAATAGCGGTATCCTTGTTCTTTGGCGTTTGCCGAATAAATTCGATTAACTGGTAGCCGTCAGTATCAGGTAGCGAGATTCCGGTGGTGATGATCTCGAACTCAAACCTTTTCACTGCCGTCATGGCTTCCTTGCCGGTACCGCAGGCAATTATGTCGAGTTCTGGAGCCCGGTTCGAGATTTCCTTGAACAAAATAGTGCGCGCGGAATCCGAAGAATCAATCAGCAGTAGGCGACGTTTACCGGGCATTTGTTATCGGGTCAGGTTGGTTCTATTTGATTCAGGTGCCGTGCAACTGCGATCCAGGAGCCGGCCAGTCCAAGTAGAGTACTAGATGTTATCAGAATGATAAAGTCGTGAAAGGAAAAAGTAATCAGGTTCATTTCAGACTGATACAGCAGGTTTAGACGCTCCAGTGGGGCCGCAATCGCAAGGTATCCTATTTCGACAATCAACCACGAAATGATACCACCCAGTAAGCCGTACCAGATGCCGCCATAGAGAAATGGTCGCCGGATAAATGCGTCGGTAGCGCCGATTAATTTGGTGACGATTATTTCCTGGTAACGATTCTGGATATCGAGTCTTATCGTGTTACCGATGATTAGCAGGACGGCAAAGGCGAAAAGGATGGTAATGATGATTACCGAGCGCTTGGCGATCTCAATGATGGTGTAAAGTCGCTCCAGCCACTCGGTATCCAGCTTGGCGATTTCAACCTCCGGCATGGCTTCCAGGGTATTGAGCAGGTTACGCACCTTGAACGTATCGCCTTCGACCGGTTCGACGATAATCGTATGTGGTAGTGGATTACTGCTAAGCGTATCAATGCTTTTGCCAAACCCCGAGTCTTGACGAAATTCTTCGAGTGATAATTCGCGCGAAATAAATCGGGTGGACGTAACATCAGCCATTTTTGTGATTTTTTTCTCGAGTGCGCGCGCCTTTTTCTCACTGATGTCCAGATCAAGATAGAGACTGATCTGGGAGCTGGAGCGGAAATCTCCCGATATGGCATCGATATTCTTCAGAAACAGGTAAAACCCACCGGGCAATGACAGGGTGATGCCGATGACGGCTACCGTCATAATCGTGGTGGTTGGTGCCTGGTAGATTTTATCCAGGCTGAACAGCAGCGACTTCAGGTGATGTAGCAAATATGCCGAGATACGGTTCGAAGTCGCAGGTCGATCTCGGCGGACGTTACTGCCAGCCATTGTAGGCCTCCTGATCGGCGTCCGCGAGATCATTCAAAATTAGCTGGCCGTTGTTCAGGGTGATGCGGGGTTTGTCCAGTTCCTCGATCAGGCTGAGATCGTGACTAGCCACCAGTACGGTGACCCCGACCTGGTTGAAATCAACAAATATCTCCATGATTTCACGCGACAGCACGGGATCAAGATTACCGGTGGGCTCATCGGCGAGTAGCAGCATCGGTTTGTGCACGACCGCGCGCGCAATTCCGACACGTTGTTGTTCGCCACCGGAGAGGGTGATGGGTAGTGACTTCTCCTTGTTCAGTAATCCTACCTTGTCGAGTGCCGCACGGGTGCGCTTGGCTATCTCCTGCGGCCGATAACCCTGGATCTGCAGTGGCAAGGCTACGTTATCGAACACCGGTCGATCGAACAGGAGTTGATGGTCCTGAAATATAATGCCGATGTTACGCCGGATATAGGGTATCCGGTGACGTGCCAGCTTATTGAGGTTTATCCGGTTTAACAATGCCTGGCCACGAGTGGGTTTCTCTATCAACGCGATAATTTTCAGTAATGTACTCTTGCCAGCGCCGGAATGCCCGGTCAAAAAGGCCATATCGCCATCATCCAGCTTCAGCGAGACGTTGCTTAAGGCTTCATAGCCACCTTCGTAGCGTTTGGTTACATTGTGAAATTCGATCATGCTAAGGTTTCGGCGTCATACATCAGCCAGCAAGGCGTCGACAAATTCCTCGTTGTCAAAGGGGCGCAAATTATCAACCGATTCACCGACGCCGATATAACGGATTGGCGTTTGCAGCTGTTCGGCGACGCTAAAGATCATTCCTCCCTTGGCGGTGCCATCGAGCTTGGTCAGGACTATGCCGGAAATTCCGACCGTATCGCGAAATTTACTGGCCTGCGCCAGTGCATTCTGGCCGGTACCCGCATCTAGTACCAGCAGGGTTTCCTGCGGTGCATCGAGGTCGAGTTTGCTCATCACACGTTTGATTTTTGCCAGCTCATCCATGAGGCTCATCTGGGTATGTAATCGGCCCGCGGTATCAGCTATCAGCACATCTATATCGCGCGCCTGGGCTGATTGCAGGGCATCATATATCACCGAAGCTGAATCGGCTCCCTGTCCCTGCTTGACGACCGCTATACCAAGTCGATCGCCCCAGCTTTGCAGTTGCTCCACCGCGGCGGCACGAAAGGTATCACCGGCGGCCAGCATTACCTTGAGGCCCTGGTTTTTATACTGCTGGGCGAGCTTGCCGACCGTAGTGGTCTTACCGGCACCGTTGACTCCCACCATCAGTATCACGAATGGCTTCTTGGTCGAGCTGACGTTTAACGGGACAGCACAGGGTGCGAGAATTTCCGACATGGTGCCCTTGAGCGCGTCGATCAGGCTTTCACTGTCTTTCAATTGCTTGCGATGCAGCGATTCGGTCAGCTGTGAGGTAATCTTTTGTGTCGCCTGCATGCCGACGTCTGCCATCAGCAACTGATCCTCGAGCTGCTCCAGCAATTCATCGTCAATCTGCTTTTTGCCGAGCAGTAGGTCGGCCAGCCCGCTGGATAGAGTTTGCCTGGTTTTCGACAGGCGTTGGCGCAGCGATGCGAACAGGCCAGCAGGCTTCTCCGCTTCATTTTTGCTGGCAGATTTAAATCCAAACATCGTTTTTCCGGGAATCAGAATTCAGGCACAATATGCTAACAGAAAGCGATTCCATCTGTGCACTTCTAAGCCGCAAAAAGCTAGAGTAATTCAAAGTCATATGAAACCCCAGGTCAGAATCATCGGTGGAAAATGGCGCGGTCGCAAACTGCCGGTAGTTGAGACCCCCGGTTTGCGACCGACCCCGGACCGCGTGCGCGAAACCCTGTTCAACTGGTTGGCAGGGGATTGCCCGCGGGCATCGGTGCTCGATTGTTTCGCCGGCAGCGAGATTCTTGGATTCGAGGCATTATCGAGAGGTGCGGCACAACTGGTTGCGCTGGAACAGAACCCGCGGGCTTTTGCCAGTCTGCAGCTTCAGGCTGAACGCCTGCAAATCAGCGCTATTGAAATCCTGCCTGGAGACGCCCTGGATTCAATCGGCCAGCTGCGGCGAAAATTCGATATCGTGTTTATTGATCCTCCCTATGCCGAGCCACAATTGCGCACACAGGTGTTCAGGCTGCTGGAAGAACGGCATTGCCTGCAACCCGGTGCGCGCATTTATTTTGAATGGCCTGCCCGGGAAAGTTTTGATCTGCCATCCCCCGGCCTGCAATGGTTGAAACAGAAAAGCGCGGGACAGGTCAATTATGCTGTAGCGGAATGGCAGTTAAGTCGTTAAAATCAGCCGACTCTTCCGCCCGCCAGCTGGCGCTGGCACACAGAGGTAACTTATGACAGGTATTGCAATTTATCCTGGTACTTTCGACCCAGTGACGCGTGGCCATATCGATATTTGCGAACGCGCGTTGAAAATGTTCGACCATGTCGTAATCGGTGTCGCCGACAGTCTCGCCAAGGAGCCATTTTTCAATATCGACGAACGCCTCGATATGCTGGAAACAGTATTTGCCGACAATGACGCCATTTCAGTGAGACCCTTTTCCGGTTTGCTCATCGACTTCGCGCGAGATAATAATGCCGATGTGATAGTGCGGGGTTTACGCGCTATATCTGATTTTGAGTATGAAGTTCAATTGGCAGGTATGAATCGCTCACTGGCGCCTGAAATAGAAACTGTATTCCTGACCGCGGCGCAACGCTATGCGTTCGTGTCATCCAGCCTGGTGCGGGAAATCGCCCGTCTCGACGGAGATGTTTCAGAGTTCCTCCATCCTGAAATACTGCGTCGCTTGACGGCAAAGCTGCAGGCTTGCAAGTAAAGGTTCGACTGGAGTAGTTAGCCGTGGCCCTGATGATCACCGGTGAATGTATCAATTGCGACGTCTGCGAGCCGGAGTGCCCGAACGACGCGATTTCACCGGGTGAGGAGTTCTATGAAATCGATCCGCTGCTCTGTACCGAGTGCGTGGGGCATTTCGAAACTTCGCAATGTGTAGAGGTTTGCCCGGTCGATTGCATTCCGTTTAATCCGCAATACCCGGAAACCCAGGAACAGCTGCTGGAAAAATACCAGCGTCTTACCGGAGAGGAATAACATGAATTCGATTCTGCGAAATTTTATCAGGCCTCAGCATATTGGGGCTTTTTTATGTCTGTGGTTTTTTGCCGGTCATCTGCAGGCAGGGGAATATGCGGTCGCTTCAGCCAGTCCGCTGGCAACCCAGGCGGGGATCGACGTACTGGAATCGGGCGGTAATGCTTTTGACGCAGCGATAGCGGTAACGTCGGTGCTGGCCGTGGTCGAACCCTACTCGTCGGGTATCGGCGGTGGTGGTTTCTATCTTTTGCACCAACAGGCTGAGAACCGACAGGTGATGCTGGATGCCCGCGAGCGCGCTCCGCTTGCGGCTCATCGTGATATGTATCTCGACGCCTCTGGCAAGGCCGACAAGGATTTGTCGCTTAACGGTGCGACCGCTGCGGGGATTCCCGGTATTCCGGCGGCGCTGGAACATTTGCAGCGAAATTATGGTCGGTTATCACTGCAAAAGACTATGGCAGACGCTATCGGTTATGCACAGAATGGTTTTCAGATCGACGAATATCATCGCTCGGTGGCGAAATGGCGACTGGAGGTAATGCAACGTTTCCCTTCCACCAGCGCTGTATTCCTGGTCAATGGCGAAGTACCCGCCGAGAAAGCAGTTATCAGGCAAACCGATCTGGCGAAAACGCTGCAATCTATCGCCAGCCAGGGTAAAGCCGGCTTTTACGAGGGTGACGTGGCGCAAAAACTGGTGACCAGCGTGCGAGCTCACGGCGGCATCTGGTCACTTGAGGATTTGCAGCAATACGAACTGATAGAGCGAGAACCCGCTCGTTTCCGCTACGGTGACGCGGACATCGTCGCGGCCAGTTTGCCTTCGTCGGGGGGAATTGTGCTGAACAGCATCTTCAATATGCTCGAACAACTCGATCATGATCAGGCCGAGCCGGTTGAAGCAATTCATCAATTGGTAGAGGCGATGCGACGTGCCTTTCGCGATCGTGCCGAATTCATGGGCGATATAGATTATGTTGAAGTCCCCGTGGAAAGACTGAGTAGCGCGGCCCATGCACGGCAATTGCTGAAGAATTATTCTTCTGAAAAAGCTACTGCCAGTGCCGACTTGCGCGGCGTAGCGGTCACAGAAGGTGGTAATGACACAACCCATTTTTCGATAGTCGACGCTGACGGGAACCTGGTTGCCGCTACCTTGTCGGTGAATTACCCGTTTGGTTCAGGCCTTATCGCGGATGGTACCGGGGTTCTGTTGAACGACGAAATGGATGATTTTTCGGCGAGCCCGGGGGTGCCTAATGTCTGGGGATTGCTCGGCACCGAAGCCAACGCAATTGCGCCCGGCAAACGCATGCTGTCGAGCATGACTCCGGCTTTTGTGCACACGCCGGAGCGATCGCTTGTTACCGGCACGCCCGGTGGGAGCTGGATAATTACGATGAATCTGCTCGGCATTCTGGAGTTTCTCAACGGTGGCAATGCCGAAGCCATCGTATCGCGACGCAGATTTCACCATCAGTACGATCCGGATGTCATCCGGTATGAAGCAAATACTTTCCCTGCTTCGACCATCGAAGCCCTGATGGAGCAAGGCCATCAATTCAAAGTTTACCCCTGGCGCACCGGTAACATGCATTCGATTATCATCGATAAAAAAACGGGTAAACTCGATGCTGCTTCGGACCCCCGGGGCGAGGGGCAGGCGATAGTCGCCGGCGATTAGAAACGCTTCATTCAGCGTAGCCGGGCATTTCCCGATCGAGCACGCGCTTCATCGCGTTGAAGTACAAATCGTCACGCTTGCCCTTGTGACGATCATGTTCGTCCGGGGTCTGAACCTGATCGATGACCTGTTGTGATATCGGCAGTAATTTTTGCACGGTACTCATCGCGCGAATTTGCGCGCGACATACCCGTTCGAGCATGTATAGCATCCGGTAGGCCCTGGCGATCGAATCTACCGCAACCAGGACGCCATGATTCCTGAGGAATACAATCGGTTTATCTCCCATTAGTCCCGCCAGGCGCTCACCTTCCTCGAGTGTGTCCGCGGTGCCGTAGTAGTGATCATCGTAGGCGATTCTGCCGGCGAAGAACGCCGAAGTCTGGCAGGCTGGAATCAGTCGATTATCTTCCAGCATGTTGAGCGCCAATGCCCAGTTCTGATGCGTGTGGAAAACCACGCGTCGCCCGCTAATGCGATGAATCGGTGCATGGATGCATTGCGCGGAAAGTTCGACGATACCATCGCCTTCGAGGGTTTCACCGGCCTCGTTGAAGACGAGCATATCGCTGGCCCGCGCTTCGGACCAGTGCATGCCGAAAGGCAGCACCAGGTAGCGATCTTCGTATCCAGGAACGGTTACCGTGAAATGGTTATCGATACCTTCCTCGAGTTCGTGTAATACAGCCAGGCGCAGCGATGCGGCCAGGTCGACTTTGGCCTGGGTGACTGGATCCATGTTCGAATCGATAGCGTGGATACTCATACTCACTCTCCAGTAAACTAAATTGTTGCGATGATAATGCAAATACGACCCTGGAGAAACCAGAGCTACGTCAGGGCCAGATCGCATTTTTCGCTGTCAGCATAGTTCAGGCACAGGGTTCGAGTTGCAGTTACCGGTTAGCGCGATCTGCTGTTATGACTGGCATGCGGGGCAGTAGTAGCTCGAGCGCTGCGCCTGCACGAGGTGCTTGATGGTGCTGCCGCATTTTTTACATGGTCCTCTGTTACCATATACTTGCAACTCATGTCTGAAATAGCCCGGCTTGCCGTCAGCCTGGGTAAAGTCCTGCAGCGTGGTGCCGCCGTGTCCGATCGCCGACGCCAGGGTATCGCGTATGGCATCGACCAGTTTGGCGATGCGCGGTTTACTGATTCGTCGCGCCGCACGGGCAGGACGAATGCCGGCCAGGAACAGTGCTTCACTGGCGTAAATGTTGCCCACGCCGACGACAATATGGCTGTTCATCAATACGGTTTTTATCGCCGCGCTGCGCTTACGACAACACTGCCACAGGTAGTCGGCGTCGAAAGTTTCGCCGAGAGGTTCCGGTCCCAGTTGTCGTAACAGTCGATGCTGCAACGGATCCTGCGCACAATACAGCAGTGCGCCGAAACGGCGGGGGTCGCGAAACTTCAATGCCTGCCCATTACCGAGCTGCAACTCGACATGCTCATGGGTTTCGGCGGCCGACCCGGTCGGCAGAATGCGCATGCTGCCCGACATCCCCAGGTGCCAGATCAGGTGGCCCCGGTCGAGATGCATAAGCAAATATTTTCCGCGTCGGGATACCCCGCGTATCTGCCGTCCCTGCAGGCCAGATACTTCGCCGCTGACCGGCCAGCGTAATCGCGTTTCACGCAGGATGACCCGCTCTATATTTTGATCACGGACATGGGGTTCGATGCCGCGACGGGTGGTTTCAACTTCGGGTAATTCGGGCATCAGTTTCTATTTCTCATAGAAAATCCAGGACAGCGCGATACCACCCAGCCAGGATTCGGGTTCGGTGACGAGCGGGCTGTCGTCGATTACCGAATTGCGCAGATTGTCATAGCGAAAAAACCCGCCTAGCCAGAACTTGCCGATACGCTTGCTGGCGGTGAATTCACTGCGCCACCCGCTATAACCGCCGTCGGCGTCGTAGGCCGGTCGTGAACTGGTCGCTTCGTCTTCTTTAACCGAATAAAAATATTCATGATAATCCTTGCTGGCAAACAGTGGGCTTATACTGTAGCGCAGTTTTCATTCGCCAAGCCGGGTCGCCGGTTTGCGCCATGCCAGGCGCGGTTCAAAGACTTCACCGACGTCATCAAAATCGCTATCCAGGGTGAAGGCATAGCGCAGCAGCAGGTCGAACCAGAGCGAGCCGTGCTGTAACCTGTGCAGCCGGTAGTTCAGCGCAGGTCCGATTTCGAGCAACGGGTTGAGATTATCCATACCCTCGCGCTCGGGGGTATCGTCGTCCCCCGCCATGGCAAGATTAGCGCTTAGCGTGAGTAACAGATCCTCGGATTCAAAAAATAAGGCTCTGACGCCGTTGTCGACACGTACGCGGTCGCCACGATACTTGATGTAAGGGGTCGGTAATACATAGGTTGAGGAGGACGATGAACCGCGATAATCGGGCAGTCTGATTACCCCCACGCCTGCACCGAGCTCGAGGCTCGGCAACGGTCCTTGCGCCAGCACGTCTGCTGCGAGCAGCAACAAAGCGGCACTAGCCAGGTGTTTCATTGTGGCGTAATGCGATCAGCTGGTAGTAAAGATTGGCCGGGAAATGATATTGCAATCCAGTCTGTGGATTTGCGATAACTATTTCGGGATCGATCGACATTACGAAGAATTCGTAGCTGCTGCCATCCTCAAGCCTGGCCACAAGCTTCTGTCGGGGCATCTTGCCGGTGTCGAACGGTTTTATTTTGCTGGCGTCGAGTTCTTGCCAGTTTTTCAGCAGGTTGATGATTTGATCTGACTCGAATCCTTCCGCACCGATCACTTGCCAGCTGTCATCGGCGTTTCGACTGATTTCCAACTCGGAGAGTTTTAGTTTGTTTAAGCGGTATCTGAGTGGCAACAGGCGTCGATCGACGATGCCGGCCAGGCCCTGCGAGAAAAGCAGCAGGTGTATATCCGGCAACAGGAAAACGGTCGAACCTAACATCAGGTAACGTCGTTCGCCGATGTTGTTGGTTGCGCCGAAGAGCAACTGGGTATCGTTGAGAGTTAGCACGGCCTCGGGAAACTGCAGTCCGAGTTTGGCCAGGTCTATCTCGTCGGCCGGCAGGCGTGAGTCGGTCTCGTTATTGACGATACTGAGCAAGCGCTCGATATTGATGCTGTTCGCAGGCCACCGAATCGGTGCTTCGATCAGCCAGCCCTGAGCATCCCGTCGCAAGCCTAGCGACGCATCGGCGGTTTGTATGCCTATAGTCTGGATGTCTGCCGGCCTGAGCGTGCTGATGCGCTGCTGTGGTTTATTCCCGGTGGTCACGCTGAAGCGGTTACCGACATAGGTGAAGATCACGATCAGGACGATCAGGACGTAGTTGATAATCCAGCGTCGCGAAAACATCAGCGTTTACGTCGTGACAGCCAGACGCGTAAACCGCTGGCAAACAGAGCCAACGGTAACAGCAGCAGAAACGTAAATGCGATCGCATACTGGCTGTATTGTGACAGTTCCAGGCGGGTATCCGGCGCCGGCCGGGGACTGATTGCAATCAGTCGATCATCGTGGCTCAACCAGTTCACCAGGTTAGTCCCGATCTCGAGGTTGCTACCATTACCGAGGTAACGATTCGACAGAAAGTCGGCATCACCGATGATGACCACACGCTGTTCGAATACTGCACTATCGGCGCCGGATTGGCTGCGTGCCAGGGTCATGCCTATGTTCAGTGGTCCGGCAATTTCGTCGTCATTGTCACCGTTAAAAATCTCGCCACGCAGTTCACCGGTTTCATTCCAGCTGCGCTCGTTGCTGCGCAGAAAATTTTGTCGCGTCCATTCCTCGGCCCCATGATATTCGAGCGCCTGCGCCTGCGGAAACAATGACATGCTCTCCAGGTTGCGCGTGATCGCGTGACGCGGATATTCCGCAACCAGCGCGAAGTCGACCCGATCAAGCCCCATCAGCTGGCTATTGGGGTCGACAATGATCCCGGGTAGAAATTCAATCGCGAGGTGATCCGCCAGCAAATCCAGCCCTTCGATGGCCTGTTCTGGATCAGCGAGCCAGAGCAAGCTGCCGCCCTGATCGATATAGCCACGGATTATTTCAATCTCACCGGGTAGCAATGGCACCTTGGGGCTGGCCAGGATCAGGACATCAGTATTTACAGGGATACTGCTGGCTTGCGTCAGATTCAAGCTCTCTATGGTATAGCCCTTGCCCGCTAATTGCGTCGCCAGCAGACTGAAATCATGATTGGCCTCGCGATAGGGGTGACGCTCGCCATGCCCTTCAAGGAATACCAGCCAACGCTCGCCCTGGCGCAGCAGGCGCTGGATCGCGCTGCTGACATTGGCTTCGTTGATCTGGGTAAGCTTTTCACTGCGCCCCTGGAACTGCAGCAATACCTCGCCATCGTAGCGAATATCGTGTGCACGCAGCAGATCCGGGTGTAGATCCGAATTCAGACTCTGATAGTTGATATTGGATTGCAATTGCTGATAGCGCTCGAACAGGGCTTCGAGCAAAGGTTTGCTCTCGTTTATCGGGGATACGAACAGAGTGATCTGGAGTGGGTACTCGATACCTTCGAGCATTAGCGCCGATTCCTGTGACAGGCTATTGCGTTGATTGGCGCTCATGTCGATGGTGTATGGATAACGATTAGTCAGCCAGGCAAGCACAGCAAGCAGTGCGACAAACAACAGCAAAAACATTCCGGACTGGAGGCGAAACTGCAGTCGTACCCGCGAATCCACCTTCATAGCAGACGCTCGCGATCGAGCTGGCGAATTGTCAGGACCAGGAAGCCCACGATCAATAGCAGGTAGTAGGCAATATCACTGCTGTTGAAGACGCCTTCAAGCATTGAATGGTGGTGTTGCAGTAGCGAGAGGTAAGAAAGTACCGAATGCCCGTTACTGACCGAGCCTCCGAGCCAATCGATAATCCACAGCATGAACAATACGCCAAAGGTGCTGATAGCGGCGATCGTCTGGTTTTCGGTTAGGCTCGACAGGTAAAGCCCGATCGCTGAAAAAGTAGCCAGTAGCAATAGCATGCCCAGGTAAATTGACAACAATTTGCCGCTATCAAGGCTGGTGCCAAGGTACAGGGATAACGGCATCAGCATTAACATGGAGAGCAGAATGAATACGAATAGCATCAAACCGAGGAACTTGCCGAGTACGATCTCTGACATGCTCAGGGGCGCCGACACCAGTAAGCTCAGGGTGCGGTTGCGCTTTTCTTCCGCGAGCGAGCGCATTGTCAGCAGCGGCATGATCATTAGCATGATAATGGCGGCCACGTGCATCAGCGGGGTTATCACGATATCTGTTACGCCGGGCGTATTTTCGAACTGCATCAGCTGGGGTTGCAGCAGGAAATAGTTATCCAGGTTGGTCAGAAACAGGAAACCGAGAATAGCCTGAACGACAGCGAGCAGAATCCAGGCCAGCGGGGAACAGAACATGGCGCCGATTTCGCGTCTGGCAATGATCCAGATCATCCTGCGTTCGCCTCTTCGTTATGGGTCAGTTCGATAAACAGGTCTTCGAGGGATTGTTGCTCTGGAATCAGTTCGTACAGGCCCCATTGCTGTTGCGCCGCTGCCGCGACCAGTGCATCTGTGTTGGTATCGGGGGCAATAAACACGCGAAAATGACCGCTATCAAGCGCTTCGACATGATCGACACCCGCCACGGCAGATAATGCCTCGAGCGGCACATCGTTGCGCAGTGCCAGCTTGACCGAGCTTTCGTGACCCTGGTTCAAGGATTCAGTTGAGGCGCTGTAAATCAGCTCACCCGCGCGGATGATCTGCACCCGGTCGCAGGTCGCCTGGACTTCGGAGAGTATATGCGTGGACAGGATCACGCTGTGCTGGCTGCCCAGGTTACGTATCAGGCTGCGTATTTCTCGTATCTGGATCGGGTCGAGCCCGACCGTTGGCTCGTCGAGGATAACTACCTGCGGATCATGGACTATCGCCTGGGCGATGCCGACGCGTTGCTGATAGCCTTTTGACAGGTTACCGATCAGGCGCCTGCCGATATCTTCCAGTCCGCACTGCTGTTTCACCCTGTCTACCGATACATTAACCTGGCCGCTTGCAATGCGGTGCAGTCGCGCGCAGTAACGCAGATACTCGTCAACACTTGCGTCACGATAAACCGGCGGTTGCTCGGGCAGATAACCAAGATGCTGCTTGGCCTGTCGTGGTGATTCGAGGATATCGTGGCCGGCGATGCTGACTTCGCCTTCGCTCGGCGCCAGATTGCCGCTGATTACCTGCATCGTGGTCGATTTGCCGGCGCCGTTCGGTCCCAGGAAACCCAGCACTTCACCCGCTTTTAAAGTAAAGCTGAGTTGGTTGATAGCGCGGTGATTCTGGTAAAAACGGGACAGGTTTTCAACCTGTACGAGTACCTCTGCCATGGATCCCCTGGGGAATTTGTTTCGCTGTAATCATACCTAACTGGTTACGATATGAAACCCCGTTATGCGAGTATGCGGCAAGCATAAAAAAACCGGCTGGCGCCGGCTTTTTATCAAGTTTGACTGAAGCTACTTGATTTTGGATTCTTTATATTCGACGTGCTTGCGAACCACCGGGTCATACTTCTTGAACACCAGTTTGTCGGGGGTGTTCTTTTTGTTCTTGTCGGTGGTGTAGTAGTGGCCAGTGCCCGCAGTTGAAACCAGTTTGATCAAATCTCTCATGACGTTACTCCTAGCACTTGATGCCGCGCTTGCGCATGTCGGCGATTACCGCGTCGATGCCGTTTTTATCGATAATGCGCATGCCCTTGGTGGAAATACGCAACTTTACCCAACGATTCTCGGATTCGACCCAGAATTTGTGTGTATGCAGGTTGGGCAGAAAGCGACGACGCGTCCTGCTATTAGCGTGCGACACATTGTTTCCGCTAACAGGTTTTTTACCTGTTACTTGACAGACCCGGGACATGGTGGAACTCCGTTGAAATGCAAGATATATTCGAGGGCGCGAACTCTACCAGAAGCATATCGAGGATTCAAGCCGCTTAAAGCCGGAATCTTTCTATTTTACAGGGATTTGGCGTTTCCTTTTAGCCTTCTCTGCAGCTAAGATTGCAGCCTGCCAATCAACCCCGGATATTAGCCTGATGGACATCGTTTTCATACATGACCTGCAAATCGAAACCGTAATCGGAATTTACGACTGGGAGCGCAAGATCCGGCAGACCATCAGCCTGGACATTGAAATGGCGACCGATATAAGCAAGGCGGCGAAAAGCGACAGTATCGATGACGCTTTGAGCTACAAAACCGTCGCCAAGCGTTTGATCGAGTTCGTGCAACAGAGCGAGTTCGAGCTGGTCGAAGCGCTCGCCGAAAAAATCTGCAGCATTGTCATGGATGAATTTTCCGTCCCCTGGATCAAGTTGACACTGCATAAACCCGGCGCTGTGCGTGGCTCGCGGTCTGTTGGAGTTATCATCGAACGAGGCGTCAGGCCGTCATGAGCGCCCGCGTTTTCGTGAGCCTGGGCAGTAATGTCGATCGCGAAGCCAAAATTCGGCAGGCGGTCGAGTTGCTGCGCGCACGCTTTGGCCATATTGACCTGTCCCCGGTCTATGATTCAGAAGCGGTGGGTTTCGATGGCAGTAATTTCCTCAACCTGGTGGCGGGATTGAGCACTGACCTCGAGGTCGAGGCCGTAGTCGCGATATTCAGGGATATCGAGGATCAACTTGGGCGCGATCGGAGTCTGCCCAAGTTCGCCAGTCGTCCGATCGATCTTGATATCCTGAGCTTCGATGATCTGATTCTCGATGTACCCGGAATCCGCATACCGCGTGCGGAAATTCTTTACAATGCTTTTGTACTAAAACCGCTGCAGGATATCGCCGGGGATCGGTTACATCCCGAAACCGGGGAAACCTATGCGACACTGTGGCGGCGAATGGCTCCCGCCGCGCCGAGCCTGGACCTGTTTCCCCTGGAATTATAAGCATCGCCGGGCTTCGAAGGGGTCAGGCTCGACAAGGTCAGTTCAGGATTTTATGCAGGGCGGAAACCAGTGCGTCGCATTCGCGGTCGCTGCCGATAGAGATGCGCAGGCAGTTGTCGATGCGCGCCTTGTTGAAGTGACGCACCAGGATACCGGCAGATCTCAATTCATCGTAGAGCGTTGCGGCCGCGGCGCGGGGATGGCGCACAAAAACGAAGTTGCTACTCGACGGGAACATCTCGAAACCGAGTTGTTGTAACTCTATGTTTAAGCGCACCCGGCTGGCGATGACCTGCTCGCGGCATTGCTGAAAGTAGTCTTCGTCAGCGAGCGAGGCAAGGGCACAGGCGCTGGTAAGGCTGTTTACCGGATACGAGTTAAACGAATTTTTCACTCGCTGTAATGCTTCGATCAGGTTTTCCTGACCGAACGCGACTCCAAGCCGCAGCCCGGCCATGCTGCGCGATTTGGAAAAAGTCTGTACCACCAGTAGATTGGCGAATTCCGCAATCAGCGGACACGCCGATTCGGCGCCGAAATCGACGTAAGCTTCATCGATAATTACTACCGATTCGGGATTATCAGCGAGCAGTTCACGCAGGGCGCCTGACTCTAGGGCAATGCCGGTGGGTGCGTTGGGATTGGGAATAATAATGCCGCCGTTGGATGACGCGTAGTCCTGAATATTTACGCAGAACTGTGCATCCAGCGCCGGCTGCCGATACTCGATCTGGTAGAGTTTGCAGTAAACCGGATAAAAGCTGTAGCTGATGTCGGGAAACAGGATCGGGTAGTCCTGCCTGAAAAATGCCTGGAAAGCGTGTGCCAGCACCTCGTCAGAGCCGTTGCCGACGAAGACCTGGGTGGCGTCTAAACCCTGGTAAGCGGCCAGCGCGTTAACCAGTTCGGTACTTTCCGGGTCCGGGTATTTGCGCAGCCGGGCTACTTCGAAATTACGCAGCAGGTCGGTAACCGAAGGTGATGGCGGGTAGGGGTTTTCATTCGTGTTGAGCTTGATATATTGCTGATCCCGCGGCTGCTCGCCGGGAACGTAAGGATCGAGGTCCTCGATTTGCTTGCTCCAGTATCTATTCATATTTTCATTCTAGCCTGTTAGCAGTCGGCCTCCGTCGACGCGGATGATTTCGCCGGTGATGTAGTCGTTGGTCGCGAGGAATAATGCGGTATCGGCGATTGCCTGCGGCGTACCGCGGCGCTTCAGCGGCACCTGTTCGATGATTGCCTGTTGCTGTTGCGCGGAAACTGCCTTGTCGTCGCCGGGCCACAGGATGGCGCCGGGGGCAATGCCGTTTACGCGGACTTGCGGAGCCAGTTCCTGTGCCAGTGATTTGACCAGCATCTGGTTGGCAGCTTTGGCGCTGCTGTAGACGCTGTGCTGTGCTAGCGGTAGCACGGCGTAAATATCGACCATGTTGATAATGCAGCCCGAGCTGCGCCGCAATGCCGGGTAGCAGGCCTGCGATAAAAACAATGGCGCCTTGTAGTTGCTGGCTATCAGGTCATCCCAGGCTTGCTCGTTGATCTCACCGAACCGGGTCGGATAGAAACTGGATGCATTGTTAACCAGGATGTCCAGCCCGTCAAAAGCGCTACAGGCCTGTGCCGCGAGCTTCTTCAGCCTGGCAACCGAGCTTAGCTCGGCGCTTAGCGTGATCGCCGAATTTTTACGCAGCTGATTGAGTTCGTCGACCAGCGCTCGTGCCGCCGTCGACGAGCTATGGTAATGGATAATGAGATTTGCACCATTTTGATGTAGAGTGCGTGCGATCTGCGCGCCCAGGCGATTAGCCGCACCGGTTACAAGCGCGGATTTTGCAGTTAATAACATCGATAGAACGGAAGCCTTAAAACGTCATCATATCATCCTCGCAAGCCGACGCCAGACCGAAGCTGCGAATCATGGAGTAACGCTGGAGTGCCGACCCAATTCAACACGCAGGGAGTGGAACTGCCGCCACCAGGAAAAACTGCGCTGGCACACAGTTCCCGACTGGTGCAGGCAATCATTGGAAGAATCGAACAGAAGGGCGGGTTGATCGGATTTGACGAGTACATGCAAATGGCTCTGTACGAACCGGGTCTCGGATATTACTCGGCGGCGACTCCCAAGTTTGGTGCGCAGGGTGATTTCGTGACCGCTCCGGAAATATCACCGATGTTTGGATTCTGCCTGGGGCAACAGGTGACCGCGTTGGTTGCCCAGGGAGCTGGTGCAAGCATTCTCGAGTTTGGCGCCGGTAGTGGCAAGTTATGCGCGCAAATTCTGAATTCGTCGCCGGGGCTAGAGCAATACCATATTCTCGATTTAAGCGCCGAGCTGAAGCAAAGGCAACAGCGCTATCTGCGCGCCCATCTATCGGCGGAGCTGTTTCACAAAATTGTCTGGTTAAGCAGCCTGCCAACGGATTTTGATGGTATCGTGCTCGCCAACGAGGTGCTCGATGCCATGCCGGTGCATATCCTGCAGAAGCAGGGAGACTGGGGGGAACTCGGGGTCGGCTACGATGGCGGGAGATTTTACTGGCAGTCTTTTGCGCCAGGCAAACCGGCGCTGGATGCGATCCGCTCTATCGAGGCGCGACTCGGCGTGCTACCCGATAACTACTGTAGTGAACTGAATTTGAATTACTCACCCTGGTTTACCGCGCTTGCGGAAAGTTGTAAACGAGCCGTGGTGCTGATCATCGATTACGGCTATGAGCAGGCGCATTACTACCATCCAGCGCGCAGTTGCGGCAGCCTGATCTGTCATTATCAGCACCGGGTTCACAGCGACCCGCTGATTTTTCCGGGATTGCAGGATATTACTGCGTTTGTGGATTTTGATGCCTGTGCCGATGCCGCCGAGGATGCCGGTTTTGAACTCGTCGGAATGGTCCCCCAGGGGCAGTTTCTACTCGCCAATGGTTTGCTCGAGGAGGCTCAGCGACAGTCCCTTGAAGGCGACACTGCAGGCCAGCTGGCGGTTTCCCAGCAGGTACAGACCCTCAGTCTGCCGCAGGAAATGGGAGAGAAGTTCAAAGTGCTGGCAATGCACAAAAACCTGGCGCTGGAAATGCCGGCGATGCAGCGGGAAGGAGTATATGGATAATCTGGAAATAATTTTGCTTGCGCTGCTGCAGGGGCTTACCGAGTTCCTGCCCATTTCGAGTTCCGCTCACCTGGTGCTGGTGCCGCGGCTGCTGGGATGGACCGAGCATGGCCTGGTGTTCGACGTTGCGGTGCACATAGGATCGCTGGTCGCGGTGCTTTACTATTTTCGCCACGAAGCAAGAAGCATGCTCAAATCCTGGTTACGCTCGCTGTTTGGCGGCGAAGCCGACCAGGACAGCCTGCTTGCCTGGTGGGTCATCATCGGCACCTTGCCGGCGGTTCTGGTCGGTTTCATGTTGCAGGGCCCGATTGAGGAAACACTGCGTGCCCCGTGGATCGTGGCCCTGTCGTCGATCGGTTTCGGTTTACTGTTGTGGCTGGCTGATGCGCGTGCGCCGCGAACGCGAACCGAGTTCGAGTTGAATCTGAAAGACGTGTTGATTATCGGGTGTTTCCAGGTCCTTTCGTTGATTCCGGGCACCTCGCGCTCGGGGATCACCATCACGCTGGGACTTTTTCTTGGGCTGACCCGCAAGGCGGCGGCACGCTTTTCCTTCCTGCTCGCCATACCGGTGATTTTTGCCAGTGGGGTATTGCAGTCGGTGCGTATGGTGACCGAAGTGCACCCTATAGGGTGGCTCGATCTGATGCTGGGGGCGGTCGTATCGGCGATCAGTGCCGCGCTTTGCATTCATTTTTTTCTGCGCCTTGTCGAGCGGGTTGGCATGTTGCCGTTCGTGATTTACCGAGTACTGCTTGGTGTGGTCATTCTGGCCGTGTTGAGCTAAGTGGGTTGGTTGAAGACGCCAGCTGCGGAAATCCCGCTATCGCCTCCCGGTTTGAAATTGGCGACATTTTGGTACCTGCTGGGCGGGCTGATGTTATTGCTGGTTGGCTTTGTCTCATTGATGCCGGTACCCGACACGGGTGTTAACGATAAATTTTCACACCTGGTCACCTATTTTATCCTGGGTGGCTGGTTCGGCCTGTTGGCCGCTAGCCGGGTCAGCCTGGGCTGGACTATTGTCGGTCTGGTTGCCTATGGAATGTTAATCGAGTTGTTACAGGGGATGACGGCTCACAGGTACGCCGAGTGGGGTGATGTGCTGGCTAATACAGTTGGGACAATGGCCGGAATCCTGCTTTATTTTTCACCGCTGCCGCGCTTACTGCGACTCGTCGACAGATCGCTGGCCCGGTTGTGGTTGCGCTAGCGCTTTCTCCCGCCTGATTAAATCGAGGCGTGCCGTTTGAATCGCTTCTCCCATGGCCTTGCCGGTAAGACCCTGTTGCTGAAGTTCGCTTAAATCGAGCTGTCGCAGCTTGAGTGCAAGCCGTGCCAGAAAATCCGCCTGGGGGTAGGCCTGGTCGGCAAAACCCTTGCGCCCGCGCAAATCAGCCAGGCAAGCGTCGAGCATTTTCTGAAAGCGTTCAGGCTTGCGCAAGCTGTCGGTGCTGGTAAAGAGTTTCAGCAGGGTCGAAGGTTTCAGTTCAAGCGCACGATGCACCAGGGTATGAAATTCGGTCGTGATCAGCGCCAGCTCGGTATGCGCCCTGGGCACCCGCCAATGCTTGCAGAAGGTCTTCACCAGTTTTTTGCCACGCGCTTCATGGCCGTGATGCGAGGGCAGTACCGAGACCGGCGTGGTTGCCTTGCCGAGATCATGCATTAGCATTGCAAACCTGGTTTCATTGTCATGACCGAGCTCGGCGCTTTTTTGCAGCGCCATCATGACATGGATGCCGGTATCGATTTCCGGATGGTATCTGGCGGTCTGCGGTACCCCGTAAAGGGCATCGATTTCTGGAAACAGTAGCGCCAGTACTTCGCATTCGCGCAGGGTAGTGAAGAAGATTGCAGGATCGTCTTCACCGAGGGCGCGCGATAATTCGGACCATACCCGCTCGGCGACCAGCGCAGCCAGTTCACCCGACTGGCCCATCTGCCGGATCAGCTCGCGCGTTTCCGGAGCCAGAGTGAAACCCAGCCTGTGAAATCGTGCCGCGAAACGTGCCACGCGCAGTACCCGGACCGGGTCTTCGATAAACGCGGCAGATACATGCCGTAGCTTGCGGGCCTCAATGTCCTGCCTGCCACCGTAGGGGTCAATGATATTCCCCCGTTCGTCTTCGGCGATGGCATTGATGGTTAAATCACGACGCATCAAATCCTGTTCTATGGTGGTAGCAGGATCGGCGCTGATTTCGAAACCGCGATAGCCGGGGCCGATCTTACGCTCGCTCCGGGCGAGTGCATACTCTTGTTTGCTTTCGGGATGCAGGAATACCGGGAAATCCTTGCCTATTGATTTGTATCCAGCAGCCAGCATCCGGGCTGTCGTGGCGCCTGTTACCACCCAGTCGATATCGTTAACAGGTATTCCGAGGAGACGGTCGCGCACGCAACCGCCGACGCGGTATAGCTTCACGTATGATCCTCTGGAATCTGGGCTTTCGAATATTCTTCGCGGAAGCGATCGTAATTCCGCTTGTTACCAAACATGGCCGTTAATCCGCGAACATACTGGCGCAGGCTGGTTGTGCGAAGATCACCTTCAGTGCATATGTTATCGGTTTGCAGTGAGCGATAGTTATCCATAGTGAACAACTTGCCCGGAAGGTTTTGCAGCACCAGTGCCTGCAGTTGTGACAGGCCCTTGCCCAGCGGCATTATCCGTACGGGCAGTTGCAGGGTTTCGATGATCAGTTCCAGAATTTGCCGCAGGGTAAACACCTCGGGCCCGCATACTTGATAACGCCTGGAAAAGCTGTCCTTGTCATCGATCGCCGCAACAATCTTCTCGACCAGATCGCCGACATAGACCGGCGCCAGCTTGCTATTGGCGCAGGCGAGTGGAAAGTAGCCGGCGTACCAGCGCAGAATGCCAGCGAAGCGGTTAATGAAATCATCTTCCTTGCCAAACACCACCGATGGCTGGAAGCTGGTGACCTGCAGGCCGCGTTGACCGAAGGTATGCAACAGGTTTTCGGCTTCACCCTTGGAACGAAGATAAAGGCTGCTGCCGGTTGCCTGATCGGCGCCCAGTGCGCTGACATGCAACAGGCGCTTGATCCCGTTCTGGCTGCAGGCTTCAACCACGGACTTGATGAAATCGACGTGGAAACGCCTGAAATCCCCTTTGCGTCTTTCGTGCAGTATTCCCACCAGGTTGATGACTACCTGCTGGTCGTCGCAGAGCTCGTGTAATCCGTCGGGATCGGTAATGTTGGCCTGCAGCAAGCGGACGTTTGGATGCACCAGTAAGGCTCTGTTGCGGTGCGGGCGCCGGCTGGGAACAGTGACCTTCCAGCCCTGGTTGGCGAGCGCAAATGCGAGCTGTTTGCCGATAAATCCGCTGCCGCCGAGGAGGAGTGCCTTTCGCTGTTTGTTCATACTGCTTTCTTGTTGCGCTGATGGTGATGTCTGGGAGGCCCCTTCCTGCGTCCTGGCCGCTGGGGTTTTTTGCCACCCGCCGGTTTTAACCGGCCACCTTTCATCTTGACCGGCGGTTTAGGGGTGACCAGCAAGTCGTTACTAATCGACATGGTTGGTATCGTCCGTCGAGTATAAGCCTCGATATCGATTAGATTCATGGCGTAATCTTCGCAGGCAAAACTGATTGCGGCGCCCGATTTGCCGGCCCGCGCGGTACGACCGATTCGGTGCACATAATCCTCGCCCAGTTCGGGCAGGTCATAATTGAAAACGTGAGTCACATCCGGGATATGCAGGCCGCGCGAGGCAACGTCAGTAGCGACCAGGATCGCGTATTCATTATCATGAAATTTTTTCAGCAACTGTTCCCGCTTGTTCTGGTGGATATCACCGGAAATGATAGCTGCCGACAGACCGTTGCCCTGCAGGTATTCCCAGATGCGAATTGTTGCGTGCTTGGTGTTGGCGAAGATGATGCTGCGCTGCGGCTGCAATTTTTTCATCAGGCCCAGCAGTAACGGAATTTTTTCATGGTTGGCAGGGTGATAAACGCTTTGTTCGATTCGGTCCACCGCGGGCGAATCGGAGTCGATTTTGATCAACTGGGCCTTGTTCATATGTTCGTAGGCGAGTTCCATGACTTTTTGCGCCATGGTGGCCGAAAACAGCATGTTGATGCGTTTTTCGGGGTCAGGCAGCCTCCGCAGCATAAAGCGTACGTCCTGAATGAATCCCATATCAAACATGCGATCGGCTTCATCCAGCACCATCGCTTCAATCGATCTGAAATTGAAGAGTTTCTGCTTGAAGAAGTCGATCAGGCGTCCCGGTGTGCCGATAAGGATGTCAACCGGCTGATCAAATTGCCTTTTCTGCTGCTCGTAGGCTTTGCCGCCATAACAGATAGCCAGCTTGAGCGGTAAGTCGCGCAACAGGGATTCGGCGTCTTTATGGATTTGTATCGCCAGTTCGCGGGTCGGAGCCAAAATCAGCGTGCGCGGTCTGCCCACGGTCGTGGCGGGTAGCTTCGAGTGCAGAATCTTCTGCGCACAGGCAAGCAGGAAGGCCAGCGTTTTGCCGGTACCTGTTTGCGCCTGGCCAGAAACATCCTTGCCCGACAGCAGCAAAGGCAGCGCCTGCTCCTGAATTGGCGTGCAGTATTGAAAGCCGAGCTTGTCCAGTGCGTCCAGTAAACGCTGATCCAGCTCCAGTGAGCTGAACTGCTGCTCGGTTAAATGTTGTTGCCCCATGCTATCGTTTATTCTCGTATGATCGAAGTTTAAGCGGTCTATGGTATCAAATTGCATAAAAACCTGCGCTGTGATTTGAAAAACAGGATTTCTACCCCATATCTCAATTTTGCGGTGGGAAAGCTTGCGGGGATGCACCACCCTGGAATGTATAATTGACAGTTAATTCTGATGCGACTAAATTGTCGGTCTACCTGAAAATGCCATGGGGCTGGAGAAAAGTGTGAGTGAAAAAATAGTTTACCTTTCTGACGAAAGTTTCGAATCCGATGTATTGCAGTCGGAACACCCGGTGCTGGTTGACTATTGGGCAGAATGGTGCGGCCCCTGCAAAATGATTGCACCGATACTCGAAGAAATCGCCGATGAGTATGATGGTCGGCTGACGGTGGCGAAACTGAATATAGACGATAACGCCAATACGCCACCGAAGTATGGTATCCGTGGCATCCCGACACTGATGCTGTTCAAAGATGGCTCGGTCGAGGCCACCAAGGTCGGCGCGCTGTCGAAATCCCAGTTGACAGCATTCCTCGATAGCAATATCTGAGCCGAATACCCCCCGAAAATTGATTAAAAAAGGGTCGTTGATTGAGGTAGACGACCCATAATTACTGTGCTAACCTCTAGCTAATCGTTGCCGTATCTCCGCGGCGCACCTGAACAAAAAACCAAATAAATTTTCCCATCACTACCCATAGGCCGTTCTTACGTCTTTATCCCCAACCCTGCAACTGGTGCATCCCTAATATGAATCTTAATGAACTGAAGCAACATTCCGTACCCGACCTGATCGAAACTTTAAAGTCCATGGGGGGGGATCACTCGGCGCGGATGCGTCGACAGGATATAATATTTAGCATTCTCAAATCCCAGGCCAAGAAGGGCGAGGATATCTTCAGCGAAGGGGTGCTGGAAATCTTGCAGGATGGATTCGGGTTTTTACGTTCCGCAGACAGCTCCTACCTTGCCGGGCCTGACGACATATATGTCTCCCCCAGCCAGATCAGGCGTTTTAACCTGCGTACAGGTGATACCGTTAGCGGCAAAATTCGCCCGCCCAAGGATAACGAGCGTTATTTCGCGTTACTCAAGGTGGACGAGATTAATTTTGACCTGCCCGAGAATGTCAAACACAAGGTATTGTTTGAAAACCTGACACCGTTGCATCCCAATAGCCGCATGCAGCTTGAGCGCGGCAATGGCAGTACCGAGGACATCACCGCGCGTATCATCGACATGGTATCGCCGATTGGCAAGGGTCAGCGCGGACTGGTGGTCTCGCCACCGAAAGCGGGTAAGACGCTGATGCTGCAGAATATCGCGCAAAGCATCGCCAGCAACCACCCCGAATGTTACCTGATCGTGTTGCTCATCGACGAACGCCCCGAAGAGGTCACCGAGATGGCGCGCATGGTTAAGGGGGAAGTGGTTGCGTCGACCTTTGACGAACCTGCCAGTCGCCACGTGCAGGTCGCGGAAATGGTCATCGAAAAGGCCAAGCGCCTGGTGGAGCATAAGCGTGACGTGGTTATCCTGCTGGATTCGATTACGCGCCTGGCGCGTGCCTATAACACCACGATTCCTTCCTCAGGCAAGGTCTTGACCGGTGGTGTCGATGCCCATGCGCTACATCGGCCGAAACGTTTTTTTGGCGCGGCGCGTAATATCGAGGAGGGCGGCAGCCTGACGATTCTGGCTACTGCGCTGATCGAAACCGGTTCCAAAATGGACGAGGTTATCTACGAGGAGTTCAAGGGTACCGGTAACATGGAAATTCACCTGGATCGCCGTATCGCCGAGAAACGCGTATTCCCTTCAATCAACATTAATCGTTCCGGTACGCGTCGTGAGGAATTGTTAATGGATCAGGAAGAGTTGCAGAAGGTCTGGATACTGCGCAAGTTTCTGCATTCGATGGATGAGATCGAAGCCATGGAGTTTGTGCTCGGACGCATGCAGAGCAGTAAAACCAACATCGAATTCTTCGATCAAATGAAAAAATAAGCAAACCGTGGATCAGGTTCAGTCATTTGAACCGATTGTCGGTTATCAGCCCCGTATCATAATCCTTGGCAGCATGCCCGGTGTGGCATCGCTCGAAGCCGCGCAATACTATGCGCACCCACGCAATGTTTTCTGGCGAATTATTCAGGAGTTGTTCGATATCGATCACCGGGCCAGCTATACGCGGCGAGTGGCCCAGTTATCCAGGCAGCCTTTAATTCTCTGGGATACCCTTCAGGTCTGTCGTCGGCCCGGTAGCCTGGATTCGAACATAGCTGCTGACAGCGCCCGGGCAAATGATTTCCCACGGCTTTTGCAACGTTATCCAGGCATAAGAGCAATCCTGTTCAATGGCGCGACCGCGGAAAAGTACTTCAGGCAGTTGGTGATTCCGCAACTGGAAAACGATTACGATATCGCGTTGCTGCGTATGCCCTCGACCAGTCCCGCAAACGCCAGCATGAGTTTCGAGCAAAAACTGACTGCGTGGCGACGGCTGCTCGAATATATCGACTAGGACTTCAGCAGGCGTTTGCGCAGGTACGCCATCGGCGCTTTGTCGTCGTACACTATGCGGTCGTTTTGCAACGCAACCCCGAGTGAAGTCCACAGGGCATCGAGGTCGATCGGATAAGGGTCAGCTCTCATTTTCTGGTACAACGGTACCAGCACATCCACCCCGGTGGCACGATCACCCGCAGCAAAAACCTGCATCACGGTGGCACTGGTGTGCATCGACAGGCCCGCGTCCAGAACCCCGCGTAATGCATCGCGCAAACTTTTGCGGTTGTCGGTAAGCTTGCGAATTTCAATGTCCGCAAGCATGCAGAAAATAGCGCCACCCCAGTAGGTGCGCCCCCAGGTCGGGGTTTGATCAAGCCCGCGATCACCGCTCCTGGGCAACCCCTGCGGCATGCGGCTGATAAAGCCGTTCCAGACGAACTCCTCGCTCAGATGGCCGCGTTGGGCGCGCGCAATCGACTCGACATAGGTAGCCAGTCCTTCCAGCAGCCAACAGTGTGCATGGGGAACATCGGCCATCGCCAGGTGCACCATCTCGTGTACCAGTATCCAGTCCCTGCGCAGCATTTCGGGGGTAACGTTTTCGCCCACGACGATGCGAATCGATGGCGAATTGCCGCTAAAAGCCTGCCCAAAGCGGACGGCTTTTCCATCGGTTACCTGTAGCTCGATAGCGACGCTTGTTACCGGAAAACGGCCATAATAATGATGTACGGTTTCGCTCGAGTAGAGCACCCAGTCGAGGAGAATGTCTTTTTTCGCGCGTAACACGTGGTCGCGGATTTCGACGCTGATACGACTGCCGCCGATGTCGAAAGCAAATTCCGTTTCGCTGATGGCTTCGATTTCCGGTTCGACGGCATCGACGCTGCCAGAAATTGCCAGCAGCAAGATGAGCATGCGTATCATGTGAGACCCTGCAAGATTGTTCAGTGTGGGACTGTTTTCGAGGTTGAAGGTTCAGTCGCCGGGAAATTGTTCGACCCGCATGGCATTCAGGCCGGCGTCATACCAGTCGGCGCGGTCGCGCCAGAAGATATTATCATCTGGAGCGATGCCCGGGGCTGCGCTCAAAGAACCTGCCGGAATAATCAATTTGCCGCTCTTCAGGCTGGTATAGGGCACCAGTGAACCACAATGCGTGCAAAAGCACTTTGAAATAACATCGGTTTCGTCGGGCGTGTAGCGTTTAATATACTCTTCGCCGGCGAGCCACTCGAGGCGATCGACGCTGGTGAAGATATTCGCCGCATGTGCACTCCCGGTGGAACGACGACACTGACTGCAGTGACAGAGATGGAATGCGTCGAATGGTCCGCTGACCTGGTATTGTACCCGTCCGCACAGGCAGGCGCCCTTGATCGGTTCACTCATTAGCTATTACCTCATGATAGTTGGCTGGCGATTAACCTGGCGATCAAATCGTCAAAATGTCGTTCGTGCACATTGGCATAGGCAAAGCGGATGAAACGCTCCTGGTCACGGCCAAAATAGCTTCCCGGCAGGCTAACGATTTCATGATCTTCGATCAGGCGTTTAACCACATCGCGCGCCGGGGCGTCGAAAGGGTGCTCGATATAGGCGAAATAGGCGCCGGCGCTGATCAGCCGATATCTTAAATCCGGGTGCTCGAAGGCCTGTTTGATTGCAATGGCGCGCTGCGCCAGTTCGGCGGATTTTTCCAGCTTCCAGTCGTGTAGATTCTGCAGGCCGTAAACCGCGGCGAGCTGACCGGCATGAGGCGCACATATAGCGGTGCAATCCTGGATCTTTTTTAACTGTTCGAGCAAGGCCTGACCAGCGACAACCGCGCCGGTGCGAAAGCCCGTAAGACTGAATACCTTCGAGAAGCTGTATAAATGGATCAGGGTTTCGCGCCAGCCGGGGTCGGCAAAAAGATGATGCGGGAGCTGATTGATATCGATGAAATCGCGATAGGTTTCATCGATGATGAGCGCGATTTCATGCTCGCGGGAGAGCTCGAAAAATTGCTTGATGCATTCGGGGCTATAGATCGCGCCGCTGGGATTGTTCGGTGTGACCAGCAGAATTGCACGTGTATTTTCACCGATCAGTGACCTGGCTTCGTTCGCATCCGGCATCGCGGTTTCCGCATCGAACGACAGGTAGCGGGGTACCACACCGCGTGCCGTGAGCCACATCTGGTGATTGAAATAGCAGGGGAGTGGCACGATCACTTCGTCACCCGCCGCGCACAGGGTATCGATCACCGAGCAGAAAGCCTGGTTGCAGCCTGCCGTGATCAGGATGTCTTCTTCGCTTACCGTCCCCTGATAACGTTCACTGATGTTGCCCGCCAACGCTTCGCGCAAGGGCGGGATACCACGGATATCGGTGTAGGTAGCGCCTTCGCCGGCCTTGATCGCGTCGCCAAGATAGTTTCTCAGCGATTGCGGAGGTAGATGCGCGGGTACGGCCTGGCACATGTCAATCAGGTTTTCCGAAGCCGGGTTTTTGACCCAGGACCAGGCTTCGGCAATTGGCGCCGCGGCGCAATCGAGAACATTCGGGTTGTATTTCATGGCTCGTGTCCTGGAGTTTACTCCGATGTTAGTGAATTCCGCAGTGGCTTACCAGTCTCTGTAAGCTATGCGATAATGCCGGCCTTCAGTTAACAACGGATTTAGCAATGAAATATCTACATACCATGGTACGCGTGCATGACCTGGAAGCGTCACTGGGATTTTATCGAGATCTGCTTGGCCTGGTCGAGTGCGACCGTTATGAAAGTGAAGAGGGTCAGTTCACGCTGGTATACCTGGCGGCGGACGAGGACCTCGAGCAGGTCAAGGCGGAACGCGCCCCGCTGGTCGAACTGACCTATAACTGGGACCGCGAGGTTTACCAGGGTGGACGTAATTTCGGGCATCTTGCCTTCGAGGTGGATGATGTTTACGCGCTCTGCCAGAAAATGCTTGATGCCGGTATCACTATCAACGTGCCGCCACGCGATGGCCATATGGCATTTTTCCGTTCGCCGGATAATATTTCGATCGAACTGCTGCAAAAGGGGCAACCCCTGCCACCTGCCGAACCCTGGGCTTCGATGCCAACCGTCGGTGAATGGTAGCGATGCAGCGTTACCTGGATGGCCGGATTGCCATAATTACGGGTGGTTTCAGCGGTATCGGTAAGGCGATTGCGCTGGCACTCGCGGAACGCGGAGCGACCATCGCGGTGGGTGCACGACGCCAGCCGGCTGCGATAATCGAGGAACTCGAAGCGGCCAGCGATAAATGCTTTTTCCACAGACTTGACGTTGGCAGTGTCGATAGCATCACCGAGTTTGTCGATGCGCTGGCGGCGAAGCATGGAAATGCCGATATCCTGGTTAATTCGGCGGGGGTGACTGCGCACGAGTTTGTCTGCGGGCACGACGAGCAATCCTGGCTCGATGTTATCGATATAAATCTTTCCGGCCCGTTTCGCATGATTCGTGCCTGCCTGCCGGCGATGAAGGCTCGTAACTGGGGTCGGATCATTAACATCGGCTCCACCGCGGCGACTACGGCAACCGCGGATCACGCTGCTTACTGCGCTTCCAAGTCAGGTTTGCTGGGTCTTAATCGAGCGGTGGCGCTGGAGGGTGCGCCACATGGCGTCAGTTCGACTGTCATCAGCCCGACCTGGGTACAAACCGAAATGTTCGATAGCAGTATGAAAATTCAGACACGCAAGGCTGGACATAGTGTCGAGGAAGAAATCGCGAAAATAGTTGCGCAACAGCCCCAGCAGCGCCTGGTGCAGCCGCGGGAGCTGGGCGAGTTAGCGGCTTTCCTGTGTCGTGATGAGGCGCTCGGTATCACGATGGAAGACATTCAACTCAACGCCGGTGCCTGGTGGTAGGCTAGTGCCATGTCAATACTGAATCTACAGACCAGTTATTTTGCGATCGATAACCCGCTGCGATTGCTGGATCGCTGGTTCAACCGGTTCAGGCATCACAAATCCGTGGTGATTAACCAGCGTAAGGTCGAAGTCCGCTGGACCGATCGTGCCGAGAAGATGCTGCAGCTCGGTTCGCAGCCACTCATTGTGGAACTCCAGCTCTATTTCTCCTGCGTGGTCAAGAAGCGAGTGGTGTTTCACCAGCAGGCTACTTTCAACACCACGATTGTCAATGGCTCGCTCGAAATAGCATTTCAACCAGTCGCCTCGGCGGTTTGTGATCCACGCGAATTCGCCGCCAGCTTTCCCTCCAGCAAAAGCCTGGCTCAGGGAACGGCAGCGCGTATGGTCCCCAGAATTGTCGAAATCGATTATAGGCGGGGCAACTGGGAAGGCCAGTTCCACTACTAAGGCTTTTTTAATCCGGTGTTTCGACGAGGCGGCGAAAGTTTGATTCTATAGTTTCGCGCTGCGATTGGCGGCCGCTAGTGTCGCAGCGAACGGGGCCTCATGATGATAATAATGTTGCGCGAGCAGAAAAAAGAAAGCCAGGTAACGGGATATGGGGTATCCCGGTACCTGGCCAAGGTTACAACCGAAGAGCGCGTGTAACTCTGATTCGGTTTGAAACTAGTCCCAGTTCAAGGCGCCACCGGTTTGATACTCGGTCACGCGGGTTTCAAAAAAGTTTTTCTCTTTTTTCAGGTTAGCCTGCTCATCCAGCCACGGAAGCGCATTTTCTGCACCGGGGAATGGAATCGCATGGTTGAGTTTGTTGGCGCGGCGATTGGCGATGAATCGAAACTGCGCGATATGATCTTCAGCGCTATAGCCCAGGATCGGATCCGGTAACAGGAATTTCGCGTACTGCATTTCTGCAGCTTCGGCTTCTTTCCACATGTCCTGGATCACTTTTGGATCGAGCTTTATATTCTCTTCCAGCACAATCTGCTTGCAGACCCGAATACCGAACGAAGCATGCAGGACTTCGTCACGCATAATGTATTGTAATTGCTCGGACGTGCCCTTCATCAGTCCGCGTCGTTGTAACGCGAAAACCGGGCTGAATCCATTGTAAAACCAGGTGCCTTCGAACACGCCGGCAAAGAAGGTATAGGCAAGTACGAAGTTTTCCAGCTCGTCGCGATTCGTCAGGTCGATGTCAGGACGCAGTACCGAACCCAGCCTCTGATTGCACATCTGGATCTTATGGTGTATTTCCGGGACCACGCGATAACGGTTATAAATTTCACCCTGGTCGAGGCCGATGGTTTCAATGCAATGCTGGTAAGTCCAGGTGTGCATTGCTTCCTCGTAGACCTGGCGGGCCTGGTAAATCTGCAGTTCGGGTGCTGACATTTTTTCCATCACGGCAAGCCCGATATTGCGCATCGCGAGAATATCCGAAGTGGTCAGGTAAGACAGCACGTTTTCATACACATGGCGTTCTTCCAGGGTGAGTTTGTGCTGGTAGTCATGCACGTCCTGGGTCATGTTGATGTCGAGCGGAGTCCAGTGATTCTTGTTGGCGTTAAGGAAGTACTCCCAGGCCCAGGGATACTTGAACGGTGCCAGCTGATTTATATCAGCATGGCCATTTACGACACGTTTGTCTTCCGGGTTGATCGGTTTGGCCGTTGCTGGCGTTGGCGCAGGCTGGATTACCGGCTTGTCGCGTATTTCCTCGCGCGCGACAGGAATGCTCGCGGGCTTTGCGTCCGGTACAGGCACGTCCATGGCCGGTTCCGGTGGTTGCGATACTTGTGGGGTTAATGGTTCGTCCCAGTTTAACATTTTGTTCTCCTGCTTATTATTCTATGGTCGTTTATTGACACGCTTCACAATCCGGATCGAGGATTGAGCAGACTTTTGGTTCCGACTCGACTGCCGGCTCGGATTCCTGGGCGGTGGACTTCTCGACCGCGGTCGCTCCCAGCGAGCGCAGGTAATAGGTTGTCTTCAAGCCACGTACCCAGGCTAGCTTGTACAGATTATCCAGTTTCTTCCCGGAGGGTTCGGCCATATAGAGATTGAGCGATTGTCCCTGGTCTATCCACTTCTGGCGGCGTGACCCCGCTTCGACCAGCCAGCGAGAATCGACCTCGAACGCGGTCGCGTAAATAGCCTTTAATTCTTCCGGCACCCGATCGATATTTTGTACGCTGCCGTCGTAGTACTTCAAATCATTGACCATGACATCGTCCCACAGGCCGTGCCGTTTTAAATCATCGACCAGGTAAGGATTGACCACCGTGAATTCGCCGGACAGGTTCGATTTGACGAACAGGTTTTGGTAAATCGGTTCGATCGACTGGCTGACGCCACATATATTTGAAATGGTGGCGGTGGGCGCAATTGCCATGGTGTTCGAATTACGCATACCGACGCTTATTACGCGTTCACGCAAACTGTCCCAGTTCATGCGGGAGCTGTCGTCCTGTTGCAGGTAGTCACCGCGAGTTTCACGCAGCTTTGCTACCGAATCGATCGGCAGGATACCCTGGCTCCATAGTGAACCCTGGTAACTGGAATAAGTACCGCGTTCCTCGGCGAGATGGGTTGACGCCTGGATCGCGTAATAACTGACTGCTTCCATCGATTCATCTGCAAACTCGATCGCCTCTTCCGATGCGTAAGGAATATGTCGCTTGTACAAAGCATCCTGGAATCCCATCACGCCAAGTCCAACCGGGCGATGGCGCAGGTTGGAAGTGCGAGCCTGCGGTACGCTGTAGTAATTGTAATCAATTACATTATCAAGCATGCGCATGGCGGTGTTGATGGTTTGTTCGAGTTTTTCCAGGTTCAGTCCGTTCTCATCGATATGTTGAGGCAGGTTGACCGAACCCAGGTTACAGACCGCTATCTCGGTATCCGAAGTGTTCAGGGTGATCTCGGTGCACAGGTTCGATGAATGCACTACGCCCACATGTTGCTGCGGTGAGCGTATATTGCAGGGATCCTTGAAAGTTACCCATGGGTGACCGGTTTCGAATAGCATGCCGAGCATTTTGCGCCACAGATCTATTGCCTTGATACGGCGGAAAGACTTGATTTCACCGCGATCGGCTTTTTCTTCATAGGCGACGTAAGCGGTTTCAAAATCAACGCCATAGAGGTCATGTAAATCAGGAACTTCACAGGGCGAAAACAAGGTCCACTGGCCTTCCTCGGCAACCCGCTTCATGAATAAATCCGGAATCCAGTTGGCCGTATTCATATCATGGGTGCGACGTCGTTCCTCGCCGGTATTTTTGCGCAGGTAGAGAAAATCCTCGATGTCCAGATGCCAGGTTTCCAGGTAGGCGCACATCGCGCCCTTGCGTTTACCGCCCTGGTTAACCGCTACCGCGGTATCGTTGGCTACCTTCAGGAAAGGCACCACTCCCTGGGATTTGCCATTGGTGCCTTTGATGTGCGAGCCCATGCCGCGAACGCGAGTCCAGTCGTTGCCGAGACCGCCGGCAAACTTCGATAGCATCGCGTCGTCTTTGATCGCGCTGAAAATTCCATCAAGATCATCGGGTACCGTGGTCAGGTAACAACTCGACAATTGCGGCCGCAGGGTGCCCGAATTAAACAGGGTAGGGGTGCTGCTCATGAAGTCGAAGGATGACAGCAGGTTGTAAAATTCGATGGCGCGCTCTTCACGCTGGACTTCGTTGATCGCCAGGCCCATGGCGACGCGCATGTAAAACGCCTGGGGAAGTTCAAAACGTACATCTCCATAGTGAATGAAGTAACGATCGTACAGGGTCTGCAGCCCGAGGTAGGTAAATTGCTGATCGCGTTCGGGTTTGAGCGCCTGCCCCAGTCGTTCAAGATCAAACTTGAGCAGTTCCGTATCGACCAGCTCGAGTTTGGCTGCACGCTTGATGTAAGCACCAAAATACTCGCAGTAACGATCTTTCATCTCGGCAAAGGTTGCGTTTGGCAAGCCATCGCCAATGAAGATCAGGGATTCGGTGCGCAGTCCGTCGAGCAACAGTCGTGCTGCCACCTGCGAGTATTCGGGTTCGCGGTCGATGAGACCGCGCGCACTCATCACTACGGTAGGGCCGACGTCTTTACTGGCTACGCCGTCAAACAGGTTTTTCAGGGTTTCGTCAAAAACCCGTTCGGCGCTGACGCTTTCGAGACCTTCGCAGGCTTCGTTGATGATGATTTGCAGGCGCCGCGTATCGAGTGGTTCGATGCTGCCATCTGAGCGCTTTACGTTAAGCTCGATGCGCTCATCATCCGGCACTTCATGGCTCGGATCTATCTTGCACTGCGCGCGAGCAGTCGCGCGTTCTTCGCGGTAAAGCACATAAGCACGCGCAATTTTCTGTTCGCCGTTGCGCATCATGGCCAGCTCTACCTGGTCCTGGATATCTTCAATATGGAAGGTGCCACCGTCAGGCTGACGGCGAGTCAGCGTCCCGACCACGAGGTCGGTCAATTGCTCGACAGTTTCATGAACCCGCGTCGAGGCAGCCGCCTGTCCGCCTTCGACGGCCAGGAATGCCTTGGTCATTGCAATGGCAATCTTGTCCTTGTCAAAACTGGTTAACTTGCCATTACGGCGTACCACGTTGTATTTACTGCTGAGTGCACTGGTATTGTCTGCTACAACCGCTGCTATCGGCTCGACAGGCGCGACGCTTGCATCGGTTAAGGGTGATTCGATATTCTGCATTTAAAGCCCGATCCGTAATTTCAAGATGTTATACGCGGATGTGATCCGCGTTTATTACCGTTGGCTATTTCTCTCCCCGGGACAGTTAAAGTAATTTATAACTATCGAACTCAAGTATTTGAACTTTTTTTGGACAGGTTTGAGCCAGCCAGCCTTACTATTCGTTAAAAAGGTGAATAATTAACCAGACACACAATATAGTGTGTTTTGGCTGAAGGTCAAGTACATTATGTTGTGTATGGTTCTGTGGAGTTACCGGGAATATCTTGTGGATAAGTCATTTATCTGTATTAGAAATGGCGTCAGAAAAGGCTTGTAGCTCCTTGATTTCATTTACCACGAAATTATGGCCATCAAAAAATATTATTTTATCGAAATACCCCTAAAAAATTTGTATATAGTGGTTTCGGCGCGAACAAAACAGGGGAATTATGATGGCATATAAGATGGGAATCGACCTCGGTGGCAGCAAAACCGAGGTGATTTTGCTGGACCCGGAGCAACGGCCGATATATCGCGAGCGGGTAGCCACTCCTGCCGGTAGTTACGTCGAAATCCTTTCTATGCTCGCTGGTCAGGTTGATGCTGTGGCGGCTAAATTCAAGGTTGATATGAGCATCGGTGTCGGTATCCCGGGTGCGGTCTCCCCGCGATCTGGTTTGCTGCGCAACTCCAATACGGTTTGCTTGAACGGTCAGCCGTTTCTGAGTGACCTGCAAGAGCGGCTCGGGCGAGAGGTTCGTATCGAGAATGATGCCAATTGTTTTGCACTTTCGGAAGCGCTCAGTGGCGCTGCCCGAAACTATAAGGTGGTTTTCGGTGTAATCATCGGCACCGGCACGGGGGGTGGTCTGGTGATCGACGGCAAGCTGGTGAACGGGCCCCATTCGATCAGTGGAGAGTGGGGTCATAACCCGTTACCCTGGCATCGTAGCGAAGATGGTGCTCCCTCCTGTTACTGCGGCAAGACTACCTGTATCGAAACTTTTCTGTCAGGTCCCGGTTTAGCGCGTAATTTTGAGGCCCGCTCCGGCAAGTCGTTCAGCAGCCAGGATATCATCGCAGCCGCTGCCGGGGGTGACATTGACTGCCGCAGCATGCTTGACCTCTACCATGATCAAATGGCTCGCGCCCTGGCACACGTGATCAATATTCTCGATCCACACGCGGTCGTGCTCGGTGGGGGCATGTCGAACATTGACTCGATTTATCGTGAAGTTCCCGGACTGCTGCATAACTATGTACTCTCAGACTTTGTCGAAACTCCCATCCTGCAGGCCGAGCGTGGTGATTCCAGCGGCGTTTTCGGTGCGGCATTGCTGTGGCCGTAGAGTGCCCATCACTATCGACCAGTCACAATAGATTAAAGAAATGGGGGCGCCGGTCGATCAGGTAATCACCTCCCCTCGAGTTGAAAGGTTTTACCGGAATGGCGAGTCTGTATCCATTAAGTACTTCGGCAGCGCAATCTGCTGGCGGCCTCGAGTCGTTGGTTGCTGAAGTCAACAAGCTGGTCAGTCTGCCGGATATTTACTATCGACTGGAAGAGACCATCGTTGATCCGACATCGACCATGGAGGTGATTGCCGACCTTTTGCGCAGTGATTCGGATTTATGTGCGCGCATGCTGCGTATGGCGAATAGCGCTTTTTACAGCTTTCCTACCACGATCGAAACCGTCGAGCGTGCGGTAGGGACGATCGGCCTGCGCCAGATTCGCGAGCTGGTGCTGGTGACCGCTGTAGTCAAGGCATTCGAAGGCATACCACCGGGCACGGTTAACATGGAGACGTTCTGGGAGCACAGCATTGCAGTCGGGATCATGGCGCGCGAACTCGGCCAGCAGGCCGGGCTGCCGAATGCCGACAGCTTCTATATACCCGGACTGCTGCACGATCTCGGGCGTTTGGTGATGTATCTGAAACTACCCGGCCTGATGGCCGAGTTGCTCGAGCGACAGCAAACCGAAGGGCAGAGTCTGTTTGACATGGAAAGAGAAATTCTGAACTACTCGCATGCTGATATCGGTGCGCGTTTACTCGAGTTGTGGAATCTACCCCAGTCGATCTGCGAACCCGTGGGCAAACATCATCAACCGGAGCAGAGCGGCGAGTACCAACTGGCGGCCTGCGCGATTCACCTGGCAGACGCCTGGGTGAATACGCATCGTATTGGCAGGAGCGGGGATGGTATGGAACTGTTGATCGATGAGGTGGCGCTGCATCGAATTGATATCGATTCCGAGAGGATTAGCGAAATTGGCGAGGTAGCCAGGCAACGAACGCGTGACGTAGTTCGCCTGTTCATGAGCCATTAGCCGCTGCGACCTGCTCTTTGCAGCCGCTTTGGCACATTGTCAATCGGCATCGACCATTGCGCCGCGCGCCCGGTCGGGACATCGACGCCAGGGCAATAAATGAAAATACGGGATCTAGCCCAGCACCAGGGTGGCTAGACCGAGAAACGCGATAATACCGACGACGTCAGTTACTGTGGTCAGTACTACGCCACCGGCGATCGCCGGGTCGACGCCGATCTGCTTCAGGACCACCGGTATTACCGCTCCCGCGAGCGCACCGGCCACCAGGTTTACTACCAGGGCAAACGCGATGACCAGGCCTATGCTGTAATTTCCAAACCAGGCTATTGAAAATGAAGCGACCACCAGCGCCCACAACAGTCCATTCAGTAAACCCACCAATATCTCTTTTTTGATGAGTGAGCGGTAGTTCGAGCTACCCAACTGGCCTAGCGCCAGACCACGGATGGCGATAGTCAGGGTTTGTGAGCCCGCAATTCCCCCCATGCTGGGGACTATTGTTATCAGGATCGCGAGGGCTACCACCTGATCGAGGATACCCTCAAAAAAACCGATGACGTAAGCCGCCAGAAACGCTGTCAGCAGATTTATTCCAAGCCATATGCCACGTCTTCTGGAGGTGATCAGAACCGGTGAAAACATGTCCTCTTCTTCTGACAGGCCGGCCATGCCCATGATCGAGTGATCGCCCTCATCCCGAATAACATCAACCACGTCATCGATGGTTATGCGACCGATCAGTTTATGTTGTTCATCGACGATCGCGGCGCTGATCAGGTCGAAATGCTCGAACTCACGCGCTACCTCGGTGTCGGACATATGCGCATTCATTGCGTCGATATCTGTACGCATGATAGTGCGCACTTCGACCTCGGGATCGTTGGTCAGCAAGTCCCGCAAGTACAATGCTCCCAGGTAGTGGTCGTGACGATCTGTAACAAATAGCTGATCGGTATGGTCGGGCAGTTCGCCGCGGATACGCAGGTAACGCAATACCACGTCGAGCGATACGTCGGCCCGGATCGTGACCTGATCGATATTCATCAGGCCGCCAGCGGTATCCTCACTGTAGGAAAGCACCGACTCGAGCTTTTCACGCTTGTGCGCATCCAGCGTGTGCAGCGTTTCTACGAGCTTGTCGGTCGGAAGTGCGAGAATTATATCAGCCTGGTCGTCGACATCCGCAAGGGTCCCGACGATGGCCGCAATTTCTTCTGCTTCGAGCAGTTTCAGCCTGGCATCGCTGATTTCGTCCTGGGTTTCGAGTAGCACCGCACCGAGGTCATCCGGTGCGATCAGTGGCCATATCGAATCGCGTTGATGTGCCGGCAGCGAATCCAGCAGCATCGCGGTTTCCGCAACGCTGACTGTGCTCAGGATTTTCGATATCTCACCGCTGTCATCGGCTTCCAACGCTACCGCCAGGTCCTGGCGCAGCTGTTCGATATCGTCTTCTACCATGTCGCTAGGTCATTCGTCTTCGCCGAAGCGGTCGTTAATCAGGTCAACCAGGGCGTCACGACATGATTGTTCATTGCCACCTTCAATTTCCAGTCCTAACTCGACGCCCCTGCTGGCGGCAAGCATCATAACGCCCATGATGCTCTTGGCGTTAACGCGATTGTCCTTGCGAACTAGAAACACCTCGCTTTCAAACTGGCTGGCACAGTTAACCAGCTTTGATGCAGCGCGTGCATGCAAACCGAGTTTGTTAATAATGGTGATATTTTCTGCAATCATTCCTTATCCGTTTTAACCCCTTTTGTGCCGCCCGTTAATGCAGTTTGGCATAGTTGCTCCAGCGATTGATCAGCGTAGTTTAATACACGTAACAGCATCGGCAAGTTAATCCCGCTAATCACTCGCGCGTTGCATTCAGTACTGAAATACCTGGCCAGGTTGTCGGGCGTGGCCCCGTAAACATCGGTTAGCACCAGCAGGCCATCACCACTATCCTGTGCGAGCATGGCAGTGCGGATCATATCAGAATATTTACCCAGCACTTCGGGTCTCAGGTCGGCGGGTACAGATACCACCGCGACAGCTGTCTTGCGCTGTTTGCAGATTGCATCGCAGACAGCGACGATTTGCGCTCCGATTTCTTCGTGCGTTACCAGTAAGATGCCTACACTCATTACAGGTCCCGGTGACGGATGGAAAGATTGTTTCGCGCCGGTTTGAATGCCGCGACGATCCGCTCGGCCAGGTACACGGAGCGGTGTTGACCGCCGGTGCAACCAATCGATATTGTCATGTAGCTGCGATTTTCCTTTTCGAAGCGTGGAATCCAGTCGATCAGAAAATTATAAATTGAAGTAAACATTTCCTCTACTTCAGGATAGTTCTGCAGGTAGTCGACGACTGCCTGGTCACGTCCTGTCAGAGGCTTGAGATTTACTTCCCAGTGGGGGTTCGGCAGGCAGCGGACATCGAAAACAAAATCGGCATCTGCCGGCACACCGTTCTTGAACCCGAAGGACTGGATCAATATTCCCATTTCGGTGGTTGATTGCGACACCAGTCGATCGAGGATTAACTGACGCAGTTCATGCACATTCAGGTTCGAGCTGTCTATTGAAATATCGGCATTCGCATGTATATCTTCGAGCAGTTTCTTTTCCTGCTGGATCGCATCGGCCAGCGGCAGGCCTCCTCTCGATAACGGATGCTTGCGGCGAGTTTCGCTAAAGCGTTTGAGCAATCTTGATGTGTCGGAGGTCAGGAACAGGATTTTGAATTCGAGCGGATACCCGCCCATTAGTTGCATGATTTCGTCGAATCGATCCGGGTTAGCAATGCGGCTTCTGGCATCGACGGCAATCGCGACCAGGTCATAGGGCTGGGGCGAGGAGTTGACCAGCTTATCGACCAGCTCCGGTAGCATGCTGAGCGGTAAATTATCGATGCAATAATAGCCGGCATCCTCCAGGGTATGCAGGGCTACGGTTTTTCCGGATCCGGAAAGGCCGCTGACAATTATCAGCTTCACTTTGTCTTTCTCCTCCTGGGGTTACTCGGTAGTCTCGGAATCCTCTGCAATCGCCCGGTTTTGGCGAGCGATGAAATCTTCTGCCGCATTGTACCCGCTGTTGTGCAGTAAGTGATTACGTGCGGCCGCCTCGGCCAGCACGGCAAGATTGCGGCCGGGAGCCACGGGCAGGGTGACCTGCGGAAAATCAAGCCCGAGAATATTGCGGGTTTTCAGATTGTTGCCGAGCCGGTCGAACTCGGTACTGTTGTTCTGATCAAGCTCGACCATGTTGACAATGAGGCTCAGGGGTATGCTACGTTTGAGGGAATTGGCGCCAAACATTGCCCGCACATTAACGAAACCCAGGCCACGTACTTCGAGGAAATCGGTAAGTAGCTGCGGGCTACTGCCTTCGACCACATCCGGGGTGCTGCGTGTAAACAGGGTCACGTCATCGGATATAAGTCGATGTCCCCGGGAGATGAGCGATAGCGCCAGTTCACTCTTACCTACCGCTGTTTTGCCAGTGATAAACAAGCCCATACTATAGACTTCTATAAAGACACCGTGTTGCCTGGTTTTATCGGCCAGCGCGCGCGACAGCAGGTAGCGGGTGTTCTCGAGCAGTTCGAAATCGCTAAGCTCCGATTGCAGAACCGGAATCTCGCGGGATTCGCAGAGCTCAATCATCGGCTGCGGCAGCGGGTTACCCTGACTGCAGATAATTACGCACACCGGGCCCCGGAAAAGGGTTCTGAACAATGTTTTTTGCTCTTCCGTGTCTAGCTTGTGGATGTATCGAGATTCCTGGTAGCCGACGACGACGATACTGGAAGTACGAATGACATTGAAATAATCGGCCGCGTCGAAAGTGTCGGCTAACTGGCGCGACAGGTGGATTTCGCGGTTCAACCCGACCTGCCTGGAAGTGAAGTTTAATTTGAGCTTGTGTTGATACTGATTGAGGAACTGGTGAATTTTTAGCGATGAGCTCATTGCTCGGCCGATTCGATAATCTGGGCGATTTCGTCTCTACTGGCTGCCCCGCGGATCGCTTCGCAAACATCGGTCTGTGAAAATATGCTGGCCAGCGAGGACAGTATCATCAAGTGCTCTTCGGTGGCTTCCTGGGGGATAATGATGGTAAACACCAGGTCGACCGGCTGGTTGTCAGGAGATTCGAAATTGACCGGTTCCTTGAGCCGAAACAGGCAGCCGATGGTTTTGTCCAGGTTTTCCACCCGCGCATGCGGAACCGCAAAGCCGTGGCCAAGGCCGGTGCTGCCCAGTCGCTCGCGGTTGAGCAGGTTGTTATAGATTGCAGACTCCGGCATCTGGGTTTGATCGGCGACGATATTTGCGATCAACTCGAGAAGCTTTTTTTTACTGGATATTTCGGTGTCCAGGAATATCCGTTGCGGTGACAAAAGTGCTGAAATTGTCATTAAATCGAGCTTGAATGCATGTTGCTTGAACTGGATGCGCGAATCTTAGTGGATTTGAACGAGTATGCAAGCGTATTGGATGCCGTGCCGGATAAAAAAAGGGGGATATTAATCCCCCTGATCGGTTTTTAGGCCAGCTCGGCAGGCGTGTTCTTGGGCCGGTGGCTTTTCAGTTTTTCCTTGTGCCTCTTTCCCTGGCGATCGAGTTTATCAATGAGGCCATCAATCGCGGCATACATGTCTTCGCGCACATCGTCGGCATGTAAATTGCTGCCACTGACGTGCAGGGTCGCTTCCGCTTTGTGACGCAACTTTTCCACGGTAAGTACAATATGAATGTCTAGCGCCTGGTCGAAATGTCGATCTAACCTGCCGACTTTTTCATTCACATAATTGCGCAGGGAATCAGTTATTTCTACATGATGACCGCTTAAACTTACTTGCATCTGTAATCTCCTTGGCTGTGTGATTCACATCGCTGCGAATCGTTTATGTCTCAAAAGAGACGTTTACGTTCATTGGATGGTGGAATATTTAACGCTTCCCTGTATTTGGCTACGGTTCTCCTGGCTACGTTAATTCCCTGGTCACCCAACAAAATTGCAATCTTGTTATCGCTTAGTGGTTTTTCCGGTTTTTCGGCGCCGACGAATTTTTTAATAATTGCCCTGATCGCCGTGGCTGAGCATTCACCGCCGTCGGCAGTTCCTACGTGACTCGAAAAAAAGTATTTGAACTCAAAAATACCACGCGGCGTATGCATGTACTTGTGAGTCGTCACCCTCGATATGGTGGATTCATGCATTTCCAGTAATTCGGCGATATCGCGCAGCACCATTGGTTGCATTGCCTCTTCGCCGTAATCCAGAAATGCGTGCTGTCTCTCGACGATTGCGGTGGCGACGCGCAGCATGGTTTCATTGCGACTTTGCAGGCTCTTTATGAACCAGCGGGCTTCCTGTAAATGATCTTTCAAATACGTGTTCTGAGCACTGCTGTCGCTGCGTTTTATCAAGCTAGCATATTTATCGTTGACCCTGAGACGTGGTGCGTGATCAGGGTTGACACTGACCCGCCAGCTGCCGGATTGCTTGCTGACATAAACATCCGGGGCGATATACTCGGCATGGTTTTGACTGATGTTATGACCGGGATGAGGGTTGGTGCTCTGGATCAGTTTGATAATTTCCGCGAGTTCACCGTCACTGGCCTGCAGCCGCCGCTTAAGCAAGGCCACGTTATTGTTGGCAAGTTGCTCGAGGTATTTTTCTACCAGCACCAGCGCTTTGGTGAGGTGCGGTGTTGCAGGATCATATTGCCCGAGCTGGATAGCCATGCAATCGCTAGGCGAGGATGCCGCGACGCCAACCGGATCGAAACGCTGCACCAGGTGCAGAACCGCCTCGACCTCGTCTAGCTCCAGCGCTTCGTGCTGTCGAGTCAGGCCTTCATGAATGTCCTCGACGCTTTCCGTCAGGTAGCCGTTGTCGTCGATAGAGTCGATGATGGCGAGGCCGACATCGTGATCGGTTGCGGATAGATGGGAGCAGTCAAGTTGCCAGGTGAGGTGGGTTTTTACAGAATCCTCCGCCCCTGCCTGATTTTCAAACATGTCGCGGTTGTCAGTCCCCGACCCGCTCGACTGACTTGATGAGTTGGGCAGGTTGTCGTAGATCTGGTCCCAGCGAGCATCGATTTCAAGCTCGTCCGGTAACATTTGTTCGGCCCGATTTTCAGCAATCTTGGTTTCGGGGGTTTTGAAATCGGTGAGGTCTTCGCCATTGCCGCTGTTTTCGCGGGTTGCTTCCGGATCGATAACCGTTATTTCACCGAGGTTATCGTCCTGATCGAGCAGTGGATTCGCGTCAAGGGTTGCCTGGATTTCGGTTTGCAATTCCAGCGAGGAGAGCTGCAGCAGTTTGATTGCCTGCTGCAACTGAGGCGTCATCGTGAGGCTTTGCCCTATGCGCAGTTGCAGACTTTGTTTCATAGGCGATGCCGTTTATTGTTAGGGTTTTCGCCAGGATATCTATTGTCTCCCATGCACCTATTTATAGCTTAAAATCGTCGCCCAAGTAAATCTTTCTGACTATTTTATTTTCCAGAATCTGCTCTGGATCACCTTCGGCCAGAACTTCACCATCCCCCATGACGTAGGCGCGATCGCATATTCCCAGGGTTTCACGTACATTGTGGTCGGTTATCAATACTCCGATACCGCGCTCGGCAAGCTGGCGGATTATTGACTGGATATCGATGACTGAAATCGGATCGACCCCGGCGAAAGGCTCGTCGAGCAGGATGAATTCGGGCTGGTTTGCCAGCGCTCGCGCGATTTCGACGCGTCGGCGTTCACCTCCGGAGAGCGAAATTCCATCGGTTTCGCGCAAATGTTCTATTTGAAACTCTTCCAGCAAGCGTTCCAGCATCTCCCTGCGTGCCGAACTATCCAGGTCCTTGCGTAGTTGCAGGATGGCCAGAATATTCTGTTGCACCGTGAGGTGTCGAAACACGGAAGCTTCCTGGGGCAGGTAGCCTATCCCCAATTTGGCCCGCCGATACATCGGCAAATGGCTGATGGTTTTGTCGTTGAGACGAATGACTCCGGAATCATTATCGATCAGGCCGACAATCATATAGAAGCAGGTGGTTTTTCCGGCACCGTTAGGACCCAGCAAGCCGACTATCTCACCGCCTTTAACCTGCATCGAAACCGATTTCACAACTTCGCGCTTGCGGTACGATTTGGCCAACTCAATGGCTTCGAGTAAATTTGTATCGCTCATCTGGAATCTATTCAGCAGCTTGTGAGTCCGGTTTTGGCAGGATTAGCATCTTTACCCGTTGATCGGATTTCGTGCTGCCCGCCTGCAGACTACTGCTCTCCGTGTTGATACGGATCACGTCACTCTCTATAACATCTCCCGCCTGGCTTAAACGCGCAGAATCGCGCAGTACCAGCAGCGAGTCAGTTTGCGAGTAGTCGATTTGCATCGCCTCCCCGTGCATTTCCTGTTGATTGTCGTTGAGCTGCCGCAGAGTCGCCGGCGCCCCGGTCATTTCCATTAACGTTAGCTCGTTGGCATCATTGAAATGGATCACCACGCGATCGGCATTAATTTCCAGGCTCCCCTGTACCAGCTTGACGTTGCCCTGGTAAATGCTGATGCCCTCCTGTTCCCTGACTTCGAGCTCGTCGGCTTCGACTTCGATTGGCTGTTCACGGTCGCTGGCAAGCGCCCAGAGCTGGCAGGGCAGCAGCAGTAACAGCAGGGCGGCGATCTTAACTATCGCCATGACGATAAACCGAATGTGTTCTGTTGAATCGATAAATTCTGCCGGCGAGATCGAAAATAGCCTGCTCGGCTTCGATTTGAGCCTGGTTACTGCGCATCAATACTTTTGCCTCGCTGGTAACCAGATTCAGGTCGGGTTCGAAACGTATGCTCTCGGTATACATCTGCAAGGGATTATCGCCCAGCTTTTGTATCACCACCTGATTGCGCAGGCGCAGTAAATTATCCTGGTGCTCAAACTCACCGTTAAGTGCATCGACCAACCAGTGATCGGCCTCACGGTATATCTGCATCGATGGTACATCGATGTTACTCACATCGGTGACCGGATAGTGTTCGAGCCGGGGACTGTTAAACTCGAAATCGAGGGCGCCTTCGCTGTTCATCACGCGGTAACGCAAATTGGTAAGAAAGTAGTCGATGTTGTCGGGAATAACCAGGTCAGCCTTATCGTCCGGCGGGCGCAGGCGCGATTCGTACACCCAGCCGAGCACGCTGGCGGCAATGCCAAGAATTATGACCAGGACCAGAAGACGCAGTTTCATTCGAGGTAACTGTCCTGCCTGGCAACGAGCAATGACTGCGCCTGTAATATGAAATCGGTGATTTCCCGCACCGCCCCGTTGCCGCCGCTTGCGCTGGTAACCCAGTCACAATGTTGTTTCACGAATGCGTGGGCGTTTTGTACCGCAATGGCCAGGCCGACCCTGCGCATTACCGGTAGATCCGGCAAATCGTCGCCGACGTAGGCAGTCTGCGCGGACTCGAGGCCGGTGTCCTTTAGCAATTTTTCATATGCCAGTAACTTATCACGATATCCCTGGTAAAGATGGCTGACCCCGAGTTCGTTCATGCGATGGCTGACGATTCCTGAATTGCGGCCGGTAATTACCGCAACTTCGATTCCGCAGTCAAGCAGCATGCGAACACCGTGACCGTCCAGTGAATTGAAAGTCTTATATTCTTCGCCCTGATTATCGAATTGCAGGCCGCCATCGGTCATGACCCCGTCGATATCCAGTATAAGCAGGCGAATCTGTTTCGCGATGTCGTTAACGCTGCCGGTCATTGTTCTTTCCTATACAACACCGGCTCTTAATAAATCATGCATGTTTAATGCACCCTGAACGGTCAATGCTTCGTCAACCACCATCAGCGAGTTAATTTTCTTATCATGCATGATTTTGAGCGCCTCGCTGGCTATACGATCCGCCTCGATGGTTACGCAGTTAGCAGTCATGTGGTCGCGTACCAGCGCGGTCTCGATATCCGGCATTTTTGCAAAGGTGCGACGTAAATCACCATCGGTGTAAACCCCGACCAGCCGGTTTCCTGCCGCATCGATAACTCCGGCCATGCCGAGACCCTTGACGGTCATTTCGAGCAGGGTGTCCTTGAGCGTCGTTTCGGTGCTGACCAGTGGGATTGCGTCACCGGTGTGCATGATGTCGCTGACACGAAGCAGCAGACGTCGTCCAAGCTGACCGCCTGGATGTGACATGGCGAAATCTTCCTCGGTGAAACCGCGAGCTTCCAGCACCGCCACCGCCAGTGCGTCGCCCATGGCCAGTGCTGCAGTGGTGCTGGATGTAGGCGCAAGGCCCAGAGGGCAGGCTTCCCTGGCGACGCTGACATCGAGGTGAATATTGGCGCTGCGTGCCAGGGTGGAGGCGGGTTTGCCGGTCAGAGCCAGCAGCGGAATACCAATGCGTTTCAACAACGGCAGGAGTAAGGTAATTTCACTGGTCTCGCCGGAGTTCGACAACGCAATCACCAGGTCGTGTTCGGTTATCATACCGAGGTCGCCGTGACTGGCTTCGCCGGGGTGCATGAAAAATGCGGGTGTACCGGTACTGGCCAGCGTGGCTGCAATCTTATTGCCGATGTGGCCGGATTTACCCATGCCGGTGACCACGATGCGGCCCTGGCATTCCAATACCAGTTCGCAGGCGGCATGGAATCCCTGGTCCATTCTCCCGGTCAGGGCTGAAATTGCTTCCGCTTCGGTGTTGAGCACCGCGAGGCCAAGTTCGATAAAGGCGTGTCTGGTCATAGCTATCTCACGACCGCCTCATAATACAAATATAGCTGGTAAATGACAAAAGCCGCGAGCAGGACAATCCCCTTGCTGCGAGTCAGGTAGCGCGGTACGGCGGTCGGGAAACGCGACATCAATATGAGCATCAATGTAAGACCGATTACGACCGTTAAATCGCGCGATCGTGCGGCATCATCGATACTGAAGTTGGTGAGCAATGCCGGCAGCCCGATAACCGCGAGCGAATTGAACAGGTTCGAACCGATGACATTACCGATAGCGAGATCCGGCTTGCCCTTTTTCAGGCTTGCTATTGATGCCGCCAGCTCCGGCAGGCTGGTACCCAGTGCCACCACCGTGAGACCGATAATCAATTCGCTGACCCCAAGTGACAGTGCGATACCGGTTGCCCCCCACACCAGCAACTTGGAACTGCCGACCAGCACCAGCAGTCCCAGCGTCAACCAGCCGATGGCCGCGGGCATCTGCATCGAATGAATCATCTCCTCGTTTTCGTGTTCCTCCTGGGCGTACTGGGCCGGATGTCTGCGATGCTCACGTATCAGGTGTAGAAGGCTCAGCGCCAGCAACCCCAGCAGGGCGAAACCATCGACTATATCCAGCGATAAATCGAACAGGCTCCATGTCATGATTGCCGTGGCCAGTATTAGCAATGGATACTCGTTCTTGAACAGGTGTGTCGCGACCGGGACCGGCACGATGATGGCGGTGACACCGAGGATCAGTCCAATGTTGGCGATATTGGAACCGAGCGCGTTGCCGATAGCAAGATCGGGCGTGTCCTGCAGGACAGAAATGATGGAGACCACGATCTCCGGCGCTGAGGTACCGAAGCCAACAATCGTAATGCCGATGATCATAATCGATACGCCCAGCAGGCGAGCCATGGCGGCGGCGCCCTCGACAAATTTGTCAGCGCTCCAGATGAGCAGTGCCAATCCTGCGATGACGGCGGCGATGTAGCTAAGCATGCTCAAAACGTGATTTATGCTCAGCCTAGAATTCGGCGGTCGAGGTGAACAGCCCGACGCGCAAATCCTTCGCGTTATAGATTTCCCGGCCGTCGACCTCCATCGTGGCATCACCGATACCCATTACCAGCTTGCGCATGATTACTCTTTTTATATCAATGCGATAGGTAACCTGTTTCGCTTGTGGCAACACCTGTCCGAAATACTTGACTTCGCCGGCACCGAGGGCCCGACCGTGTCCGGGCCCGCCTTTCCAGCCCAGGCAAAAACCGATCAATTGCCACATCGCGTCCAGACCCAGGCAGCCGGGCATTACCGGGTCGGTTTCAAAATGGCATTTGAAGAACCAGAGTTCGGGATCAACATCGAGTTCTGCAACTATTTCTCCTTTTGCATATTTACCGCCTACTTCATCGATGTTTGTGATACGGTCGAACATCAGCATCGGGGGTAATGGCAATAATGCATTGCCGGGTCCGAACAGCTCACCTTTGCCGCAGGCGATAAGTTCATCATAGCTGAAGCTATGTCGATCGGTTAAGGGTTTGGACATACCAAAGCAGTGTTATTAGTTGAGGAAGCGAACACTAACGATTATGCGACAATTTTGCCAGTAATTCATGGCAATGACGCCTAATAGGCAGGTTTAGCGTTCACTTGAAAGGTTTTAAAGGATAGACTCTGAGTGAATTTATCGTTGGCCGGCAGTTTTGAGTCAGCTTCTGTTCAGCCTGATTAAGGAAGATGCCAGATTATGATTAAGATTTCGTCTCTATTGATCGGCCTGAGCGCGTTGGGTTGTGCCAATTTCGGGGTTTTTGCCGAGGACAAGCTCGACATTGCCCAGGCCATTGAAATGGCATTGGCGCATGATCCCAGGATCGAAGAAAAGGAAGCCTTCGTGCGCAAGGCCAGAGGGTTGTTGCAGGAAGCCGAAGGCGGGGACGGATTACGTTACTCGGTAGACAGTTTTCTTGCCTTGACGTCGGGTGTAGACGGTGGTTTTTACGAGGGTGGCGAAAACTCCTGTAGCGGCGACTGTAAGCCGCGTGACGACCAGTATGATTTCGATGACGGGCTGTCGCTGTGGGGAAGCCTGCAGTTCAGCATCATCAAACCGCTAGCGACCTTCGGGCGCATCGAGAGCTACCAGAAAGCTGCCCAGAGTAACGTTCTGATTAAACAGCAGGACGTCACTCTGCAGCGTGACGAAATCGGTCTGCAAGTGGTCAGGGCTTATTATGGATACCTGACTGCTCGTGACAGCCGTTTGTTACTCAACGATGTGCGCAAGCGCCTGTCGAGCGCGCTGGAGCTGGTTGAACAATGGATTGAAGAAGGTTCCGGCAAGGCTACTTTATCCGACAGGTATGCGCTCGAATCGGGACTTGGTCTAATCGATAACTATCTCTCCGAGGCGAGCGCCCTGGAGGAGATCGCAATGGCCGGTCTCAAGTTATTGACCGGTCGAACTGAAAATATCATCGAACTCGCCGACCGGCGCCTCATGCCACTGGAGTTGCCGCCGGAAAGCCTGCAGGAATGGATCGAGCTGGCGCGGTCGAATCGGGTTGAACTTAAGCAGGTTGAAGCCGGCCTGAACGCTCGCCGGGCCCTGGTAGAGGCCAACCGGGCAACCAAGCGACCGATTGTCTATGCCGGTGTTGCCGGGTCGATGGCCTATTCGCCGGAACGTGATACGCTGGACAACCCGTATATCTATGATCCTTTCAATCATGTAGGGATGTCGCCGTTAGTCGGTTTGAGCTGGCAGTGGGAGCAGGGCAGGCAACCGGCACAGGTAGTGCAGGCCCAGGCTGAACTCGATGCGCTGGTGCACAAGGCGTCATTTGCGCGCAAGGGCATCCCGTTCCAGGTACGCGAGCAATATCTCACGATGCATGCCAAGTACAAGTCCCTCGGATCCATGCGGAAAAGTTCCAAGTCCGCCAGGCGCTGGATGATAGCAGCCTATTCCGACTTCGAGGCGGGGCTGGAGGAGGCCGATGAAATAATCAATGCGTTACAGGTTTATGTGCTTGCATATGCGGAATATTTACGTTCCGTGAATGATTTCAATAATCTTGTGTCCAAGCTAAAAAGTGTGAGTGGGGTATTTCAGTGAAGAATATTTTAGTTGGTTTGATACTGCTGGTTTCATTTCCCGCGATGGCAGCAACCGGGCCCGAGCAACTGGTCAGGGAAACGGTAGAGAGCGTAGTAGACGAACTCAAGGCGAACATGGGTACGTTTAAAAGCGACCCGCAAACGGTTTATGAAATGGTGGACGAACTGGTGCTGCCTCATTTTGATTTCGCCGCGATGACCGATCTGGCGCTGGGATCATATAAAGATGAAGTTGGCGCGGAGCAAAAGCCGGCAATCGTTAGCCAGTTTCGTCAGTTACTGGTGCGCACTTATAGTTCCGCCCTGTTCGAATATACCGACCAGGAACTGATTTTCCTGCCGATGGAAGGTTCCGAGGCTGAAGGCCTGGTCACGGTCAGGATCGAAATCGAGCAGGCGGGCGGGTTTCCTATCCCGATCAACTATACTTTGCGTCTCGGCGACAAAGGCTGGAAGGTGTTTGATGTTAGTGTCGATGAAGTCAGCCTGGTTACTAATTATCGCTCAAGTTTTGCGCGCGCGATCAAAAAGGACGGCGTTGACGGGTTAATCAAAACCCTGCAGGAACGCAATCAGGAATAAACCAGGCTACTTTTTCGCTAAATCGAGACAAGCGCGTGGCGTTTCTTTAAAGGTCGTATTATTGATGATTGGCTCACCCCTATCGCGGATTTTTCCTGTTAGAATGTCCGCCCCTGTCTGCTCTGGCTTTGCATGAACAAGTTGATTATCAATGGCGGTACGCCCCTGTCAGGAGAAGTGCGTGTCTCCGGTTCCAAGAATGCGGTGTTGCCGATTCTTGCCGGCACCTTGCTGGCAGATAGTCCTGTCATAGTACATAATGTACCCCATCTGCATGATGTCACCACCACCATGGAACTGCTTGGCCGCATGGGTGTATCATTGACGATTGGCGAAAAGATGAGTATCGAGATCGACCCGACTACTCTGGAAAGTACCTTCGCTCCTTACGAACTGGTTAAGACCATGCGCGCGTCGATCCTGGTGCTCGGGCCGCTATTGGCTCGCTTCGGCGAAGCCGAGGTGTCGCTGCCCGGCGGTTGTGCAATTGGGGCGCGTCCGGTCGATATGCACCTCAGCGGTCTCGAGGCCATGGGTGCTAATATCGATGTCGAACAGGGCTATATCAAGGCGCGTTGTAAGCGACTGAAAGGTGCGCGCATAGTTATGGATCAGGTTACAGTTACGGGCACCGAGAATTTGATGATGGCGGCTGCGCTCGCCGACGGTACCACGGTTATCGAAAATGCTGCGCGTGAACCGGAGGTAGTGGATCTCGCCGATTTCATTAACGCAATGGGCGGGCAGGTCGAGGATGCCGGTACCGATACGATCACGATCCACGGTGTGGAAAATCTGCGCGGCTGCGACTATTCGGTCTTGCCGGATCGCATCGAAACCGGTACCTACCTGGTTGCGGCGGCGATCACCGGCGGCAGGATTTTGATCAAACGAACCGATCCGCGTTTGCTCGACGCCGTGCTCGCCAAACTCGAAGAAGCTGGCGCATTAGTCGACGTTGGTGAAGACTGGATCGAACTCGATATGGAGGGTCGCAAGCCACATGCGGTCAATATCAGAACTGCCCCCTATCCCGGTTTCCCAACCGATATGCAGGCACAGTTTTGCGCCTTGAACGCGATCGCCGAGGGTACTGGTTCGGTCACCGAAACCGTGTTTGAAAATCGTTTCATGCATATCCAGGAATTTGTGCGTCTTGGTGCAAATGTTCATCTCGAAGGCAATACGGTAATTATCAAGGGTGTCGAGGGGCTTAACGGTGCTCAGGTAATGGCAACCGATTTGCGCGCCTCGGCAAGCCTGATTCTGGCGGGACTGGTGGCGAAGGGAGAGACGGTGGTGGATCGTATTTACCATATTGACCGGGGCTATGACCATATCGAAGAAAAACTTTCCGGCCTGGGTGCCCGGATCCAGCGCGTTCCCAACTGATCCAGTATGTCCAGCGAATTAACCATAGCACTCGCCAAGGGTAGAGTTCTTGAAGAAACGCTACCCCTGCTGGCGCGCGCCGGCATAGAACCCACCGACGACCTGTCCGTTAGCCGCAAGCTGGTGTTCGCCACCAATCATGAGCACATCAAACTGGTGTTAATCCGTTCCGCCGATGTTCCCACCTACGTTCAGTATGGCGCGGCTGACCTTGGCGTGGCGGGCAAGGACGTACTTGCAGAGCACGGCGGTGAAGGTTTGTACGAGCGGGTCGATTTGAAAATTGCGCCCTGTAAAATGATGACCGCCGGTTATGCCGACAAACCATTGCCTCGCACGCGTCTCAAGGTGGCGACCAAATACCCGCGAATTACGCGCCAGTTTTTTCTTGACCAGGGACGACAGGTCGAGTTGATCAAGCTTTATGGTTCAATGGAGTTGGCCCCGGTAGTCGGACTGGCTGATATCATTGTCGACCTGGTCGATACCGGAAATACCCTGAAGGCAAATGGTTTGACCCCGCTCGAACATATCATGGATATCAGTTCACGCCTGATCATTAACCGGGCTTCGCTGAAGATGAAAAATCAGCCGATCAGGAATCTTGTGGAAATCATCGAGACGGCGGTGGAATAACTTGATTATTAATCGTCTTGACAGCAGTGATAGCAAGTTTCATCTTGAGCTGGGCAAACTTCTCGCCTGGGAATCGGTTTCAGACGATGCTGTGTTCACCACCGTGAACGAAATTTTACGCGCGGTAAAGAGTCATGGTGATAGCGCTTTGCTCGAGTACAGCCGGCGTTTCGATGGACTGGACCTTGACTCGGCAGCGGCCCTGGAAATGCCGTTAGAGCGGTTACATCAGGCATATCAGCAAATATCCGCTGCGGAGCGCGACGCGCTTGAACAGGCAGCGCAGCGAATTCGGGCATACGCCGAGCATCAGAAGCTGGAGCCCTGGGAGTATACCGAGGCGGATGGTACCCTGCTCGGGCAGCAGATTACCCCGCTCGATCGGGTTGGACTTTACGTGCCCGGCGGCAAGGCGGCTTACCCGTCGTCGGTACTGATGAATGCGATCCCCGCGGTAGTGGCCGGAGTAGGGGAGTTGATCATGGTGGTGCCGACGCCACAGGGAGTGGTCAATGAAATGGTACTGGCCGCCGCACACATCGCCGGTGTCAACCGGGTTTTCAGTATTGGCGGAGCCCAGGCAGTGGCGGCGCTGGCCTATGGCACCGAGACGGTACCGGCCGTCGACAAGATCGTCGGACCCGGCAATATCTATGTCGCCACCGCAAAGCGAATGGTTTTTGGTACGGTGGGTATAGATATGATCGCCGGTCCATCCGAGATACTGGTGATCTGCGATGGTAATACTGACCCGGACTGGATCGCGATGGATCTGTTTTCACAGGCTGAGCACGATGAAGACGCCCAGGCCATCCTGCTCTCGCCGGACGGTGAATTTCTCGAGCAGGTCGAGGCAAGCATTAGCCGTTTAATCGAGGAAATGCCGCGCAAGCAGATTATCGAGCAGTCGATGAGTGTCCGCGGTGCGTTAATCAAGGTCGGGAATCTTGACGAGGCGATAGATGTGGCCAATTACATCGCACCGGAGCACCTTGAGTTGTCGGTTGAAAATGCGCAACAGGTGGCCAGGTCGATTCGTCACGCCGGCGCGATTTTTCTGGGTCGTTACACCGCGGAAGCCCTGGGTGATTACTGTGCCGGCCCCAATCATGTTTTGCCGACCTCGCGTACCGCACGATTTTCCTCACCGCTCGGGGTTTATGATTTTCAAAAGCGTTCCAGCCTGATTGGATGTTCTGCGCGGGGTGCTGCCGAACTCGGCAAGATAGCATCTACACTGGCGCGTGGTGAGGGCCTGGTGGCGCACGCGCGTTCCGCTGAAAATCGCATTAAGTGAACCCGCCCTAAGGCGGGTTCATCCCGGAAGCTGCGCAGCAGCTATCCGGGATCTCACAATAGTATTTCGATTTAGGGCCCTAAGGCGGCTTCATCCCGGAAGCTGCGCAGCAGTTAGCAATACATCGGACCGCCGGGATCTTGTAAGCAAAGTACGCTAAAAGATTTCCGCCGGGCCGCGCAGGTTTGCGCGGGAACGACTGCTATTGCGGTTTTTCCAGGGCGCACGCGGTTAATCCACCTGATAAGTTGAAACTTCAGTCTGACCCCGGTCAGGTTTAAATCTTATCGCTGATTACCAGATTGAGCGTTTCACTCGAATTTGAAGGAATCGAGTCCGACAGCTGTTCGTAGTCTCCCGGCTGTCTCTCGGGATTTCCGGAAACTGAAATTCTCGCGCCCACAATGACGTTACGGGCACTGGAGATCGTTCTGCCCGGCATCATCGCGTGACTGTCATTCAATGCTATTTCGAATGGCAGTTCGCTTACCGTTTTACGCACCACGGCAAGCGGTGGACCGGGGTTTTCCGCCGCGCGCACGAAGATGAATACCGCGGCCTCGGGCGTTAGTTGTTTTTGCAGAGCCGGATTCAGCGATAGCTTTAGCTTTAAACCAGCTGATTGATTTGTATCCGTCAGGTTACTATTTTTATCAATTTTGTAGTCTCGAAAATTGATTGAGGAAGAAATGTCCTGAGCTAGAGAATCGATCCGTGGCAATGGTTGCCAGCTGCCCGTATAGCCCAGTGCCCGGGCCTTTTCGAAGGCCGCCTCTGCCTCTTCCCGGCGATTCAGGTGGTAGTATGATTTGGACAGCAAGACCCATCCATCAACATCGTCCGGTTGGGCGGCCAGGCGTTGTTTCAGGCCGACCAGCAATACATCTACCGATTCGAGATCGGCGCTTGATTTCTGCCCGCCCGTGGAAGTGGCATTAGACGGGGTAGCCTTGAATTCCTGCATAAGGTCTCGTTCTGCGGTAGCGGATAACCGCGTGGTCGCATAATAAGTAACCACTGCAGTCAGAATGATCGCGACGAGAATCGCGATGATAAATTTTATCGATGTTATCAGTTTCAAGGAAGACATAGTGTTTGATGGATTAGACCTGGTTTATGTTTTGAACAATAGCTGGCTTTAGACAGTTTTGTCAGTCGGGTTCATACTTTGTACATCGCCTTGACGATTCATTCTGTCTGCGTGCGGCTAACAATTGATCGACCGGGTCGACACCTGGAGAGTCCTTAATCAATCAAACTTCCTGTCACTAACACGGTGACAGCCGCTACCGGCGCAATTCCTGTTTTGTGAGACGGTGCCGTTTTCACCGCCAATATGATCCCCTTTGCGTTCAAAATCGTTCGCGTGACAGGCCGCACAGTCCGGGGCGTACTGCGGCCAGCGATACGGAATCGTATTATCTATGGGACTGCCGTGACATGCGGTACAGCCCGGATCATTGCGATGGTCACCGGGGTAGTCTCCTGCTGGATTATGGCTGAAGCTGGTCGGCGCCCAGCCATTGGTGGTATGACAGGCGTCGCACTGAAAAGTCGTGTTTAAATGTCCTCCCGGCTTGAAGGTCGCACCACCGCCTGGTGAGTGACATGTATCGCAGTTGTTGGCACTGCCGGCATCGTGGGTCCAGCTGCCGCCGGCAAAAGTTGTAGTGGTATGACATGAGGAGCAATCCAGGCTGGTTGGAATATGCGCCGGTACGGCGTCCATCATGCCTGTCGCCGTATTACCGTCGTGACAGGAAGCGCAGTTGTTAACGATACCGGTATGATCGAAGGAGGCCGGTACGAAGGCGCCTGTGTTATGGCAGACACCGCAATCCTCGTTGGTCTCGACATGACTGGTTTTCTTGGGTGTGGCGAAACCGGCGCCATGACAGGACGAGCAGTTATCCACTATGCCCGCGTGACTGAAGCTCGCGGGCTTGAAGCCGGTGGTCTGGTGGCAGTCGACGCAATCGCCGTTGGTCGGCACGTGGAAGTTGCCTTTGCCGATGGCAGTATTACCGTCATGACAGGATGCGCAATTGTTGACGATACCCTGGTGGTTAAAACTGGCGCCGGCAAAGGCTGTGGTGTTATGGCACAGCGAGCAATCCCCGGTTGCGTTCTGGTGGATCTGGTCATTTGGAGACCCGCTTGCCGCCGTGCCGTCATGGCAGGACGCACAGTTATCCACGATTCCGCTATGGTTGAATACCGCAGGTGTAAAGGTACCGCCGGCCACGTGACAAACATTGCAATCCTCGGTCGTCGGAACGTGCGGGGGGTTGAAATCCTTGCCTTTCGCCGTGACACCGTCGTGGCAGGAGTCGCAGCGCACGGCCAGAACAGCCGGGTCGTTGTGATCGACAAATGCGTCGCCGAAATCAGTCGTATTATGACACAGGGCACAATCCGCCGAGGTTACCGGGTGCGGCGGAGCCGGTGTCTTGCCTCTGGCCCCCAGTCCGGCAAAGCTGCCATCGTGACAGGAGATGCAATTACCGGTGATTCCCTCGTGCGCCAGCATCGTGGTTGGTGTGAACCCGGCTACCGTATGGCAGGTATCGCAATCCTGAGCAGTCGGCAAATGGCTGGCTGTTTTTACCAGCAGCGAATTAGCGGGAAAGAATTGAGTGGTATGGCAACCTTCGCAGCCACTAGTGATGTTCACATGCTGGGTGGCGAGGAAGGTTGTCGAAGTAAAAGTTGTGCTTGAATCATGACAATCACTGCAGACCTCGAGTGCAGGGATATGATTGGGCTTTTTATCTATCGCCCCCGCGGCAACATAATCGGGGTTGCCATTGTGGCAGCTTTGACAATTGTCGATGATGCCCGTGTGAGCAAAGTTCAGCGCCGGCCTGAACGGATCTGTGGTGGTGTGGCAAACGACGCAGTCCTGGCTTGTCGGTAGATGGTTGGCGGGCTTTCCGGTACTGATGTTACCGTCGTGACATGACACACAATTGTTGAAAACGCCGGCGTGGTTGAATATTGCCCCGCTAAAGGTAACTGTGCTGAAGTGGCAATCGACGCAATCCTGGTCGTCGGGGCTGGTCGGGATGTGATTAACGGGCTTGCCCGCGCTGATCACGTCGTTGTGGCAAGCCGTGCAGCCATTATTGACGTTGGCATGATCATAGGTACCGGTGCTAAATGTGCCCGGGGTATGGCAAACACTGCAATCCAGGAGCGTCGGCATGTGGGCATATAAAGGGGTGCTGGGAGGCATGCCGCGCGCCGTGCCGGTGCCATCGGCAATATGACAGGCGACTCCGCAATCGCTGACGATGCCGGTATGATCGAATCCGCCGACGAAGGTGTCGGTACCGTGACAGGTGCCGCAATCGGCGTTGGTCGCTGGATGGGGAACGGGTGCGGATGACTTCGGTGGCGCATTAATCGTGTTGCTCTCATTGTGACAGGATTCGCAGGTTTGTACTGCAGAATCAACCAGGCGGTGGTTGAAAACACCACCCATGTTAAAGCTCACGATACCATGGCAGGTGCCGCAGTCGACTGCCGGTAACGGATGGCCGTTGGGTGGCCCAATCGCCGAAACGCCATGGCAGGAATCACAGGTTATACCCACGCCGACAACGTCAGGACCGGTATGATCGGGGAACGCGTTGAGGAAACTTTCTGTCGTATGACAGGATATGCAGTCCGAGCTGGTAATCGGGTGAGTGCCGGGTGGGACTTCGGCTGGAGTTGGTGTTTTACCGATGGCCGCAATGCCATTGTGACAACCCGAGCAACCACTCGAAATGCCCGTGTGATCAAACTTGCCGTCCACGCCAAGCTCGAAAAAACTGGTGGTGTTGTGGCAGTCGTCGCACTCGGAGCTGGTCGGTAAATGAAACCCGGATTTACCGATCGCCAACACGCCATTATGGCATCCGCTGCAGTTGCCAAAAACTTCCTGGTGGTCGACAAAAGCAACGATGTCGAAACCCAGCGGCGTATGACAGGTCTCGCACATACTGCTGGCGGCGACGTGATTGGCCGACTTTCCCGGTATCTTTCCCGGCCCCGGTAAAGCATCTAGTTCGTCGCTATGACAATCCACACAAATTGACGATAAACCCTCGTGATTGGCAGGGCCGGTCGGTCGTTCGGGACTAACGGTGGCGACGACCAGCTGAACCGCGCGCTCGCTGTCGATGCCTTCGGCATTGACGATGAGTTGGATCCTGTAGTCTCCGCGGACATCGGCGACGAAACTGGGGCTCTGCGTGGTGGCGTTTTGCAGTTCCGCGTCGCTGCCATCGGGCCTGGACGAGAATGACCAGCGAAAGCTTAACGGTTGCTCCGACGACGTATAAGAATTGAGGTCGCTAAGATTGGCGGTTTGACCGACTCTAACCGCGACGATGGGCCCCGTTCTGGCAACTATTTCGAAGGCTCGGGGTGCTGTGGCGGACTCCTCTACCTGCGGTAGCTCGGCATCTCCCGCCCCGCCGCCGCAGCCCGCGACTAGCACGGCTAGCACGCAGGCAAGCAGGTAGCCGGTCGGCGTTCGCGACAACCCTTCTATGAGCGTGGTAAGCGTCATATTCTTAAGTAATTGATTTAACTGATTATCTTTAACATTCGGGGCACCGTTCCTGTAACGGCAGAGTCTGGCATGGAGTTTAGCAATTATTGGGAATAATATCCCAATAAAAGAAAGGTTAATAGGGGAATAGTTCGCAAAGTAATTATCCTTAACTCCCAATTTTAAAAAACCGGCGGGAGCGGGTATATGCCGCTTGACAGAGAATAAGCGCCCTCTATAAGAAATCCGGCAGAACAGGTTGATGGCCCCGGCGTTTGCGACATTAGAAGAAATAGGTATACCCGGCATAAAGCCTGTAAGTGATCTGCCGGTCCAGGTCGGGTAAATCCAGATCGGAGTACTCGATGCCGAAATCGGTCTCGAAATTCAGTTTCCTGGTCGCTCGATAGGTTAGCTTAAGCGCTGTATCTAAAATCCACTGATCGGGTCTGCCGTCTTTACCCTGTCGGTTATCCAGCCGAACTCGCGGATCGTAAATCAAACCGAGATAACCCGGGAAACGGGAGCGCAGTCGCACAGACTGGGTATCGCTCGAGGTCGAGTTCAACAATCGAAAACCGACGGTGCTGTAATCATCGGCGGCAAAGAAATCCCGCACAGAATAGTCCAGCGATAGCTGTGTGCTATCCGTGTCATCGATCGCCAGTACACCATCGGATTCATCCGTTGCATCCAGATAAAATGTCGATATATCGAAATATAACTGTCGGTCGATATCGATCTGGTAACTGCCACCGAAATAAAGGTTAGTGGCCCGACTGGTGCGGTCTTGCGCTAACTGATAAATCTGGTCATCTGTGAGCCTGTCCGTCAATTTGTCTATCGAATCCGCGGTTTGCCCCTGCAATGCATTGAGCGTCGACAGGCTTGGTGAGTATCCATAGCTGGCGGTTAAATTAAAATCCCACTCCGGGCTATAGCGGTAATTTGAGATCAGCGTGAGATTGTTCAGATCCTCGTAGAAAGTATCGTAGTCAATGATGCCGTAAACGAAACTGACATCGTTTCGATATTCAATTTCGCTACCCACAGACTGGCGGTCGGTAAGCCCTAAAATTTCCTGCTCGATGAAATATAAATCCACATCCACCTTGTCACGGGGACTAAAGGATATGTTTGCGCCATAAAAAGTATGGTCGGTGTCGACATCGTCATAGTAAGACTCCACCAGGTAGCCCAGAGCGTAAGTCATTTGAAACGCAGAGCGTGACGTATCTTTATATGAAATGCCGTCAAAGCGCTGGTTTATGCCCGTGAGAGTGCGGGATTGGCGTCCGCCAACCAGGCGCAGGTTTTCGGTGGCGTAGCTGATATTCGCGCTCGAGACCGATGAATCGGTTTCGTCCTCCTGCAGATCGTTGATTAAACTGGCATCGAGCCCGATCGCCCATACTTCGGTCTCCGCGCTGCGCTGCATTTGCAGGCCGACGTTGGTGACAAAAAGACGGTTGACAGATTCGAGACCGTCATCGTCATCGTTTAAACCGTCGATGATATCGTCGCGATAATACTGATACAGTGAACCACGTGAATCCCAGCCGCCCCCGGCGGATTTGTCTTCCGCTTCAGCCAGGCGCGCTCTCGGCTCGATACTCATGGCGCGAATGCCCTGCAGGCGATTCGAGATTCGGGTCGCTATCTCCTCCGGTGGATCGGTGTCAAGGACTGTCTCATACGAGACCACCGCCTGGTTGAGCCTGGCTCTGCGTTCGCCGATGCTGCCGGCGAGTTCAGCCTGTCGTTCGCGGGTGGCGCCGGCAAGCTCGAGGGATTCGCGAATCTGTGGCAGGTTCCCGGTTGCCCCCGCGCTCCAGTACTCGGCTGAAATCTTTTCCGTGAGCTCAATGACGCGCGCGTAGTTTTCGTCGAGATACGCCTGCCTGGCTGCCAGCAGTAAGCTATCGGCCGTATCAGGCTCAATTTTATTCGTTGCAACAGGTTGTTTGCTGCCCGCTTCGGCTTGCTCAATGACGCCTGAATCTGCTAAAAATTTGCGCAACTGTTGCCGTTCGGGATTTGATCTCTGGTAAATCCAGGCGTCGACAAAAACAGGTTTCAGTTTAGCGAGAGTTGCTCTTGCATTTTCGATGCTGTCGAAATTTCCCAGCGCCAGTCGATAGTAGGCCTTGCCCTTTACCTTAACCCTGGTCTGATAGACAAACTTTCCCTGCAAGGTTTTCCGCTGCGTTGGCGACAGTTCGTCGAACCGCTGCGGGCTTGATGCCAGGAGGATTGCGAGGGGCTCCACCCGGGTAGCCTGAGACGGTTTGCTGTACACGGTTTCCAGGCCGATAAATTCGTAACTGGCGGCTGAAACCTCAGGCATAAAAACAAACCACAGGCTGATCCAGGCTATTCCGGCAAGCGATTTCACGAGTCTGGAATCAATCATTCGAAACCGTATCGGCATACTACCGCCATTGCCTGTCAAAGCTTATAGAGCGATCTGGTTGCACCTGGTATGTTCCGTTACGGGCAGGGGCTGGCAGGAATCCAGTCCTGTGTACTGTGACAGAGCTCGCAAGCATTGCTCGAAGGACAGTGCCCCGGGTTTTTACCGTCAGCCACGCCCCCGTTGTGGCAACTGAAACAGGTCCCGATGACCGATGCGTGATTGACGCTTGCCGGACTCCAGCGCCTGGTGTTGTGACAGTCCTCGCAGGTAGTGGTGGATAGTATGTGCCCGGGATTTTTTCCCTCGGCGATGCCGCCGTTATGACAACGGATACAATTACCGGTGATCCCCGTATGGTTGTAGCGGGCGCCCACCCAGGTGATCGTGTTGTGACAGTCGTCGCAGGTATTCGAACTCACCACATGTCCGGCATTTTTTCCCTCGGCGACAACACCGTTGTGACAGCCCTGGCAACTGCCGATCACGGCAACATGGTCGACTCGAAATACATCGGTCCATACCGTGGGCGTATGGCAAACCTCGCATTCACCGATGACCCGGATATGCCGGCTGCTCGGGGCGCTGGCTTTTATCCGACCAGACAGCGAATGGCATCTGGCGCATTGAGTCGGTGTACCGATAAAAACGCCCTGTACGTGACAGGCTTCGCAACGCACCAGGGCGTGTTTGAAATCCAGCGGAAAGCGCGTGTCGTCATGATCGAAATCGGGACCGATCTCGAGTGCAAGGGCGCCACCTGCATAGATTCCGCACAGGATCAGCAAGGTCATCAAAACCATCAAAGCCAGGCGAAGGTTTAACCGCCCTGGTCCGGATAGCGCTTTATTATTTCTGGAGTTCATATTTTTTTACCGTCGCGAATTTTTCATAGCTCTGCCATTTGATGATCCCCGGACTAGCGAAGATTTATGGTGTCAAAACTCTTTTCGTTGTGGCACCGGTCACAGTCGTTACCGAACTGTCCATGATGAATGTCGTCCTTGCGATGACAGTCGATACAAGCCCAGTCTTTGTCGCTGGACTCATCTTGCCGGGGTTTGGAGTGACAGGTATGGCAATGAATATCAGCGTGCGCATACCTGAGCCTGAACGAGGTTTCGTCATGATCGAAATCCCAGATCAACCAGGCACTGGAGTTATGGCATAGCGCGCAGTCATCACCGAGTGCCTGCTGGTGTACATCGTCGGCACGATGACAATCGTTACAGCGATCACCGGTATCGCCAAAAACCGAAGTCAAGTGACAGGCTTCGCAACCGTTTGCGACATGCTGACCAATCAGCGGAAAATCAGTCAGGTCATGGTCAAAGCGAACCTCGTGTTGCCAGGAGATTTCGTTGTGGCATAGCTCGCAACCTCTACCCTGTTCTTCCCTGTGAGCATCGTCCAGCTTATGACAGCTAAAACAGTCGGTATCGATTTTCTTGGTTCTGGCGTCAGCCGCGTGACAGGCTTCGCATTTCAGTTCTTCGTGCTCACCTCTAAGCGGGAAGTCGGTTTTAGTGTCATGATCAAATTGCGCGCTATCCCAACCTTTGGTCGAATGACAATCCTGGCACTGCTTGCCATGGGTCTTATTGTGTACATCGTCCTCACGATGGCAGCTGTAACATTGACGGGGTTTTCTGCCGTTTTCCGAAATCCGGTAATCGAGCGAATGACAGTCGTTGCAGGTCTGATCGAGATGCTTGCCGTCGAGTTTGTACTCGGTATCCCGATCGTGGTCGAAGATCGACTTGTCCCAGCCTTTCTCCTGGTGGCAGGCCTTACAGTTATTGCCGAACCGTTCGGCATGAATATCCCTGATCGCATGGCAATCTACACACCGTGTGGGGGTATCTTTATATTCGCTCTTCAGGTGACAGGCATTGCAGGCTACCTGTTGATGCAGAAACTTCAGTTTGAAGTCTGTTTTATCATGATCAAACTCGGATTTACCCCAGGCGTTCGGGTTATGGCAATCGGCACATTTTTTACCCAGCTTGCCGTCGTGCGCATCGTCTTCGGCATGACAGTCGTAGCAGGCATGTTTTGCTTCTCGATACTTGCTGTCTTTTTTATGGCAGCCGCCACAGTCGGTTAAGCGATGCTGACCTTCCAGCTCAAAATCGGTGAAGCGATGATCAAAACTGTCTTCGTCCAGCCAGACGATTCTGGCATCGGGGCCCTTGTGATCGCTGTGGCAGGCTTTGCAGTCCAGACTGCTGGCATCCTTGTGTTTGCCATGGAAACCCTGCCTGTTGCGTATATCCTCGGCCACCGGTTCATGGTCATGACAGCTCAGGCACAGTTTTTTCTGGGTAGTATCGCGCAATCGAACATGGCAGGTAGTGCACTCGATTTTGAACTCATCGTGGGCCCTGATCAATTCGCCCGGCATGAAAAACTGTTCAACCTCAATCGCCAGTGAACTGCCGCTGAAAGCGGTGCCGAGCAGCAACAGCGCGAAACAGACGGCTTTCATCAATATAAATGAACCACGGCAACGTGAATCAGTCCTGACAGAATCAGCATGATAAAGAGCGGTAAATGGAGGATATGCCAGTAGGAGAACAGGATTTCCCTGGTACCCAGGGAACAGATCGAGCGCAGATCGAGCGCAGATCCTTTAGTCTGTCGTAGATCAGATTTTTGGCTTTCTGATTCAGGTCCGATCTGTCTATCTGGCGACGTAGTTTCTTAATGCGTGAATTCATCGAGCGATAGAAACCAAGCGATCGGTTTATTCCCGTATGCTGGTTGGTCAACTGCTCTTCGATCTCTGCATACTCATCCGCAATACTGGAATCGTTCGTGTCTGCTCTTCTTGCTCGCAGGCGCCGTTCGCCTGCGGGCAATACTTCGGCCCGGTTCTGGCGACGGTCGACGCCTGATCTTCGCAACAGCATGACTGCCAGATCATCGCCTGAATAGAATTCCTCGAAGCGGACCTTGCTGCCATACAGGCCATGGTGGATGCCTTCGTATAACTTTCGTCCGACCAGGCCGCTAATGGCTACCGTCAGCATGCAGAAAAAGGCAACGCTGCTATTGAACGAACCGAGTTTGAAGCCGGAGTGAAAGATAATGATTACCGGTCCTGCCACGCCCAGAATCATATGAATGCGAAACCAGGACTTGACCGAGCCGATCACCGCCCAGCGGCGAAAACGTTTGCGTAGCGGATATATCAACAGGACCAGCATCATCGAGCCACCGATTATGCCGAACCAGTAGCCGATGCCTGATTCGGCCACCAGGTAGCGCTGGTCGCGCGCAGCCCAGCCGGCAAGCAGCAGCAGGCAGATTACCGAGTACCAGGTAATTTCCGTTATTTTCAGCAGGTAGGGAGTGAGTTTGTTCACCAAAAATCCTTTCGATCTGCGCTATCTTTTATTGATCGTTCGTAAAGTCTAGATTAGAGCGCGACTTTCGCGAATCTCATCGAAATCCGTCGTAATTCAGGTTTCTGAATTACGAGACCGCATAAGATAGCAAAAAATGATAACAATTTGTGGGAATTTTTTCCCTTTTTCTTATAGAATCAAGCTTATCCGAAAAATTGGAACGAGGTAACTGTTGCTTATATGACTTCGCTGGATTACTGGTTATCCATGTTGCCGGTGCTGATGATCCTGGCATTTTTCGTCTATCGGCATCACCGTCGGCAGCTCGTTAGTGCTCGAGTTCGCGCGGAGGCCATTGAATCGGGCCTCTGTGAACCGGCATCGCTACACCCGATAATCGACCGCAATAAATGCATCGGCTGCAAATCCTGCGTTTACGCCTGCCCGCAACAGCTCGGCCACAACGTATTGGGGATTTTCCATGGCAAGGCTGAATTACTCGAACCCGCTAACTGCATCGGTCACGGGGCCTGCAAGGACGTTTGTCCGGTCAATGCGATCAATCTGGTGTTTGGCACCGAAAGCCGGGGGGTAGATATTCCGCAGGTTGATGACCAGTTCGAGACTAACGTGCCAGGTATCTACATTGCCGGTGAACTCGGCGGTATGGGTTTGATCCGCAACGCGATAGAGCAGGGTAAGGCAGCCGTTCTGGCACTGGCAAAAAAAATGCCCAGAGCAACTGGCAATTCGCATCAGGTTATCATTGTGGGGGCTGGTCCAGCCGGATTTGGCGCGGTGCTGAAGGCACAGGAGCTCGGCCTGAAATACCTCGCGATCGATCAGGATTCACTGGGCGGGACCGTTTTCAAGTATCCCCGTGGCAAAATCGTTATGACCCAACCGGTCGATCTGCCGATTGCGGGCAAAATGCATTTCAAGGAGACCAGCAAGGAAGACCTGCTCCAATTCTGGCGGGAAATCGAGGCAAAAACCGGGATAAAAATACAATACAACACGATGGTGGCAAGTATCCTGACGCAGGATACGGGTTTCGTAGTAAAGACCAGCCAGGGTGAATACAGCGCCGACAAGGTGCTGCTGGCGATAGGCCGGCGCGGAACGCCGCGTAAACTGGGTGTGCCGGGTGAAGACCTGCCCAAGGTTGTGTATCAGCTCATCGATCCCGAGCAATATGCCGGGAAAAAGGTTCTGATCGTCGGTGGTGGCGACAGCGCGCTGGAAGCGGCCCTGTCGATCGCGGATGCCGACGGTACCGAGGTTTCAGTGTCATACCGCAGTGACAGCTTTTCGCGAGCCAAAGCAAAGAACCGGGAACGCATCGATGAATATGCCTCGACGTCCAGGATCAAGCTGTATTTGTCATCCAACGTTTCCAGTATTTCTGAGCGAGAGGTTACGCTCGAGCAAGATGGTGAGGCCGTCAAATTGGCCAACGACGCCGTCATTGTTAATGCCGGTGGCATTCTGCCTACCGGCTTTCTCAAGGAAACCGGCATTATTGTTGACACCAAGTACGGCACTGCATGACTCCATTCCTGTCGCCGCCATGAAACAAACCCTGCTGATCTTAACCTGTTTGTTTTTATCTGCTCCCGCCTGGGGCAAACTTACCGCGGGACTGGAAGAGGTCGAAAAACTGATTCGGCTGCGCGATTACTCACAGGCGGCGAGTCGCCTGCAGACCCTGGCGGAAGCCGGTGATCCTGAAGCGCAATACCGACTAGCCAGCCTGTATCGAGCCGGTAAAGGTGTCGGCAAGGACCTCGCCAGGGCCACCGAATTGCACTACCAGGCTGCGCTGACCGGTTACGCGAATGCCCAGTATTCATATGGGCAGCTGGTCGAGAAGGCCGACAATTCTCCGCAGTCGCTGAACGAGGCCATCGACTGGTATCAGAAAGCCGCGGCACAGGAACATGAGCTCGCGCTGCTAAAACTCAGGCAGCTGGAGGAATATATCGCGGCGCAGGATCAGGCAATTAGCCGGACCGATATATTTGCGGCGATACAGCGCAACGATGTCGTGTTGATCAACTCCCTGATCGATAATGGCACCAACCTGGATTTGACCGATCCGCGGGGAAATTCCACCGTGATGGCCGCGTTACTGGCCGGGTGGCCGCGATTGGCCAACACCCTGTTAGATCATACCAGCCGTCCGGCACAGATAAACGCGTTGGGCTTTCGGCCGATGCATGTCGCCAGTATTCGTGGTTACGAGACGGTTGTCAGCGCCTTGCTCGATGAAGGAGTAGACATCGATCAAACCGATGTGCGTGGCAGTACCGCGCTAATGCTGGCGGCAAAAAACAAACAAACGGACATGCTTGGGCTGCTGCTCGATCGCGGCGCAAATTACGCGATTACCAACCGCAAACAGCAAACGGCGATCGATTTTATCTTTGCCAGCGACTACCCCGCCGGGCAGGCTCTACTCGCCAGCTACGGGATTGGTCCAGAAACGACGGGAACGGGAACGGTTAATCCCAGGACCGCTGATGTTGCGGCCACGACTGAAGTCAGTCCGCCTGGCAAGCTCGATCAGTTTAAGGCCAACGTTGAGCGACACGGCGGCCGCTATGCCGGCTGGCCCTTACTCAATATCGCAATTGAACTCGGCGAAGTTTCCCTGGCAAAGCAGATAATCGAGCAAAATCCCGACCTCAAAGCGGTCGATCCTGATGGTAACAGCGCCCTGCACGTCGCCGCGCGGAAGGCTGATGCCGTCACGCTAAGGCAACTGGTTGCAACTGGCGCCGAGGTTAATGCAGTTAACGCCAGAAGTGAAACGGCCTTGTATCTGGCGGTAGAATCCGGTTGCCTGAACTGTGTCGGCGCGCTACTTGAGAACAGGGCTGACCCCGCGATTGCAACACGGTTCAAAATTACCCCGCTTGAAGTAGCTGTGCAGAATGACAGCGCGAAGATTGTACAGTTGTTACTGAGCAACCAAACCGGTTACGCGGGTATTCATCGGGCGCTGTTGCTGGCGATAGCGAAAAATATGGAGGGTCTCGGTAAAGAGTTGATCAGGCGCGACAAACAGCTTGGCGTGCTCGATGACAAGGAACGCTCGGTTTTATGGTATAGCGCCGACAGGGGGCTGGAGACGATTTCGGCGTTGCTCGTCGATTCCGGGAAAATCAATATAGATGGTAGAGATTCCAACGGGTATAGTGCGCTGGCCCAGGCAGTCAGGAAGGGTCATTTTGGCACGGTGCGTCTGCTAATTAGCAGCGGGGCGGATTTCAGCGTAAGCACCAATGCGGGGAATACTTTGTTAATGCTGGCAGTGCTGGCGAAAAATGCCGCAATTGTAGAACTGCTTCTGAAGCGTGAAATCGATATAAATGCTCAGGACGAGGTTGGCGATACAGCCTTGATGCTGGCAGCGGGCAGCGGTCAAAAAGCGGTCCTTGAGATGTTGATCGATGCGGGGGCCGATCTGCAGTTGCGTAACAAGGAAGACCTCAATGCATTTCAAATTGCCAACAACTCCGGGCACCAGCAGACGGCAGAGATCATTCGTGAACGCAGTAATTTTGTCTTTAAACTGTTTAACTGAGCTGCGATCGGGCTGCTTTATTCCCCGTCTGGACAGGGCAAGTGTCAGGCAGTAACCGGATAATTGTATTGGTATTTTTATAAATATGGGAATATAATCCCAAATTAAGATATACTTTGACAATAGCTTTGGTGTTCAAGGCTTTAATTCTATAAACTGAGACCCACGTATGGGAACTTAATCCCATAGAATTCTAGCATTGAGAATATGCGTAATACACAGATCACTTTCACGGTAAAATTTCTATTACCTGGCCACCTAGCTGCTGCAGTCAGCAAGGGCAATACCAGAGATGGCGCGCGCAATGATTTCTTAATCAAGCGCAAGCGGCTGACTAGTGAAACGCGCACCATTATGTTGAGATTGCAGCCGAAGGGCATTTAACTGGATCGATATGCAAGAAATACTGCGCAATACACTGAGAAACATACTATTGGCGCTGATACGCACACTGCTGCGTAACGGCATGTCCTATGGTGAGTTCGACCAGATTGCGCGCAAGTGTTTCGTCGATGTTGCGTATGACGATTTTACGCCGACTGGAAAAAAGCAGACCGTTTCCAATGTCGCTATCCTGACCGGGTTGAATCGCAAGGAAGTGAAAAAAATGCATGAGCTTGACGTCGATCAACCCGGGGTTAGCAGCAAGCAATATAATCGGGTCATACGTGTGCTCGGAGGCTGGATTAACGATCCGGCTTTTTTACGCAAGGACGGAAATCCACGTGACCTGGATTACGAAGGCCCCGGTTCGTTCAGCGAGCTGGTCAAAAAATACAGTGGCGATATGCCGGTAGCAGCTATGCAGAAAGCCTTGAGTGCCTCGGCCAATATCAAACTTACCGACGATCAACAGGTGAGGTTGCTCAGTCACGCCTACCTGCCATCGGACGACCCGGTAGAAAAGCTGGCTATTCTCGGTAACGATACCCGGCAGCTCATCGAAACCATCGATTTCAATCTAACCGCTGCGGAAGAAGATCTGCGGTTTCAGCGTAAGGCTTCGAACACCCGGGTTGCAGCGGCTGCGCTGCCGGAAATTAAACAATTCCTGCGGCGCAGGGGGCAGGCTTTTCTCGAAGAGCTGGATCTTTACCTGTCCCAGCACGAATCTGACGACGACTCGACCAGGGAAATTGGAATCGCTTTGTTCTACCACGAGTCGGAAGACGAGGACTCGGGAGTCAAGAAATGAATCCGCTTAACCTGCAACGCAGAATTTTGCGCCTGACCTATGCATTGGTTGCAGCCGGCAGTATTTTTATTACTGCCTGCGGTGGCAGCAGTAGCTCAACCGAAACCGCCGGGATTGGCGGCACCGGCACCGGCGTTGGCGGCACCGGCATCGTAGTTGGCAAGATTACCGGGTTCGGCAGCGTGCTCGTCAATGGCGGTACGTTTGACATCGATACCAGCCAGTTCAATGTCGATGGCAACACGAGCGCTAATCAGGGTGACCTGGCGCTTGGCATGGTGATCCAGCTTCAGGTGGAAACTTCGAATGGGGCCTTTACCAACAAAGCCGTAGAGGTTATTTACGATGATGAGATAGAAGGTCCGGTAACGAACCTGATGACTCCGAATCCGCTGGAGCCGTCGATTAAAACGGGCACTATTTTTGGTCAGACGATTATTTTCGATGACACCAGTACCGTATTCGATAACACCAGTTTCGCGGGCATGGTTAATGGCAATGTAATTGAGGTTAGCGGTTTCCGGGTTTCACCGTCACAAGTCAAAGCGACCTATGTGGAGAAGAAATCCGATAGTGTGACTTTCGGTTCTACCGAGATTGAATTGAGAGGCATCATTGGCAGTTATGTGGCCGGTCCACCCGAGACTTTTGTGCTTGACGGTGTGACTGTAAATACTGACGCCTTTACTGAAATTGAAGTGTCCGGGTCGCTGCAAGATGGTATTTATGTCGAAGCTAAAGGCATTCTTCAGACTGCAAATTCGATGCTTGCCACAAAAATTGAAGAAGAGGATGAGGATTTCGACGAGGATATTGACGATATCAGCCTGCAGGGCATTGTAGTCGACTATAACCGAGTCGACGATTTTATCATCGGTAACCAGCCTGTCGACGCCAGTACCGCAGAATTCAAGCCTGCCAGCCTGGAGGGTATGGACTTGCAGGGAATGAATGTCGAGGTTGAAGGTGAGATCGTCGGTGGCACACTGATTGCCGAAGAGGTCGAGACTCGAGAAGGGGAAACAGAACTCAAGTCATTCGTATCTTTCGTTTACCCGGATAATATCCGCTTCGAAGTAAACTATACCGGCTTGCCGGGAAGTATATTGGTCAATACTAGTGGGCAAACCTTGTTCGTAGATGAAGGACCCTTGCAGTTACCGAACTTTTCCGTTGCAGATTTGATAGTCGGCGATTACGTAATCGTCGAGGGAACCGAGTCGGGAAATGAAGTTACCGCCGACACAGTCAAACGCAAGGACTCTGCGGACCCGGACGACAGTAAACTCGAAGGCCAGGTGGATGCATTTGTCGATGTCCCTGTTCCAACATCGATAACAGTTCTCGGCATCACTTTTGCCGTCGACGGAAGTACGGACTATGAAGATGCCACCGGAATTGTTTCATCAGCGGTATTTTTCAATCAGCTACAGGTTGATGATATCGTCGAAATAAAGGACGAGGAACCGGCGGACGGCATTGCGGACGAGGTCGAGCTCGAATAGGTTTCCAGTTAACTGACCTGCCGTAGCTTTGCTCAGGGAATTTATATGGCTGATATTGTAAATCGTACCCCGGTTTACTGCGGTCGTTGAGTCACTTTCATATCCAGGGTCAGTTTTTCCGGACCGCGATAAAGCGTAACCCGGATCTGTTCGTCGGGCCGGTACAGGGTAATCTGGTCGAGCAGGTCGCGAATCCCGAGCACTGGATTATCGTTCACGGCAACCACGATATCGCCGGAGCGGATACCGGCCATGTCGGCCGGACTGTTAATAAATACGCCGACGATCAACGCACCCTTGATGCGGGGATCGCCGGTAGCCATCGCCGCCTGTGCCGTTATCTCGGTGCCTTCCACTCCCAGCCAGCCGCGAGTCACCTTACCGAATTCGATAATTTGCTGCATGATGTCGAGTGCCAGCGAAATCGGTATCGCAAAGCCAATGCCCTGGGCGCCAACCGTCTGGCTGAAGATCGCGGTATTGATGCCGATGAGTTCCCCGCGCGCATTGATCAATGCACCGCCGGAGTTGCCCGGGTTGATGGCGGCGTCGGTCTGGATGAAATTTTCGAAAGTATTGAGGCCGATCCGATTACGCCCGGTGGCGCTGACGATGCCCATAGTCACGGTTTGGCCGACGTTGAGCGGATTGCCGATGGCTAGCACGACATCGCCGACTCGAATCGCCTGTGTGTCGGCGATCTTGATGCCAACCAGTCCGGTAATCGGGATCTGCAGGATGGCGATGTCGGTATCCTTGTCTTCTCCGATCAGAACCGCCTGGCTGCCGCGCCCGTCCGCCAGTGAAATCAGAATTTCATCGGCGCCATCGATGACATGCTGGTTGGTCAGAATATAACCGTCGGCGCCGATGATGACGCCGGAGCCGAGATTGGTTTCATTGCGGCTGCGCTGGCGTCGCTTGAGCTGGTCGCCGAAAAACTGGCTGAAAACCGGGTCGTCGAGTAGCGGGTGCGGCTTTTCGGTCACCGTTTTCGAGGTGTAGATAGTCACTACCGACGGGGCTGACGAGGTTACCGCGTCGGCGTAGGAAAATACCGCGGACCCACCGTTAGATACCGCCTGTCCGGGCATCGGGGAAGCAGTCAGGAAGGCGAGGATTTCCTCCTTGCTGCGGTCGCTGACAGTCACCAGGTAGATCGCCGCGAGCGCCAGTCCGATCAAACCGAATTGAAATAAAAAGCCGGCGACTTTGATTAGTTTCATCGGCCGATAGTATCATAGCGATCGAGATACGGAATCTAGTGCCATGCAATTAAAAAAACTCTGCGAGTTCTGTGACGAATATCTGCAAGTTAATGAATTCAATGACTATTGTCCCAACGGACTGCAGGTCGAGGCGAATTCACGGGTCGAGCATATCGTCTGTGGCGTGACCGCGAGCCAGGCATTGATCGAAGCGGCAATTGAGCAGGGAGCCGATACCCTGTTGGTTCATCATGGCTATTTCTGGAAGGGTGAATCCCAGCCGATAAGCGGCTACAAGGGCAGGCGTATCAGCAGTCTGATAAAAAACAATATCAATCTGCTGGCTTACCACCTGCCGCTGGATGCGCACCCCGAGGTTGGCAACAACGTTCAGCTCGGCAGAATAATGGGATGGAGTACAAGCGCAAGTTTTGGTGAACAGAACCTGGTGCTGGAAGGCAGGTTAGCGCAGGCGCAGACACTGGCCGAAGTAAGTGCTCAGATTGAAGCGGAGCTGGCCACGACCACGCTTTCGATCAGCGCCGGCGACCATCCGATAGAGCGAATCGCCTGGTGCACCGGGGCGGCACAGGGATTTATCGAAGCCGCCGCCGAACGCGGTGTGGACGCATTTGTCAGCGGTGAGATTTCGGAACCTACCTTTCACCTGGCGCGAGAATTGGGGATCCATTACATCGCCGCGGGCCATCACGCCAGCGAACGTTACGGGGTGCAGGCGCTGGCTAAAGTCATCGCCGACCGATTCGGCATCCAGCAGCAATTTATCGATATTCCGAACCCGGTCTGATTACAGTCGGGAAAAGTAAGTGAAAAGCCTGTCAAATCGTTGATTTAAATGCCGAACCCTCTCGACGGAAAAGTTAAAGTAAGCTATGCTAGCGGCCGTTTTTTATGTCCGGGGAAAGGCTCTTTCGGCCCGGAACTCTAATACTCACTCGGGGAAGAAGTCGAATGTCTTCAGATGATGCAGATAATAGCCGGCGGCGCTTTTTGACCGCGGCGACGGTGGTCGTTGGGGCTGTGGGTACAGCTGCGGTGGCGGTGCCATTCCTTAGTAGCTGGAGCCCAAGTGCGCGCGCGAAATCGGCCGGTGCGCCGGTGGAAGCGAATATCAGCAAACTGGAACCCGGTCAGCAGATCATCGTCAAGTGGCGCGGCAAGCCGGTCTGGGTAGTTCGTCGTGACAAGAATGCCCTGGCAACCCTGCCCAAGGTAGTCGATCAGTTGCGCGACCCCGAATCTGATGACAGCGTGCAGCCCGAGTATGCCAAGAACGAGCAACGCTCGCGCAAGCCCGAGTTCCTGATCGTTGAAGGTATCTGTACCCATCTCGGTTGCTCACCAACCTATCAACCTGAAATAACCGGGGATTTCCAGGGCGGTTTCTTTTGTCCCTGCCACGGCTCCAAGTTCGATTTTTCCGGTCGGGTATACGCGGGTGTACCGGCGCCGACCAATTTGACCATTCCACCCCATTACTTTGTTAGTGATGATGTGGTTCTGATCGGTGAGGACGGGGTAGCCTGATGAGTGATAAGAATACGAATAACGGTTTGCTGGGCTGGATCGACGCGCGTTTTCCGTTGACCAAGATGTTCGAAGAGCATCTTTCCAAGTATTACGCGCCGAAAAACTTCAACTTCTGGTACTTCTTCGGTTCGCTGGCGCTGCTGGTGCTGGTAATCCAGATAGTTACCGGGATTTTCCTGACCATGCATTACAAGCCGGATGGCGACCTCGCGTTCAGTTCGGTAGAGTACATCATGCGCGACGTCGACTGGGGCTGGTTGATTCGTTACCTGCACTCTACCGGTGCCTCGGCTTTTTTCGTGGTCGTCTACCTGCATATGTTCAGGGCGTTGATCTATGGTTCCTACCAGAAACCTCGTGAATTAATCTGGTTATTCGGCATGTTTATTTTTCTCGCCCTGATGGCGGAAGCCTTCATGGGTTACCTGTTACCCTGGGGGCAGATGTCCTATTGGGGTGCGCAGGTCATAATTTCGCTGTTCGGTGCAGTGCCGGTGGTCGGTGACGAGCTGACCCTGTGGATTCGGGGCGATTTCGTGGTCTCCGACGCAACCCTGAATCGTTTCTTCGCGCTGCACGTGATCGCCGTGCCGATTGTGCTGCTGATGCTGGTGGTGATGCACATTCTGGCGCTGCACGAAGTCGGATCAAACAATCCGGACGGTATTGAAATCAAGAAGAACAAGGATGAAAACGGCATTCCACTGGACGGTATCGCCTTTCACCCCTACTACTCGGTCAAGGATCTGGTCGGTGTCGTGGTATTCCTGATACTGTTCAGCGTGGTGGTGTTTTTCATGCCGGAAATGGGTGGCTATTTTCTCGAGTACGCCAATTTCGTGCCGGCCAACCAGTTCAAAACCCCGGAACATATCGCCCCGGTCTGGTACTTCACGCCTTTTTACGCAATTCTGCGCGCGGTTCCTGACAAGCTGCTCGGTGTTATCGCGATGTTCTCGGCGATCGTCGTATTGTTCCTGCTGCCCTGGATAGATCGGGGCAAGGTCAGATCGGTGCGTTACCGTTCGGCTTCTTTCAAATGGTTGTTGGTGATGCTGGTGATCAGTTTCATTGGACTGGGTTACCTGGGAGCCTTGCCGGTGTCTGAAACCCGCACCCTGTTCGCTCGCCTGTTCAGCCTGGGTTACTTCGGATTCTTCCTGGGTCTGTGGTGGATCAGCAAAAACGAAGCTACCAAACCGGTTCCAGAGAGGGTGCGATAATGTTCAAAATTCTGATTATTGTCGCCGGGTTGTTGTTACCGACCTTGAGTTGGGGCGCCGGCGGTGGGTACAGCTTCCCGCAGGATAAGATAGAGATCGACTGGAGCGACAAGGCGGCGATGCAACGCGGTGCGCGTACCTTTGCAAACTACTGCATGAGCTGTCATTCGGCTGCCTATGCGCGATTCAACCGGGTAGGCGAGGATCTTGGTATCCCCGACGAGCTGGTGCGCGAAAATCTGATCTTCACCACCGATATCAACGGTGAGAAGACCAAGGTTGGTGAATCGATGAAGATCACGATGACACCCGCCTACGCGGAACAGGCCTTCGGCACCGTACCGCCGGATCTCTCGCTGATAGCGCGCTCGCGCGGGGTCAACTGGTTGTACAATTACCTGCGCGGATTTTATGTCGATGAGAGCCGTGTCGGACTCGGCGTCAACAACGGCGTCTTCAGCAATGTCGGTATGCCCCATGTACTAGCCGAGTTACAGGGTTTGCAGGTACCAAAGTACAAGACCCAGGACGATGGTCATGGCAACGAGCAAGAGATCATAGTTGGTTTTGACATCATCAAAGAGGGCACGCTGACCAAATCCGAGTACGATAAAACCATTTACGAATTGGTGGCATTTCTTGATTATCTCGCGGAGCCCTACAAGCAGACACGCAAAAACGTTGGCACGGGTGTCATTATATTTTTATTCGTCTTCCTGATTCTGGCTTACGCTCTGAAGAGAGAATACTGGAAAGATGTTCACTAACCAAGGATCTAAAATATGTCAGTAGTAGCTAATCGCCGCTCGGTGATGAGTTGCTTTTCTTCTCCGATCGACCCGGAGTGTCACCGCGCGCGCATCGTGCTTGCGGAAAAAGACATTACGGTTGAGATCCATGATGTAGATACCAATAATCTGCCGGAAGACTTGCTCGACTTGAATCCCTATGCAACCGTTCCTACCATGGTCGATCGAGACCTCGTGTTGTATAACGCGCGGGTGTTGATCGAATACCTGGACGAACGCTTTCCCCATCCGCCGCTGATGCCGGTCGATCCGGTGTCGCGCGCCAAGAGCCGCCTGGCCCTGTTCCGTATCGAAAGTGACTGGTTCAGCCTGCTCCCCGACATCGAACGTGGCACCGAAAAAAGGAAAGCCCAGGCCAAGAAAGCTCTTACCGAAAGCCTGATCAATTCAGCCGACGTTTTCGGCGCTATGCCATACTTCCTGTCTGCTGAATTCAGCCTGCTGGATTGCAGTATCGCTCCGATACTGTGGCGCTTGCCCCATTACGGGATCGAGCTTCCACCTACTGTCAAACCTATTACCGCTTACATGAAACTGGTATTCTCGCGGCCTTCATTTCAGGCCAGCCTCTCCGAGCAAGAGCGGGATATGGTTGCCTGACCAGCTGTACCGATGACCTCCAGTAAGCCTTATCTGGTTCGAGCTTTGTACGAGTGGATACTGGACAACGACACGACGCCCTACGTCCTCGTCGACACCGGTAGCGACCAGGTATTGATTCCCGAGGGGATCGCCAGCGATGGCAAGGTGGTGCTGAATCTTTCCCCGGCGGCGATCCAGAATCTCGAGATGACCAATGCGCATATTTCTTTTTCAGCACGCTTCAACGGTGTTGCAGAGGATTTATACTGTCCGATCTCGTCGCTGCTGGCGATTTATGCGCGTGAAAATGGAGAAGGTATGATGTTTCCCGCCGAAGAATCCGACGACGGCAGCGAGCCGCCAGCGGAAGACGACAAGCCCAGCGGTCCAACCCTAAAAGTTATCAAATGACGCCGTTCAAAGCGGCGTTATCCCGGAAAGTGCGCAGCACTTACCGATGCGTCGGGCCGCGGGGGTCTTGCAATGGCGGGGCGTTAGAAGTTCCCCGCAAGCGCGCACTACTACCCGGAATAAACAACCATCGGCTAGTTGCTCACTGCGGCTGGAAGTCCCCGGGGGGAACTACCTCAAGCGATTGCCCTCGCTTGCCTCTCTAGCTTGAAGTTATCCTGGTTTGTGAATAACTACTCGGCATAGAACGCATTGCGGATCCAGTTGATGTGGTTGCTGCCGTCAGCCTGCTGCTGGATTAGCAATGCGTCGAAGCGCATCGCCTGATTGGCGAGCTGTCTACGAGACGCGATATAGAAGAGCGCGGTTTTGATTATTTTACGCTGCTTGGTCCGAGGTATTGAAGCAGCGGCGCCGCCAAAAAACCGTGATTTCCTGAATTTGACCTCGATGAAGCAGAGCGTGTCGTCGTCGCGCATGATGAGATCTACTTCGCCGAAGCGACAACGGTAGTTGCTATTCAGTAAAACCAGGCCGCTTGACTGTAGATAGTTCCTTGCCTGATCTTCGAAACGCAATCCTTTGCGCAGGTTTTTACTCATCGGTCTATGGCTGTATGCCGGGAGTGATATTCAGGGTGTCCGGGGTTTGCAAAAGCCTGGTTCTGCCTTTCTCATAGGTCGCCATCAGCAGTGCTCGTTTCACGCGCCCGGTTTTGTCTACCGACAGGAGCCCGGTATTGTGCCTTAACGATTCGTTGGGATTGATCATCAGGCGGCGCAGTGAAGGGATCATGCGGTAGGCGTCGATGCCGAGTGCGAACAGACGGCTGAAACGTTGGCTCTGGTCTGGCCAGAGACGACCGACCTCATCATAGTCGGGATTGCTGCTGTTATCGAGCATCCAGGGAATATCCACGAACAGGATTTCATTCAGATCGCGATCATCGTCAGGATTGGCGTTGCTCGAGGAGATATGTGAAGTTGCGTAAACCGGTAAGTCCTGCGCATGGTGAAACTTGAGTTGTGGCTTGATCAGCCTGGCCTGACGCGAGTTCGCAGCAATAAAAACCATATCGACATCCTGGCGCCGACGCGCTTCGAATCTGACCTGCTCCTTTATCACCTGCTGCAGGATGCTCTTGCGATGATCACTGGTGGTCAGGTTGAGCAGATTTTTGATTGCCTGAGAATAGTCGTTCTTTTTTGCCGGGTAAACCGAGCTGCCGACCACGAGTCCGCCAACTGATTCAAAGCGTTTGGTAAAAGCTCGTTGCAGTCGATAACCCCATTCGGTGTCGGGCACCAGCACGAGGGCATGGTGCTTGCCCTGGGCCTGTGCGTAGTCGGCGATCTGCTCGGCTTCGTCCTCCGGACGCAGTCCGAACTGGTAGAGATTCATTCCGGAGGTGGCATCGTCGTTGCCATAGTTCAAGGTTAAAGTCGGTACCTCGAGTTCTTCGCGTTGCTGCAGCAGATCGATCAAATCCTTGTCGATCGGGCCGACGATGAAATCGGCGCCATTTTGAATTGCCTGCTCGTACTGCAGGTTAAATTCTGCAGGGTCAGGGCTGGCATTGATAATCTCAAGTTCGGCAACCTGGTCGGGATCCTGGTAGTAGGCGTAGAGAAAGCCGTTTTGAATCGCATTGGCAACCTTTTCGAGGCGCCCGGAAAAGGGCAGCATCAAGGCGATACGAGTGGGGTTTATATAAACACGCCTGCTTTCTTCCAGCAGGTTGATAGCGTAGCTCGGAGCTGCCGGGTGATCGCCATAGCGCTGATACCACTGATCGATCCAGGGTTCCATCTTGACCGGTAGCATGTTTGAACGGCGCGCTATCAGGTTGAGCTCCAGCCAGCCGCGCACCTCGTTGGTTTGCTGCTCGGCCAGTGCGCGCACCATCGCCTTTTCGGTGATGCGGTTGAGCGCATCCCAGATAAAGTCGTTATTGCTTTCGATTTCCGGCGGAGTCTTCAGGAACTGGCTGATCTGCATCCTCAATTTTGCACTTTCCAATGGCTTGCCGATTGCCAGCACGCCGCGAGAGCGGATATTGAGCGCCAGTGCCTTGTAGCGATAATCAATGATTTCCTCGATCTTCGGTAAGGCCAGCAGGCTCTGGTAAATCTTGCCGTTACCAAGGTAACCACCGGCTTTTACGGTTTCCTTGTTTTGCTGATCCTGCAGCAGGATATCCTGCTCATTGAGGGCATCAAAAAAGGGATCAATTTCATCATAGAGTCCCCCGTAGTAGTACATCAATGCGACCTTGACCAGGAACGCCGAACGCTCGGGCTGTATGCTAGATCGTGCGAGATTGTCATATAACACCGCTGCCTCGAGCCATTGTTCTTCGACTTCGTAGGCGAAAGCCTGGACGATATCTTCCTCGGTAGGCGTTAAAACCCCGCCGTCCGTGTCTGTTCCGGCTGGAAAAGCGGGGTCGATCTCGCCAGTAGCCGTTTGTCCCGGTGGCCTCGACTGGCAGGAAACCAGCGCCAGGGAAAGCGTCAGCATGAGCAGGAATGAACGAGGCGTTGTCATCGATGGGTCAATGTGATTGGAAGCGGAGGTCAGACGATTTCTGTAACAGGCTAATAGTGTACACTCTTTTCAATGACCGGCGTACTCTATATTGTTGCTACTCCAATCGGCAATCTCGACGGTATCAGTTTGCGTGCTATCGCGACGCTCAAAGCCGTTGACTTGATTGCTGCCGAGGATACCCGTCATAGTAAACGTCTGTTGGATCACCTTGGCATCGAAACGCGCATGATTTCCTGCCATGAGCATAACGAAACAGCCCGCAGCGAGGCAATCATTGAAAAACTTGTCAGCGGCAGTGATGTCGCGTTGATATCGGATGCGGGCACCCCGCTGATTTCGGACCCCGGATACAAGCTGGTAGCCGCAGTGCGGCAGGCCGGTATTCGTATTTCGCCGATTCCAGGGCCCAACAGTGCAATAGCTGCCCTGAGCAGCGCGGGCCTGCCCACTGATAGCTTCCATTTTTGCGGATTTTTGTCATCCAGAAGCAGGGAGCGAGGCGCTCAGCTGGAAGCCTTGCGTGATCTCCACGGAACCCTGGTGTTATTCGAGTCCAGTCATCGCATCGCAGCGCTGTTAAAGCAGTTGGCACAGGTGTTTCCGCAAAACCTTTGTGTGGTAGCCAAGGAGATTACTAAATTACACGAGCAATTCCTGCGCGGCACTGCGCTGGAGTTGCTGGCTCGACTGGAGCAGGACCCTGCGTTGAGCAGGGGCGAGTTCGTAGTGCTTATCGATAACCCGGCGAGTGCTGAGGAAAATCATTTGAATACCGAAGATGTCGAGATGTTGAAAATTCTTCTCGACGAGGTATCCGTCAAAATTGCGGTAAAAATTGCCACCCGATTGACGGGAAAAAAGAAAAATGAAATTTATGATCAGGCCCTGAGATTGCGAAAACACAGCGAGCCGGATTCGATCGAGTAAAGTTTGTAGCACGATAAGTATCTGAAATTTCTGGGGATAAGTGTCGCTAAAAGCCGTTTCATCATGCCTTGCCGGTCATGGTTCGGTAGCTATCTCAAACTCCCGCGCAAGAAACTGGTCAGTTTCTTGCATACTGATAAATGATTGTATCGCATGGTCGTGCTCGCAAGGCGTCCAGGACGATGATCAAACGATGAAATAATTTATCTACCAATAAATTTTTTTTGCGAACGAAATTTAAAGGTCATCGTCTAAAAGTTAACTATGCTTATGCATAACCACAGAACGAACGAATGTTAATCCAGTCAGGCGGCGCCTGACCAACATGAAGCGATTCGAAGGCTGCCGATCCTGATTCGATATTTTAAGGAATAGGTAGCCCAAATGAGCATTTTCGAAAGTTATCAGCAACGATTCGACCAACACCTGCAGGAAGAGTACTCGCTGCAGGAATACCTCGACCTGTGTAAGCAAGACCCGCTGGTTTACGCCACCGCAGCGGAACGCATGCTGGCGGCAATCGGTGAACCCGAACTGATCGATACCTCCCAGGACACACGGCTCAGCCGCATTTTTTCCAATAAGTTAATCGCGCGCTATCCAGCTTTCGCTGAATTCTACGGCATGGAGGACGCGATCGAACAAATTGTGTCCTACTTCAAGCATGCCGCCCAGGGACTGGAAGAAAAGAAACAGATTCTCTACCTGCTGGGCCCCGTAGGGGGGCGGTAAGTCATCGCTTGCCGATCGGCTCAAGGTGTTGATGGAGAAGATGCCGATTTATGCGATCAAGGACTCCCCGGTATTTGAATCGCCTCTGGGATTATTCGACATCAGTGAGGATGCGGAAATCCTGGAACAGGATTTTGGCATCGCCAAACGTTATCTGAACAAGATCATGTCGCCATGGGCGGTCAAACGCCTGAACGAATTCGGCGGTGATATCAGCAAGTTCAAGGTGGTCAAGATTCAGCCTTCGATCCTGAACCAGGTCGCGATCGCGAAAACCGAGCCCGGGGATGAGAATAACCAGGATATTTCGGCCCTGGTGGGCAAGGTTGACATTCGTATGCTCGAACATTTCGCGCAAAACGACGCCGATGCCTATAGTTACTCGGAGGCCTTGTGTCGAGCCAACCAGGGATTGATGGAATTCGTCGAAATGTTCAAGGCACCGATCAAGGTATTGCATCCGCTGCTGACCGCAACCCAGGAAGGCAATTACAACGGCACCGAGGGACTGTCGGCGCTACCGTTCGAAGGCACTATCCTGGCGCATTCGAACGAGTCGGAATGGCAGTCGTTTCGCAACAACAAAAACAACGAGGCATTCCTGGACCGCGTGTACATCGTCAAGGTGCCATACTGCCTGCGCGTTTCGGAAGAAATCAATATTTACGACAAGCTTTTAGCCAACAGCTCGTTGTCCGAGGCGTCCTGTGCGCCGAGCACGCTCGAGATGTTGGCGCAGTTCAGCGTACTGTCCCGCCTGGTGATCCCGGAAAATTCGAGCGTTTATTCGAAGATGCGGGCGTACGACGGCGAAAGCCTCAAGGATACCGATCCCAAGGCCAAGTCTTACCAGGAGTATCGCGATTATGCCGGTGTCGATGAAGGTATGAAGGGTCTTTCCACCCGGTTCGCCTTCAAGATTCTGTCGCGGGTGTTCAATTTCGATCAAACCGAGGTCGCGGCTAACCCGGTGCATTTGCTTTACGTGCTGGAGCAGCAGATTGCGCGCGAACAGTTCCCGCAGGATTTGCACGATCGTTACCTGGAGCATATCAAGGCCTTCCTGGTGCCGAATTATGTCGAGTTCATCGGCAAGGAAATCCAGACCTCGTACCTTGAGTCCTATTCGGAGTACGGTCAGAATATTTTTACCGCTACGTCACCTATGCGGATTTCTGGATCCAGGATCAGGAGTACCGCGATCCCGAAACCGGTGAAAATTTTGGCCGCGCGTCGCTCAACGAGGAACTTGAGAAGATCGAAAAGCCCGCCGGTATTTCCAATCCGAAGGATTTCCGCAACGAGGTTGTTAATTTCGTGTTACGGGCGCGGGCGCAACATGAAGGCAATAATCCAGACTGGGTCAGTTACGAGAAACTGCGTACCGTGATAGAAAAGAAGATGTTTTCCAATACCGAGGAACTGTTGCCGGTGATTTCGTTCAGCGCCAAGGCTTCCGAGGAAGACGAAAAGAAACACGCCAACTTTGTTTCGCGCATGGTTGAGAAAGGCTATACCGAGAAACAGGTTCGCCTATTGTGCGAATGGTATCTGCGCGTCAGAAAGTCGTCGTAAGCGCTAGCGGCCCAGAGAATTAGTATGGCGCAACTCATTGACAGACGTCCGAACGCCAAAGGCAAGAGTACGGTAAACCGACAGCGCTTTCTGCGACGTTACAAGAAGCAGATCAAGAAAGCGATCTCCGAGCAGATTTCCGAGCGTTCGATTACCGATATCGATGGCGGTGAAAGCGTATCTATTCCAAAACGCGACACTACCGAACCTACTTTTCGTAGCGGCCAGGGCGGGGTGCGTGAGGGGATTTATCCCGGTAACAAGGAATTTGCGCCGGGCGACAGGATCAAGCGCCCGCCCGGTGGCAACGGCGGCCAGGGGCGTCGCGCCAGCGACAGCGGCGAAGGTGATGACGAGTTCGTTTTCGAAATCTCGAAGGACGAGTACCTCGACATGCTGTTCGACGACCTGGAACTGCCCAACCTGCAAAAGAACCAGCTCAGGAAAATGACCAAAAGCAAGACCGTGCGTGCCGGCTTTACCAATGACGGCGTACCCACCAATATCAACATCGTGCGCTCGCTAAAGTCTGCAATGTCACGGCGCATGGCTATGGGCGCCGAACCGCGGCGACGCCTGCACGAACTCGAGGACGAGCTGCAGGCGCTGCAACGGGAAGTCGGTGGCGATGAAAACAGGCGACTTGAACTGGAACAGGAAATCGAACAGCTGCGCACGCGGATCAAAAAGATACCGTTTATCGACACCTTTGATTTGCGCTTCAACAATTTCGTGCAGCGCCCGGAACCGACTTCGCAGGCGGTCATGTTTTGTCTAATGGACGTGTCGGGTTCGATGGATCAGGAAACCAAGGATATCGCCAAACGATTTTACATCCTGCTTTACCTGTTTCTGACGCGTAGCTACAAGGACGTGGACGTGGTCTATATTCGCCATCACACCCAGGCCAAGGAAGTCGATGAGGAAGAATTTTTCTATTCGCGCGAGACCGGTGGCACCATCGTCTCGAGCGCGCTCGAACTGACACGCGATATCATCGCGCAACGCTATCCGCCGACCGACTGGAATATTTACGCGGCGCAGGCCTCCGACGGCGACAACTGGAACGATGACTCGCCGGTGTGTGAGCAAATCCTGGCGAAACAGCTATTGCCGCAGCTGCGTTACTACGCCTATGTCGAAATCACGCGGCGTGATCACCAGGGCCTGTGGGCGCATTATGAAAACCTGTTGCAGGCGCATGACAACTTTGCCATGCAGCATATAAGCGAGCACGATGATATCTACCCGGTGTTCCGTGAATTCTTCAGGAAGCAGACGCAATGAGAGAACCGATTTCGACGGGTGCCGAGTGGACTTTCGAACTGATCGAGAAGTACCATGCGGAAATCGAGAATATCGCCGAGGAATACGGGCTCGATACCTATCCCAATCAGATTGAGCTGATTACCGCCGAACAAATGCTAGACGCCTATGCCAGCGTCGGCATGCCGATCGGTTACAGCCACTGGTCGTTCGGCAAACACTTCATCCAGAACGAGCAGCAATATCGCCGCGGGCGCATGGGCCTCGCCTATGAGATAGTGATTAATTCCAATCCCTGCATCGCTTATCTGATGGAAGAGAACACGATGATGATGCAGGCGCTGGTTATTGCGCATGCCAGTTACGGGCATAATTCATTTTTCAAGGGCAACTACCTGTTTCGCGCCTGGACCGACGCCGAGGCCATAATCGACTACCTGGTTTTCGCCAAACGCTTTATCAGCGAGTGCGAGGAGCGCTACGGTATCGATGAGGTGGAAAATCTGCTCGATTCCTGTCACGCACTACAAAACCACGGGGTTGATCGCTACAAGCGCCCCTATCCGGTTTCGATGCGCGAAGAGCAGGAGCGGCTCGAGGAGCGTGAGGCCTACCTGCAATCGCAGGTTAATGATTTGTGGCACAAGACCATACCGCAGAAAGAGATTGCGGAAGAGACAGCAAAGCAGCAAAATTTTCCGCAGGAACCCCAGGAAAACATCCTCTATTTTATCGAGAAAAACGCGCCGTTGCTGGAACCCTGGCAGCGAGAAGTAGTGCGTATCGTGCGCAAGATTGGCCAGTACTTCTACCCTCAGCGCCAGACCCAGGTGATGAACGAAGGCTGGGCCTGTTTCTGGCACTATCACATCATGAATGCGCTCTACGATCGCGGCAAGGTGACCGACGGCTTCATGCTCGAATTCATTCAAAGCCATACTAACGTGGTATCGCAACCGGATTTCGACAGCGAGTACTTCAGCGGTATAAACCCTTACGCGCTGGGTTACGCGATGATGACGGATATCAAGCGCATCTGTACCGATCCGGACGACGAAGACAGGAAGTGGTTCCCGGATATTGCCGGTTCCAACTGGCAGGAGACGCTCGACTTTGCGATGCGCAATTTCAAGGACGAGAGTTTTATCTCACAGTTCCTGTCACCACGTATGATTCGTGATTTCAAGCTGTTCTCGATTCTCGACGACGAAGAACGCAGCGAACTCGAGGTTACCTCGATCCACAATGATTCGGGCTACCACTACATTCGCCACGCGCTGTCCAATCAGTACAACCTGAGCATGAATGAACCCAATATCCAGGTCCAGAATGTCGATATACGCGGCGACCGCTCATTGACGCTGAGCCATATCCCGCACAACGGCGTGCCGCTTGCCGATACCAGTGCTGAAGTACTGAAGCACCTGCGCCGTCTGTGGGGTTTTGGCGTCAAACTGGAAACGCTGGACGCCACGGGCGAAGTTGTCAATGCTCAGGAATGTTCGGCCCAGGCGGGCTAAATTGCCGTGCCCCTTTTTATCCGCCGCATCGCCCGGATATCAACCGGCTCACGTCGAGTAGGATCTGTCAGGGCGCGAAATTGAAGTACATCTTGTCGGGCTCCAGCTGGTAACTCCATGGAAGTTTCGCGTTTTTCCAGCCGTTGACGACACGTTTACCTCGATCCGGCCCCTGTTTTGCCTTGAAGCCTTCGAAACCCTGGTACTGCGTATAAACCTCGCTAAAACCTGCCTTGTGCAACAGCCGGGCGGCAATCGGTACGCGCGAACCTGACTGGCACATCAGGATGATGGGGCTGTTTCGATCCAGGCCCCTGAGATCCAGCAGGCGCTCGACCGCGGCGACAAAATCAGGGTTTTCGCGCGTGCGGTAAGTCTCAGACTTTTTACTCCAGGCATAATCGTCGCGCAGCATGCGGACCGGGATATTGGCATCTACCGCATCGGCCATGCCGATGTATTTTATTTCCGCGCGGGTGCGTACGTCGATCAGCAGAGTGCGTTCGCCCCCGGCCAGTTTTTTTTGATAGGCCTCGAGTGGAGTCAGATACAGGTCATAGGGAGTGCGCCATTTAGGCTCTACTGCATCGACCGGCGCGGCAGCTGAGACCTGGGCAAACGCTAGCAGCAGGAGCAGGGCGAATGCAGTCAGGGTGGGCATCAGCTGGTGGTGGTGTTAGCCACCCTTGATCGGGGGCAGCAGTACCACCTGGTCATCTCCCCGCAGCGTAATTTCATCGAGTTGATCACCTGCTACCTTTTCGTCATTCAGGATGACCATGTAAGGTTTGTCGGATGGAACCGGAATCTTTTGCAACAGCACTGCCAGGCTGCTGCCTTCATCGACATCGATGCTGCATTTGTTGAAGGAGCTACCGGCGGGCAGGTAGTGTCTTAGCCCGCCAAACAGGGTGACCGATATATCCATCACGCGGCGATCATCGACGCGGCATTAATTAATCCCGAGCCGACTCAGCGTATCCCCGGTCGGCACGCCCTGCTCGTCCCAGCCGTTGATTGCATAGTATTCGGGCAACATTTCATCGAGCCTGCATACCAGGCCCTTGCCGGTACCGACGTCGGCGGGTTCCTCGAGGATGCGCTTCGGTAGCGTATCGTCTTTCTTGCCGAGGCCGGCCTTCAGGTTGAACAGCTTTTCCAGGTTCCAGATACGTTCACCGGTTTCGACCATGCGCGCCTCGGTGCTCCAGTCGCCTTCGCAGACCAGGTCGACCAGTTCGCAATAGTCATCAGTGCCCCAGCCGCAACCGGCCGGGAACAGGCACAGACCACTGGAATCCATGAATGCAACCAGCCGCTGGGATTCGGCGACGACCTGCGCCTTGCCTGCGACATCGGTGGTTTCAAAATCATGCTCGTATGGATCGGCACGCAGGTGGCAGGCGCCACGGTTACTGGTAGCGTAAGCCAAACCCATGCCCTGCATGGAGCGGCCGTCGTAGGCGGCGAATTCCTGGCCCTTGACCGTCATCGACAGATCCGGGTAGCCGTATTTCTCGCATAGTCGTTTCGAACCCATCGCAACGTCGGCACCAAAGCCTTCGCCCTTGCCGACGAGCTCCGCAATCTGGCACAGCGCCTCGGCATTACCAAAAGCGAGTTTGATCCCGCCGGTGGTGCTTTCATCGATGGCGCCAATGTCGTAAAGCTCCATAGCGGCGGCGATAGAGCCGCCGAGCGAAATTGGATCCATGCCATATTCGTTACAGATGAAGCCGGCGAAAGTCGCCGCGTCGATATCGTCGACGCCGCAGGCCGAGCCAAGCGCATAGGCGGTTTCGTATTCGAGGCCACCCGAAGCACCCTGGTACTCGGGGCGATCCTTGACCGAGAAATGCGTCGGATCGATCTTGCAGATACGGCCGCAGCCGATAGTGCAGCCAAAGCAGGCGCCGTTCTGGACGATATTGGTGTGGCCGTTGGCGTTGGGCGTATGCATGGCCTCGGGATTCAGCTTATTGGCGCCCTCGAAGCGTACGCTGCGATTATTGCGCGTCGGCAGGCTGCCGAAACCGTTGGTCACGTCCATCATTGCCAGGGTGCCGTCGCGCGCCATACCTTCGCGGTCGTTCAGGCGTGCGTTGATTTCGTTGATCTTGCGGTAAACTTCCTTACTCGCCGCGGGTGTGCCGACGGTACCGCGCACCGCGATCGTCTTGAGATTCTTCGAGCCCATAACCGCGCCCACCCCGGAACGCCCGGCGGCGCGATGCTTGTCATTGACTACGCAGGCGTAGCGACACCCGCTTTCGCCGGCCTGGCCGATACCGGCGAAGCGCATTAGCGGATCGTCGTACTTCGCAGCGAGGATATCCTCGGTCTCCCATACGGTTTTACCCCAGATGTCGCTGGCGTCGACGATTTCGGCCCTGTCGTTTTCGATATGCAGGTAAACCGGTTTAGCAGATTTGCCTTCGATGATCAGCATGTCGAAACCGGCGTTTTTCAGCTCGCCGCCGAATTTTCCGCCCGAGTTGGAACAGGCGATGGCGCCGGTTAGCGCGCCTTTGGTAACGACCGTATAGCGGCCGCTGGTTGATGCCATGGTGCCGGTCAACGGGCCGGTGGCAAAAACGATTTTGTTCTCCGCCGACAGGGCGTCGACTGCCGGATCCATCTCTTCGTAGAGATATTTGCTGCCGAGTCCGCGCGAGCCGAGGTAGGCGTTGGCCCACTCCATATTCAGTGGTTCAATGTCGCAACTACCGGTGCTGAGGTCGACGCGAAGAATCTTTTGTTGCCAGGTCATCAGGGCTCCTCCGAGAAATTATTGTGTTCCAGGCGCGATTGTATATGCTGCGGGTCTGTTTTAACATATGTTGGCGGCTGTAAAGCGCTCGAAAGTCAGGTAAATATCAATGATCAGGGTAATCATCGAACGTGAAATCGCTGAAGGTCTCGAGGAATTCTACGAAGCTGCGATCGCAAACTTGCTGGATGTAATGACCAATGCTCACGGATACGTTTCGGGAGAGTCATCGGTGGAAATACATCGTCCCAATCAGTACGTGGTAATCACGCGCTGGACCGATGAGGCCGCGTGGAATCGCTGGTATCAGTCCAGCGAACGGCAGGAGCTGCTAAATGTTATTCGACCATTCCTGCTCAAGGAAGAAAAGTTTACGCTGCTCAGACAGCTGAGCTTACACCGGGACAAGTGGGACAAGTAGAATACTTGACAAACGATAACGGACTGTCCGGAATAGAATACCCCTGCCAGTAATAGAGGCATAAAAATTTTCCAGCTACTCACCGGTTTCCCCTCGCAGGGGTTGCGCCGGGTAATAGTCGACCTCTGATTCGTTGTTTGTTCGTGGTAGTAGAGTGCTTTTGCCAGAAACGAGGAAGTATTTGTCAAGTAAAGTGCCATTCGGGTAGCGCACCCGTTTTGCTGTGTTATAATCGCTGGCTAGTCAGCTGGATAATCGCTGGCTCGTGTTACGAGCTGGAGGAAAGTCCGGGCTCCGCAGGGCAGGGTGCCAGATAACGTCTGGGGGGCGCAAGCCCACGGCCAGTGCAACAGAAAGTATACCGCCAGCCCAGGCTGGTAAGGGTGAAATGGTGCGGTAAGAGCGCACCGCGCTTGTGGTAACAGAAGCGGCAGGGTAAACCCCACCCGGAGCAAGACCAAATAGGAAAACCATGGCGTGGCCCGCGCCGTTTTCGGGTTGGTTGCTTGAGGCTGGAGGGTGACTTCCAGTCCAGATGAATGATTATCCTCGACAGAACCCGGCTTACAGGCTGACTTTCAACCATGCAAGGGGACGCAATCGATTGCGTCCCCGTTTTTGTTCTCGAAAATTGTGCAAAATAGCACAAAATCCCCGCCAACTTAATGTATTACTTTAACTGTTCTTTCTAAGTAACCGATTTGTTTGATGTATTGTCTTATGGGCATGAAGAAAACTGGCTAAGTTATTGACGTCATTGAAAAAAGACCCGCAATTACGTCCCATTTTTACTTGACTCGCGGCGAAAATAAGCCATATTGTGTCAGTAAGTGGGTAATAGTGTCACAAAGTGTCACAAATCGGGTAAATCGTGCAAAAATTTCGAGGGGTTTCCAATCTATCTTTGGATGCGAAGGGGAGAATTGTTCTACCCGCGCGTTATCGTGATCGTTTGCTCGAAATTTGCCAGAGCCAGCTGATCGTTACCATCGACACCGATCAGCCCTGCCTGCTGATTTACCCGCTTCCAGAGTGGGAGCAGATAGAAGAGAAAATCGAGGCATTGCCCAGTTTCAATCCCGCTACCCGGCGAATCCAGCGTCTCTTGATCGGCCATGCGACCGAGGTCGAAGTTGATACCAACGGCCGCATGCTGCTGTCTAACCCGTTGCGTGAATATGCCAGGCTGGGCAAGAAAGTAGTTCTGATCGGGCAAGGCAAGAAATTCGAGCTGTGGGACGAGTTACTCTGGGCCGAGCGCATGCAATCGTGGCTAGAAGAAAGTGGCGCCGATGAGATGCCTGGCGCGTTAGCGGAGTTAACGCTATGACGCAGCAGCATGCCCCTGTGCTCCATGATGAAGTTATCGCTGCCCTCGAGATAAAACCGGATGGGCGTTATGTCGATGGAACCTATGGCCGCGGCGGTCATGCGCGTTCTATTCTGGCCGCACTGGGCGAGCAGGGGCAGCTGATCGTCATGGACCGGGATCCGGAGGCTATCGCCGATGCTCATCGGGCTTTCGATGCGGACCATCGCGTCACCATTATCCATGACGATTATGCCAGCATGCAGAGCCACATGGCTGAACTCGAACTGCTGGAGCAGATCGATGGCATCCTGCTCGATCTCGGGGTTTCCTCGCCGCAATTGGACGATGCCAGCCGCGGTTTCAGCTTCCAGCGGAATGGTCCGCTGGATATGCGCATGAATCCCGCTCAGGGTGAATCGGCAGCGGATTGGCTGGCACGGGCGGACGAGACGGAGATTGCCAGGGTGCTCTGGCAGTACGGAGAGGAGCGTCAGTCGCGTCGTATTGCTAAAAAGATCGTTGAAGTACGTCAATCGAGGGCCATCGATGATACCGCGTCCCTTGCCGAATTGATTAGCGAGGTATTGCCACGCCCGAGAAACCATCGCCATCCGGCAACCCGCAGTTTCCAGGCGATTAGAATTTACGTCAACCAGGAGCTCGCGCAGATCGAGCGACTGCTCGAAACAGTTTTCGATATTCTCAAGGTCGGTGGCCGTTTGCTGGTGATCAGCTTTCATTCGCTCGAAGATCGTCTGGTGAAGCGTTTTTTCAAAACCCATAGCACTCGCCGTAAAATTCCTCGCGGCCTGCCGTTGCGTGATAGCGAAATGGATTCGGAAATCCGGTTCAAGGTGACGGTAAAGGCGATCAAGGCCGGGGCAGCGGAACTGGGATTAAACCCGCGTTCCCGCAGCGCAGTGCTGCGCGTTGCCGAGCGAGCGGCCTGATGAACAGCAGAGTAGGATTTGCGCTGCTGCTAACAATGGTTCTCGGCAGTGCGCTGACGGTGGTTTATGTCAAGCACCAGAGCCGTGTATTGTTTGCTGATCTGCGCAACCTGCAAAAGCAACAGGACCAGCAGGTTATCCAGTGGGGGCGTTTGCAGCTGCAAAACACGACCCTGGCAGCACATAGCAATGTCGAATCCAGGGCTCGTAAGAAATTGAAAATGCGTTTACCGGAAAATGTTGAACTGGTGCGTTTACAGTGAAACGTAAAGATGCGATGCAGGAACAGGACGCACCGGCAATATTTTTCCGCAGCCGTCATTACTTTGTATTGCTGGTAATGTTTACACTGCTTGGGGGTCTGGTCGCGCGCGCGCTTTATCTGCAGGTCGTTGAGCATAGCTTTCTCGCCGATCAGGGAGTGCAGCGTCAGATACGCACTATCGAAACCCCGGCTTATCGCGGCGCTATCCTGGATCGATTCGGTACTCCGTTGGCAATAAGTACGCCGGTTGATTCGGTATGGGTCAACCCCGCCGAGATTCTGGGAAACCTCGACGCGCTCAAGCAGGTCGCCAGGAAACTTGATCTCAACTATCGCGATACGGTAGCGATGCTGAAGCAGCGTGCCAATCGTGAATTTGTATACCTGAAGCGTCAGCTCGAGCCCGAACTGGCGAGTTCGGCTGCCGCGAGAATCGAAGGGGTTTACCTGCAGCGCGAGTACAATCGCTACTATCCTGCCGGAGAAGTGGTCTCGCACCTGGTGGGATTCACCGATATCGATGATCAGGGGCAGGAGGGCCTGGAACTGGTTTACCAGGACTGGTTGCGCGCGCAGCCCGGCGAGCGCCGAGTGATCCGTAATCGCCGGGGTGAGGTGGTCGAAGAGCTGGCCCAGTTGAAGCCCGCTAAATCGGGAAATGATATCCATACCAGTATCGATATGCGCCTGCAGTATATTGCCTATCGAAGTCTCGCCCGGGCGATCAAGTTTCACGCGGCCAGGGCGGGTTCGGCCGTCCTGCTCGACGTGCATAGCGGTGAAATACTCGCGATCGTAAACCAGCCATCCTATAACCCGAATCGGCGGGCATCGATGTCCGCCGATCAGCAGCGTAATCGGGCGCTTACCGACGTTTTCGAGCCGGGTTCGACAATCAAGCCCTTTACCCTCGCGGCTGCCATGGACCGGGGGCTTTACCGTCGCGACAGTAATATCGATACTTCTCCGGGTTACATGATGGTAAGCGGTCACGCGATCAAGGATTTCCGTAATTACGGGGTCCTCGATCTGGCCGGTATCCTGCGCAAATCAAGTAACGTCGGCGCATCGCGTATAGCCATGTCGCTGGACAAGCAGGAATTATGGGAGAGCTTCAAGGACTACGGTTTCGGTGAAGCTTCGGGGGTGTCTTTTCCAGGCGAATCGGCGGGATACTTTCGTCACTATAGCCAGTGGCAACCTCTCGATCACGCAACCATGGCCTTCGGCTATGGCATGTCGTTGTCGATCACTCAACTCGCGCGTGCCTATGCCGTGATTGCCAACCAGGGCCGCATGATGGATCTAAGCCTGCTGCGAAAAGAGCCTGTGCAGACCCCGAGAAATCAAATTTCACGTCATGTGATGAAGGCTGCTACCGCGCGACAGGTGATTAGCATGATGGAGGAAGTGGTCGGACCTGAAGGTAGCGCTCAACTGGCGGCGATCGACGGCTACCAGGTTGCCGGCAAGACTGGAACCGCTAAAAAAAGTATCGCCGGCGGATACCAGAAAGATGATTATGTCTCGGTGTTTGCCGGTATTGCGCCTGCCAGTAACCCGCGCCTGGTGATGGCGGTGGTGATCGATGAACCCTCGCAAAATGGTTACTACGGTGGTGTGGTCGCAGCCCCTGTATTTCAGGAAGTCGTTTCGAACGCATTACGTATCCTTGACATTGCGCCCGATGATTTGCCCGCCCTGGCCAGCAACCGGGATCAGGGGGCATGATGGCGAAAATCAAAATGCCCGGGATGCTGCTGTCGGACCTGCTGTCGGGTTTTTCCCTGCATGATCCGGTGCCGACGCTCCAGGTTTTCGATATCGCCAGTAACAGCGCAAACGTTACCGCAAACTCGGCGTTCGTCGCGTTACCCGGAATAAAAACCAACGGCATCGATTACGCTATCGATGCGGTGAAAGCAGGTGCCGTCGCGGTTATTTATGACGCGACCGACGAGTATAGCCTGCAGCGGATTCCGCTGTTGCGCAAGCAGGTCGACACTCACTGGATCGGAGTCGATCAACTGGATCGTGCCAACGGCCATATCGTGAGCCGTTTCTTCGGCGAGCCGGGGCGGGCGATGACCATTGTCGGCATAACCGGCACCGATGGGAAATCCAGCGTCACGCACCTGGTAACCCAGGCCTTGACCCGTATCGGTAAATCCTGCGCCAGTATTGGCACCCTGGGATACGGGATTGGCAATAAGCTGACCCCGGATAACCTGACGACTCCGGACTCGGTAAGCCTGCAATCACGTCTGCACGAGTTCCGCCAACAGCGTTGCGAGTATGTAGTGATGGAAGTATCTTCACATGCGCTGGAGCAGTATCGCGTCAATGGTTGTGACTTTGACATCGCGGTATTGACTAATCTGGGGCGGGATCATCTTGATTATCATGGTGACCAGAAGAGTTATGCCGCGGCCAAGGCTCGCCTGTTCCACGATTTTAAACTATCCGGCAGGGTGGTTAATGTCGACGATAGTTTTGGCTGCCAGCTAAGCGAGGATGTTGAGCCGAAATCACTGATTCGTTATTCGGTCGATTCCGATGACGGGCCGACTGCCGAGGTGAAGCTGCTCGCCAGCGAAGTTACCGCGAACGGACAGAACATCCACGCATCTACCCCGCTCGGGAAGATTACTGCGGTTACTGCTTTACTCGGCGATTTTAATGCCGAGAATACGCTCGCCTGTATCGCCACTCTGCTTGCCCTGGGGCTTGATTACAACCAGATCCAGCTCGCGGTAAAGGACTTGAAGCCTATACCCGGGCGCATGGAAAAGTTTACCGGGGAGCGCGGCAGCGCTGCGGCGGTCGTCGATTTCGCTCATACCGAGCAGGCCTTGCGGGCCTGCCTTGGTGCCAGCCGCCAACACACCGAGGGGCTGTTGTGGTGCGTGTTCGGTTGCGGTGGTGATCGGGACCAGGGCAAGCGCAGCGGTATGGGTCGCGCGGTGGAAGAGCTGGCGGACCGGGTAATCGTTACCGATGATAATCCACGCAACGAATCTCCCGAGAAAATTGTCAGCGAAATTCTGGCGGGAATGAAGCATCCGGACCAGGCCTGCGTGGTACATAACCGCCAGGCGGCGATTGAGTACGCCCTGTCACAGGCGGCGGCCGAAGACCTGGTAGTGATCACGGGCAAAGGGCACGAACAGGAACAGATTGTTGGCAATGAGCGCCGTCCCTTCAGTGATCGTCACGTGGTGCGCCGAATCCTGCAGGTGAAGCATGATTAACCTGCCGCTAAAGATGCTTGCCGAAATCCTGGGCAGCGGCCCGGACGGCCTGTCTGACGAGAGCTTTCAGGGGGTTACTATCGATAGCCGACAATCCTGTGAGGGCAAGTTATTTGTTGCTATCAGGGGGGCAAATTTCGATGGGCATAACTTCGTTGATATAGCCTACCAGAATGGTGCGACCGTAGCCCTGGTCGAGGAGCGGCAGCAAAGTGAAATTGAGCAGATCGAGGTGGCGGACTGCAAGCAGGCGATGGGTCGGTTGGCCAACTACTGGCGTCATTGTTGCAATCCATGCGTGATAGCGCTTACCGGTAGTAACGGTAAAACCACGGTCAAGGAAATGCTGTTCCAGATTCTGGCCAGACAAACGACAAGTCTCGCCACGCGCGGAAACTTCAATAACGATATCGGCGTACCGTTGACGCTGTTCAGGCTGGAGCAGCGTCATGATTTCGCTATTATCGAAATGGGTGCGAATCATCGCGGTGAAATCGCCCAGCTCGCGCAAATCGCCGAACCCGATATCGTTTACGTAAATAATGTCGCAGCCGCACACCTGGCCGGGTTTGGGGATGTGCGTGGCGTGATGGAGGCCAAGGGTGAGCTTTACGCTTATTGCAAAACCACACACCGGGCGCTATTCAATGCCGACGAAGTTGCCAGCAGGTACTGGCACGGCCTCTGTGCAGCAGAGACGCAAATCAACTGTGGCCTCGACAATGACGCTGATGTGACAGCTACCTGGTCGGCTACGAGTGATGCGCTGCAGGTTGAATTCCACTACCAGGGTAAAAGTCGTGGCTGCGAACTCGGTGTTATCGGTGTGCACAACGTACGTAATGCGCTGGCTGCCGTATCACTGGCGATACTGGCCGGGATCGATTTCGATGCGGCTGTGGATAACCTGGCCGGGTTCTCCGGGGTGAAAGGGCGCCTGCAAATACTCCATGGACCCGCCGATAGCCGTTTGATCGACGATAGCTACAATGCCAACCCCGATTCGCTCGAGGCCGGTATCGAGGTGCTATGCTCATTGCCGGGGTCGGCCTGGCTTGCACTGGGCGACATGGGTGAGTTGGGTACCGAGGCGGAGGCGCTGCATCGTAAGGCCGCCCGGGCCGCGGTCGCGCATGGCGTCGAAAAGTTTTTTGGCATTGGCGAAATGAGTTGCATCGCGAGTGCGGAATTCGGCGACGAGGGTTATTGTTTTGAAGATATCGGCGAGCTGGCGAAAAGCATCCTGGGGCAAATCCATGAGGGCGTAAATCTGCTGGTCAAGGGTTCTCGAGCAGCGGGCATGGAGCGACTGATAGCCATCCTGGTGCAGTCCGCAAACGGAGGGGATGCCAATGCTGTTTAGCTTGTCGGAGTATCTCACGCAGTTCCATGGTGGTTTTAACGTATTCCAGTACCTGACACTGCGAACCATCCTGGGCGTACTTACCGCCCTGGTGATCTCGCTGATAGTCGGTCCGGTCATGATCAGGTACCTGAGCAGCTACAACATCGGCCAGAGTGTTCGTGACGACGGTCCCGAAAGCCATTTTTCCAAAGCAGGCACGCCGACCATGGGGGGCGCGCTCATCCTGGTTGCAATCGTTACCAGTACCCTGATGTGGAGTGATTTATCGTCCCGTTTCGTCTGGATCATATTGTTCGTCACCATAGGTTTCGGTGCGATCGGCTGGATCGATGATTACAAGAAGATCGCTATTGGTAACTCCAGGGGGCTGTCGGCCAGGACCAAATACACCTGGCAATCGGCGATCGGATTGGGTGCGGCCCTGGCGCTATTCAATACCGCGCAGTTTCCTATCGAGACCCAGCTGATAGTTCCATTTATCAAGAATATCCTGATCGACCTGGGTTGGTTGTATGTCGTGCTGACTTATTTTGTCATCGTCGGTAGCAGCAACGCGGTTAACCTGACCGACGGGCTCGACGGGCTGGCGATACTGCCCACCGTACTCGTTGGTGGCGCACTGGGCGTATTTGCCTACCTGACTGGAAATTATAATTTTTCCAATTATCTCGGCATTCCCTATGTACCCGGAGTGGGTGAAATGGTCGTTTTTTGTGGCGCGCTGGTTGGCGCGGGCCTGGGTTTCCTGTGGTTTAACACCTATCCGGCGCAGGTATTCATGGGCGATGTCGGTGCACTTGCACTCGGAGCAGCACTGGGCACTCTCGCAGTGATCGTGCGCCAGGAACTGGTGCTTTTCATCATGGGTGGCATTTTCGTCGTGGAAACGATTTCGGTAATCATGCAGGTCGCCTCGTTCAAGCTAACCGGGCGACGTATATTTCGGATGGCCCCATTGCATCATCATTACGAACTCAAAGGCTGGCCGGAACCGCGCATTATAGTGCGCTTCTGGATTATTACCGTGGTGCTGGTGCTGATCGGTCTGGCGAGCTTAAAGATTCGGTAATGTTAAGCGTGAATCAACAATCGACAGCGTTGCAGGACGTCAATTACCTGGTAGTTGGCCTCGGAGTTACCGGTTACTCGGTTGCGCGCTATTTACTTACGCATGGATATCGCTGCAGGATTCAGGACACGCGCGATGTGCCGCCATTTCTGGGAAAACTGAATTCACAGTTCGATAAAGTCGATTTTCGGGTCCAGCCACTCGATGCGGAATTGATCGCCTGGGCCGATGTGCTGGTCGTCAGTCCGGGACTTTCGATCCGGGAAGCGATAATCGAACAGGCCGCTGATCTCGGCAAGACCGTGATTGGCGATATCGAGTTGTTTGCGCGTATTGCGGTCAAACCCGTAATTGCGATCACCGGTTCGAATGGCAAGAGCACGGTTACCACGCTGGTTGGTGAAATGATCAATCTTGATCATAAATCGGCAGCGGTTGGTGGTAACATCGGTACAGCCGCGCTGGATCTCCTCGAGCAGAACCCCGATTTCTACGTACTGGAGCTGTCCAGTTATCAGCTCGAAACCACCACGTCGCTGCAACCCCGTGTTGCGGCGCTACTGAATCTCTGTGAAGACCATCTCGATCGCTACCCGGGTTACGCCGAGTATATCCAGACCAAATTACGCATTTATGACAATGCCGACCTCTGCGTCAGCAATTTTGATGATGAATTAACGCGTCACGACGGCCGTGATATCTGTTTCAGTACAAAGCCTGGCGCGGACGTCGAATTCGGGCTCCTGAAAAATGACGGCACCTGGCTCGCCCATCGACACGAACCATGGCTAAGCGTTGACGAGATCAAGGTGAGTGGACGTCATAACTGGGCTAATTGCCTGGCGGCGATGGCGATAGCGCACAGCATCGGTATATCGAGAAAGGCGATCGTATCTGCAATCAGGCAGTTTTCCGGTATCCCGCATCGCAGCCAGTGGATTGCGGAAATCGATGGTATCGAATGGATCAATGATTCAAAGGCTACCAATGTCGGCTCCGCGCAGGCTTCGATCGAAGGCCGTGAGCGACCGGTTATCCTGATCGCCGGAGGGCAGTCAAAGGGTGCCGATATGTCGATTATGTTCGCCACCATAAAGCAAAAGGTGAAGTTGGCGTTGCTACTGGGAGAAGACGCATCGCGATTGCAGCAGGCATGGCAGGGAGCAACACGGATTGAAATGGTTGGAGATATGCGACAGGCAGTGCGGCGCGCTCGCGAGGAGGCAAGTGACGGTGACTGCGTGTTACTCGCTCCGGCCTGCGCGAGTTTTGACATGTACCCGAAGTTCGAGGCGCGTGGTGATGATTTCGCCAGCTGTGTAAGGGAGTTGGCGGGTGACTAGTCAGGCAATTAAAACGGGTAGCCAGGTCGCCGCACCGACTCTCGAGCTGGCGCCTGAATACGATCGTGTCATCCTGTTGCTTTATGTGACGTTGATTTGCATCGGCCTGGTGATGGTGGCATCTGCTTCCATCGGTATTGCCGATCAACGAAATCATGATCCCTTCTACTATGCCAAGCGTCAGTTCCTGCGCATTTTGATGAGCTTCGCTCTGATGTGGTTTGCCTGCAAAATCCCGCTCGAGTTCTGGAAAAAAAGCGGCATGCTGCTGATGCTCGGGTCGATTCTCCTGCTCGCTTTGGTATTGATACCCGGTGTGGGTCATACCGTGAACGGCAGCACGCGCTGGTTAAATTTCGGATTGTTTACATTCCAGGTTTCGGAGATCGCCAAGCTGTTCCTGGTCATCTACCTGAGTGGTTATCTGATTCGTCGCAGCAATGAAGTACAGACCAATACCATGGGTTTTATCAAGCCGATGTTGATACTCGCGATGGCCAGTGGCCTGTTGTTAATGGAGCCGGATTTCGGTGCCGCCGCGGTTTTGCTGATGACCGGGCTTGGATTGATGTTTCTTGGTGGTGTCCGTTTCGGTCAGTTCATCCTGTTCGTTTCCGGGACACTTTGTATCATGGGCTTGCTGGCGGTTTCTTCGCCTTACCGGCTGGCGCGCATTACCTCTTTCATCGACCCGTGGGCCGATCCCTTTAACAGCGGCTTTCAGTTGACGCAATCATTAATCGCGATTGGCAGCGGGGGCTGGTTTGGTACCGGTCTCGGGGGCAGTATCCAGAAACTGTTCTACCTGCCCGAAGCGCACACCGATTTCATGTTTGCGATCATTGCGGAAGAGATGGGTTTCGTCGGACAGGTCGGGTTGATCAGCTTGTTTGCGCTGTTCGCCTGGCGTTGTTTCAAAATCGCCAAAATGGCCTTGCAAAAACAACAGGCTTTTGCAGCCTATCTTGCCTACGGCGTTGGTTTGCTGATTACCCTGCAGGCAGTGATCAATATCGGTGTCAACATGGGGGCCTTGCCGACCAAGGGCTTGACCCTGCCATTCATAAGCTATGGTGGAAACTCGATCCTCAGCATGTCATTCGCGGTGGGCCTGGTGCTGCGGGTTTACTATGAATGCCATTCCGGCGACAGTGCCCGGGTTGCGCGTAAAAGAGCGGCGGAGCGCGCATGAGTCAGGGCCTGCAACAACCGATACTGGTTATGGCGGGTGGCACCGGGGGGCATGTGTTCCCGGCCCTGGCAGTCGCTGAATGCCTGCGTCAACGTGGCGAAAATATCATCTGGCTGGGCACGCAAAACGGTATCGAGGCACGCGTCGTGCCCGCGGCAGATTTTGCCATTGAATGGCTCAGTGTGCAGGGCTTGCGCGGCAAGGGCATGGTAACCCTGATGCTGGCGCCATTTCGATTGCTGCGTGCCTGCTGGCAGGCGCTGTGGCTGTTGCGTCGACTTCGCCCCAAGGCGGTGTTGGGTATGGGTGGATTTGTTTCGGGCCCCGGTGGATTGATGGCCTGGCTGCTTAATATTCCGCTGTTCCTGCATGAACAGAATTCAATTGTCGGGCTGACCAATCGAATACTGAGCCGGTTCGCGGTGCGCAGCTATACCGCTTTTCCGGATGCCGCCAGCTCCCTGCCGCGGAGCGAATGTATTGGTAACCCGGTGCGCGCCGGCCTCGCCAGTATCGAGCCGCCGGAAACCCGTCTTCAATCCAGGATCGACGCACCGCTGCAATTGCTGGTCATCGGCGGCAGTCTCGGAGCGGCCGCATTGAATAGCATTGTACCGCGGGCCACTGCCTGTCTCGATCCCGACCAGCGACCCGTGATCAGGCATCAATGCGGTGATAAACATCTGCAGGTCTGTCAGCAGAACTATCAGCAGGCCGGCGTACACGCCGAGGTAGTCAGTTTTATCGATGACATGCAACAGGCTTACGCCTGGGCCGATCTGGTGGTGTGCCGGGCCGGTGCGCTGACGATTTCAGAATTGACAGCGGTCGGATTGGGGTCGCTATTGATCCCGTTTCCCTACGCGGTGGATAACCATCAGTTCCACAATGCGCGTTTCCTGGAGCAGGCTAACGCGGCCCAGATTCTAAACGAGGCTGAACTGAGTGCTGAGAGTCTGGCGTTGAAACTGAAGTTTTTTCAGCAGAATCGCCCAGTACTGGTAGAGATGGCGGTCAATGCCCGGGCCAGATTCCAGGCGTCGGCGGACGAGCAGCTGGCGGCAGGAATTGTGGCTGGAGCGATATCATGACAGTGACGCCAAAACACTTTATGCGGCGTATTCGCAACATTCATTTTACCGGTATTGGCGGCGCCGGTATGAGCGGCATTGCCGAGGTATTCCATAATCTGAATTACCATATAACCGGTTCCGATCTTGCCGAAAATGCCATGATCAGGCATCTGCGGGATCTCGGCATAGATATCACCATAGGTCACCATGGCGATAACGTCGCCGATGCCCATGTGGTAGTCGTTTCGACTGCGATAGAAGACGACAACCCTGAAGTCGAGGCCGCCAGGGAATTACGTGTCCCAGTGGTCAGGCGTGCCGAAATGCTGGCCGAGTTGATGCGTTTCAGGCGCGGCATCGCGGTTGCCGGGACCCATGGCAAGACCACGACTACCAGCCTGGTCGCGAGCGTGCTGGCGCAGGGAGATATCGATCCGACTTACGTGATTGGCGGCAAGCTCATCAGTTCAGGCCGTCATGCCGGGCTTGGTCTGGGCGATTACCTCGTCGCCGAAGCGGACGAAAGTGACGCTTCGTTTCTCTACCTGCAACCCATGATGGCAATTGTTACCAATATCGATAACGATCATCTGTCGACCTACGAAGGTGACTTTGAACGGCTCAAGCAGACTTTTATCGAATTCCTGCATCATCTGCCATTCTACGGGCTGGCGGTTCTTTGTATCGATGATCCGGTGGTGCGCGAAATCATGGGCCAGGTCGCGCGTCCGTTACTGACCTATGGCGAGGCCGAAGACGCCGATGTACGAATCAGTGAAATTGTTGCCCGGGGCGCTAAAACCAGTTTCAAAGTAAAACTGCCCGACACCCCCGGAATGTTGGATATCGAACTCAATCTAACCGGTAAACACAATGTCCTGAACACTGCCGCGGCGATCAGTATCGCCTGGGAGCTGGGAGTTTCCGCTGATGCGATTGGACAGGCCCTGGCGGAGTTCTCGGGCATCGGGCGACGCTGCCAGATCAGTGACGGCCTGGTGGTGGCTAATGGCAAAATCATGCATATCGATGATTACGCACATCACCCGAACGAGATCGCCGCTTCCCTGGCAGGTATTCGTGCCGCCTGGCCGGACAAACGGCTGGCCGTTTTGTTTCAGCCGCACCGCTACACGCGAACCCGCGATTTGTTCGAAGACTTTACCCAGGTGTTATCTGAAGTCGACCAGTTAATTTTGCTCGACGTCTACCCCGCGGGTGAAAGTCATATCAAGGATGCTGACGGCCGCGCCCTGGCAAGGTCGATTCGCGGTCGTGGCAAGGTTGACCCAGTGTTTGTCGAGGACCTGCAGGGACTCGACGAACTGGTCGAGACTGTACTGCAGGATGGCGATATCTTCGTCACTCTGGGTGCCGGCAGTATCGGTGCCTGGTCGGCGGAATTCCTGGCGCAGCACCTGCCGACCAGGAAGGAAAAATGAACGTGGCTAGCAGGCAGTCCATAAAAGGCAAGTTGATGTTTGACGAACCCATGTCAAAACATACCAGTTGGCGTCTGGGCGGCCCTGCCGATCGCTATTACGTGCCTGTCGACCTGCACGATCTGCAGTCCTTCCTGGCCGACCTGGACAGCGGGATCGACATTCTATGGGTGGGTCTTGGCAGTAACATGCTGGTGCGCGACGGCGGTTTTCGCGGCCAGGTGATCGCGCCCCTTAACGCGCTTGACGAAATACATCTTAATCCGGATGGAAGCCTGTATGTCGAATCCGGCGTCAGCTGCGCAAAGCTGGCGAAGTTCTGCCGTAACGAGGCGCTTGCGGGTGCTGATTTCTTTGCCGGCATTCCGGGCACCATAGGCGGCGCCCTGGCGATGAATGCGGGTGCATTCGGTGGCGAAACCTGGACTTCGGTAGAGCGCCTGTTCATGCTCGATCGACGCGGGGTTCTGGTCGAGCGTGACGCGGATGAATTCGAGGTTGGTTATCGCCGGGTCAGCTTGCCGCGGCAGGAATGGTTTGCCGCTGCTTTGTTCCGCTTCAGGCAACGCGCAGCGGGTGAAGACTCGAATATCAGGCAATTGCTAAAGCAACGCAATGCTACCCAACCCATCGGTCAGCCTTCCTGTGGTTCTGTATTTAAAAATCCGGTGGGCAAGCATGCCGCGCAACTGATCGAAGCGGTTGGTCTCAAGGGTTATTGCCTGGGCACCGCCTGCGTTTCGGACAAGCACGCGAACTTTATTTTCAGCAGTGCGACAACCACTTCGCGCGATGTCGAGTCCCTGATCGAACATATTCGTGCCACCGTAAAGGCTAAGTTTGCCATCTGCCTCGAATCCGAAGTGCGTATCGTGGGGGAAGATCTGTGAGCCAGCCGTCACGGAAACCAGCTGCCGATGCAGCCGCAAAATGCGGCAGGGTAGCAGTATTAATGGGTGGTGATTCTGCCGAACGCGAAGTTTCGCTTAACAGTGGTGAAGCCGTGCACCGGGCCCTGCTCGACGCCGGCGTTGACGCGTTCCCGGTGGATTTACGGGACTGTGATTTTCATCAACTTGCCGGCCTCGAGGTCGATCGGGTATTTAATGTCTTGCATGGTCGCGGTGGCGAGGATGGCACGATTCGAGCGGTTCTCGATTTTCTTGGTATTCCGAGCACCGGCAGTGGAGTATGCGCAGCGGCGCTGACGATGAACAAGGTTCTAACCAAGAAAGTTATCCGCTGCAGCGGCATCCCGACGCCGGATTTCTTTGAGCTACGCAGTCAATCTGACTGTCAGCGTCTACTGGCCGAATTCGGCCTGCCGGTGTTCGTTAAACCGGTGGCGGAAGGTTCGAGCATAGGTATGACCCCGGTTTACCAGGCCGAGAAACTGATTCCGGCCTGGGATGCGGCGAGTCGTTACGGTGCAGCATTTGCCGAGAAGTTTGTCGATGGCGGCGAATACACCGCCGGCTTCATCTGTGGCGAAGTTCTACCATTGATCAAGCTCGAAACCCCGCGTGAGTTTTACGATTACGAAGCCAAGTATCTGGCCGACGATACGGTTTATACCTGTCCTAGCGGGCTTGCTGATAGCCAGGTAGCGGAGATTAATGAAATCGCACTGCAAACGGTTCGTGCCACCGGCATCAGGGACTGGGGCAGGGTTGATTTCATGCTGGACCAGGAGCAGCGTCCCTGGGTGATCGAGGTGAATACGGTACCCGGGATGACGGATCATAGCCTGATTCCAATGGCGGCCAGGGCTGCCGGCATGGAAATGCCCGACCTGGTTTTGAAGATACTCTCAGCGACGCTACCAGGAGGTGGCCGGGATGCTTAAGTTGCGTAAACAGGGCAAGCAGGCAAAACGCAAGCAGCCGGCAGTTCAGCCAGCTTCGTTTCAGTGGCGCAAGTCATACAACTGGATTTTCCTGCTAGTGCCGATCCTGCTGGGTGGCTATTACCTCGAGCGGATAGAACAATTTTTGCCGATACGGACGATTCAACTGTCTGGAAAGTTTGACAACCTCGATCAGCAAGCAGTAGCAAAAGCTCTGCAGCAGTACATCGGGCAGGGATTCTTTTCACTCGATATACATGAAATGCAACAAACGCTGTACGCCAATTCCTGGACCGATTCTGTTTCAGTGCGCCGTATCTGGCCTGACAAACTGAGAGTAATGATTAAGGAAAAGAAACCGGTCGCGCGTTGGGATGGAGAACATTTGCTGAGTGATTCAGCCATTGTCTACCCGGCCGATACCGGTTCGTTCAGCCACCTGCCGGTTGTGCATGCAGCCAACCATCAGCCGGCCTGGGTACTCGAGCAATTCTACCGACTGGAGGCGCAATTCCATAGCGTCGACGAACGTTTGGTCGCACTGCATGCAGATAGCCGCGGGGCGCTCGATCTTGAATTGATCAATGGTCTGCAAATCAAGCTGGGCAGGGGCAACATCGATCATAAAATCGACCGCCTGGTGAGTATCTACCAGCAACAGATTTTACCCCGGCGCGAACAGATCCAGCGTCTGGATTTACGTTACAGCAATGGTTTTGCTGTGGCCTGGAAAAAGGAAGCTCTACAAGCTAGCGATAAAGCATCAATCTGGAGTAACAGTAATGTCTAAAAAGGCGTCGCCAAACCTCATCGTCGGGCTTGATATAGGTACCTCAAAGGTAGTCGCGATCGTCGGTGAAGTCACCGTCGAGGGCGATATCGAAATTATCGGTATCGGCACCCAGCCTTCGCGGGGTTTGAAAAAAGGGGTCGTAGTCAATATAGAATCGACCGTGCAGTCGATTCAACGGGCGGTCGAAGAAGCGGAGTTAATGGCGGGCTGCCAGATTCGCTCGGTTTACGCCGGTATAGCCGGAAGTCATATTCGCAGCATCAACTCTCACGGTATCGTTGCGATCAAGGAAAAAGAGGTAACTCCCGTCGATGTGGCACGTGTCATAGAGGCTGCCAAGGCAGTGGCCATTCCTGCTGATCAACGCATTTTGCACGTCCTGCCGCAGGAATTTGTCATCGATGCCTCTGAGGGGATCCGCGATCCTATCAGTATGTCCGGAGTGCGTCTTGAGGCCAAGGTGCACCTGGTTACCGGTGCATTGAGTGCGGCGCAAAATATCATCAAATGTGTGCGTCGCTGTGGCCTCGAAGTCGATGATGTGATTCTCGAGCAACTGGCTTCGGCGAGTGCGGTGTTGACCGACGATGAAAAGGAGCTGGGCGTATGCCTGGTCGATATTGGCGGTGGCACCACCGATATCGCGGTTTTTTCGGATGGTGCGATTCGCCACACCGCGGTAATCCCGGTCGCCGGCGACCAGGTTACCAATGACATTGCGGTGGCGTTACGCACCCCGACTCAGTATGCGGATGATCTAAAGATCAAGTATGCCTGCGCCCTGCGTCAACTGGCAGCGGATAGTGAAACCATCGAGGTGCCCAGCGTGGGTGATCGCGAGCCCAGGCGCCTGGCACGACAAACCCTGGCCGAGGTGGTGGAACCGCGATACGAAGAACTACTGAGCCTGGTGCAGGCGGAGTTGCGCCGCAGCGGGTTCGAAGAAATATGCGCTGCCGGTGTCGTGCTAACCGGCGGCAGCTCAAAAATGGAAGGTGCGATCGAACTGGCGGAAGAGATATTCCATATGCCGGTGCGTTTGGGCTATCCGCAGTATGTATCAGGACTGGTCAACGTGGTGCGAAACCCGATACATGCAACAGGTGTTGGATTGCTGTTATTTGGAAACAGGCAGCAGTCCGGCTTGTCCGGTTACAAACTGGACGATAAAAACGAGGCCGGTCTTTTAGCAAGAATGAAAAGCTGGTTTCAGGGCAATTTTTAAATAACGCAAGAGGACAAGAAAATGTTTGAACTGATGGATTCACACTCCAAAGATCCGGTCATAAAGGTCATTGGTGTCGGTGGCGGTGGCGGCAATGCCGTTCAGCACATGGTTTCGGCGGGAATTGAAGGCGTCGAATACATTTGCGTCAATACCGACGTACAGGCACTCAAGAAAATGGAAATGCGGACAACCATGCAAATTGGTTCCAGTATCACCAAGGGGCTGGGTGCCGGCGCTGATCCGGGGATTGGCAGGCAGGCGGCGCTGGAAGATCGCGAGCGTATCCAGGAAGCGATCGAGGGCTCCAACATGCTTTTCGTTACCGCTGGCATGGGTGGTGGCACGGGTACCGGTGCGGCGCCTGTTATCGCTCAGATAGCCAAGGAAATGGGCATTCTCACGGTTGCGGTAGTCACCAAGCCGTTCGCTTTTGAGCGCACCAAGCGAATGTCCCAGGCTGATATGGGAATCAAGGAAATGTCCGGTGTGGTCGATTCGTTGATTACCATTCCGAATGACAAGTTAATGCCGGTACTGGGCAAGCAGACCTCGTTACTGGAAGTATTCGAGAAGGCAAATGACGTGCTGCGCGGTGCGGTGCAGGGTATCGCCGAACTGATAACCTGCCCCGGTCTGATCAATGTCGATTTTGCTGATGTACGTACGGTAATGTCCGAGATGGGTATGGCGATGATGGGAACAGGTGCGGCCACGGGTGATAACCGCGCCAAGGAAGCAGCGCTGGCGGCTATCTCTTCTCCGTTGCTGGAAGACATCAATATTGCCGGTGCCCAGGGTATCCTGGTCAATGTTACCGCTGGTCTGGATCTTGCGATTGGAGAACTTGACGATGTCGGTACCGCGATTACCGAACTTGCCTCGGCCGATGCCAATGTGGTGGTGGGAACCGTCATCGATTCGAACATGACCGATGGCGAACTGCGGGTAACCATGGTCGCCACCGGGCTTGGCACCGAGAAACATATTGCGGATGTTCCGTCGACTGCGATTCAGCCTGAAAGTAATGGCGAGGTCGATTACAAGAAGTTGGAACGACCAACCGCGATTCGCCAGAAGGTCGTTGGCGATAGTATCGAAGTGCCCGAAGACAAGGAGAGTATGGAGTATCTGGAAATTCCGGCATTCCTGCGTCGACAGGCGGATTAAACGGCAATTCCTCTTGCCAGGAGATTGGCTCAGGGATGAGCCATGGCTCCATTCAGGCTTCGTAAAAGCTGTTTCGATGAGCGATAAGCTGTCACTTTCCGCGCAACATTTCGTTGCCGAGGGTACCGACCGCAAGTGTTTCACGTATCCGGGCGAAGCTCAGCTCTGTATCAAGGTCTTACATCCCGACCGTCGGTCGGGACGATTTTGGCGAGAAGTAAAATACTATTCGAGTCTGCGCAGGCGCAAAGTGGACTTGCCGTATCTGACCGGGTTTCATGGTTTGATAGATACCAATCTAGGTAAAGGAGCAATTTTCGACCTGGTGCTGGATGACGATGGCCGGGTATCAAAATCGCTGGATTATTACCTTGCGCAAAATGACCAGCATTTCAACAACTGGGTGGTTGATGAGATAGAAAACCTGAAACAGAATTTCTACCAGCAATGGATAGTGTTTCACGATTTGAATCCGACCAATATCCTGGTCAAGCGACTAAGCTTTGACGAGTTTCGGCTGGTGGTGATAGACGGTATCGGTCATAACCATTTCATACCGCTGGCCAGCTATAGCCGCGTACTTGCACGTAAGAAAATTACCCGGGTCTGGAATCGCCGTTACCAGCAATGGTACGCCGCATATCCATCGGTGCTCAGATGCTTGAAGCCTTACCTGCTGGTTTGATTGTCGATGCCGCTCGAACCCTGAAGTAGCGGTGCCGCGGAAACAGGTCAGTCGTTGCCGAATCTCGCTTTGAGCCAGTTGTCTATCGAGAAGAAACCGCCGCCGTAGATAACGCTGGTCAGCAGCATCGACCCCCACAGGTAATGCCATACCAGGCCGGCGCCTTTCGCCAGGGTCGCATAGTAAGATACCACAGCGATAATGTTGACCAGGCTAAGCGCAATGGCGGATAAGCGGGTACCCAGGCCGGCGATTAAGAATACCGGAAATACGAGTTCGCCAAAGGTGGCCAGGTAGGCAGTCAGCTCGAAATTCAGTAATGGAACCTGGTACTCGTATTCGAACAGGACCAGCGTGGTTTCCCAGTCACCTATTTTATGCATCCCCGATTTTAGAAACACCCAGGCGACATAAACTCGAATAAATAACAGGAATGGCGACTGTAACATTGATAAGCCGTTGCCTATCGTTCGTGTCGGTGCGTCTAGTCTATCGATTAACTCCATACTCTGGATCCCCCGGATTATTATTTGCGTTCGTCGTCAGGTTTGAACCCGGGGGCCGCATAAAGTTCACAAAAGTTCGTGGCTAGATAGTCGAAATACGCTCCGCCTGTTCACGCAAACTACCCAGTGCGGACTCTGCTTCAGCCAGTTTTTCTCGTTCCTTGCCAACCACGTTTTCAGGCGCTCTCGAAACGAAGTTTTCATTCGACAGTTTGGCCTTGATGCGCTGTGCATCCTGCTCCAGTTTATCGATGTTCTTTTGCAGGCGTGCAAGTTCAGCCTGCTTGTCGATCAGTCCGGCCAATGGAATCAACAACTGCATATCGCCAACCAGGGAAATTGCGGATTCCGGTGCCTTGCTGTCTTCATCCAGCCAGGTAATCGATTCAAGTTTTGCCAGTGACTCGAGCAGGGAGCGATTAGCCGTGATGCGTTGTTGATCGAGTGCGTCGCCCTTGTGGCAGATAACCGGCAGAGGTTTACCAGGCTTGATATCCATTTCCGAACGAATCTGGCGTACCCCCATGATGAAGGTTTTGACCCAGTCCAGTTCGGCCAGTGCGTCGACATCGATTAACGCCGCGTCAGCCTGCGGGTAGTCGCGGCGCATGATGGTTGCGCCTTCTATCCAGGCCAGCGGTGCGACGCGTTGCCATAGTTCCTCGGTGATGTACGGCATGATCGGATGCAGCAGGCGCAGGATCGATTCGAGCACGGTTACCAAAGTGTGGCGGGCGGCTTTTTTCGCCTCGATCGGGTAGGCGTCGGAATACAGTACCGGCTTGGACAACTCGATGTACCAGTCGCAGTAGTCGTTCCACACGAACTCGTACAAATCGCGCGCCACCAGGTCAAAGCGATAGCCGTCGATATGCGTGCCGATATCCTGGCTGACCTGCTGCAGGCGCGCGATGATCCAGCGGTCGGCCAGAGTCTGCCTGCCCGCGGTGCAATCCTCGCCTTCGGTGTTTTGCAAAACGTAGCGGGTTGCGTTCCAGAGCTTATTGCAGAAATTACGATAGCCTTCGATGCGTCCCAGGTCGAAGCGAATGTCACGCCCGGTCGTCGCCAGTGCGGTAAAGGTAAAGCGCAGCGCGTCGGTGCCATAGGCGGGGATACCATCCGGGAAGTGCCTGCGCGTGGCCGCTTCGATGCGCGGCGCCATCTCCGGTTGCATCAGGCCCGTGGTGCGCTTGGCGAGTAGATCCTCGAGCGTAATTCCGTCGATCAGGTCGAGCGGATCGAGCACGTTGCCCTTGGACTTCGACATCTTGTTGCCGTCGGCGTCGCGCACCAGGCCGTGAATATAGACCTGATGGAAAGGCACCTCGTCCATGAACTTGAGTCCGAACATGATCATGCGTGCGACCCAGAAAAATATTATATCGAAGCCGGTTACGAGCACGCTGGTGGGGTAAAAGGTTTGCAGCGCCGGGTCGTCGCGATCCGGCCAACCGAGCGTGCTGAAGGGCCACAACGCGGAAGAAAACCAGGTGTCGAGCACGTCCTCGTCCTGGGTCAGCTCGACATCCGCTGCGAGTCCGTACTTGCGATGCGCCTCTTCAAGGCTGGACGCGACGTAAATGTTACCGTAATTATCATACCAGGCGGGTATGCGATGGCCCCACCAGAGTTGACGAGAAATACACCAGTCCTGGATATTTTCCATCCAGTTGTAATAAGTCTTGCTCCAGTTCTCCGGGATAAAACGGATCCGACCATCCTTAACGGCTTCGATCGAAGGCTTCGCCAGTGGCTCTGCACGCACGAACCATTGATCGGTCAGGTAAGGTTCGATAACCACGCCGGAGCGATCACCGTAGGGACGTTTATAGACATGATCTTCGGTCTTGACCAACAGTCCCTCGGCGTCGAGATCGAGGACAATCTTATCGCGCGCAACGAAACGGTCCAGGCCCTGATACGCGGCTGGCGCGTTTTCGTTCATCACGGCATCGGGTGTGAACAGGTTGATAACTTCCATCTCGTGGCGCTGCCCGACTTCGTAATCGTTGAAGTCATGCGCCGGAGTGATCTTGACGCAACCGGTGCCGAACTCGGGATCGACGTAGTCGTCGGTGATAACGGGTATAACCCGGGTGGTCAGTGGAACCTGCATCCGTCGGCCGATAAAATCCCGGTATCTGTCATCCTGCGGACTGACTGCCAGGGCTCCATCCGCGAGGATTGTTTCAGGCCGGGTGGTCGCAATTTCAAGATGGGTGACACCGTTGACGGGTCCGTCAACCAGGGGGTAGCGGACGTGATAAAGATATCCCTTTTCTTCTTCGTTGATGACTTCGAGATCGGAAATCGCGGTATGCAGCACCGGGTCCCAGTTGACCAGTCGCTTGCCGCGATAAATCAGATCTTCTTCATAAAGCTTGATGAAAACTTCCTGTACCGCGGCGGACAGGCCTTCATCCATGGTAAATCTTTCACGCGCCCAGTCGGGCGAGGCGCCCATTCGGCGCAACTGCCGAGTAATCGTGCCACCGGATTCGCTTTTCCATTGCCACACCCGTTCGGTGAATGCGTCGCGGCCCAGGTCATGACGGGTCTTGCCTTCCTTGCCTAGCTGTCTTTCGACTACCATTTGCGTGGCAATACCTGCGTGATCGGTGCCTGGTTGCCACAGGGTGTTATCACCCTTCATGCGATGGTAACGGATCAGCGTATCCATGATGGTATCCTGGAATGCGTGGCCCATGTGCAGGCTGCCGGTCACGTTCGGTGGTGGGATCACGATACAGTAGGGATCACCGTCGCCGTGGGCAGCGAAATAGCCTTCATCCTCCCAGCGTTGGTACCAGGTTTCTTCTATCGAATGTGGGTCGTAGGTTTTTTCCATCAACAAAGCGGCGTAAATCGAAAGGGCGCGATTATACCTTGCCCATTAGAGGTTTTATACGTTTTAGGTGTTTATAACTGGCGTTTGTCGAGCTCGCCCTGGATGAGCTTCTTGATTTCCCGCCAGGCGAGTTCCATGTGCTGATCGAGAATACTCTGTACGGCATATTCGAGTGCCGGGTTGTTGTTGAAAATATCGTTCGCTTTCTGTTCGTCCTCGCCTGCATCGGCAGAGGAATGGTCGCGATATGTGTCGTCGACTTCGATCTCCAGGTCGTCATCGAGACCCAGGTCGGACATCTTTATTTCGCCGTCTTTGTCGATTGCGTCGGTCAGCACCGGTATGTCTTCCTGATCGCTCACAGGTTGACATGGTTAAGCGGGTAACCACGCTCCTTGTAATAACTGTAATGCTCGCGCGCCTGCGACTTGTTTTCCTCGGTAACCAGTTCGATGACGCGCTCAAACTGGGCGAAATAAACAGGTACCGAAGTGGATAAATTAATCAGCAATTGGCGATTGCCCTTCGGGTCCGGATTGTCGTGGATCAGAATCGGGGTGACAAGACCTTCCGGCTCTTCGCCGTCGTGAGGTAAAAAACTGTCGTCGGAAAAAGTCCACAGTTTTTGATCCAGATGCTGGCTTTGCTGGGGATCTTGCGTCAGCAGCAGGGTGAACTGTTTATTGTCATAGGCTTTCTGGCATAGCTGGCAGACCACCTGGTCATAACGATGGCGTTGCGGGTTTAACTGGTAAAAATCGATTCTTGTCATTTATCGACCTGATTCAGTATGTACTGCGTGAGCAGTGGCACGGGACGACCGGTAGCGCCCTTGTCCTCACCCGATTTCCAGGCGGTGCCGGCGATATCGAGATGGGCCCATTTATAATCCCCGGTAAAGCGCGACAGAAAACAGGCCGCGGTTATGGTGCCCGCATCGCGTCCACCGATATTGGCCATATCGGCGAAATTACTCTTGATCTGATCCTGGTACTCGTCCCACAGTGGCAGTTCCCAGATTTTATCATCGATTTGCTGACCGGATTTCTGCAAATCGTTGATCAGCGCGCGATTATTACCCAGTACCGCGGAGGGAACCTTGCCGAGCGCAACAATGCAGGCCCCGGTCAGGGTGGCAATATCGATCACGCAGCGGGGTTTGAATTTTGCGGCGTAGGTGAGGGCATCGCAAAGTATGAGTCGCCCCTCGGCGTCGGTGTTCAGGATCTCGATGGTTTGTCCCGACATGCTGGTGACGATATCACCGGGTTTGGTGGCAAGCCCGTCAGGCATATTTTCCGTCGCCGGGATAATGCCGACGACGTTAATCGGCAGCTGCATCTGGTTAACGGCTTTTATCGTGCCGACCACCGAGGCCGCGCCGCACATGTCAAATTTCATTTCATCCATGGCGGCGCCCGGCTTGAGCGAGATCCCGCCAGTATCAAAAGTGACGCCCTTACCCACTAGCGCAACGGGCTGTTGTCTGGCCGCGGCACCCCGGTACTCCAGCGAGATCAGCTTCGCCGGTTGACGGCTGCCTGCACCGACCGAAAGCAACGAGCCCATTTTGAGCCGTTTCATGTCAGCCTCGTCGAGCACGTTTACGCGCAGCCGTTTTTCCCCTTTTGCCAACAACCTGGCCTGTTTTGCGATGTAGCTCGGCGTACAGACGTTAGCAGGTAGATTACCCAGATCGCGGGCTATACTCATCCCGGCGCTTATTGCGGTTGCTTCATCGATCGCCTGTTTTGCCCTGGGCGCATCCTTTTTGGCGACGTTAAAATTCAGTTTGCGCAAGCCCTTGCGCGGTGACGGTTTGCTACTTTTAAGCTGTTCGAAGCGGTATTCCGCGTTGCTCAGAAGCAACGTCGCATGGCGAATCTTCCAGGCGAGATCACGGCCCTTCAAGGATACATCCGCGGGATAAAATTCAGCGTCGCGAGCACCCGAGTTGGCGAGTGCGGTAGCGATGGAATTGATCATGCGCGTAAACACACGCTCATTCATTTCGCTTTCCTTGCCACAACCGACCAGCAGTACGCGCTGCACGGCAAGCCCGGGAATCGAGGGTAGCAGCAGGGTTTGTCCAGCCTTACCTTCCATGTCGCCACGCTTCAGTATCGAGCTGAGAAAGCCTTTACTTGCCTTGTCGACGCGCTGTCCGCTGCCGGACAATTTTCGTGCCTGTGCAACGGTAATAATCTGGCAGGCACCGCGCGCGCTTTCGGGGATATTGTGTTTTAAACTGAATTCCATGGCTTTCCTGGTGTTGGTAGCTTCGATAAAGCGATAAGATACGTGAAGCGCGAGAAAAAACCAGTCGTAAGTAACAAATTCCTGCGAATGTTCAGCTTGCTTTAAGTATCGGGTTCGCAGACTGGCGCAGGCGAAATAATGCGGATACTAATTCTGTAATGAGTAACATCCTAACCGGCTATCTGGCCCGGGAAATATTCAAGACCAGCGCTGCTACAGTGTTGGTGCTGTATATTATTATAATCAGTAATGCGCTGGGCAGGGAACTGGCGGAGGTCGCCGAGGGTGATGTGCCGCGCCAGGCTTTGTGGATGGTCATGTTGAGTCAGTCGATCAACATTATTTCGCTGTTGCTGCCGGTCGGTATTTTCTTCAGCATAATTTTTACCCTGGGACGTATGTATAAGGATCATGAAATCGTGGTCATGAATGCTTGTGGAATTGGCCTGCATGATTTCTACAAGCCGGTGGCAATCGTGGTGCTGCCACTGCTGTTGGTAAGTGTTTATTTCAGCCTGATTTTAAATGCGCAACTGCAGGGCCTGGCGCTGGCCGCCATAGATGAGGGTGCTAACGAGCACCAGTTTAGCCTGATCAAGCCAGGGCAGTTTAACCATGCCGGGAGTGGCGATGGTGTCTTCTACATGGAGTCGCTCAGTAAAGACAGGCTTGAGTTGCAGGAAGTCATTCTCGGTCAGAAAGAAACGGATGGAGTGATTATCGAGTTAGCAAGATCCGGGCGGCAGAGGGTCTACGACAAGACGGGCGATTTATTTCTCGTTCTCGGACCCGGACAACGAATCGAGGGCGTGGCCGGTCGCAAGGACTTCAAGTTTCTTGACTATGAACAACATGGAGTATTGATCCGCAAGAAAAGCAAAACCGCTAGTGCTCATATACATAGTATCGAAAACAACGTTGCGGCGCTTTGGGCTTCCAGTCGAATGAGTGATCGGGTCGAATTGCAATGGCGGATTGCTATTCCGATGGTGTTAGTCACGCTGGCAATCGTTGCCGTGCCACTGTCGCACATATCACCGCGGCAAGGGCGCTTCGGCAAAGTGGGTTATGCGCTGTTAGTATATTTTGTCTACCTGAATCTGCTCGTTACAAACCGTGCTCAACTCGAAGCTGGAGTCGTGCCGATGGTAATCAATTTCTGGTGGGTGCACCTGCTTTTTATCGCGTTTGCCGGAGTACTCTTGTATCGACGCAACAAGGGTTTGTTGTTTCGTAAAGCTAAAGGGTCGTTATGATTGCTAATCGTTACCTCGTACGCACGATTCATCTCGGAACCTTTACTGTTCTGCTGGCGCTGGCTGCGCTGGGTGTTTTTTTCATGTTTATCGGCGAGCTCGAGGATGTCGGTAAAGGAGCCTATGACCTCCTCCAGGTATTTAAATTTGTCGCCTTGAGCGTTCCCGCAAGACTGGTCGAGTTTATGCCTATTGCAGTGCTGCTGGGTAGCATACTGAACCTCGGTTCCCTTGCCAGTAATAGTGAGATTATTGCGATGCAGGCGTCCGGGGTTTCATTGGCAAAATTGATAACTTCGCTGCTGCAGGCTGCAGTGATTCTGGCATTGCTGAGCTTCCTGTTAGCAGAGTGGGTTGTGCCTGTCAGCGAAGCATATGCGCGCACCGTCAAAAATCTGGCCAGGGGTAAATCCAGCGCCCTGTTCGTTAAAGAGGGCCTGTGGATTAAAGATGAAACGCGGGTATTGCATATCGATAAGCTTCTGCCGGGAGGAATTGCGCGCAATATTGAAATCTTCAAACTCGACCAACAAGGCAGCGTGGAATCAATTACCCGGGTCGGACGGGCAATTCCGATTGAGCAGGGGTGGGAATTACAACAGGTTGAGCGGTCGATCATAGGTGACAACAGGGTAGATACTTCAAGCTATGATCGTTTGATCTACAACGGTAGTCTGTCCCCCAGGCTGCTCGAAGTTCTAATGATCGAACCACAGCAGATGTCCAGCGGAGATTTATATGCCTACCTTAATTTTCTGCATGAGAATAAGCTGGATGCCAGCACTGCACAGCTAATATTCTGGCAGAAAATATCTTCCCCGCTAACGGTCATTGTCATGTGCTTGCTGGCGTTCCCGTTTGTGCTCGGAGTGCAGCGTCAAAGCAATGTCGGTCATCGTTTGCTGATTGGTATACTGCTGGGTCTGGTTTTCGTCGTGGTAAATCGATTGGTCACCCAGCTGGCGGTTCAGTTCGGCTTCAATGCGATACTGGTAGCGTTGTTACCCAGCCTGATATTTCTGGCGGTTGCCATTTTCCTGTTGACCAGGCGACAGTCACACGGTTCCGGCGGTTGACTACTTTTTGCTCGAGTTTGCGGTGGAGACTTTTACAATGCTGGTCCTGCTAAGCCTGTCATGCCAGGTGTACGGCCTGAATAGTCGCCACCAGTAGCCCAGACCAAAACAGAGTATAGAAACTAACGCGGATACCAGTCGCAGGTAACAGACGCCCCAGTCCGGATTGCCTCCGGACTCGTCGACTATGCGAATTTTCCACACCCGCATCCCCAGCGTCTGCCCGGATTTATGCCAGAACCATGCATAGAATGTAAACAGCGCCAGCAACAGGTAAAGAGTGAACCATGGACTCGATTCAATTGCTTCTCCCCGGTTGAATATTATTGCGATCGCAGTGAAGAAAAAAAGCACTGCAAAAATTAGCATACTGTCGTACACTATCGCTGCGAATTGTCGGATCAGGCTCGCGGGAGGTAAGTCACTAAAAGAGGTCGAAGTCATTTGTTGAAACGAACTTGAACAGACAAAAAATGTGCGGCCGGGTAAATTTTTTCCGGGTAAATTTAATTGCAATTCTGCTACAACTTTTTTTATTCACGCAACTATAATACACAACGTAGAAAAGTTCTCGTGTTCGCGTTAATTACAGAGTTGCTATTGTATTATTGCGAATGCTTTTTATAATGACAGCCTTAAGTGAACGTCAGGAGACTTGAAGATGGCGACAGCAAAAAAAGCAGTAAAGTCGAAGCCCAAAGCAAAAGCTAAAAAACCAGCAGTAAAGAAAAAGCCGGTTGCACCAGCAGCAAAGAAAAAAGCAACTAAACCAGCAGTAAAAAAGAAGGCGGCCAAGCCTGCGGTGAAGAAGAAAGTCGTAAAGAAAAAAGCGACTCGCCCCGCGGTTAAAAAGAAAGCAGCAAGACCCGCGGTCAAGAAACGACCAGCAACAAAAAAGAAGTCATCCGCAAGTTCCGCTTCCAGTGCCAGGGTGAAGTCTTTAGAGGCCAACATCAAGGCTCTGAAAAATCAGATTGCAGCATTGAAGCAAGAGATTAAAACTCATGGTAAGCATGTCAATCTCCTGGATAACCTTTCTGCAAAACGTAGCTCGGCTATTGCAAAGTTCATAAGTGGATGGGATAAGATGGCCCACGCCGGAGCGGCCAGGTCGGCAAAGGCCAAAAAGAAGAAAAAGTAAGCAACTGATGTTAGAACCTGATTAAGGGCACAGCTTGCTGTGCCTTCTGTGCCTTTTTTTTTGTTCATGAAGAAACCAACCGCAAATCATAGCGAACCCGAGATCGAACGTTTCATCGACAGCCTCTGGTCGCAGAAAGGACTTGCCGAGTTGACGCTAAGTGCCTATCAACAGGATTTGCGGCAGTTCTCCCGCTGGCTGGCAACGCGGCGGCAGAAACTTTTCGATGCGCAGCAGTCCAGTATTCAGCAGTTTCTGGCAGAACGTTTTGCCAAAGGTGCCTCGGCTCGCTCCAATGCCCGCCTGTTATCAACCCTCAAGCAGTATTACCGTTACCTGATCAGAATTGGCGAACGCCAGGACAACCCCACCGCCCTGATCAGCGCACCCAGGATTCATCGAAGCCTGCCGCAGTCACTCGGTGAAAGCGATATCGAAAAGTTGCTGGACGCCCCGGATATTGAAAGCAAATTTGGTTTGCGCGATCGCTGTATGCTCGAACTTATGTACAGTTCAGGACTACGCGTCAGCGAACTGGTGGGATTACAGTTGAGTCAGATAAATACCAATCTCGGACTGGTTCGACTGATCGGCAAGGGTAATAAGGAGCGGGTGATCCCGGTTGGCGAAGAAGCGTTACACTGGTTGGGCCGGTACGTGAAGCAGGGGCGTCCCGGTCTGCAATCTGCGAAGTCCAGGAGTGACGCACTTTTTTTATCGAGCCGCGGTAGTGCGATCACGCGTCAGGCGTTCTGGCAAAATATCAAGAAACACTTACTAAAGGCAGGCGTAAAAACTGTTTATTCTCCTCACTCGTTGCGCCACGCTTTTGCTACGCACCTGCTAAATCACGGGGCCGATCTGCGCACCGTGCAGATGCTATTGGGTCATAGCAGCTTGTCGACCACCCAGATTTACACACACATAGCGCAGGCACGGCTGCAATCGATCCACGCTCAGCATCATCCCCGCGGTTAACCCCGAGTTTCCCAGGCCTGACCCCCTCGAAGCCTTAGTGGAGCAGGGTGAACAGTTTGCGCCGGTATTTTTGCACGCTGGGATGTTCCCCGCCGAGCAGGTCGAAAATTTCGAGCAAACCGGTACGGCCGGCGTCGTCTTCGAAGCTGCGATCGTTGCGCATGATGCTTAACAGGCACTCCATCGCGTCGTCATACTCACCCCGGGCAACCAGGTGCCGGCTTTTCTGCAGTAACGCATCCAGATCCGCAGGATTCTGTGACAGGCGTTGCTCTATTTCATCCAGAGCGGGCAGGTCGGCAAGCTGGGCAGCAAGATTAATTTCGGCGCGCAGCTTAACCGCCGGGTCCAGCTTGTTGCCGTCTTCGTCAAGACTGTCCAGTAGCGTCAGGGCGCTCGTGCTGTCACCTTGTGCATGCACCATTTGCGCAATCGAGATCTTGAGTTCGGCGTTGTCCGGATCCCTGGCCAGGGCCTGGTTTAGCATTTCAAGCGCCTGTTCGGTATGGCCCTGTTGATATGCCATTGTTGCGGCCTGTATGAATTGATCTGATTCCGAAACTATATGCTTGTCCAGCATTTCGCGAATATCGGATTCTGGAACTGCGCCCATGCGCTCATCGACGATTTGCCCTTTGAAAAACAGTTTCATGGTAGGCAGGCTCTTGATGCCGAAATGCGCCGCCAATTCCTGCTCGGCATCGGCGTTTACCTTGGCCAGCTCGAATTTTCCTGCGTATTCCTCGGCGAGTTTCGCCAGCATCGGCATGATGGTTTGACAGGGTTGGCACCAGTCAGCCCAGAAATCGACCAAAACAGGTTTATTCATTGAATTTTCCAGCACCAGATTCTGGAAATTCTGCATACTTACATTGTGAATATAAGGTGACTCGCTCATAATAGAGAACCTGAAAAAAGATGCGCATTATATCAGGACGATAGCCATGAATTACAAGGGTTCGATGCCGCGCGAAGGCTCTACACTCAGGAATCACCAGATTTGAAAAACCAGTACGACGCCGCCTCGATAGAAGTCCTCACGGGGTTAGAACCGGTTAAGAAACGACCGGGCATGTATACGGACACCACGCGACCCAATCATCTCGCACAGGAAGTGATCGACAATAGTGTCGATGAGGCGATTGCCGGCTATGCGACGCAGATAGGCGTCATCCTGCATGCGGACCAGTCATTAAGTGTCATTGACAACGGGCGCGGTATGCCGGTCGATATTCATCCTCAGCAGAAAATACCCGGGGTAGAGGTGATTCTCACCAAGCTGCATTCAGGGGGCAAGTTTTCCAACAAGAATTACCAGTTTTCCGGCGGACTGCATGGCGTTGGGGTGTCGGTTGTCAACGCTTTGTCCAGACAGCTCGACGTGCGCGTGCGCCGGGATGGCAAGGAATACACGATCAGTTTCAGCGATGGCGACAAAAAAGAAAAGCTGACGCAAACCGGCACGGTCGGGAAAAAGAATTCCGGCACCAGTTTGCGTTTCTGGCCCAACCCGAAGTATTTTGACAGCCCGACTTTTTCGGTAACGCGGCTAAAGCACATATTGCGCGCCAAGGCTGTGTTGTGTCCCGGTTTGCGCGTTAAATTCTATGTCGAGAAAACCAAGGAATCGATCGAGTGGATGTACCAGGATGGTCTCGCGGATTACCTGCTCGAATCCCTGGCGGGATTTGAACTATTGCCGCCACAACCTTTCTTTAACTCCCTGCAAGGAGAGCATGAAGCTGTCGACTGGGCGGTTTTATGGTTACCGCAGGGCGGCGAGTCGATCACCGAGAGTTACGTTAACCTGATTCCTACCGCGCAGGGTGGAACCCACGTCAACGGCTTGCGCACCGGAATAACCGATGCGATTCGTGAGTTTTGCGAATTTCGCAACCTGTTGCCACGTGGCGTCAAGATCGCTCCCGATGATGTCTGGGACAAGGTAAGTTTCGTACTCTCGGTGAAGATGGAAGATCCCCAGTTTTCGGGGCAAACCAAGGAACGCCTGTCATCGCGTGAAACGGCGGCCTTTGTATCAGGAGTTGCCAAGGATTCTTTCAGCCTGTGGCTTAATCAACATGCCGACATCGGTGATCAGCTGGCGCAATTGGCGATATCAAGTGCGCAAAGCCGATTAAAAAGCGCGAAGAAAGTAGTTCGCAAGAAGGTCACTTCGGGTCCTGCCCTGCCGGGAAAGCTGTCCGACTGCAGCAGCCAGGATGTGGGCCGCACCGAGATTTTTCTGGTCGAAGGCGACTCCGCCGGTGGCTCGGCGAAGCAGGCGCGGGATCGCGCGTTTCAGGCGATCATGCCGTTGCGCGGAAAGATTTTGAATACCTGGGAGGTGCCCTCCGATCAGGTGCTGGCTTCGCAGGAGGTACACGATATATCGGTTGCCATCGGGGTCGAGCCGGCCTCGGATAACCTGACCAACTTGCGCTACGGCAAAATCTGCATCCTCGCCGATGCCGATTCTGATGGCGCACACATCGCGACCCTGTTATGTGCATTGTTTCTGCGGCATTTTCAGCCACTGGTTGAAAAGGGGCATGTTTATGTCGCCAAGCCGCCGCTCTACCGCATCGACGTTGCCAAGGACAAGTACTATGCGCTCGACGAGGCAGAACGGGACGGCATCCTCGATCGCATCACTGCCGAAAAACGCAAGGGCAAGGTTACGGTAACACGCTTCAAGGGGCTGGGTGAAATGAACCCGATGCAATTGCGCGAGAGCGCGATTGCACCCGATACCCGCCGCCTGGCGCAGCTGACGATCGCGCCAGGGGACAAGACTTTCAAAACCATGGACATGATGCTGGCCAAGAAGCGTGCCTCCGACCGCAAGGAGTGGCTGCAAACCAAGGGAGACCTGGCGGAAGTATGAGCGAGAACATGGAACTCGATTACGAGGGCGTCGAAAAGCAGCCCCTGCATGTTTTTACCGAGAAGGCCTATCTCGACTACTCGATGTACGTCATCCTCGATCGCGCTTTGCCGCATATTGGCGATGGACTGAAACCGGTGCAGCGCCGCATCATTTATGCGATGTCGGAACTGGGATTATCGGCCAGCTCGAAGCACAAGAAATCGGCTCGTACCGTCGGCGACGTGCTCGGCAAGTACCATCCGCATGGCGATGCCGCCTGTTACGAGGCGATGGTGTTGATGGCGCAGGCGTTTTCCTATCGATACCCGTTGATCGATGGCCAGGGTAATTTCGGTTCGCCCGACGATCCCAAGTCTTTTGCGGCCATGCGCTACACCGAATCGCGACTGTCGGAGTTTGCGCGCGTGCTGCTGCAGGAACTGGGGCAGGGCACGGTGGACTGGATCGCCAACTTCGATGGCACCATGCAGGAGCCGTCGCTGCTACCCGCGCGCCTGCCGCATATCCTGCTCAACGGCACTACCGGTATCGCCGTCGGGATGGCCACCGATTTACCGCCACATAACCTGCGTGAGGTGGCCAGGGCCTGCATCATGCTGCTGGACAAGGCGAAGACCCCGCTCGATGACTTGTTGAAGCATTTGCAGGGGCCCGATTATCCGACCGAGGCCGAAATTATCACGCCGAGCGAAGAACTGCGCACCATGTATGAAACCGGCAGCGGTTCGATTCGCATGCGCGCTGTGTTCGAGCGCGAGGACGGTGACATTATTGTAACCGCGTTACCGCACCAGGTTTCAGGTGCGCGTGTGATGGAGCAGATCGCGCAGCAGATGCTGGCGAAGAAGCTGCCGATGGTGGATGACCTGCGCGACGAGTCCGATCATGAAAACCCGACCCGGCTGGTGATTGTGCCACGTTCCAACCGCGTCGATGTCGAATCCCTGATGGGGCACTTATTCGCGACCACCGATCTCGAGCGTACCTACCGCGTTAATATGAACGTAATCGGTACCAACGGTCGTCCGCAGGTCAAGAATCTGAAGCAAATCCTGCAGGAATGGATCGCCTTTCGCGTTGTCACCGTGCGCCGCCGCCTGCAGTGGCGCCTCGACAAGGTCGATGCGCGCCTGCACGTGCTGGAAGGCCTGTTAATCGCGTTTCTGAATCTGGATGAAGTGATCCGTATCGCGCGCGAGGAAGACGACCCGAAGGCGGAGTTGATCAAGACATTCAAGATCAGTGAGATCCAGGCCGAGGCGATTCTCGAAACCAAGCTGCGCCATCTCGCAAAACTCGAAGAAATGAAAATTCGAGAGGAACAGGAAGCGCTCAGTGAGGAGAAAAAGGAGCTGGAAAAATCGCTCGGCTCGGAGCGTCGCATCAAAACCCTGATCAAGAACGAGATTCAGCAGGACGCCGAAACCTATGGCGATGAACGGCGCTCGCCGATCGTCAGCCGCGAAGCCGCGCGAGCCCTCGATGAATCCGACCTGGTGCCCTCCGAGGCTCTCACCGTGGTGCTATCGAGCAAGGGCTGGGTGCGCGCTGCCAAGGGGCACGACATCGACGCGCGTGCCCTCAACTACAAGTTCGGCGATGGTTTTCAGGATATGGCGCTGGGCAAGAGCAACCAGAACGTAGTGTTTGTCGATTCTTTCGGGCGTGCCTACGCGCTGACCGCGCATACGCTGCCGTCGGCGCGTGGCCAGGGTGAACCGCTGACCGGACGCTTCAAACCGGCCAGTGGTGCTGAATTCAAAAGCTGCCTGATGGGACGTGACGAAGATCAATTCCTGATGTCGTCGTCGCACGGTTATGGTTACGTGTGCAAGTTTGCCGATATGGTGACGCGCAGCAAAAACGGCAAGGCGCAAATCAGCCTTTCGAAAGGCGCGAAGCTCATGCCGGTGGCCGCGGTTACCGATTACGACTCGGACCACGTGGTTTCGATCACCAGTGACGGCTTTGCCGCCCTGCTGGAGATAAAGTCGGTGCCGCAACTGGCCAGAGGCAAGGGCAGTAAGATCCAGGGTATTCCGCCCAAACGCATCAAGGCCGGTGAAGAAGAGATTGCATTTATCGCCTGCCTGTCGGGAAAGCAGAAACTCGTTATCCATTGTGGCAAGAAATACAAAACCATGAATCTGAAGGAACTCGAGGATTACCGCATCGAGCGCGGCAAGCGCGGTCGCAAGCTGCCGCGTGGCTATCAGAACGTCACTGCTATCGAAGTCGTCGATTAAGGTCTGTTTGCCAGATCAGTCGCCAGGGTTTAAATCTTCAAAATCCCTGCGTACCTGTTCATATCTTTGCTGGAAATTGTTGCTGTCGCCGTAGGGCAGAAATTTATGATAACGGCCGTGGATGCTGGATAGTTTCCTGGCATGTTTTATCGGGCACCAGTACTGCTCTGATCTCGCGCCGATTTCCTGGGTCCAGGCAATCAAACCGTTAAAGTAACTGCAGTAAATGCAGTTCAGTTTTTCGATCCAGTTGAGGTAAGCGAGGCTCTGGTGATCAATCACGATATAGTCGCTGCGTTTCACCCTGGGGATGCGGTAAATCCTGAAGCAACTTGAATGATAAATGGAAACCACGAGATCCATAAAAAGCGCCGGGAGCAGGCACGACCAGATGATTGGAAAGGTCAATGTATTGAGTAGCGATGCCTCGGCGAAGTAGGTATGTATTTTAGTGGCCAGCGTTCGGTGGTAGCGTTTCGTCCCTTCCTCGAAGCGTACCCGTTTACCCTTGATGATATAAAAATACTCGTCCTGTTTCTGTTGCAGTTCCTGCAATAGCTCCTGCTCGAGTTTTTTAATTTGCGCAATAATTTCTTCCAGCTTGTTCATTCTGCTACCGATCCGGTGAGAGGAAAAAGAGCGCGTAAGACGCGCAGGCCTATCTTCGCAGAGTCGGATTGATGAATGAAGCCGAGTCTACATCGAGCTGAAGTCGTAGTTCAGTTCCTTTTGCGGTGCCTGCAGGAAATCGCCCTGGACGAAATCGACATTCAATGTCCACAGTACGCTCAGTACCGCTGCATCTGTTACGCCGGGAGTTATCGAATTGATCTCCATGTCATTCGCCTGGTAGGCAAGTTCACGAATACTGTCCTGATTTTCAGTATTTTGTGCGAGGCCATCCATATAAACATGGTTGATGCGTACGTAATCTGCGTCGACATGTTTAACCAGTTGAAATGGATTAAGCCCGGTACCAAACTCGTCGATGCCGAATTTACAGTGCACTTGCTGCAGGGCCCCGGCCAGGGTCTTGGCGGCCTTGAGTTGATTCACCGCATGCGCTTCATCAATCATGAACACCAGTTGGGCACCGTTGATTCCGGACTTGGACAGGTTTTCGGATACCCAGACCGCAAGCCCGGGGTCCTGGATTGAGTCGGCGCTCAAGGGTATGAGAAATTCGATCGTGCGTCCTTGCTTATTGCTGTCTGCAATCTTTTTCATGGCGTGCAGTATTTTCCAGCGATCGAGCATTTTTGCGGTTCCGGTGCGTTCTGCGGCGGCCTGGTAGTCACGGGGGTAAAGCGTTTCGCCGTCTTCGGAAGTAATTTCGAGGCTTGACAGGTAGCGTTCGCCGCCCTGGGCCTTGACTCCGACGATGGGTTGATACATTCCCCTGATACGGTTCTGGTTGAGTGCGTTCTTAATCAGGTCGGCGGTAATGCCGTCCTCTTCTTCCAGTGTCATCTCGCCTGCTTTTGGAATATAGGTTGTGGATTGATTACCACCCTGGGCCTGGATTTCATCGCAGGCTTTTTCAGCGCGAGATATAATTTCATTTGGATTATCGGGTGAGTTTTCATCGATAAATACCACCGCTGCGCTGCAGGTTGCATTGATCGATTGATTACCGATTTCCGCAACATACTCCCCGATGAGTTCGGTTATCTTCGCAGCGCGGGATTCGCTCTGCTGTCTGTCCTTGATCTTGCTCAGGCAGGTGTAGGAACATGCGCCGAAGCGGGCAACGATGTCTTCGGGATCAGCATTTTTTTTTCAGTATGTCGGCAATATCGCTGATCAATGTATCGCAACCGGATATGCCCAGCATGTCGCGTATCGACTGGAAGTTATCGATTGCTATGTAAATAATTGCCGATTGATGTATCGCATTGATCGCCTGGGTAATCGACGTCTTGAGTTCATCCATAAAAAACTGGCGGTTGTAGAGTCCTGTGATCAGGTCGTGCTGATGCAGGTAATTGATCTGCTCTTCGAGCGCGGAAGTATCGGCGCTGGAACGAATCAGGATTTGCGTGCAGGGCTCGCCCTCGAAACTGGCGTGTGAAAATTCAAGCGTCGCGGTTATGCTTTCACCGCTGCTATGAATCAATTTCAGGTTAAGTTCGTTGCTCTCGTTTTCATCTTTACTCAGCTCGCGTAAGAAATTTTTTAACTCGGTTTGTTGCGAAGAATCAACCATGTCGATAATCGATGTACCCTCGAGTTCATCGAAATCCGTGTTGCCAAACAGTTCCATGTAGACCTCGTTGGCAAAAATATGCATGCCTTCATGCACGTAGGCTACGGCATCCTTGGAGTTTGACAGCAGGTTCTGGCAACGTTTCTCACTCTCCTGGAACTGAAGTTCCAGTCGCATCGCGCGCCGCCAGATATTGATATTGAACAACTCGCGTTTGATGACCTGAATTAAATGCTCGAGACTGTCGCTGGCTACGACATCCTGCGCGCCTTCCTCGATCGCCGCAACTATTACCCCGGTGTCGATCTTTTTGGCCATCGCGATCAAAGCCACGTGACGACCACACTCAGCGATCAGCTGCTTTGCCTGGCCAAGGGATAACTCGGGCAGGTCGACTGAGAACAGCACCAGGTCGAGGGTTTTGTTTTCGAGAATTTGGGCCATGTCCTCGCCGTCTTCAGCGAATTCGGCACGCACATGCATACCGGCCGCGCGCAATGAGCTGGTAATTTTTTCGGCCTTGTGAACGCCCTCGTCAACGATCAGCAGACGAATCAGTTTTTCTTCAGTTTCCATATACTCTTGCGCTAACAACAGAATGCTTTTCCAGGTACCAATAATAGACGATATATTTCGAATCAAACATAGATTCCGGTATGATTGGCGTTTTTTTGACTGAGACAGCTAATGGCAAGTTACAGCACGAATGAATTTCGCAGCGGCCTCAAGATCATGCTCGACGGCGATCCCTGCACCATCATCGAAAATGAATTCGTCAAACCGGGTAAAGGGCAGGCCTTCAATCGGGTCAAAATCCGCAATTTAAAGACGGGACGGGTACTGGACAAGACCTTCAAGTCCGGCGAATCGGTCGAGGCTGCCGACGTTATCGATGTCGATATGCAGTATCTTTACAGCGATGGCGAGTTCTGGCATTTCATGGATCCGGAGTCTTACGAACAACAGGCCGCCGATGCCAACGCGGTCGGCGATGCCCATCTCTGGCTGAAGGCGCAGGATAGTTGTGAAGTTACGCTATACAACGGCAGCCCGATCGGGGTAACGCCGCCCAATTTTGTCGAACTTGAAATCACCGATACCGATCCGGGACTAAAAGGGGATGCCGCCCAGGGAGGCACCAAACCGGCGACACTGGAATCAGGGGCTGTCGTCAAGGTGCCGCTGTTTCTCGAAATCGGTGAACAGGTCAGGGTGGATACCCGTTCGGGTGAATATATGTCACGGGTAAAGAAGTAGTCGGAACTTCTTTGCGATGAGCTGGCAACCAAGCGCGAAGCTGGAGGTAATCCGCGAACGAGCGAGGGTTTATAACCAGATAAGGACTTTCTTTAATAACCGTGGCTGTCTCGAAGTCGATACGCCTGTACTGATGCCAGCGACCAGTACCGATGCCAACATCGATTCGATGGCCGTCGCTCACACCGAACGGCCCCTGTATTTGCAGACTTCGCCGGAATTCGCGATGAAGCGACTGCTGGCCGCGGGCAGCGATTCGATTTTCCAGATTTGCCATGCCTTTCGACAGGGTGAATCGGGGCGACTGCATAACCCTGAATTCAGTTTGCTGGAGTGGTATCGCGTCGGCTATGACTATCGTCAACTCATGGCTGAGATTGAATTGCTGATTACCACGCTCAGTTTACGGCGCTGCAGCTTTAGCTATGTTAGCTACAGAGATTTATTCAGCCAGTCGCTGGGCCTCGATATTGGCGAGGTTACACTGGAAGATTTGCGCCGACATTGCCGGCAACTGGTTCCTGGTACTGATGCCAGCGAACTCGAATTTGACCAATGCCTCGATCTGCTTTTATCGATGGCTATCCAGCCCTCCATGCAGGGTTACCAGTTCGTCTACGATTATCCTGAATCGCAGGCTGCATTGGCCCGAATCAACCTGCATGACAGTGGCGTGGCTGAGCGCTTTGAATTATTTTTCGATGGCATTGAACTTGCCAACGGATTTTCCGAACTTACCGACGCTGCACAGCAACGTTCGCGTTTTGAACTTGATACCGAAATGCGCAGGAACAGGGGGTTACCGCAATATGAGATCGACGAACGTTTGCTGGCGGCGCTAGAGTCCGGACTGGAGGATTGCGCTGGTGTTGCCGTCGGTCTCGACCGATTGCTGATGGTGATACTCGGTCTCGATTCTATCGACGAGGTGTTAACCTTCAGAGACTAGTTCCGGCAGCAATGTCAGGTCGGGAAGTGACCGATTAGCTGCCCCATTTTTACGGTTTGACCGGGCTTGATATGCGGTAACCATTCAATATTTTTGCCCGTTAACAGAATCACCGTTGAGCCCATATTGAAACGTCCCATCTCCGCCCCCTTGGCAATATCCTTGCGGGTATGACTATAGTCATACTCGCTGATTTTTTTTGCCCGGGGCGGCACTACCAGTCCGCTCCACACGGTCTCGATCGCGGCAACATTCAGCGCACCAACCAGCACCATCACCATGGGTCCGGCGCTGGTTTCGAAGTAACACACGAGCCGCTCATTGCGTGCAAACAGTCGAGGAATTTCTTCTACTGTCCATTGCGCGACGCTGAAAAGTCGTCCGGGCACATGAATCATTTTTTGCATATTGGCATCGAGTGGCATATGCATGCGGTGGTAATTATAGGGTGCAAGATAAATGGTCGCGAAGCGACCATCCGCAAATTCGGCCGCCATGCTCTTGTCGCCACCGAGCAATTCGAGAGCGCTGTAGCCCCGGCCCTTGGCCTGCATGATGGCACCTGCCCGGACAGGCCCGGCTTGCGAAATAGTGCCGTCACAGGGGCAGGCGAGAGTGTTGTCGCCCGGTGCAATGGGCCGAAGCTCCCGTTTAAGCGGGCGGGTAAAGAATTCATTGAAGGTCTGGTAGTAGCCGATTTCTGTTTCTTCGGCTTCCTCCATATCGACACCGTACTGTTTTACGAACCATTCGATCAGGGGTTTAACCTGGGGGCCGCGCAGGCGCGTTAGCAGGTAAACCACCCGCGACACGGCGTGGTGCGGCAAGATGTAGAACATGACTTTGAGGAATTTTTGTTTCTTACTTAATTCGGCCATGTTTACTTTTTCACAGTCATGTTCAGGTTTTGTGTGGAACCGTCGTCGAGTTCGATCACAATTTGCAGCACATCACCCGGTTTAGTCGGTTCAGCTGGATTCATCATCATTAAATGTAGTCCACCGGGCGCCAGTTTCACGGTTGAATCAGGCTCGATGATTAAAGTCGGCACCGCTTCCATTCGCATCATGCCGTCTTCGGCAATGGTCCGGTGAATCTCGACACTTGCAAAAGCGTCGCTGCGTATTGCGATAATGCTGATCGCGTTGGCCCCGGCATTGCGAATTGTCATGTAGCCGGCGCGTACCGGGACCGCTGGTGGCAGGTTCTTTATCCAGGCGTTGTGGATATCGAGCTCGGCGCTGGCGACGCCGGGAAAAATAAGCACCAGGGTAAGCAGTAACCGTAACATGTGGATTCGACTCGACTAGTTGTGTTCGACAATGCGCGTCATGTCGCGCGCTAGCGCGAGTGCATCATGTGGTGCACTGAAAAGGCCCGCAAACTCAGCCTGCGGGTTTACCAGAACGATAGCTGAACTGTGATCGACATCGTAGCTGGTACTGGCTTCACTTTTATTACGGATACTGTGCGCGATGCCCAGCGATCGGGTCAGCGGAGTCAACTTTTCCAGGGGCGCGGTGGCGCCGATAAAAGCGGGATTGAAATAGGTAACATAAGCGGCAAGAATTTCGGCATTGTCGCGTTCAGGATCCACTGAGACAAAGTAAACCTGGATTGCTTCAAGTACATCCGGATCTTCAATCGCGGTGAACATCTCGGCCATGGTTTGCAGGCTGGCAGGACAAATATCGGGGCAGTGGGTATAGCCGAAAAATATCAGGTTCCATTTGCCCGTCATACCGGATCGGGTCAGCGGCCGGCTGTTGTGGGTTACCAGTTCGAATTCAGGCAGGGCGCGCGCCTGGTCGCCGAACCAGAGGCCGTCCTCGAGTTCGACTGGCTTGTTGCTGTTGAGAAACCAGGAGATCGAGAAACCTCCGATCAGGGCCAGCACCGCAACGATTGCGATACTCGATTTATTCATAGTCGTTATCGTGTAAAATTCGCGGCATTATATTTCAACTGGTAGTAAACACAACGTGGCGATTCCCGAAAACCTGCAAGCCCTTACTACTATTCGAGATTTCATTCGTTGGGGAAGCAGCGAGTTTGTGCGCAACGAGCTGAGTTTTGGCCATGGTTTTGTCAACGCGTTTGACGAATCCAGGTATCTGGTTTTGCACACGCTTGCGCTGCCTTTTGACTGCTCTGAGGCTTACCTGGACGCGGTCCTGACTCCGCCCGAACGCGAACAGGTTATCGATATCCTGCAGCTGCGCATAAATTCCCGCCGGCCTGCGGCCTATATCACGCGGGAGTCGTGGTTTTGCGGGCTTAGATTTTACGTTGACGAGCGGGTGCTGGTGCCGCGTTCACCGCTCGCCGAACTCATCGCGAATCATTATGAACCCTGGGTGGATAGCAGCCGGGTACAGCGTATCCTCGATCTCTGCACTGGCAGTGGCTGTATCGCGATTGCCTCGAAGTATCATTTCCCGGCGGCCGAAGTCGGTGCTTCCGATATTTCGCCTGCAGCGCTCGAAGTAGCCGCGCTGAACCTCGAGCAACACGATCTGAGCAACCAGGTAGACCTGTATGAGTCCGACCTGTTTGACTCGATTCCAGCGCAGTCTTTTGACGTAATAGTTAGCAATCCGCCTTATGTCGATGCCGAGGATATGTCCGCCCTGAGCGAAGAATTCCGGCATGAGCCGGCTATTGGTCTGCGTGCGGGTGATGATGGTCTGCAGCTGGTCGATCGTATCCTGGCAGGGGCAGGTGAATTCCTGAGCGAGCATGGTGTCATTTTTATCGAGGTCGGGAATTCGCAGGCGGCCCTCGAGGCCAGGTATGACTTTCTGCCAATGACGTGGATAGATTTTGAATTCGGTGGTGGAGGGGTTTGCGCTATAAAGGCGCAGGATCTGGAGCAACACAAATCCGAGCTGACCGCTATCGCCGGTTAGCCACACAGGCAGGGAATATGAGATCAACTACAGGCTGGAAATTCAGCGATGCAGGAGGGAATAATTGTGGCGATGAACACAGCGCTGCATATCTAAAGCGTTTCGAGGGTTGCCGGTTTTTGTTAATACCTGATGCGGAGTACAGTTATGTCCTGGTGGGGTAAGGCACTGGGTGGTGCCTTCGGGTTCATGGTTGGTGGACCTCTCGGTGCGCTGATGGGAATCGCCTTCGGTCATAGCTTTGACCGTGGCATGGGCAAAATGGACGGCGCCGAATGGGGCGCCGACCAGGAACGTATCCAGGCGGCATTCTTTACCGCCACATTTTCGGTAATGGGTTATCTCGCCAAGGTTGATGGCCGGGTCACCCGCGACGAAATCAAGCTGGCCGAAGCAGTTATGGACCGGCTTGGCTTGAGCAGCGAAATGCGCAGCTCGGCAAAAAAGCTGTTCAACGAGGGCAAGTCGGACGATTTTCCCATCGACGAGGTGCTCGACCAGTTCAGACGCGAGACGCATCGACGTACTACCCTGATTCAGATGTTTCTCGAGATCCAGTTGCAGGCCGCTTACGCCGATGGCGTTATGCATCCCGCGGAAAAAGAAGCGCTGGTCAACATCTGTCAGCACCTGGGTATCCCGGTATCCCGACTGGATCGGCTCGAGGAAATGCTGCGCGCGGGTTTTGGACGTGCCGGTTATGATGCCGCGACTGCCAGGACATCACTCAAGGATGCATACCGGTTGCTGGGGGTGGATGAGGGCGTGAGTAATGCCGAGCTCAAAAAAGCCTATCGGCGACTGATGTCGCAACATCATCCCGACAAGCTGGTTGCAAAAGGATTGCCGGAACAGATGATTCAGGACGCAACCGAGAAAACCCAGCAGATCAAGGCCGCTTACGAGCTCATTCGTAAATCCCGTGATGCATGAAGAAGTTGTATACGCACGAAAACCGTATGATCGTCTTCAACCTTAAGAATGTGTTGCAGGCAGAGGGCATCGAAACCATCGTTGTCAACGAGTTTGCCGCGGGAGGCGCGGGGGATCTTGCGGCTTTCGACACCTGGCCGGAACTATGGATCGAGGACGAAACCAGGCTCGAACAGGCGCAGGCAATAATACAGGGTATCCTGAGCAACCGGAAAACCGAGGACTGGTTTTGCCGGACTTGCCAGGAGCAAAACGATGCTTCGTTCCAGATTTGCTGGAATTGTGGGCAAGCAATTGAATAAGCGGAGACCATGCTGATGAAAAATTTGCTTTTTGGGTTACTGCTGCTGGCTCCGGTCACTCATGCCGGTGAGGTCAGTATTGTCGGAGTGAGCGTCGAGTGCCCCGCTAGCTGTACTTTTTCGGTAACGCTCGAGCACGCCGATCAGGGTTGGGGGCATTATGCCGATCAATGGGATGTCGTTACCCTGGACGGCAGGTTATTGAAATCGCGTGTATTGCATCACCCTCATGAACAGGAGCAGCCTTTCACCCGCTCGCTGTCCGGAGTATTGATTCCTGCAGGGGAGAGCAAGGTGAAAATTCGCGCCAGGGATTCAAAGCATGGTTACAGCGAGCAGGAATTTATTGTCGATATACCGGGTCGTAGCTGACCCGCGTGCATTATGCGGGCCAGTTTTCCCGCCACAGTAATCGCAGCCCGAGGAGAATCATTACACTGCCGGGAATCCAGCGCTGTACCCAGTCACCGATTCTACCGCGGGTGCGCATGGCGCCGGCCGCAACCAGGTAGGCGATCGAGCCGTTTACGATGGCGCCGGTAACCAGGAATACCGAACCCAGCGCAATCGATAGCAGGAATCCGGGCGTTTCGACCGAATTTAAAAATTGCGGAATGAAGGCGAGAAAAAACAACGCGATCTTGGGGTTGAGCGAATCCACCACCAGCCCGCGGCGAAAGTATTGCCAGCTGTTCAGCGCAGGCGAACAGGTCGGGCTTGTTGCTGCCTTTCGCCGAGTTGCCAACAGATCGATACCCAGGTAGATCAGGTAGGCTGCACCGAGATACTGAACGATTACAAATACGCCCGGTGTGGTCGCGAGTATCGCGGCAACACCGCTGGCAGCCAGTACCACATGAATAAAGGCGCCAGCCGTCATGCCAAGCACCGCGAAAACGCCAGCCTTGAATCCACCCGCCGCGCTGATTGAAGTCACCAGTATTACCGAAGGACCGGGTGACAGGTTGACCGCGAGACAGGCAATCACCAGCAGCACGAAAGTATCGAGAGTCACGACTAAGTTTTACGCGCCAGCTCACGGGCGTCAACCAAAGCGTTGACCGAACGCGTTACGTCAGCCGGTGTCGTGGCCCAGGAACATATGCTGATTCGCATTACACTGCGCTGTTGCCACTGGGTGCCGCCGACCCAGCAATCGCCGGATTGCTGGACGTTTTTTATCGTCTCCATGGTTACCGGGTCGCTGTCGCAGGCAACCAGCACCTGGTTGAAGACAACTTCATTCAAAATTTCAAAGCCGTGCTGCTCGAGTTCATCCGCGAACTGTCGGGCGCGAAGGTGAAAACCGTAAATCAGTTCATCGATTCCGGATCTGCCCAGATACTTGAGGGCTGCCCAGAGTTCGCATATGCGCGCGCCGCGACATTTCCGGTGTGTGCAGCATACCGTCGCGATTATCGCTGTATACGATATAGGCGCCGGCGGCATGTAATGCATTTACCAGTGCGTCACGGTCGCGACACATGATGACCCCGCTGTCATACGGGGTGTTCAGCGTCTTGTGACCGTCAAATGACCAGGAGTCGGCGAGTTCAACACCACGGGTCAGGTGTTTCAGCTGATCGCTGGCGGCAGCCCATAGACCGAAAGCACCATCGATATGCACCCAGGCATCGGCTGCCCTGGCTTTTTGGCACAGGTTGACAAAATCGTCGAAAGCGCCGGAATTCACATTGCCGGCCTGCAGGACCAGGATGGTCGACTGGTCAAGTTCGGGAACCAGCTGCGCATCGATGCGGCCCTGCGCGTCGGCATCCACCCATTCGACATTATCGATGCCGAACCCGAGTAACGCGATTGCCTTGGTGACGGTGCCATGGGTTTGCCGGCTGGCGATCACACGCAGGCGCGGCGCGTTGATAAATCCCTGCCGATTTATATCCCAGCCGAGGCGGGAGAAGTTTCTGTGCCTGGCCGCGGCGAGGCCGCAGAAGATAGACATCGACGAACCGCTGACATAGCCGGCTACGGTAGATTCGGGTAGTCCAAACAGGTCGCGTAACCAGGCTTCGGTTACTTCTTCGAGCCGTGATGCGACCGGAGAGGACAGGTATAGCGGTGTGTTCTGATCCCAGAAATCTGCCAACCAGCGCACCGCCAGTGTCGCTGGAATAACGCCGCCGTTGACCAGGCCGAAGTAACGCCCGCCAGTTTGTGCCACGGTGGCGGGAGAGCCGTACTCATCGAGCTGACGCAGGATCTGCAGCGCGTCACCCGGGGCGTCGGGTAGCGGCTCATCGAAGCGGGCGAGATTTGCAATAGCCTCCGGAGTCGGGAAAACGTTGCGTTCAAGCGCTCTGTCGGCGTAGCTGTAGGCGGCGTCGCGTGCCTCGTCAAAGGCGCATTTACGCTCCATTTCGACAAACATGCGTTGGCGAATGTCATCACTCATTGATCTCGACCCTGTAAAATTTGTTTTATCCTGGCTTTCAGTTCAGGTAGCAGTTCGGTTTCAAACCAGGGGTTTTGCCTGAGCCAGCGATTATTTCTCGGGCTTGGATGCGGTAAGGGTACCATGTCCGGCCAGTAATCCTTCCAGCTGCGCACCAGTTCGGTCATCGATTAGCTCAGTGGGTCAGGAAGCGGCCGTTTCTGACACCGCTCGACTGCTGCTCATGCCAGCTGAGCCTGCCGTTAACCCAGACGCTGATGATGCCCGCGCTGAGCTGTTCCGGGTCTGCAAAACTGGCGCGATCGATAATAGTATCGGGGTCGAACAATACCAGGTCGGCGTAGTTTCCAACGGCAATAATCCCGCGATTTTCGAGACCAAAGCGGCTCGCCGTCAGGCCGGTCATTTTATGCACCGCGGTTTCCAGCTCGAACAGTTTCTGTTGACGAACATAATGACCCAGTACGCGCGGAAAAGTGCCCCACAGGCGAGGGTGCGGGGTTTTCATCGACGCGATGCCATCAGAGCCAATCATCGCCGCGGGGTGAGCCATGATGCGCTGGAGGTCGGTTTCATCCATTTGAAAGTAGATGGCAGCGGCCGGGTAAAGCCGCTCACAGGCTTCCTCGAGCGAGCATCCCCAGTCCGCCATTATGCGCTCCAGCAACGCACCGTTGCATTCAGGGTGAGGTGTCGATTCCGCGACCATTACCGATTCACAGTTTTTCGCAAATTGCGCCAGCAACGATGTGGAACTGGCGATGTAAGGATAGACATCAAGGCTCACGGCCTGGTTCTCCACGCGCGCTCGATCAATCAAGTTGAGGGTTTGTTGCGAGCGACCATAATTGTCGGGGCCGGCACATTTATGATGTGAAATAATGACTGGAACTCGCGCGCGCTGGCCGATATCAAGCGTCTCTTCAACCGCTGCAAGCACCTGGTCTCCTTCATCTCTCATGTGAGTTGCGTATACCGCATGATCAAACTCACGTAGCACGCTCGCAAGTTGCACCACTTCCGCGGTTGACGCCGATGCAGCCGGTGGATAATCGAGTCCGGTACTCATTCCGATACAACCCTGCCTGAGTGCCAGCCGGAGGCTGTCCTGCATCTGCTTTATTGCAGCGGGGTCGGCTTCCTGCTCGAGGCGATCCGCCATGCTACCGAGGCGTAAACTGCTATGCCCGGCAAGCAATGCGAGGTTGGTTGCGGCTGGCGAACGGTTGAGCGCGTCGCGATAGGCTGATATTGACGGAAAACGGAACTCTTCTTTTTCCCCGAGTAGCGGGAAAGGAGGGGGTAAATGCTCTACTATTTCCAGCGGCGCCAGGCTGATGCCGCAATTACCGGCGATTACCGTGGTAACGCCCTGCGATATCTTGAACGGGATATCGGGAGTTTTAAGCACGGCCAGGTCATCATGGGTATGGCTGTCGATGAATCCCGGCGCCAGCACGAGTCCGGCGGCGTCCAGACATGTATCCGCCTGCCAATGTCGGCAGTTGCCCAGGTCGACAATCCGGTCGCGGTCGATGGCAACGTCGATATTGCGGGACATCCCGCCACTACCATCGATGACTCTGGCCCCCGTTATTAACAGATCACAACTAGCCATGCCTGCGTGGGAGTTTGATGTCAGCCTGTTGCAATTCGCCTGACGGCGGGATTGAAGGTGGAGGTTTTACCGCGGCCTTCCTGTTTCGCCTGGTACAGGGCCAGGTCCGCACGCGCGAGCAGTTCATCGATACTGACAGAAGTGCTGGGCTCGAACGAGGTAAGGCCGATACTGGCGGTATACTTGATGATGCTGTCATTATATTTTAGTACCGCCTTGTCGATCGCGCTGTGTAAACGATCAGAGAATTCGATGGCCTCGCCGGTAGTAGTGCTGGGCAGGATCATGGCAAACTCTTCGCCTCCCAGACGACCGGTAATATCACTGCGACGGGCGACACTGTTAACAACGTTAGCGAAAAGCTTTAGCACCGCGTCACCGGCAGAATGACCATACTTGTCGTTGATCAGCCTGAACTGGTCGAGATCTATGATCATCACCGAGAATATTGTTTTTTCGCGAGTCGCGAGTGAGACATACTTGCTCGCGCTATTGAAAAAAGCCTGCCGGCTTAATAATCCAGTCAATGAATCGTGACTGACGGGTTTGCTTACGCTCTCTTCGACCTGGTAAACCCGAAAAATCAGGCTGACCAGAACCCAGCATATGGGAGTTGCCACCAACAGAGGTACGCAAGCCGCCATAATGACTGCGAGTTCGTATCCAATAGCAAAGCCGAATTTGTTGAGTATTACAACGACGCTTGAGGTAACTGCAATAGAGGCGAGCACGGCGATAAAAGTAATAATCGCCACGGTTTTAAAACGCCCGAGTTTTGCCAGGAGTTTTACCATTTTCGAATGCCCTGCGGAAAGTTTGACTTATAATTGTCGCTTCACTGTAATTCCATACGACCCCGGGTTCAAGCGATTAATCGATTCTGCCGCGAGGATTTGGAGGGATTTCGCAGATTCTTAAAACTGATCAGTTTTTTTAATCATGGGACCGGACGATATCAGCCGAGAGGTCTCCAGTGCCTGGCCCGAACCAGCCGCTGTCGTTTGAAATTGAGCGGCCGGGCCGGGCGCGTCAACGAGGGATGGGATCTGTCGGCAAAGTGGCGCCAGGTGCGTGCCAAACCGCTGCCAGTCAATCCAGAACCGCTTTTACTGCGTATTATATTTTGAGCTGTAATACCAGGAATGCCGTGTTATTTTATAGCGCCTCATGCCTGCGAAACACTTGAACTCAACAATATGGGATCTGAAAGATGAAAATTATGATGCTGGTTGCGCACGGTAGCCGTAATCAGGCTGCCAACGACGAAGTCAGCCGACTGGCAGAGCGGGTAGCGAGTCTTGCACAGGGCGATTTCGATGCGGTCGTTCCCGCATTTCTGGAATTAGCGGAGCCGGACATTCATCGGGGCATAGAGCGCTGTGCCGAAATGGGTGCAAGCGAAATTATCGTCGTGCCTTATTTTCTCGCTGCCGGTAAACACGTCACCCGCGATATTCCGCTGGAACTGGAATGCGCCCGCAGCGGGTATCCGCATATCACCATCGAGACATCCCAGTACCTGGGTGAAAACAGTGCCATGGCCGAACTGATAATCCAGTGTTCGCGCAATACCAGGTAGAGCGGAGGATCTGCTCATCCCTGCCTCTGGAAGCCAGGTGGTAACTCTGCCAGATGGATTTCCGAAATAAGGTTTATTAGGCTGCAGGATTCTCTATAATACTGGCTTCATAATACTGGCTTCTTCGTACCGTTCGACCGGTATCTGCCAGCACAGCGAGTATTAATGATGAATGCCCCCCTCAGCAACAGCGCCTTAATCGAAAAAGACCAGGAACATATGATCCACCCGCTTCACCTCAATCCGGCTCATGCCAATGCCCGGGTTTGGGTAAAGGCTGAAGGTTCGCATCTAATCGATGCCGACGGTAATCGATTTATCGATGGACTTTCATGCCTGTGGAACGTTAGTTGCGGACACGGGCGACAGCAGCTGGTTGATGCCGCCAGCAAGCAGATGAAACAAATGGCTTTTTGCTCCAGTTATAACGGCAGCTCCAACGCGCCGGCAATCGAGCTCGCCGAACGCCTGTCCGCTATCTGTTATCCGCAGATCAATAATTTTTACTTTACTTCAGGTGGCGGCGAGTCTACCGATAGTAATTTCAAGCTGGCACGGTTTTACTGGAAAGCCCGTGGGAAGCCTGAAAAAACCAAGGTTATAAGCCGCATCTGGGGATACCATGGAGTTACTTTCGCAGCCATGTGCGCCACCGGTATTTCGGGTTACTGGGGTGCTTTTGAGCCTCGTATCCCGGGTTTCAGCCACATTCCCGCGCCGGATCCTTATCATTACCCGTTACCGGAGGACGGTTCGTCGATGGGGATTGCAGCTGCAAACGAGCTGGAGAAGGAAATTCTCGCACAGGGACCTGAAACCGTCGCTATGTTTATCGCCGAACCGGTTCAGGGCGCCGGGGGAGTGATAGTGCCTCCCGATGATTATTTTCCGCGGATAAGGGAAATTTGTGACAAGTACGAAGTACTGCTTGTTGCCGACGAAGTAATTACCGGTTTCGGCCGCACCGGAAAGCTGTTTGCGCTCGAACACTACGGGGTTCAGCCGGATCTGGTTCAGTTCGCGAAGTCGATTACTTCCGGCTACCTGCCGCTAGGTGGCATTGGCATCAGCGATGAAATCGCGGCAACGATTCGCGACAGCGCCACACCATGGATGCACGCCTATACCTACAGCGGCCACCCCACGACCTGCGCGACTGGACTGGCAACCCTTGATTTTATCGAAAGCGAAAACCTGGTCGAACAGGCCGCGAGCAAGGGCACCTATCTGTTGGACAAGTTGCATGCCGAGCTCGATGGTCATCCGCATGTAGGCAATGTGCGCGGTAAAGGCATGATGTGCGGCGTTGAACTGGTCAAAGATAAAGCCAGCAAGTCGTGGTACCCGCGCGAGTGGGGCGTAGCACCGAAAATGACCAGCGCGATGATCGATAACGGTCTGTTCACGCGGATGCGCAGCGAAGTAGTCTGTCTTGCGCCGCCATTGACGACCGATGAAGCGACGCTCGATGAAGTGGTAGCCGCTGTGCGCAATTCCATCGTCACCGTTTTCGGGGAGTAAATGCAAACCCGCCGTGGCTTTGAGGGGGCCTGCTTCGAGGGGGTCAGAGCACGGTTTTCGGTACTTTCCGAGCAAAGGTCGAATTGTATGGCGAAAAACGTGGTCTGACCCCGAGGGTTCAAGGCTGGGAAAGTCGTGACCGCCTCGAAGCTTCCAATCTACTTTGGTAATTGCTTGATGTAGAGGTCGTGCTTGGAATAGGGAATTTCGATTTCTTCTTCGATGAAACGCTTGTACACCTTACAGTTCAGGGCGTCGATGACACGCCCGCGCAATATCGGCTGATCGATCCAGCAGAGCAACTCGAAATCGAGGCTGGACGCGCCGAATGTCCGAAAACGTACGCGCGGTTCCGGGTCTTCGCATACCGCCTCGTCAGTCAGCGCGATGTCCATCAGGATGTCACGCACCTTGTCGATATCCGATCCATAGGCGACTCCAACCGCAACTCTTATACGAAATCTTTCTGCGGGCCCCCCGGATTCGTTAATGATCGTGGTATTACCCATTACTGAATTGGGCACGGTTACCTCGATATCATCGCGCGTCATCAAACGCGTGCTGCGGATCCCTATATGGGTGATTTCACCTCTCTGACCCGTTTCCAGCACTACGAAATCGCCGATTTTATAGGGCGCGTCAGCCATGATGAAAACCCCGGAAAACAGGTTGGCCAGCGTGTCCTTGGCGGCGAAGCCAACCGCGATTCCGATGATGCCGGCCGATGCCAGCCAGGCCGTCATATCGATGTTCCAGGCGGTGAATATGATATAGACCGAGAGTACGATGATGGTGATGAAGACGATATTTTCAAACAGTGGCAGGGTTTGTGGATGCAGCACGGCAACGTGTTGGTCGTTGTTGGCGATGTTGCGTAACACTGACCGAGTGACCCGAATTAAAAAAATCGTCCAGACAATGTAGGCAACGGTTACCAGGGCTGAGAAAATGATGTAATCGAACGGTTCCCCGATGTTGAGTAAATTCACCGCCAGCGCCAGACCGGCCAGGATAACGCTGGTAAAAATGGGATTATGCAGATGGTCGATTAAATCGTCGTCGAACTCGAAGCGGGTACGCGCCACCAGTTTTCGCAATGCTGCGCTGATAAAGCGGTCGAATATCCACGCGAGCATGAAGGAGGCAAGCACGACGATAGCAGCCTGTAACCAGGCATTGTCGCCAAACAGCGTAAGGTAAGGCCGCAGCCAGTTCAGAGCATCGTTTAGCATTCGATGATGTTAACCGCCAGGCCTCCGCGGGCGGTCTCCTTGTATTTGGTTTTCATGTCCGCACCGGTTTCCCGCATGGTCTTGATAACCTTGTCCAGAGAAACAAAATGCTGGCCGTCGCCGCGCATTGCGATTCGAGCGGCGTTGATCGCCTTCACCGATGCCATTGCATTGCGCTCGATGCAGGGTACCTGTACCAGTCCACCGACCGGATCGCAGGTCAGTCCTAGATTATGTTCCATGCCTATTTCGGCCGCGTTCTCGGCTTGCTCGGGGGTGCCGCCCATAACCTCGGTCAATGCCCCGGCGGCCATCGAACAGGCGCTTCCGACTTCGCCCTGGCAACCTACTTCGGCACCTGAGATCGATGCGTTTTCCTTGTATAAAATGCCGATTGCGCCGGCGGTAAGCAGGAAACGAACGATGCCATCGTCATCAGCCGCCGGGTAAAAATGCTGATAATAGTGCATCACCGCGGGAATGATGCCTGCGGCACCATTGGTCGGCGCTGTAACCACGCGCCCTCCTGCTGCATTTTCTTCATTGACCGCGAGCGCCCATAAGTTGACCCAGTCGAGACTCATTAGCGGGTCTTTATAGGTAATACCGGGTTCACCTCTTAGCTTGCGGCATAATTCCGCAGCGCGACGTTTTACCTTCATGCCACCCGGTAAAATGCCTTCGTTGCGACATCCATTGTTAACGCAGCTGCGCATTACTTTCCAGATGTCGAGCAACCTGCCACGAATTTCCGCCTCGCTACGCCAGGCTTTTTCATTTTCGAGCATAATATCGCTGATCGACATATCCTGGTTGGCGCAGTGAATCAGCAAATCGACAGCGCTCAGAAATGGATAGGGCAATCGGGTATCGTCCTCGACGATACGATCCGCGCCTGCGGCGGTCTCATCGACGATGAATCCGCCGCCAACTGAATAGAAGGTGGCTTCGTGCAGCAATTCATCCTGCGCGTCGAAGGCGCGGAAAGTCATGCCGTTGGAGTGAAACGGCAGGGTCTGCCGACGATGCATTACCAGCTGTTCTGCTTCATCGAAACTGATGGCATGTTCGCCGAATAAATTTAATCGCCGGTCAGAACGAATTGCCTCAAGCCTGGATTCGACGCTGTCGGTATCAACCGATTCCGGTAATTCGCCTTCCAGACCGAGCATCACTGCCTTGTCGCTACCGTGCCCTTTGCCGGTCGCACCGAGGGAGCCATACAGATCGGTCTTTATTCCTGCCACCCGGCTTAACAGGCCGTCATCCTTGAGCGTTTGCGCGAACTGCTGCGCCGCCCGCATCGTTCCGACGGTGTGCGAACTGGAGGGTCCGATACCGATCGAAAACAAATCAAAAACGCTAATCGCCATCTAGCAATCCTGTCCCGTCGAGTGGCTGGTGTATAACGCCAGAAGAGGGCGCCGGATACGCCAGTATCCGCTTGCAGGTGTTCTTGTTGCCTGCTCAGGCTTCGTCGTCTTCATATGCCGATAGCGGTGGGCAGGAACAGATCAGGTGAGTGTCACCATACACGTTGTCGACCCTGCCGACCGGCGACCAGTACTTGTTGTTGCGCAACGAGGCCAGCGGGTATGCCGCCTGCTCACGACTGTAAGCGTGATTCCATTCGTCAGCACAAACCATATCAACCGTATGCGGTGCGTTCTTCATCGGGTTGTCCTCTGCATCCATGCGTCCTTCCTCGATCTCGCGGATTTCGCCGCGAATCGAAATCATCGCGTCACAGAAGCGGTCGATTTCCTCTTTCGATTCTGATTCAGTGGGCTCGATCATCAATGTGCCCGGAACCGGAAACGACATGGTCGGAGCGTGAGAGCCATAGTCGACCAGACGTTTGGCGATGTCGTCGACGGTGACGCTGCATTCCTTGACCACGCGCGTATCGATAATGCATTCGTGCGCTACGAGGCCATTGGGGCCGGTGTAGAGGATTGGAAAGTGATCATTCAGGCGGTGGGCGATGTAATTCGCGTTCAAAATAGCAGTCGCGGTAGCCTTTGGCAGTCCAACGCGACCCAGCAACGCGATATAAGCCCAGCTGATCGGCAATATGCCGGCGCTGCCAAACGGAGCAGCAGCGACCTTGTTGATACCGCCATTATGGTTCTGGCTGGTCGATGGCAGGAATGGTTTCAGATGCTCCCTGACCCCGATTGGACCCACTCCGGGGCCACCCCCACCGTGCGGAATGCTAAAGGTCTTGTGCAGGTTCAGATGGGATACGTCGCCCCCAAACTTGCCCGGCGCACAAACCCCGACCATCGCATTCATGTTGGCACCGTCAATGTAGACCTGCCCCCCGTGTTGATGGATCAACTCGCATACTTCGGTCACATTATCCTCGAATACGCCGTGAGTCGATGGGTAGGTAATCATGATCGCTGCCAGGTTTTCGCTGTGTTGCTCGCACTTGGCCCTAAGGTCATCCATATCGATATTGCCCGATTTGGCGCTACCGACCACGACCACTTTCATGCCTGCCATCTGCGCCGAGGCCGGGTTGGTGCCATGCGCCGAAGACGGTATTACACAGATGTTGCGATGTCCTTCGCCGCGACTTTCGTGATACGACTTGATTGCGAGCAGGCCGGCATATTCGCCCTGGGCACCAGAGTTGGGTTGCAGTGACACCGCATCGTAACCGGTGCAGGCACACAGCATTTGTTCCAGCTCGATGATCAGTAACTGGTAACCCTGAGCCTGGTCGAGCGGCACATAGGGATGAATTCGGCCGAAACCGGGCCAGGTGACCGGGATGAGCTGGGTCGCTGAATTCAGTTTCATGGTGCAGGAACCCAGCGGAATCATGCTGCGATCAAGGGCAAGGTCCTTGTCCGCCAACTTGCGCATGTAACGCATCAGGTCGGTTTCCGAGTGGTGGCTGTTAAATACAGGGTGGGTCAGGAAATCGCTGCTACGCACCAGGTCAGGCGGCAGGCTACTGCCGGTTTTCTCGTCCAGACTGGTAACCGTCACCTGGTCGCCATGGTCGTGGGTGAACACGTTAAACAGGGTTTTGACATTTGCGCGGGTGGCGATTTCATCCAGCGAAATACCGATGGTGGCGGCGTCGACCTGGCGCAGGTTGATTTTCTCGGCGCGGGCGGCAGCCATAATGAATTCGGTTGCATTACCGGTGTTTACGGTGATCGTGTCAAAGAAATACTCGGTTTTGACGTCGAGTCCCAGTTCGCGTAATCCGGCAGCCAGCAGGGCCGTCATGCGGTTGATGCGTCGGGCGATGCGGCGCAGTTCGTCCGGCCCGTGATATACCGCGTACATACTCGCCATGATGGCGAGTAGCGCCTGGGCCGTGCATATGTTACTGGTCGCCTTTTCCCGACGAATATGCTGTTCCCGGGTTTGCAGTGCAAGTCGCATCGCCGGTTCACCTCGACTGTCCTGCGACACTCCGATCAGGCGACCTGGCAGAGATCTCTTGTAGGCTTCTCGTGTCGCCATGAATGCTGCATGGGGGCCGCCGTAACCCAGCGGTACGCCGAAGCGCTGCGAACTGCCGACTACAATATCGGCGTCGAACTCACCGGGCGGCTTGAGCAGCGTCAGGCTGAGCAGATCGGCGGCGACCACAACCAGGCCCTTCTTGTCATGGATTTTCGCCACCAGTTCCGAATAATCCAGGACTTCCCCGGTGGAACAGGGATATTGCAACAAAACTCCGCATAGCTCGGGGTTGTCGGCGGCTGCGAAAGCGTCGCCGATGACGCATTTGATGCCCATGTGTTTGGCGCGATTGGTTACCACTTCGATGGTTTGCGGGTGACAGCTGTCGGCGATATAGAAAACGTCACTCTTGCTCTTGGACAGTCGATGGCACATGGCCATGGCTTCGGCCGCGGCGGTGGCCTCGTCCAGTACCGAGGCGTTGGCGAGTTCCATTCCGGTAAGGTCGCTGATCATGGTCTGGAAATTGAGCAGAGCCTCAAGGCGCCCCTGGGAGATTTCCGGCTGGTATGGGGTATAGGCGGTGTACCAGGCGGGATTACGCAACAGGTTGCGCTCGATGACCGTGGGCGTGTGGGTATTGTTATAACCCATGCCGATAAATGATTTGAAAAGCTGGTTTCGAATCGAGATCTGGTAGAGGCGATTCAGCACCTGTCGCTCCGACAGGCTGGACTTGACTTCGAGTGGTTTGCGCCGGCGGATCGATTCGGGTACTATCTTGTCGAGCAATTCGTCGATATTCTCCATGCCCAGTTCGGCGAGCATCGCGGCTTCGTCTTCCGCGCCGGGGCCTATGTGGCGGCGGATGAATCCGTGGAAGATATCGAGATCCTTGAATTTGGGGTCAAGATTGGTCATGGCGATGTTTCCCTGGTCAAAGGCTTATTAAATAGATCGATTCGCCGGGAATTCTCCCGGTCTGGTCGATTTCTGCAGTGCTGCGGCGAATATTAACACCACCAGCCAAATTTACTAATGCTTGAGGCTGGCAATCAGTTTATCGTTAATCCATTGCCTGAGAAATCCGGCACCCACCAGGGCGACCTGTGATTCATTGATCCATTCGAGCAGACCAGCGCAAATTTCAGCGAAATCTGCACCGTTTACGGCCTGTTCGATCGCCCAGGCTTCATGCACTTCGAGTGAGCGCCAGTGAATTTTCATATCCTGGCGCCAGAGCAGCCAGCGCTGTGGATAATCTTCCCGCTGTTGTGGCGGTAACTCTGTGCCTTCATCGAGCGCGGTTTTTATCAGAGGCACATTCCAGTAAAGGTCGAGCCAGAGCATTGCTGGCTGAAATTCGAACCTGAGCTCCGGCCAGGCTTCTGCCGGAACCTGCGCCATATCCTCAAGCTGGAATAATAGTGCGCTGTCGGCGGCGTCGAACACCATCGTGTGAGCCCATTCGTAGCGGGCCATTTCCTCTGCAAACTCTGGCGGGTCTCCGATCCCGTGTTGCTGCAGGTAGGTGGGAAGGTTGCTGCCAAACCAACGCACCGAGGGATGGGTGGACGGGTAATGTTGCAGGTAATCGAGCGCCATGTTCTCAAAGGCTTCGCGGCCCAGGTATTTTTCCAGCGCGGAATAATCAACCGCGAGGCAATCGATCAAGCGTATTCGATAGGCGTTGTAATAGGTGCCGAGACGATGTTCGGCGAGGGCATCGGCGGTGCTGACAATATCCTGCTCGATGTCATCCACGCCTGCTATCAGGTAGTCCTGGAAACGGAGTTGAAGTTCACGTAAATGCTTCATGGTCAGGATTGGTAGAAAGGCGCAGCAATTTTGCGCGCCTGTTCGAGTTCTTCCAGCACCGCGTCGAGTTCGGGAATATTGCCGTCGCGTTCGATCATGGTCGAAACCGGACCGAATCTTTTTGCAGTTTCTGCATAAAGCGCCCATACCGGATCGATAATATCCTGGTCGTGGGTATCGATTATGAGGTTGCCATCGTTGGTATGGCCGGCCAGGTGGTATTGCCAGACCCGCTCTGCAGGTACCCCTTCGAGGTATTCGACTGGATCGTAGTAATGGTTGTAGCTGCTCACGTAAATATTGTTGACATCGAGCAGCAGGTAACAGTCCGCCTTCGCGGCGATCGCCGACAGAAATTCCCACTCGGGCATCGCATCTTCACAGTAGGTGATATAGCTGGAAAGATTTTCGATCAGCATTTGCTGTCCGATGAAATCCTGGATTCGTGAAATGCGTTCGGCGACATGATCGACCGCCTCCTCGGTATAAGGCAGCGGTAGTAAATCGTGCATATTCCTGTGGTCGACCCCTGTCCAGCACAGATGATCGGAAAACCAGCGTGGTTCAACCCGTTCGATCAGCTTCTTTAATTGTTGCAGGTATTCGAAATCGAGTTCGTCGGTGCTACCCAGCGACATGGAAACACCATGCATGACCATCGGATAATCCTGGCGAATAGCGTCCAGGAAATAGAGCGGCTTGCCGCCATCGATCATGTAGTTTTCACTGAGGATCTCAAACCAGTCGATATTCTTTGGTTTACGATCGAGTATGTCCTGGTAATGTTCGGCCCTGAGGCCCAGACCAAATCCAAGAAACGGTTTATCCGAGGTCTGTGTCATCGCTGAAAGTCAAAGTCTCGCACCGGGTGAATGTATCCAGCAGGCAAAAAAATGCACCGATCAAAGTCGGTGCATTCTTGATAGCTGGAATAAGAGCTCAGGCTTCAAATTTGCCGCCGGCACTTTCACATTCAGCCTTGGTACGCTTGACCCAACCCTTCCCGGCACAGGAGTTCTGTCCAGCACAACTGGTAGTCGCAGTGGCACAGGCACTGGTACCCTTGCAGGAATTGACGTTGAAGCATTTGCCGGCTGTTTCGCCCGCAGACGCGCTCATTGGTGCAACTGCGAACATGGCTGCAGCAGCGGCGGCCAGGGTGACTCCTGTGGTTTTCTTGGCTGTAATCATTAATTTTTCCTCAAGTTAGACAATATTGGTTGTACTGGTTATTTCCCCATTACGCGAGCTTAGAGAAGCCGAATTTCTAGAAAGTTCAGAAAAAATCCGCTTTTTCAAAAATTCCTCGATGGGCGGCTCGAGGCGAATCGCTACTGGCGCTGCCGGATAGTAAGCTGGTTGCCGCTTTGAATCAGTTCGAAGTGCTTCAGTACATTCATGCCGAGTAGAATTTCGTCGACCCCCATACCCGGAATAATGCTGGCATTGACGTCGAAAAGCTCGATTTCCCCGATAGCAAGTTGATCCAGGTGCGTGAAATACGCCGTGGTGAGTCCATTCGCAGTAGACACCGAAGTCGCGGGTCCTGCTTTGAGCCCGAGTTTTTGCTGCATGCCTCCGGGTATCGCGGTGACAGTAGCACCGGTGTCGACGAGGAAAGTGACTTTATGGCGGTTAATCTCACCATCGAATACATAGTGACTATGACGGTTGCGCAACAGCACCACTTCGCGAAAATCGCCCGTGGCCAGGGTAGCTAGGGACTGGTTGGGATTATTCTGCTGATCGAGTATTTTCGAAAACAGCAGTGCCAGAAGAAAAAAACCGATGATCCAGGCTGCGGCAGTAAACATCATGCCGAGTTTTTTAGTAGAATGTGCCATTGCACTGTTTAACTTAGTGCTAAATCCTTGGAAATCAATGTAGGGCAGGTTCAATGTCGGGAAACAGTATCGGCAAGTCATTCGTAGTGACCTCTTTCGGCGAAAGCCATGGTAGTGCCATTGGTTGTATCGTCGACGGTTGTCCTCCCGGGCTGGCCCTGGAAGAATCAGATCTGCAGGATGATCTCGATCGGCGCAAGCCGGGAACCTCGAGGCACACGACGCAACGGCGTGAAGACGATGCGGTTCAGATTCTCTCCGGTACCTTCGAGGGCAGAACTATGGGTGCGCCGATCTGTCTGCTGATCCACAACAAGGATCAGCGCTCGAAAGATTACAGCGAGATCATGAACCAGTTCCGCCCCGGGCATGCTGATTACAGCTACACCCAGAAGTATGGCTTTCGGGATTATCGAGGCGGTGGGCGTTCTTCAGCAAGAGAAACGGCAATGCGGGTCGCAGCTGGTGGCATTGCGAAAAAGTATCTCAGCGCACAGTGTGGCCTGCAGGTGCGCGGCTACCTGTCGCAACTGGGGCCACTGAAACCCGTTGATTTTGACTGGAATGAGGTAAATCAGAACGCTTTCTTCTGTCCGGATGCCGCCATGGTGCCGGAGATGGAGAAGTACATGGATGCATTGCGTAAGGAGGGCGAGTCGATAGGTGCCCGGGTATCAGTCGTAGCAAGCGGCGTTCCGGTGGGTCTCGGTGAACCTGTTTTCGATCGCATCGATGCCGATATCGCACATGCGATGATGAGTATCAATGCGGTCAAAGGGGTTGAAATTGGCGCTGGCTTTAGCAGTATCGAACTCAAGGGTACCCAGAATCGGGATGAGATTACGCCGGCCGGTTTCTTGTCCAATCGTGCGGGAGGTACGCTTGGGGGTATTACCTCGGGGCAGGATATTCTGGTTAGCATTGCACTGAAACCGACCTCGAGTATTCACCTGCCGGGTAAATCTGTCGATGTCGATGGTAACGCGGTCGAGATTCGGACCAAGGGCCGGCATGATCCCTGTGTAGGCATTCGTGCGACGCCGATTGCGGAAGCCATGCTAGCTATCGTGCTGATGGATCATTACCTGCGTAATCGCGCCCAGAACGCGGACGTTGATTGCAAAACCCCGGTCATCCCGGCCAGTCCCGATTAACTGTCGAGCGATTGCTTGATTTCTTTGTAGATCAGGCGAGAATGCTGGCTGCGTTTGGCGTCGGTTCTGGCATTGGCGTGGTTGCGCCATAATTGTCGTAATTTCTGGCGGTCGGCATGCCTGACTTCGGCCAGGAGTGCATCGGTAGCCTCGTTGCCCTGCTCGATGATCCGGTCGCGCCAGCGTTCTGCGCGATGATGCAGCTGGATCGAGTGTTGACTCGCATGGTCAAATTCGGCCAAAGCATCGAGAATTGGATCGGTATCTCGAGCTCGCAGAAGCTTGCCCAGGAACTGGTAATGGCGTTTCAGCGCGCTGCGCTTGTTTTGAATGCGTTTTGCAAGCGCTATGGCTTCAAGCACAGGTTCATCGAGAGGAATCCGCGCCAGCTGTTCAGCGGGTAAGGCGACGAGTCTCTTGCCCAGGTCCTGGATGGCATGGCTTTCACGTTTGAGTTGAGACTTGCTAACGATTTCGTTTTCATCAAACTGTGCTTCGTTTTCCATAACTGTGTAGGATAAAATAATTCGATGGACCTTGAAAAGAACAACATCTTAGCATTCCCGCAGGCGGAATCGTTTAAAAACATCGTCGCCGATACGCTTAAGATAGCGCAGGCCAGCGGTGCAACCCAGGCCGAGGCCGGCTTGTCGGTGTCGCAGGGTTTGTCGGTGGCGACCCGCATGGGTTCCGTGGAAACTATCGAACACCAGCAGGACAACGGTCTCGGTATCAGCGTGTATGTCGGCCAGCACAAGGGCAGCGCCAGTACTTCGAACCTGGACCCGGAAGCGATTCGCAAGACGGTCGAAGCCGCGTGTAATATTGCTCGCTATACCTCGGAAGATCCCTGCGCCGGTCTGGCCGATGCGGAACTGATGGCGAGTGAGATGCATGATCTCGACTCGTATCATCCCTGGGATATCGAACCGCAGGCAGTTATCGACCTGGCGCTCGAATGTGAGAATTCCGCGCTTGAATTTGATCGTCGTATTGTCAATTCCGAAGGGGCTTCGGTTGATTCCAGTGCCGGTGTTTCGGTGTACGGCAATTCGCATGGTTTTTTGCAGGCGCAGCATAAAACCAGGCATAGCATCAGCTGCTCGGTTGTGGCCGAATCCGACGGTAATATGCAGCGTGACTACTGGTACGACATCAGTCGCCATGCTGATGGTCTCGACAGTGCGCGCAGCGTTGGCGAAATGGCTGCGCAGCGCACCGTGCGCCGACTGGATGCCAGAAAAATCAAGACCCAGCAGGCACCGGTGCTATTCGTACCCGAGCTTGCGCGTGGCATCATCGGCAGCTTCACCTCCGCCATCGGGGGTGCCGCGCAATATCGTAAGGCCAGTTTTCTGCTGGGTGCGGAGGGAGAGCGCGTTTTTCCCGAATTTTTGCAATTATCCGAATACCCCTTCATTCCGCGGGCGCTGGGTTCGGCCAATTTTGATGCGGAAGGTGTGGCGACAAGCGAAGCAAAACTGGTTATCGATGGTGTGATCCAGAACTACCTGCTGGACAGTTACTCCGCGCGTAAGCTGGGACTGAGAACAACCGGGCATGCCAGTGGGGTGCATAACCTGATCCTGGACCATACGGGAAAGTCCTTTGCAGAATGTCTCAGCGCGATGCATCGGGGGTTTCTGGTAACCGAGTTGATGGGACACGGAGTGAATAACGTCACCGGCGATTACTCGCGGGGTGCCGCTGGTTTCTGGGTCGAAAACGGCAAGCTCGATTATCCGGTGGAAGAAGTGACTACTGCCTCCAACCTTCGTGAAATGTTCAACGGCATTGTGGAAATAGGCAAGGATGTCGATTTGCGCAGCAGCATTCACTGCGGTTCGATACTGATAGATAATATGACGATTGCGGGTTCGGACTAGTATGAAGCCGCGCTACCTGTCGATACTCGTGCTGGCGATGGTATTGTCAGCCAGTGCGACACTCGTGTCGGGCGAAACCGAACCCCCCGGATATGTATTCAGTGTAACCGTTCAAAACAAGCAGCAACTGGACGTGGTGCTCAATCGCGCAGAGGATTTACGTGAACTCTTCAATCCGGATGAACATGGTAAAATTGCGATTGTGCTACACGGTGACGAGCTGCAGTTATTTCAGAAAGACGGTTACCGGTTGAACCAGTCGATGGTAGAGCGCGCACGCCTGCTGGATCAGGATAACATTATCGACATAAAGGCCTGCCAGACGATGATGCGGGAACTCCAGATAGAGCAAAACGAACTCCCCAGTTTCATCGAACAGGTACCTTTTGCGCCCACGGAAATCAAGCGCCTGGAAAAAGAGGAAGGTTTCACTCGCTTGTAGATCCGGCCTCGCTTTGCGCGAGATCACAGCGCCGGGAGTGCCCGTGGAACTGCAGTCGCACAGCGACATTACCGGTTCGTTCTGGTTTGCCCAGCCATCGGTTCGAGAATTCCGTAAGCGATTGCAGCACAGGCCGTCGACAGCAGTAACGGGCTAGGGGTTAAATGCAATCGGTTGTTCGAGCAAAGCCTTTTCGTAGAACAACCGGCCTTCTTCTATTCGCAGTTTGCCGTCGCTTAGCCAGCGCAATACCTGCGGATACATCTGATGCTCAAGTCGATGCCCTTTCGCTTGCAGGTCTTCAACACGGTCGCCGGCTTCGATCGCATACCTGGCCTGGCATATGATCGGTCCGTCGTCGAGTTCTGCGGTAGCCAGATGAATACTGACACCATGATGCGTGGCCTTGTCGTCGAGTACCCGCTGATGTGTGTTCAGGCCTTTATAAGCTGGTAGCAGTGACGGGTGAATATTAAGAATTCGGTGCTCAAAAGCTTTGATGATTCCGGGGCCGAGAATGCGCATGAAACCGGCCAGCACAACATAGTCTATGCCGACGGATTCGAGATAGTGCTGCAAAGCGCCATCATATTGATCGCGGTTCTGATAATCGTGATGATCGATGACCCAGGTGCTGAGACCATGCCGGGTGGCACGGATGAGCCCATGGGCCCTGTTATTACTGGAGACTACCGTCTTGATCTGCGTGTTAAGCCCGCCTGTCTCGATCGCATCGATAATGGATTGCAGATTACTGCCGTTGCCGGAGATTAAAATTGCCAGCTTTAGTGGCTCGCTCATGTAAACACGACCGCGGGCTGGTCTCCACGGGTGACGACGTCGCCGATAACCCAGGCGGTTTCCCCAAGCATCCCGAGTTGATCGAGGAATTGCTGCTCGTGGCTGGCGTCGATCGCCAGTACCATGCCGACGCCACAATTAAAGGTGCGCAGCATTTCCAGTTGCTCGACGTTGCCCGCCTGTTGCAGCCAGCTAAAAACGGGTGGCAATTGCCAGCTTGATAAATCGATCCGGGCACAGAGATTCTCCGGCAGTACGCGAGGCACGTTTTCCACCAGGCCTCCGCCGGTAATATGGGCGATGGCATTGATTTGACGCTTGCCGGCTAACGCCAGCAGGTTCCTGACATAGATACGTGTCGGCGCTATCAATGCCTGCGCAAGCGATTGGCCAGCGCAATCCTGTGCCAGGTCTGCATCCTTAACCTCGATTATCTTGCGCACCAGCGAAAAACCATTGGAGTGCACACCCGACGATGCCAGGGCGATCAGGCGATTGCCCTCGGCTACCTGGCTGCCGTCAATGATGCGATCCTTTTCTACAATACCGACACAAAATCCGGCAAGGTCAAAATCACCGGGCTGGTAGATGCCCGGCATTTCCGCGGTTTCACCGCCAATCAGCGCGCAGCCTGCCTGCTGACATCCGACCGCTATACCCTTGATAACCTGTTCAGCCTGGTCAACCTCGAGTCGTCCGGTGGCGTAATAGTCCAGAAAAAACAGTGCCTCGGCACCGAGTACCGCGATATCATTGGCGCACATGGCAACCAGGTCGATGCCGATACCGTCAAGTATGCCGAGTTCTATTGCAAGTCTGAGTTTGGTGCCGACACCATCGGTGCCTGATACCATTAGCGGGTTGCGGTAGCGTTCAAGAGGCAGTTCAAACAGACCTCCGAAACCCCCGATGCTGCCGACGCAGCCCTCGCGGTGAGTAGACTTGATCGCCGGCTTGATGCGCTCCACCAGCTCATTGCCGGCGTCGATATCGACGCCCGCCTGGCGATAATTCAGGGAGGGTTCGCTATTCATGGTTTGCAGGTTCAGGAAATAATATTGGTGTGTTATTTTACACGCCTTATATACAAATGTCCGTTGATGAAAATAGGGAAACGATGAAGTCCTACAAAGTTTTTGCGTTACTGGCGGTACTGCTGGGTGCTTTACCTCTGCCCGCGACAGCGGTTACGGTAGAAGACCTGTTTACGGTGGAGTTACCGGTTGCCGACCAGACCACCAGTTTGAGGCTCGAATCCTTTAGCGAGGCCCTCAAACAGGTAATAGTTAAAGTCAGTGGTTCGGATGAAGCCCTGCGCAGTCCGGCCTTCAAGCGGCCTATCGAAGGCAGTGCCCGCTACGTCAAGCAATTTCGCTATATCAACCGCAGCTTGCCGGATGACGAGGAATATGACGCAGGGCGCCTCTATCTTCGCGTAGACTTCAATCAGCAATTGATCGAAAGCCTGTTGCGCGAAAATAATTTCCCGGTGTGGGGGCGTGAACGCCCAAGTACACTGCTGGTGATATCCTACGATGTAAATGAAAAAATAAAACTGATTGCCGATGATTCAACACCAGAACTCGTCGAGGCGCTCGACCGGGCCGCCTCTATCCATGCAGTGCCGGTCCTGTTCCCGTTGATGGACCTTGAAGATATAGCCCTGGTCAAGATAGGTGATATCGTTGCGCGCGAATACGACAACATTAAAACCATGTCCACCCGTTACGCGCCTGATGCGCTGCTGGTAGGGCAGTTAGTAGGCCGCAGTGGCAAAGGCTGGCAGGGTGACTGGGATGTCCGCTTCGCGGATCAGATATTCAAGTGGAAATTTGAGGCTTCCTCCAAGCAGGCGGTAATTGATCAGGCTATCAGGCATCTTGCCAAGGTGCTGGCACTGGAGTATGCGCTGGAGGATCAGCAGCGTGTTGAACAATCGCTGCTACTGAGCGTTTCCTCGCTCGATGGAATCGAGAATCTTATCGCGGTGCAGAAGTACCTTAAATCCTTGAGCGTGGTCGATAGCGTGCGTGTCGCACTGATAAACGAGGATGTCATCACCTATCGGTTGCGGCTGCGCAACAGTCCGGAGGACTTACAGCGACTGATCGATTTTGGAGAGGTACTGGAGCAAGAGGATTTTCCCCAGGTGAGCGGTGAACGTGAGGCCCAGATTATTATGAACTATAGCTACGTCGGTCGCGGAGCGAGCAATTAAACAGATCGCATTACCGCTTTCGCTCGACCGTCAGTACAGCTTTGAAAACTTCATCTCCGAGCGAGCCGATTTAATTACTGCGAGCCTGAGGGCACTGGTCCGGGGTGATGGTGAAGCTCAAATCGGGCTTTGGGGAACGGCTGCCAGTGGCAAGACTCATTTGTTGAATGCCAGCGCCGATTATGCGCGCCAAAAAGGAGTGGTGTTGCAAATCTATGATGCACGACAATTGTTGCAATGCGACGCGAATGAGTTCGAGGGATTTAGCCGTTGCGACGTGCTGGCGATCGATAACCTCGATGCGATAGCGGGAAACCCGGACTGGGAAGCCTGTTTTTACCAGGTAATCAATCGCTGTCGAGATGGAGACTACAGGTTTGTATTCGCGATGCTGCACAGGCCTGAGGATATCGAAACCGCGCTCGATGATTTTCGTTCCCGTCTGCAATGGGGTTTGATGTTGCAACTGCCTTCCAGCGACGATGGCGAAATTCGTCGGATTCTGCGCAAACGGGCGCAGTTGATCGGTATCGAGTTAGGCGAGGATGTAATTTCTTATTTAATGACCCACCATGCGCGCAACCTTGACACGCAAATGTCCATTTTGCGGCGGCTCGATGGGGCTTCCCTGTCGCAGCAGCGTAAAGTTACGATACCGTTGGTCAAGCAGGCGCTGCAGGAACCCGGGGTCTAGCCTGTTTGTTGCATAATGACAGCGAAGTTCGGGCAGGGGATACCCGGAGCTAACAGCTTGTTGCATTCCCGCCAGTCGAGCTTTTATCAATCCCAGTAACGATTGCGTGTGCCGCTTGCGTGCAAAATACGCTTTCGCTCATTGCCGCGCTTGCTGCGCCAGGTAGCGGGCGTAGTAGATACTTGCCAGAAACAGTAAGGTGCTCGAGATCGTGGTGCCGAAACCATACACGCGCAACAGCGGATTCGAAACCAGTTCGCTAATACCGACACAGAGGTAAATAAGCGTCATGTAGCCAATCCATCGATAGGTATATAGTCGGTTGTTCAATAAACCCTTTAATGGAAACAGCAGCGGCAGGGATAATAAAAGTACCCAGTAGTAGTCCACCTCGAGGTCGGGCCAGAGTAACCAGCATTGAAAGGCAAACAGGCTGAACCAGGACAACATGCTGGTGATTTTCAGCGGATGCATTCTAGCCTAGCTTGCAGGCGAGATCGGCGATACGTTTACCTAACGCCCTGCAGGCCAGGCGCTCGTGCTCACTCAGTTCCTGACCTTCCGCTCCGGCGACGTGGCTGGCACCATAGGGGGTTGCTCCGGATTTAGTCTGATTGAGCGCTGGTTCAGAGTAAGGGATGCCGGTTACCAGCATACCGTGATGCAACAGTGGTAACATCATGCTGGTCAGCACGGTTTCCTGGCCGCCGTGCATACTCGATGTAGCGGTAAATACGCCACCCGGTTTACCAATCATTGCTCCGCCAAGCCATAGCGGGCTGGTTTGATCGAAAAAATACTTTAGCGGCGCCGCCATATTACCGAAATATCCGGGACTGCCAACTACCAGTCCGGCGCAGTCCTCCAGGTCGGAGATTCGGGCATAAGGCACGCCCTCGCCGGGAACTGACTCCGTGGTCTGTTCGGAGGTTGCCGACACCGCCGGAAGGCTGCGCAACACTGCTTCACAAACACGGTTTGCATCGACGCCAAGGCCAATCTGTTCGGCCATGCGTGCAACACTGCCATGTCGGCTGAAATAAACGATCAGTATTTTATGCAATGATTTCCATTACCCTGGCAGGCGGGCGGCCGATTACCGCCCGGTTGCCCGCGACCACTATTGGGCGCTGTAACAATGCCGGATGCTGACAAATCGCAGCGATAATCTCATCCTCTGACATTGCATCCATGTCAATTTCAGCGTCCTCGTAGACCTGCTCGGTTGTGCGCACCAGGTCGCGCGCAGGGACGCCAAGCATGCCGATAATTTTCTTCAACTCCTGTTGCGTGGGCGGGTTTTCGAGATATTCGACAATTGTGGGGCTAAGATTGCTGTTTTCCAGTATGTGCAGCGTTTCGCGAGACTTGCTGCATCTGGGATTATGATAAATGACGAGACTGGCGTTGTTCATTCCTTGCCTCCCGGCGACCGAAACTGAGCATGTTTTACCTGAACGATGACGTTTTATCAACAGACTGTTGGTGACATCCGTCAGGGATGCAAGATGAGGACAACTTTGCACTTTCCGGCAAAGCCCGAAAACTCGTCTATAATGATCCCTAATTGAGTAATATTTACATTATAAACTTGCTCTAAAGGGTTGATCAATGTAGTCTTCTTGGCAAAATGGGCAACCAATAATATTTAGTACTAAATTCGTCAAACGATAAAGTTCTCGGAGAAAACAATAGATGAAACCAACAGAACTCCTTAAGGTTGCGGCAATCGCCGTTTTAACCTCCGGTATGGTCGTCGGCTGTCAGCAAAGTTCGACTGAAGGCATGGAAACAGAGATGGCAGAGGAAGAATGTCAGGGCGCAACCCCTGAAGTTCGCAACGCCATCTATGCGGCCAAGCTAAAGAACGCGCGAGCCAGAAACCTTGGTGCTGAATGGGAAGAAAACGCCCAGACAATCGCAGAAGCGGAGCAAGCAGCCGCAGACTGTGAAAACGTGCGCGCCAAAATCCTCGCCAACAAGGCTGAAGACGCAGCTGCGGAAGCCATCGCCGCGATGCAGACCGAGACCGTGATGGTCGAGGAAGTCGTGGTCGAGGAAGAAGAATCGCCATATATGGGCGGATACCTGGTTGTTGGTGGAGATAACCTGTGGAGCATCGCAGGGCAGGATACCATCTACGGAAATCCATTCGAGTGGCCGCTGATCTACAAGGCTAACTCGGGTCAGATCAAGGACGCCGACCTGATTTTCCCTGGCCAGTATTTTTACATTCCCAAGGCCAAGGGTGATGAGCGAGCTAACGCCATCGCGCATGCCAAGAACAGAGGCGCATGGACAGTCGGTGAGACCGAGGCATCCGATCTGGATTACCTGGCCCAGTAGAACATCATTTGTCAGATCTAAAAGCCCGCATACAGCGGGCTTTTTTTATGCCGGTTTAATGCCTGGACGGTTATTAAGCTGATAACACCTGAACTAAACGCTAGAATTTTTCTCCTATGTTCGAGGAGGATATGAGGTATGAAATCTGATTTTATGAAGCGCTTGCTGCTCGCACTGCTGTTATCGATTGCCACGCCGTTAACCGCGCTGGCCGTGGATATGCCGTTAACCGATGTGCATGGAAACAAAGTCAATCTAAGCAGTTACCAGGGCAAATGGGTGGTGGTGAACTACTGGGCTACCTGGTGTCCTCCCTGCATCGTAGAAATGCCCGAACTGCAATCTTTTCATGACAAGCATGCCGCTACTGATGATGCGCTTGTGATCGGTATCAACACTGAGCTAATCGGTAAGCAGCATTTGCTGGATTTTCTTGATGACTATTTTATTACTTATCCGATTTTCGTGTCGAAGCCTGTCCAGCAATCTGAATTAGGATTGATTCCCGGGTTGCCGACTACCTTCCTGGTATCACCGCAAGGTAAGGTGGTTGCCCGGCAGGTAGGACCGGTCACGCAGGAGATGATCGAGCAGTTTATGCAGAACTTTGAGACGCAGTAATCTGTTCACATTAATCGACGCTGCAACTCCCGCAATTCCTGCTAACATCAATTGAAGATTAGCTAAAGATTGCAACGTGACTAAATCCGCCTGTACCCTGGACTGGATACTCGAACAACTGGTATCGCAGGATATCGTTGAGCAGGATAAGGCCAGCATGGTTACCTCGCTGGTTTCCGCCCAGGATAGAAAAAATCTGCATCCACTGGAAATTATTGCCAGCCGGGACTGGAGCAATAAATCCCGGCCAGAGCAGATGCTCACCCTCGATATGCTGACCGACTGGCTGGCCACGCAGTCCGACCATAGTCGCTATCACTTTGATCCCCTGAAAATGGACGTTGCATCCTGTACGTCGATCATGTCTTACGCTTACGCATCACGCTTCGGAATTCTCGCGGTCGAGGTGACCGAAAATGAAGTTGTTGTCGCGGTTACCGATCCCTGGAACCTGGAATGGAAGGATGAGCTTGACCGTATCGTCAACAAGCCTATTTCTACAGTGCTGGCAAACCCGGGGCAGCTAAAGAGCTACCTGATCGAGTTCTACAGTGTCAGCAAGGCGATGGAAGGCGCGGGTAACAAATCCCTCGGCGAATTGCCGGGCAACATCCAGAATCTGGAGCAGTTGATCGAGCTTGGCAAGACCGGCAAGGTAGATGCCGATGATCAACATATCGTCAGTATTGTCGACTGGTTGATGCAATATGCGTTCAGTCAGCGCGCCAGCGATATTCATGTCGAACCCCGCCGCGAGCAGGGTAATGTGCGCTTTCGTATCGACGGTGTTATGCACCAGGTTTACGAGATTCCAGCCAATATTACGGCTGCGGTGATAAGCCGTATCAAGATAATGGGGCGGCTCGATGTGGCCGAGAAACGAAAACCCCAGGATGGACGCATAAAGACCCTTTCCCCCGACGGTGCCGAGATCGAAATGCGTCTTTCGAGTATGCCTACTGCGTTTGGAGAAAAACTGGTACTGCGAATTTTCGATCCTGAAGTGCTGGTGAAAAATTTTTCGGCACTGGGTTTTGAAAAATCGGAATCAGATACCTGGAATGATATGATATCCTGTCCTCATGGCATCATCCTGGTGACTGGACCTACGGGATCGGGCAAGACCACGACGCTGTATACAAGCCTGAAGCAACTCGCACAACCGGAAGTGAACGTTTGTACGATTGAAGATCCGATCGAACTGGTCGAACCCAGTTTCAATCAGATGCAGGTGCAGCAGAAAATAGATCTGGACTTTGCTACCGGGGTAAAAACCCTGTTGCGCCAGGACCCGGATATAATAATGGTTGGCGAGATCAGGGACCGGGAAACTGCTGAAATGGCGGTTCAGGCGGCTCTCACAGGCCATCTTGTGTTATCCACTTTGCACACCAATGACGCGCCATCCGCAATCGCGCGCCTTATTGAAATCGGGGTGCCGCCGTACCTGATTACCGCTACCCTGATCGGCGTCGTGGCGCAACGGCTGGTGCGCACCTTGTGCCCGCATTGCAAGCAGAAGGCTGGTCTGGACCCGCTCGACTGGCAGGCTTTGATCAAACCCTGGACGACATCGCCACCGGAACATATCGCCGCCGCCGAAGGTTGCCTCGAATGCCGCAAGACCGGTTTCGTCGGACGGGTAGGTATATACGAAATGATGCCGTTGGGCGATGATCTGAAACGAGATGTGAGTGATAATTTTGACCTGGTGAAGTTTCGCAAAACTGCGCTCAAAAAGGGCATGAAACCGCTTAACCTTGCTGGTGCGCAAAAGGTTGCGCGCGGCATGACCACGATCGAAGAAGTTCTCAAAGTAGCTCCTCCACGCTACGATATTTAGTTTATACAGTAGAATGAAATCAAACTGCCTCGTGTTCTGCCTGTTATGGGCGGTGCTGCTGTTGCAGGCCTGCAGTGACACTGCGCAATCGCCCGAAGATGAGATCAGGCAGTTTGTCGAGTCCGCAGTGGAAGCCGCCGAGAACCGTGACCTCGATGATTTAAGCGATTTGATTCATGCTAAATATGTCGATCAAAAGGGTTATGAAAAAAAGCAGCTTGAGGGGCTGTTAAGAGCCTATTTTTTCAGGCATAAGGATCTCTACCTGTTTACCAAAATCGAAGAAATCGACCTGTATGCTGAAGATCAGGCCACCGTGCTGCTTTACGTGGCGATGGCAGGGAGTGTAATCTCCGATATCGATGCGATGGCCGCACTGCGGGCACGGATATATCGCTTCGAGCTACAGCTGGCCAGGGAGGATGACTGGTTGCTGCAGCGAGCGAGCTGGAGGCCGGCAAGCGCTGTTGAGATCGAGTAACCTCCCGTAGTAATTGATAATTCGAAATAGAGAAGCCAATTGATTCGACGGCATGCCAAAAAACTGGTAATCGTTGCTTTACTGATTACGCTGGGCCTGGTGCTCGAAATTCTTGGATTGCTTGATGCCGGGCAGCTTCTTGCGATCGCCCGGGGATACGCGCAGCACTGGTGGCTTATCCCGGTTTTGATTCTGGCACAGACTATCCTGTTTACTTTCGCTCTGGCCGGGTCGCTGTTTCTCTGGATCGTGGCGCCACTCTACGACCCGGCGATGGCGACCTTTATCCTCGTCGCAGGCGGCACTATGGGGGGTGTCGGCGCTTACCTGTTCTCGGGCTACCTGACCGAAGAATGGAAGCTAAGAATCCAGAACTCGCGCAGTTATAAATTGCTGCACGCTGAGGACAATTTCCTGTCGCTGTTTGCGATGCGGGTTTTTCCCGGTTTCCCACACTCTCTGGTCAATTACAGTTCCGGTATCCTGAACGCAAAGTTAACTCATTTCGTGATCGCCGCAGTGCTCGGGATTGGTATCAAGTCATATATTTATGCGCGCGTAATCAATAGTGCGGCCAGTACAATGTCGCTGCAAATGCTGCTTGATGTATCCGTGATTGGTCCGTTGATTTTTTTATCTATGAGCAGCGCACTGGGCGTGTATATACATTATCGGATCACGGCAAAACCAGGTTAGATTCGTTGTTCTTCAGGCGCATGTCGAATTGCTTTTTTCGCGTTACGAAAGAACTGTTGGTTCTCGTCGATAAAGCAGCGTACCCGCGCTTAATCTTCGCTGCTCGACACGTCTTTTGCAAACCGGCAGTTAGCGGGGTTATCCAGGCATAGATATGCAAAATACTTGGTATATACTACGCCTGATCGGAGTAGTTTTTATCAATTAACCCGACGTCTGTTTCCATCCGAATGACATTCAGTACGTCAAGCCATAGTTATCGGGATTACTGTGTCTAATCTTCATCTCTTTAAACGCATATTCAATGCGCGGCAGATTTTCTACTGGGCTATTTTCGCCGCTATCCCGGCAATGTTGTTTTATGCTGTTTCTCTTGAAGTCATGACTTCGGCTGGATTCAGCCTCAAGGATATTCTGCGAGACCCCGCACAGCAGACCGGGCAGTCCGGTTTTCTCGGCTTTCTCTCTAATATCGGTGTCTGGCTATGGGTTTGTTCAGCGGCAATTTGTTTGTTCAGTGCCGCGATAGGTGGATTTGTCGCCGAGCAACAACAAAAACAGTTACTCATTCTGATCGGTACGCTATCACTGGTTTTGGCGGTTGATGATTTTTTTCTGTTGCATGACCGTTATCTGCCGCAAAAAGCCGTATTCCTTTTTTATATCGTCTTTTCACTTATCCTGCTGGTGCGCTATTTTAAAACAATCATGGAGATAGAAGGTTTTGCGTTTTTGTCTGCCGGCGGTTTGCTAGCCCTGTCTATCTATGTTGATCTGAATCAAAGGAGAATACCGTTTGATTACGCAAGCGTGCAAACATTGGAAGAGGGTTTCAAGTTTGTCGGCGCCGCTTCGTGGCTATATTTTTGTTATCAATTCGCTTCATTCCGCTTCAGGCGTTCTGCTCGCGGTAAAGCTCTTAACGAGGAATCCTGAATTACCTGCCTACCGGCTGTAACTGCCTCGGGTCGGCTTAAATTTATTGCTTGAACCAGTTCTTGTGCAGGGCCTTGACTACCTTATCGGGATAAACCGTCTTGCCGAGGCTGCCATTGTAGCGAGCCAGTGCCCGACCCAGGTTACGGGGTTCCATGTCGATGTAATAACGCAGTATCGTGCAGCCCATGCGCAAGTTAGTGCGAATCTTGAACAGGTTCTGATCCGAAATACCGATTTCGTCGAGCCAGAAAGGCATGACCTGCATCAATCCGCGCGCGCCTGAAACCGAAATTGCGTACTCATCAAAATGACTTTCCACTTCAATTACCGCAAGCACCAGTTCGGGCTCGATGTCGACCCGACGGGCCTCGTAATGGATCTGTTTGAGCATCTGAATGCGTGTTTGGGGGTCCGGCACAAATGTTTCGAGTCGGCGCGACATGTCGAGTAGCCATACCTGCGCATCGAAGCGGTCTTCAAAACCGGCGTCGGATTCGATGGCTTCTTTTAGAAGTTTACGCAGTACGGGATCGGTTGAGGCGTGAAGCGGGTCAACCTCTGCCGTTGCCAGCAGGGCGAAAGTCATGACTATGGCTAGCTGCCTTATCCGGCCGCGCATTGGTCAGGGTAAAGCTCGTCAAGAAAGGAGGCTAGCCCATCGAGTGATATTTCCCTGGCACTGTCATCGTTGCGACCCTTGTATTCAAACTGTTGCGCCTTGAGACCGCGTTCACTCAATACAATTCGATGCGGAACACCGATCAGCTCCATGTCGGAGAATATGACACCCGGACGCAATGCGCGATCGTCGAGCAGAACTTCGAGCCCACGGTCAAGACAATCCTGGTAGAGTTTGTCGGTCGCCAGTTTGACGGCCTCCGATTTATGATAATTGATCGGACAGATTGCCAGTTGAAAAGGTGCCAGCGTCTCCGGCCAGAGAATGCCATGCTCGTCATGGTTTTGCTCGATTGCCGCTGCAACCACTCGTGTGACACCGATACCGTAACAGCCCATAAATGGAGCAACAGTCTTGCCCTGTTCACCTAGCACCATAGCCTGCATCGATTCCGAGTATTTCTGGCCGAGTTGGAAAATATGGCCGACTTCGATGCCGCGCAGAATTTTTAGCCGCCCCCTTGCGTCCGGGCTCGGGTCGCCATCAACCACGTTACGGATGTCAGCCGCTGTGGGTTCATCGCAGTCCCGCACCCAGTTAACGTTGATGAAGTGTTTATCATTCTGGTTTGCTCCACAGACGAAGTCGCTCATGATCGCTGCACTATGATCGACGTAGGTCCTGATGCCTAAACCGACCGGACCTATCGAGCCAATGTCGTTACCGAGCTGCTGGTTTATCTGCTCGCGCTGGGCCAGTCGTAGCGGACTTATGACGCCGTCGAGTCGCTCTGCCTTGAGTGCGTTAAGTTCGTGGTCACCGCGCAATATCAATGCAACCAGGTCATCATTCTCGCCCTCGACGATAAGCGTCTTCAGGCATTGCTGCGCGCTAATCTCGAGGCCGTTGGCAAGGTCTTCGATACTGTACATGCCTGGTGTGTCGACGGTCTGCATTGCAGCGGTGGGCACAGCGCGCTCAGTATCTGGCGGCAGCACTTCGACGGTTTCGATATTGGCAGCAAAATCACCCTGGTCCGAAAATGCTATTGCGTCCTCGCCTGAATCGGCAAGTACGTGAAATTCCTGTGAGGTACTGCCTCCGATTGCGCCCGAATCGGCGTCTACCGCGCGGTAATCGAGACCGAAACGATCGAAAATCCTGATGTAAGCCTGTTTCATGACATCGTAGGATTCTTGCATCGCAGCCCTGTCAATATCGAATGAATAGGCGTCTTTCATAATGAATTCCCGCGAACGCATTACCCCGAAGCGTGGTCTGATTTCATCTCGAAACTTGGTCTGTATCTGATAAAAATTAACCGGTAACTGACGATAGCTGTTAACCTCGCGACGAAAAATATCGGTGATTATTTCTTCGTGGGTAGGTCCCAGGCAGGCATCACGCTGGTGTCGGTCGGTGAAGCGCAGCAACTCGGGGCCAAACTGCTCCCAGCGTCCGGATTCCTGCCACAAATCCGCGGGCTGAAAGGAAGGCATCAGTAACTCGAGTGCACCTGCGCGGTCCATTTCTTCGCGTACGATATTTTCAACTTTACGTAGGATACGTAAACCGAGTGGCGACCAGCTATAGATTCCAGCGGCATGACGGCGGATCATGCCGGCCCGCAGCATAAGTTGATGACTGACGATTTCAGCATCGCCCGGGGTTTCTTTCAGCGTGGCCAGGTGGAAACGGGAAGTTCTCATAAGTATTCAGGCACAGCGCTAACGCTCCAGATAATCAATTTGGCGCATTATAGTGGTTCTGCGAACGGTTAACAGGAAATTAAGTGAAGTCGCCCTTTATTGGCAGAAACGGTCGATATCGGCTTCGGCCTGAGTTCGGCGTTCGTCGATTTCTTCGGTACTGAGGTAGCGAGTGGAGCCATCGGCCAATTTAAGTTTTATCCTGTTACTGCTCATGATTACTTCCATATCCTGCTGAGCATTGTCGCAGATCGCTTTGGCCTGGTCTGCAGGCACTCCATCGTTGTTACTGGCGGTGGCTGAGTTCTCGCTATCTGACGCTGCTTCACTATCTGGTGAAGATAGTCTAGGTAGTGCTTTGCCGGGGTTGCTGGGTGCCGATTGTACCCATACATTTTCGGTTTTTGTGGAAATCGGCGGTGCATCACCGTAGAAGACGTTGCCATCGGCATCGGTCCACTTGTGAATAGATCCCGCATTCAATGACGTTGAGGCAAGTAACGTCAGGTAAATCAAGTAGCGCATGGTTCTATTTCCACTTCAATAATTTCAGTCTATGAACCCAAAGAATAGTAGTCATCTGCATATTTACAATCTTTTTTTAATCTTTACTCTTGATATATGTAGCTTTATTCCGGCGACTATCATTAATCATTTTTATCTGTTCTGTAGGTATCTATAGAAACAATATATAATGTGTTGCCGCATAACCGGGTTAATTCAGGCGATGAGCGATCGCAGACTCAAAGTTTTTCATACAGTTGCCAGGCTGCTAAGCTTCACCAAAGCGGCTGAAGCCCTCCATATGACTCAGCCCGCGGTCACCTTTCAGGTTCGTCAGCTGGAAGAATATTTCAACACCCGCTTGTTCGATCGAACCCATAACAAGGTTAATCTGACACCGGCCGGAGAACGCGTTTCGGAGTTTGCGGAACGGATATTCTATTTGTATTCCGAGATGGAAAATACAGTTCGGGATTTGACCGGCGAAGTCAGTGGCGCCATCACTGTAGGCGCGAGTACCACGATTGCCGAATACCTGTTGCCGGCTTTACTGGGTGAATTTAAGAATCAGTATCCGGATATTAATTTGCGACTCAAGGTTTCGAATTCCGAAGGTGTCGTATCGATGGTGGAGCACAATGTTATCGACCTCGGTCTGGTTGAATCCCCGGTAAGTAACAAGAACCTGATAGTCGAAGTTTGTCATGACGATCAATTGGTCGTGGTGGCGGCTCCGGTCCATGAACTGGCAAGACGTGGCGGCAAGGTCAAGGCTACCGATATTGTCAGATATCCCTTTGTCAGCCGGGAAGAGGGCTCAGGTACACGGGATTTCATTATGCAGTATCTGATGGAGGCGAAGGTTAAGCCGGCCGATATGGACTTTTGCCTGGAGCTTGGCAGTCCTGAGGCGATCAAAGGTGCGGTTGAAGCTGGTATGGGGATAACGATTATTTCCCGCTCTATAATCGGCAAGGAATTGAAATTGAACACGCTGTGTGAACTGCAACTCGATCCTCCACTGAGCCGACCGTTTTCGTTTGTGCGTCAACGGCAGAAATTTCGCGTTACGGTGATGGAAAAACTGCTCGAGTTTGCACAGTCCTATTTTAGTAAAAATGCCTAGCGTCCAGCGGGGCGTCTTAAGCGAAGTATGAAGCATGCTTGATATTTTAAAGCAGTGGTACAACCGCCATTTCACCGATCCGCAAACGGTTATATTTGCATTCATCCTGATCGCTGGCGGGCTGCTGGTATTTGTTCTCAATGCTCATTTGATGCCAATCCTGATAGCCCTGGTTATTGCTTACCTGGCAGAGGGTATGGTGGTCTGGTTGCACAAGGTGAATGTCGGGCGAACCACGGCAGCAAGTATCGTGACTGCGCTGATGATAACTGCAATCCTGCTTGCATTCTTCGTTTTGCTGCCGCTGCTTTCCAGGCAAATCAGTGAACTTTTCCGGGAAATGCCGAGTATGCTCAGCAAGGGACAGCAGTTGCTGTTGAGATTGCCGGAACAGTATCCCGATACTGTTTCCGCCAGTCAGATCGAGGAAATTCTAACCCTGGCTCGCACCGAGTTGACCTTGCTGGGACAACGTGTGCTGAGTCTTTCGGTATCGTCGGTAGTTGGCATAATCACCTTCCTGGTGTACATGATATTGCTGCCTCTGATGGTGTTTTTTTTCCTCAAGGACAAGGCTTTGATCATGCACTGGCTGGCGGACTTTCTGCCCGAGGAGCGCAGATTGTTGCGCACGGTCTGGGCCGAACTCGATATCAAGATCGTAAGTTATGTGCGCGGTAAAGTGATTGAAGTGTTAATTATCTGGTCGGCCAGTTATATTGCGTTCGCACTGATGGGGCTGAATTACGCTATGTTGCTGAGCCTTACCGTTGGACTTTCGGTGATCATTCCTTATGTCGGCGCCACGGTCGTCACTATCCCGGTAGCGCTCATTGCCTTTTTCCAGTGGGGGTTCACTGCCGAGTTTGGCTGGTTGATGGTGATTTATGCTTTCATCCAGTTTCTGGATGGTAATCTGCTGGTACCACTGCTTTTTTCAGAAGTGGTCAATTTGCATCCGGTCGCGATTATTGTCGCAGTTGTATTTTTTGGCAGTCTGTGGGGCGTATGGGGGGTTTTCTTTGCCATTCCGCTGGCAACACTGATTCAGGCGATTATCAAGGCCTGGCCATCACACGAAATGATTGCCGAATGACGCGCAATGGTTGTGCGTAATACTGAAAAACTGACTCGAATTAGGATTACGGAATAATTGCTAGCGACTGCCCGGTGACCAGTACGCCCGCAGGTGAAGGAAACACTTCTAAATAGCCGCTTTTCTTTATAACATACGCCCCTTAATTAGCCCCCTGGGGCAGCAGAGGTTACTCATGTTCAAAGGTAGTATTGTGGCGTTGGTGACACCAATGCTGGACAACGGCGATGTCGACTTTTCGCAGCTCGAGGCATTGATCAATTTTCATGTGCGCGAGGGTACCCAGGCGCTCGTTATTGCCGGCACCACTGGTGAATCCGCCACGCTAAGTCCCGCGGAACACTGCGATTTGTTGAATAAGAGTTACGAAATAATCAATCGACGCCTGCCGATGATTGCCGGAACCGGCGCCAATTCGACCGCGGAAGCCATTGAACTTACCAAATGCGCCAGCTCAAGCCGGGCCGAAGCAGCGTTGCTGGTCACCCCTTATTACAACAAGCCAACCCAGCGCGGCCTTGTCTTGCATCACCAGGCGATAGCGAACGCGGTTGATATCCCGCAAATACTGTATAACGTGCCGGGCCGCACGGCCTGTGACATGCAGGCCGATACTGTCGCTGAACTGGCGAAAGTGAGTAATATCGTAGGTATCAAGGAGGCGACCGGTAGCATGGAGCGACTAGCCGATATAAAACGCCAGGTGGATGATAGCTTCGCCTTGCTGACCGGCGACGACTCGACGACCTGTGAGTTTATTCTTAACGGTGGTCATGGTGCGATATCCGTCACCGCCAACGTGGTACCGGCTAAAATGGCCAACATGTGCCAGCTCGCGCTGGAGGGCAAGGCGGCCGAAGCCCGTGCAGCCGATGCGGAAATCGCCGAACTGCACCGTTTGCTGTTTATCGAGTCTAACCCGATACCTGTCAAGTGGGCTGTGTCCCAGATGGGGTTTGGTGAACTGAATCTGCGCTTGCCGATGACAGTTCTCGATGAGAAACATCAGCAGCCCCTCAAAGAAGCGCTCATTGCTTCAGGTGCCTTATGAAAATTGCGCGAATTTCCGTGCTTACTGTACTGTCGGTGTTAGTTGCAGCCTGTCAAAGTAATTACGATTATCGTTTCGCAGATTCGTCGGTGGGCGAGTCGCTGGAGCTGCCCCCCGATCTTTCCGGAGCTCAGGTCGACTCCAAGTTCGAATTGCCGGCCGCGATATCGGGGGATGACGAAGCAGCGAAGGACAAGATTCCCGTGCTGGCCAGGGTGCAATCCGTCCAGCTGCAGGGCAGCGGGGATTTTTACTGGCTGGAGGTTGATGAACCGGTAGAGAACCTGTACCAGATAGTAAAAAACTTCTGGGCTTCCGAGGGCTATCGATTGAATGTTGATGAACCCGTTATCGGTATCATGCAAACCGAATGGGTCTACAAAAGCGAGGGTGGTGAAGAGGAGAGCAATTCCTGGTTTGCGAAGCTGTTTACGAGCGAAGATCTTTCGGCAACGCAGGATCAGTACAAGACCCGGATCGAGCGCAGCAAAACAAATAATTTGAATCGAATTTATATCGCGCATCGCGGTACGGAATTCGAGTACGTGCTCAGCGAAGGAGCCGCGCGGAAGGAGGATATTAATGAAACGGAGTGGGTTTTTCGGCAACCTGAACCCGAACTTGAAATCGAAATGTTGTCGCGCCTGATGATATACCTCGGCTTACAGCGGGATAACGTCGATCAGCAGCGGGAAACCGTAAAACTCTTTAAACCGAGGGCCGACATATTTGTCGACGTGGATGAAGGCTCACCTTACCTCATTCTAAATGACGTTTACCAGATCGCCTGGAACAGGGTGTTTCATCAGCTTGAGCGAATGAATTTCGAAATAATCGATTCGGATTTCAAGAGTGGACTCTCCGGGGAAGGCGTTATTTACGTCAGGGCTTCCACCGTCGATGTCGAAATATCGGAAGGATTGTTTGGTTCCCAGGCGGAGGAAAAGAAGGAGTCAGTAAAATTTACGCTGGTTTTCATTGAAGAAACCAATCAGTCGACCCGACTGATTCTGGAAAATGACAAGGGAGAATTCGATACTTCTGAAGCAGGGGCGCAGTTGATGAAGCTGGTGTACCAGAAAGTCAGGTAGTCGGTATGCGCATCGCGTCTTTGGGCAGTGGCAGCCGGGGTAACGCCACCCTGGTGCAGTATCAGGATACCACTTTGCTGGTAGACAACGGCTTCTCGTTAAAACAATTCATGCGTCGTCTCGACCGCCTCGAAATCGAACTCGATGCGATCGATGCGGTACTGCTCACACACGAGCATGGCGATCACAGTGGTGGTGTCGAGCGCCTTTGTGTCAGACATGAAATTCCGCTGTGGACAGCGGTGGGTACTGCTCGTGCCGTGCTGAGTCCGGATTTCGAGTACCAGCGGCTGGTGGCGGGCCGTACAGTCACCATTGGCGGGATCGAAATTATTCCGGTCACCGTTCCGCACGATGCCAGCGAACCGCTGCAGTTTATTTTCCATCAGCTCGATAATGGCAAGCGGCTTGGTATTCTGACCGATACGGGGCATATTACGCGTCATATCGTTGAGGCTTTCAGCCGTCTTGATGGACTCTTGCTGGAGTTTAACTATGACGTTGAGATGTTGGCCAATGGCCCGTATCCAGATATGTTAAAGCAGCGTGTCGGCGGCAATCTCGGGCATCTTTCTAACGATCAATCTGTCGATTTACTGCGGCAGATAGACACCGACAGCCTGAATTGCCTGATCGCCGGGCACATTTCGGAGAAAAACAACCGATCAAGTATTGTTGATCAACTGATTCGCCAGCTGGAAGACGTCCCGGTTCCCGTGCTCGCCGACCAGGAAGCCGGTTTCGGCTGGATATCTATCTAGGGAATTAATCAGGGTCTTTATCGAACTCGATCAAAGCGTAGGCAGAGTGATTGTGGATCGATTCGAAATTTTCCGATTCGAGCACATACTGCCGAATGCGATCATCCTTGTTCAGTTCGCCGGCTATATCGCGCACCATATCCTCGACAAACTTTGGATTGTCGTACGCGCGTTCAGTCACGTATTTTTCGTCGGGCCTTTTGAGCAATCCATAAAGTTCACATGAAGCCTGCTTTTCGACAATGTCGATGAGTTCTTCTATCCAGATAAAGCCGCTGGTCTTTGCGTCAAGTGTGACATGCGAGCGTTGATTATGGGCCCCGTAGTCTGAAATGGACTTCGAACACGGGCACAGGCTGGTTACTGGAATCTGCACTTTGATGCGGGTGCTGGTAACACCGGAATTAATTTCGCCAATCAGAGATACTTCGTAGTCGAGTAACGACTCTACTCCCGATACTGGAGCCTGCTTGTTCACGAAATAAGGAAAATTCATTTCAATGTAACCCGATTCTGCCTCGAGCAAGGTCGCCATTTCCCTGAGCATTTCATTAAACGAGGTATAGGATATTTCCTTTTCATGATCGTTAAGAATGGAGACGAAGCGCGACATGTGTGTGCCTTTGAACTGGTGTGGCAGGAACACAAACATGCTAAACGTGGCGATGGTATGTTGTTGGCCGTCTGAACGATCCTTGACTATAACCGGATGACGGATGTCCTTGATGCCGACTTTGTTGATTGCGAGCTCCCGTGTGTCCGCGGATCCCTGTACATCGGGAATCGTCGAGACCGGGGTGGTTGCTGGTTCACCATTCATTACTTAATCCTGATATAAGTCATGGTTACGTTGCTGCAGTTCACGCCAGCAGCGTTACCCGGAGCGGATAGGCGTAGCATGGCAATAACCGAGCAAAAAGGTTGGTTATTATACTGCGCATCGAGTCTAAGGCAAATATTCATTGCGCGATTATCCCACTAACCATCCCCGATAGCGATAGCAGCTCAGATAACGATAATCAAATTGTTTGACCGCAACGGGGCAGGTGGCGAAATCGTCAATCTCGCCCTGGGACTGAACCGACCGATTGGAGGCCGGAATCAGGGGGTAGGTAAATCTGTTCTTATTATTATGGTCTAAGCGGGTGAAGCGTCTTCAGCCTGCGGGCCCTTGGCACCATCGGTAACCTTCATGGTTACGGCCTGGCCTTCCTGAAGGGTTTTATGACCTTCAGACTGAATAGCGCTGTAATGAACGAAAACGTCTTTACCACCTTCTTGTGAAATAAAACCATAGCCTTTGGCATCGTTAAACCACTTAACTGTGCCGGTTACTGTTTCTGACATAATATTACTTACTCTGTAGCTTGATGATGTTTTTTTGCCGGATTTTCTAGCCCGACAAGCCGCATTGTAGGATAAACCCTGTGCGGAAGTCATTATTTAAACTGATTTGAGCATTTTGCGGGGGGCGATAACAGATACATTGCATCTGCTTTGACCTGGCCAGGCGGCCGTTCAGGCCCGCGTGAAGTCGATGATCGAACGACTTAGCGTTACCGGGTCGAGCCCATAATCTTCGAGTACCTGTTCACGACTACCTTGCGACGGAAACTCGTCACTGAGGCCGAGGCGTAAAACAGGGATACTGATTCGTTGCTGATTGAGAAACTCGAGAACTGCCGATCCTGCTCCGCCCTCGATACTGGCGTCTTCCAGGGTGACGAGGTAATCATGACTGGAAGCCATATCCTTTATCATCGATTCGTCGAGAGGTTTGATAAAGCGCATGTTAACCAGGCTCAGGTCGAGGTCTTCGGCGATAGGTTCGGCGATACCAAAGAGGCTGCCAAATACAAGCAAGGCGGTTTGTTTACCGCTGCGGACCTGCAATGCCTTACCGATCTCGATGCAGGTATCGGTGTCTACCGTAGCAGGCTGACTGACACTGTCTCTTGGATAACGAACCAGGGCAGGTCCGGGATACCGGTAGGCGGTGTTCAGTAATTCCTGCATGTCCCGGCCATGCGCCGGCGCCATCATGATGATGTCAGGTATACAACGACAGAAGGCGACATCAAAATTACCGGTGTGAGTCGCGCCGTCAGCGCCAACTATGCCGGCCCGATCGACTGCGAAGGTTACATCGAGCCCCTGGACAGCGACATCGTGGATAAACTGGTCGTAGGCACGCTGCAGAAACGTGGAATAAATGGCAACCACCGGTTTTAGACCGTCGCAGGCCATCCCGGCCGCCAGGGTTACCGCATGTTGCTCGGCGATGCCGACATCATGATAACGTTCCGGTATCTCTGCGGAGAATTCGACCAGCCCCGAGCCTTCCCGCATGGCCGGAGTAATTGCATGCAGCTTCGACTCCTGCCTGCCTTTGGCGACCAGCCAATCAGAAAATATATTGGTATAAGACTGCAGTCCCGGCTTGCTCGAAGACTTAACCACACCAGTCTTGGGGTCGAATGGCCCAACCCCGTGAAACTTGCAGGCATCCTCCTCCGCGGGCGCATAACCTTTACCCTTGCGCGTGACTATATGTAACATCCGTGGACCGGATAACTGCTGTAAATTGCGTATTAAAGATAGTAAGTCGCCCAGGTTGTGACCGTCGATGGGGCCGAAGTAGGAGAACCCGAGTTCCTCGAACAGGGTTCCCGGTGTGACCATTCCCTTGACGTGTTCTTCGGCGCGTTTGGCCAGTTCCCAGGCACTGGGAATTCTTTTTAGTACCTTTTTACTTCCCGAGCGCAGGCTGGTGTAAATTTTCCCTGACCAGATGCTGGATAAGTATTTGGACATGGCGCCGACATTAGGCGAAATCGACATTTCGTTATCATTCAGGATAACCAGTAAATCGGTATCGATAGCACCGCCATGATTGAGTGCCTCGTAGGCCATTCCGGCAGTCATACCGCCGTCGCCGATAATAGCTACGGCCTGGCGGTCGATGTCCTGTGCACTGGCGGCGATAGCCATACCCAGGGCGGCACTGATAGACGTGCTCGAGTGTCCGGCACCAAAGTGGTCGAATTCCGATTCGGCGATGTTGGGGAAACCGGAAAGTCCGCCCTGTTGCCTCAGTCCAGCCATCTGATCGCGCCGACCGGTCAGGATCTTGTGCGGATAACATTGATGGCCAACGTCCCAGATCAGGCGATCATTCGGGGTGTCGAACAGATAATGCAGCGCAATCGTTATTTCCACAGACCCCAGGCCGGAAGCGAGGTGTCCCCCGGTTTGTGCAAGGCTTTGCAACAGGAAGGCGCGAATCTCTTCCGCGAGTTCCGGCAACTGGTCTTCGTCGAGCTCACGCAGGTCGGCGGGGCTGTCGATCTGCGACAGTATGGGGAAATTCTGGATTATGCTATTCAATGGATTGCTATCCGGCACGACGCCTCGCTTAGTTTTTCCGCTGGACGAACCAGGCCGAAATATACCTCAAAACATCGGCTTCCTCACCAAATATCGTAAGTGCCTGCAATGCATGCTCGTGCAGTTCCTGCGCTTTTTCATACGAAGCTTCGAGGCCAATAACCGATGGGAAAGTAGGTTTGTTTAGCGCACTGTCGGAACCCTGCTGTTTACCCAGCGTGGCGGTGTCACCGGTGACATCGAGAATATCATCCTGTATCTGGAATGACAGGCCTATACATTTTGCATAGGAGTCAAGCGCCCTGAATTGCGTCTCATTGAGACTTTCGCTACTAAGCGCGGCCAGTTGCACGCAGGTTCGAATCAACGCCCCCGTTTTATGAATATGCATGGTTTCAAGCTCGGCGATATTCATGGACTTTCCAACCGCTGCCAGATCGATCGCCTGACCGCCGGCCATACCACGTGAACCGGAAAACAAAGATAGTTTTTCAATCATTTGCAGTCGTGCAGAGGCATTTTCAGTCATCCGGGGATCATGGCTCAGGATATAAAATGCCAGCGCCTGCAACGCGTCACCGGCAAGAATGGCGGTGGCTTCATTGAACTCGCGATGACAGGTGGGTCGGCCGCGACGTAAATCGTCATCGTCCATTGCCGGCAGGTCATCGTGAATCAGCGAATAAGCGTGAATAATTTCTACTGCGCTAGCTACCCCATCGACTCTATCCAGAGGGATATCCAGCGCAGAAGCGGTAGCATAGACCAGGATCGGGCGCACTCGTTTGCCGGGCGCCAGCGCCGCGTAACGCATTGCCTGATGCAACTCCATTGGATTGACATCTGCCGCAGGTAACCATTGGTCGAGTGCCCGGTCTACCCGGTGTTGAAAATTTTCGGCCAGAGACTCGAAGTCCGGCACATCAATCTTCATCAAGATCTTCGAAGGCAGCGGTTTGCTGTAGCCCGTTCTTTTCGATTAATTGTTCGACCCGCAATTCGGCATTGGCTAACGTATCCTGACAACTCTTTGCCAGCTTGATTCCTTTTTCAAATTGTTCAAGTGACTCTTCCAGTCCCAGTTCGCCGGATTCCATATTGCTGACGATTTTTTCCAGGTTTTGCATGGATTTTTCGAAATCCTTGAGTTGATCTTTAGTTTCGCTCATTTCGTTGCTCGCTTTCGGATTGACGCAATTATAAAGCATCCAGGGTATCAGCTAAATGACTGACCGGGGTTAACTCGAGGTCTTTGAAAGTCCCCCGTTTGGGCATATTTGCGCGCGGGATTATCGCCGTTTCAAAGCCATGCTTGCTGGCCTCGCGCAGCCGCTCTTCACCGTTTGCGACCGGCCTGATTTCTCCGGACAAACCGACTTCACCAAACACCAGCGAACGTCGGTTCAGGGGTCGATCGCGGTAACTGGATAAGATGGCCAGGATAATAGCGAGGTCGGCACCTGTTTCGGTAATGCGTACACCCCCCACTGCATTGATGAAAACATCCTGCTCGTAAAGTGGAATACTACCATGTCGTTGTAGTATGGCGATCAGCATGGCCAGTCGGTTCGACTCGAGACCAACGCTGAGTCGTCGCGGGTGGCCACTATGGCATTCACTTACCAGCGCCTGGATTTCGACCAGAAAGGGACGCGTACCTTCCCGCGAAACCATCACTGCGCTGCCGGGCACCGGTTGATCGTGCTGGGCCAGGAATATCGCCGATGGATTGGTTACCGGTTTCAGGCCTGCGTCGGTCATCGCGAAGATACCCAGCTCGTTTACAGCACCGAATCGATTCTTGACCGCTCGTATAACACGATATCGCGTTGTCGCGTCGCCCTCGAAGTAAAGCACTGTGTCGACCATGTGTTCAAGTACCCGCGGCCCCGCCAGCTGCCCTTCCTTGGTGACATGACCGACAAGGAAAATGGTGATATTAGATTGTTTGGCGAGTCTGACCAGTATTGCGGTGCTCTCCCTAATCTGGCCCACCGAACCGCACGCCGATTGCAGGCTGTTGCTGAATATGGTCTGTATCGAGTCGATCACCATTATCTCGGGTTTGCAGGTTGCGGCCTGCGCGATAATATCCTCAACACAGGTCGAACTCAGCAACTGTAAATGGTCGCCGGGAAGACCGAGGCGCCTGGCGCGCATGCTGACCTGCTGCGGGGATTCCTCCCCGGTTACGTAGAGGGCGTTGCGCTGCTGGCTGATCAGCGTCATGCTTTGTAGCAGGATGGTTGATTTGCCGATCCCGGGATCCCCGCCGAGTAATACTACCGAGCCTTCCACCAGACCACCGCCAAGCACCCGGTCGAGTTCATCGACCTGACTGCCGAAGCGAGGCGTCTCGCTGGTCGGAACCTGGTTGAGGGTAATCACGCTGGATTGACCGGCGGACCCGTGCCAGTTAGCGCCTCTCGCGGAACCAGCCTGCAGCGCCGGAATTTCTTCGATGCTGTTCCAGCTTTTGCAATCCTGACACTGTCCGGACCATTTTGGCCACAGGGTCGCGCACTCGCGACATTGAAACTGTGCGTGCTGTTTAGCCATTCAGCGGCAGCTCGGACTGTGGGCTGGTGGCGGGTGCATCCGGTGGCAAGGCGATCCGTGCGGTCTTCACCATATTGTTTTTTACCTGCATGATTTCGATCGGGTAGCCACTGATCTTTAAACTGGTGCCGGATTCAGGAATAAATTCCATGTGCTCGAGGATCAGTCCGTTAAGTGTTCGCGGGCCTTCACTGGGTAACTGAATATCAAGATTGCGATTGATGTCGCGAATATGAGTCGCCCCGTCAACCAGAAAACTGCCGTCTGCATCACGGAAAAAGTCCTGGTGCAGGGCGGTGGGATCGGTTGTGAATTCACCGACTATTTCCTCCAGGATATCCTCGATAGCAACCAGTCCCTGGATATCCCCGTATTCATCGACAACAAATCCAATGCGACGCTTGTTCTTACGAAAGTTGATCAGCTGGGTCGTGAGCGGGGTGCCCTCCGGAATAAAATATCCTTCGCGAGTCAGGTTAACCAGGCTCTCCGGGTTAAACTCGTCGTTTAACAGCAGGGGCAGGACTTTACGCAGTTGTGCAATACCGATCAGGTTATCGATATTGTCCGCGTAAATAGGAATGCGCGTGTAAGATAAATTATTAATCAGCTTTAAGGTTTCGTGCCAGTCATCTTCGAGATCGATACCGATTATTTCGCTGCGCGGCACCATGATGTCGTCAACCGTCACCCTTTCCAGGTCGAGAATGCTGAGCAGCATGTCCCGGTGTGAGTCCGGGATCAGGCCACTGGTTTCGTTAACCGCCACGCGCAGCTCCTCGGAGTTCAGCGCATCGTTATCGGCGTTTTTATCCGAAATCAGAAATATCTTCAGCACCAGCCTGGCCAGCCAGTTGATAACCCAGACCACCGGGTAAAAAATCTTTAACAGTGGCTGGTAGACATAGGCGGCCGGCAGCGCAATTTTTTCCGGATACGCTGCGGCCAGGGTCTTTGGCGTTACTTCGGCAAACAGCAGCAGTATCAGTGTCAACAGGCCCGCCGCAATTGCTATGCCGGCCTCGCCATATAAGCGGTAGCCGATATAAGTCGCCAGCTGGGTAATCAGGATGTTAACGAAGTTATTACCAAGCAGGATCAGCGTAATCAGCTTGTCCGGCTGTTTTAACAACGACACGGCGCGCACGGCGCCACCATGCTTTTTACCAGCGAGGTGTTTGAGTCGGTAGCGATTGAGGCTCATCAACCCGGTTTCCGAGCTCGAAAAGAAGCCCGACAGCAGGATCAGCGCAATGAAGGTGATGAATAACCAGGTTAAGGGGATGTCGTTCAACTGAGTTGGCGCACGATATTAGAGGATAAATTCAAGTACCAGCTTGCTACCAAAAAAAGCCAGCATCAGGAAGGCGAATGCCGAGAGTGTCCAGTTAATCGCTTTCTTACCGCGCCAGCCAAACTTGTAGCGACCAAAAAGCAGAACACCGAGGATGCACCAGCCGATGATTGATAACACGGTTTTGTGCACCAGCTGCTGCGCGAATATGTCGTCCAGATAGATGAAGCCACTCAGTAGCGACGCGCTGAGGCAGATGAATCCGAAACCGAGAAATTGAAACAGCAGGGTTTCCATATCATGCAGTGGTGGCAGGTAGCGGATGAAGCCGCCGGGATGATGTTGCCTGATGGAGCGATCCTGATAGGCGAGCAAACCGGCCTGAAACGCACCCAGAGTAATCAGGCTGTAAGCGATTACCGAGATCATGATATGTCCCTGCACAGCATTGCTGGTAATGCTGATCAAGTGATCCGAGATGTGCAGGCTGGCGATTACGCAGGCGAAGCCGCTGATCGGGAAAACGACGATTCCGAGACTTTCGATGCGGCGATAAATGCTGCTCAATAAAATCTGGATGGAGATCAGCCAGGTGATCAACGAGAGAGCGGCGAAAAAACCCAGGTTGAGTCCCTGTGGCTGGATAATCAGCGAGTTAAGCGCAGTCGCCTGCAACAGCATAGCGACCAGCGCTGGCGCCATGGCAACCCAGCGTTGATGTTGTGCAGAACCGAGCTGTTTGAAAATCAAAAATGCGGACAAGCAGTAGAGGATGGCAGCGAGCGTGCTTGCGGTGGTGGGGAACATTATTTTCGATCAGTGTCTCAGACGCCAAAGTGTAACTGAAAATCCAGGCTATCGCACTACCGGTAAGCGCCGAAATTAAGCGCTTCGGCCAGGGTTAGAATTGTGAACCAGCGCGGATTTATGGCGGCAGTGCTGTACTATAGTTACGTCGTGCGTAATCACATCTATTCCCGGCAGCCTTAAGTCAGGATAAAAATGTGCGCTATTCCAGTCTCCATTTGCTATAGAATTGGTCTGGAACCGGATATTTCCTTATTTTTGTTAGCCGGGAAATCGATTTAAGTATATGCAAATAAAAATTCTGGGATGGGCAGGTGGAATAGGCGCCAATCTGCGCACCACCTCTTTTCTCATCGATGAAGACCTGTTAATTGACGCCGGTACCGGGCTTGGCGATCTGCCACTCAACCAGATGACCGGTATCCGGCATATATTTCTTACCCACTCGCACATGGATCATGTCGTGGGTTTGCCACTGCTGGCCGACACCATGTTTGGTGTGCACGACGAACCCGTCATAGTGTATGCGCAAGAGGAAACCATCGAAGCCTTGAAGGCGCATATTTTCAACTGGGTCATCTGGCCTGATTTTTCGGAACTGCCGAGCAGGGAAAATCCGTCGATTCGTTTCGAAATCATGAATCCGGGCGATAAGGTCAACATCAGATCGCGAGAAATCGAAATGATACCGGTTAACCATACTGTGCCCGGAGTCGGCTACTGCGTGTCGACGCAACGCGCAAACGTAGTCTTTAGTGGTGATACCACCACCAATGACACGCTGTGGAGCGTGCTCGATGGTTATGAGAATATTGATTTGTTATTTGTCGAGGCCGCGTTTTCGAATAATGATCTCGAAATCAGCAGGATTTCGAAACACTATTGTCCGCAGCTGCTGGGAGAAGATATCCTGAAAATGAAACATCGTCCCGATGTCTGGTTGACACATTTCAAGCCGGGAGACGAAGCATTGATTTATCAGGAATGTGTAGCGGCCATGCCCGATTTCAAAGTACACCAGCTGAAGGGCGGCGAAGTATTTAAATTCTGAGCTTCTTTCGACGCAACGCGCTGTTATAATCCCGCCTTTGTACCCTAGTGGAACCGTCCGATGTTCGAAAACCTGACTGATCGCTTATCCAGAACACTGCAGAATCTGCGCGGCCAGGGCCGTTTAAGCGAAAGTAATATTCGCGAAAGCCTGCGTGAAGTGCGTATGGCCCTGCTCGAGGCTGACGTTGCCTTGCCGGTAGTCAAGGACTTTATCGAAGCAGTACGCGTAAAGGCCATGGGCCAGGAAGTCATTGCCAGCCTTTCACCCGGCCAGGCACTGATCAAGGTCGTCAATGATGAGCTGGTCTCGATCATGGGCGAAGCCCACGACAAACTTGATCTGCAGCGCAAACCACCGGTAATCGTCTTGATGGCGGGTTTGCAGGGCGCCGGTAAGACCACTACCGTGGCTAAACTCGCGCGCCGTCTGTCAGAGGTCGAGAAAAAGTCGGTTATGGTCGCGAGCGCCGACGTTTATCGTCCTGCTGCGATCGACCAGTTGAAGACCCTCGCCGCGGAAGTGGGCGCTGATTTTTTCCCCAGTGATAACCAGCAAAAACCGGTTGCTATAGCCCGTGATGCGGTTGCTGCGGCCCATAAGTCAGGCGCGGACATACTCATTCTCGATACAGCCGGGCGACTGGCGATCGATCAGCAGATGATGGATGAGATCCGCGCTATTCATGATGAGGTGAATCCGGCTGAAACCCTGTTCGTGGTGGATAGTATGACCGGCCAGGATGCCGCGGCAACCGCAAAGGCTTTTAACGATGCGTTGCCGTTGAGCGGGGTTGTGCTCACCAAGACCGATGGTGACGCGCGCGGTGGTGCGGCCTTGTCGGTCAGGCATATTACCGGCAAGCCGATCAAGTTTATCGGTTCCGGGGAGAAAACTGATGCGCTGGAAGCCTTCCATCCCGATCGCATCGCGTCACGAATTCTGGGTATGGGAGACATCCTGTCGCTGGTAGAGCAGGCGCAGGAAAAGGTTGATCACGACAAAGCAGAAAAACTCGCGCGCAAGGTCAAGCGCGGCAAAGGTTTCGATCTCGAGGATCTGCGTGACCAGTTTACGCAGATGGAGAATATGGGCGGGCTGGGTAGCCTGGTCGATAAACTGCCTGGAATGGGTTCCGGGGTTGCGCAGGCTATGCAGAACCCGGCGCATGCTCGACAAATGAAAAGCATGGTGGCGATCATCGATTCCATGACGCCACTGGAGCGGCGTAAACCCGAGGTCATCAATGGTTCGCGTAAGCGCCGGGTTGCGCAGGGTTCGGGGACCCAGATACAGGATGTTAACCGTCTGCTCAAGCAACATAAGCAGATGCAACGCATGATGAAGAAAATGGGCAGTAAGGGTGGCATGGCTAACATGATGCGCGGTATGAAAGGCAAGCTTCCCCCCGGAATGTCTTTTTAAAGCTAACTTTGCCGGCATACTCGGGCCGGGGAACTGCCAGGATGACGGGTGGCAAGGCTTACCCTTCAATCCGGCCCTGAGCGCCTGTCTCGTTGCACCCCCGAGACCGCGCGTCGTCGCGTTGTCGCAGTCGGTCGCATGCTGTTGGCCTGCTGTCGTTGCAAAAAAGCCCTGTAGATCGATATTTCTCGGATTTTCAACGCAAAAACAGGGCTTGCGGACTTCACAGACGGGTTAATTTAGGTACAATATGCGGCCTTCTGACCATCGGGTCAGCGGCATGCTGTTGCCTGATAAGTTGTAACGTATGCCATGGTAGTTGTCTGGATCGATCAATGGGGTCGATTTACACTGGAGAATTTTTATGGTTTCAATTCGATTGGCACGCGGCGGCGCTAAAAAGCGCCCATTCTACCACGTCGTGGTAAGCGACAGCCGTAGCCCGAGAGATGGCCGCTATATCGAGCGCGTCGGTTTCTTCAATCCCCAGGCTCGTGGCCAGGAAGAAGAATTGCGGCTCGACGATACACGCATCGATTACTGGATTTCCAAAGGCGCGAAACCCAGCGAGCGTGTAGCCAGCTTGATTAAGGGAGCACGCAAAGCTGCGGCTTAAGCACGGATGAGCCAGCACGATGATGATCTGATCTGTGTTGGGCATATTCTGGGTTCGCAGGGAATTAAAGGCTGGGTCAGGGTTTTTTCCAATACCAGCCCACGCGAAAATATAGTGAAATACAGTCCCTGGCTTGTCGAGCAGGGCGACGTTCTAAAGTCCACCGCGGTGCAGGGACGTTTGCAGGGCAAGAACGTGGTAGCCAGGCTGGAAGGGATCGTGGATCGTAACCAGGCTGATGAACTGACCGGCTGTCAGATTTTTATTGACCCGGAGCAGTTACCCGGGCTTGAAGTGGGTGAGTACTACTGGTCTGATCTGATTGGACTGGCCGTCGAAACCCTGCAGGGTGAATCGCTCGGCAAAGTAGCCTCGATGATGGAGACCGGGGCGGACGATGTGATGGTATTGCAAGGCGAACGCGAACGCCTGATACCATTTGTAATGGAACGGATCGTCACCGAGGTAGATCTGGACAACAGACGACTGGTGGTTGACTGGTCGCCTGATTACTGAGATGCGAATCGATGTAATCACGCTGTTTCCTGAACTGGTCGGACAGGTAACCAGTTGCGGGGTCGTGGGTCGCGCTGCCGAGCAGGGGTTAGTTGAGCTGCAGTGCTGGAATCCTCGCGACTATACCCGGGACAGGCATCGTACGGTCGATGATCGTCCCTACGGTGGCGGACCTGGAATGTTAATGAAGGTACAGCCTTTGCAGGACGCAATAACCGCGGCGAGAGAACATAACGGCGCTGCGCGCCTGGTATATCTCAGTCCGCAGGGGACACTGCTCACCCAGGCAAGGCTGGCGCGGCAGGTTGAACAGGGATCGGTTATTTTTTTATGCGGTCGTTACGAGGGCATCGACGAACGCCTGGTCCAGCGGGAAGTGGACGAAGAATGGTCCATTGGTGACTATGTCATCAGTGGCGGGGAACTGGCAGCAATGGTATGTATCGATGCGATGACCCGCCTGATTCCGGGAGCGCTGGGCCATGCGGATTCGGCGCAACAGGACTCATTCAGTGATGGTCTGTTGGACTGCCCTCACTATACGCGGCCCGAGGATTATCTCGGTGACCGGGTACCGGAGGTGTTGATGAACGGTAATCACCGTGAAATCGATGCCTGGCGACAGCAGCAGGCGCTCGGACGCACCTGGCAACGGCGCCCGGATCTGCTCGAGAATATCGAACTGAGTCCGGGGCAGCAGGCTATGCTGGATAAATTTATTGCCGAGTTAGAGCAAACTCGGAAGCGGTGAGTGACACCGCGTTGGCAGCGAATTTTTGAGGAATTGACATGAGTAACATAATTGCGCAACTCGAAGCGAAAGGAATGAAATCCGATGTTCCCGCATTTTCTCCCGGAGATACCGTGGTAGTGCAGGTACGGGTCAAGGAAGGAACACGTGAACGTTTGCAGGCGTACGAAGGGGTGGTTATCGCAAAGCGTAACCGGGGCATTAATTCAGCTTTTACAGTGCGCAAGATATCTCATGGCGAAGGCGTGGAGCGTGTGTTTCAGACGCATAGCCCGCTGATTGCCGAGATCAAGGTCAAACGCCGTGGTAATGTACGCCGTGCCAAGTTGTATTACCTGCGTGGACGCACCGGAAAGGCGGCGCGTATCAGGGAAAAGCTATAAGCGGTTGTCCGGCAGAAATGCTATTTTGAAAAGCGTGTACGCCAGGGCTGCACGCTTTTTTTTTGAGGCAATTCGGAAAGTGATAGCAAACATCAAGATTTTACTGCTAATAGCGGCTGGTATTGGGATGGCATTTCCGGCAGCCGCTGACGAGCGGCTCGACCTGCTGAAGAATATTTCAGCCGCGGGGGCGCCAGAGTTGACCATAAAGATGCTCGATCAGGCGCAGCCAAATGTAGATGAAGACCTGTATGAATGGATACTCTGGGAACAGGAGCGACTTGCGATTCTGGCGCAGTGGCAGCAGTGGGATATGCTACTGGTTCGAATCGAAGGCCTGCCCGAAGATATTCCGCAGCAATTCAAACAACAGGCCGCGACTTACCAGGCCAGGGCTTTCCTTGAACTCGGGCAAACTGTAACGGCGCGCAAGATACTCCGTGAGCAGCTCTGGCAGACGGTTGCCAGTGAGGCGGCGGAGTACGAAACCTGGCGTCGACATATTATAGAATCCTATATCGAAGATGGCCGCATCGAAGACGCTCGGGTGGCAATGCTTCGCTTTGACCAGGATTTCGATAGCACTGATCTCGACTGGTTACTGCTGCGCGCAAGAGTACTTATTGAATCCGGCAGGTACGAACAGGCGATTCTGGTTTTGCGCGATCAAAAAGCCTGGCAGGCACGGCTGACCAGTATGTTGGCCAGCTTCAGGTTGAAGCAGATCGATCGGGGCGAACTCTGGGCACAGGTAAGAAAGCGCAGTAAAGAGGAATCGGTGGAAGCTCAGGAACGAGCAAGTTTATGGGCGCTTGGGTATTATGCAGCGGAGCAAATGGCGCCGGTGGACCGTGTTGTCGCCCTGGAATCATTGTTTCGCAGCGAAGTCGAATCGCCGTTGCAATTATTTCAGTTACCTGTCGATTTACTGTGGCAGGCATATCTGCAGTATGCCGAACTGGTCGGCAATCGATCCGAACTGCTGCTTGGGGCAGATGAAAAGTGGCTGGAGTTGGCAGGCAAGACAAGCAAGGAGACCCCGGTCAAGGCCCGCTCCCTGTATGCGATGCTGATGTTGAAGTCGGTCGATAGCGAAGTCGCGAATCGTGCGGCTACTGGCTACATGGGAACTTTCGCCGAGATTGATGAAGCCGAGCATCACCTGTTGCAGAACCTGTTCAATGATAACGGCACTTTTCCCAGCGCACGCGACATTCCTGCCGGGATAAGGTACCAGTTAGTTGACCTGGCGTTGCGGTCGGCCGACATCGAAGAGGCCACGCGCCTGATGTCGGGCCTGAACACGGTTCCAGCAGGAACCAGTCGCTTTGACTGGCAGTTACGCCAGTCTCGGGTATTGATACTGGGCGGTCGTTACGAGGAGGGAAATCAGGTTTTGCAGAGCCTGATCGGTGAGTATCGTGAAGCAGACACGGAATCTACCGACCGGATACTGCAGGTATTGTTCGATTTACAAACCGTTAATCTTTACGCTGAATCAATAGCTCATTTCAACCAGCTACTGCTGCTGGAACTGGATCCCGGGCAAAGACGTGAAATTCTCTTCTGGATAGCGGATTCATACCGCGGCCTGGAGAAGTTCGAGCAGGCCGCTTTGCTCTACCTGCAATCCGCAATGCTGCAGTCACCGGATGCAATGGATCCCTGGGCCCAGACCGCAAGATTTAATGCCGCGCAGAGCCTGCAGGAGTCGGGGCTGATCGATGATGCGCGGCGCATATACGAAGAGCTCCTCAGCGTTACGCAGGATGTGGCCCGCCGTTCGGTATTGAATCACAAGATACAGCAACTCTGGTTAACCCAGGCTGCCCAGTAGTCAGTATTCCGAGGGCTAAAATCTGCCTGAATATGCTTGAAAACTGATTCGCGTAACCGCATATATTGCCGCTATATCACCATTCTTGACGGGGAAAAAACATGTCGACTGCTGCCAATACCGAAACCCGGGGCTTTGAAACCGAAGTAAACCAGTTGCTGGATTTAATGATCCACTCGCTCTACTCGAATAAGGAAATTTTCCTGCGCGAGCTGATTTCAAACGCCTCCGATGCCTGTGACCGCCTGCGTTTCAGTGCCATCTCTGATGGCAGTCTTTACGAGGAAGACATCGAGCTCAAGATCAAGGTCAGCTATGACCAGGATCAACGCACCATAACGATTAGCGACAATGGCATCGGTATGACTCGCGAAGAGGTAATCGATCATATTGGCACCATCGCAAAATCAGGAACCCGCTCGTTCCTCGATTCGATAACCGGTGACGAAAAAAAGGATGCCAAGCTTATCGGCCAGTTCGGAGTGGGTTTTTACTCATCGTTCATCGTAGCCGACGAAGTGACCCTGCGCACGCGCAAGGCCGGTGAACCAGCCGACCAGGGAGTCGAGTGGGTATCAAAGGGCAAGGGCGAGTATGAAATCGCTTCGCTGGACAAGAGCGATCGGGGAACCGAAATTATCCTGCATCTGCGGGAAGGGGAAGACGAGTTACTGAACGACTGGAAATTGCGCTCGATTATCACCTCGTACTCCGATCATATCGATTTCCCGGTAGTTATGGATAAAAAAATCGAAGCCGATGCCGACGCGGAAAACGAGGAAGCCTCGATTGAAGAGGAAACAGTCAACCAGGCATCGGCTCTGTGGACCCGCGCCAGATCCGAAGTCAAGGATGACGAGTACAAGGAATTTTACAAGCATGTTGCCCACGATTTCGAAGATCCCATCGACTGGAGCCACAATCGCGTCGAAGGTACAAATGAGTACACTTCATTACTCTACATCCCTGCACGTGCCCCGTACGACCTCTACGACCGTGAATCGCACAACGGTATCAAGCTATACGTACAGCGCGTGTTCATCATGGAAGACGCCGAAAAGTTAATGCCGCGTTACCTGCGTTTCGTGCGCGGTGTAATCGATTCAAATAACTTACCGCTCAACGTCTCGCGGGAAATTCTGCAGGGCAGCAAGGTCATTGACAGTATACGCAGCGGCTCGGTTAAAAAAGTCCTGGGCATGCTCGAGAAAATTGCCAAAAACGATCCTGAGAAATATCAGAAGTTCTGGCGAGAGTTCGGCAAGGTAATCAAAGAAGGACCGGCGGAAGATTTCGCCAATCGCGAAAAAATCGGCAAACTGCTGCGCTTTGCCACGACGCATACCGGAGACGAAGAACAAAGCGTTTCACTGGATGACTACATCGGACGTATGCAGGAAGGGCAGGATAAAATTTACTATATCGCTGCCGATTCGCATGCCGCTGCCAAGAACAGTCCACACCTGGAAATTTTCCGTAAGAAAGGAATCGAGGTTCTGCTGTTGTCAGATCGCGTAGACGAATGGTTGACATCGCACCTGATGGAATACGAAGGTAACAAGCTGCAATCGGTCGCCAAGGGTGAACTTGACCTGGGTGCGGATGACGAGTCCGAGAAAGAACTCGAAGAGAAAGCAAAGTCGGCTGGAAAGCTACTCAAACGTATGAAAAAGGCTCTTCAGGATAAAGTTGAGGATGTTCGCGTGACCAATCGCCTGACTGATTCGCCAGCCTGTATCGTGTTAAACGAACAGGACATGGCGATGCATATGCAGCGATTGTTGAAGGAGGCCGGGCACGATTTGCCGAGTTCCAAACCGGTTCTTGAAATTAACCCGGATCATCCTATAGTTAAGAAGCTTGACGCGGAGAAATCGAAGACCAAGTTTGCGGACTGGTCCGATATATTGTTCGATCAGGCGCTACTGGCGGAAGGCGGTCAACTGGATGATCCAGCTGGCTTTGTCGCGAAGCTAAACCAAATGTTGGTAACCATTGCCGGATAAGACAACGATACGAAAATTCATCCGCCACCCTGCGGATGTGCCGATACAGGTCACAATGGACTGGGTGGAAGATGAAAACGATGAAACTGTAGACCAGACAATAACCAATGTAAGCCTCGGCGGTCTTGCGTTTATGTCGCAGACGCCGCTCGAGGTTTTGCAGCGGGTTAGGATCTGCATTCCCCTCCTGCAGCAGGAAAACCACCTGGTAGGCAACGTCGTATGGTGCGAAAAAAGCCCCAATGGTTATGAAGTAGGTATCGAGTTCGAAAAATCGAGGGATGTTTTTCGTTTGCGCATGATCGAGCAGATCTGCCATATCGAACATTATCGCAAGGAGGTCGAGAAACTTGAGGGTCGCACACTCTCCTCCCAGGAAGCAGCAGGGGAGTGGATTTCGAAGTACGCTGGCGATTTCCCGGCGCTTTGACCGGGCAATGGATAAAATGCCATCAGTCGCCGTCATTGGCGCAGGCCTGGCCGGTCTTACCTGCGGAACAGCGTTAAAAGGCCTTGTCGAAAATGTAAAAATCTTTGAGAAAGACGTGTTTCCCGGCGGTCGAATCAATCGGTTTCGGGCGGGAGAGTATGAGTTCAACAACGGCGCGCAGTATTTCACGGTAAATAACCCTCTGTTCTGGAATATTGTCTCGGCCTGGCAAACCCAGGGCTTCGTGCGTCCCTGGGATGGCTGGATCGTAGAGCTGCAAAAGGGCCAGGTCATCAATAGCGATATGGCGACGCAAAGGTTTGTCGGTGTGCCACGCATGCAGACGATTGCTGAAAACCTGGCCCGGCAATGTGAACTGGTCACCTCGGCGAACATATCCGAACTGGAGCGTCAGGACGACGGTGGTTGGCGGCTGTTTAACGATCGCGGTGACTATCTGGGTGCCTATGACATCGTCATTATCGCCACCTCGGCGCACCAGGTAGCTGATTTGTGCCGCTCGATTACGGCCATTTGCGATGCTGCCGATAAGGTCGATATGACCGTATGCTGGAGCGGTATGTTTGCCTTTGAGAAACCGCTCGACATTCCCTATGATGCGGCTTTCGTGCTGGATTCACCATTGTCGTGGATATCCCGATATCAATTCACCGACTCCGCCAACGAAGCCGATTGCTGGGTACTACACGCCTCACCCGAATGGTCGCAACAATATGCCGCCAGTTTTCGCGGACGAGTCATGCATGCTTTGCTTGATGCGTTCTGGGAGGCTACCGATTTGAATGCCGAGAAACCTGTATCAGCCGGAGTGCATTGCTGGAAACATGCACTGCCGATAAATCCGATTGACGAGGATTCCCTGTTTGACGACGCGCAGGCGATCGGAGCCTGCGGGGACTGGTGTACCGCACCCCGTATTGAAGGTGCCGTGTTAAGCGGTTTTTCGATGGCCGACCGCATTATGTAATATATCCACAGGCGCTATGCCTGACAGAAAAAATCTAGCGCCGGTGACCTGGTGAGCAGTGACGACGCCAAGATACGCCTGGACAAGTGGCTATGGGCGGCGCGTTTTTATAAAACCAGGGCAATTGCCAGCGAAGCGGTAAGCGGAGGCAGGGTGCACCTGGCAGGGCGACGCGTAAAACCGTCACGCAGCGTAAAAATTGGTGACTGTTTTGCGGTCCGCCGTGGTTATGAGTGCTATGAAGTCATTGTTACCGGGCTGAGCGAACGCCGTGGCTCGGCCAGTGCTGCTCAGGAGCTGTATCGCGAAACTGAGAGCAGCGTCGATAAGCGTGCAGGTGAAGCGGAAAAGCGCAGACTGGCGATGATGCAGCGCCCGCGCTCTGAATCGCGTCCGGACAAAAAGCAACGCCGGCAAATACGCCAGTTCATTCGTAAATCATGAATCGTATTTTCGTCCAGGTTTCTTCGAAGAGACGGCCGGCTGGCTAATGCGGGGTGGTTTTGATCAACGACAGAATGCTGCTGCGGACTTCGGTGCTCAGCAGGTTGCGCAGGTCCAGGCTGGCGTAATTGAAACCCTTTTTCAGTTCGAGCTGTAATTGATCGTTCTTCACCAGGTATCCACTTTCCAGTGCCGTATTGATGAAGTCTCGAAACAACAGGCGGTCGAAAAAGTCAGGCGAATTGATGCCATAAATCATCGAGATTTTTTGCGCGAGTAAATGACAGCGATGTTCCAGTTCTGCTTCCACGAGTGGCGCTGCCGATGTCTGCCATAACACGACAAAGGCCATGTAGTAACGCTCGAGAATCGGCTGAACTACGTGCCCCAGCCTGATCAACTGAATAAACCGCCGACTGTGCCGTTGTGGACGACGTAAATCATTTTTGACCCGTTCGAGCAGGGATGCGTCAACCAGGCAGTTGATGAATTGATCGATAACATCCGCCAGCTCGGATTCCTGCCATTCGAGTTGTAGCTCAGATTCGAGAAAAGGGTATAACAGACCTATTTTGTGCTTGATGCTGGCGTTTGAAACGCGCCGGATATTAGTGAAGCAACAGGCTATAAATGCCGGAATAATAAGACTATGCAGGCTATTGTTGCGGTAGTAGCCGATGAGCGCCGAATCTTCGGATTTCAGATAGACGATATCCCCCAGTTCAGTTTGGCGGATATGGACAATCTTGCGCTCGGCGAGGCGGCCGATCTGTTTCTTGCTCACCTTGCCTTCGATGCCGATCGACGCCAGGCAGGGGGCGCCGCGGATTAGTCGGTGATGCAGTTTCGCCTGGCTCACCAGTTCTTTGATTTCGATGCTTTGCCTGGGGGTCGCGAGCAGTATTGTGGCAATCGAATTGACCGAGTTTATCACACAGGCGCGGTTAATGCCGTGCATAATTTCGCGCGACAGATGTTGCAGACCAGCGCGATACCAGTCAGGTCTCTGCTTGATTTCGCCGACGCGATCCGCCCAGTCGCTGCAGTGCTGCTCTAACAGCCGGTTGAGCTGCACAGGTTCACCAAAACTGACCGTAACCTTGCCGAAGTGCCCTTTAAGCCTGAATATTGCGCCCAGCGTCCCCAGGGTAGACTCTCTTTTTTTCTTGCCGCCATACAGCTCGCCAATGTAAGACTTGCCTTCGATCAGCTTTTCGTAGCCGAGGTAAACCGGCACGAAAGCCATCGGTCGCGCCTGGCTTTTTATATAGGCATCGACGGTCATGCCCAGCATGCCGAATTTGGGCTTGAGCATTCTGCCGCTGCGGCTGCGGCCACCCTCGATGAAATATTCCATCGGTACTCCAAGCTTTACGAGTTGATATACATAAGCACGTATAACTGCGTTGTAGAGCGGGTTGTCCTTGAAACTGCGGCGGATGAAAAAAGCTCCCCCGCCTCGGAGTATGCGTCCGATGAAGGGAATGTCGAGATTGTTGCCTGCCGCGATATAGGGCAGGGCAAGATTTTCATTGTAAATAACGTAAGACAGCAACAGGTAATCAACGTGACTGCGGTGGCAGGGTACGTATACCAGCTGATGGGTGAGGGCCGCTTGCCGAATACGATTCGCATTGTAGATCTGGATGCCACTGTAATACCTGCGCCAGAAAGCACGTAGCAAGCGCAGCATAATCTCGATGGTGAGCTGGGTGCAGTCGGCGAATATCTCACGGCAATATCGTTGCGCCCTGCTGTAATCGCGTCGAGAGCCATCATTTTTCCCAGGTATCAGTTCCTCTACACTCGGGTCTTCGATAACCTGTGCGGTAAGTAGTTTGTGGCTGGTAATCTGCGGTCCAAAGGTGGCTTCACGCTGTCGACGCAGTGTAGTAACCAGTAGTTCCTGCAGGCTCTGCGCATCATTGCGATTATCGCTAATGATATCGCGCATACTCAATGTCGGTGAAAAAATCAGCCGGGTGTTACGGCCGTGAATCAGAATGGTAAAAAACTTGCGCGTGCGCCCGGCGAAAGCCCAGGTATCGGCGAACAATGCCTGAAACCAGTGTTTATGCCGGGCCAGTGGGCGACCCCAGAATACCGATACCGGCACGATCTGCACTTCGAGGCTGTCGTTACCGGCAAGGACCTGCATCAAATCGGTTAGCATTGCCGAATGCTTGCGGCGACCCTTTATCCAGTCACCCAATGGGCTGCGCGACGCAATACTGTAGATCGAATGATATTGCCTGCCGGTCTCGATAGAAATCTTTGCAAGTGGGTCGGGAAGATCGAAGCGAGCTGTAATCTTGTTTAACACCAGTAAGTCGCTGAGTCCACGGTCGGCGAGAACATATAGCACGGGTCCCGCTGGATCTATGAGCGGACGCGGATCCTCCTCGGGTAAAACCTCTACCCGGATCCAGAGAAACAATATCCAGCTAAGAAATCGATTAAACTGTTTTTTCAACGGGAACCTGTAGACAAACGGCTAGTCACAGAATGATAACCCCTCGGAGACGATCGAATGAAAAAAATCAGGCTGGAATTTGAAAATTCCAATGGTGAGTTACTGGCAGGGTTGCTGGAGTTGCCCGAGCGGGTCGATGAAATTTCCAGCTTCACCCTGTTTGCACATTGTTTCACCTGCGGCAAGGATATTGCAGCGGCGTCACGCATCAGTCGCGCCCTGGCGGCGCAGGGTATCGCGGTGCTGCGTTTCGACTTTACCGGTCTGGGAAATAGTGATGGCGATTTCGCCAACACCAATTTCTCATCTAATATCGAAGACCTGGTGCAGGCTGCCAAAGCGCTCGAGACACAGTATCGAGCTCCGCAGATTTTGATCGGGCATAGCCTCGGTGGTGCTGCGGTGCTAGCTGCCGCGGCAAAGCTGGATTCGATCAAAGCGGTGGTGACCATCGGCGCACCTGCAACTGCGCAGCATGTGGCGCATCTGTTCAAGGAGAAAGAGGCGCAGATACAGGCACAGGGCGAGGCGGTAGTGGTCCTCGGTGCACGCGAGTTCTCGATTAAAAAGCAGTTTCTCGATGACATCGACCAGTACTCATCAACAGAAAAAATACGCAACCTGGGCGCCGCTTTACTCGTCTTTCATTCGCCCCTGGATACGATAGTTTCGATCGATGAAGCCGGCAGCATTTTCCAGGCGGCGCTGCATCCGAAGAGCTTTGTGTCACTCGACAAGGCTGATCACTTGCTGAGCAAGGCGGCAGACGCCGATTATGTCGCAACCACCATTGCATCCTGGGCGAGTAGATACCTTGATCTCGAACAGGATGATGCGCAGCCGGCCAGTCTCGATCTGGCCGACGGTGAGGTGCTGATTAAAGAACTCGATCACAAGTTTTTACGCGGCATGTACAGCAAGGCACATTTTCTGCGCGCGGACGAACCGCTCAACTACGGCGGCAAGGATTTGGGGCCATCGCCGTACGACCTGTTGTTAATGTCTTTAGGCGCCTGTACCTCGATGACGCTGCGAATGTATGCCAATCTAAAAAAATTACCGCTTGAGGATGTCAGTGTCCGACTGATACATGAGCGTGTCCATGCTGAAGACTGTGTTGATTGTAAAAGCAAGGTCGAACGTATTACCCGGCGTATTTCCCTGCACGGTGAGCTGACCGGGGAGCAGCGTGGCAAACTGCTTGAAATTGCCGACAAGTGTCCTGTACATCGCACCCTCGAAAGCGACCCGCAAATTGTTACCGAACTGGTCGAATAACGAGTTAAAACTCTCGCGCCAGGCGCAGACCGAAGGTGATATCAGGTGCCGATTCGACCTTGATGTCCTCGGCGAAAAACAGATCGAGCCGATGATCGTCGAACAGCTTGAGAAAACCGAGGCCGACCTGAATTTGCAGCGAGTCGCCGAAGGCCGTTAAATCACTGTCGTCAATAACCGCTGAATGCCAGTCCAGTTGAATCGTTCCAGCCAGCCCGTCGTTGAAGAAATACTGCGTCCCCAGTTGCGCGACCCAGATTTCATCGACGAGCAGCCCCTCCAGATTACCGTCGTCACCGGGGAAGCTTACCCCGAGCAGGCCATAGATAGACATCTCGGCATTGATTAGTGTTTCGTGGGTCAACCAGGTCGCGTAATCGATCGCTTCATTGCCGCTGTAATCGGATTCCGAGCCGGTGGGCAGCTCGATACCTACGAAATACCGGGTTCCCTCGGTCAACTGGTAACCAAGCGCGACGCTGATGTCGGCAAGACCGCTGCTGGATTTGTCCTGGGAATACTCGACTTTGCCATCACGACTGTATTCCACGTCAATGTTGTCTTTCGGTAACTTGTCGCGATCGCCCTCTGGCAAACCAAACAAATCATGAAAGCTGTCTATAGCACCATCCAGTTCGCCACCGCGATTGGCGATAAAGGGCGCATTCACCTGGCCCAGCCAGTTATCCTTGCGGTATCTAAGCCCCAGCTCGTAGCGATAATTTTCGACATCGAGAGACAGGTTCTCGTCCCCCTTGCTTTCCAGCTGGCTGGTATTGGTTACGTACAAACTATGGTCGATTCGCCAGCCATTTTTGCTGCTATACGGTGTATAAGCGGGTATATAGATAGGTTGCAGTATCGGGTTGAGGTCGCGCGTAGCCAGACCCGCTGCCGTGTTGGCGGCATGGCTGCCGGTAACGGTCAGCATGGCGGTAACAAATACGAGTGCGCTAGTCTGTTTCATAGTCACCGTGTTCACGCGTGGCGAGAAACTCGATTTCGGGCCAGCGTTCCTGCGTCATCGTCAGGTTAACCCGCGAAGGTGCGACGTAAGCGAGATCGCCGGCGTGGTCCAGGGCGAGATTGCTGCGCAGTTTTACCTTGAATTCCTCGAGCTTCTTGTGGTCGCTGCAGGCAATCCAGCGCGCCGTATTAACGTTGACTGCTTCAAACTGGCAGTCGACACCGTATTCATCCTTGAGCCGGTGAGCAACCACGTCGAACTGCAAAATACCGACTGCACCAAGGATCAGGTCATTGTTGGCAAGCGGCCGGAACAGTTGGGTAGCGCCTTCCTCGCATAATTGAGTCAGGCCTTTTAACAGCGCCTTCATCTTGAGTGGGTCTTTCAGCTGGGCGCGCCTGAACAGTTCGGGCGCAAAATTGGGGATACCGGTGAATGCAAGATGTTCACCCTGGCTGAAGCTGTCGCCGATACGGATGGTGCCGTGGTTATGAATGCCGATGATATCACCGGTAAAAGCCTCCTCGACATTTCCCCTGTCAGCAGCGAAAAAAGTCAACGCATCGGGTATTTTCATATCCTTGCCGAGCCTTACATGTCTTACTTTCATACCGCGGGTGTATTTACCGGAACAGATCCGCATGAAGGCGATTCGATCACGGTGCTGCTTATCCATGTTGGCCTGGATTTTAAAAACGAAACCGCTCAGTTTGTCTTCTTCAGGGGAGACCATGCGGCTCCTGGCAGGACGCGCCCGCGGTGACGGGGCATATTGGTTGAACGCATCAAGCAGCTCGGCCATACCGAAATTATTGATCGCCGAACCGAAGAACACCGGCGTCAACTCGCCTGCCAGATAGCTGTCGAGATCGAATTCGTTCGAAGCACCACGTACCAGCTCGATTTCTTCGCGGAAGTCATTGGCCATCGCGCCCAGCACTGTATCGAGCTGGGGATTGTCGAGGCCCTCGATAACTTCGCCCGAGGATATCTTGTCTGACTGGCTCGCGGAAAACAGGTGCACCGAGTCATCGAGTAGATGAAAGACGCCCTTCAGGTTTTTACCCATGCCGATCGGCCAGGTAATGGGTGCGCAGCTAATGCCGAGTACCTTCTCGACTTCGTCGAGCAGATCAATCGGATCACGTCCCTCGCGATCGAGCTTATTGATGAAAGTAATAATCGGGGTATCGCGCAGGCGACACACGTCCATTAACTTGATGGTTCGTTCTTCGACGCCCTTGGCGCAATCAATGACCATCAGGGCAGAGTCGACAGCGGTCAGGGTGCGATAAGTGTCTTCAGAAAAATCCTCGTGTCCCGGTGTATCCAGCAGGTTGATAATACTGTCGCGATACGGGAACTGCATCACCGATGAAGTAACCGAGATGCCGCGTTGCTTTTCCAGTTCCATCCAGTCGGAAGTTGCGTGCCTGTCCGCTTTGCGGCTTTTTACGGTACCCGCCATCTGGATCGCTTTACCGAACAGCAACAGCTTTTCAGTCACTGTGGTCTTGCCGGCGTCCGGGTGCGAAATAATTGCAAAAGTGCGGCGTCGACGCATTTCGTCAATGTCTGACATCTATTAATTCCAGTATGGTTTATCAGGGCTGGCTAGTTGAGCGCATCGTCAGTCGCAACTATTTGTCTTGCGAAAAGTAATGCATCTTCCCGGCCTTCCCGGGCGGGGTAATAATCTTTACGGGATCCGATTTCGTTGAATCCTGCCGAATTATAGCAATTAATCGCCGCGGTATTGCTGGGGCGAACTTCCAGTAGCATGGTTTGCGCCTGTTTGGCCTGAGCCTCGCTGATCAGAAACTCGAGAAACTGCCTGCCAAAGCCTTTGCCCTGGTACTCACTGGCAATCGACAGGTTGAGCATGTGGCTTTCACCGGCGGTAACGCTGATTACCGCATGGCCAACGATGTTTTGTTGTTGCAGGGCCAGCCAGCAGTAGTAGCCGACCCGAATACAGTCGCTGAAAATTCTCTCTGTCCACGGAAACTCGTAAACCTCCTGCTCGACTTTCATCACCCGCTCGACGTCGCCAAGCGTCATGCGTCGAAACCACAAGTCGAGATTGCTCATTGCAGCAACTGGCGGAGCAGTTTCAAATCCTGCCATGCGATTGCCTTGGCAGACGGATTACGCAGTAAATAGGCGGGATGGTAGGTCACCTTGAGCGGAATTTCGGTTCCCGGCAATTTGTGCACCTGCTGAATGAGCTTACCGACTGGCAGGTTGCTGGCTAGCAGGTTATGCGCCGAAACGCGGCCAACCGATAGAATCACTTTTGGCGAAAGCTGTTCTATTTGTGCTTCGAGGAAGGAGCGACATTGCTGCGCTTCCTGTTGTTTCGGGTCGCGGTTGTCAGGAGGTCGACATTTCACAATATTGGTAATGTAGACCTGCTCGCGGGCAATGCCAATTGCAGCCAGCATCCGATCGAGTAACTGGCCAGAACGTCCGACGAACGGTTCACCCCGGATATCTTCATCATGCCCGGGACCTTCGCCAACAATTAACAAATCGGCCTCGCGGTTGCCAACCCCCGGTACCTTGCGCGTGCAGTTTTGCGCCAGCTCACAGGCGGTGCATCCATGAATCGATTCGATGATCGCATCCCATGAATCCAGTTTTGCCGGAACCGGGGCGTCAACCTCAGGCACGGGGCTGGAGGGCAGGGCATCTATATCCGGCTGGTCTGCAAGCGGCGAAACAGGGGACAGACCACGTTTTTCCAGATCTGATTCGCCGTTTTGCGGTTGCCTGGTCGGCGTTGCGATCTGCTCGGGTAAACCTGGTCTGTCCCCGTTCTGGAAACGGCGGATATCTTCGAGGTCCGTAGCGCTGAGGATGTCGGCAACAGGCTTCGCAGCGGTCTCGTTGCCTTTCTTTACCTCGCGTTCGGCCCACAGGTCGATACCGATTCCCCTGAGGCAGTGTTGTTGCCGGGTGGTCAACATCGACGGTTACACATCTCCCAGCTGGGGATGGGTTCGACCCGTGCGGTTGACAACCTTGTTCAACGCGTTGATGTAGGACTTGGCCGAGGCGATGACGATATCGGTATCCGCGCCTTGTCCGTTGATAACCTGCCCGTCTTTTTCAACTCTGACGGTGACTTCACCCTGCGAATCGGTTCCGGTGGTTATCGCGTTCACCGAGTAAAGCTGGAGCTCGACCCCGGTCTCGGTCAGCTTTTCTATCGCCTTGAAACATGCGTCAACCGGGCCGTCTCCGCTGGCCACGGCCTGCTGTTCCTTGCCATTGATATTCAGGGTCATGGTGGCAGACGGCGTTTCGCCGGTCTCGCAGCAAACCCTGAGGCTGACCAGCTTAATGGTTTCATTTTCGGTTTCGAAAGTGGCTTCGTTCACCAGTGCGAGCAAGTCTTCATCAAAAATATCGTGTTTCTTGTCTGCCAGTTCCTTGAAGCGTGCAAATACCTCGTTCAGGACTTCCTCGGAAGGGAACTGGATATTCAGTTCCGCCATACGTGTTTTGAAGGCATTGCGCCCGGAGTGTTTGCCCAGCACCAGCTTGTTAGTAGTCCAGCCAACATCCTGGGCACGCATGATTTCGTATGTTTCGCGCGACTTCAGGATGCCATCCTGGTGAATGCCGGATTCATGTGCGAACGCATTGGCACCGACAATCGCCTTGTTGGGCTGAACGTTGAATCCGGTAATGCCTGAAACCATCTTCGAACAATTCATGATTTGCGTGGTGTCCAGGTCGGTATCACAGGGGAAAATATCCTGCCTGGTACGTACCGCCATGACGATTTCTTCCAGCGATGCGTTACCGGCCCGCTCACCGAGTCCGTTTATCGTGCATTCCACCTGGCGTGCACCATTCAGCACTGCTGACAATGAGTTACCGACTGCCAGGCCCAGATCATTGTGACAATGTACGGAAAAAACAGCCTTGTCCGAATTCGGAACCCGCTCGATCAGGTGCCGGATCAGGTCACCGAACTGGTGCGGCACATTATAACCGACCGTGTCCGGGATATTGATGGTGGTCGCCCCCGCATCGATTACCGCTTCGATTACTCGACAAAGAAAATCGGGTTCGGAGCGTCCCGCGTCTTCCGGTGAAAACTCGATGTCATCGGTATACTGTCGTGCCATGCGTATTGACGACACCGCAGCTTCCACCACCTCGTCCGGCTGCATGCGCAATTTGTGCTGCATGTGAATCGGCGAAGTCGCAAGAAAAGTATGAATCCGCCCCGAATTGGCTGCTTTGATCGCTTCTCCGGCTCGTTCGATATCCACCTGTTTGGCACGTGCTAATCCACACACGGTACTGTCTTTGATGATTCCGGCAACTGCCTTCACCGATTCGAAATCGCCGTCACTGGCGATTGGGAAACCGGCTTCGATGATGTCGACCTTCATCAGTTCGAGGGCGCATGCGATACGAATTTTTTCGTCGCGTGTCATCGAGGCCCCCGGACTTTGCTCGCCGTCGCGCAAAGTGGTGTCAAAAATAATTAACTTGTTTTTGTTCATTACTATCTCGTTTGTCTGAACGTTTTTAAATATGGTTGATTTTACGTTTGCCCTCGTCAGGAATCTCTGTTCTGCCCTAAGGCAGCAGAGTGAGTGGCTGAGATAGCAGCGGGTGAGCAGGCAGGGATCTCTGGCTGGCTGGAGAAGATAGCTGAAAACTGGCGTAGCGGAGTTGCATGCGGAGAAATATAGCCAACTCGGGCAGGCTTGCCAAGTAAAAAATCCGGCCTACTGTTTAGAAGCCGCCTCTTACCTGGTTTCTGACTGGCGCATACGCTTGCGATTCCAGCGGAACAGGGAAACGATCGGTCCCGATAACATGTACATGAAGAAAAATGAAAACAAAACGATCGCGGTCTCGATCGACAGGAAAACAAGTATCAGCACCACTAACAGCAGGGTCACGAAAGGTACCCGCTCACGCAAATCGAGATCCTTGAAACTATAGTAGGAAAATCTCGAAACCATCAGCGTGCCGGCTGCAACTGTCAGTACCAGAGCCACGTAGGGGATGTCCGAGCCAAGTATATGGTAGCTTTCACAGACCCAGACGGCGCCCATCACCACCCCGGCTGCGGCGGGACTGGCAAGGCCCTGGAAATAACGTTTGTCGGCGACGCCGATCTGGGTGTTAAAACGCGCCAGCCGCAGCGCGGCGCAGGTTGCAAAGATGAATGCCGCCAGCCAGCCCAGTTTACCCATGAAAGTTGATACCTCACGCAGATGAACCAGTGACCACAGGTATACGATAAGCGCCGGTGCAACACCGAACGAGACCATGTCGGAGAGGCTGTCGTACTCGGCTCCGAAGGCTGACTGGGTGTTGGTCATGCGAGCCACACGGCCATCGAGGCCGTCGAGCAGGCCGGCCAGGAAGATGGCGATAGCAGCAGTTTCAAAACGCCCGTTCATCGCGGCAATAATGGCGTAGAATCCGGCAAATAACGCCGCCGTGGTAAACATGTTAGGCAACAGGAAAATGCCCTTGCGCATATTCTTGCGGGTTTCTTTGGGGTTGCTGTCGTCCATAGTAGTCAGGCGGGCGCATGGCGCCCGCCGGCGCCGCTAGTTTTTGGATTTGTCGACTAGCGCATTGGCACTTAGCCAGGGCATCATCGAACGCAACTTCGTGCCCACCTGTTCGATCTGGTGTGCCGCATTATTGCGTCGCCACGCGGTCATCTCGGGATAATTGGATTGCCCCTCAGTGATAAATTTTTTCGCATAGGTACCGTTTTGAATTTCGTTGAGGCATTCTTTCATCGCCCAGCGACTTTCCTCGTTGATTATCTTCGGACCGGTTGAATACTCGCCGTACTCGGCATTATTGGAGATCGAGTAGTTCATGTTGGCGATGCCGCCTTCATGGATTAAATCGACGATTAACTTGAGTTCATGCAGGCATTCGAAATAAGCAAGCTCAGGCGCGTACCCAGCATCAACCAGGGTTTCGAAACCTGCCTTGACTAGTTCGATGGTACCACCGCATAGTACGGTTTGCTCACCAAACAAATCAGTTTCGGTTTCGTCACGGAAAGTGGTTTCGATAATGGCAGTACGACCACCGCCGATACCTGCAGCATAGGATAGCGCCAGATCTTTCGCCATACCCGAGGCATCTTGCTGGATAGCGATCAGGTCAGGGATGCCGCCGCCTTTGACAAATTCGGAGCGTACGGTGTGCCCCGGCGCCTTGGGCGCAATCATGATGACGTCAAGATCCGCGCGCGGTTCTACCTGGTTGAAGTGAATAGCGAAACCATGCGCAAAGGCCAGCGCCGCGCCCTGCTTGATATTGGGTTCGATTTCGTCACGGTAGAGATCGCGCTGGAATTCATCCGGAGTCAGGACCATGACCAGATCGGCCTCGCGAATTGCGTCGGTGGTATTTTTCACGCTAAGACCTGCGGCTTCTGCCTTGGCGGCTGAAGTCGAGCCTTCGCGCAGTGCGACGGTTACATCGACACCTGAATCCTTGAGATTATTAGCGTGTGCATGGCCCTGTGAGCCATAGCCGACTACGGTAACTTTTTTGCCCTGGATGATTGATAGATCACAATCCTTATCGTAATAAATGTTCATAACTGCCTCGTGTCACACCTGGTTAATTGTGTTGTTATAGAAAATGTTTTGTGTCTGGAACTAGAGGGTAAGCGCTTTTTCTCCACGTAAGATACCCATCGAGCCGGAGCGTACTACTTCGATTATATTGTTTTCGTGCATGGCCCTGATATAGGCGTCGAGTTTGTCTCCCGAGCCGGTTAACTCGATGCAGAACGTTGTATCGGTCACATCGATGATGCGCGCGCGGAATATGTCGGAGAGACGTTTGACCTCGGCACGCTGCGTGTCACCTTCGGCCCTGACCTTGACGAACATCATTTCGCGCTCGATAAAGTTGCCTTCGGTAAAATCCTGCAGCTTGACCACGTCCACCAACTTGTTGAGTTGCTTGGATATCTGTTCGATGATGCGATCGGAGCCCACCGTAATGATGGTCATGCGGGATAGCGTCTGGTCTTCCGTGGTGGCCACGGTCAGCGATTCGATATTATAGCCACGTGCAGAGAACAGCCCGGAGATGCGAGATAGCGCGCCGGACTCATTTTCGACCAGCAAAGAGATAATGTGTCGCATTAAACCAGTTCTCCCTTTGCTTTCAAGGACGCCTGTACTTCCTGCTGCAGTGGAGAAATATCCATTTCATTATGCGCTTTGCCGGCAGATATCATCGGATAAACGTTAGCTTCCTGGTCAGTAATGATATCGAGGAAGACGGTCCGGTCTTTGAGCTTGAAGGCTTCCTTCATCGCATCGTGTAAATCGTCAGGATTATCGACGCGGATACCGACGTGTCCGTAAGCCTCGGTGAGTTTGACGAAATCAGGCAGGGAGTCCATGTAAACATGTGAGTAACGCTTCTCATAGAAGAACTCCTGCCACTGACGCACCATGCCAAGATAACGGTTATTCAGATTAATAATCTTGACCGGCAGATCATACTGCAGGCAGGTGGATAGTTCCTGGATACACATCTGGATACTGCCTTCTCCGGTGACGCAGGCAACGTCCTTGTCGGGGAAGGCCAGCTTCACACCCATGGCTGCGGGCAGGCCGAAGCCCATCGTGCCAAGGCCACCGGAATTGATCCAGCGGCGCGGCTCGTCAAAAGGGTAGAACTGTGCGGCAAACATCTGGTGCTGGCCGACATCCGAGGTGATATAGGCGTCTCCCCCGGTGACTCGATAGAGTTCCTCGACAGCGGCCTGTGGCTGGATCAGATCTTTCTTTTGCGCATAAGCAAAGCTGTTTTGCGCCTGCCATGACTTGATGGTGTTCCACCAGCTTTCAAGGGCGGCCTGGTTGCTTGCCGGCTCAGCTCTGTCGAGCAGCTTGTTCATTTCGCTGAGCACCTGTTTGGCGCCGCCCACAATCGGGATATCGGCGTTGATCGTCTTGGAAATCGATGCCGGGTCAATATCGATATGAATGATCTGCGCATAAGGGCAGAACTTGCTGGTTACGCCGGTAATGCGATCGTCGAAGCGTGCGCCGATACAGATCAGGACATCGCATTCATGCATTGCCATATTGGCTTCGTAAGTGCCGTGCATGCCGAGCATGCCGATGAACAGCGGGTCGGTTCCGGGAAAAGCGCCCAGCCCCATCAGGGTTTGCGTGATCGGGTAACCGAGCTTACGCACGAAGGTTCTCAGTTCGTCGGATGCATTATCCAGAATGATGCCACCGCCGGTGTAAATCATCGGGCGCTTGGCATTGAGCAGTAAATCCACGGCGCGCTTGATCTGGCGGGGGTGGCCCTTGAAGTTCGGGTTATACGAGCGCAGCTTGATATTTTCCGGGTATTCATAGGGGATTTTAATGTGCGGAGCGGTGATGTCTTTCGGAATATCAACGACGACCGGCCCCGGGCGCCCGGTGGTCGCGACATAAAAGGCCTTTTTCAGCGTTTCCGCGAGTTTGTTCAAATCCTTTACCAGGAAATTATGCTTGACGCAGGCACGGGTGATCCCGACCGCATCGACTTCCTGGAAAGCGTCGCTGCCGATGGCGTGGCTGGGAACCTGTCCGGTGATCACGACCATGGGAATCGAATCCATGAAGGCAGTGGCGATTCCGGTGACGGCATTGGTCGCACCCGGTCCGGAGGTTACCAGGCAAACACCCGGTTTTCCGGTAGCGCGTGCGTATCCATCGGCGGCATGCGAAGCGCCCTGTTCATGGCGCACCAGGATATGCTTTACATCGTCCTGTTTCTGTATTGCATCGTAAATATGCAATACAGCACCACCCGGGTAACCGAAGACATGTTCCACCCCTTCGTCCTTCAAAAACTGGATTATTATTTCTGAACCCGATAATTCCACGCTGACCTCTGTTGTGCGATTGATACAAGGCACTTTTGTTACGCCAAACCCAAAATTTTATTATGGTTAAATTACAAATGCACGAATAACAGCCTGAATTTACGGATGAAACTCAAAAAAATGGACGAATTTGGGATGCAGAGCCTGGTTTACCGCTAAATGCGGTACTGCGTCGATTAATACCGGGCGCGCGCATGATGCCCGCGGTGGGTATCAATCGTCAGGATTTTTGCAGCATGAAAACGAACTTTCCAGCTTCTTCGACCGACGAAAGCAGGGGATTATTGGTTTGCTTGGAAAAAGCTTCGAAGTCTTTTACCGAACCCTGATCGGTTGCGATTATTTTCAGGACCTGGCCCCGTTCCATGTCTCCGAGTGTTTTTTTTGGCACGTAAAATCGGTAGCGGACAGTTTAGTCCGGTGGCATCAAGTTCGCGGTCAAAGTCGGCCATTAGAGTTCTCCATAGCTGTGGTTCGGGGTATAGCTGACAGGTTGCATTTATATGCCAGTGGATCGTAAAAGGCAAGCCGGGGGCCTAGGCAATCACTTCAAGGGGCTCGGGATGCATGGGGTGACCCGCTGAAGCCCACTTGACAACGCCGCCGCGCAAACTGATTACATTATTTATACCCTGCTGGTTCAAAAAACGACACACCTGCGCCGAACGACTGCCGGTACGGCAGTAGATGACAATCTGTTTGCCTGATTCCGAGAACAGGCTTAGTTTCAAGGGTATCAGATGCATTGCCAGGCTTCTGGCGTTAGGCAACACGCCGCGTTCGATTTCAGCCGGGGTACGAATATCGAGCAAATCGAAATGATCGTCCTTGCTTAACATGCGATGCAGATCGGAAACGCTGATTTCTTTTATTCGTGGCATTAGGCGTACAGTTAAGGAACGATTGCTATAAGGATAAGTCGATAATATTCTAATATAGCTTAATTTCCAATCGAACCGGTTCACATGTCACAGCACAACCGAATATTGCAAAAATGCCGCCTTCCGGTCTGGCAGTGGCTTGCCGTGTTTATTTTCACTCTATCGGGTTTAGCAGCCGACGCAAGCACGGAACTACCGAGTCTCGGTGAAAATTCAGCTATCAATATCGAACGTGAAACCCGATTAGGGCGTTCAATTTATGAAAAGCTCCTCGCCAGGGGCTATATCGAAACAGACCCCTTGCTCGATCGTTATATCAACGATCTCGGCTTTCGATTGCTGGCCGGGCTCGACAACCGCTTGCGTGACTACCGGTTTTTCATCATCCGTGATGACGCGGTCAACGCATTCGCACTGCCGGGTGGCTATATCGGCGTTAACAGGGGACTGATCAGAGCGGCGCGTACCCAGCATCAACTGGCTTCGGTACTGGCGCACGAAATAGCGCACGTTCGCTTGCGCCATGGCATGGACATGATGGAGAAGGGTAAGGGGTTGAACACCGCCGCCATGCTGTCGATGCTCGCGGGTTTGTTGCTGGGAACGGTTGATTCGGAAGTTGGCTCGGCGGTCCTTTTCGGTGGCATCGCCGGTACCCAGCAGGCAATGATCAACTATACGCGGGACAATGAGTACGAGGCCGATCGGGTCGGTATGCAGCTTATGTACAGTGGACAGTTCGATCCCAATGGTATGGTTGAGTTCTTCACCATAATGACACAGCTTTCAGGTAGCTCTGAAATCGGCAATATCGAGTATTTGCGCACCCATCCAGTGGGTCCTAACCGTATCGCAGAGGCGGCCGGGCGGGTCGATAAAAACGCTCGCGGGGCTAACCAGGTAGACGATTACCCGCTATTCAAGGATTATCTGCTGTTTGTCAGCAGCGATCATTTACCTGTAGCGGGAAGCCAGTTCCTGCGCGCCCTGGCATCGATTCAGGCTGGAGAGTATCAGCGTGCCGACGCTTTGCTTGGCAGCCTGTACAGCCGGGACAATGAAAATATCTGGTATAGCATCGCTTTCGCGGTAAATCTCGAACATCTTGGACGTGAGGCCGAAGCGGAGCTGGTATACCGCCGTTTGCTGGATATTTTCCCGGGAGACTACATCCTTTCGATGCGTCTGCTGGGTTTGCTCAAGCTGGCAGGGCGTTATCAATCGGCCCTGGTGATTGCGCGCGACCTCGAGAACGAGTTTCCGGAGAATCAGCAGGTTTATTTTGAATTATCGGAAATTTACCAGGTCCTTAACCGACCCGCGCTGCAAATGATGGCTGAAGCGGAGTTCCATCGAATTACGGGAAATCGACTGCAGGCGATAAAGCTATACGATCAGGTTCTTGTTTCATCGGATGCAGATCACGCCACGGTGTCAAAGGCACGCGAAAAACGCCTGCTATTGCTGGAACGAAAAAACATTGGTTCGGGCTATTAAGCTTTCATCCCGCTTGCCGATACAGGCCGGGTAACCTTAGAAACATCAAGTTACCTGGAATCTGTATTAGCGGAAGCGGGCATTCAACATGCAACGAAGAACCCTATTGAAAGCGAGCCTTCAGCTAGGCCTGGCAGGAATGATCCTGCCACGGGCGGCAAGCGCCGCGTATCCCGGCAAGGCGTTCCTGGCAAAGGAGATGCCCGATGTCTTGCGTGAAGCATTTGGCACTTCCGATATTGGCGAAAGCGAACGGATTGAAATTGACGCGCCGCATATCGCCAGTGATGCCAACATAGTACCGGTCAGGATCAAATCAGGCTTTGCAAATACCGAGTCAATAGCGCTTGTGGTGGCAGGTAACAAATCGCCTTTTACCGCTTACTTCAAGCTTTACGAATCGCAAAGCTTCGTCTCCACACGCATAAGGATGAGCGATACCAGCGATTTACTGGTTGTCGTCAAGGCTGACGGGGTGTTGTACGCAAACTCGCGACCGATTCGGGTTGGTCGCAATAGTTGTGGAGCATAGCCATGGCCGGGTCGATAAAAATCCGCAGCTACGAAGTTGACGGCCAGGTGACCGTAAAGAGCATCATCAGCCATCCAATGGAAACCGGGCGGCGCAAAATCAAGAAAACCGGTAAGAAAATTCCGCCGCACTTTATCAGGGAAGTCATCGTCAGTCGCAACCGGAAAATCGTTATGGAAGCTTTCTGGGGCAAGTCGATCTCAAGAAACCCCTTCCTGTCGTTTCAAATTCCCGGTCGTAAAGGCGACACTATCACAATCTCCTGGCTCGACAACCGCGGCAACTCGGATTCGGCCACTGCCAAGGTCCGCTAGGTACCAGTTACCCATTAGCCCGGTCAGTACACTGACGTCTAGTTATCTCCGCGCAAGCGCACTGCTTGTCCGGAATAAAAAAATGACCGCAGATTCTCTCGCGTCCTAAGGCTACCTCGGGGTTAAATCCGCAAAAGGCGCTCCCAAACGGCAAAAAACGCCGTTTGGCACATCC